>Ga0209270_1000129_pt1 | contig 194396 bp, 172 predicted proteins | sample MTBAKSrepl1MetaG_FD_187456 | JGI IMG/M metagenome (GOLD analysis project Ga0209270, IMG submission 187456) | Enrichment culture microbial communities from Arthur Kill intertidal strait, New Jersey, USA, that are MTBE-degrading - MTBE-AKS1... | ecosystem: Environmental > Aquatic > Marine >... | reverse complement strand
GGACGCACATCCCACCAGGGCCACCGCCAGCACCATTCCCAAAATCATTCCTCCCCATCCTCGTTTCTGCATAAAACGCTCCTTTCCCTTTTTCCTTCAATTTAATCGCATACACCCTATTCAATCGCCGACGAACACTGCCGATCCTGGGCACACCGTGCTTCGGCCGAAAAGCCGACGCATCTCCCTTCAATTCGTAAAGAACCGAAAGGAACCAATGGTATCGTTTTCCAAGGATAAGCCTTCGCGCATGCGCCCTATGGCATGGCAAAACGGCAGGTGGATAGTCAAACATAAATAACATAGGCTTGAAAACTGAGATGGCAAGGAACGGAGGCGCAAAGACCGTCAAACCAGGGGGCACTGACATCCGGCCAGGTCAGTGGAAAGGAAATCTTTCCGATCCGCTAAGTTTCCGCCAAGCCCAGCGAAGCGATCATCTCCAGGTCCATCGCGATGCTGCGGCCTTGGGTGGTCAGATAGTTGCCCACCATCAGGCCGTTGGCGCCGGCTAAAAAGACCCAGGACTGAAAATCCTTGAGGGTCAACTCACGGCCGCCACACACCGTGATGTCCCTATGGGGATGAAGAAAGCGAAACAAGGCGATGCAGGCCAAGGCTTCCAACGGCGGCAGGGGCGATCGCCCCTGCATCCGCGTCCCCGGGATGGGATTGAGAAAATTGATGGGCACCGAATCCACCTCCAGCTCCCTGAGCTGAAACGCCAGCTCGACACGCTGGGGCCAGGACTCGCCCATCCCGAAAATCCCGCCGCTGCACACCTCCAGCCCGGCCGCCCGGGCCGTCCGAATGGTGGCGATCATCTCATCGTAGGAATGGGTGGTGCAGATCTGGTCGAAATGGCTGCGGGCCGTCTCCAAGTTGTGATGGTATCGATCGATGCCGGCGGCTTTGAGCTTTCGCGCAGCCGAATCGGAAAGCATGCCCAGTGAAGCACACATCCGAAGTCCCGCGCCCGCCCGCAACCGCTCCGCGACCCGGCACACCGTGTCGATCTCCGATTCGTTCAACGCCGTCCCGCTGGTCACGATCCCGTAATGCGTGGCACCGGCTGCCGCCAACCGCAACCCCTCATCGACCAGCTCCCCTGCCGAACGCAGCCCGTAGATCTCCACCGAGCTGCGATGGTGCGCCGACTGGGCGCAAAAGGCGCAGTTCTCAGCACACCGGCCGCTCTTGGCATTGACGATGCCGCACCTGAAGACCGGCTGAGGAGTGAACTGCTGCCGGATCTTGTTGGCCCAACTGATCATATCCAAGGCCGCCGCCGCGGTGTTGGGGATCAGGGTCAGGGCCTGCTCACGAGATGTTTTCCACTCATCGAACTTGATGATTTTTTCAGCAATGTCGGCGATCTTGGAATTGAGCATGAATTTATCCCCTCCATTTCGTTAACCATTAATGTTTTTCTGGTTTACCATACATTCCCGGCTTCTTAGCAGGGGGCACCCATCCAGTCAATGTAGTTCATTGAAAAGTGTCCGTTTTAATGATGGTCAAGCCGGAAGCCCCTCGGATGGGGACAGATAAACCTTTTGTCCAAAAATGGATGAATTGTTTTTCCCTGCGATCCAATGAAGAGTTCTAACTGTGGCAGGTTTCTTTATACAACGAAGCTTTTCAACTAAGCAGTTTTACTGGTTTGCCGCTGGACGCAAGGTTGAAATGAGGGGAAATAATGGCCGATGGGCTGAAAACCTTAGACAAAAAATCGACCTTGGTTACGCAAATAGAGCCGAACCCGGCTTTATCTTGGTTCCTCAGAAAGCCAGTTTCAATGGGTCTTGTTTTTCCGTTATCCAGCAGTTGAGCGAATTGTGGCTGCCGAAGCGAGCCCGGCATAACACTATTATGTATTTTTAGGTTGATCAGGATTTCATGATTCAAAATTTCGAGAAATCCGGTTCTCGCTTGGCGGCAAAGGCTTCGAACGCTTCGCGGGCCTGGGGGCCGGACATAAGCTTCGCGAACATCGCGCCGTCTGTCTGGATGGCGTTGCGGACGTTTTGAGCCGTGTAACCTTTAATGAGTTGTTTGGTAGCCATCAGGCCGGCCGGGGATTTGCGGGCCAGGCGGCGGGCAATGTCGATCACCTCGTCCATGAGGGTATCGTCGGGGATGACCCGGTTGACGATACCCAACTCGCAAGCCTTTTCCGAAGATATGCGTTCTCCGAGCATGAAAAGCTCCGACGCGCGCTGGCGGCCGACCAGGCTAGGCAAAACGTAGGACGAACCAAATTCGGGGCAGAGGCCAAGGTTGACGAAGGGGGTACTAAAGACGGCGCTTTTGCCGGCATAGACCATGTCGCAGTGCAGCAGCATAGTGGTGCCGATGCCGATGGCAAAGCCCTGTACCGCTGCAATCAAGGGTTTGCGCAGGGAGAGGACCGCTTCGAAGAAATCGGCGCTGGCCGAGGGCACCTCGTCACTCTGGCTGGAGGCGCGGGCAATGAAGTCGCCGATGTCGTTGCCGGAAGTAAAGATGCCTTGGGTGCCGCAGAGGACCACGACCCGCACGGCATCTTCCCGGTCGGCCCGCTTGAAGCCTTCGGCCATCAGGGCGTACATGTTCTGGGTAATGGCATTTTTCTTTTCGGGCCGGTTCATCTGGATGGTGAACACCCCGTTTTCCTGGCGGCTGATGATTTCCTGGGTCATGTCGGATTGCTCCTTCTTCGAAGGGTTTTTACCGCTTTAATAGCGGTTTTGGTGTTGGATTTCAATACGCCGGACGCAAAAGGGCAGCCGTTTCCGGCTGCCCTTTGGATCTGGTGCGTTATCGTCCATGGGACAGGACGCTGCTATTCTTCTTTTTTGGGTGCCAGTGCTTCGCGGTCGCCGCCGCTCATGCCGGCAATATATTTGACCACCTTTTTGCGGGACTCGATGTCGTATTGGGTGGTGATGGCGATTTGCTCCATGATGGGCGAGCCGCCGCCGTGGAAACCGCCCACGTTGTGGATACCGCCCTTGGCCGAGCAGAGTACGTCGCCCAGGTAGCGCCAGAACTGGGCCTGGTCTTCCACCGGCATGTCGGGATTGCGCTGGGTGTATTTGATAAGCAGGTCGCGGGTCTCCGGATTGACGAAATCCTTCTCATGGGGGAAGGTGGCCACCACGCCGCCGGCGATGTCGCACAGGATTTCGGCCTCTCTGTAGACCGCTTCGCCGGTCAGGCAGCGGCCCACGTTGCAGTAGATCGAATGGGGGATGTAGGAACCGGGGCCGTAGGGCACCAACCCCTTGCCGGGCATGTAAACTTTGGGTCCACCCAGATCCGAGGCGGTATAGCCTGCAGCGTAACCGAGTTCGGTGACCATGATCAGCTCGGCCAGCTTTTCACGCACGTGGGAGGTCTTGTGCACGTTGTTGACTTCGGCTGCCAGGGCCGCGGCACCCATGATTACGTCACCGATGGCCGGCTTGCAACCGGAATAGGAGTGGCGATGGAACAGAGCAAAGAGCAGGGCCAGGATACCGCCGTGCTGATATTCGCCGGCCAGAAAGACGCGCTCCCAGGGGATGAAGCAGTTGTCGAAGATCATGTAAGAATCGGTCGAGGCCGGCACCCAGCCGCGCTTGAAGTGCTTGCGCTCCCTGAACCGATGGATGGTGGCCACCTGTTTCAGACCGTCCCAGTCGCCGGGAACGGCGAACGAGACGGCGTAATCCTTGTCTTCGGGGCGCAAGGCGCGGGTGGGCACCACCAGCACTTCGTCGGCCACCGAGGCCTCGGAGATGTGCAGCTTGCAGCCTTCCACCACGATGCCGTCCTTGAGCCGCTCCTTGATGTAGACATACGAGCCGGGGTTGGGCTGGTCGGCCGGACGAAGCAGGCGGTCGCCTTTGACATCGGTCTGGGCGCAACAACCGATGAGGTCTTCCTTCTGGAAGCGGGTCAGCCACTTCTTGAAATTTTCATGGTAGCTGGTTTCGCCCTTGTTCATCTTGTCCGCCTCGTAAGAGACGTTGTAGATGGCGTTGGTGGCGTCGATGCCCATGCAGCGCTGGATACAGCCGCCCACTTTCTGACAGAGCATGCGGGTCATGTCCTGTTTTTTGTGCAGGTCATCCCTGTTCTGGTGGATGTGGGTAAAACGGTTGATGCGCTCGCCGGTCAGATGGGAAATGGCGGTCATCAGCTCCTGGTTTTCGGGCCTGGCGGCCTCGTCGTAGGTGGTGCCGATGTTGTTGATGCACGCCATCTGCAGTTCGTCGGTGCGGTCGATCAACTCGCCGTCGAAATAGATGTTGCGTTTCATCTTGGACAGCGCATTGATGTAATCCTGTTTTGTCCTCATGGGGCCTCCCTGTCCGGATGTACCGGAGCTGATTGGATTCTATATTGTGAATATCCTTCAACCCGACAAACCAGGGTCGCAGCTCGCTGCTGTCGTGTTGGTCCGATGTGTCGGGTGTTTCCGCCTCGCCTGCCTGGGGTGCGAAGCCTGTTTTAACAAGGGGGTCGAGGCACTGTCAACAAAAAGAATCGAACGCTCGTTCTATTTTTTCGGTTTTTACCACGTGGAATGTGAGATCGAGGGGTTTATTTTTTATCCAACGGGTTTAATTTAGTCTGGATCGCATTGGTATGAATGTTCAAAAGGAGTATATGATGGCTGAATTCGACAATGTCATGGCGGTGTTCAAACTGCTGCCCAAGACCAATTGCCGCAAATGCAACGAGGCCACCTGCCTCGCATTCGCCGCCGCGGTGTTCCAGGGAAAACGCCACTTGTCCGACTGCCCTTTTGTGTCGCCCGAAGATCTCGAACGATTCGGGGACCAGGCGCCTGGCCGCAAAGACCCTCGTGAAGAACTGGCAAAAACCCTGGCCGGCCTGAAGCAACAACTCGCCGACGTGGATCTGGCCGAGGCGGCGAAAAAAATCGGCGCCGATTTTTCCAACGGCCGTCTCACATTGCGCACGCTGGGCAAAAATTGCAGCATCGACGCCAGGGGCAACTTTTATGGGGAGATTCACATCCACCACTGGATCGCGGTGCCGGTTCTCAACTATATCATTCAGGCCGGCGGCGTGACCCCGTCGGGCAACTGGGTTCCGATGCGCGAGCTGCCCAACGGCAAGGATTACTACCGTCTGTTCGGCCAGCGCTGTGAAAAGCCGCTCAAGCGTCTGGCCGATACCTATACCGACCTTTTCGAAGACCTGGTTCACCTGTTCAACGGCCGCAGGGTGGAGAACCATTACGAATCGGATATCTCCCTGGTGCTCGACCCTCTGCCCTTGTTGCCGGTCCTGATCTGCTACTGGAAACCGGAGGAAGGCATCTCTTCGACTATCAACATCTTCTTCGACGCCACGGCCGAAGAAAATCTGAGTATCGGATCGATTTATACGCTGACGGCCGGTTTGGTGGTGATGTTTGAGAAGATTGCACTACGCCACGGTATGAACTAGTCAGTGCCCATCCACAAATGGCCAATTGGCCCGATATCGGCGTTGCGCGAAGAATTTAATCCTCGGAATATGAACCATATACCTGCGGTTAGGTTTTTCGTGCGCCTTGATCTCGACCCAATTTGCCTGTTTGTGGACAGGCACTCGTTCTATAGCAACCTAACCCGCGGCGACCAGGGCTGCCTGTCGGGCCAGGGCCGGTGCCTCGAGATTGACGCCGACTCTCAAAGCCTTCAATCCCTTGACGCTTGGCAGGTCTTCCAGTTCGAGCGCCTCGATCTCACCGCGCAGATGTTCGTTGGATTGCAGATAGTGGAGATGTTGTCGCATCTCTTCGGCTTCGTGGGCGTGGGCGTAGACGATGGCGATGCGTCCGGGCTGGGTGAGGCGCTCGCCCGATCCTTTGACCACCGCCTTGTCCAGTCTGGACTTGACGATTTCGTGGCGAACGTCATAGGCGCCGTCCACGTCGAAACGCTTTTCATCATACCGGAAGCGGATGGAAAGCGGCGTGGTGCTGTAAAAAATCAGGTGACAGGTATCCAGGGGCACCGTCAGTTCTGGCTTGGTCTGTTCGGTGTGCCAGGCCATGCCGCAGGATAGAATCAGCTGCCACAGAATCAGGTTCTGGAGGTGAAAGGCGGTGAAGTGGCCGTCTTCACGCATGGCCTGCCCCAGGTAGATCACATAGTCCAGCCCATCGGTCTGATGCTTCTCGAAGTAGTGGGGATACTCTTTCTGGGCCGCAGCTTCGGCCTGCTCCAGGAAGGCGGACAGGCGGGCATTGAGCAGGGACACGCTGGTTTCGTATGCCTGGCGCTCGCGGTAGACAAAGCCGTGCCGGGGATCGAGGGCCCGCCGGTAGTTTTCCACGGCCTGGGCCACCCGGGGCCCGATGCGCACCAACTCGTCGAAGGTCGGTTCCGCTTCCTGCTTGAGAAAGGCGACCATTTCACTCTCGGCACCGGTGGGCAGTCCCTGACGCAATTGATCGATGCGCTGTTCGATGCGATAGTCAAACTGCCGGATCAACGGCCACGACTTGCTCTGGCCGGCGCGTTGGAACACCTCCCGGGCCAGGCGCAGCTGCTCGGTCAGATCGGCCTGGATGCTTCGGCTGCGCGCTTCGGAAGAACCGCGAATGTCGGTCTGGCCATAGAGGGGAATCACATCCTTGAAGACGATGGGTTCGAGCTCGGAGGCTTCACCCATGTGGCGGCGCTCCAGGTGGCTGAAGGCGGCTTGGCGGAAGCGCCATTCCACCGATGGATGCAAGGCGGTGCACTTCTCCTTGATGATGGCCTGCACTTCGTTGTGGATATCGTCCACGCCGCGTTTCAGGGCCATGGAAAAGAGCGGGATCGTGGGTTTGATCAGCAGCTTGTCCATGGCATCGAAGTCGTTGGGCCGGGGCGAAAGGATGAAAAAGGTGCCGATGATGCTCCCCTGGTAGATCAGTGGCACGATCAGGGCGGAGCGGAAGCCGAGATTGAGCAGCTCCTGTTCAGCCGGCGACAGACGTTGTCCGTCGGCCAGATCGGGCACGATCAGCATGTCTCTCTGATTGACCGCCCGCAGCCACATGGAACCCTGAAGATCGGCCACACGGACATGATTGGAATTTTTGAAAATGCAGTTGGCGGCGGAGTGCTCTTCGTCGTTGACCACCCACACCTGATCGCCGTGCAGGGCGCCCAGACCGGCCCGTAGGTCAGGTCGTCCGAACAGGATGCGCAACCGCTGCTGCAGCCGCCCGAAACCGTCCGAGCAGAAGATGGTTTCCTGGTCGATCAGCCCCCTTTCCAGGTCGGCCAGCACTTCGGACTGAGTGATATCCACGGCCCGGATGACGATAAACCCTTGGAACTCGAACCGCTGGGCCGGCACCAGGCGCGCCAGCACTTCGGGATCATCGATGTTTTCCAGGATCGCCGCACGGTCCCGGGCGCTCAGAGGTTCGGGGCGGCCCTGGGTGGCCACGCGCAGGAACTGCCAGTCAGGCAGCATGCGGAAATGTCGATCCAGGCCGGTCTCCGGGTCCATGATGGTGCGAACCACGGGAATACTGCGTCCCTGGACGATGCCGTACACCTTGTCCAGGACGAGCCAGAAAGCGCGCAAGCGCTGGAAAACGGCGGTGTCCACCTGGGGCTGCTTGAGGGTGCCGCGCATCCGGCCGTCGTCGGACAGAAAATAGCGTTCGAACAGGGGCGTGTAGAAGAAGGGCCGATTGTCCAGCGGCGTCACCGCGACGGCCAGGTCGCTTCCCCAGCTCGAGGAGGGAAAAACGGCAGTCATCAGAGGAACCAGTTGCACCTGGTGCTCCCGCATCACCGCCGGATCCAGTTCCTGGCCGCTGATGGCGCTGTTCGCCTCCAAGTGGCCTGCGGCCGCCTCGAACATCGAAGCAGTATGCGGGCACATGGGCACCACATGGTTCCGCCAGAAGCCGAGCAAGGGGTCCAGGCTCAACACCGAGCGGAAGTCATGGGCCGTCGCTTGCTCGATTTTCATGGTGTGCCTCCTATTGGCGGGTCATCCGGACCTGCGAATGATCATTCCGACGTTTTGGTGTGATCTTCGATCTGGCATGTGTTTTTGTGCGATACGCCACAACAGGCGCAATCACCGGAACACCCCTCGGTATTGCTTCGCTGCACATTTTTATAAAAACGCCGCACCAGGTAATACCCAGCCAGTGCGACGATGAGGATGACGATCGCGGTCTGCATGGGCACCTCCTCTAGAAACCGGCCAGCCGGCCGACCTGGAACACGGCCACGGATAGCGTAAAAGCCAATATCGTGTTGAAGATCATGGAGAAAAGGCCCCACTTCCAGGAACCAGCCTCCCGGACGATGCATACCACGGAGACGAAGCAAGGGGCGTAGAACATGACGAAAACGATCAGGCTCAACGCGGTCAATGGCCGCCATTGGGGCGAGCGGGCCAGGATCTCGGAAAGCGAGCGACTCTCTTCGGGATCGACCTCTCCCAAGGAGTAGGCGGTACCCAGGGTGGCCACGATCACCTCCTTGGCCGCAAAGCCGCCCACCAGGGCGATATTGGTGCGCCAATCCAGGCCGGCCCAGCGGCTCAGGGTCTCCAATCCCGTTCCGACCCGGCCGGCAACGGAATGCCTCAGGGCCGCCTCGGCCTCGGCCGCATCGATTTCAAGCAGCCGCACCTGAGCCGCTTGGGCGCCCGCCGACAGTTCGGTCCTGTCCGCCGCGGATTCGAGTTCGCCGGCGATAGAAGCCGGCAAGGTTGCGCGCAAGGCCTCACGCTGGGCCTCGAATGCAGTGGTCTGGTCGGTCGGCAGGCCTGGAAAGGTCATCAAGGCGAACAAGATGATGGAAATACCCAGGATCACGGTGCCGGCCTTTTTGATGTACTGCCAGGTGCGCTCCCAGGTGTGGATCAGCAACCCTTTGAAGGTGGGCAGCCGATAGGGCGGCAGCTCCATGACGAACGGCGTCGATTCACCCCTGATCACCGTGGTGCGCAGCAGCTTGGCCACCAGCAGGGCCCCGATCCAGGAGATGATGGTGATGGCGAACATCATGAGCGCCTCTTTTTCCGCGAAAAATGCGGCCACCAGCAATGCGAACACCGGCAGCTTGGCGCCGCAATTCATGAACGGCACCGTGAGCAGGGTCGCCAGGCGCTCGCGGGGGGATTTAAGAGTTCGCGTAGCCATCACACCCGGCACCGCGCATCCGCCGGCAATACCCCCGGAAACGATGAAGGCCATCACCGAACTGCCGTGGAGTCCGAAGATGCGGAACACCCGGTCCAGCATGAAAGCCACCCGGGCCAGGTAGCCCGAGTCCTCCAGAAAGGCGATGCCGAAAAACATGAACATGATCAGGGGCACGAACCCGAGCACGCCGCCCACCCCGTCGATGACCCCAGATATGATCATCGATTTGAGCAGGCCGCCGGGCATGTAACGGTCCACCATATCGCCCATCCAGCCGAACATCGCCTCGGTCCAAGCCACGGGTATTTCGCTGTAGGTAAATGTAAAATGGTAGAGCCCCAACAGCACGCCCATCATAATCAGGGGGCCGGCGAAGCGATTGACGACCACCTTGTCGATCTTATCGGAAACGAACAGGCGATTGCGGTCGCCGCTGTAGCTGATCACGCCCTGCTTGAGCACGGAGCGGATATACCCGTAACGATAATCGGCGATGATGGCCTCGGGAAAGCTGTCGACGGTCAACTGGAGGTGATTGGCGACCTCCTGAACGATGCTTTCCAACATCTCGGCCGTCTGTGCATCGCGCTGTTTGCCGAGACACAGAATCTGTTCGTCATTTTCCATGTACTTCAGAGCGAGCCAGCGGGAAGGATAGGTGTCGGTCATGAAATCGGCTTCGCGGATCATGGCTTCCATTCGATCCAATCCGACGTCAATATCCGGCCCATAGGAAATCTTCAGTTCGGTTCGTCCGCCTTCCCTTTCAAGTACCTGTCGTGCGGCCCGGATCAGATCCTCCTTGCCCTGTCCGCTGCGGGCCATGGTCGGCACCACCGGAACGCCCAGCAAACGCGAAAGAGCCTCGTGGTCGATCTTGATCCCGCGGCTGAAGGCCATGTCGATCATGTTCAAGGCGATGCACACCGGCATGCCCATCTCGATGAACTGCAACGTCAGGTACAGGTTGCGCTCCAGGTTGGAGGCATCCACGATATTGATCACCACGCCGGGCTTTTCATTGATCAAAAAGTCCCGGGCCACCACCTCCTCGAGAGAATAGGCGGTCAGGGAGTAGGTTCCGGGCAGATCGACAATGTTGAACCGGTGGCCGTTGAGTCGGTAGATGCCCTCTTTCTTCTCGACGGTCACGCCCGGATAGTTGCCCACGTGCTGGCGTGCCCCGGTGAGGCTGTTGAATAAGGTGGTTTTGCCGCAGTTCGGATTGCCGGCCAGGGCGATCATGGCTTCCATGCTAATCGTCTACCTCCACATCGATAAAATCGGCTTCGCTGTTCCGTAATGTTAAGGTGAATCCCATCAAACGCAAGGCCACCGGGTCATACAGCGGCGCCCGGCCCTGGACGGTGATGCGGGTGCCCGGCACCAACCCCATGTCACGGATGCGGCGCCCCAATTCACCGGCAGCGGTGATGGCGGCGATGGTCCCGGACTGTTTGGATCTCATCTGTCTCATATTTACTCTTGGCATGTCGCGCCTCCTGATAATCTGCATGGTTCTGCAACGTTTGGGAATGTTAGCTATACCTAACTTTTAATGTTGTCAATACGTTTTTATTGCATTACCTATTTTTTTAACTTTGACTAATAAAGACAGGGGTGTTATTTTCAGGCCAAATTGAAAGGAGACAGGATGTCCACCCGCGACGATCTTTCCGATAGCCTGGAAAACTACCTTGAGGCAATTCTGGAACTCGAAGAGACCCAGAAAGTCGCCAGAGCCAAGGAGATTGCCGATCGTTTGCAAATCCAACGGGGCTCGGTCACCGGCGGTCTTAAAGCCCTCTCGGAAAAAGGGTACATCAACTACCAGCCCTACAGTTACATTACCCTGACGGCCAAGGGAAAGCGTATCGCACGCGATATCGCCCATCGTCATGCAGTGATCAAGGAGTTCCTGCTGAAGGTTCTTCAAATCGATCCGCTGACGGCTGAAACGTCGGCCTGCAAGATGGAGCACGCCATCGATCCCAAGACCATCGAACGCCTGGTCTGCTTCATCGAATATATTTTTACCTGTCCACGGGCGGGTCAAGATTGGATTCAGTCGTTTCTGAACTACTGTGCCGGTGGCAATCGCCGACAGGCCAATTGCGACCAGTGCATCGAAGCGCTCAGGAAAAGCCTTTCCAACCCGGAGTGAGGCTCGCCCGACCACCCTTGAGCCAACGATTTAAACACGCAACCCTAAAAAATCATTCGACCTCGAGAAACCCGACATGTACCTTGCCCGACTCAAAAAGCAGGGGAAGACCCACTACCTGATCCGCCACTCCTATCCCGAAGGTGGCCGGATGAAAAGCCGCGACCTGTTCGACCTGGGCCCGGATCCCTCACGCTATATCGTTTACGTGGGCGGCAACGGATATTACTATGATGAGGCGGTGCATGAAGCCCTCGCAAATGCCGGCATGGCGGTCGACTCCGATGACCTGGACCGGATTTTGTTCGACTTTCTCGAACCCCACATTCAGCGGGTCATCATAGGGTTTGATCGCAGCCGCCGGCAGACACGTCCAGCGGCGGCCCTGACCTCTTCCCAGACCCCACCGCAACCGATTCATCTTTTCGACAAACGCCGCTACCACTACCTGCGGTTCGGCCACAGCGAACAGCGCCACATCCACCGCGTGCCGGAAAAAGTCTTCCGGCCGCTGCACGCCAAGTCCCGGGACGAGTTGGAACAGTACTTTCTGGTCGAGGAGCGCACCCTCCGGACCCACCAGCGCGCACTTTACGTTTCGGTGATATTCGAACTGAAACGGTTTGTCCCCGACGAAGCGCCGGACCAGCCACTGATAGAACAGATGGACGCCTTTTTTATTTCCCGTCTCTGCCGCCTGAACGCCGACGCGGCGTTCTGGAGCGACGCGCCGGAACCCAACGGCCTGCGGGAGGACCTGGTCAAGTATGCCATCATGTATTTCGATTACCAGGCTCCCCACCCATCGCCTTGGCAGGCCTATGTGGAAGACTTCATCCGCCGCCACCGCGTCTACCATCCGCCACGCAGCGTGCAGATCAAAATCGAAGAGGCCGGCCGCTTGTTCGGTATACCCTGGAAGGAGCTGAAGACCATCGACCAGGCGTCGTTGACGCGCCTGTACCGCAAGCTGGCGCTCAAATTCCATCCGGATCAGGGCGGCGACCCGGAGGTGTTCCGCAAGTTGAGCCACTATTACCAGGTCCTGTCCAAAAAACGGCGTTGACAAAACTTCGCCTCGGGTCCAAATAGGGACGGCATGTGGACAGTCAGGAAGTAATCCTTCAAACCTTTTCAACAATCGATTCAGGGACCCACATCGTAAACAGCCCGATAGATTTTCAGAAAATGATGCATAGGTCGCGTAGAAAGGTATGTGAATGAGTGCGAATGCGAATTTGATCCTGATGGCCCTGTTCGGCGTACTTGTGGGTATCGGCGCCTCTTTTTCGGGACTGGGCGGCGGCTTTCTGATGGTTCCCCTTCTGCTGTTCATGGGGTATGCGGCACAAAAGGCGGTGGGCACCTCTTTTCTGGCGATCCTGGTGATCTCCATCTCCGCGCTCGTGGCTCACAACAAGCTGGCCAATGTCGATTACCGTGCCGGGATCCTTCTGGGGGTCGGCGGCATCATCGGTGCCCAGATCGGCGCGCGGCTGGTGGAACACGTCACCACGGCCAACTTCAAAAGGATTTTCGCCGTCATCCTGGTGGGATTGGCAGCCTACATGTTCTTCAAGAAGTGATCGATCAGCGACCGATTTTTCCATCGAGCGCCCGGCGCAGGTGATTCCGCTCCGCCCGGGCTTTGCGCAGGGCCTCTTTAATCTCCTCCTGATCGGCAGGAGGACCGACGGCCAATCGACGTTCGAGATCTTCCACGACCTTTTGCTGACGGTAGAGTTCTCGGGCCAGTAGTCGGATGGCCATATCGCTGACACCTCGATTCAGATGTTGCGGATCCGGTCGACCTCTTTTTCCAGGGGTTCCAACCGCTCCTCCTGGCCACGTGACTTGAACTGCTCCCTGAGGGCGTCGAGCTCTCGCTGGATGCGCGGCAACCAATCGCGTTCGATCTTGTCCCGGGCGCCCTCGCCGGCGCGCTCCATCTCCTCGGCCCAATCCTGCAAGGACCGCTTCAATTGTTTGTAGGCGTCGCTTTCCGGTATGCCTTGAACATCGCGGCTGAACTTTTCAATCTGTTCCTGCAGGAACTGCAGGCCGGTCTCCATTTCCCGTTTCCAGCGCGCAAAAACGTCTTGGGGTCCGGTTTCGCCGTTCACCGTGGCGCCATCCTCGAGTCGCTTGCCGCCGGTGGCGACCAGATCGATGATGATGGCCTGATGTCCCTGCCGGCCAGGGTCTTCGGCCACATAGAACCGCGAATGCTCGGTGAGGGCATGGGCATACCCTTCATCCACCTCGATAGCGACACGGTACGTACCTTCCGGCCGGTATTCGATGGCGGCCACCTTTCCGGCCGGGTTCCCTTCAAACAAGACGCGGTCGTCCTTAGCCAATCCGGCCTTTTCCAATCCAGATAAATTGTCGAAATTCACATCGAGGTGAATGGTATCCTGCCAACACCCAACGAGGAAAAGGATAAAAGCAAGCATACCGACCGATCGCGCGATCGGGCGGAATTCCCATCGGTGAGTTTTATTGGCGATCACTCCATGTGTTGGCATGTGTGTCATGATTCTATTCTCCTCGAACGGACGACCTCGATCTTGATGGACACGACCCAAACAGGCCACATTTGTCATTAACCTCATTATGTCGGCCACTGGCGATTCTTCAACACCTCAAACGGGTTGCCGGCACGTTGGGCTGGACACCCACATGGCCCTCGATTCAAATCCGCACCGCATTGGGGGCACAGGCCCTTGCACGACTCGCTGCACAATGGTTTGTAGGGGATGGAAAGCACGATCTGCTCCTGGATCGCATCCTTGAGCTCGATGGTATCCTCCCTGAAAAAAATCAGTCCAATCTGCTCTGCGGTCAGTTCCACCTCGTCTTTTCCTCCCGAATGCACGTCCGTTGGGATTTGGCGTGAAAAACGCAATCGAAATCGATGCCGCAGGTCATGGTCGTAGGTTTCCAGGCAGCGACTGCACGTCAGCCGCACCGTGGCCGATACCACGCCGTCCACCCGGATCAACTCCCGCTCGCGCAGCACGTGCAGCTCGATGGCGATGGGGGTGTTGAAGAGGCACTCCCCCTGCTCTTCCATCTCCTTGATCACCGGGAACGCTCTGGCCGGTTTGAAATAAGACAAAACCGTACCCTGGGAGGGGATATGCTGAACCTCGATTTTCATGGCACCGCTCCTCGATCTCTCGTTTGGCCGGTCGCCGTCGGTCGGCATGGGCCATTGCCATTGGTTGAATCTAAAACCCCCGCCCCTCAAATGCAAGAGCGTTTAAGGTGCGAACATTGTCAGCGGGTGTCCCAATTTTGACGCCGGCACACGATGGCATACATGCAAAAAAGCGATAATACGGCGTCAATCGGGAACTTTTGGGAAGTCCAGGAATCCGGGACACTGGTATGCTATTTGCTTTGTTTGGTATCGGCAGCATCAAGACAAGCAATCCTGCCGGATTTCGTTAAAGGTGACTCGACATGAACTTGAAATTTTTCGCACGGACGCTCTGCGTCCTCCTCTTTCTCGTTGCCTCCACTATGGGGACGGCCTTTGCATCTTCCGACCCGTTTCCCATGCCCGACGCCATTGTTCCCAATGTTGACTTCTGGACGCGGGTCTATTCCCAATACAGCTCCGACCAGGGGATCGTGCATGACAGCATGCACATGGATACCGTTTACGAAATCATCGAATTGATCCCCTATGACGTTCCGGATGCCAGCCGAGTGAATCGCAAGCGCATGAAACTGGCCAAGGAAAAATATCAGCACATTCTGAAACGCCTGGCCCACAATCCACGTACGCCGGACAAAACGTGTCGTCGGGTGGCGGCATTGTTCGACCACCCTGACGATGCAGGGCAATTCAGGTCCGCGGCCGACCGGGTGCGCTGCCAGGTCGGTCAAAAAGACCGATTCCAAGCCGGACTGGTGCGTTCCGGTGCTTATATCAATGGTATCCGGGAGATCTTCGTATCCCACGGTCTGCCTGACGATCTGGCCTACCTGCCACATGTGGAATCTTCCTTCAACATCAATGCGTACAGCAAATATGGTGCGGCCGGTATGTGGCAGTTCACCCGTTCCACGGGCAGACGCTTCATGGAGGTCGGCTATGTTCTCGACGAAAGGCGCGATCCGATATTGGCGACCCATGCGGCCGCACAACTGTTGAAGGAAAACTACGACAAACTGGGGAGCTGGCCCCTGGCCGTGACAGCCTACAATCATGGCGCCGCAGGCATGCAGCGGGCCAAGGCGCTGCATGGGGATTTCGAGACGATCTTCCAATCGTACCGCAGCCGTTCGTTCAAGTTCGCTTCCCGGAATTTTTATGCCGAGTTCCTGGCGGCCCGCCGCGTGGCGTCAAATTACCAGGACTATTTCGGAGCGCTGGCAATGGATGCACCGGCACCGGCGCGCACGCTGAATCTAAAGGGCTACGCGGCTTTCGAAGATATTTGCCGCCATTTCGATGTCCCCCCGGATGTCCTCAAACAACTGAATCCCGCGCTCCGCCAACCGGTTCTCAGCGGACAGAAATATGTACCCAATGGCTATGCCCTGCGCCTGCCGGCGATCGGTTCTGACGATACGCCATTAGTGGCCGCCATTCCCCACAACCTGTTACAGACTGAACAGAAACGCAGCCTGTTCTACACCGTGCAGCGGGGAGACACGGCCGGTAAAATCGCGCGTTTGCATCGCGTCCGGCTCGACGATTTGATATTGGCCAACAATCTGAATCGCAGCGCCACGATCTACCCGCACCAGACCCTGCGCATACCAGCCGGGGGTGACCGCCGGCCGGCAACGACGGCGCCTGTGATCGCGACACCGGTGACGGTCCTGGCGGCAAACACGCCCGTGCCGCCCACCCCTGCACCCGAGGCCGTGGCGAACGAGCCTTCGCCAATCGACACGGCCGAACCGGACCACTATCCGCAGCCCCTGCTCGCCTCCGTCATACCTTTGACATCGGCCGAGACCGAACCGGACGCCGAGCCAAACAAGGCCGACCTGGACCGGCAGGCCCGTAATGTGGAAATCGTGACCGCCGATGTGGCCTTCGAGCGGATCATCGAGCTCAAGGGGCAACGGGTGGGCATCATTCAGGTGGAGGTCGAGGAGACGTTGGGACACTATGCCGAATGGGCCAAGGTGTCGACCCGGCGGGTACGACGCCTCAATGGTCTGCCATACGGCCATGTGCTGCAACTGCACCAGAAGATTCGGATTCCCCTCGGCCGCACGAGTGCCGAATCTTTTGAACAGAACCGCTATGAATACCACAAGCGCCTGCAGGAAGATTTTTACGCGGTGTATCGCGTCGGCGAGTTGCAGTCCTACCGGGTGCAGCGCGGGGACAGCATCTGGACCCTGTGCCGCGCCAAGTTCGACCTTCCCATGTGGCTGCTCAAACATTGCAATCCGGAGGTCGACCTGGCCTCCTTGAAATTTCATCAGAAATTGATCATCCCGACCATCGAACGCGCGTCCGCCGCCGATGCGGCGCCGGAAAACGAAGCGGAGCTGGACATCGAGGAGGCGGAGGAGGATACGGGAGCCGACCAACACAATCAGGTCTGATCGAAAAAGGTCAAGGACCATCGCTGCGCATATGGATCGTGGCGGAGAATGTAGCGCCCGCCGTCATCGCCCTGCACCTTGAAATAGCGATGATCGGGGGCCAGCCAGCTGTCGATCACCCGTACCACCTCTATGCACCGTTCCGAGAGCCAGAATCGCTTTGGGGTCTGCTCGCCGCGATAACCGCTGTAGCAGGCCACCCGGATATCGTCCATAACACCCCCCGTTTCTTTAGCCGCTTGACACATCTGTTTACAATTATATATTTCTCACCATCCGTCGACCCCTGGAAAGTCATTTTATTCAGTACCCGTCCAAAATTAGGCAAATTGGGTCGAAAACAAACCCTCTCACAAACGGGATTGATCATCATGCAAGCAGTCTCCATTGGATGGATCGGAACGGGTGTCATGGGAAACGCCATGTGCGGCCATCTCATCGAGGCCGGGCACACCGTTTATGTGTACAACCGCACCCGTGACAAAGCCGGGAACCTATTGGATCGGGGCGCCCGGTGGTGTCCGTCCCCCAAGGCGGCAGCCGAATCTGCGGAGGTGATATTTTCCATCGTCGGATACCCACACGATGTTCAAGAGGTTATCTTGAATGTTGAGGGCGTCCTTGCAGGCGCCAAAAAAGGTGCCGTGATCGTGGATATGTCCACCTCCAGTCCGGAATTGGCCCGCAGGATACATGAGCGTGCACTGCAGAAGGGCGCAGCGGCTCTGGATGCGCCCGTATCCGGCGGCGACATCGGCGCCAGGGAGGGCACCTTGGCGATCATGGTCGGCGGAGACAGGGCCGCCTACGATCGTGTCCTGCCGCTGTTCAATTGCATGGGACGGCACATCGCCTACATGGGCGGCACCGGTGCCGGCCAGCACACCAAGATGTGCAACCAGATCCTCATCGCCGGCACCATGATCGGGGTCGTGGAGTCTCTGCTCTATGCCCACCGGGCCGGCATGGTTCAGCATGCCATCATCGATGTGATCGGTCAGGGCGCCGCCAGCTCCTGGGCCATCAATCACATCGGCCGCCGCATCGCCGACGGGAACTTCGATCCGGGATTCTTCGTCAAGCATTTTGTGAAAGACATGGGTATTGCCCTGGACGAGGCGCGCCGCATGAACCTGAGCCTGCCCGGACTGGCCCTGGTCAACCAGTTTTACGTGGCGGCCATGGCCCAGGGCGAAGAGAACCTGGGTACCCAGGCGCTTTATCGGGTCCTGGATCGTTTGAACCGGCCGATCTCTTGACCGGAAACAAGAGATACAAAACGTCCTATATATCGGTCGCCGATCGCCATTGCCGGTCGATCAACGATGAATGCCACCATCGAAGGTGAGTCGACTCCCATGACACACGATCGTCAAGAAGAACGCGTCCGCAGTCGCCCCTCCACAACAGCACAACCCGATCCACAGCGCCTCCGGATACGCGCCATAGCCATCTCTTTCCTGGTAAGTCTCGGTCTTCTGGCCGTGAAATTCATCACCTATCGACTGACCCATTCCTCGGCGGTGCTCTCCGACGCCCTGGAATCGATCATCAACGTGGCAGCCAGTGCTTTCGCGGGCCTCAGCATCTGGATTTCGGCCAAGCCGCCCGATCCCGACCACCCTTACGGCCACGGCAAGATCGAATACTTTTCAGCCGGATTCGAGGGGGCGCTCATCATGGGGGCCGCGGGTGGTATTTTCTATTCCGGGGTGCGTCACCTGATTGATCCCCATCCCCTGCCAAACCTGGAAACCGGTCTGCTCCTGCTGTTCGGCGCCACGGGAATCAACCTCCTGCTGGGCCTCTACCTGGTCCGCACCGGGCGGCGCACCGAATCCTTGGCGCTGGAAGCCGACGGCAAACACGTGCTCACCGATGTCTACTCTTCGGCCGCGGCCCTCATCGCCCTGGGCCTGGTCTACCTGACGGGGTGGCTGCGCTTCGACGGGCTCATCGCCTGTCTCATCGGTATCAATATCCTGATCACCGGCGGCCAGCTGGTATGGCAATCCTACCGGCGCCTCATGGATGCCTCGGACCCCGTGGTGCTCGATCGGATCGCCACCATCCTGATCAACAACCGGCGGCCGGAGTGGGTCGATATTCACCAGTTGCGCGCCTGGCGGGCCGGTGTCATCGTCCACATCGACCTGCACCTGGTGCTGCCGGTGGACCTTTCACTGGCCAAGGCACACCATGAAGCCAAGATACTGGAAGCCCTGCTGGTCGACGCTTATGGGGGCAACGCCGATGTCCTGGTGCACATGGACCCATGCGCACCCGACGAATGCCCGGTCTGCCGCCAGTTCTCCTGCGACTTGCGCAGCCACGACCGCGACAACACCAAGGTGTGGCACCGCGAGCGCCTGACCCGCGCATCCGCCGCAGACGCCTAAACTTGACTCAGACAGGGAGACGACGGCAAATACGATTGAAAATCCAACCTATCGACCAAAGGAGAGACCATGGCAACGATCTTCACCAAGATCATCAAGGGCGAAATCCCCAGCGACATCGTCTATCGGGACGAGCAGGTGACAGCCTTCCGCGACATCGAACCCCAAGCCCCCACCCATGTATTGATTGTCCCTAACAAGGAGATTGCCACTGTCAATGACGTGACTCCCGAAGATGAGCAGTTGGTCGGCCACATGTTCACGGTGGCCAGACTCATCGCCGAAAAAGAGGGGGTCGCCGAAAGCGGCTACCGCTTGCTGGTCAACTGCAACCGTGACGCCAATCAGGAGGTCTTCCACCTGCACATGCACTTGTTCGGCGGGCGACAATTGGGCCCCATGCTCGCACGGCGATAGGGGCAGAGCCCATCGATGGACCGGCGACCGCCTTTTTTTGGATCGCAACTGGTGGTCCTATTGTTTTGTGAAAAGTGCCGAAGATGTCGACGGTGTCCCGGGTTGAGGTTTCGCTTGGCGGGATGCTATTCTGCCGCGCCGGCCTCACGAAACAACTTGACCCGCTCCGGCGTGGGGGGATGGGTGGCGAGGTACCCGGTCCATCCTTCCCCATCGCCTTGGTCGGACGCTTGAACCTTGTGCTGCTGGTCGATACGCGTAAGGATATCGGCGAAACGCTCTGGCGGCACGCCGTGGGCCAGCAGGTAATCGAGGGCATAGCGGTCGGCCTCGCGTTCAAAAGCACGCGAGTAGGCCAGTTCGGTGAGGACCACAGGCAACCCCAGGAAGAGTTCGGACACGCCGGACGCGTCACCGGTCAGCGCCAGAATGGCAAAAGAGAGCATGGAATCCTGAACCATGCGGCGCATGCCGTGCCGGTGCACCACGTGGCCGATTTCATGGGCCATTACGGCCAGCAACTCTTCGTCATGCCCGGCCATCTGTACCATTTCATCCGTGAACACGATGGTGCCGCCGGGCAGGGCGAAGGCATTGGGACCCAGTTTGCCGCCTTTGCGAAACTGCAATTCAAGTCCCAGGTCCGGATGGGTGGCGATGACCGCCCGCAGGTGCCCGCGCACCCGCTCTTCGGTCGCCGGCGGTAATGTGGAATCAGAAAAGAGCGCCTTGTCCAGGAACGCCAGGGTCTGCCGGTCGGCCAGATCGTAAATCGAATCGGGCAGCACGACGGCCACCCACCTGGCTGCCGCGGGAAAACCAAATTTCACCGTTCCGGCACCGATCAGCAGTACGATGAGGAATGCCGTCAGCACATAACGCTTGCGGGACTCGATCAGGTGCACCCAAAGGCTCCAGTGATCCCGACGAATCTTTTCGAGAATCCGGTCCACCCCCGCGTTATCGTCGGTTTCCAGGACGGCGCCATCCGGAAAGCTCAACAGCCTGGGCGTATCGGCCAGGCGATCCGACACCCGGAGATCGAAGCTTTTCCGGCGACGTAGGATCTCTCCATTATCGATCCGCTCGACCTGCAGGGCATCGGTGTCATACACCTTCAGCACCACCTCGGTCTGCGCGGAACGCTTACCGTCATACCATGTGCCGCGAATAATGATCATGGCGGGAGGGACCTCTTTGTTCACAAACCGAAATCAAAATCCATGAAATCGGATAGCTCGTCACCCAGAGCGCTGGTCTGCTTCAATTCGGCCGCGACGAACTGGGACAGGTCGCCGGCCGGCAGCAAGGCCAGGTGATCGATCTTGTATCGATACGCGCGCACCTGGGCAAAGGGGTGAAACAACCCCAGGGTGCAAACGATGGCCAGGGTGTTGGTGAGCAGGATCATGGCAAACGCCTTGATCTTCATGGTTGCCCTGAATCGGTGCTGGCGCAGGGCGCCGGAGTTGTATAGCAGGTTGCTCGACCGAACGGTGAAATAGGCAAACGCGTACAGGTACATGACGACCATGACCAGCAGGGTCACCGGTGCGGACAAAGACGGCACCAGCAGTGTGACCGCCGTGACAACCGCAATGGCGGCGATCGCAGGAATCATGAACATATAGACGATGCGGTAGTAATCTCCTGCGGCGGCGTTAAAAGCAAAAGCGGTCGTGCCGTATGCCGAATTTTCCACGATGAATTTTTTCTGGCGATAGTGGGCATAGGGCCCCAGAATGCCGAGGGTCAAAATCGAAAGGAGCGGAAAGAGCACGAAGGCCTTCGCCGCACCACCATAGGTACCCTTGAAATTGAAGCGGATGTTGCGCCAGGCGCTGTTGCGCGCGTTAAAAGCCAGCGAACGCACCACGAGCCAGGGCAGTATGAAAAGAAATACCAAACCAAATCCGAAGCCCGCCGGTGGAAAAATCTGATTGACCACCATGTAAATGGCAAAACCGAGAAAGACCACGATGCGCCCCTTCAATATCTTGGTCGGCTCGGCAAGATAGCGGAAGGTGGCGCCGACCAAGCGGGTGTTGCCGTAAAAATATTGTTTACGGCGCACCTTGGCCCACGCCGAATAGATCCCTAACGTGACAATGGACAACAGTACATTGACAATCCAGATTTTGAAATACTCCCCGCCGCTGCCCTTGAATTGGAACGGTTCATGGGATCTGACCGGCGGGATGTCCGGCATGGGCACGGATCGGGAAGCGTCCGACGCGGAAGGCGGGGCGGGTGGCGCCGGCGGGGAAGGGTCTGCCGACCTGGATGCCGTGGGTCGAATCATTTGTGCAAGTGGTCGCCAGGCGTCCATGGTGATGTTGCGTACCATGGTCTGCCCACCGATTCTTCCAGATTTGATCAGAGCGGCCAGTTCCGCTTTGCTGATCGGTCCGATCTCCTGCTCCCCATCCTTGTAATACCAACTCATTCAGCAACTCCTTAAATTGTGGCGAATAGGTTGAAGTCATGATGATCCCTGAAACGAACGGCAAACCGGTGCCGTTCTGTCGCAGGAGCAGGAAAAATCTATACAAAATCAATGCCACACCGGATAATCGTAATCGTTTTCAATTCAACCCGAAACATGCCGTCGCACCGACTCGACCGATTACCTGGGGCGTCTCTTCTGGGGCCTATTTTTTTTCCACTTGCCAAATTCGATTTTACCGGTCCGCAGCCTGAAAAATATGCGCAAGGGTGTCATGTCCAACCCTGTCTGGCTGCGAATCTGGTTGAGGAGATAGCGTTGATATGAAAAATGAACCGCGTCGGGGTAATTGACGAAGGCGACGATGGTCGGCGGGCGTTCGGAAATCTGGGTGGCATAATAGAACTTGATCCGCCGACCTTTGTGCAGCGGAGGTTCGGTGCGTTCGGTGGCCGCCTTGAAGACGCGGTTCAGCGCCCCAGTGCCGATGCGGGTGGTGTACTGGGCAAAAACCCTTTCGACAAGGGGAAAAATCTTCTGGATGCGCTGTCCGGTCTTGGCCGATACGGTCAGCAGGGGGGCGTGTTGCAGAAACCGGGCCGATTCGTAGAGACGCTGGCCGAACTTGTGTGGCGTCACCGTGCGGGCGTCGACCAGATCCCACTTGTTGGCCAGGAATATGGCTCCGCATCCGCGTTCGTAGGCGTAGCCGGCCACCTTGATATCCTGATCCGTGATCCCCTGCTCGGCATCGAGCAGAATCAGGGCCACGTCGCAGTTCTCCAAGCTTTGGAGCGACTTGATAATGGAGAATTTTTCGAGCTTCAGATCGACCTTGGCCTTGCGCCGGATGCCGGCGGTGTCAATCAGGCGATACGTACGATGCTTTTTTTGAACCACCGTATCCACGGCATCCCGGGTGGTCCCCGGCACGTCGCTGACCAGAAATCGCTCCTGGCCGGCCAGACGGTTGATCAGAGACGATTTACCGACGTTGGGCCGCCCGACCACCGCGACACGGATCTCGTCGGATGCCGCCGGGGCATCGGGCTGGGGCAGCACGGCCACCAGCTCGTCCATGAAATCGGGCACACCGTAACCATGCTCCGCAGAAAGGGAAAAGAGCCTCTCCACGCCCAAGGCGTGGAATTCGTAGAGGTGTGCTTCCTGCCCGGGCCCGTCGATCTTGTTGACGACAAAAAAAATCGGCTGTTTAATGGTGCGCAGCCACTTCATCAGGTCGTGGTCGAAGGGTGACAGGCCGTTTTTGCCGTCGAGCACCATGACCACGGCATCGGCTTCGGCCACGGCCTGTTCCACCTGGGCACGGATGTGGGCGGCGAAGAGATCGCCGTCTCCGGTCACGAATCCACCCGTGTCCACAACGATAAAAAGGTGGTCATCCCATTGCGCATCCCCATAATGGCGGTCTCGCGTCACGCCGGGCAGGTCGTCGACAATGGCGTCGCGGCGGCGGGTCATGCGGTTGAACAGAGTGGACTTGCCCACGTTGGGGCGTCCAATGATGGCGACAACAGGTTTCATGCGTATATTTTAAGATACTTTCCTTATAAAATTGTGGCCAATGCGAGCGCGACCCTGCTATACGGAAAGGCCGCACCAAAGTCAAACCATTACACGGGAAGGGAGATCTCATGCCTGAATTAGCCTACTTGAACGGCGACATCATGCCAATCGATCAGGCCCGCGTACCGGTGGAGGATCGGGGCTATCAGTTCGGCGATGCGGTCTACGAATATCTGGCCAGTTACAAAGGGCGGCTGTTTGCGATGGAGGCACATCTGGACCGGCTGGAAAATTCCCTCGCAGGCCTCTATTTCCCTCCGATCGCCCGCGACCGAATACGCGAAGCGATCCTCACAACCTTTGAAAGAGCAGCCATCCCCCGCGCGGGCGTCTATGTTCAAATTTCCCGGGGGGTGGCGCCGCGCAACCATGCGTTTCCGGCCCAAACCCGTCCCCAGATCGTGATTACGGTTCGGCAGGTTCCGGAAACCCCGGAAAGATATGTACAGGAAGGCATCCGGACCATTACAGTGACCGACATCCGCTGGGGACGCTGCGACATCAAAACCGTGCTGCTGCTGCCCAATGTGCTGGCCAAGCAGCAGGCCCTGGAGGCCGGCGTCCAGGATGCTATTTTCGTGAGCCCCGAAGGCGTGGTGCGCGAAGCGACGGCCTCCAATCTGTTCATCTGCAAGGATGGCCGATTAATGACTCATCCGCTGACCCCTAACATCCTGCCTGGGATCACCCGCGCCGTACTCATCGACATATGCCACGAGCACGGAATAGAGGTCGGTGAAGCCTTTTTCGACCGTCATACCATGATGAATGCCGACGAAGTGTTTCTCACCGGCACGGTCACGGAGGTGCTGTCGGTGGTGGCCATCGACGACCAGACCATCGGTACGGGAACTGCTGGGCCTTTGGCGGGCCGGCTGCGTGCGCTTTTGGAGGCACGGGCCGGCGACGAGCAATAGCTTGCCAGGTATCACGCCTTCCGGTGGAGCAATTCGATAGAGACCCCGTCGGGTGCATGGATGAATGCGATCCGCAGGTCGGGACCGAAGTCCACCGGGTCAAGGGAAAAGGCGACGCCGTTGCGTTTCAGCCGGTTGCAGTAGCCGTCAAAATCACTACTGACTTGAAATCCGAAGTGATCCACCCCCCATTGCAGGCCTGATTTATCTCCTGCGGATTCGCCAGTGCGCTGACCGCGAATGATGATCGTGGCCCCCTGGAACCGAACGAGCACCTGGGGTGCGCCGCGAACCTCTGTCGTTGCCATGATCTCTCCCCCCAATTTTTCTGCGTACCATTTGGAGGCCGCTATAGGATCCTGGCTGAGCAGGTGGACGTGGTCGAAGGTGAGCACGGGGTTTACCATTGAATTTCCTTTCTTCGAGAGTGGATATTTGACGGCGCTGTCCAGCAACAAATTTTTACGAATCCGTCAAGTTTTTATCTGCTTTAAACGGCCGACCCGACCATGGGTGGCCGGCGGTCCCACCAGGGTCGCGCCTGCTCCAACTGGCCGGCGAGGCGAAATAAAAGGGCTTCCTCGCCGAAACGGCCCGAAAAAAGTGTGCCAATGGGCAAATTCTCTTTGCTCCAATACAGCGGCACCGACATGGAAGGCTGGCCGGTGCCGTTGAACAGACCGGTAAAACCGAAATAAGAAAGCAGACGGGTCAGATATCCGCGCACATCATGGGTGCGGGTGTCAAGATAGCCAAGCGGCACCGGCGGCTTGAGCAGTACGGGACTCAGGAGGATATCGTAAGATTGAAAAAATCGGGCGACCTGCCGTCCGGTTTGATGAATGAATTGAATCGCCTGGATCAAGTCTGATGCGCTGCCTTTGGCGCCGCTTCGCGCGGCGCGCTGGGTGATGTATTCCAGGTCCTCTTCGGCCAGCTCGCGCCCCAGTTCCTTTAGGCGGGCATCCACCGCGGCCGCCGTGTTGGCGTTCATGATGGCGGACGCCGCATCCTGATAGCGCTCGCCGTCAATTTCCGGTGCGGCTTCGCTCACCTTGTGCCCCAGCGATTCACACAATTTAGCGGCATCCTCGACGGCAGCGATGCATTCCGGATCGGCCTTGATGCCGTTGAGGGAGGTGGCCGTCATGGCGATGCGCAGTTGTCCAGGCGCATGGGTCACTTCTGACAAAAAGGGCCCTTGGACGGCAGGTGCCGAATAGGGATCACCCAGGGCAGGGCCGGACGCGATGTCCAGAAAAATGGCGCTGTCCCGGACCGAGCGCGAGATGACGTGATCGGCACTCATACCGTTCCACCCTTCGCCCTGGGGAGGACCGGCCGGGATTCGACCTCGGGTCGGTTTAAGACCGAACAGCCCGCAGCATGCCGCCGGTATGCGAATGGAGCCGCCGCCGTCGGATGCGTGGGCCACCGGCACCATACCCGATGCCACGGCAGCCGCGGCGCCCCCACTCGACCCACCGGTGGATCGGGACAGGTCCCAAGGGTTGCGGCATGGACCGTAGAGGCTCGGTTCGGTGGTGATGGTCAACCCGAATTCGGGTGTGTTGGTCTTTCCAAACATCACCAGCCCCGCCTTTCGGTAGCGTTCGACCAGGGTGCTGTCGTAGTCGGGCACGAAATCAGCAAAGAGCCGGCTGCCGAATGATGTGGGAAACCCTTTGTAGCACAGGCCCAGATCCTTGAGTAAAAAAGGAACCCCGCGCAACGGACCATCGGGTAAACCGGCCTGAATCCGCCTTCGCGCCTCGTCGTACATGGGCAACACCACGGCATTGAGCTCGGGGTTGCGCGCGGTCACACGCGCAAGGGCGCTCTCGAGCAGTTCCGTGGCCGTCAGGTCACCCTTACGCACCAATTCGGCCAAGCCCATCGCGTCGTAATCTTCGAAATCACTCCAATTGCCCATCGTCTACTCCTTTTTCGTCGGTTACCGATTCTGGGGATATTATGGCACTACTCCAGGGATACATAGCGCTCTTTTTGAAAAGGCGGTGAACACAATGCGTAAAAGACGAGATCGTCGGGCCCCGTGTTCTCGATCCGCTGACGCACGCCGGCAGGAATGCGCACCACGTCGCCGGCTTCGACCGATACCGGGGGGCCTTCGCCGACCTGAACCCTTCCCCGACCGCTGAAGATGATGTAACGTTCTGCAATACCGTCTAATTTATGCCAGGCCGTGATGACCCCCGGCTCCACCCGGGCGCGGGCAATGGACAAATATTCATCTCCTGCATCGTTGGCGACCTCTTTGATATGGCATCGTTCGTCGGTTAAAAATTCCACCGCATCCCGGTCTCTTTTGATTTCCGCGCGCATGTCGGTCCTTTCGGTCCAATTGTTGCATTTTGTACCCGCGTTGGTAATCAGACTATCATAATGGAAACCGGTTTGAACAGCAGTTCTAACTGAATGTGATTCAACCAGAAGGGCATGCATTTCAGAAGTTGTTTGATAAAAATATTCGCATGGCAACGGTTATGGAAGGCACGGGTGGGGCAGGTGGCAAGGGCCACGTGAACCATGCGGTCAAATAGTGCCGGTTAAATGCAAACGGCGGACAAGCGGCCCAGACGGTTTGCCCCCGGCGCAGGCCGGGGGAGTTTCTGGGCCGCCCGCTGTGCATGTTACCGGCACTTGACTGCTTGGCGTGTGGCATCGGCCACCTGCTCCACCCGGGCCGGGTTTAATGAGGAGCATTGAGTTAGAATCTCTGCGGTTTGAAAAGCAGGCTTGCCCATTTGGAAATGATTTTATATAGATATAAAGTTTTGCATCGGGGTTTGCATCCGGGCCGTAAACATTCAGCATCAAGGTAACGCGTTGTTATCAAATCCTAAAATTCGCTCCATAGCATTAAAGATTCTCGCTTCGCCGGCCGTCCGAATCGCTCTGCTCACCGCCTTCCTCATGGCCGTCATGACCTCTTCCCATTGTCCCTGGGAACCGTTGGAAAACGCCCATTACGATCTGTGGGCCGGTTATTTCCGTGCGCCCGACGATCAACCCATCGAAATCGTCGCCATCGATCAAGAGAGCCTCCACAGATTCGGCGATTGGCCCTGGCCGCGTCCGCGAATCGCCGAAATCGTTCGGATTCTTTCGGCCCACGGAGCGGCGGCGCAAGGCATATGCCTGCTCTATGAGCACCCGGACCAAAACCCTGGAATGCTTGAAATCAAACAATTAAGGGAAAAAGCAAGTGAACAGAAATGGCCGGGAGGCAAACGCACGGCAGAACTGGTAGACAATCTGCTGGCGGCTGCCGAGCGGGATTTGAACCAGGATACGGATCTGATCACGGCCGTTCGCAGGGCGAAAAACGTCGTGTTGCCCATCAGCTTTTCTGCCAACGGGTCAACAATTTCGGGAAATGAGACACTGCCAGGTCTCCTGGTGATCAATTCCTTGAACGCGGAAACACTCCCCACGGATGAGCAGAATCATGCTGGTGCGCTGGGTCAAATTTTTGCCGCTACGCCAGGTGCGCTTTCCAGCGCCCAGGGTGTGAAACAGTCCTTCGACGATCTGGCAAAAAAAGCGGGGGCCCTGGGCCATCTGAACATTCATGAAGATCCGGATGGTGCGGTCAGGCGGGTGCCATTGCTGGTCGATTACAATGGCCGGCTTTTTCCCGCATTCGCCCTTCAGATGGCCATAAAATATCTCGACGGGCAGTTGTGGGATCTGAAAATCGGCAATGATTTTTTTGGAGAACCTCAGCTGAACGTTAAACATCTGCTGTTGCCGACCGATAGACGCTACCAGATGCTGCTCAACCTGAATCGTGAATGGACGGACAAACGCACTTACACGGCAGCAGAAATACTTGACGGGACGATCGATCGGTCTATTTTCAAGGGCAAGATCGTCCTTTTGGGTCTAACCGATCCTGAAACAGCCCAAACCTATCGTGTCAGGTCCCAAGTCAAGGCGTCGGCGGTTGAAATTCACGCCAACTTGCTGGCAGGGATCTTATCCAATGTGCGTCTGTCCAGACCTCCCTGGGCGCGTTGGCTCGAAATGCTGGCGATGCTCTACTTCGCCTTTTTCCTGGCCTTTGTGCTTCCGCGCGTCAATGCGACCATCGGCGGGGCCATTCTGCTGATTTTCATGGCGACCTGGTATGGCATGGGAGCGATCCTTTTGGTCGGCTATGGCTACTGGGTCAAGGTCTTGGCACCCATTGTGCTGGCCTGCCTTGGATTCGCCATCCTTCAGTGGACCAGCATATCCCGCGTCCGGCAAAACGAAAGACTCGAGGCCAACAAGGCGCTCGGGCTGTCGTACCAGGGCCAGGGCATGCTCGACATGGCCTATGACAAATACATGCAGTGCCCGGTGCAGGACGATACGGTCAAGGATCTGCTGTACAACCTGGCCCTCGATTTCGAACGCAAACGCATGTTCAACAGGGCTCTGTCCATATATGAACATATCCGCGCGGACGGACCGTTCAAGGACATCGATAAACGCAGTGAGCGGCTCAAGCCGCTGGACAGCGCGATCTCCATGAACGCCGGGGGCTCCCGTAGCGAGGCGCCGTTGATGATCGACGATGCCGGTATCAAGCCGACCTTCGGACGTTATGAAATCCTGCAGGAAATAGGACGGGGCTCCATGGGGACCGTTTATCTCGGCCGGGATCCGAAAATCAACCGCGAGGTGGCGATCAAGACCTTGGCCTATGCGGACGTCGCCCCCGACGAGCTGGCGGAGGTCAAAGCTCGGTTTTTCAGGGAAGCGGAATCCGCCGGCAAACTAGCCCATCCCAACATCGTGTCGATTTACGATGTTGGGGAGGAGCATGACATGGCCTATATTGCCATGGAACTGCTCACCGGCACTGACCTAACCCACCATTGCAAAGTCGGCGATCTACTGCCCTTTGACAGCGTCCTGGATGTGATCGTGGATGTCACTGCCGCGGTTGCTTATGCCCATGCCCAGGGGGTGGTCCACAGGGACATCAAACCCGGTAACATCATGGTGCTGGAAGACGGCCGCGTTAAGGTGACGGATTTCGGCATCGCCCATGTCATGGATGCGTCGCAAACCAGCGAAGGCGTCATTCTCGGCACCCCCAACTATATGTCGCCGGAGCAGGTCAACGGGGAACCGCTGGACGGGCGTTCCGATCTGTTTTCCCTCGGGGTCGTCTTCTATGAACTGCTATCCGGCGCCAAACCGTTCAAGGGAGAGTCGATCAGCGCCATTTTGTATGCCATCAACCACAATGCCCACACACCACTCGCCGAAATTGCCCCCGAGGCACCATCCTGCTGCGAACGGATCGTCAATCGCCTGCTCGCCAAGACGGCCGACGACCGTTTTGCCACGGCGGGTGACCTATTGGAGGCCCTGAAGGCCTGCAGGGCCGACCTGATCGATGCGGCGCCCCGGATCGAGACTCCCGACACCCCGCCAGGACCCTGAAGAGGAGAACAGCTATGGCCATACTCGTACTCGTGCACGAAGGGTTGACCATCAAAAAAATTCCTTTGGAAAAGCCGGAAATGCAAATCGGCAGAATGGCGGATTGCGACATTTTTCTGGATGATAAGCTGGCCAGCCAAAAACATGCTCGAATCACGATGACACAGGATGCCGGGCAACAGGATGCGGTGGCATACTACATCGAAGATTTGCAAAGCACGAACCACACCTATGTGAACGGTGAGGCGATTGCCCTGAAGCGTCTGGACCACAACGACATCATTCGAATCGGCAAGCATGTTTTCAAGTTTATTGACGAAACAGAGGCATTGGCCGATAAAACCACCAAACTGCACAAGAGCTGGATCCCGGGCGTTTACTACACAAAAGATTGAGCGCCCTAGCCGGCAGCGCTTCTCCTCTATGAGCCACCCGGCCTGACAAACCCAACGGTGTCGACGACGCTGCCTTACCCCTTGATGACGCGGGGAAGCAGCATCTGATGCTGGGGACAAATCGATTTGGGGTTCTGGTAGGCCGCACCGGCGAAAGCCTTCAGATAGCTCCTTAACTCGGTCATTTTGGCGATCTCGTCGACCATGCCTTTACGCGCGCAGTAAATCGGCCGCGAATTGTCGTAATAGGACTTGACCATCTCATTCATCTTTTCGATGACCGGCTGGAGTGGCCGGCCTGCCTCCTTTTCCTTCACTAGGCGCCGGGAAAAGCTTGCGGCCGCGGCTGTCTCGCCATGCATCACGTATATCTCGGTGGTGGCCGTTCCCAAAGTAAAGGCGGTATGCCGATTGGCCGTCGGGCCGCCCATGACATAGTGGGCTGCGGCCGTGCCCTTGCGCAACACCACCAGCAGCATGGGCACCCCGGTCTGTTGAATGGAGTACACCAGAGACTGGCCCAGTCCGAGCAGTTCCGCTTTTTCGGCGATATCGCCGACGTCGATGCCGGAAGTGTCCTGGAACCAGATGATCGGAACGCGATCACGGCCGCAGAGGGTGACGAATTCATTCATCTTGATGAGCCCCTGGCGATAAAGCTTGCCGCCGATCCCTGGATAATCGGCATATTCGGGATAGTTCTCTCCGAGCCAGCCTTGCCGGTTGCCAATGATGCCCATGAGGAATCCGTCCACCTTGACCAGGCCGGTGTAAATTTCCGGACCATAATCGGGTTTGAACTCCAGGTGTTCGCTGCCATCGACCAGGCGCGCCAACACCTCATCGAAATTGTAGATCTGCTTCTGGTTGAAGGGGACCAGCGTATATAAATCGTTGGCCGAAAATCTCGGCTCCATGGGATCGGCGACCCGGAAGAACTTAGGCTTGTATGCCGGAATATCCCGCATGAACTCCTTGAGACCATCGAGCACATCGGTTTCGGTTTCGTATTTATATCGGAAAAAGCCGGTCGCATCGTAATGGACATCGACACTTCCCGGCGGTTTGACCTTGAATTGCTTGGCGGCGTTTATCAATTGTTCGGCGCCCTCTTCGTCGAAGTAGCCTTTAGGGGACATGCCGCTGAGGATGCCGCCGCCGCCCACGGCGATATTGCAATCTTTATGGGCGAAGAGAATCGTCGGGCTGATGCCCTGATATCCGCCGCCGGCAGGATTTGTGCCGTAGATGCCCGCCAGAATCGGTATGCCCAGCTGATTCATCTCGGCGTGACGGAAAAAGGGCGTTCCACCGCAGCGCCGGTTGGCATAAAATTTTTCTTGTTCGGTCAATTTCACACCCGAGCAATTTACCAGCCACACCAACGGAATATTCAACCGCGTGGAAAGATCGGTCACCCGAAGAATGTTTTCGTATTGGCCCGGCAGCCAGGCACCTGCCATCACTTTGTTATCAAATCCAATGATCACGGCCCATTTACCCGAGATCTTTCCCAGCCCATCAATAACATTGCTCGTCCCTTCGATGTTGTCCTCGGGATTGAACAACGTATGTAAAGGACACCATGTACCTGGATCCAACAGGTATTCGAGTCTCTGAAAGACGGTCAACTGCCCCCGTGCATTAATCTTCTCAGCCGGGAAACCGGCCTTTTTCACCTTATTCACGGCCTCATCGACCTCAGCTTCGACCTGTTTGATCTTTTCCAAATTCTCTTGGCCGCTTTTGAGTTGTCCGGGATTCAATGCCTGTCCGAAAGTCGTCATTTTTTTAAAATAGGGTCTCATCGCAATCGTCTCCAGCTCATCTGTGGATTACCGGCAACATGCGCGGCAACCGTGGTATCCAAAATGCCTAAGACATCGGTCAATGTTCGGATGTCTCTCATTTCACTGCGCCAAAGGCCAAAGCCCCTTATCGACGAGGACACCGCGAAGGACTTTCAGTGCCATATTTACCGTCGGAATCCCTGCATAGGTAAATGTTTGGAAAATCACTTCGGCAATGTCGCGTGGCGTGCATCCCACATTGAGAGCCGCAAGGATGTGAAGCTTAAGTTCTTCGCTTCGCCCGAGGACGGTCAACACCGCAACGGTGACCAATTGGCGCGTCTGGTGAGAAATCTTCTCGCGACCGTACATTCTTCCCGTTATGAAAAGGGACAACTGTTTGCCCAATTCCGGGTCGAAGGCACGCCACAGATCAAAGGGCTTTTCCTCGCTGACGCCCTCGAAATAGAGCGCCGCAACCTTCTGGGTCCTCTGTTTGACGTCTTCATCCATGAATCGAAACCTTTTTATTAAATAAATTTCATTCAGTAATTACCTACCCGCCAATGCTGCGGATCACCGGACGCATCGAGACTCAGAGTTTCGAGCTATCCACCCAAATAGGCCTCCTTGATTTGGTTGTCGTTGATCAGATCACTGGCGGGGCCATGCAAAACAATGCACCCCGTTTCGAGCACATAGGCGAAATCGGCGATTTGCAAGGCTGCCCGGGCGTTCTGTTCGACCAGCAAAATGGTCATTCCCTCACGGTTGAGGCGTTCAATGGTATGGAATATCTCCTGCACCACGATCGGCGCCAATCCCATGGAGGGTTCATCCAGAAGGAGTAACCTGGGCCGCGTCATCAACGCACGGCCGATGGCCAGCATCTGCTGCTCTCCACCGGAGAGTGTACCTGAAATCTGTCTGGCCCGCTTGGATAAAATTGGAAACAACTCATAAATTCGCTCCATGCGGTCCCTGATTTCTCTTTTGTTACTGCGCTTGTAATACAAGTAGGCCCCGAGATGGATATTATCCTCAACCGTCATATGGGCAAAAATCTGCCTTCCCTCGGCCACCTGCGACAACCCTAACGATACAATACGGTTCGCGGCCATGTCGACGATGTTTTTTCCCTGGAACATGATGCGACCGGAACGGTTTTTATTCAAACCCGAAACCGCCTTGAGCAGTGTGGATTTACCGGCTCCGTTGGCCCCGATAATGGACACCACCTTGCCTTCCGGAACCTCGAGCGAGATCTCCCTGATTGCGGCAATCGCTCCATACCCGGCGTTCAGATTTTGGATTTCCAGCATCATGGGTTGATGCACCACCGCGCTGTTTGATGATTTCCTCAAGGCGTTATCGGCTCTTATCACGTGACCTGATTTTATATAACCGCTATGCTATCCCCCAGATAGGCCTGGATAACTTTAGGATTCCCCCGAATTTCCTCGGGCGTGCCTTCGGCGATCTTCTCACCATAATTGAGCACGGTGATGTGATCCGAAATATTCATGATCACCTTCATGTCGTGCTCCACCAGAAGCACCGTGACCCCCTTGCCCTTGATCGCCTTTATCAGTCGGGCAGCCGTCTCGGTTTCGGTTTCATTCAAACCGGCCGCCGGTTCATCCAGGCAGACGAGCAATGGGTCGGTGGCCAGCGCACGGCCAATCTCCAAAATCTTGCGTTCACCCAAGGGAAGGCTGTCGGCCATGCTATTCGCCTTGTCGGCGAGACCAATAAAGTTCAGCAACCCCATGGCATGGGCTTCAATCGCTGTTTCCTGGGATCGGATGGCGGGTAGACCCAAACCGCATTTTAAAAAAGAGGTGTTGATATGCAGGTGACGCCCCACCATGACGTTTTCGATAACCGTCATGTTGTCGAACAGCTCGACGGTCTGGAAGGTGCGTGAAATTCCCAGTGCCGCAATTTTATGCGGTTTCTGACCGCTGATGACATGACCGTTGAAGCGAATGGTGCCTTCTGTGGGCGAAAGCACACCTGTAATCAAATTAAAGAGGGTCGTCTTGCCGGCCCCGTTGGGTCCGATGATGGCCCTGATGGTGCCTTTGTCGACACGGAGTTGAATATTCATCAATGCCGTCAATCCACCAAAGGCCATGACCAAATCTTCGATTTCCAGCAAGTGGGATCTATGCGGCTCAGATGCCATTGGCACCTATCTCCTTACACGTTGTGCAATCCTGCCGGGAAGCCCGACCAATCCCTCCGGCAGATAAATGGTCACCATCATAAGGACCAACCCGTAAACCACGATTTCGTATTCTCCGAATTGGTGGAGCCACTCGAAGCTGAGAAAGGCGAACAACACCGATCCAACCACTGCACCCCAAATCGTATGCATGCCTCCCAACGCAATCATGATGACGAGTTTGATGGAAAAGAGCGTATCGAAAGTCGATGGATTGATAAAATTCATATAATGCGCGTATAAACTGCCGGCTACAGAAGCGAGAATCGCCGAAAAAGAAAAAACCACGATCTTGGATCTCGATATATCGATACCCATGGCACTCGCCGCCGCCTCGCTCGCATGAATCGCTCTGAGCGCCCTACCGGTGGGGGATTGAATCAACCGGATGGTGAAAAAGAAAGCGATAGCCACCACGATCCACACCAGGTAGTAATATTTATGAATCGAATCGAACGAAAAGCCAAAAATGTCCAAACCGGGTATCCCCCCCATACCATCCGGGCCACCGGTCCATTCCGCTTCTTCTCGAAAGACGATGTTGACAATAATACCAAAGGCCAGCGTCGCCATGGCCAGATAATGTCCGCGCAGCCGCAGTGACGGTGCCCCGACAAAGACGGCGACCGCGGTGGCCGCTGCACTGCCAATGAGGATGCAGAGCCAGGGATTCAGATTGTAATGGGTCGTGAGGATACCCGAAGCGTAGGCGCCGATGCCATAGAATGCGGCGTGCCCCAACGAGATCTGACCGGCGTAGCCCATAAGCAAACTCATACCGATGGTCACCAGGCAGTAGATGCCGGCAAACACCATCAGGTCAGGATAGTGCTCGATGACTGGCAATCTCCCGGCGACCCAGGGAAACAACAGAATAAAAAGCGCCCCGACGCCGATGGGCGCCTTGCGTATCCTCAGCATCGCTAAAACCTTTTGAACTTCGTGACTTCAAAATTTCCCATAATACCACTGGGACGTAAAAATAAAACAAGCAGCAGTACGATCAAAGCATAAGCGTCTTTGTAACCGGACAACAAAAAGCCGGCCCCCAGAGACTCGATCAAACCGATTAGAAGGCCCCCCAGAACCGCGCCCGAAAAACTCCCCAAGCCTCCGAGAATGGCCGCGCCGAAACCTTTGATGGCCAGCATGGCACCGCGATCGTAATCCATCAAGGCGATAGGCGTCAGTGTCATACCGGCAATCGCACCGATAGCGGCGGAAAGGGCAAAGGATAATAACACCATATTCTGGACATTGATGCCCACCAGCCTTGCGGCATCGGGATTGTCCGCACATGCGGCCATGGCTTTACCCAAAATGGTGCGGTTGAAGAACAAGGTAAGGCCGATGGTCACCACGGCCAGAAAACCGATTACCCACAAATATTGTGGCTGAATGACGACACCGCCCAGTTCGATGGGTGTCCTGCCTGAAAATGCAGGCAGATCATATGGCGATTTCCCCCAGATGAGCATGGCCGCCCCCTTGATAACAATCGAGGCGGCGATGGTGGCGATGATCAAGGTCATCACCGAAGGCTGCCGAATGGGTTTGATGGCGAGGCGATCCAACAGCATGCCCGTCAGCGTCACCAACAGAACGGTGGCGACGAATGCCAGGATCATCGGAAGCCCCACGGTGACGTGCATGAAGACCATGATCAATCCACCCAGCATCACAAATTCCCCTTGGGCCAGATTGATGATTTCGGTCACATTATAGATAATGTTGAAGCCGATCGCCACCATGGCGTATATCGCCCCGACGGTGAGACCGGTGACGATGAATTGAAACAGTTGGCTGGCAGCAGATATAGTTTCCATCAGCACATGTGAATTCACGATAGCAATCAAGGGCGGCGCAATGATCGACCACCCTTGATGGTTATTGTCAGATGAGCGGAGGAACGCGCACCCAGAAGCCTTATCTGCTTCCCTCTGGCGTGGGTTGGCGCTTCCTTACCGGCATTATTCGGCCAAGGCCCAGTCGCCGTCCTTGACCACCACCATTTGAAAGGCCTCCTTGGTCAAACCGTTGTGATCTTCTGGTGAGAAGTTGAACACCCCATGCTGACCGACGAAGCCTTTCTTGTTTTCCAGGTAGTCCCGAATCTTGGCGCGATCCCCTCCCACCGTCTTGAGCGCGTCGACGACGAGCTGAATGGCATCCCAGGCATGGCCGCCGAACGAGCTCAAGGGCTCGTTATATGTCTCCGTATAACTCTTCTGATACGCCATGGTAACCTGCTTTTGGGGGTGGTCTTCGGGCAGTAGATCGGCGATGTTGCAGGCCCCTAAGGGACAGAAGACACCCTCGGCGGCACCGGCGGCCAGTTCGATGTTTTTGCGACTTCCAAAACCGTGGCTCTGGAAAAAAGTAATGGGGGTCATTCCAAGATCCCGCCAATTGCGCAACACCGTTACCTGCGTAGGACCGACGGACCAGTTCACGATGGCCTGTGGGGCCAGGCCCTTAATTTTGGTGAGCTGAGCGGTCATATCGGTATCCTTCGGGTCGTATTTCTCATCTGCTACGATATCCATTTTATAAGCCTGGGCCAAGCGCAGCAATTCGTGCCGACCACTGGCCCCATAACCATCGGTGACGGTAATGATCGCGATCTTATTGATGCCCATGGATTGCATTTTGGTGTAAATGGCCTCGACCGCCAGGCTGTCGGATTGGGGCGTTTTGAAAACCCACTTATAGGGCTTTCCAGTCTTCTCGTTATAAACGATCTTGTAGCTGGCGGCACATGAAACCAATGGCGTCTTGAACTTTTCGAAAACCGGAATGATGGCGAGGCTCAGCCCGCTGACCGAGGGCCCGATAACCGCGACAACTTTGTCCTGGCTTATCAGTTTCTTCGCATGCAAATTGCATTTGGTAGGATCGGTTTCATCGTCATAGACGATGAGCTCTATTTTCTCACCGTTGATACCCCCGTCTCTGTTGATCTCATCCACTACCATCTGAGCGGTTTTCTTCTCTGGATCACCTAGAAACGAGGCACCCCCAGTGACCGAAAATATGGCCCCCACCTTGTAAGCTGCCAATGCCGGTTGGAATGAAAAACCGAAAATCACCAGACATGCGATTAAGGCTATCGCCGACTTTTTAACCATGATCCTTCTCCTTCATTTTGAGGGTCTCTTCAAATTCTTTGAAGAATTTATTCCGCTCCTTCCAATCCGCCCCGAAACGCTTGCTGAAAAGATCCCCAAGCTTTTCGAAAAGCCGCCCCCATCTCGGCTTGCTTCCCGTCAGGACAATGTCTGCCAGGTAGTCATCCAGTTCACTCATCTTCTCTTTGGGCAGAAAGCTCACGGCACCCAACCGGATTGACTTTTCCAGTGCCTGGGGGGTTAACGCGTAGGCCGTCAACATCACTGCAGGAAAACCCCGCTTGACGGCCATCTTCAATAGCTCGAATCCATTGACGCCCATTATGTCGAAAATCACGATATCGTAGGTGAAACTCATCAAATATTGGCGGGCAGTTTCGAAATCACGCGCTTTGGTAATGAGACAGGTATCCAATATATCCGCTACGGTATCGAGCACGTCCGGTTCATCATCAACCACCAGCACCACTTTGTCTTTAAGGATATGGGATGGATCCATTGAAATATCACTCCGTTGAACTGCCGCCGGGCGCAAGTGGTCTTATTGCATGGATCGTGATGGTTTAGCGCAAAAGGGTGGCATAATCAACATCCAATTCCCGGGCAATTTCCCGCTGCTTGTAACGAAATGGCCTTGGCTCGTGGCATGGAAAGCGGTTGTCGGCAACTGGATCACCCCATCCATTCATCAGGGTGTCGCCAGGCCCCAGACGGGCCTTCAGCTTTCAAATCGCAACCGGCTCGGCACCCGACCCGAAATGGCAGTCAATTTTTCGTTCGCCCTATGGCTCTCCAAAGAAAATCTTCAGCAAACGGCCATTCTCTCGAAGGATGACCGTGTCCTTGCCGATACGGACAATAAAAAAACCCTCCACGCTGCCACCTTCGCGAACGATGTGGTTGTTAATCACGGCCATGCGTTCGGACGGTTCCTCGGCCCAGGCAATTGCTTGAACCTCCAGACGGCCGTCGGTCATTCGCCGTGCTGTTGCGTAGGGATCCACCCCCTTTTGGGCAGGAGCGGAAGGCGCCTGCGGCAACGGGGCATTGTCTGGTTTCTCCATTTGCGCTGCGACGATCGATGCTTCCTGGCCGACATTTTCCGGGGGAACAGTGACGGTGATGCCTTGCTGAGGATTTTCTATCGACGATGGATCGGTATGCGGCGGTTGCCCAAGTGAATTCATCGAGCCGGATGGTTCACCGGTGCTTGGAAGCCGCTGCACCCTGGCGGGTCGGCCCTCCACCGCATCCTTTAAAACCATCGAATCGCTCTCTGGTGTTGATGCCGGCGCAGGAGAGGCCGAGGGTATGCCGGATTTGTTCTTCGGCGCTTCCGCAGAGCCGAGATCAGACCGCTTATCAAAGGGTTGCCGGGCATCGTCGGTCATCTGGGGGGCCTGCCGCTGGATGAACGAAACAACGATCATGACAGCGACCAATAAGAATAAAACAATAACGATCAATGCCCAACGGCGATTTGGGAAGAAACCAAATAACTTTTTGCGGCGCAGTGATCCCTGGGTGTTGAAGGCGAGCGGCGTGGGTAAACCCTCGGCGTGTCCGAGGGCCTGTTCCGTCTCCAACCGTTTCAACGCTTTTAAAATGGTGCTCACTCTCGGCCGGTCTCCCTGTCCATTCTTAAATGCGGATATTTAACCGCTTGCGCCTTTTGAATCAGCAAAATTTTGGTCAACGGTCCAATCAGACCATCTGGTTCGAGGAAATGACGCTTCTGAAAATCGAGAATCGCCTGCTTGGTATATGGGTCAAACACAGGACTATCAACGATCTGATCATAACCGATGTTAACTAAAAGGGTTTTGACGGCATGAACCGCTTTCGCTGGAGCACCCTCGGTGATCAGCGCATCAAACCCAAGGATATTTTTCCAGAAAACATAGGCATTGCCCTTCAAAAATGGCATCAGACTTTCAGGATTGGTCTCGATGGCAAATGGAGCGCCTTCGATTTTTAACAAAATGCCTTTTTCGTCCCACTTTTCCAAGGCAGCATAGACGAGTTCCTCGGAGTTTTCCTTTTTTAAAGCCACAATGGCCGGCAGGTTCAATCGCCTGACCAACGCCCAATCGGAATCAATGGCATGCAATCGCAATCCATATTGATGGGCGGCGATATCGAAATATCCGGTGTCCTCGACTTGGGATGGCAGTTGGGCCTGGTTGGGGTGCGGTTGCTCCCATAAGGCCAACAGATGAACCAGTGCAGCAAAACGGCTGCTTTGATGATCCAGCAATGCCAAGGTATCTTGAATGGCATTGTGCGGATTGGTAGGCGTGAGCTGTGGATCGGCGGTGACTGGGGCTATTGCAGGTTCCGACGTGGGTTCTGGGGTTGGCGGGATGAATGGTGTGGGTTCATCGATCTTGTAAGTCTTCGTGGCCTCTCCTGGTTCACCAAACGAGGCGTCGCGATTCACCCTCGTCGAATCAACGCGGTTCGCCTTACTATGATTGGGTACGAACAGATTCACGATCTGCTGCCGGTTAAGATAACATAGGCTCGCAACACCGAAAACGACCAAACACGCGAGGGACCAGGCCAATATTTTTTTAATCGGAAGATGACTTGGTGTGCGCCCGCGCATCGTCAGCTCTTGGATGGCCGTTGCGGCTATGGCTCGTGTGACTTTCGGCCGCTCCATGCTGAAAGCGGTTATCAAGGCTCTATCGCAGGCGATGTTGATCATCCGTGGGATGCCTCTTGAATATTTGAATATCAAGCGACAGGCAGCGGGTGTAAACAAGGTCAAGTTACGTTGGGCCGCGATATGCACCCGATGATGAATATAGTTGGTCGTTTCATCGAAACCGAGCGGTGACAGGTGGGCCGTTAAAGATATGCGCTGTGCCAATTGACGCAACTCGTAGGAATCGAGCTTATCGCTCAATTCAGGTTGCCCCACCAGAATAATCTGCAAGAGTTTGCTGCGAGTGGTTTCCAGGTTTGACAGCATTCGAACCAATTCCAGATTTTCAATGCTCAGATTTTGGGCCTCATCGATGAGCAGGACGACTTTTCGGCCGTCTTTGTTTTGTTGAATCAAGTAGGCATTGATCACATCGAGCAACTGCTTCAAGCTGTCTTGTCCGGTCCTAATGCCAAATTCATTGCATATGGTTGTCAACAACTCCACGGAGTCGAGCGTTGGCTGAAATATATAAGCCGATGAGGAATTTTCATCCAATCTTTCTAAAAAATTACGGCACAAGGTAGTTTTACCGGTACCCACCTCACCGGTAATCACGACGAAACCCTCGCCCTGATCCATGGCGTAAGTCAAATGCGCAAGGGCAATCTCATGCTGTTTGCTCAAATAGAGATAATCAGGATTCGGCACCAGTTTGAAAGGCTTTTCTTTTAATCCGAAATAAGTCTGATACATGAAATGGTCCATCCTCGGGGAGGCTGTCCTTAGCGTATCTTTAATGTATATCTCAAACAATTCACTGGATTCAACCCCTCAAATTGGGCGACAGCATTTGTAGCCGAACCGTATTCATTGAATTCGATGCCGCTTGGAAAGGTGGTTTAAGGTACCGACCATCAGATCGAATCATTGGGGCAGGCACGAAAGGGGACAGGATCGATGGATCCTTATAGGGTTGTTACCGGACGGTGCCGTCAAAACCAAAAGGGCTTTCCCCTGGCTAAATGCAGGGAAAAGCCCTCATAATACATGTTTCGGCATTTATTCTTGCTTTTTGGGGACTTCCTCAGCATCTTTTGATTCAGGGTCAGCCTGTGGGGCTTGCTGATCCGCTTCTGATTTTACCTGCGAGGCTTCGACTGCTTCGGCGTTGCCTTCGCCAGTCGGCTTTTCTGTGTCTTCCGACGATGTCGCGGCTTGATCAGGCACAACGGCAGTCAAGGCTTCTGGGGTATCTTCTTTTTCTGATTTTGCCGGCTCAGGTTGATGTACCTTTTCGGGTGATTTTGACTTTTTCTTTGATTTTGGCTTCGCTTCTTCTGTAGAAACCAATTCTACTAATGAAACGGGTGCCGAATCACCAGGGCGGGTACCGATTTTAACGATTCGTGTATAACCGCCGTTGATTTTTCCAAACCGCTTTTCGGCTTCTTCAAATAGCTTGTGTACAACGTCTTTTTCGCGCACAATCGCCATTACTTGCCTGCGGGCATGCAGATCGCCGACTTTAGCCAATGTGATGATATGGTCAGCCCAACGGCGCAATTCCTTGGCTTTTACGTCGGTGGTGCGTATGCGCTCATATTTGAACAAGGAGGTCACCATGTTACGAAACATGGCCTGCCTGTGGCTGGTGGTACGGCCGATTTTGATTCCTGATTTTCTGTGTCTCATGGCAACTATAACTCCCCTTCTTCTTCTGCCGTATCTTCGGGTGGCGGTATGAACCCATCAAGCTTCATACCCAGCGTCAACCCCATCTCTGTCAATACCTCTTTGATTTCATTTAAGGATTTTCGCCCGAAATTCTTGGTTTTAAGCATCTCGTTTTCTGTCTTTTGGACGAGTTGGTAAATTTTATTAATTTCTGCATTCTTCAAACAATTGGCACTTCTCACCGATAACTCGAGTTCGTCGACACTCCGATACAGGTTGTCATTAAATTCAACCAGTTCATCATCACTCATTTTCTTGCCGCTATCCGCTTCGACGTCCTCGTCAAAATTGATGAAAATCGATAATTGGTCCTTGAAAATCTTTGCCGCATAGGCCACCGCATCTTCGGGTGAAACACTTCCATCCGTCCAAACTTCAAGGGTCAACTTGTCATAGTCTGTACGTTGCCCGACACGTGCGTTCCCTACAACGTAATTCACCCGCTTAATCGGCGAAAATACCGCATCGATGGGAATCGTACCGATTGGCGCATCTTCTTCCTTGTTGGCTTCAGACAGAGAATAGCCTTTCCCGCCCTTGACCATCATCTCCATAACCAACTTCCCCTCGGGGGATAGACTGGCAACATGCAAATCAGGATTAAGTATTTCTATGGCGCCGTCCGGGCTTACGAATTGCCCGGCAGTGACAATGCCCTCTCCATTCGCTTTGCAGGTCAGTTTGCGCGGTTGGTAATCCTTTGTCTTCAGACGCACTTGTTTCAGATTCAAAATGATTTCAGAGACATCTTCTAAAACGCCGGGGATAACACTGAACTCATGTTGAACGCCTTCTATCCTTACGGATGTAATTGCAGCGCCAAATAAGGAAGAGAGAATGATGCGCCGCAGTGAATTACCCAAGGTCGTTCCGAAACCACGCTCAAGCGGCTCGCAAACGAACTTGCCGTATTCATTCGTGCTGGATACCTGCACCTTTTCCGGCTTTATCATCTCTTGCCAGTTGACGTACATAAGTTCATTTGATGGCATACCCATTCTCCAGCCTGTAAAAAATTAAAAATTTGATGCCGAGCTCGAAGTAAATGATATATGAGCATTATCTGCGAGCTGATAAACTACTTGGAATAAAGCTCAACGATAAGCTGTTCCTGCATCGGCATGGTCAAATCATCGCGGACAGGCAGGTTCTTGACAACGCCTTTCATTTTGTCCTTTTCGAGATCCAGCCATTGGGGGACGCCCCGCCTGACGACAGCCTCTATCGAATCACAAATGGCCTGCACTTTCTGGCTTTTTTCCCTAACACTGACGACGTCGCCGACAGAAAGCAAGTAGGAGGGGATATTCACTTGCTTTCCGTTGACCAGGAAATGATTGTGCCGGACAAAATGTCTGCCTTGACTTCTTGAGTTTGAAAACCCCAGGCGATATACCACGTTATCCAGACGCCTTTCCAAAAGTACGAGCAAATTGGTACCCGTAATCCCTTTTTGACGATCTGCTTCAACGAAACTCAAATGAAACTGCTTCTCGGAAAGGCCATACATGCGTTTGACCTTTTGCTTCTCTCGCAGCTGAACACCGTAGTCGGAAATTTTTCCGCGGCGACGTTGCCCCTGTTCTCCCGGGGCATAACTGCGCCTGTCAAAAGCACATTTATCTGAATAACAACGATCACCTTTCAGGAACAGCTTTAAATTTTCCCTTCGGCATATTCTACATACCGAACCAGTATATCGTGCCAATATTGCCTCCTTATAGCAATGGAGCTGACTTGGTGTATTGCAAAATGGTTTTCAGACCAAATCACAACTTGGTGTAATTATACCCTTCTACGTTTCGGAGGGCGGCAGCCATTATGGGGGATGGGGGTCACATCCCTGATCATCGTAACGGTGAAACCAGCAGCCTGTAACGCCCTCAGCGCGGACTCGCGGCCGGCACCGGGACCCTTAACGTAGACTTCAACATTTCTCATGCCGTGTTCCATTGCCTTTTTGGCTGCATCTTCCGCAGTCACCTGGGCAGCAAAGGGCGTGCTTTTCCGAGAGCCCTTGAACCCCATAACGCCGGAGCTCGACCATGAAACAACATTTCCGGTCGCATCCGTAATTGTAATAATGGTGTTATTGAAGGTAGATTGAATATGCACCACACCATTGGCGATATTTTTTTTCTCTTTTTTCTTTGTACGGGTTTTTCTTGGCATCTGTTACATCCCTTAACGGTTAGCGTGCTACTTCTTCTTTGCCGCGCCCTTTTTCTTGACCGCCGAGCGTTTGGGCCCTTTTCTGGTCCTTGCGTTTGTGCTGGTACGTTGTCCATTAACCGGCAATCCGCGTCGATGTCTTAAACCCCGATAACACCCCAGGTCCATGAGCCGCTTGATGTTCATAGACACTTCGGTTCTCAACTCGCCTTCAACTTTGAAGTTGCCGTCAATCACCTTACGGATATCGTTGACCTCTGAATCTGTGAGATCGTCGGTAAGCGTATTGGGGTCAATGTTGAGTTGTGACAGAATAAGATTCGACCTCGACCGACCAATTCCATATATGTAGGTCAGCGCGATCTCGACCCTTTTGCGTCTCGGTAAATCTACACCCGCAATTCGTGCCAAAGCGAATCCTCCTTAAAATAAGGCTGTTAACCTTGTCTTTGCTTGTGTCTTTTGTTTACACAGATGATCCGCACAACGCCCTTGCGGCGAACAACCTTACATTTACTGCAGATCTTTTTTACTGATGCCCTGACCTTCATTGTTCTTAGCTCCTATGTTGAGTGCGCTTTAAATCCAGCGATATTCATTTACATGTTCATCATCGGTCGATGGATTTTCTATTTCGACCGATAGGTAATTCTTCCTCGGGTGAGATCATAAGGAGAAAGCTCAACCGTCACCTTGTCTCCGGGCAGGATTTTGATAAAATGCATTCGCATTTTTCCACTGATATGGGCCAGGACCTGGTGTTTGTTCTCCAGCTCAACCTTGAACATTGCATTCGGCAATGTCTCCAGCACAACACCTTCTACTCTTATTGGTTCTTCCTTGGCCATGGTCCCCCCTGGGTTGCCGATTTACCTATCGATAGAATTCCAAGCAGCGAAAATGTTCGTATCGATCATCTTCGGCCTCGCATGGTGCCTTTTTTCAAAAAGCCTTCGTAGTGTCTCGTCAGCATATGCGATTCCATCTGAGCGATGGTATCGATGGCCACCCCGACGACGATCAGTAATGCAGTACCTCCGAAATAGAACGGTACATTGAATTGTGCAATCAAAACAGTCGGCAAAACACACACTGCAGATACATAAATGGCGCCACCCAATGTGATGCGGGTCAAGACGCGATCAATGTAATCCGCCGTCCGTTTACCGGGTCTGATGCCGGGTATGAACCCGCCATTTTTTTTCATATTATCAGCAACGTCTACAGGATTGAATGTAACAGCCGTGTAAAAGTAGCAAAAAAATACGATAAATCCCACGAATACGATGTTGTAATAAATCCCACCGGGTTGCACGGCGTCCGATATGCTCTTTAGCCATCCCACCTCGGCAAACTGGGCAATGGTCGCGGGAAACATCAAAATCGAGGAGGCGAATATCGGGGGAATAACGCCAGATGAATTAATTTTTAACGGCAAATGGGTGCTTTGCCCCCCATACATGCGCCGTCCCACTACTCTTTTCGCATATTGCACGGGAATACGTCTCTGCCCTTGCTCGACGAAAATGATGAATCCGATGACGGCAATCATTAATACGAGCAAAACGATGAGACCAAAAATGTTAAACTCCTCTTGTTGGACCAATCTGAAGGTATTGCCGATAGCAGCGGGCATGCGCGCCACGATGCCAGCAAAAATAATCAAAGAGATTCCGTTTCCAATCCCTCTTTCTGTGATTTGCTCACCCAGCCACATAATGAAAGCCGTTCCGGCTGTCAGGGTAATCACCGTCATCAATCGAAAGTCCCAGCCTGGATCGAATACGACCCCCACACCGGTCGGTGATGACTGCCCTTCCAACCCCACAGCGATGCCAAATCCCTGAATAATGCTGAGAAGAACGGTTCCGTAACGGGTATACTGGGTAATCTTTTTTCTTCCTTGCTCACCTTCTTTTTTCAGTTCTTCCAGGTGAGGTATGACCACCGTGAGTAGCTGCAAAATGATTGATGCACTGATGTAGGGCATGATGCCAAGCGCAAATACGGATAATTGCTCCAAGGCACCGCCGGTAAACATATTGAATACCCCGAATATGGTCCCCTGCATGGAGGCGAAAAGATCTTTGAGCGCACCCGCATTGATACCCGGCGTCGGCACATAGACACCGATGCGATAAACCGACAGCAGTGCTGCAGTAAAAAATATACGCTGACGCAACTCAGGAATTTTAAAAAGATTACCGAAACCGCTACCAACCATTTAGATAACCTCTACGGAGCCGCCGGCCGCCTCGATTTTATCTTTTGCGGTACGACTGATGGCATTCAATTTAACCGTTAGCGGAACACGAATCTCTCCCTGGCCCAAAAGCTTGACACCATCCCACCGGCCCTTGACGAGCCCACTGCGCACCAGTGTGGCAGAATCTACGACAGAACCGGAATCGAAACCTTCCAGGTCCTTCAGATTGACCACTGCCATCTCTTTTTTGAAGATGTTGGTAAAACCTCTTTTGGGGAGTCTTCTATGAAGCGGCATTTGGCCACCCTCGAAGCCAGGCCTGGTTCCCCCGCCTGAACGGGCATTCTGGCCTTTGTTTCCACGCCCAGCGGTCTTACCCTGTCCGGACGCTACGCCTCTCCCTTTCCGCTTGCGATTTTTGGTCGCGCCTTTGGCGGGTTTTAACTCATGCAACTTCATTATCTTGTCTCCTCAGCCGTAACCAGATGCGACACTTTTTCAATCATGCCCCGGATCGCCGGCGTATTTTCCAGCTGAACTGTTTTGTTGATCCTGGTGAGCCCCATACCACGAAGCACTTTACGATGCTTCTCAGGTCGGCCGACCATGCTTTTTTTAAGGGTGATATTGATCTTGCCAGACATGTCGTTAATCCCCTACTTTAAATCCTGTTTCTGCAACCCGCGTCTTGCGGCAACCTGCTCCTCACTTTGAAGCTGTTGCAACCCTTCAATGGTTGCCTTCACAACATTATGCGGATTGTTGGTCCCCATGCATTTTGTCAAAATATTCTGGATACCGACCGCTTCGAGCACAGCCCTTACCGCTCCACCCGCAATGACGCCGGTACCTTCGGACGCTGGCTTCAACATGACACGGCCAGCACCGAAACGTCCGACCACTTGAAAGGGTATGGTTCCTTCCTTCAAAGGGACGGTAGTCATATTCTTTTTGGCTTTTTCGACACCCTTGCGAATGGCCTCGGGCACTTCACCTGCTTTTCCGAGTCCGCAGCCGACGCTTCCCTTGCCATCACCTACGACGACGATGGCACTGAAACTAAAGCGACGTCCACCTTTAACAACCTTGGCGACTCGGCTGATATGCACGACCTTGTCAATTAATTGGTTTTCATCGACATCTTGTTTATACAAGGGCTTGCCTCCTTATAACGTTATGCCCATCGGCTAAAAGTTGAGTCCCGCTTCACGCGCACCGTCTGAAACGGCCTTGACCCTGCCATGGTATAGGAAGCCGTTGCGATCGAATACAACCTGCTTGATTCCCTTTTCCAAGGCGCGTTGTGCGACCATTTTACCGACAAATACGGCAGCCGCTTTTTTGTTTTCAAATTTTGATTGTTCTTTAAACGCGCTTTCGACACTCGACGCCGCTACGAGGGTCACACCCGCATTATCATCGACAATTTGCGCGTAGATGTGCCTCGCGCTTCGAAAAACCGACAGCCGCGGACGCTCCATAGTTCCCTTCATTTTTTTTCGAATTCGCGCCTTTCGTTTCAATCGGGCGACTTCTCTTTTACTTGTCGAGCTCATGTTGATCCCCGCTAAGATCTTAGACCATGAAGTGCGTCTAATGAATATTTGATGTTAAGTGTCCGTTCATCCGAATATGACAGCTATTTCGTACCCGTCTTTCCGGCCTTGCGTTGAATATACTCCTCTGCGTACTTAATGCCCTTGCCTTTGTATGGCTCGGGTGGTCGCAGTTGTCGAATTCTTGCGGCCGTTTGCCCCAGAAGATGTTTATCGATACCGGCCAGTTTGACGATATTGTTTTTCTCTACGGTTGCCGAAACGCCATCCGGCAATGGAAAATCGATGGGGTGTGAATATCCGAGATTGAAAAGAATGCTCTTGCCTTTCGCCTCAGCTCGATAACCGATTCCATTGATCTCCAGCACGCGCTCATATCCCTTGCTCACGCCGGTGACCATATTATCCAGCAAACTACGGGTCATGCCCTGCAAGGCACTTGCTTTGCGATCTTCTGTCTTGGAGACCACCTCTATCCGGTCATCCTCAATTTTGAGATCGATATCCGGATGAACCATGTGAGTCAATTTGCCGTTTTTACCCTGAACCGTCACCATACCATCTTTGAAATTGATGGTTGTCTTTTCGGGCAAGGCGACTGGCTTCTTTCCTACTCGAGACATCTTTCCACCTCTATGTTCCAGCTCTATGCGTCAGAAATTTCTCTTTAACTCTCCCGACAGGGAAATATGAAATATGGCATCGATCCAATCATTTTGGGAATATGGATCGAGTCCGTGTTGGCATAAACCGGATCAGAAAATTGTACAAAGAATTTCGCCGCCGATATTGTCTTTTCTCGCCTGTCGATCGGTCAGAATTCCTTTCGAGGTAGACAAAATCGCGACTCCCAGTCCATTATAAATTGGTTTAATGTCACTTGCACTGACATAAACCCTCCGGGATGGCTTGCTGACACGATTCATTTCAAGAATCACATGGGACTGGTTATCCCCATACTTCAAGTAGATCCGCAGTATACCTTGCTTGCCGTCTTTGATGAATTTATAATTGCGAATATATCCTTCGCTCTTCATCACTTTCGCAAGCTCTGTCTTCAATTTTGAACCGGGGATATCCACGCTGTTCAATTTTGCCTTCCCGGCATTACGTACCCGGGTGAGCATGTCGGCAATTGGATCGGTGATCGCCATTGTACTCTCCGTTTAACTCAAATTCGTTGCCTGATTTACGCTATAAGGAGGTAGTCATCCGCATGGAGGTCCTACCAGCTTGATTTCACCACTCCCGGCAGCTTACCTAAAGATGCCATATTACGAAAACAGATGCGGCATATGCCAAATTTGCGGATAAAGGCACGCGGTCTCCCGCATAAGGGACACCGGTTATATGCTCTTACGCTGAATTTAGGCTTACGCTGCGCTTTCATGCGTAATGATGTCTTGGCCAAAACTCCCTCCTTAGAACCTTTTTATTTGCGAAAAGGCATCCCCATAAGGGTCAACAACTCGCGTCCTTCTTCGTCGCTCTTGGCAGTGGTTACGATGGTAATGTTCATTCCTTTGATGTTGTCGATTTTATCGTAATCTATCTCAGGAAAAATAATGTGTTCTCTGACCCCGAGCGAATAGTTTCCAGCACCGTCGAAAGCTTTGGGCGAAATCCCCCGAAAGTCTCTAACGCGGGGCAAGGCGACGTTAATGAGCTTTTCCAGAAAATCGAACATTCGCTTACCACGCAGGGTAACCATGCAGCCGATCGGCATTCCCTCCCGAAGCTTGAATGCTGCTATGGATTTTTTTGCCCTGGTGACTACCGGTCGTTGTCCGGCAATGGCCATGAGCTCCTCTACTGCGGAATCCAGAATCTTGATATTCTGAATGGCCTCTCCCAGCCCCATGTTCAAAACAACCTTGTCAATCTTCGGAATCTGATGGACGTTGGTATATTTGAAATTTTCTTTAAGCTTGGGCGCTATTTGCTCTTGATATTGTGTTTGAAGCTGTGACATTCCAATCCTCCGCGAGATGACGCCACCTTTGAGGACTCTTAGGCGTCAATCTGCTCATTGCACTTGCGGCATATGCGAACTTTTTTGCCGTCATCGAGCCGTTGCATTTTCACACGAACCGGTTTTACACACTTGTTGCAAACCAACATAACATTGGACCAATGCAATGGGGCTTCACTTTCTACGATCCCGCCTTGCCGGTTTTGAGCGGTTGGACGCTGATGTCGTTTTGCAATGTTGACATGTTCAACAAGGACACGCTCATTTTTTCGGTCGACCTTGATAACCTTGCCGATTTTTCCTTTATCCTTGCCGGCAATGACCTTGACCTTATCGTCCTTTTTTAGATTACATTTATATCGCTGCATAGGGCTATACTCCGTCGCTATAAGACCTCGGGGGCCAGCGAAACAATCTTCATAAAGCGTTTTGCACGCAGTTCCCTGGCGACAGGGCCGAAAATACGCGTTCCCAAGGGTTCGCGTTGATTATTAATAAGCACCGCGGAATTGTCGTCAAAACGAATGTAGGATCCGTCCGGGCGCCTGATCTCTTTAGAGGTTCTCACTACGACAGCTTTATGGACATCCCCTTTTTTGACCTTGGCGTTTGGGATGGCGTCCTTTACCGATACGACGATCACGTCGCCAATGCTGGCGTATCGGCGGCGCGACCCGCCCAACACTTTGATGCAGTACAACACGCGCGCTCCGGAGTTGTCTGCCACAGTAAGTCTGGTTTCGCTCTGAATCATTTTCTTATTCCTCTACTGTTAGACCGCCTTCTCAATGATCCGGCTGACACGCCAACGCTTGGTTTTGCTCAAAGGTCGGGATTGGGTAATGAGCACCCGATCGCCGATTTGGCACTCGTTGTCTTTGTCGTGGGCCATGTATTTATGCTGCCTGCGGATGAATTTCTTATACAATGGATGCTTGACCAATCGCTCTACAACCACGACCACTGTTTTATCCATCTTATTGCTGACGATGGTTCCCGTGACCTGTCTTTTCATTCCACGTGTATTCATTATATGCGCCCCTAATTATCCATCTGCTTGGGGTTACGCGCCATCTCGCCCAGAATCGTAAAGATACGCGCGATATCCTTTTGGATAAGCTTGATTTTACGCGGATTCTCAAGCTGTCCGATACCATGTTGAAACCGCAGATTAAACAGCTCTTTCTTCAGATCGGTTAGCTTCTGCCGCATTTCGTCCTGACTGAGCGTTCTGATATCTTCTACTTTCATATCACTTCGCTCCTCTCTACAAACCGTGTTTTGATGGCCAGCTTATGTGCGGCCAGCCTCAATGCCTCTTGGGCCATTTCCCGCGATATGCCGGACATTTCGTAAAGCACCCGTCCCGGTCGAATCACCGCTACCCAACCCTCGGGAGCGCCTTTACCTTTACCCATTCGAACTTCGGCCGGTTTCTTGGTTACAGGCTTGTCTGGAAAAATTCGAATCCAAATTTTTCCGCCACGTTTGACGTGGCGAGTCATGGCGATACGAGCGGCCTCGATCTGTTTGGAGCTAATATATCCGCAATCAACAGCCTGCAATCCATATTCACCGAAGTTGAGAGTCGCCCCGCGTCTGGCTGTTCCTCTCATTTTGCCTTTTTGTTGTTTGCGAAATTTGACTTTTTTTGGGCTTAACATAACTCCCACTCTCCTGGTTCAGGATGCCTTGCAGTCGACCCTGCTTTGCGCCGGCATATGAACATCAATATTAGAGCTTTAGCTCTCGGGTTGCTGGTCTTCCTTCTTAAGAATTTCACCTTTAAAAATAAAGACCTTGACGCCGATGGCGCCATAGGTCGTGCGGGCTTCGGTAAAACCATAATCAATATCGGCTCTCAGGGTATGCAAAGGAACCCGGCCTTCACGATACCATTCTGTCCGGGCCATTTCCGCTCCCCCCAAGCGGCCGGAACAGATGATCTTAACCCCCTGCGCTCCGAACCTTAAAGCCGAGGTGACGCCACGCTTCATGGCGCGACGGAAAGCAACCCGTCTTTCGATCTGCATCGCCACGTTTTCAGCTACCAACTGAGCATCGATCTCGGGCTTACGCACCTCTTGTATATCGATAAGTACTTCCTGAGAAACTTTCTTTTCGAGCTCTTGCTTGAGCCTTTCGATTTCTGATCCCTTTTTGCCGATGACGATGCCGGGTCTAGCCGTGTAGATTCTAAGACGGATGCGCTTGGCCGAGCGTTCAATTTCGATCCGTGAAATACCGGCATGATACAATTTTTCTTTAACAAAATTGCGAAGCTCAAAATCCTGTTGGATGTAATCGGCGTACTTTTTGTCCGAGTACCATTTCGATTCCCATGTTTTGATGATACCCAGCCTTAATCCTATGGGGTTGACTTTTTGGCCCAAGCTGTTTCCTCCTCTGAATGACGACTATACCTCGGTCAATACGACCGTCACGTGACTGGTGCGCTTGATGATGCGGGTGCCGCGCCCGCGAGCTCTTGCCCGAAAACGTTTAAGGCTTGGACCGACATCTGCGGTTAGATTGCCCACAATCAAATCATCGATGTCGAGGTCCGGCACCTGATCGGCATTGGCGACAGCCGACCGCAACACTTTCTCAACGATACCGGCTGCCTTCTGAGGCATGAATTTAATCGTAGCCAGAGCCTTTTCTACCGGTTTGCCCTTGATCGCATCACTGATGAGCCTGACTTTTTGTGGTGAGATGCGCACATATTTGGCAACTGCTCTTACCTCCATGATCCCTGCTCCTTAAATCCTTGCCTATTTCTTTTTGGATTTTTTATCTGCGGCATGTCCATAAAAGGTACGGGTCGGCGAAAACTCGCCCAATTTATGCCCGACCATGTTTTCAGTCACAAACACGGGAAGAAATTTGCGCCCGTTGTGAACCGCAAGCGTCAGTCCAACCATTTCCGGAATTATCGTAGATCGGCGTGACCAGGTCTTAATAACCCTGTTACTCCGGCTTTCTTGTGCGATCAGGACTTTGCTCATTAGATTGTCTTCTATGAACGGACCTTTTTTCAATGACCGTGGCATATCTTCTCCTGTACATCCCGCAATTGGTCTAAACTTTGTCGTGTCTTTCGTTTATTACTTTGAAATCACTAATCTATTTTATTATTTCCGGCGCTTTACAATATACCGATCGGTGGACTTGTTGTTCCTCGTTCGGAACCCCTTGGTCGGCACGCCCCATGGCGTACATGGATGGCGTCCGCCCGAGGATCGCCCCTCGCCGCCGCCCATGGGGTGGTCAACCGGGTTCATGGCCACACCACGCACCTTGGGCCTTCGCCCCAGCCATCTTTTGCGTCCCGCTTTTCCGATGCTGAGGTTTTCATGCTCGACGTTCCCGAGCTGTCCGATGGTCGCCTTGCATTTCAACAGCACCATACGAACTTCTCCGGATGGCAATTTGACTAACGCGTAAGGGTCTTCCTTTGCCATTAACTGTGCGAAACTGCCGGCACTTCGAACAATCTGTCCCCCTTTTCCCAACTTCAGTTCGATGTTGTGGATCTGGGTTCCCAAGGGAATGTTGGCCAATGGCAGTGCGTTTCCGGGTTTGATATCCGCTTCCGGTCCCGACATGATAAAATCACCGACGGTGATTTTTGCGGGGGCCAGGATGTATCTCTTTTCACCATCCACATAGTGAAGCAGTGCAATCCGGGCGCTGCGGTTTGGATCATATTCGATGGCAGCAACCTTTGCAGGTATGCCGTCTTTATCGCGTTTGAAATCGATAATACGGTAATAACGTTTGTGTCCGCCGCCTCGCCATCTTGCCGTGACGCGACCATTGCTATTCCGGCCGCCGCTCTTCTTGAGGATTCTTACGAGGCTCTTCTCCGGTGATTTCTTTGAAATTTCTTCATAATCGGAGAATGTTTGAAATCTTCTTCCAGCGGATGTCGGTTGAACTCTTTTGATTCCCATTTCAGTGACTCCTAGCCTTAGGCCCCTTCAAAGAACTCTATGCGCTGGCCGGGCATCAGTTTAACGACCGCTTTTTTCCAGTTACGCCGCTTTCCAAGGATACGTCCACGACGCTTGAATTTTCCCTCTACATGCATGGTCCGTATGTCGGCCACCTTGACGTTGAATATCTGTTCTACGGCACGTTTGACCTCAATACGATTGGCGCGGCTGTCTACCTCGAAAGTGACCTGGTTGTATTGATCTTTTTGTAGGTTGGTTTTTTCCGTCAAGATCGGCCGTTTGATGATATTGTAATCAATCATTTGAGCAATCTCCCTTCGATGCCCTTTATGGCACCTTCAAGCAGAACCAACTTTTCATACTTGAGGATGTCATAAACATTTAAGCCTTCACTACGCATCACCTTCACGCCAGGGACATTTCGTGAAGAAAGCTCCAGTGTTCGATCGGGTTGATCAATAACTATCAACGCGTTGTTCGCCTTAAGTGAATTGACAGCAGCAAAAAAGTCTTTGGTTTTTACTTGTGCAAGTTCGAATTTATCAACGACCATCAGTTCATCTTCCTTAAACTTGCATGTCAATGCCATCTTCAAGGCAAGCTTCCGAACTTTTTTCGGCACTTTTTGCTCATAAGAGCGGGCATGCGGTCCGAAAACGACGCCTCCGCCACGAAGCAATGGAGACTTTATGTCCCCGCGCCGGGCTCGGCCGGTCCCTTTCTGTCGGTAGAGTTTGCGCGTGCTTCCTTTGACATCATGACGGTTTTTCACCGTTGCCGTACCGGAGCGTTTCTTGGCCAATTGTGCCTTGACCACTTGATGCATGACGCTACGCTTTACCGGTACGTCAAAGATTTCATCCGGCAAGTCGGCCTGGGATACTTTGTCACCCTGAATGTTTAGAACATCTACTGTTGCCATACGATTCCTCATTGAGGGCCTTTATCATATGTTACGGCAATCAAAACGCTTTACCGAGACATTATTCGTTCAGGCCATCCTTATTTCTTTTCGGAGAATTTTGGCTTTCGGATCATCACCAACGCCTCCCGATGACCGGGCACCGCCCCTTTAACCAAAATCAAATTCTCGTCCGGACGAACATCAAATATCTCCAGGTTGCGGACAGTCTTGCCTTCTCCACCGTAGCGCCCCGGCATTTTCTTCCCTTTAAAAACTCTCGATGGCCATGCGCTGCACCCAATGGAACCAGGAATTCGGTGGCACTTACCACCATGGGTAGCACGTCCTCCACCAAAGCCATGACGTTTGATGACGCCCGAAAAACCGCGCCCCTTGCTCTTGCCAATGACGTCGACTTTTTCGCCAATCACGAAGAGATCAGGGCCGAGGCTCTGCCCCAAGGAATAGGCGGCAGGGTCATCCACTGCGACTTCTCTAATGTAATCGAAGCATTGACCGCCGCTCTTTTTAAAATGCCCTTGCTGCGGTTTGTTGGTCCTTTGAAGCTTCTTTTCTTTAAAGCCCAGTTGGAGCGCGTTGTATCCGTCGCTGGCCAAGGTTTTGATCTGAGTGACCACACAGGGACCCGCAAGAATCACAGTCACCGGAATGTACCGCCCGTCTTCCGTAAACACACTGGTCATTCCCAGCTTTTTACCAATCAGTCCTTTGCTCATGGCTATTCATTTCCTAAGCTACAGTTTGATCTCCACATCGACACCCGGCGATAGGTCGAGTTTCATCAGCGCGTCCACAGTTTGCTGAGTCGGCTCCAGGATATCCAACATGCGCTTGTGGGTTCGCATCTCGAATTGTTCTCGAGATTTTTTATCGACGTGGGGTGATCGAAGCACACAAAACTTGTTGATCTTCGTCGGCAAGGGAATCGGTCCCACCACCTTGGCACCTGTTTTTCGCGCGGTGTCAAGAATATCCGTTGCAGACTGATCCAACAATTTGTGATCGTATGCTTTTAGCCGAATTCTGATTTTAGCATTCATTATCATGGGTTATTCTTTCTTACTCGATAATCTCGCTCACCACGCCGGCGCCGACCGTACGTCCACCTTCGCGGATGGCAAATCTCAACTCTTTTTCCATCGCGATCGGCGTAATCAACTCGGCCGTGATCGCCACATTGTCCCCAGGCATCACCATCTCTACGCCCTCGGGCAAATTCAATATCCCCGTCACATCCGTCGTCCGAAAATAAAACTGCGGCCGATACCCATTGAAAAACGGCGTGTGCCGCCCGCCTTCTTCCTTGCTCAATATGTACGCCTCGGCCTTGAACTTGGTGTGCGGTGTAATCGTGCCCGGCACCGCCACCACCTGGCCCCGCTCCACTTCATCCCGCTTGGTCCCGCGCAACAACACACCAATGTTGTCCCCGGCCTGACCCTCGTCCAACAGCTTGCGGAACATCTCCACGCCCGTGCACACCGTCTTGATCGTCGGACGAATCCCTACGATCTCCACGTTGTCACCCACCTTGATGATCCCTCGCTCCACACGACCCGTCACCACCGTGCCACGACCCGAGATGCTGAACACATCCTCGATCGGCATCAAAAACGGCTTGTCGATGTCTCGCTTCGGCTCCGGAATGAACGTGTCGATCGCATTCATCAACTCAAAGATGCACTTGGCCTCCGCACTGTCCGGATCATCACTCTCCAACGCCTTGAGCGCACTGCCCCGAATAATCGGCGTGTCATCCCCAGGAAACTCATACTTGGTCAAAAGCTCGCGCAACTCCAGCTCCACAAGCTCGATCAACTCCTCATCATCGACCATGTCGCACTTGTTCAAAAATACCACAATGCGCGGCACACCCACCTGACGCGCCAGCAATATGTGCTCCCGCGTCTGCGGCATCGGTCCGTCATCGGCCGCCACCACCAAAATCGCACCGTCCATCTGGGCCGCACCCGTGATCATGTTCTTGATATAGTCCGCATGACCCGGACAATCCACATGCGCATAATGACGGTTCACCGTCTCATACTCCACGTGCGCCGTCGCGATCGTTATCCCTCGCTCTTTTTCCTCCGGCGCCTTGTCGATCTGGTCAAACGGCACAAACTCCGCCATACCCTTCAAACCGTTGTGCTTGGTGATCGCTGCCGTCAACGTCGTCTTGCCATGATCAATATGGCCGATCGTCCCTACATTGACATGTGGCTTCTTTCTCTCAAACTTTGCCTTCGCCATCTCGTCCCTCCCAAATCGGGCTATCGATTAGACAAAATAATAGGTTTTAAATGGCTCCCCATATAATCGGATCGCGTAATTTAAAACCTATTGCGCGTTCGGTCGCGTTCCTCTTACCAGCGGTAGTGGGCAAATGCCTTGTTTGCCTCAGCCATTTTATGGGTATCTTCTCGCTTTTTGACTGCGCCGCCGCGATTGTTGGCGGCGTCCATCAACTCACCGGCAAGCTTGGCCGCGAACCCCAGTTCGGAGCGGTTCCTGGCATAACTGATCAACCAGCGAATCGCCAATGCCGTTCGCCTGGAAGGCCGAATCTCAGTCGGCACCTGGTATGTCGATCCCCCCACCCGGCGGGATTTGACCTCGATCATGGGACGGACGTTATCCAGCGCCTGTTCGAAAACCTTTACAGGCTGCCCCTTGGTCTTTTGTTCAACAATGTTGAAAGCATCGTACATCAGCGATTCGGCGACACTTTTTTTCCCGTCACGCATCAAAGAAGCCATGAACTTGGCAACCAGTTTGCTGCTGTACTTCGCATCAGGGATAATGGTTCTTACGGGTACTTCTCTTCGTCTTGGCATTTGCTACACCATCATTCGGCTGTCATTTGCTGGTTATCGACTATTTAGGCTTCTTGGCGCCGTATTTGGAGCGCCCCTGCCGACGGTCTTCCACACCCAGAGTATCCAGTGTGCCGCGCACGATGTGATACCGCACACCAGGCAAGTCCTTTACACGGCCGCCTCGTACCAACACCACGGAGTGCTCTTGCAGATTGTGGCCGATTCCAGGGATGTAAGCTGTTACCTCGATACCGGTGGTCAGCCTGACACGGGCGACCTTACGCAACGCCGAGTTCGGCTTCTTGGGGGTGGATGTATACACACGCGTACAAACACCTCTTTTTTGAGGCGCCCCCTTCAAGGCCGGAGTGTTGGTCTTTTTCTTGACCCGCTTGCGCCCGCTTTTAACTAATTGGTTGATCGTCGGCATAATCTTTTTTTAACCCCTATTTTTTAATGATTTTCAACACGGGATAAGCGCCTACGGAAAAAGCGGATTAGTATACAGATATCCCTATATTGTCAAGAGATTTTCCTACGCGCTGTTTCTTTTTTGGCCGGACTCATACCACCGTGCTGAAATTTCCATCCTTTACGATCATAACGTCACTTGGCGATCTTATGAACGCTCCAGGGCCATTTCACTTTGCTGGACCTCCAGCCCCAGGTAATCCAGCAGGCCTGTACCCGCCGGAATCAAGCGCCCCATAATCACGTTCTCCTTCAAACCGCGCAAATAATCCACCGTACCGGCGATCGAAGCGTCCGTAAGCACCTTCGTCGTCTCCTGGAAGGAAGCTGCCGAGATAAAGCTGTCGGTACTCAACGACGCCTTGGTGATGCCCAGAATCAACGGTTCGGCAGTGGCAGGCTTGCCGCCCTGTTCGATCACCGCCTTATTGGCGTCGTCGAAAACGGTTCGGTCCACCTGCTCTTCCACGATAAAATCGGTGTCGCCCACATCGATGACCTTAACCCGGCGCATCATCTGACGTACGATCACTTCGATGTGCTTGTCGTTGATACGGACGCCCTGAAGACGATAAACCTCTTGTACCTCGTCCACCAGATAGCGGGCCAGGGCAACTTCGCCCTTGATTCTCAGGATGTCCTGAGGAATTGCGGATCCCCCGACGAGTGCCTCACCTGCCTTTACATAGTCACCTTCGTATACGTTGATATGTTTGCCGCGGGGGATCAGATATTCCTTCTTATCCCCCACGTCCACTGGTGAAATCGTCACCTTCTGCTTTCCTTTTTTGGTGGATTTGGCAATGCTGACGTAACCTTCGATCTCGCTGAGCACCGCGATTTCTTTGGGCTTTCGCACCTCGAAAAGCTCGGCGACCCTCGGGAGACCACCGGTAATGTCCTTGGTTTTGGTCGTGGCACGCGGCAGCTTGGCGACCACGTCTCCGGCCTTGACCATATCGCCCTCTTCGATCATCAGAATGGCGTCCACCGGCAATATATATCGCGCCATGCCGCTGCCGCCTTTCAATTTGGCAGTTTTGCCGTCCTCGCCCTTGATCGATATACGCGGACGCTCCTCACCGGTCTTGGATTCGATGACCGTGCGGCTCGATTTCCCTGTTACGGGATCCACCTTCTCCTGCATGGTCTTGCCCGGCACCAGGTCACCGAATTTGACCGTCCCGGCCACCTCGGTAATGATCGGCGTGGTAAACGGGTCCCATGAAGCCAGCAGTTGGCCGGGTTCGACCGCTTCACCGTCTTTGACCAGGATGTGTGCGCCGTAGATGACCGGAAAACGTTCACGCTCACGACCAGCTTTGCCCAAAATGGCGCACTCGCCGCCACGCCGGTTCATGACCACATTGTGACCGTCGGCATTTTGTACGATGTTCAGGTCCAGATATTTAATGTTACCGGCCGTACGTGCCCGGATGTCGGCCTGCTCGACCCGCCGGCTGGCCGTACCACCGATGTGGAACGTACGCATGGTCAACTGGGTACCTGGCTCGCCGATGGATTGCGCAGCGAGGATACCGATGGATTGTCCGATTTCCACCCGCTTACCATGGGCGAGATCACGGCCATAGCAGGCGGCACAGACGCCGAATTTGGTCTGACAGGTCAGTACGCTCCTAATCTTGGCACGCGTGATGCCAGCTTCCTCGATAATTTTAACCGCACGCTCGTCAATCTCGTGGTTGGCCGGAATCAACACTTCATCTGTAAAGGGGTCGAGTATGTCTTCGACGGTCACGCGCCCCAATATGCGCTCGCCAAGGCGCTGGATCACTTCACCACCCTCCATGAGCGGCTCGACCTCCACTCCCATCATCGTACCGCAATCGGGTTCGGTGATGGTTGCGTCCTGGGCCACATCGGCCAAACGGCGCGTCAGATATCCCGAGTTGGCGGTCTTTAATGCCGTGTCGGCCAAACCTTTACGGGCGCCGTGGGTAGAGATGAAGTACTGCAGCACCGACAATCCCTCTCGGAAGTTGGCCTGAATCGGTGTTTCGATGATTTCACCCGAAGGCTTGGCCATCAAACCGCGCATACCGGCGAGCTGCCGCATCTGGTCCTTACTGCCGCGGGCACCCGAATCAGCCATCATATAAATCGGGTTCAGGCTCTCGGCGATTATCGGCTTGCCGTCTTCATCCAGAACGGGCTTACCCTTCTCATCATAGACCGGCGCATTTTTCATGGATTCCATCATCTCGTTTGCCACATCGTCGGTCGCTTTGGCCCAGATATCGACGACCTTATTATACTTCTCGCCCTGGGTAATCAGACCTTCGGTATATTGACGGCCAATTTCGGTGACCTGCTGTTCGGCCTGTTTGAGGATCTCCCACTTGGCTTCCGGGATGATCATGTCATCGATGGAAATGGAGAGCCCCCCTTTGGTCGAATATTTGTACCCCGTGTCCTTGATGCGGTCAGACAAGATAACCGTCGCTTTGGGCCCGAGGTTACGGTAGGCAAAGTCCACCAGATCACGCAGGGCCCCTTTGTCCATGGCCTTGTTGACAGCTTCAAACGGCATTTCCTGGCGCTTTTCGACAATCTGAAAGATGTGAAAGCCGTCGCCGCATTTAATCACGGAAGTGACATCACCCTCTTCGAGGCCATAGACCTTGTCCGCCAATTCCGGTTTGATATCGAAAATGCGTTGAAACTCATCGCGTCTGAGTTGACCGATAAATCCGTCCTGCTCTCGATCCTCGCTGTGTGAACGCGTTTGAATCAACTCGATGAAATCCTTACCGTCGTTGATCTCAGCAAGGATGGACTCGGCCTCTTCGCGGGTGCCAACCATCAGATGACGCATCACCATGAGGTTGTCCTTGGGCATGATTTCCCAAAAAAGGATTCTTCCGACCGTCGTTTCGTGACGTTTGCCCGACACACGAACCACGATTTTAGCATGCAGATCAACTTCGCGCGCATCGTAGGCGATACGCACCTCCTCGGGATTGGAAAAAATCTTCCCCTCGCCCTTACGGCCGTCGATGGCGCGCGTCATATAATATGTGCCCAACACGATGTCCTGGCTGGGAACGATAATCGGACTCCCGTTGGCCGGAGACAAAATATTGTTGGAGGAGAGCATCAAAACACGCGCTTCGATTTGAGACTCCACCGATAGGGGGACGTGAACGGCCATTTGGTCGCCGTCAAAGTCTGCGTTAAAGGCCGTACAGACCAATGGGTGCAGTTGTATGGCCTTACCCTCGATCAGGGTCGGCTCAAAGGCCTGAATACCGAGTCGGTGCAGTGTCGGTGCGCGGTTGAGCATAACGGGATACTCACGCACCACCTCATCAAGCGTATCCCACACTTCCGGAACTTCGCGTTCGACCATTTTCTTGGCGCTCTTGACCGTTGAAACGAGCCCCTTTTGTTCCAGGCGATAGTAAACAAACGGCTTGAAAAGCTCCAAGGCCATTTTCTTGGGCAAGCCGCATTGATGCAATCTCAGATTGGGGCCCACGGTGATGACGGTACGACCTGAATAGTCGACGCGCTTTCCGAGCAGGTTCTGTCGGAAACGCCCCTGCTTTCCTTTGAGGGTGTCGCTCAGCGATTTAAGAGGCCGTTTGTTGGTTCCCGTTATGACGCGGCCGTGGCGGCCGTTGTCGAAAAGCACATCCACAGATTCCTGCAGCATGCGCTTTTCGTTGCGAACGATGATATCCGGGGCCTTGAGATCGACCAACCGTTTCAAACGGTTGTTGCGATTGATGACACGACGGTAAAGATCGTTGAGATCCGAAGTCGCGAAACGGCCGCCCTCCAAGGGCACCAGCGGACGAAGGTCCGGCGGCAGCACAGGTATGACGTCCATGATCATCCACACCGGATCGAGACCGCTTTTTCGGAACGCATCGACGATTCGCAACCGCTTGGACAACTTCTGACGCTTGGCGACCGAATTGGTACTGCGCACTTCTTCGCGCAGAGTGGTGTAGAGCTGATTCAGATCCATACCTTGCAACAACTGCTTCACCGCCTCGGCACCGATACCGGCCTCGAACTTGCTGCCATACAGCTCCAAAGCTTCTCTGTATTTTTCTTCGGTGAGAAGCTGGCCGCGCTGAAGGGCGGTATCCTTTGGGTCGGTCACGATATAGGAGTCAAAATAGAGGACCTTTTCCATGCTCTTGAGCGTCAGATCGAGCAGGTTGCCGATCTTGCTCGGCAGGCTTTTCAGAAACCAGATATGCGACACAGGGGTGGCCAGCTCGATATGCCCCATGCGTTCCCGGCGAACCTTGGATTGAATCACCTCTACGCCGCACTTTTCACATATCACGCCCCTGTGTTTCATCCGCTTGTACTTGCCGCAGTTGCACTCATAATCCTTGGTGGGACCGAAAATCTTGGCACAGAACAGACCATCGCGCTCAGGCTTGAAAGTCCGGTAGTTGATTGTTTCCGGCTTTTTAATTTCCCCGTGAGACCATTGCCGAATCTGCTCAGGCGAAGCCAGAGCGACCCGAACCCCCCGGTACTGACGTGGATCAGTCGGTTTGGCAAAAAAGTCGTACAAAGTTTCCATAAATATTTCCTCTGGTTGGGAAATTATTAAATTATGTCAAATGCTTTTCCGCGATCTTGCATCGACGGTGCGTTACTAATCCTTGGGAAGATCTTTCTCTTCCAGGAGAGAAACATCCAGACCCAGAGCCTGCAGTTCCTTGGTCAACACCTTAAAGGATTCCGGCAACCCCGGTTCAAGGATGTTCTGTCCCTTGACGATCTTCTCGTACATGCGCGTACGGCCGGCCATGTCATCCGATTTTACAGTCAAAAATTCCTGCAGTGCATGCGCCGCACCGTAAGCCTCCATGGCCCAAACTTCCATTTCACCCAGGCGCTGACCGCCGAATTGGGCCTTTCCGCCGAGGGGCTGTTGCGTCACCAGGGAGTAGGGACCGATGGAACGGGCATGAATCTTGTCGTCGACCAGATGGTGCAATTTGAGCATGTACATGGTACCGACCGTGACCCTTTCCTTGAAAGGTTCACCGGTGTGACCGTCGTAGAGCGTCGCTTGACCGGTCGGAGAAACACCCGCCTCTGATAGCAGAGATTTGATCTCTTCCTCTTTGGCACCGTCGAAAACAGGGGTGGCCATAAAAACACCATTCTTGTAATTCTTGGCCATGGCCAAAACCCCGTCTTCATCAAGCTCCTGTATGGAGGAGACCGTCTCCTTGTCATCGAATATGCGCTTCATTTTTTCACGCATATCGGCGACCCGTTTTTCCTCGATCATTTGATTGATCTGATTTCCCAGCCCTTTGGCCGCGCGCCCGAGGTGGATCTCGAGAATCTGGCCGACGTTCATACGCGACGGAACGCCAAGGGGGTTGAGAACCATATCCACAGGCGTGCCGTCGTTGAAGTAGGGCATATCTTCCATGGGCAGAATGCGCGACACCACGCCTTTGTTGCCATGCCGGCCGGCCATTTTATCGCCGACGGACAACTTGCGTTTCATGGCCACATAAACTTTGACCATTTTAATCACACCCGGCGGCAGCTCATCGCCTCGTTCGAAACGCTCCAATGAGTGTTCGAAAGCCTCTCTGACACGATCGCACTGCTGACGGTATTGCTCGATCAGGTCATGCACCTTTTCGGTGGTCTCCGCGTCTTCAAGGACCAGGCTTTCCAGCTGGGCGACGGGTATATCCATCAGCAGTTCTCCCGTGACGGGGCTGCCTTTGCCTGCCAATGCCTTTTTGCCCTTTTTCAGCGGGGCGGCCAAAACCTTGCCTTCCGCGGCGCTTATGATTTGTTCTCGCACGATCTCTTCGATGATTTTGAGTTCGTCGTCCCGATTGCGCTCGAGCACCGTAATCTCACTCAGTTCGATTTCCTGGGTACGCTCGTCTTTTTCCGTTCCGCGGCGGGCAAAAACTTTGGCATCGATAACGATACCCTCGACACCCGGTGGCACGCGCAACGAGGTGTCCTTCACATCACCGGCCTTCTCGCCGAATATGGCTCGCAGCAATTTCTCTTCCGGGGAAAGTTGGGTTTCGCCTTTGGGCGTGATTTTCCCGACCAGGATGTCTCCTTGAACGACCTCGGCCCCCAGCCGGATAATACCACTGTCATCGAGGTTTCGAAGGGCCTCTTCCCCCACATTGGGGATATCGCGGGTGATCTCTTCTTTGCCGAGCTTGGTGTCCCGCGCCACCACCTCGAACTCTTCAATGTGAATCGAAGTGTAAACGCCGTCCCGGACCAGTCGTTCGGAGACCAGAATCGAGTCTTCGAAGTTATACCCGCCCCACGGCATGAAGGCCACGGTCACGTTTTTGCCGAGCGCGAGTTCGCCATGGTCCGTGGCCGGTCCGTCGGAAATGATATCTCCAGCGTGCACTCGCTGTCCCTGCTTGACGATGGGGCGGTGATTAAAACAGGTGTTCTGGTTGGAACGGATGAACTTTGACAGGTTGTAGATGGTCACCGGCTTTTTGTCCCGCCCCTTTTCTCCATCATGGCGGATGACGATGCGGGAGGCGTCTACCTGCTCGACAACCCCGTCACGGTCGGCAACGATGGTAACTCCGGAATCTTTGGCCACTACCCCTTCGATGCCCGTGCCCACCAATGGCGCTTCGCTCATCATCAAAGGCACGGCTTGCCGCTGCATGTTCGATCCCATGAGCGCACGGTTGGCGTCGTCGTTTTCCAGAAAAGGAATCAACGAAGCCGAAACACTCACCAGCTGATTGGGCGAAATATCCATCAGCTCGATCTGCTCACGCTCCACCATCATGAATTCACCCGCTACCCGCGACGTGACGAGCGGATTGATATAGGCGCCCTGATCGTCGATCGGCGCATTGGCTTGAGCGATGGGATGCTTTTTCTCCTCGAAAGCGCTGAGGAAATTGACGTCCTTGGTAACCTTGCTGTCTTTGACGACCCGATAGGGGGTCTCGATGAAACCGTAATCGTTGACCCGTGCGTAAGTGCTCAGCGAAACGATCAACCCGATATTCGGACCTTCGGGTGTTTCAATGGGGCAAATTCTGCCGTAATGGGAAGGATGAACGTCCCGAACCTCGAAACCGGCGCGTTCGCGAGTCAAACCGCCGGGGCCCAAGGCACTCAATCGTCGTTTATGGGTCGTCTCCGAAAGCGGGTTGGTCTGGTCCATGAATTGACTTAGCTGACTCGTGCCGAAAAACTCCTTGACAACGGCCGAAACCGGTTTGGGATTGATCAGATCATGCGGCATGAGGGCATCGACTTCCTGTAGGCTCATGCGCTCCTTGATCGCCCGTTCCATGCGGACCAGTCCGATGCGGTACTGATTTTCCAAGAGCTCGCCCACGGCCCGCACGCGACGGTTTCCCAAATGATCGATATCGTCTACCACGCCTTGGGTATCACGTAGATCAATCAGCGTTTTGGTCGTCAGCAAAATGTCTTCTTTTCGCAGTGTCCGCAGATAGACGGGCGCCTGGATTCCCAGGCGAAGATTGATTTTCAAACGACCGACGCTGGATAGATCGTAATATGCGGATTTGAAGAATAGGTGGTCCATGAAATCCTGGGCCACTTCCGGCGTCGCCGGGTTACCGGGACGCATCAGACGATAAATTTCGATCAGCGCTTCTTCCTTGCTGGATACCTTGTCCAAAAGCAACGTTTTGCGGATCGAGTCGCTGCTGGAAACGCCGTCGGTATGAAGGATGTCAAACTCGTTTATCCCAGCGTTTTTAAGTAAGGCCAGATTTTCCTCGTTGATCTCTTCATTGGAGTGCACCAACAATTCACCGCTTTTCGGGTTGGTGATGGTGACCGCGAAGACTTTTCCAATCAATTCTTCCGGGGCGATTGGAAAGCGTTCGATATTCAGCATTTTCATCTGCTTGATCGCGCGCTGGGTAAACATTCGCCCCTTTTTGACCAAAACATCTCCGGTGGTCGGATCGACGACATCCCGGCTGGCCCGCTGCCCTTTTAACTGTTCTTCACTGAATATTTTAAACGCACGCCGCCCTTCGATGACGACTCGTTCGTTGGCATAAAAATAAGTCAACAAATCTTCGGTGGTATATCCAAAAGCTTTCAACAGAGTGGTGACGGGAAATTTACGCCTGCGGTCGATGCGAATGTAAACGATGTCTTTGGGATCAATTTCCAAATCGATCCAGGAACCGCGTACGGGGATAATCCTTGCGCTGTAAATAATTTTACCACTCGAGTGGGTTTTACCTTTGTCGTGATCGAAAAAGACACCCGACGAACGATGCAGCTGGCTGACGACCACGCGTTCGGTCCCGTTGATGATGAATGTCCCCTTATCGGTCATCAGGGGAATTGTGCCGAAATAAATCTCCTGCTCTTTTATATCACGGATATTGGACAGACCCGTTTCCTTGTCGACATCGTAAACCACCAATCGCACGGTGATGCGGACCGGAAGTTCATATGTCATACCGCGTTGAATACACTCATCTTCACTATGTTTGGCCTCAGAAAAGCGATAGGAGACAAACTCCAACGATGCGCTGCCGGTAAAATCCTTAATTGGGAATACCGATTTGAATACCGCCTGCAGGCCGATGTCTTCACGCCGTTCGGGAGGCACATCGAGCTGCAGAAAGCGCCGATAGGATTCTTTTTGCATGCCAATAAGATCAGGAATCTCCACAATCTTCTTGATCTTACCGAAATTCTTACGAATACGCTTGTCCAGCGATAGCCGTGCTGCCATGGTCTCTCCACTTTTTTTCTAAGACTTTAGGAAACGCGAAAATGGGATAAAAGGTTTACGGCCTTTCCACCCCATTTTCGCATTGCAATGATTCTTGTATTATTTTCAGCGTAATTGATGACGATATCACCACATCCAATTACTTGAGTTCGACTTGAGCACCGGCTTCTTCCAATTGGGCTTTGATTTTTTCGGCCTCTTCCTTGGCAATACCCTCTTTCACGGCTTTGGGTGCTGAATCGACGAGTTCCTTGGCCTCTTTCAGCCCAAGCCCGGTAATCGCGCGAACCTCTTTGATGACTGCGATCTTTTTATCACCGGCGGTGGTGAGAATAACGTCGAATTCTGTTTTCTCTTCAGCCGCGGCACCCGCATCACCAGCAGGTCCAGCGGCCGCCACCATGGCCACCGGCGCGGCAGCAGATACACCGAATTTCTCTTCGAGCTCTTTAACGAGTTCGGAGAGCTCCAATACAGACATGTTTGCTATAAAATCGATAACATCTTGTTTCGTTACGTCAGCCATTGTGTTTTTTCCTCCGATATTCAGACTTTTCGTGATGAACGTACATCAGCAAATTTTATTTTTAAAAGGGACTCGCACGCCGAAATGGATCAGGCGGCCGGTTGCTCTTTCTGCTCTTTGATGGCTTGCAGCACATTGAGCATTCTTCGCGGCACATCGCTCAAGGCACGGACCAGTGATGTGGGAACGGCAATCATTGCCGAGAGCACTGTTGCCAGCAACTCTTCGCGCGAAGGAAGGGCCGAAAGCGCCTTTATCGCCGCCAGATCCATGACCGATCCATTTAGAACGCCACACTTGATCTCAAACTTGTTATTGGTTTTGGCGAACTCGGTTAAGATTTTTGCTGGAGAGACCGGATCGTCATAACTGAGCGCAATGGCGCTCGGACCTTTGAACTGGTCTTTGATCAGCGCCACTTCGGTGCCTTCCGAGGCGAGGCGCAGCATGGTGTTCTTTATGACCTGGTACTCAATGTTGGCCTCGCGGAGCTTACTGCGCAGTTCGGTCATCGCGCCCACGTCAAGCCCTTTATAGTCGGTCAGGATGGCCACCTTGCTTTTGCCGAGTCGTTCCTGCAGCTCTTGAACAAACTGTTTTTTGTCGTCGATATTCAAGTTTACCTAACACCTCCTTCCATGGCTGTAAAAACCGGAGGATATAACGCTTACAAGTGCAATATACCGGAATCGGTTTCGAGTGTTCTCAAGCGATATTTGAAACCGATACCCTGCAACCTGTCTCGGTAGGCCGGCTTTCGCCAATTAGACACGATCTTTCCTTTGCAAAGGTAGACGTGCACCTACGGTCTTTGACAGCGTGATTAAAAGCCGATGCCGGATGATGCGTTCCATTGGTTTTCTTCAACCGACCATCGCGCTTTATATTTTTCTGCTAAAATTGATCCGTTAAAAAATGAGCCAATCTACTTGACCAAGTCTTTTACTACTGCGGCGTCAATCTTTATCCCAGGGCCCATAGTGGTGGAGATGGCAATTCCTTTGAGATAGGTACCCTTGCTGGATGCGGGTTTAAGTCGTACAATAGTCTCCAAGAAGGCCGAAATGTTCTGGACGATCTTATCTGTACCGAAAGACACCTTGCCCATGGGGGCATGAACGATACCGGCTTTCTCGACGCGAAAATCTATCTTGCCCGCCTTCAACTCCTGAACGGCTTTTGCCACTTCGAATGTCACGGTACCGGTTTTCGCATTGGGCATCAAGCCACGGGGCCCCAGAACCCGGCCGATCTTCCCGACCGCGCCCATCATGTCCGGCGTAGCGACAGCCTTGTCGAATCCAAACCAACCGCCTTGAATTTTCTCGATCAGCTCTTCATTGCCGACAAAATCAGCACCAGCCTCTTTAGCCTCGGCCTCTTTTTCGCCCTTGGCAAAAACCAACACCTTGACCTCTTTGCCCAAACCATGCGGCAACACGACCGTGCCGCGAACCATCTGGTCGGCATGCCTCGGATCGACACCCAAACGCACTGAAACGTCAACGGTTTCATCGAATTTAGCGTAGGACGCCTTTATCGCCGACTCAACGGCATCTGCAAATTCATACCGCTTTTGCGTGTCGATCGTGCTTTTTGCTTGTAAGTATTTTTTACCCCGTTTCGGCATTTTCTCTATTCCCACTCCTTAGCCTGTGACATCAAGTTGGCGCCTGTGAACGCGGCCGCCTTTGATCCGCGTTTAGACGACCTCGATCCCCATGCTTCGAGCCGTTCCACTGATGATCAGGCAGGCAGCATCCAAATCGTTTGTGTTCAAGTCAGGCATTTTAAGTTTGGCAATCTCTTCAACCTGGGCACGGGTCACTTTTCCCACGCGATCCCGTTTCGGATCGGCTGCGCCTTTGGCGATTTTGGCGGCTTTTTTGAGCAATACAGCCGCAGGCGGAGTCTTTGTGATGAAAGTAAATGTTCGATCCTGGTAAACGGTGATCACGACAGGTATAATCATGCCTGCTTCGTTGGCCGTCCTTGCATTGAATGCCTTGCAAAAATCCATAATATTGACGCCATGCTGTCCCAACGCAGGCCCAATGGGGGGCGAGGGTGTGGCTTTTCCCGCCTCGACTTGCAACTTGATCTGTGCCATTACCTTTTTCGCCATGGTTGTTACTTATCTCCTAATGATTGCGATTCGGCCCGACAATCCAGCCGTTCGAAATATAGTACGCATGGTATCATTTGTCCGAGCGCGAGATGGCGCCGGCATGCGCTAAAGCTTGGTGACTTGGACGAATTCCAGCTCAACCGGCGTGGAGCGTCCAAATATGCTCACCAGGACCTTGATCTTGCCTTTCTCCTGGTTGACTTCCTCTACTGTACCGTTGAAATTTGTGAACGGCCCATCGACCACCCGAACCTCATCTCCTGTTTCGAAAAAGTATTTGGGTTGCGGTTTTAGCTTGCCAGCTTCCATTCGATTCAGGATGCGGTCCGCCTCTTCGTCGGTCAGCGGAGTCGGCTTGTCCCTTCCGCCGAGGAAACCCGTCACCTTGGCGGTATCGTTGACAATGTGCCAGGTCTCATCGTCCAATTCCATGCGAACCAGCAGATAGCCCGGATAAAATTTGCGCGCGGATGTCCGACGCTTTCCTTTTACCAGTTCCACGATCTCTTCGGTCGGCACGAGGACCTCACCAAATTTATCGGGATGGGGCGAGCTTGCGATCCGTTCTTCCAGGGAGGCCTTCACCTTATTTTCGAACCCTGAATAAACATGGACGATATACCACTGCAATGCCACGATTCACCTTCTTTTTTAAGGGAGCACTGCGCGAATCAGGTTCGACAATCCAAAGTCAACAACGCCCAAGAACAGTGATATGATCATCACCAGAATGATCACCACGAGGGTCGATCCCATTGTTTGCTTTCTGGATGGCCAGGTCACCTTCTTCAGCTCAATTTTTACTTCACGCAGAAATTGTATGCTTTTTTCGAAAAAATTTTTTTCGCTTGAAACAGGCTTTTGCTTTACAAGCGTTGCAACTTTTTTCTGAGCAACCGCGGGTTTGGAAATTGACGCGCCGTCAGCCGAATTCCCTTCCGCTGTTTCCTGTTGCTTTTCCAAGCGCTGGGCCTTCTTCTTGCTTGGATCTTTTTTCTTGAGTATGCGTCCCATGCCACCCCTAACCGATATCAGGAAGTTTTCTTGCGGCACAGCCGGCCATTCACTGCGAAGCCTTATAGCCTCTTCCGGCAAAAAGTTGGCAGGCCAGGAGGGATTCGAACCCCCAACACCCGGATTTGGAGTCCGATGCTCTACCAATTAGAGCTACTGGCCTGCATGGGTTGTATCGTCGTTCCCGCACCAGAATCCTACTTCGTTTCCTTATGAAGGGTGTGTTTCTGGCAGAACCGACAATACTTACTGAATTCCAGCTTGTCTGGCGTGGTCCGCTTGTTTTTCGTCGTGGTATAGTTTCGGCGTTTGCACTCGCCGCATGCCAACGTTACAATCACTCTCACGTGTCGACTCCTTGGTCTTTACTCGATGATCTCGCTCACCACGCCGGCGCCGACCGTACGTCCACCTTCGCGGATGGCAAATCTCAACTCTTTTTCCATCGCGATCGGCGTAATCAACTCGGCCGTGATCGCCACATTGTCCCCAGGCATCACCATCTCTACGCCCTCGGGCAAATTCAATATCCCCGTCACATCCGTCGTCCGAAAATAAAACTGCGGCCGATACCCATTGAAAAACGGCGTGTGCCGCCCGCCTTCTTCCTTGCTCAATATGTACGCCTCGGCCTTGAACTTGGTGTGCGGTGTAATCGTGCCCGGCACCGCCACCACCTGGCCCCGCTCCACTTCATCCCGCTTGGTCCCGCGCAACAACACACCAATGTTGTCCCCGGCCTGACCCTCGTCCAACAGCTTGCGGAACATCTCCACGCCCGTGCACACCGTCTTGATCGTCGGACGAATCCCTACGATCTCCACGTTGTCACCCACCTTGATGATCCCTCGCTCCACACGACCCGTCACCACCGTGCCACGACCCGAGATGCTGAACACATCCTCGATCGGCATCAAAAACGGCTTGTCGATGTCTCGCTTCGGCTCCGGAATGAACGTGTCGATCGCATTCATCAACTCAAAGATGCACTTGGCCTCCGCACTGTCCGGATCATCACTCTCCAACGCCTTGAGCGCACTGCCCCGAATAATCGGCGTGTCATCCCCAGGAAACTCATACTTGGTCAAAAGCTCGCGCAACTCCAGCTCCACAAGCTCGATCAACTCCTCATCATCGACCATGTCGCACTTGTTCAAAAATACCACAATGCGCGGCACACCCACCTGACGCGCCAGCAATATGTGCTCCCGCGTCTGCGGCATCGGTCCGTCATCGGCCGCCACCACCAAAATCGCACCGTCCATCTGGGCCGCACCCGTGATCATGTTCTTGATATAGTCCGCATGACCCGGACAATCCACATGCGCATAATGACGGTTCACCGTCTCATACTCCACGTGCGCCGTCGCGATCGTTATCCCTCGCTCTTTTTCCTCCGGCGCCTTGTCGATCTGGTCAAACGGCACAAACTCCGCCATACCCTTCAAACCGTTGTGCTTGGTGATCGCTGCCGTCAACGTCGTCTTGCCATGATCAATATGGCCGATCGTCCCTACATTGACATGTGGCTTCTTTCTCTCAAACTTTGCCTTCGCCATCTCGTCCCTCCCATGGTCGTTCAAACATTCTCGAATTTAAAATTGGGTTGCCGTCTTGCAGGCGCTGTTGTTTGGCTGACCCCATCGCCATTGGCACGCTGATCTTCAATAATGGAGCCCACGATCGGAATTGAACCGATGGACCTCTTCCTTACCAAGGAAGCGCTCTACCGACTGAGCTACGTGGGCTGAGTTACTGTTGTTCGGATTTTTCTGATCGAAGGCCGCGTGACGTTCAGAAAACTTGGAGCGGGAGACGAGGCTCGAACTCGCGACATTCAGCTTGGAAGGCTGAAGCTCTACCAACTGAGCTACTCCCGCTTAATGATATCCCAATGTTATTCAGAACCCCCGCATTCATACGATTCATTGCAGATCTGCCAATCGCCATGATGTGCATATCGCGTATGATGGAAGCCATGTAGTCAGAAACGATCCCGAAACCGGATATCTCCTACAAATAGCAATCGTGCGTGAGTGGTGGTGGGGGGAGGATTCGAACCTCCGAAGGCTTCGCCGACAGATTTACAGTCTGTTCCCTTTGGCCGCTCGGGAACCCCACCGCATTCATATCCTGAAGCCAGCGGAGGGATTCGAACCCCCGACCCACTGATTACAAATCAGTAGCTCTACCGACTGAGCTACGCTGGCGTCTAGTATCTAACCAATCATCCATATTAAAGATCCTCTCGAGGCTCTTTAATAGCGTCGAGATAACTAAAAATGAATCTTTTACTCATATAGAGGGTAAAAAACAAACCTATAAAATTCCATATTTTTATCAATTATGACGAATATTCTCGATTATTATTATTTATATTTCATTATCTCCAATTTACTCTTTTTTTCTATGTTTAACACATTTTGTTATTGCGCACCCTTCCAGCTGACGATAATTTCGACCATTTTAAAAAAATTGACTTTCTGGCTCAAGATCGCTGCAGCATGGCCGATATGTTCTATAACTTCGTTTATTTGTCGATAATTACTTGACAAAAACAGCAATACTTATGGTATCGTGCAGCAAAAAAACGCGCATAATGTGTTTCAGACCAATTAAATACGACCACTGACCCGCATTTTCAACCGCTCATTATTCAAACCAGGTGCACGAACCTGAAAACAGGGATGGAAAAGCCTTGAAACGCAAATTGATACTTTTTTCGGCAATCACGGTTATCGCTCTATCATGGGGATGCAGTAACATGCCCTTCTCAGGCCGCAGCCAAGCTACTGAGCGCCTTAACCCGTTGGCGACAGCTCAAAGCGGACAGTCGGACGTTTCCCGATTTGGCGAGGAACCCGCCACTGGACAAAAAACTGCATCAACCGAGGCTGAATCCTCCAGCGATGAGGTGGCCGCCCTCAATGAAGCCATCGAGGCGACAGAGACCGACGGTGCTGACACGACCAGCGCGGCTGCCGAAGCATGCGCACCTGATGATGCCGAATGCCTCGCGGACCAAAAAGAGAACGCCGTCCTCGACAAGGAGGCGCAGGCCAGACTGGACGAAGCCCTCGACTTTTGCGAGGTCAGTCAATCGGCCTGGCAAAAAGGAGAGCTCGATGCAGCGTTCGAGGCCCTAGACAAGGCGTACTCGCTGATCCTGGAAATCGATTCCAAACAGGACGCCAAGCTCCTTCAGCAAAAAGAGGACCTTCGCTTTCTGATTTCCAAGCGCATACTCGAAATTTATGCCTCCCGTAACATTGTCGTCAATGGCAACCATGACGAGATACCGATGGAGATGAACCGCCACATCGAGGCGGAGTTGCGCTCTTTTACAACAGGCAGAGAGAAACCATATTTTTTAACCGCCTATCAGCGTTCAGGCAAATATCGTCCATATATATTGGAAGCGCTCAAAGCCGCGGGCCTTCCTGAAGAACTCTCATGGCTCCCCCTGATCGAGAGCAATTTCAAGGTGAAAGCCCTTTCCAAGGCGCGTGCGCTGGGGCTCTGGCAGTTCATACCTTCCACAGGCTATAAATTCGGTTTGAAACGCAACCAGTATATAGACGAACGTATCGATTTCATTAAATCAACCGATGCGGCTATCGCTTATTTGAAAGAACTTCACAATATATTCGGGGACTGGGCGACCGTGCTTGCCGCTTACAACTGCGGCGAGGGGCGAGTCCTCAAGGTGATCCAAACCCAAAATATCAATTATCTCGACAACTTTTGGGATTTGTACCAGCGCCTACCCTTAGAAACCGCGCGTTATGTGCCCCGCTTTTTCGCTACGCTGCATATTGTTAAGAATCCGGAAAAATACGGACTGGACCAGGTTGCCTTCGATCCCCCCCTTGTGTATGACGAAGTAGAAATCAACCGCCAGGTTCACCTCAAAGACGTGGGTCCGACCATCGGCGCGGAGTTGGCCGAGCTTCAGGAACTCAACCCCGAACTGCGCTACTCCATCCTGCCGCCCGAGCCCTACACGCTCAGGGTGCCGACAGGTCATACCGATAAACTCCTGGCCGCCCTCGATACCATGCCGACGAGCAGCCTGCCGCAAAGGGCATTTATTTGGCACAGCGTCCGAAGGGGTGAAACCCTCGGCACCATCTCCAAACGCTACCGTACCAGTGTAACGAATATCATGCGGGCCAATAACCTGCGCAGTTCACACTATATTCGCGCCGGAAAGCGCCTCAAAATACCCGTCAGCGGAAGCGTGGCGGCAGTTTCCACCCAGCAGCAACCATCAAGAAAGAATTTTTCAGGGGTACACCACGTCCGCAAGGGGGATTCTCTGTGGAACATCGCCAACCGGTACCAGACCACGGTTAAACAGATTGTCGCTCTGAATAACCTTACATCCAATAATCTTTACATTGGACAGAAACTCAACATCCCCGGGTACAAACCTGAACCGTTGCCCGATGCCAGCCAGTTGACCTCCTATTATGTCAAAAGCGGGGACAGCCCGTTCACTATCGCTCAAAAGCACAACATGGCGTTGCAGCGCTTTTTAAAAATCAACCGCTTGACGGCTCACAGCAAGATCTTCCCCGGCCAGAAGCTTTTCATCGAGTAAAGCGACCCCGACGGCAGCAAACAGAACTTGACCGGAATCCGGAGACTTTCAGAGAGGCCAAGAAACCATTTTGTCCGGCGTTCCGAGCAACCTGCCTCTTTCAAATTGCCAGCCGCTATGATATCTCGCTGACCATATTAGTGCCCTCGTAGCTCAGGGGATAGAGCAGCAGATTCCTAATCTGTTGGCCGCAGGTTCGATTCCTGCCGGGGGCACCACGCCATGATGAAAAAGGTCTGTCCAGCAATAGGGCACAGGCCTTTTTTCGTTTAAAGCTGTTTGAAACCATCCTTGGTGATGTACGCGTATGATAGCGGTTCGGACACCTCATCATCGATTTCGGCCAACCGTTCCATCTCCTTGCGAACGACCGTAATCACGCGGTCCAACTCACCACTTTGCTGGACGATCTGGTGCAGGCGGTGTTCGATCTTAATAATACGCGGCACACTGAAACTGGTTCCTATTTCGTCGCTGTCCAGCAGAGGCAGTTTTCGCTTGGTCCACAACAGGTACATGTGAAAGGGGTTTTCAGGGTCATTCTTGGTGTATCCGCCCAGAATGAAGGTGACTTGGTGGATAGGGTCGATGGGTCGGATTTCACAGGTTTTGCGCATGAACCGTTCATACTCCGTCGCCAAATATGGCAATGCCGCCTGGTAGATTTCGTCCACATACGTCAAGTTTTCACCATAGACGAATTGCTTCAGCGAATGGCACATGAATTCACCCGCGGCGGCCCCGCCATTCAAGATAGCGGCATTGTTGGAAAGTTGATGCAGTCGGTCCACCTTGAGCTCGATCAAATTACCATTCATATCGACATCAACGGCTTTGCCGTCCGCAGCGAGAACGATGCCGTTTTTGGATTTACAGGCAATCAATTGAGACATAAGCCAATCCTCTCTTCTCAAATTGTTTACGGTTTAATCTTCCATAAAATCAGTCACGGCCTGGGCCGCTTACCGCATCAGCGCCATCCGGCCACCGGTACAAATCCAATAATAAAATAAATCAATGCGCAATGATTGCCAGGGCTGTGAGGCAACTTTTATCGATTGGCACGCTGATGCCGGGTCAAAGCAAAAACTCATCGGCGCAATTGGGCAGATACCCGATAGTCAGAATTTTGAAAAAAAAGGCGGAAATGTCTCAGGGATTTTTCGATTTCTGGCCGGCCAGCTGCTGTCGCCAATGGTCGACTCGCTGTTTGATCAGCTTCTCATATCCCCGTTCCTGGGGAAAGTAATAGGTGTTCCCCTGCAGCTGCTCGGGAAGATAGTGCTGGGGTACAAAAGCGTCCTTATGGTCGTGCGCATACTGGTAATCACGACCGTAACCCAGGGATTTCATCAGTTGCGTAGGGGCATTGCGAATATGTAACGGCACAGGCAGGGCGCCCGTTTTCCGGATCACCTCCTGGACTCTTCCATAGGCTTTGTAAATACTGTTGCTTTTGGTCGCCGTCGCCAGATAGACGGCCGCCTGGGCAAGCGATAGTTCGCCTTCGGGGGGACCGATGAATCGAAAAGCCTCCATGGCCGCCATGGTCAGGCGCAAGGCATAGGGATCGGCGTTGCCGATATCCTCCGATGCAAACCGCACCATGCGCCTGGCCACATACAGGGGATCCTCACCGGCCATGAGCATGCGCGCCAACCAATAGAGCGCCGCATCCGGATCGCTACCGCGCAGGCTCTTATGAAATGCGGAAATCAGGTTGTAGTGTTCTTCGCCGCTTTTGTCGTATTGCAGCGCCTTTTGCTGGACCGCTTTTTCGACGTCATCCAGTTCAATGAACCTGGGCGTCTGGTCCTGCTTTGGTCCCTGTCTTGCAAGGGTCATAAATGCGGCCATTTCCAGATTGTTGAGCGCTGTCCGGGCGTCGCCGCCCGACAAACGAATCAGGTGATCGGCCGCTTCGGTGTTGAGCACCAGTCGGTACCGTCCCAAACCGTTCTCCACATCATCGAGTGCCCGATTTAAAATGGCTCGCAAGTCCTCCTCGGTCAATGCCGAAAGCGTCACGACGCGGCATCTGGAAAGCAGCGGCGCGATCACTTCGAACGAAGGGTTCTCGGTGGTCGCACCAATGAGGGTCAACAGCCCGCTTTCGACATGATGGAGAAAGGCATCCTGCTGGGATTTGTTGAAACGATGAATTTCGTCCACGAACAGGATCGTCCTGCGACCATGTGTATGCAGCTGCTCCCTTGCCTCCTCGATCACCGCGCGTATCTCTTTCACGCCCGACAAGACAGCCGAAAAGTGAACGAAATAAGAACCCGAGGCCTGGGTGATGATACGGGCCAGCGTGGTTTTGCCTGAACCCGGGGGCCCCCAGAGGATCATGGAGAAAATCCGATCGTTCCGAATGGCCTCGGCCAGTAGGGTACCCGGTCCGACGACATGGGCATGGCCGATAAACGCCTGCAGGTTTCGCGGTCGCATACGCTCGGGCAATGGCCTGGATTCAGCGGGTTGTGCACTTTTTGTATGATCGAAGATATCCATCATCATTAAGCCAACGGTATGATAAAAAATATTCCTTTGAATTGCCCAAATCGGCATGAAAAAACAAGGAAAATTAAAACCAAAAATCTACATTCGGCCAAGGATCGACCTTCCGGTGTGCATTTACATTCCAGTTAAAAGCATTAGGTTACTTGCAACTTGCAGACGCTTTGAGATAGTCATGCACAAATCCTGTCTTGGAACCACAATAGAATTGATTCAAACCCACCCCGGATGCGAGCCATCGTCCGGAGACAAGATCAAATCGCCGTACCCTTACCGTATGGAGGTTGCATGTCAAAACCTTTAAAATGGGCGTTGATCGCCATCGTCTGTTTGGTCGTCGTTGTTCTGGTGGCCGTCATGATTGCCCCCATGGTCATCAATTTCGAGAAATACAAGCCGGCGATAGAGACCGAAGCAAGCAAGGCCATAGGCCGAAATGTCGTGCTGGGCGGTAAAATCGTCCCTTCCGTGTTCCCGTGGGTAGGCCTGGCCCTTTCTGATGTATCTGTCGAAAATCCTTCTGGTTTTAGTGAAAAAAACTTTGTTTCCGTCGGTTCGTTCGAAGTTCGCATCAAACTGTTGCCGCTACTCACCGGCGCATATGAAATCAAGCGCTTTGTCATCAAAAGCCCACATATTGTCGTGGAAACATCGAAGGCGGGCAAAAGCAATCTGGACGGCCTGGGAGGCGCGGCCAAAACCGCGACCGCCGCGGGCTCGAAAAGCGAGGCAACGCAAAAATCCCCCCAAAAAACCGGACTTCCAATTAAATCCCTCAAAGCCGAAGAGTTCGCCATCACCGACGGTCGGTTGCTCATTTTGGATCAAAAGGCCGGAACAAAACAAGAGATCAAGGATGTGGGCCTGATTCTTACAGATCTCTCCATGGATCAGCCGATAGGAATAGATTTCAATGCCATAGCCAACGGGCACCCGATCCAACTGAAAGGAACGGCCGGTCCATTGGGTACCCCAATCGGCCAGAAACCGATCCAGTTGGACATCGTGGCCGCCTTGCTGAAAAAAATCGACGCACGTATTCATGGACAAATCGAGAATGTTTTAGAGGCCCCCCGGTTTAACGCCGGCATCCAAGTCTCGCCTTTTTCGTTGCGCAAAGCGCTGGAAGACGCCAATATAGCACTCCCCTTCAGCACCGCGGACCCGCAGGTTCTCAATCACATCGCTTTGGACATGACCGTTTCCGGACAACCGGATCGGGTTGTCATTTCAGATGGCAAGCTGACGCTGGACGACTCCCGAATCACCTTTCAGGGACGTGGTCAGGCATGGAACAAGCCTGATCTGCAACTCTCCGCCGAACTCGATGGTATCGATCTGGATCGCTATCTGCCACCGCCTTCTGAGAAAAAGCCTTCCAAAGAGGATAAAGCCCGGACCCCCACTCCCGAAACGGCCGAAACCGACTATGCCCCTCTGCGTAAACTCGTGTTGGATGCGCAGCTGAAAGCGGGCCGCATCAAGGCCAAAAATATGATCGTGCAAGACATCACCTTAAAGGCCACAGCCCGCGACGGCATTATTCGTATCGATCCCCTGGGGATGACGCTCTATGATGGCCATCTGGCCGCAAAAAGCACCGTCAACGTGCAATCCCGCAAACCGTTGAGTAAGGCTACCGTCACACTCGACGGTGTCCAGTCCGCCCCCTTGATCAAGGACCTGCTCGACAAAGAGATGATTCAGGGAATGATGAGTGCGGCCCTGGATCTTCAATTCAGCGGCGACACGGCCGATACGATTCGCAAGACCCTGAGCGGCAATGGCAAGCTCCAATTCAACGACGGCGCCATCGTAGGCCTCGACCTGGGCGGCATGGTGCGCAATGTTCAGTCGGCCTTCGGTCTGGCCGAAAAATCCTCTGAAAAACCGCGCACCGATTTCAGCGAACTGGTGGTTCAGTTTATCGCCGACAATGGTGTAACCACCTTGGAGGTCGCCAACCTCGTATCGCCCTTACTGCGCGTCGCCGCCAGCGGATCGGCCGACCTGGCCCAGGAAACCCTGAACCTCCGCATCGATCCCAAATTCGTGGGGACTCTAAAAGGACAAGGCGACGCCAAAGAGCGTTCGGGGGTGATGGTGCCGGTCAACGTCGGGGGGACCTTCGAAAAGCCAAAATTCAAGCCGGATCTCAAAGCCCTGCTGGAACAACCGCTGCCGGACAAGGAGGCGCTTAAAAAAGCCATTCCGACCGAAAAAGAACTCAAGCAGGATCTGGAAAAAAAGGGAATGGAACTGCTTAAAGGGCTGACTCTTCCGGACCGCAAGAAGGATTAAAGGAGTCGAACATATGCGATGGCATTCCATCCGGCGGGTCATCATGCGCCTGTGCGGTTTCGTCCCGGCACTCGTGCTGTTTGGCTGCGCCACCCTGGGGGGTGGATTTGAAACCCCGCACATTGGTCTGGCCGCCATCCGGTTGCAGGAGATCAAAGGATTCGAATCCATATTCCAGGTGGATCTACGGGTATCGAACCCCAACGACCATAGCCTGCCGGTTCAAGGGGTCAATTGCGACCTGGCGCTCAATGGTCGCCGGCTGGCCAATGGCGTTGCCAACCCGGAAAGGGAAATCCCCGCCTACGGCAGCGATATCGTTACAGTTACGGTTTTTGCTGCCATGATCGACATGGTCGGTATCGCCCATCACCTGATCCAGGGCATGCAAAACGACACCTCAAATGAGAAGTGGACCTATGCCGTCAAGGGTCACATCCGCTTGAACAGCGCTGTGTGGCCGGGGAAAATCCCCTTCAGCAACCGGGGCGAGATCACCATGGAAGAACTGGTGGGCGCCCAGACGCGAAAAAAATAGTGCACAACGAATCCTACCTCGACTTCACCACCCCGATCCGCGGACACATCCATGCCACCGGACAGCGGCTGCAAAACGGGGATATGGGCCGGCAAATCACCTGGCCGAAGGCCACCAGCAGCTCATTGTAGCGGATCCAATGCCTGCGCGGCAGCTTGTCGCGCAATGCCATTTCGGTCTGTTCGGGCGTGCGGGTTTGCACGTAGCCGATGCGATTGCTGATGCGATGCACATGGGTATCCACACAAATGGCGTCCTGGCCGTAGCCCTCCACCAGCACGAGATTGGCGGTTTTGCGCCCCACCCCGGGCAAGGCCAACAACCCCTCCATCGTATCGGGCACCTTGCCGCCGTGTTCGTCCCGTATGATCCGACTGATCTCCACCAGCCGTTTGGCCTTGGTCGGATAGAAACCGACCGGATAAATCAACTCGGCGGCCCGGCGCTCTCCCAGGTCTAACATCTGTTCCGGCGTGCGTGCCCGGGCAAAGAGCCGGGCCGCCGCCTCCGACGTCACCTCGTCCTTGGTGCGCAGAGACAAGATAGTGGACACGAGCACCTCGAAAGGCGTCGCGCCGCGGTTGGCCAGAAAGGTGATGATCGGCGCCCGCCACTGGGCATATGCGGCGACGAGCAAATCCACGAACCGATCGATATCAAAATTTTCCGAAGCGTCAGGCATGCATCCCCCATGGCTTGAAAACGGTCGGCGATCATATCCCACCGCGGCGAACCTGTAAAGCGGCGATCCCTTTAAATGTAACGATTATAATCAACATAAATATTTACATTGACATTTACATGTCGTCGATTATAGTTTTTTAAAAACCACCAAAACGGAGTGGCCATGCAACCCCGACTTACCCCCAAACAACAGCAGCTCTTCGACTACCTGGGCCGCACTGTCGATCGTGACGGCAAGGCGCCCAGCCTGCGGGAGGCCGCCGCCGAACTGGGCATCAGCCATGCCGCCGTGGCCCAGGGACTCAAGGCACTGGAGGAAAAAGGGTACGTGAAACGCGAGGGACGCTACAGCCGGACCCTTTTTCTGCTCAATCCGGCCCAGCAACCCATCGCACCGCATCGCTGGCGCGAAGTCCCCATCGTGGGCCGGATCACCGCGGGTCTGCCCATGTATGCCCAGCAGGAGTGGGACGGCACCGTGGTCGTGGACGCGACCCTGTTCCAGGAGCAGCACCTGTTCGCCCTGCGGGTGAAGGGAGATTCCATGCGGGATGCCGCGATTCTCGACGGCGACCTGGCCATCTGCACGCCGCGCCAGTACGCCCGCAACGGCGAAATCGTGGTGGCCCTGATGCACAACGAGGAGGCCACGGTCAAGCGCTTCTTTCTGCGCAAGAACCGCATCGAGCTGCGACCGGAGAACCCCGATTTTGCGTCCATGTTTTACGGTTTTGACGAGGTGTTGGTGCAGGGCAAGGTCATCGGCATTCAACGTGCGGCGGTTTCGTAGTGTCATCCGGCAAAAAGGCAAAGGCGACAAAAATCCATGGCATCATCGGCGGCATCATCGGCGGCACCCTCAGCCCCTCTCGACACAGCCCCTGCATGCCCGCTGCGGGTGGGCACCAGCGGATACGCCTACCTGGAATGGAGCGATGCCGGCTTCTATCCGCCGGGCACCCCGGCACGCGAGATGCTGGCGCTCTACGCCCGACAATTCAGCGTGACCGAGCTCAACTACACCTGGTACCAGATGCCCCGGGCCGGGGCCATGGAACGCATGCTTCCCAAAGTGCCGGCCGATTTCGGTTTTGCCGCCAAGCTGACCCGCACCATGACCCACGAAATCGATCCTCACGGCTGGCGCGGCAAAGCGGTCCAGTTCCGTGACGGCATCGCGCCGCTGATGCAGGCCGGTCGGCTCCTGTCCGTCCTGATCCAACTGCCCCCCACGTTCGAACGCAATGCGGCCAACCGCCTTTACCTGGCCCACCTGCTGGATGCCCTGGCGGGGCTGCCCCTGGCCGTGGAGTTCCGCCACCGCACCTGGGGCGTGGCACCGGTCTTCGACGAGCTGCAGCGGCGGCGGGTCACTCTCGTGGCCGTGGATGCGCCCGATCTGCCCTACCTGTTCCCCACACTGGATGTGGTCACCAATCCGGATCTCTTCTATATCCGTTTTCACGGCCGCAATGCCCGGGGTTGGCGCTCGGGCAACATGCAAAAGCAGTTCGACTACCTTTACAGTTCGGACGAATTGCAGCAATGGAGCCGGACGATCATCCCCAAAATGGCGGCCCGGGCGCACAGCGGCATCGCCTTTTTCAACAACCACGTGCGCGCCCAGGCGCCGCTCAATGCCAAAATGCTGATGGCAGAACTCTGCACCCGTTCATCCGGCAGGGCGCTCCATTGAAAACGGCGCACGAAAGCACCAGAACCCATGGACCGAAACATCATTCATATCAATGTGGCCGATTTTGCCGTGGCCGTGGAACGGCGCCTGGACCGGCGCCTGACAGGGCGTCCGGTCATCATTGCGCCCGAAGGGGCGGCCCGGGCCGTGGTCTATGACATGAGCGAAGAGGCCTACCGGGCCGGTGTGCGCAAAGGCATGCCCCTGGCACGGGCCGGGCGCCTGTGCCGCGACCTGGTGATCCGCCCCCCCCAACCGGCCCGCTACGAGCAGGCCATGGCCGACCTGCTGCGCCACGCCCTGCCCTACTCACCGCGCATCGAGCCCGGCGACCGCGACGGTCACCTGTTCGTGGACGTAACCGGCACCAGTCGCCTGTTCGGACCGGCCGTGGACGTGGCCCGGCGACTGCATCGACAAGCCTGGAAGGAGCTGGGTCTGGACCCGATCTGGTCCCTGGCAGCCAACAAACTGATCGCCAAGGTGGCTTCGCGGCTGGTCAAACCCCGGGGCGATTACATCGTGCCCCCGGGCGACGAAGCGGCTTTCCTGGCGCCCCTGCCGGTCTGGCTCGTACCAGGCATCGAGGGCCCGGACCTGATCCGGCTGCGCGAATTGAACCTGACCCGTGTTCACCAGATCGTCGGTCTGGGGGCCGCCCGACTGGCCGTGGCCCTGGGACGACCGGCCGCGGAAATCGACGCGGCCCTGCGCGGTATCGACACCTCACCGGTGTTGGCCGTGGACCAGGCGGCGCCCCGGGTGGCCCTGGATCATACCTTCGGCACCGACGTCCACACGCTACCAGTCATGGAGAGCCGGCTGCACATCCTGGTGGCGACGGCCGGCCGGCGCCTGCGCCAGCAGGGCCGGGTGGCCCGTCGCCTGGCCGTGGCCGCGGATTACAGCGACGGCCGGCGCTGCGTCCGCCAGGTCCGCCTGGAGCCGCCCACGGCCAACGACCTGGCCCTTTTCCCCGCGGCCCGCCGCGCCCTGCACTTGGCCGTCTCCCGGCGCACCCGGGTCCGTCACCTGCGCCTGATCTGCGACCGCCTGGTCTTTCCGCCGGCCCAACTGCCGCTCTTTGCCGAAGAGCGCCAAGCGGTGCTGCGCCAAAACCGCCTGATCACAGCGATGGACAAGATCCGCGACCGTTTCGGCGGCCAGGCGGTGCGCATGGGCAGTGCGTGGGCGGGTTGAGATGATTCCGTTGACCGTCCGTTCGCACCACTCGCTCATGTGGGGCACCGCCTCGGTCCGGACGCTCTGCCAAACGGCCCGGCGGCTGGGCTACGACCGGCTGGCCCTCACCGACACGGACAACCTCTACGGCCTGTGGCCCTTTCTGGAAGCCTGCCGCCGGGAGGGGTTGACGCCCATCGTGGGCGCCGAAATCACCGACCCGCAAAGAGCGCGCCGCGCGGTGTGCCTGGTGGCCGACGACGAGGGGTATACCGGATTGTGCCACCTGCTCACCCGGCGTCATATGGACGCGGGATTCGACCTGGCCGGCGCCCTGCCCCCGCAGGCCCGGGGGCTGATCGTGCTCACCGCCGATCCCGATCTGCTGACCCGCTGGCACCGGGCCGGCGTGCAGGTCTATGCCGCCATGACGCGCATGCCCCTGGCGCCCACCCATCCCTTACGGCGACGCGCCCGGGAGCTGAAGATCCCCCTGGTGGCCACGCCGGGCAGCTTTTTTCTCTCTCCCGGCGACCACCGTTGCCACCGCCTGCTGCGGGCCATCGATCAGAACACCACCCTGGAACGGCTGCCCGTCGATCAGACGGCACCGGCCGATGCTTGGCTGGCCGGACCCGAACTCTACGCCCAACGGTTTGCCGCCTGCCCCGAAGCCGTTGCCCAAACCCACCTCATCGCCGCGCAGCTGAAATTCATGGGACCCGATTTCGGTCTGGTCATGCCGCCCTGGCACGACGCCCAGGGCCGTCCGGCGGATCAGGCGCTGCGCAAGGCCGCTTATCAGGGGGCGCACCACCGCTACGGCCGCGATCTGCCCGAACCGGTGGTGGATCGCCTGGAACACGAGCTGCAAACCATCGCCCGCATGAACTTCTGTGCCTATTTTCTCGTCGTGCGGGATATCGTCCGCCGCAGCCCCCGCACCTGCGGCCGGGGATCGGGGGCGGCCTCGCTGGTGGCCTATTGCCTGGGCATCACCAATGTCTGTCCGATCAAGCACAACCTCTACTTCGGCCGATTCCTCAATCCGGGTCGCAAGGACGCTCCCGATATCGACGTGGATTTTGCCTGGGACGAACGCGATGCGTTGATCCAGGGCGTCCTCGACCACTACGGCGAACGGGCCGCCATGGTCTCCAGCCACATCCTCTTCCAACCCCGCATGGCCGTTCGTGAAACCGCCAAGGTGTTCGGTCTGACCGATGCCGAGATCGGACGGGTGACCGAGCGCCTGCCCTGGTTCTGGCACCGCCATGAAAAAGCCGACCTGCTGGCCGACCTCAAGGGCCGTCCTGAAACACGAAAGCTGACCTTGGATGATCCCTGGCCCCAAATCCTGGCACTGGCCCGGCAGCTGCTCGGCAAACCCCGCTACCTGTCGGTTCATCCAGGCGGTGTGGTGGTCACCCCGCACCCCATCCAGGACTATGTCCCCGTCCAACGCGCCGCCAAGGGGGTGCCCATCATCCAGTGGGAAAAGGACGCCGCCGAAACCGCCGGTCTGGTGAAAATCGACCTGCTGGGCAACCGTAGCCTGGGCGTCATACGGGACGCTATCCATAACGTTCGAACCAACGGTATTTCCTTCGATGAAACCCGATGGACTCCCGAAGACGACCTGGCCACCCAGGAGACCCTGGCCCAAGGCCGCACCATGGGGTGCTTTTACATCGAAAGCCCGGCCACGCGGCTGCTCCAGCAGAAAGCCGGCGTCGGTGACTTCGATCACCTGGTGATCCACTCCAGCATCATCCGGCCCGCGGCCAACGGCTTCATCCAGGAGTACATCCGGCGTCTGCACGGCGGCGCCTGGGCGCCCATCCACCCCCTGCTCGCCGACGTGCTGGACGAGACCTTCGGCATCATGGTCTACCAGGAGGATGTCTCCCGGGCCGCCATGGCTCTGGCCGGTTTCGACGATGCCGCAGCCGACGGCCTGCGCAAGGTGATGTCCCAGAAAGACCGGGCACTTCGACTACAGGATTACCGCCAGCGCTTCGCCCAGGGCGCCCGGGAAAGAGGCCTGACGCCGCAACAGATCGAAGCGGTGTGGGCCATGATGATGAGTTTTTCCGTCTATTCGTTCTGCAAACCCCACAGCGCCTCCTATGCCCGGGTGTCGTTCCAGGCCGCCTATCTCAAGACCCACTTTCCGGCTGAATTCATGGCCGCGGTGATCAACAACCAGGGGGGCTTTTACAGCACCTTCGCCTATGTCTCCGAGGCACGCCGCATCGGCGTTGCCGTTAAAGGACCGGACGTGCAGTGCAGCCGCATCCAATGGGCGGGTGATCGAGATGGCATTCGGGTGGGATTGATGGCGGTGAAGGGCCTTGCAGCGGAAACGGCCCGGCAGGTCGTGGCGCAGCGGGAGCGGCGGCCTTTCGCGGACCCCAACGATTTTTGGGAGCGTATTCGGCCCGACGACGCCGAGGGGCGGGCCTTGATCCTGTGCGGCGCCCTGGACCGTCTGGCCCCCGACCTCTCCCGGGTTCAGCTCCTATGGATGCTCGCCCAGTGGCGTGCCGGCCGAAAAAACGCCGCCGGCGCACCCGACCTCTTTGGCGGCGGCCATCGCCTCGCGCCGCCGGAACTGCCGCCCGACAATCCCGTTGAAAGGTTGCGCCGGGAATTCAAAGTGTTGGGGTTTCTCTGCGACCGGCATCCCATGACGCTTTTCAAAGCCACGGCACGCCGGTCCGGCGCCGTTGACGCCCGCGAGGTCATCAGGCGGACAGGGTGCCGCGTCCGGTTCGCCGGGTGGCTGATCACCGGCAAGGTGGTTCACACCAAGCGGGGAGAGCCCATGGAGTTTCTCACCTTCGAAGACGATACAGGAGTGGTAGAGACCACTTTCTTTCCCCGGGCTTATGATCGCTTCTGTCACCTGCTCGACCACGGCCGTCCTTATCTTTTGGAGGGACGGGTCGAACAGAACTGGGGAACGGCCACCCTGACGGTGGATCGTATCCAACCGCTCGCGCAACCATCGTAAAGATAAAAAACAGGCCATCCCGCGAAGTCGTTCAACAGCCGGTTAGAACCGGTCGGCGTCGGTGGGCCTGAACAGAACGGTCAGGCGCAGATCGTCGATACCGAAGCGCTGCAAAGGAATCACCACGGCATGATCGGCGGCGAGTCCCGCTGGAAAATCCACGGATACGGGCATCTCCCCCGAAACGTGCCCTTCGCCCCCGCATCGCACGCACATGAAAGGCCCCACGCTGCCATATCCGCGGCATGTGGGACAAACGATCCGGGCTGGAACGAGCACCCTCGCCGTGCCGCCGGCCCTTGCCTGCTGCCGGGTCAACGGGACCTCCAGAGTGAGATGCTGCAATCGACCCGATTTCAAATGTCCCAGGTCGCCGAACCCCTGCCACAACCGGTCGAAAATTTCTTCAAACGAAGGAGCGAAGGTATGGAAGGATGTCACCAGTGAAATATCGCCCAGATCTGCGGGGCGCGATTCCGGAATCAGCGGCTCTGGGGCCGAATGGGAAGCCGATGGCGGCCGGCGCACCGGCCGCGGTTTGACGGCACGATCGATCGCCTGCTCGTAGTCATGGCGCCGGCGTTCGTCGCTCAGGACGGAATAGGCCTCCTGAACCTGGCGAAAAGGCTCACTGTCTCCTGAAAAATGGTCGGGGTGATAGGTCTTGGCCAGGCGGCGATAGGCGGATCGAATCTCTTCCGCAGATGCCCCGGAAGAGACACCTAGGATGGCGAAGTAACTCTTGGGCATCTTGTTTCTCCTACGTGATCCAATTGATTTCAGAAGGTTTTATTGAAGGAAAAACAGGATCGTTATTTCATTATGAATTCATTTTGGATTAAAAAGTAATATAATTTTTTATGCTGTCAAGGCACATCGGCATGAAATTTCCCTTGCCCGTAAACCATTGACGGGTTAGAACCAGCCCGATACGCGATATGCCCTTCGACTGCCGAAAAAGGTCTTCGACGATGATTCCTTTTGAACAGGTGAAACACTTTTACCAAAACCATCTTCCAGGCGGCTCGTGGAAGGGCCTTCACCTGGTTGCGCCCTGCCCTTTTTGCATTCAGAACCAACGAGAAAAACAGGGTCAGTTGACGGTGCTTCTTAACCCGGACAGCTTTTTCCGAGGCATGTTCAAATGCCAATCGGGCTGCGTGCCCGGCGGCTTTCATTTTCACTTTGCCCGCCTGTTTGGCCTCGACGGCCGCCAGGTACCGGGATTCGATCCGGACGATGACGGATTTGCTTCGGATGTCGCCTACCCGCCCCGCCACCTGGGCTCGGAAATCGAAAAATTCATCTCACTCATGGGCAAGGATCAATATGACTACTTTGGCCGATATAACGTGACCCAATCGACGCTCGATGCGATGCGCGTCGGGTTCAACGGCCGCTACCTGGTTCATCCTTACACCCAGGAAACCGGCTTGGCCTATGCCGCGCGTTGTGTGATGCCCGGCAAGCCCCAGGAGTTCTTTTGGCACGGCAATGAACTCTTCTTCAAAGGCGAGGCGGCCGTTTATAATGCACCGGCCATCGGTCACTGCGAAGGCGGCGCCCTGTTCATCACCGAAGGCGAACTGAGTCAGCTGATTCTGCACGCCCTGGGGTATCCGGCGATCGCATTCCCACCCGCCGCCGACTTGAGCGCCTTGAATCCCGAACGTCTGAAACGTATCGAACATCTCTTTCTTCTGGTATCCAACACGCCCGAATCCCGTCAATCGGCAAGGGAGTTGGCCGTACGCATCGGATTCAGAGCCCGCATCCTGACCTGGCCGGAACAGTTCAAACGAGGGGATCACTTGCCGCAACTGGCGGCCGGTTCATTGGATGTGCTTAAAAAAACGCTTCAGGAAATGATCCGTCAATCCAAAGCGTTTTCTCCGTTCGCATCACCCGAAAAAGAGCACCGTCAATTCATCACCTTGCTGGAAAAAGACAAGGGCAAAACATTGCTGGGAATTCAAACCGGTTTTGCCAAATTCGACCGGCACACCGACGGTCTGCGTGGGATCAATATCCTGGGCGGACCGCCAAAGGCCGGAAAATCGTGCTTTTTCATGCAGGTTTCAACCGAGGTGGCCCGCCGAAACGTCCCGGTGATCTATTATGATTTTGAAAACGGGCGGCAAAAAATATACATTCGCACGCTGGTGCGCCTGAGCGATATCGCCGAAAAAAAAATCCGCAGCGGTGCCTTATCCGCGGACGACGCCGCGCGTCTCAAACAGGCCACCGCCACATTCAAAACCTTGTTGACCTATTTCCGGGTGGTCAACGATCGCCGGTTGTCTCCGGACACCATGCGGCGCCATATCGATTTTCTCCAGCATGAAACCCGCAAGGATGAACTGCTCGTGGTGGTCGACAGTCTGCACAAACTCCCCTTTAAGGATTTGACCGAACGGCGAACGGGTATCGACTCCTGGCTACGCCAATTCGAGTCGATCCGGGATGACCACCAGGTCTGTTTCCTGGTGATCAGCGAATTGAGCCGCGGCAAGGGTGGAGGCTACGGAGAGACTCCGGATTTAAGTTCCTTCAAAGAATCGGGCGACATAGAGTATAGCGCGGACAACGCCCTGATCCTCATGCCCGATTGGGACCCTATGTCGCCGAAAGTGTCTGAACATCGTCAAATCAATCTATGGGTCGTCGCCAGCCGAGAGGCCAATCCGGGCCGGGTGGCCACCTACGAGTTGGATTTTCCTTTCTGGCGGTTCAAAGAGATTTGAGCGGATTTTGACTCAACGGCGAATCGAGGCACCAACCGAGCCGTAACCGAAGGTTAAAACAGTGCAAATGGACCAAGGGGTGAAGGAAGGAATTTTCCGGGCTGTTTCCAGAGAGCCTTTCGCACAAGCCCTAAACATGTCACTCACGGCGTTATCGTTGGGCCATTCGGTCGTGGAAATGACCTACGACCCGGTCTTGATGAACAACATATACGCCCGCGCCCATGGCGGGGCGCTCTACGCACTCATCGATGAGGCGTTCGAGACCGCCTCACAAACCCACGGCGACATCGCCGTGGCGCTCAACGTCAATGTCACCTACATCAAATCCCCCGAGGCCGGTGAGCGCCTGGTGGCCCAGGCCGATGAGGTGGCCGCGACGCGCAAGACCGCCACGTATGCGATCAAGGTGACCAATGGCGGCGGCGACTTGATTGCCACCTGCCAGGCCCTGGCCTATCGCACAGGGAAACCCGTGCCCTTTCATACCGATTAAAGTTTGATCCCCATCGACCGATATGGATACATATCGGCGTCTTTTATCACTGGTTGTAATGATTGGCAATCTGCTGGCAACAACTCTATGAAATCGAAATTACTAATTTTTTCTGGATGGTTATTCTACCTGGTGGCGCGCCGCACCTCCGATGAGGTGTGGTATGTCATCACGGCCTACAGCCTTGTCTTAGCCGTTTGCACCCTCTTCTACCGCAGGGAAAAACAACCTGGGAAAGCCCAGAAGGTCAAATCGTAACCGATTCGTTCATTACCACCGGGCCACGCGGTCCGTAAGGGCTAATGAATGGCCTGCAAACACTCCAAGACCGATTCGGCATTGGAAGGGGTGGTGATGATGAGATGGTCATCGATCCGGGTGCCATCCACAAAATCGCCCAGAAAAAAATCGGATCCATCGGCCCGGTATATCTTGGCGCCGACCGATTCGACGATGATGCGCACCGCCGCCAAATCCTTGAAAGATTCGTTGGCAACGATGGCCGCATCGGCCCTTCCCATGGCCACATAACAGGCATGCACCCCGGTGCTGCCGAGTGCTCTGATTTTGCCGGGGAATTGGGAGCGATAGTGCTGGTGGAAGCGGGAAAATGTCAGCATCAGGCTCTCTTGGGAAAGGTCACCACGGTCCACGAGTGTCAATGGCCGCTCGTTCCAAAAGGCCTGCTGCTCCGCAACGGCATAGAACAGGTCATTGGTGGCCGGCATAAAAAAGCATCCGATGACCGGCCAATTGTTTTCGTAAAGGGCCAGGGACATGCCCCAGATCGGAATACGCGTTTGGAAATTATCGACGCCATCCAGTGGATCGAACACCCACAAATATCGTTTGGCCCCGTGGGTATACCCTTCGCCCAAGGGATCTCGGCCGTAAATTTGATGCTGGGGGAATTGGGCCGCAATGGCTTTTTGAAAGGAGTTGTTCAGATGAAGCTCGGCCTGGGTGACGAGGTTCTGATCGAATGGGGGATGCAAACGGCCTCGACCATAAAACTGAATGGCTTCGTCACCCATTTGACGGATGGTTTGCATTGCAAACGAACTCAGTGCGCCGATGTCAGGGACAACAGCAGAATGCGCCATGGCACCTCCTTGGAAAAGGTTGAAACCGATAGACAAACGATAAGGTTGGACTCGTGCCGGGATCTGAATCAAAGATAAACGCCAACAGACCATGCCTCCAGCGAAATGCCGGTGCACTTGGTTTTGGAAGGTTGCTGCCTGCGGGGCCCGCAGTTCGTTGGGGTGCTATTTCTTGGCCGAGGCGTATCCGTCTGCGTACCATCCACCACCTTTTAGTTCAAAGGTGCAGGGACTCATGATTTTTCTAGCCATTTCGCGTTTGCAGTGAGGGCACTTGGCCTCCTCTGTCCCCATGGGAACCAGATCCTCGAAAACATGGCCACATTTGCATTCGAATTCGTAAACAGGCATGACGCTTCACTCCATAGGCTGTTGGATAGACAGCGCGATTTGATTTTGAAACGACAATTTATTGGGCGAACGCTTTTCTGTCAAGACTTATATAGCGCCCATACACAAAGGGGATAGCCATGGAGCGGGCCGGCAGCCATCTCTGGTTGCCGGCCCGGATGGAAACGGGCGCCAATGGCACGCCCGCGGGGGGAGTTAAGGGACGATCTTGATGGCCTTGAGGCCCTCGTTGCGCCGCAGAACCAGCATGTGAAGGGACTCTTTATCATCGGCCTTTTTCATGACGGCCGAATAATCATCCAAATTTTCAACCTTTTTTCGATTGATTCCCTTGATAATATCGCCGACCCGCACACCGGCTTTATCTGCACGGCTGCCGTTTTCCACGTCCACCACCAAGACACCGCTCTCATCTTTGTCCAAACCGAATTGCTGAGCTCTTTCGGGTGTCAAGTCAGCCGCTTGCAGGCCTAACACATCGCTGCGTTCATCCTCCCTGGCGGCCTGCAACGACTTTTCCTCGCGTTTGGCGACCTTGGCGGTGAGGGACATCTTCTCGCCTCCCCGAATGAGCGTGATGCGTGTTTTTTCACCAACCGGCGTGTTGGCGATAATTGCGGACAACTCTCTTCCGGTGGTGACCGGCTGATCGTTCAAGGCCACGATGATGTCGTTCTTTTTCACACCCGCCTTGTCCGCCGGATCACCCTCGAAGACCTGGGTCACCAACACACCCTTGGCACTGTCGAGGCCCCAATACTCGGCCAGTTCGGGCGTGACATCCTGGATGCCGACCCCCAGCCATCCGCGTGTCACCTCGCCTTTGTCCTTAAGTTGGGCCACGATGGTCTTGGCCATGTCGATGGGAATGGCAAAACCAATGCCCTGACCGCTCGCCACGATGGCCGTGTTGATACCGACGACTCGTCCCTGCAGATCAAGCAGGGGACCGCCGCTGTTACCCGGATTGATGGAAGCATCCGTCTGGATGAAATCGTCGTAAGGCCCTGCGCCGATCACACGCTTCTTAGCGCTCACGATGCCCTGGGTCACGGTTTGTTCCAGGCCGAAGGGACTCCCGATGGCCACCACCCAGGTCCCTACCTTGAGCTCGTCCGAGTTGCCGAGGGTCAAAGGTTGTAAGTCTTTGGGAGCCTCGATCTTGATCAGGGCCAGATCGGTCTTCGGATCCCGGCCCACCACCTTGGCTTCGTACTCCTTTTCGTTGTAGAGCCGCACCTTGATCTCGTCCGCGTCGTCGATGACATGGTTGTTGGTGACGATATACCCCTCTTTGTCGATAATGAAGCCGGAACCTAAGCTTTGCTGCTTGTATTCTCTTTCGGGTTCATTGTTGAACGGACCGAAAAATTCCTCGAAGGGATTGGGGCGTCCCCGGAACTGGTCCCCGAAGAAATGACGGAAGACGCGACCACCGCCTTTCATTGTCCGCTCGGTCCTGATATTGACGACCCCTGGACGGGCCATCTCGGCCAGCTCGGAAAAGTTGGCCGGCACCATGACGACATCCTGATTCTGGACGCCGGCGGCAACGATGGTCAGCGGTGCAGCTATACTCAGACACAAAAATACGATCAAATAGAGATACCCTTTGCCTTGTTTCATACGATCCTCCTGATTCGTCCAACACGGTTGTTTCTGAAGTTGCCCTGAATATAATGCATGCAGATGACCAAAAAATGATCTAAAGATTACCATTTGATCATACTGGGAATTTTTAAGCGGTGGGTCCGACGGGATAGGCCGGGGGGTGGGATCGCCGGGAAAAGAGCCAACCGGCTAGAGCGGGGCCACCAGTGGTAGACGAATCTGAAAGCGCGTGTGTCGAGCAGGAATGCTCTCGAGGTCGATCGATCCGCCATGGGCGGTCACGATGGCGTAAACCAGACTCAGCCCCAAACCGGCCCCACCTTGGGAACGGCTTTGATCTCCACGGAAAAAACGCTGGAAAACTTTCGCCTGGTCCTCCTTGGGGATGCCCGGCCCGCTGTTCTCCACGGTCATCTCGCAACTGCCCCCATCTGCGCGGATCATGACATGAACCTTCCCGCCTCCGGGCGTATACTTGATGGCATTGTCGATCAGGTTGGCCACCATCCGCTGCAACATCGGCGGGTCCCCCGACACCCAGCCGCCCTCTTCCATGGCACAACGCAATTCGATCGCCTTGTCTTCGGCCAATGGTTGAAAAAGCGCGCAAGCCTCCCGGGCAACGACGGCCATATCCACGACCTGAAACGAGGCAGGGTCCATCCCCGCTTCGGTACGGGATATGGCCAGCATGGTATTGATCATCTGCAACAGCCGATCGCACTCTTCTATGGTGTTGCCAGCCATCTGGGCATAGTCCTCCACGCCGGCCGAATGGGTCAGCGTCACCTCGGCCAGGCCCCGTATGCGGGTGATGGGGCTGCGCAGGTCGTGGGCGATGTTGTCGTTCATCTGCCGCATGCTGACGACGAGCTGTTGGATGCGGTCGAGCATCTGGTTGAAGGTGACGGCCAGTTGGTCAATTTCGTTATCCCGTCGCAATACGGGCACCCGGCTTTCCAGGTCGTTTTCCGAGATCTGGCGCGCCGTTCGGGTGACCATGGCTACCCCTGACAGGGCCCTCCGGGCCATGAACCATCCGATGATCACCGCGACGGCCAGCAGCACGGCCATGGTCACCAAGAAGGTGCGTTCGAAGGTTTGGACCAGACGCTCCTCACTCTCCAGCGAGTAGCCCATCTGGAGCAGGATGCTGTGGTTGATGCGTTTGTAAATGACCCGGGCGTCGTATGACTCGCCCGGCACCCGTTGCGTGACGTAACGGTAGGAAACGCCGCCTTCGACGATGTCGTCCACCGCGTACCGGTCGATGCCGATATTGTTCCAATACGTCATGTTGGACGAAGCAAAAGAGACGCCGCTCGGGTAAAAAAGGCGAAAAAACATCTTCTGCTCACCGGTCGCCTGCGCCTTTAACACGGCGGCGCGACGCATCATTTCCGGGCCTTGGAGCAGATGAATGTGACTCAGCCCGTTGGCCTGGGAGAGCAGTTCGGCATCGGTCTTCTGGCGGATCACCTGGGTGATCAGAAGATAAAAAAGCGCGAAGGCGACGGTCGAAGAAAGCACGAAGATGACCGCATACCAAACCGTCAGGCGAAACGCCAGGGACTGCCGAAGCTTACTTATCCTTGCGAAGAACATAACCGACCCCGCGAACGGTGTGCAGCAATTTTGGGTCGAAGCCTTTGTCGATTTTGTCCCGCAACCGGCAGATGCGTGCCTCGACCACGTTGGTCTGGGGATCGAAATTGTAGTGCCATACATGCTCCATGATCATGGTCTTGGAAACCACCTTGCCCACATTGCGCATCAGATAGGCCAGCAACGCATACTCCAGGGGTTGCAGCTCAATCCGCTGCCCGTTACGGGCCACTTCCCGGGTCACCAGGTCGAGGCTGAGATCGCCGACGGTCAACCGGGTCGATTCGATGGTGCCGCTCGCCCGCCGCATCAAGGCCTGCACCCGAGCCAACAGCTCCGAAAATGCAAATGGCTTGGTCAAATAGTCGTCACTGCCGATTTCCAGCCCCTTGACGCGGTCGTCCACCGAGTCCTTGGCACTCAGAATGATGACCGGCGTCTTGATCTTTTCACGACGCAGGTGTTCGATAAGGGACAGACCATCACGCTTGGGCAGCATGAGATCCACGATGATCACATCGTAGGGTTCCGACAAACCGAGATCCAATCCTTGTTCACCGTCCGTGGCGTGGTCAACGGCGAAACCGGCCGCCGAAAGCCCTTTGACGACAAACGAAGCGATTTTCACATCGTCTTCGACGAGAAGCAAACGCATGGGTCCCTCCTGGACCAGGCGAGGTGGCCTGACACATCATGTTCTGTCTAGATGCAAAAAAGTTATAACCAAAAACCCCAACCAAAACAAGCTGACCCGCTTTCCTGACGCCGGCATTCAATGGGATCAGATAACAGGTGGTCTTAAATATCACCGCCCCGGCAGCAATTCTAAATGAATGTGATTCATCTTGAAGGGCATGCATTACAGACGGCGTTGGTTAAAAAATTCGCATTGCAATGGACATGTCAGGCGTGGGCAGGGCAGGTGGCCAGGACCACGTGAGCCACACGGGGTAGTGCCGCTCGAATGCAAGCGACGGACAAGCGGCCCGGACGGTTTGACCCCGGCGCAGGCCGGGGGAGTTTCCGGGCCGCCCGCCGTGCATGTTACCGGCACTTGACCGCCTGGCCTGTGGCATCGGCCACCTGCTCTATGCACGCCGGGTTTAATAAATAGCATTCAGCAAGAATCCCTGCCGCCCCGGGTTGCTTCTTGACAAATGCATGCCCCCCTGAAAGAGAGACACGGGGAAAGCTGAAGGATGCAAGGTCACCATTTGACCGGGAGGTAAAATGATGTTGCAGGAACAAATTAAAAAAGATCTGGCTGCGGCCATGAAGGCCAAGGATGAAGAGAAAAAAAGCATCCTGAGGGTGATCATGGGAGAATTCGGCCGCCAGGCAAACAAATCCCTGCCGGATGCCGAAGTGGTCGGGATCATCAAAAAGCTGATCAAATCGGAAAAAGAGGTGCTGGCTCAGAGCGGCAAGGCAGAGACCAATCGTTTTATCGAGGTGGCCGAAGCCTACTTGCCGAAAATGGCCGATGAAAACGAAATCAAAGCCTGGATCGCCGCCAATGTCGATTTCGCACAATTCAAGAACAAAATGCAGGCCATGAAACCGATCATGGCCCATTTCGGCGCCTCTGCCGATGGTAATCTGGTCAAGCAGATCCTGCAACAGATGTAATTGGTGCCCATCGCTGAATGGGTAATTTGCCCGATATCGGCGTTGCGCGAGAAATTGAATGCTCGACCTGCCACTTGGTATGCTGTGTGAGCGGGTGATCCGTTTTGCGTCTTAACGAACAGGGGCGGCGGCATCATCGGCGTGACGAATCCGGCCGGTTCTCTTCGATCAGCCCCTTGGCCAGGGTCAGGTCGTAAGCCCTTTTGGGGTCAAAGGACCCGCCCTCGTACAGGGCCTGAGCTTTTACGATGGCCCCATACGGGATCCATCCGTGATCGTCCCACAGCCCTGCGTCGTCCTGATTCCATAATCGAAACTCGATCTCCTCCCCCTCCTGACGCACGTACATGCGCACGTGTTTGTTAGTAGGAAAAGGGTAGTAGTATAATCCGCGCTCGTCCTTCATTGCTGCCAGTTCCCTCTACCATCAAAAAATATGGACTTAGGTCTCAAACCGGGCTCTCCGGCCCACGGGCGGGCATCACCTGATCCGCAACCCATTGGAGAAAGTCCGGATTGCCGTCTGTTATCGGAAGCGCCACAATACAGGGGCAATCATAGCTGTGGCGTTGCTTGATCGCTGCGATCAGATCGGGTAAAAGCGCTTCGGTGGTCTTGGCGATCAGTACCGCTTCATGATCGTCTTGAAAGGCCCCTTCCCAGTAATACATGGAATTCATGTGATCGAAAATATTGACGCATGCGGCCAGCCGTGACGCCACCACGTGGCGCCCGATGGCACGGGCCTCTTCCTTGTCTTTGGTGGTGACATAGATCAAGAACAGACGCATGGGTTCACCCCTTTGAAAACCATCGGTCAGGTCGTGTCCGTCCACAAATTGGCCATTTCTGGATGGGCATTAGCTGAGCAAGCCGTTTTCAATCAAGTAGGTCATGCTTTTCTGGCCGATTCTGTTCACCTGCGTCAAGCCCTGGGTAAAATGATATTCCGCCTCGGCCGCAACCCCCGAATCGATCATGATGCGGGCGTTGTTCAAACACTTGTCCACCTCCAGCCACACCCCATCCCCGGATGCCTGGCGGGCCAGTTGGACCTCATTGGAAATCATAGCCACGAGAGGTCTTAGAATCTCCAAGGCACCTTTTTTGTCTTGTTCCGGCAGGTTCTGCAGAATATGAACGCACTGAGACGCCCATATCAGTCCGCTCTTGACCTTCTCACTTTGGGATAAAGAGATGACCGCTTGTCTGGCTTTCATTTCCACCTGCCCTCTCCGGCCCGGCTGGAACGCAACGCTCTTTAGCCCCCGGAGATTTATAATATTTTAATTATCAAACGGTTACATTGTGGCCCGTCACAGGCCAGTCGACCGGCGATGCCGTCCACCGCGAAGGTTGGACCTAAATGACATAAAAGCGATGCCAAGTAAAGCACCGCATGGTGTATCCATCGCACCCGGCATTTAAAATTTACCTTTCCTTTCGACCCCTTTCATGGCAGATTAATGGGCGCTTTTTAAACGACACCAATTCCGGGAAGTCCATTGCCGCCGTGGCTTATAAGGGAAAAGGTCCATTGATCAAAGGGGACACTCTCGTCCGTCCAACCCCCGGTGCGTATTCAACCACCGCCTGGGAACGCTTGCGGCAACTGCTGCGTAAAGGCCCGGCCGTGTCCGACATCGATGGTACGGCATCCGAAACCCTGTTGGCCATCCTCGAAGAAAACGACCGGCTCTTCACCGCCATGGTGGATGCCTTCGACGGCATGATCTACATCTGCTCGGCCGATTATCACATCGAGTACCTCAACGATCGCATGATCGAGCATTTAGGTCGCGATGCAACGGGCGATTATTGTTACAGGGCCTTCGGCCGCAGCACGGTCTGCCCCTGGTGCATCAACCACCGCATCATAAAAGGGGAAACCATCCGCTGGGAGGTGACTAGTCCCATCGACAAACGCTGGTATCTGGTGGTCAACGCGCCCATCCGCCATATCGACGGGACGGTCTCCAAGTACGCGATGATGACCGATATTCACGATCGCAAGGAAAACGAACAGGAACTCAAAAATCACCGCGATCACCTGGAGGACCTGGTCAAAGCGCGTACCGCCGAATTGACCTTCGCAAACGCCCAATTCCGTTTGGAAATCGAGGAACGCAAAGAGATCGAAAAGACCCTGCGTGAAAGCCAGGAACGTTATCGAAGCCTGTTCGACGGCTCAAGGGACGGCATTATCATCAGTGATGCCAGAGGCCGAATCCTGGACGCCAACGCCGCCGCCACCCAATTGACCGGCTATGAAAAGCAGGACCTTATCCATAAGCTGATTTACGACCTGGATAACACCATCGACCAATCGGCCTACCAGGAGTATTTCAAACGCATCCAGTCCGGTGAATCCTTCAACAGCGAAATCACCCTCCAACACAAATACGGTCATGTCATTCATGCGGAATTCAGCAGCAAAAAAATGACCTTTGCCGGCATTCCCTGCATCCATACCACGGCCAGAGACATCACCTCCCGTAGACAGGCGGAGGCTGCCCTGCGCCAAAGCGAAACCAATTTCCGAGAGTTGGTTCAAAACGCCAACAGTCTCATCATTCGATTCGACACCGAGGGAAAAATCAAGTTCGTCAACGAATACGCCCAGGAATTCTTCGGCTACGGTGAAAATGAAATCGTCGGACGCACACTGGTCGAAACCATCCTGCCCACCGTAACCAGCAACGGTCGCAGCATCGTGGAAGAGATTTCGGATTTCATGCTTCACCCGGAGCAGTTTAAAACCAATGAGTTGGAGAATATTCGGTCGAACGGAGAGCGCGTCTGGGTCACCTGGACCAATCGTCCGATTTTGAACGAAGAGGGTGAAATCCTGGAGTTTCTATGGGTCGGTGTAGACGTCACCGAACTCAAGCAGACCCGTCGGCAGATTCACACACTGACCCACGAACTGATCAAGGCCCAGGAAAACGAGCGCTACCGCATTGCCCGCGATCTGCATGACCACATCGCCCAGGACCTCTCTTCTTTAAAAATCCGCCTGCAGACTTTGTTCAGCATCACTCCTCCGAACAACGATGATTCCCGGCAACAGGTCAGCGACATCATCGCGATCCTGCAACGATCCATTTCCGATGTGCGCAACCTGGCCTACGATCTTCGCCCACCGGGGTTGGACCAACTCGGACTGGTTCGGACGCTGTTTCTTTACTGTGAAGATTTTGCCCAGAACAACAACCTGAAAATCGACTTCATCGCCGCCGGCCTCGACGATCTCAATCTGGACGAAGATATCCAGATCAACATCTACCGACTGATCCAGGAGGCGCTTCATAACGTCAAAAAGCACGCCGAAGCCGAAGGGGTCACCATTCGCCTGGTGGCATCTTCGCCCAACCTGATGCTGCGCATTATCGACGACGGCAAGGGCTTCGATGCCAAGCGCTGGCGGGCAAAATCATTCAAGGAAAAGCGAATGGGCCTGCAAAGCATGGTCGAACGGGTCAACCTCCTCGACGGCACCATCGACATCCGATCGCGAACCGGTAAAGGGGCCGGAATATTCATCACCATTCCGATCAAGGAGAATTATCTTGAAAGAGAAGCGACAAGTTCTGATAATTGACGATCATCCCCTTTTTCGAGAAGGCATCAAAACCATTATTTCGCGCAATGGGCGGTTCGAAGTGATCGATGAGGCCGGCACCGGACGTGAAGGATTTGAAAAAGCCAGCCAGTTGAAACCCGACGTGGTCTTGCTGGATATCTCCCTGCCCGACGAGACGGGCATGGAGGTGGCGCGCAAGATTCGTCATCATCTTCCCCACACGCGCATCATGATCCTGAGCATGCATTCCAAAATCGATTACATCGTGGAGGCCTTTCAGTCCGGAGCCACCGGTTACGTCATCAAGGAATCCGCCGCCGAGCGCCTGGCGCAGGCCCTGGAAGCCGTTGCCTCCGGAGAATACTTCCTCGACTCCTCCATCTCCCATGAAGTGATCGCCAAGCTGATGAACTCACCGGTTAAAGAAGCCAAGGTAAGCGATGCCGGCTACGGCAAGCTCACCGCTCGCGAACAGGAAATCATGCGCATGCTGGCCGAAGGCGCCTCCAAAGGCCAAATCGCCGAGCAACTTTGCATCAGCGTCAAAACGGTCGAGAACCACAGGGCCAACATCATGCGCAAGCTCGATATTCACAGCGCCATGGAACTGGTGCGTTATGCCGCCCGTCTGGGATTGATCGACGTGGATTTGTGGAAAGAGTAGCCCTGCCCGCCCGCATGATCATCTGGTTCATTTGACGGCCGGACGGAACCGGCAAGCAGAAAGCCAGCCGTATTTCTCCCGGGAAATTCTCCCGGCCAGCCCCAATATCCCTATAAAAATGATGCCGATGCCTTATGGACAGGGGCTGCCCGCACCCATATAGTTAGAGTCAGCATTATGAAAAATGCACATTTTCGTAGTGGATTTAGACAGTTACCATTTTCACAAAAAGGAGCGCGCCATGATTTCTTCTCCCTGCAAAGACTGTCCAAAAAGACACTTCCCCAAAGACGAATGCCTGAAAACTTGTGAAATGTTGCAAAACATCCAGGGCATGCAACTGGCTCGAAGAGAGACCAATGTCTACACTGCCGTGGATTTTTCGGAGGAGAGCCGCTTCCAGATCGCATCCCCTTTCGCCAGTGCGTTGAATGTATGCTGACAACAGGCCATAAATCCGTTCGCGCCTTGTTGATCAGGACGATTGCAAAAATTTAAAAAAAACAAAATGGCATTCCGGGAAAAAATCCTTTTTAACTCGGGATTTTTTCCCGGTTGGGTCGGCATGCCGGAAGTTGCATCCTGACAAAGGAAAGGATTTCAATTTTTAGTTTGGTCGGACGAAGGACTGATCAGGAAAGATTGGATCTTTGGAATGACAGATCACCTAAAAATGGATCTAGGAACCAAAGGGGAGAAAAATGGATTGAGACAATCCACACCCTGCATACCTCGGGAGGCAGGGAACACCGCTCACAACAAACGCTATGTGGACATTACCGCTATGATTCGAAGCTTGCAGCGCGCAGAAGGCCTGACCGATTGTTTCAGGCGTGGTGCCGTCGACTGCGATCAGCTCAATTGTGCTTGGCGAAAATACTGCCTGGAAAGCGTGGATGGTGTTCAGACTGACGATGTCTAGGACCAAATTTCCATAAGCTGAAGTTCAACTTTCACCCCTATATAACATGGACCACCTTCCCGCCAGGTGCCGGCCGGCGGAAGAAAGGTGTTTTTTGTCTTCGGCACCCAACCCTTCGGGCACTCCGCAGCTCCGTTTGCAATCGCTTACAATCTCAAATAAAAAAACTCAAATTCGCCATCGTTGATGTCGATTGTCAAATTATATCCCCTGGCCTCGGCAAACACGATCCACGGTGGGCGGCCACCGCCACCGCATTCGTAGGCCGGCCAGAATTCACCCGTTTTTCCGCTATGGTATGACAACATCATCGCGTTGGGGTCCATTGCGCGTGCTTTTTGTTTGGCCATCGCGCTGGCTGCGGCAAGGTCGAGTGCGCCGTCGGTCACCTGTATCCTGACGGTTTCCCGGGGGTATTGATTCAATTCCGATCCGATTTGCGCCATGTCGATCTCCTTTTAATGTATAGATTCGAACTTATCACCAAGATAAGCGCCATGAGGGGATTGTAAAAGGCCTGGACAACACTGCTCTTACTAAATGGTGTGCGTCCAGAAGTAGGCAAATTTGTTTGAGATCAGGGCGTGCGAAAATTTTTACCGCAGGCATGTAGTTGATATTCCGAGGATAAAATTTTGAGCAGAACGCAGATATCGAGCAAATGGGTCATTTGTGGATGGGCACTAAATAGCGTCGAGGCAATGGCATCAGGTTCGAATCGATACGCCACACCGGCAGCGAGCTACTGTCAGATTTCTTGCCAATCTGAACACCCCTTTTCCCCGTGCACCCTCTCTCCGGACTTTTATCGCGACGGCCATCCCCGGCGACCGAAACGATTCCTCTTTGGCATATCTCAACTTATTGATATGTATACTTTAATCAAGTGTCCAAAATAGTTACCACCCGACAGCAAGCCCCCCCGTATGGCATATCATTTGCTGTATTCATTTTTTCAAACTAATCCAATGCCAAGGAGGTTCACCATGTATAAAAAGCTGCTCGTGCCCCTGGATGCATCCAAACGTGCCGAAGCGATTCTGCCCCATGCCGAGAGTCTGGCCAAAGGCTTCGGCGCCAAAGTCATCTTTTTGTTCGTCGAGGAACCCCCCATGATGCTCGAACACGACGAGGTGGTCGACCAGGAAAAGCTGGCAAAGCAAATGGCCCTCAAGCGGAAAGAGGTCCAATCCTATTTTGATGGGATCATCGAGCGATGGCGTGCCAAGGGAATAACGGCCGAGGTGCTGTACGGGCACGGGCCTGTCGTCAAAACCATCATCGACACCGCCCAACGCGAAGAGGTCGACCTGGTGGCCATGGCCAGCCACGGCCGCAGCGGGCTCAGCCGTGCCTTCTATGGGAGTGTGGCGGCCGGCGTGCTGCATCAAATCGATCGTCCCTTGCTTCTGATTCGGTCCCTGGGCGCATAAAAATCGGTCGATACGGGTTTCAGGCTGAATTGTCCCAAAAATCGTTCAAAAGCGTTTTGAACCGTGAAAGATCGGCAAGCGTCTGGACTTCCCAGTTGGCGGGCAGGAGGCTCCGGTAGCGCCGCTGGGCATATCGCTCGTCGATCAGCAGCACCACGCCACGGTCCGTCTCCGAGCGAATGACCCGGCCGGCGGCCTGCAGCACCCGGTTGATGCCTGGATACTGGTAGGCGTATTCAAAACCCCGTCGCCCGTTCAGGTCATGGTAATGCTTGATCAATTCACGTTCCGTGTCGATGCCCGGCAGGCCGACGCCCACGATGGCGGCGCCGGTCAGCCGCTCCCCTTTCAGGTCGATCCCTTCGCCGAAAATACCGCCCATCACCGCAAACCCCACCAGGGTGCACTCCACCCGATCGGTGAAGCGCGCCAGAAAGCCTTCCCGGGACGCCTCGTCCATGTCGCCAGACTGTATCATGACGTCCACCTCTGGATGGCTGTCGCAGAAGGTTTCCCGGATCATGCTCAAATATTCGTAGGAGGGGAAAAAAAAGAGATAGTGCCCCTCCCGCTGCGACACCATGTCTGCGATGACACGACTCACTGCGGAGCGGGAAATTTCCCTGCGGCGGTACAGGGTCGAAATGCCGGTGGCGGCAAAAACAGCCAGATGCGCCGGGGGAAAAGGGGAAACCAGATTGAGTCGTCCCGCATCCGGAGAGATCCCCAGTACGGATTGAAAATAGTCGACGGGTGTCAGGGTCGCGGAGAAAAAAACGGCGGCCCGGCATCGCCGCCAGCACTCGCTTAGCTGATCGGAAGGATCGATGCAAAAGAGCTTGACGCGCAGATCTTTTCCCTTTGCTTCGGCAACGGTCGTATAGGCCTTCGAATAGTTTTCGGCCACACGGACAAACCGCGAGCTGTCGAAATAGAGTCGCAGCAAATCCTCCCGATACGCCTTGGGCTGGTTGAGACGCAACCATCGATCGGCCATGTTGAGAAAGGCGCGCAGCCGGTCGACGAGCCCCTCCGGGGGATCCGCATCCACCTGCGTGCCGCCCGCCTCCTGACAGCGCTTCCGCATTGCGGCCAACCAGGCGTTGACCCGTCCCAGAGCCTTGTACATGCGGGGCTGATCTTGTTTGAGCGCCCCGCGCAGTTCTAGAACCGCCTGCTTGTTCAAATCGGCCGAAAACATCTGCCGGGAGCGATCGACCAGGTTGTGCGCCTCGTCCACCAGGAGCGTATCGTGCCGCCCGCCCTCTTCAAACAGCCGCTTCAACCGCACCGTGGGATCGAACGCGTAGTTGTAGTCGGCGATGACGCAATCGGACCAATCGACCAGTTCCAATGAAAATTCGAACGGACAGACCTGAAAATCACGGGCCAGACGCTCGATGGTGTCGCGCTCCAGGAGGTCGTGGTCCAGGGCCGCCAGGATGGCCGGGTTGAGGCGGTCGAAAAAACCTTTGGCATAAGGGCATTCGTCCGGCGAACAGGCGCTGTCGGACGAAAAACAGATCTTATCCTTGGCGGTGAGACTCATCCATTTCAGGCGCATGCCCGCGTCGGCGAGTTCGGCCAGGGCCGTTTGCGCGGCCAGCCGCCCGGTCGTGCGGGCGGTTAAAAAGATCACCTTGCGGGTCAATCCTTGGCCCAGTGCCTTGAGTGCGGGATAGAGGACCGCCATGGTCTTGCCAATCCCGGTGGCTGCCTGGCTAATTAGCTGCCCGCCGTCACGGATGGTCCTGAAGACCGCCACCGCCATCTCCCGCTGCCCGGGACGATAAGCGCCATAAGGAAACGGCAGGGCCGATAGGCTTCGATCGCGGGTCAGGGACCAATCGAACCGCCATTGCACCCATTGACGGTATCGGGCGACCAGGTCATCGAAGAAAAACGCCAGCACATCGACTTCGAATCGGCGCGTCAGCGTCAGGGTGCGCTCGGTCTCCAATTGCAGGTAGGTCAGTTGGATGTCGACTTGGGCCAGCCCTTCCTGGCGGGCGTACATATAGGCGTAGCATTGGACCTGCGCCCAGTGGATCTCGTTGGGCCCGGCCTCGATCTCTTTCAAGGGACGCAAGGTACTCTTGATCTCTTCGATCACCACCGGTTCGGCATTGGCAAAAACACCGTCGATGCGCCCGCCGATGTCCAAGGCGACATCGGCCAATTCCACGCGCACCTGCACCGGTACTTCGGCCTCGTAACCGGCCGGCCGCTGCCGCTGGATGCGTTGATGGGCGCGAATGCCCTCGATGGCGCTGGCCGATCCCCGGAATTCGGCGCTCAAATCGCCGCTTCGCAGGACATGCTCGACCAGGTTGCGAACGGAAATGGCAAAGGAGGGGTTCAATGGACGCGTAACCGCCTTCAATCAGCTGCACACCGAAAGGCTTGGGCCGTGGCCGAGGTGTCGGTGCGGTGCAGCCAGACGATGTGGGTCGCGCCGAGCTGGATGGCGCGCTCCCGCACCCGGTTCTCCATAGATCGGCGCGCCATGTAGCCGGAGAGATGATCGGCGTTGGCGGTTTCGGCGATCACTCCTAAAAGCTGGCAATCGGCCACCAATGGCGCCTGGGTTTCGGTCAGTTGGGGATAGACGTTGCGGAACTGGGCACATCCCGCCAGGGCGATCAGCGCGGCGAACAGGATTGGGGCGAGCGTGTACTTCATAACCATTGGTCTCCTCCTGGGTGGGTGCTGCGACAAAGGTATTATGCCATTCACAGCTTTGAGATGCAATTGGTATGCATCTGTGGTATGCATCTGTGCTAAGCTGTCGCCGAACGTACACACACCTTGCACCACCTGTATCCGTTGTTACTGTCAATTATGCGCCGGATAGCGAATCAAACCGATCGACGCTTTCATCAAGGAGGAATCATGGAACTACGCCAATTGGGACATACCGACATCCGCATGTCACCGATCATCATGGGCACCTGGCAGGCGGGCAAGGCGATGTGGACGGACATCGACGACAATGAAACCCGAAAGGGCATGCGCGCCGCCCTGGATGCCGGCATCAACACCTTCGATACGGCCGAGGTTTACGGCAACGGTCATTCGGAGCGTATCATCGCCGATGCCCTCGCGGATGTGCGTGATCGCGTGGTTTTGGCCTCGAAGGTCTTTTCCAACCATCTCAAATACGACCAGGTGATCTCGGCCTGCAACCGCTCCCTGAAAAACCTGAAAACCGACCATATCGATCTGTATCAGATTCATTGGCCGGCGGGGACGTTCGGCCATCCGGTGATTCCCGTGGAAGAGACCATGCGCGCGCTTAACGATCTCAAGGCGCAGGGTAAAATCCGGGCCATCGGCGTCTCCAACTTCAACCGGCAGCAGATCGAGGAGGCATCGCAGTATGGCCCCATCGAAAGCCTTCAGCCGCCCTACTCGCTTTTCTGGCGCGCACTCGAAAAAGATGCCGGTCCGTATTGTGTCGAAAAGGGCCTGAGCATCCTGGCCTACTCCCCCCTGGCCCAGGGGCTGCTCACCGGCAAATTCGGCCCCGGCCACCAATTCGCCAAAGGGGACCACCGTGCCGGCCATCGTCTCTTTCAACCCGAACACTACGAGCGGGTGCAGGCCGCGCTGACAAAACTGCGCCCCATCGCCGATGCATACGGGATCAGCCTCGGCCAACTGGCCCTGGCATGGGTGACCGCCCAACCCAACTGCTTCGCCATCGCAGGGGCGCGCAACGCCGAACAGGCGGTTCAGAATGCGGCGGCAGGTGAAATCCGACTCAAGGCGGCGGACCTCGAAGCCATGGACCGTATCGGCCGCACGGTGACCGACCATCTCGATGACAATCCGGTGCAGTGGCAATGGTAGAAAGGCACGCTTAAATGAATCGTCCCTCGCGAAATTCCATCCTGTGCCCCAACTGCCGCAAGTTGATCAGCGAAGATGAAGCCCGATGCCCGTTTTGCGGCATACAAACGCCCGGCTCCCGCTGGAAGAACAACCCGCTGACGCGCGGATGGGGCTCGGGAGACAACCTCATCCGCATCATCATCTATGTCAACATCGGGATGTACTTATTGAGCTGGCTGATCCATCCACGCATGCTGGGGGCCGGCTTCAATCCCCTACGGCTCTTCTCTCCGGATCAGAATACGCTGGCGGCGCTGGGTGCCACCGGCACGCTCCTGATGAACCGAGGCGGTGGATGGTGGACCTTGTTGACGGCCAACTACCTGCACGGATCGATCCTGCATATTTTCTTCAACATGATGGCCCTGTACCAGATCGGCCCGCTCATCGCACAGATGTACGGCGCCTACCGTTTCCTGAGCATCTATACCATAAGCGGGGTGATCGGCTTCTGGATCTCTTACATCGCCGGCATTCCCCTCACCATCGGGGCCTCTGCAGCGCTGTGCGGACTGATCGGCGCCGCCCTCTATTACGGCAAAAGCCGCGGGGGCATGTTCGGCCAGGCCGTGTACAAACAGGTCGGCGGCTGGGCGCTCTTCATCCTGCTGTTCGGATTCATGGTCCCCGGCATCAACAACTGGGCCCACATCGGCGGCATGGCCGCCGGTGCCGCGACCGGACTGGTGTTATCCTATAATGAACGCTCCCGAGAAACCCTCGCCCACCGGATGCTGGCTGGCGGCTGCATGCTGGCCACGGTCCTGGCGCTGGCCTGGGGTCTCTTTCGAGGAGTGATGTTCTGGCTGAGTTGATCCCCTTGCGGAAAGGATAAAACTCATGGAATCCTTGGCACGTACTCCTTTGTTTTCGAAACACGTGGCATTGGGCGCCCAGATGGTGCCCTTCGGCGGTTGGGAGATGCCGGTGCAATATCCGACGGGAATCCTCAAGGAGCATTTGTCCACCCGGCGCGGCGCCGGTCTCTTCGATGTCGCCCACATGGGGCGCTTCATGGTAAGCGGCGATGGTGCCCTGCCGTTCCTCCAGCACGTGCTGACCAACAACGCCGCCGCTCTGGAGGTGGGCCAGAGCCAGTACACCCTCATCCCGGCCGAGGACGGCAGCGCCATCGACGATGCCTACCTCTATCGTTTTTTCGCCGACCACTACCTGCTAGTGGTCAATGCCGCCAACCGCGAGAAGGACTGGCGGCACCTGCAGACCGCGGCCCGATCCTTCGGAGCGGTCGCGTTGACGGACCAAACCGACGAAATCACCATGCTAAGCCTGCAGGGTCCCGAGTCCAAGGCGATCCTCCAGGCCATGGCAGGGAGCGACGGCTTGCCGGAACCCCAGCGCAACGAACTGCGTGCGACCCGCTATGAGGATCACGACCTGTGGATTGCGCGCACCGGTTATACCGGCGAACCGCTCTGCTTCGAGCTCTTCTTTCCGTCCGAACGTGCAGAGGCCGTCTGGGATCGGCTCATCGAAGGGGGCGCCCTGCCCGTCGGGCTCGGGGCCCGGGACACGCTGCGCCTCGAAGCCGGCCTGCCGCTGTACGGCCATGAACTGGGGGACGATCCCACGGGCCGCCCGATTCCGATTTTCGCCATCGCCCTGGCCCGTTTCGCGGTGAGTTTCTCGCCGCTGAAAGGCGATTTTATCGGCAAAGCAGCACTCCAGCGGCAATTCCAGGCCTTTCACGAGATGTCCCGGGGACACTATGATCGCCTGGCCGACCTGCCCTTCCGGGTTCGTCCCCTGGCGCTCATCGACAAAGGTATCGCACGTGCCGGGGCGCCGCTGTTCGTATCGATTTCGGGCAAAGAAACAGCGGCCGGGTGGGTCACCAGCGGCACGATGGTGCCGTATTGGGTGTTTGACGGGGAAGGCCTTTCGGCCCGGCTCACCGAGCGGAGCGAACGGCGGGCCATCGCCCTGGGCTATCTGGACAGCCGGATCGAAGACGGCGCCTTGGTCAGCGTCGATGTCCGCGGAAAGCGGCTCCAGGCCGGTGTCATGCCCTATTTCCTGCGCAGCGAAGCCCCGCCCTATGCCCGGGCCATCATGTGGGAAGACTACCGCCGCACCCTGCGCAACAAACGACCCGCTGCGATATCGGCCGCCACCGAGAAGGCGCGCCAGTGGGTTCTCAAAGCCATCGACAACCATGCCTGGCGCCAGGAGCACTGCATCAACCTGATCCCATCCGAGCAGACGCCCTCACCACTGGTGCGCCAGCTTTCCATCAGCGATCCGGTGGGACGCTATGCCGAGCACAAGCCGGTCAAGGCCTTTGCCGACGCCGACATCTTCTACTACCAGGGCACCGACTTCATCGCCGCCGTGGAACAGTCCCTCTCCGAAGAGATGCGCCGTTATTTCGGCTGCCGCCAGGTGGACCTGCGGCCCATCTCGGGCCAGATGGCCAACATGGTGGTCTTCAGCGCCATGGTGGACCATCTCAATCGCAACGACCGCAAGAGCGAGCAGCGCCGCATCCGGCGGGTGATGAACCACCACATCATCAGGGGCGGCCACCTGAGCGCCCAACCCATGGGCGCCCTTCGCGATTACGTGATGCGCGATCCGACCACCGAGCGGCCGGCGGTGGTCAACTTTCCGGTGCTGGCCGACAATCCCTACAACGTGGACATCGACGCGTGCCGCGAGCTACTGGCGCGCTACCGGCCGGAACTGATCATCCTGGGCAAGAGCATGATCCTGCACAAGGAACCGGTGGCGGCCATACGCCGGATGATCGACGAACTCGGTCTCGACGCCGTGCTGCTCTACGACATGGCGCATGTATTGGGGCTCTACGGCCCGCACTTTCAGCAGCCCTTCGCCGAGGGCGCCGACTTGGTGACCGGATCGACCCACAAAACCTTTTTCGGCACCCAGCGCGGGGTGGTGGCCGCCGACATGGACCCGGCCGATCCCCTCGCCATGCCCCTGTGGGAAGCGATCCAGCGGCGCGCCTTTCCAGGATCGGTGAGCAATCACCACCTGGGCACCCTGCTCGGCCTGCTCTTGGCGACCATGGAGATGAACGCCTTCAAGGACGACTACCAATCCATGGTCATTCAAAACGCCAAGGCCTTCGCCCGCGCCCTCAAGGCCTGCGGCCTGGACGTGGCCGGGGATCCAACCATCGACTTTACCGAAACGCACCAGGTCATCGTCCGGGTGGGATATGCCCAGGGACCCGACGCGGCCAGACGCCTGGAATCCAACCATATCATTTGTAACTTCCAGGCCGCACCCGAAGAAGAAGGTTTTACCGCGTCCGGCGCCCTGCGCCTGGGGGTGGCCGAAATGACGCGTTTCGGCATGCAGCCCGGAGACTTCGAAAGCGTGGCCCAGCTCATGGCCGATGTAATTCTGCGGCGCCAGGAGGTGGGGGAAGCGGTCAAACGGCTGAGGCAGGGTTTTACCCGCATGCAGTTTTGCTTCAGCGGGGAGCAGTTCGACGACTTGATCGAAACCCTGTCCAGCCTGAAATGATCTTTTAATCGTCTCACAATGGATGTCCTGTGTCGGTTATGGATGAGGTGCCATCATGCGTTTAAAAGGCCATCGGATCGCCGTCCTCGTGGCGGAAGGCGTTGAGGATCTCGAATTCTACGTCCCTTTCATGCGGCTGCAGGAAGAGGGCGCCGAGGTCGTTGCCGCCGGGCTGGATACCCGTCCCGTGCGCGGCAAAAACGGCCTGAAAATTCAACCCACCGCAGCCATCGCATCAATTAGAGCGAACGATCTGCTCGGGGTGGTGATTCCCGGCGGTTGGGCCCCGGACAAACTGCGCCGCCACAAGGCGGTCACCGATCTGGTCCGCGATATGGATCATGCCGGCCGGATCGTGGCCAGCATCTGCCATGGGGGGTGGGTGCCCATTTCGGCCAACATCGTGCGCGGCCGACGGGCCACCGGTTCGGTGGGCATCAGGGACGACCTGGTCAACGCCGGCGCCACCTGGGTGGATGTGCCGGCCCTCAGGGAGGGCAACCATGTGTGGGGCCGCGTGGTCGCCGACATCCCGGATTTCTGCAGGGAGTTGGTGGCCGCCCTGGTCGAGGCGGCCACGCGATCATGACGACTCCCATTCGACCCCGTCCGGCATCTTCTCTGACATCGTCTCTGAGATCATCCCTGATATCATTATAGACAAACGGTTCAGGATTCGATGGCCCTTTCGGCTTCGCGCAGGGCCACTTGGAACGGGTCTTCGGCCCCTTGCGTGCCGGTGGACGGTGACACACCGGGCACCATAAAAAAGAAGAGCGCCTGCACCAGGAAGAAGAGCCAGACGGCCACTGCCCATGTCAACGGTGTGGCCGGCCGGCACATGGCCACCAGGGCGGCGCCGCCCCCCACAGTGACCACTTCGGCCATCAGCCCCCGCAGGGCATGGCGGTTGAAGCAGATGCCGCTGCGGATCCAGCTGAAAATTCCCAGTCCGAGCAGAAAGAAGGCGGTCGAGACCTGCGGCCAGAGGGCTGCGCCCAGCAAAATCCCCAGGGGGAAAACGAGAGACAGCAGACCGGTTCGGCTCCAGCGGGCCAGCAGCAGGGCATAGATTGTGACAAGGATCCAAAGGGTCAATTGGAACCCCATCGGCCATCCCCAGCTGGCCGTCAGCCATGCCACCGGGAGCAGAAGCAGGCCGCTCGCCAAACCGAAAACGATGGTCGAGCGCACGGGTTTGATCATTTGACACCTCCCTGGGACGCGATTTCTTTGCAGCGCAGCAGTTCGAGTTCGATCTCCTCTTCCGTGGGATAAGTATGGCCGGCCGCATCGCCCCACGTTCCGGCCGCGTCATGCCGGGCGCAACTTTCCATCTGTTGCCAGTAGGCCGCACACTTGACCTCGAGACGTTCCAACTGCTCCTCCTGTTGCCGTATCACTTCGCCCAGGCGGGCGTGCTCCGCATCCAACTGCTGCCGCCGACGCGCCAGACGGTCGCCGTCGGCCTCCAGCACCAGCCGCTTGCGGATCAATGCCCGGGCGATCTCGTCCTTCTCCTTGCGGACGGCCAAGTCCAGATCGGCCGCCACTTTCTGCCGTTCCCTTTCCCGCGCCTCGCGCTCGACGTCCATCTGCCGGGTAGTTCGGTTCAAGCCGTCCAACCGTTGCCGCTTTTGCTGCAGACTGCCCTCCATCTCCCGCACACACTGTTTGAGCAGCAATGCTTTGTCTTCCACCTGATCCATCACGCCGTGCAGGTCGGATTTAAACAATCTGATAATGCGAGTCATCACGCCCATCTTCTCTTCTCCTTTCGTCTAATTTTTGGCCCGGCGCTCCTTGTAGCTTTCGTACTGCAGGGCCTTGGCGTTCTGCTTCTGTTTGGCCGCCACGGCCGCCGGCGGCCCCGCAAACATATCGGCCACCGTCTCCTCCAGCGCCTTGATATCCTGATCCAGATGATGGGTCACGGCAGCGGATCCCACGGAGGCGTTGATCTGGCGCTTCTCGGCCGCGTAATCGCGGATGCGCTGTTCGGCTTCCCGGGCCTCTCCCCGCCGCAGCGCATCGGCCACCGCCTCTTTCAGCTGATTGTAGGATTCCTGAACCACGTGCCCGCCCCAGGCCTCCTTGTCCACGCTGGCCGTCACCGCCTGCCGATCCATGCTGCAGGCCACAGAGAATTCCCCGGTCGGCGCCAGCGCGTGTTCCTGGCCCTGGGACCGGTAGGAGAGCCGCGCGCCGCCGATGGTAAAACGCTCTTCCCGATCGGTGGGCACCTGGAACGTCAGAAACAATTTTCGCTCGCCGCCGGCGATCAAATCGCCGACCCGCACCACGGCATGCCCCGCTTCTTTCCGGATGGGAAAACCGCCGGCGTCGATCAGACCAACCCCTTCGGCCAGGGGCACCCTGAGGGTCACGTCGGAAGCCGCCACCTGGCGCGCGGACTGGCACTCCTTTTCAAACACCTGGGCGAACACAAGCGGGTCCTCCAGAAAATAGTAACGGCCCAGGCCGTTGTCGGCGATGGTGGTCATGAGCAACTCGTTGAATTCCAGCCCGACGCCCACCGTACTGACCGCAAAGTGACCGTCCGTGGCCGCGGCCGCCATTTGTCCCAGGGCGCCCGGATCGGTGATCCCCTGGTTGGCCAGGCCGTCGGAGATCAGAATCACCCGGCGTTGACGCGACATGTCGGTTGTCGATGGGAGCAACGCGATACCCTGCTGCAGCCCCCCGCCCAGATTGGTGCCCCCGCCGGCCTGAATCTGGCCCACGAGTCGGGCCAATTGGTTGTGCCGGTCGGTGGACATGGCGGTCAGCGGCGCGACCACCTGCACGCCATCGGCGTAGGCCACCAGGGCCAGCCGATCCCGGGGGCTCAGCCGCTCGATCAGTTGCAGTACGGCATTGCGGGTCGCCTCGATTTTCTGCCCTTGCATGGAGCCGCTGCGATCGATGACGACGACCAGGTCCACGGGCCGCGCCGGCTGGTCGTCGGACGGCGCCACGGCCGCGGCCGCCATGGTCACCGCCATGGCCACCCGGCCATCCGATCCGACCAGGACCTTGTCCTGGGTGATGCGGGTCGCCACACTCACCCGGCCGTCGCCGCCCATCTCCGGTAACGGACTGCCTTGAACCGCCCCCGGATGCAGGCCCATGTAAGCCAATGCCGCCACGGTCACGGCGATCAAACCCAAGATCACGATCACTCCTGTGTTCAGTGTACGCATGATGATCTCCCTCCTTCATTGAATGTTGCATTTTGCCGGTTTGTCATGGTGCGATTCTATGCCCACCCCGAAAAAAGACAATTCAAAGAAATGCAAAAGGTTAGGCGCCGATTTTTACAAAACTTTTACTTTGCAGGGTCGCGGGATTGATGTAATCTTGGGCGAACTGCCGGCGGCCGGCCGAAGATTTGGCCGCCGCCGACCGTCATCGAAGGAGAGGAAAACGATGAAACCACCCAAAGCGCGCATCCTGATTGTCGAAGACGACCCAGCGATTCTCAATGGTCTTCGGGATGTCCTGGTCTTCAACGGCTATGCCGCCGATGGGGCCGATGACGGCCGGAATGGCTTGAACGCCGCCCTGGGCGGCGCCTACGATCTCGTGCTCCTGGATGTCATGCTGCCGACGCTGGACGGTTTTTCCATCTGCAGGACACTGAGAAGTCAAAAGCCGACGCAGCCGATCATCATGCTCACCGCCAAGGGGGCCGAAGAGGATGTGGTCACCGGTTTCAAGGCCGGCGCCGACGATTACATCAGCAAACCCTTCTCCCTGCGGGAATTGATGGTCCGCGTGGAGGCGGTGTTGCGGCGCAGCGGCAAGACCACCGGAGAAGAACTCATTCAGTGCCAGGGCATCTTCTTCGACGGCCGGAACCTGCAGGCCGTGCATGGTGCGCAGAGCCAGGAGCTGACCCGCCGGGAGATGGATCTCATTGTCTACCTGCACCAGAACCAGCACCGCATCGTCCCTAAGAAAGAGTTGCTCACAGAGGTGTGGCATTATGCCGACGCGGACATCGAAACGCGCACCGTGGATATCCACATTCTCAAACTGCGCAAAAAAATATCGTTGCTGGATGAACAGGTCCGTCTCATCGAGACAGTTCGCGGCGAGGGGTATCGGTGGTCCGCTTAAAACTCTACTTTCTTCTCTTTTGCGTCGCGGTCTCCGTGCCGCTCTCCTATGTGGTCTGGCGCACTTATACGGGAGTGGCCCGGGAAGAGCTGGCCCAGCTCGAATTCTTCGCCGAGGCCCTGATCGATGACATGCAAAAAGAGCTGGCCGAACTGATCCAGCGCGAAGAGCGCCGGGCCGTGGACGAATATCAGGCGCCGGCATCCGACAGGGCGGCCTCGCCGCTCTCCACACCGCCTAAAGAGCCCTATATCCTCGGATATCTGCAAAACCAACCGGACGGCCGCATGCAAACGCCCCTGGTCGCCGACTCAGGGCAGGCCCCACCCCGATACCGCGACGTCGTCGCCACGCTCGATGCGGTCAACCAGGCCTTCAATCAAAAAAAAAGGACCCTTCCCCCCTCGGCACCTGAACCGCGCATGACCCTGCCGGCAAAGGCCGAAACGCTGAAAACGCAGCCATCCACATTCGCCGAACGTTACCTGGCCGCACCCCAGCGCAAATCGTCCCAGACGCATCTCGGTCAAAAAAGCGTTCGGGTCGAAGAGCTCACGCCCCGTCAAATGTCCAACCTTGCCGGCCAGGCAGCCGACGCCGTCGTTCCGCGGCCCGAAGCAGCGGAAAAGGCCGAAGCCGAAATCGACGCCGTAGCGGAAACACTCAAACACCGGGAAGCAACGGCGCCGCCGCTTTCGTCAACCAGTTCACCCGAATCCTCCGTGTCGGCGTCGAACCGGCAGCGGTTTCAGGTCGAGGTGGCACCCATGCAGTCGCTCTTCATCGATTCGGAACGGGTCTTCATCTTCCGCCGGGTGGCGGTCAAAGACCGAATCCTCAGGCAGGGTTTCGTATTGATGCTCAAGCCGTTTCTGCAGCACATGGCCGACGCCTATTTCACGCCTCATCCCATGGCCGCCTTCTCTCGCTTGACGCTGAAGGTGGTCGGCAACGAACCGCAAACCGGAGGGTTCCAAACGGGTGCCGCGGCCCGGGAGGGGCGGGTCGTGGCCCTGCGGACGTTTCCGGCACCGTTCGATTTCATCAGCGCGGCCATCGCTTGCGATCACATCCCGGCCTCTCCGGCCCGCAAGAGCGTGCACATCGCCCTGGCGGCCCTGGGTGCGGTCCTGCTGCTGGGCCTGCTCGCCATTTACCACAGCGTACGGTCGGTGGTGGATCTGTCCGAGCGCCGCTCCCGGTTCGTCTCGTCGGTGACCCACGAGTTGAAGACCCCATTGACCAATATTCGCATGTACGTGGAGATGCTTGAACAGGGGATCGCCGCCACCCCCCAGCGAGAACAGGAATACCTTGGCATCATCGGCTCGGAAAGCACCCGCCTCTCACGCCTCATCAACAATGTGCTGACCCTGGCCAAGCTGGAAAAAAAGCAGCACCACGTGGAATTGCAGCCGGGCCGCCTGGAGGATCTCTTCAACGAAGCGCACGCCATCATGGCGCCCAAGCTGGCCCAGGAAGGATTCGACTTGACCATCGGCACAGGCCGGGAGATTGAAATGGCCTACGACCGCGAGGCCATGCTCCAGGTGCTGATCAACATCATCGAGAACAGCATCAAGTTCGGCCGCAATGCGCCGGATCGCCATATCCACATCGATGCCCGAATCGAAGGCCCATGGGTGCGTATCGCGGTCGCCGACACCGGTCCGGGAGTCCCCCACCCAGCCCTCAAACGCATATTCGACGACTTCTACCGCGCCGAAAGCGCTCTGACCCGCACCACCAGCGGCACGGGCATCGGCCTGGCCCTGGTCAAAAAGCTGGTCGCCGCCATGGGCGGCCGGGTCGAGGCGGCCAACAATCCCCAAACCGGCTGCACCATCACCCTGCGCCTGCCGCTCAATACCAGACCAGCCACGTCAAGCCTGCGCTGAAGACCACGAACAGCGCCATGGCCGCGCAATCGATCAACCCGCCGATCAGCCGCCCGGCCATCACGCGGCCTCGCAACACGCACAGTGGTCGTTGAAAACCGCCTCGGCCTCCTCGGCCGAATCGAAAAAGAGCCAGTCGCGCTGCACGCTCCCACGGACTTTGCGGGTGCGCTCGATGGCGGTGTTGCCGTGATACTCGTAAGCTTCCTGGCCGTCCTGAATCGTGCAATGGTAGGTCATGGCGTCCTCCTGGGTTGCAATGATGTTTCATCCTCTGGAGGCGACATTATCAAAGGGGTGTGACAGATCCGGTCACACCGTTTGAAAAAATTTGGATGGTTCGTAAAAAAACGCCCTTGGGCAACCCCAAAGGCGTCAATAGGGAAAGCGGATTGACTCAGCGCATCAAGTCGGTTTCCATCGAGTCCTCGACCGCGAAGTGCCCGGTCCGCCAGACATTGTTTTCATTGCTGTAGCGCTCCATGTTGTGCAAGCCGATCTGGGTGGCCATGGCCGCGTCGTCACCGGCCGCATCGTTGCGACCGGCTTTGCTGTTAACATTAGCGCGACTGTAATAGGCCGCTCCATATTCCGGATCGATGGCGATGGCCCGGTCCAGGTCGGCCATGGCCCCGGCATCGTCGCCCGCTTCACTGCGGGCGATGGCCCGCAGGTGATAAGCGCGGGCATAGTCCGGATAGGCATCGATGGCCCGATCGAAATCGGCCAGTGCCCTGTCGATGTTGCCCTGCCGCAAGAATGCGGAACCTCGGGCGGTGAGCGCCAATTTGTGTTTTGGCTCTCGGACCAGCACATCGGTCAACAAGGCGATGCTCTTGAGGTAATCGGCATTCACCAGCTCAGTCATGGCTTGGGTGAAGATATCTTTAAGGTTGTCATGGGCGTTCATGATTCGACCTCCTTTTTCTATTTGATTATAATAGAAAAATAATTCAGCGAGGTGGATTGTCCACGCCGATTTCGGGTAACCATTGGGAGGTGAATGGTAGGGGTTTCCCCTGATATGTTAAGGAAAGGGATAGGGAGCGGCGGCGCGCTCATTCCTTGAACTTGATTTTCAGCAGACCGTCTTCGACTCTCAAGTCCTCTATGCCGTCGGCCAGGGTCTTCCAGAAGCCGTTTCCAGAGCCGAATTTTTCCACCAGATCGATATTTTTCAGACCGCCCAGCCAGGCGTTGGGAATGGGCACGCCCATGATGCTGATGCCCCTGAGGATGATAACGGGTTTTCCTTTGGTGTAGGAAAATCCCATACCAGACCTGACCCGCAGGATCTTTCCACCGAAGATGGGGAAATCGGGATCCACCGGCATGAGCAATTTGGCGCTGACCAGATCGTCGGACAAATCGATGGCCAACCGCCTGGCGAGATCGGTATTTTTAGCCAACAGGCCGTTGAGTTCCTTTTCGGTAAAGGCGATTTCCCTTTTCATTTTGCTTTCGTCGTAACGTTCGGGTTCGAGCGGGGGAACCGGATCTGTTCGCGCGGTAGGTGCCGCTCGGCCGATGCCGTCCAGGCGATGTGGAATATTGCCGCCGCCGGCTGAATCGAGCCTCTCCAATTTGGCAGCCAGTATTTTTTCCTCGGCGGGGTTCAAGGTCACAGGCTTGAATTCAGAGGGAAAGAAGTAAATCTTAACAATGAAAAAGGTCAATCCCGCCGTCAATAGAACGGCGAGGGCCATCAATCCAATGACTTGCAGGCAGCCAAAGCGTTTCCGGGCGAATTTCGAAGCACCGTTTGGATCGATGTCGTCTATTTTCATATCGCCGGTCAATCGTTCCATACCGTTTACTCCTTGCTGCTGGATGGAGAAAAATTTACCTCCGGCAATTCCCGTTGGGTGGCCAGGTCGAGCGTGAAGTAGTTCCGCTTTTCAAATCCGAATCGTCTGGCAATATAAATGGCCGGGAATGACTCGACCAGCGTGTTGAATTTACCCACGTATCGGTTGTATCGATTTCTGGCCTTCTGGATATCTTCTTCGACCTCATTCAAGTTTTCCTGGAGCGCGATGAAGTTGGCGCTGGCCTTGAGATCCGGGTAGGCTTCGGCCAATCCCAAAAGACCGCGCAGGGATTCGGTGATTCGGCTCTCTTCTTCGACGCGATTCGAGACCCCGCTCGATCCGGTCAAATAGTCGCCTTTGGTCCGGAAAAGTGTGGCCTCGTGTTCGCTATAGCCTTCAACCGCGCGGATCAGATTCGGAATCAGATTATGGCGCCGTTTCAGCGCCACATCGATGCCGCTCCAGCTCTCTTCGATGCCGTTTTTGAATTTCACGAAACGATTATAGGTTCCGACCAGCCAGGCGAGAACGACAATCAAGAAAAATATCGAAAAAACGATCAGCGGTTCCATGCTGTCTCCGTATGTTCAGAAACATTTGAGGGACGAAATCAGCATAGGATAGCAGTGGCCGGAGTGCAAAACAAAAAATCGGCCGTGGAAGCGCGGTCACCCAGCAATGTGAAAAAAAATTCATAATTCAGGAGGGATATCCGGGTACTTGCTAACTTTTTCTCCACATAAGAAAGGTCGTCGGTTTATAACATGTTGTATTTTTATTGGTTTTTAGTATGGCACGGAATTTGCTTTTTCCCGCTATAGTCACCGACTGGAACTAAAGTTGACGAATGAACCTGATGAAACCGCGTGCGGGTTCCCAGAGAAAGATCGCGGTTTTGCCATAGCCCATTTTAGGTGAAATGATGAAAAGATGCCCGAAATGCAAGAAAGTATTGTTCAAGAGAAAGGATGGCCGACTGGTCTGTCCCAACGGATGTGACGAGCACAGTGAACGCGTGGCCTTCAATACCGTCATCGACCCGAATCTGGAGCGGCGTGAGGGCAAGGATACCTTCGATCCCTGGGCTTTCGCCAGGTAGTGTCCAGCCACAAATGACCCATTGGCCCGATATCTGGATATCCATCAGATCGTGCCGTCAGGAGACTCGGCAAGGGTCACCTCGACCCGTATGAGGCCGTCCTGCAACATTCCAAGCCGTTTGGCCGCCGCCCGGGAAACGTCCACGATGCGCCCCTTGATGAACGGCCCGCGATCGTTGACCCGCACCACGACCGTGCGGTGATTTTCGAGGCTCTTGACCTCGAGCAGGGTGCCGAAAGGCAGGTGGGGATGGGCCGCGGTCATGGCGTTTTCATCGTAGCGCTCGCCGCTGGCCGTCGGTCGGCCATGAAACTTGCGTGCGTAATAGCTTGCCACGCCCACCTCCAGGTAGGCTGCCGGCTCGAATACCGGCTGCCTGGCACCGCAGGAAACCAACACCAGCAGTAACGGCCACCCCCACACCAGGCGCTTGTAACAAATTCCGGCATGGAAAAAAGAATCGATCATGACATCTTCCACCCTGTAGAAGTCGCCATCCGCATTTTAAAACAATTCAGCGCCGCTTGCGGAAAAAGTCCTGCACGAACTGGATGTGACGGTGCATGGACTGCAGGGCTTCCTGGGCATCCTTCTTACGGATCGCCTCGATGATCTCGCTGTGCTGGCTTAGAATCTGATCGATGTTGGCCGGATTTTCGTACAAATGACTGAGGTTCTTTTTAATGCCCACGAAGAGAAAATCGTAAAAATTCTTCATGATATAGACGTGCACGGGATTCTTCGTGGCATAGGCCAGGGCCATGTGAAAGGCGGTGTCGGCCTCGGTGCCCAGACGACCCGAAGCCACCTCGACGCGCATCTCTTCGAGGCTGGCATCCATGAACCGCAGGTCCTCTTCAGTGGCCCGCTGGGCGGCCAGGGCCGCTGCATTGCACTCGAGTCCCATGCGCACTTCGAGCAGATCGGCGATGGTCGCATCCTCGACCTCCATGGCTGCGGCCAGCGGATTGTCCAGGCGCGTATCCGGAAAACGAACGAATGTACCCTGCCCCTGTTTGTGCTCGAGGAGCCCCAGCACCACCAATTTGTTGATGGCGTTGCGCACGGTGGTCCGGCTGACCTGCATGGCCTCGGACAACTCGCGCTCGGGCAGAAGCTGTTCGCCCGCTTTGAGCTGCCCGCGAAAGATCAACTCGCGAATCTGCTCGAATACCTGGTCGGAAATCTTTTTGGGTTTAATGGGCTGAAGGGTAATCGTCATTATCTTTCCAACACTCGGCAAGAAGTTCGATCACATGTCTGACACGAACGGGATCGCCACCCCGGGAAAGCACGTCGCTGATCTGCATCATGCATGCCGGGCAACTGGTGGCCACGACGCTGCATCGTGACGCTTGTATCGCCCTGCGCTTCCTCTCTCCGATTTCCCGGGAAATATCGTAGTATTTTATGTTGAAACTGCCGCCCATGCCGCAACATTGGTCGGCCCCTTCCATTTCCACGAACCGAATGCCACCGATCAAATTCAATAGGGCGCGCGGTTGGGCCGACACGCCCAGCGATTTTTTCAAATGGCAGGGATCGTGGTAGGTGACCTCCGTGGGGTCGACCGCGTGACCACCCGACAGCACATCCGGCAAAAGGCGTTCATCTATCAGAAATTGACTGATGTCTAAAGTCTTTTCTGCTATCCGGGCCACCCGGCGACGTGTACCTGCATCTTCCTTTTCCGCCATCAGGGGCCAAAGCTTTTTGATGGTGGAAGTGCAGGTGGCACAGGCGGTGACCAGGCAATCGAAGTCGTCGACGGGGAATCGCTCGAGATTGTGGCGCAACAGCTTCTGGAAGGTTTGGGTGTCCCCGGCGGACAAGGCCGGAATGCCGCAACACGCCTGACCCTGCGGTATCAGCAGACCCACGCCGGCCTTTTCGAGAACCGTGACCACGTCCCCGGCCACCTTGGGAAATATCTTGTCGAGCAGACACCCCACGAAAAACGCCACCTTGCGACCGGAACGGCCCGCCGGCGTGTCCATGAACGGCACCTCGTGATGAAACGGATGATCCGCTAAGGGTTTGAAATGACGATCACCGATGAACGGCGACATGACACGGGCGCAGGATGTGCCCAGCATCTCGTTGACAGGCCGCGTCAGCAGCTTTTGAAAGCGGCTGCTCCAGAAAGTCAGCTGGTCGAACAGGGCCGGGTGGGCGAGCATCCCCTTGAAGATCATTTTCTGGGAGAACGGCAGGCCGCTGAAGCCGGCCAGGATAGCGCGCGCCTTGATGAAAATGTCCATCACCCGCACACCGCTCGGGCAACCGGCCTGGCATGATCCGCACAAGAGGCACCGGTCGAGACGCTCCCGAACACTGTCCGGCCGGTCGAACATCTCGCGCAGCAGACCGTCGAGCAGGGCCAGTTTGCCGCGGGCCACATCGGCTTCACGGCCGGTCTGGGCATACAGCGGGCAAACCGATTGACACATGCCGCAGCGCATACAACTCGCCAGTTGATCCTCGACCTCGCGCATCAAGCGCACCAGCGCGTGCATGTCGGCCATATCAATCTCCTATGATTTTACCCGGGTTGAGAATGCGGTGGGGATCCAATGCAGACTTGATGCGCCTGGACAGCAGGATGGCCCCCTGTCCGGTCTCCTTTTTCAGGAAACCGGCTTTGGCCAGGCCCGTGCCGTGTTCGCCGGAAAGGGTTCCGCCAAGCGCCAGGGCCTCGTCGAAAATGGCCTCGATGGCCGCCTCGACCCGCTTCCATTCCACCTTGTCGCGCTTGTCGGTGAGAATAGTGGGGTGTAAATTGCCGTCGCCCGCGTGGCCGAAGGTGCCAATGGCCAGGTCGAACCGACGGGCGATATCCTGAAGGGCATGCACCATGGCGGGAATTTTAGAACGCGGCACGGTGGCGTCTTCCAGGACCACCGTGGGTTTCAGCTTGGCCAGGGCCGACAGCGCGCTTCTCCGGGCCGCCCAGATGCGGTCGCGCTGGGCGTCGTCCCGGGCCACCTGGATGTCCTTGGCCCCCATCTGCTTTAAAATCGCCTCGACCTGCTCGCTCTCCTCGGCGACCTGGCCGGGATGGCCATCCACCTCGACCAGCAGGATGGCGGCGGCCTCCACCGGCAGACCGGCATGGCTGAAATCCTCGACGGCGCGAATGGTGAAATTGTCCAGGAACTCCAGGGTGGCAGGCACGATGTGTTGGGCGATGATGGCGGCCACGGTCTGGGAAGCACGTTCCATCTGGTCGAAGACGGCCATCATGGATTTGCGCGCGCGCGGCGGCGGAATCAGCTTCAAGGTAATCTCGTCGAGCACCCCAAGCGTTCCCTCCGAGCCGATCATCAGGGCCTTGAGATTGTAACCGGTGGCACATTTGACCGTGCGCGACCCGGTTTTGATGAGATTGCCTTCGACATCGTAAAAACGCAGCCCCATGACATAGTCGGCGGTCACGCCGTATTTGAGCCCGCGCAGACCACCGGCATTTTCGGCCACATTGCCGCCCAGGGTCGATACGGCCTGGCTGCCGGGATCGGGCGGATAGAACAAGCCCTTGGCTTCGACAGCCGCGGCTAACTGGGCCGTGATCACGCCTGGTTGGACCACGGCGTACATATCCTCGCTGTTGATCTCCAGGATCCGATTGAGCCCGTTGGTGAGCAGAACCACGCCACCCTGCTGGGGAATGGTGCCCCCGCTCAGGTTGGTGCCGGCGCCGCGCACCGTCATGGAGAGTCGCTCCTGATTACAGAAGGCGACCACCCGGCCGAGAACCTCGGAATTCTCCGGGCGCACCACCACTGCGGGCAGCTGGGGTTCCAGGACGGCCGCATCGTAGGCATAGGTTACCCGATCGGCCTTGTTGTCAAAAACATTCTGAACGCCAACCAGCTCTTTCAACTGTTTGACGATGGCTGCATCTACCATGGCGCCCCCCTGAAATATTTATTGGTATGACCTTTGTTCTGAATTTTATTCGCAAATTTCGGTTTCTTCACTGTCGATAATGAATTGTATAAAAAACTGTTATCACTCTCTTTTCAATTGCGCAAGAATTTATTCTTGACAGATGCGCCGCCACTGAAATAGCTAATGGTCATACCATTTACACAATATCCATTTCGTTCTGCAGATGTTCCATCACATTCACTGGAAAGGGGGTGTCCACTGATCACAACCATTGCTGCAACCGGCGCTGGCGACTCATCTATAAACCTAAAATAGCCGTTTCTTAACCGCTCAGGAATCCAAGGAGACAACTTATGCGGAGGTTTTTCCAACTTTTGATGGTGTTTTTTCTGACTGCATGTCTGGCAACAGCCGTCTCGGCAGCCGAGAAACGCGAGAAATTCGGCATGGACAAACGCCATGACACGGCCAAGCGCGTGTCCTTCAAACCGTCGACCGAAAAGATCCGCTGGAAGATGGTCATGCCCTGGGACAAGGGGCTTTTGTTCTATGACATCGCCGTGCATTTCTGCGACAGCGTCCGACTGGCGAGCGCCGGCCGTCTGGACATCAAACCTTTTGCCGCTGGAGAAATGGTGCCGGCAATGCAGAGTTTCGACACCGTGAGCCAGGGGGCAGCCGAAGTGGGCCACGACTGGCCCGGCTACTGGAAGGGCAAAAACGAGGCCTTCGTGGCCTTTGCATCGGTGCCTTTCGGCTTGGACGCAGAAGGGTACAACATCTGGCTCTATGAAAAGGGCGGCGCCGAAATGATGAACGAGCTCTACGGCAAATTCAACATGGTGGCCCTGCCCGGTGGCCAGTTCGGCCAGGAGATGGGGCTGTTTTCCAACAAGCGAGCCTCCAAGATGGAAGACTTCAAGGGCATGCGCGTGCGCACCGTGGGCTGGTACATGGACATCCTGAACAACCTGGGCGCCTCGGTCATCCCGCTGCCCGGCGGCGAGATCTACCTGGCCCTGGAGCGCGGGGTCATCGATGCGGCCGAATTCTCCTCGCCGGCCATCAACTATCCCATGGGCTTCGATGAAATCACCAAGTACGCCATCCAGCCCGGTGTCCATCAGCCCGGCATTCAATGCGCGCTCTTTTTCAACAAGCCGGCCTACGACAAACTGCCCGAAGACCTGAAGTGGATCGTCGACATTGCCGCCAAGGAGACCCAGTTGTGGAGTTACAACTGGATCAACGGCCTCAATGCCGAAGCGATCCGAAGGTTCAAGCAGAAGATCGAGATCGTCCACATGGACAAGGATACCCTGCTCCAATTCCGCAAGACCACCTATGAATACATGGAAGCGCTTAAGAAAAAGTTCCCGGATGTCAAAAAGGTCGTGGATTCACAGGAAGAATTCCTGAAAAGCTATACCGATTGGCGCGAGGCGCGCGGCGGAGCGGCCCCCTGGCCTTACGAAACCTACATGAGCGGCAAAATCATGGAATAATCCCATTCCGAACGGACAAAAGGCCCCTTGCCCATGGAAAGGGGCCTTTTGCCGCAAGGCCTATCCAAAGCGAGGTGTAAAATGTTGGATAAAGTCAGCGCAGCGATCGATACATTCAACCGCAGGCAGGGTGAATGGACGGCGCTGCTCATTATTCCCCTGCTGGTGGTCGTGGTCTACGAAGTGTTCATGCGTTATGTTTTCAATGCACCAACCGTTTGGGGCTTCGAGGCCACCACCTTTCTGTACGGTATTCACTTCATGTTCGGCCTGGCCTACACCGATGTGGTGGACGGGCATGTAAAGGTTGATATCTTCAGCGCCCGCGCCAGCCGGCGCGGGCAGGCAATCCTCTCCATTCTGAGCAACCTGTTGATCTTTCTCCCAGTCTTCACCTGCATGACCATCTGGGCCTGGAAATTCGCGCTGCTGTCCACCGCCCAACTGGAGCTCAACTCCACCAGCTGGGCACCGCCGATTTATCCGATCAAGATCCTGATGGCGCTTTGCTTCACTTTTTTACTGCTGCAGGGCATCTCCACATTGATCAAGTCCATCAACGCACTTTCGTCGGCCGACAAGCCGGCTTCCGCAGCGGAGGTATAAAGCGTATGAGCATCGAATTTATGACCTTGGCCATGTTCCTGGCGCTGATCGCGGCCATCACCCTGGGCCACCAGCTGGCTTTCACGCTGGCGGGCGTGGCGACCCTTTTCGGACTGATCGACAACGGCTTCAATGTACCGGCCCTTTTCAATCTTTTTGCCAATGTGGTCTGGGGCTTGATGAACAACTACACCCTGGTGGCGATTCCGCTGTTCATTTTCATGGCCCAACTGCTCGATCAATCCAAGGTCGCCGAGGCCCTGTTCGAATCCCTTTACGTGGTGCTCGGTAAAATCAAGGGCGGCCTGGGCCTGGCCGTGGTAGCGGTCTGCACGGTCTTTGCCGCGACCACCGGCATTATCGGTGCCTCGGTGGTGGCCATGGGCCTGCTAGCCACACCGGCCCTGATGAGCAAGGGATACCAGAAGGAGATGTCCGCCGGCATCATCTGTGCCTCCGGCACCCTGGGCATCCTGATCCCGCCGAGCATCATGATGGTGGTCTTCGCCGGCCTGACCGGCCTCAAGGAGACCTCGGTGGGCAACCTGTTCGCCGGCGCCATTTTCCCCGGCCTGCTGCTTTCCGGGCTCTATTTTCTCTATATCACCATCCGCTGCAACCTGAATCCGCGCCTGGGCCCCCCCATCAGCCGCGAAGAGGCCAGCAAGTGGACCAGTGCCCAGAAATGGGGTATGACACTGAAATCGATGCTGCCGCCGTTGGGCCTGATCCTGATGGTCATGGGCACCATCCTGGCCGGTATCGCCACGGCCACCGAGGCCGCCGGCATGGGTGCGCTGGGCGCCTTCCTGCTGGCTTTGTTCAACAAGGCATTGAGCTGGTCGGTGATTCGCAAATCCAGCGTGGCCACCTTGAAAACGACCGCCATGGTGATGATGCTCTTCATCGGCGGCAACTTCTTCTCCACCGTCTTTCTGAGCATGGGCGGCGGCGACGTGGTGGCCGACCTGTTCATCGGCAGCGGCATGAGCCGCTGGCTGGTACTGATCATCATGATGTTCATCGTATTTATCCTGGGCATGTTCGTGGACTGGGCCGCGATCCTGTTCATCACGGTGCCCATTTTCATGCCCATTGCCATGGAGCTGGATTTCGATCCATTGTGGTTCGCCATCCTGATGTGCGTCAATCTGCAGACCTCGTTCCTGACGCCGCCGTTCGGGTACGCGCTCTTCTACTTCAAGGGCGTGGCGCCCGCGGATTACACCATGATGCATGTCTACAAGGGCATTTTGCCCTTTGTCGGACTGCAGATGGCCAGCATATTGTTGCTGGCGTTCTTCCCGGAACTGATCACCTGGTTGCCGGGCATCTTTTTCGGGAATTGATTCCAAGGAGATCGTTTCATGGCGACAATGACCGTGCTGGAAGAGACCTTTCAAAAACGGGCGGAAGCGGTTTCGGCCGCAGTCACGAAGGTGGCCGGGATGGCAGAGGCTTTCGATTACGCGCTCGACTTGTGCGAACGCAAGGAGGCCTGCCAACTGCTGGCCGCCGGCTGCGGCGAGCCACTCTCGGCTGATGCCGATGCGCTTTGCGGGTTGAAGCAGCAGAAGGTGATCGCTGCGCCGGGTCTGCCAGCCGAAGCCTGGACTGAGTTCAAGCAGCGATGCGATTCAAAGGGCATCCTGCTCGCCGATGGGCCCCTGCGCCGGCACCTGGCCGGGATCGATATCGGCTTGACCATGGCCGACCTGGGCATCGCGGAAACCGGCACACTGGTCATCGATTCCGGCAGTGAAGAGGTGCGCCTGGCCACCATGATCAGCGAGATCCACGTGGCTGTGCTGCCGATCTCCAGGCTGCGGCGCGATGCCCTGGCCGCCGAAGCGGAGCTGCGCGAGTTCATGCAAAAGCCCCCCGGCTATCTGGCCTTTATCACCGGCGCCAGCCGCACGGCCGACATCGAGCGTGTGCTGGCCATCGGTGTCCATGGGCCCCTGGAGCTTCATGTGCTCATGATGGAGGACGTCTGATGCAGGAAGCCAAGACACTCAAAGGCTACCGCCAGGAGGTGGGCCGGGCACTGGCCAACGACTTCCTGCGGGAAGCCATGGACAAATTCGCCGTGGCCTATCGGGAGTCGCGCGCCAGGGCATTCGCCGAAATGGACATCGACGCCCTTGTGGCCGACGTGTCCACGGCAAAAGACCAGGCCCTCCATCGGCTGGATCATCTGTACAGCCAATTCAAGCACAACGCCGAGGCCATGGGGGTGAAGGTCCACCTGGCCGCGACGGCCGATGCGGCCAACCGCATCATCGCCGACATCGCCCGGGACAACGGGGTGCACACGGTCATCAAGTCCAAATCCATGACCGCGGAAGAGACCCTCCTGAACCATCATCTCGAACGAGAAGGGCTGGCGGTGACCGAAACCGATCTGGGGGAATGGATCATCCAACTGCGCCATGAAGGTCCCTCCCACATGGTGATGCCGGCCATTCACCTGTCGCGCCATCAAGTGGCCGACCTGTTCACCCAGGTTACCGGACAACACCAGGATTCGGAAATACAACGCCTCGTCAAGGTGGCCCGGCGGGAACTGCGCCAGAAGTTCGCCCAGGCCGACATGGGCATCTCGGGGGCCAATTTCGCCATCGCCGACACGGGCACCATCGGTCTGGTCACCAACGAGGGCAACGCCCGTCTGGTCACGACCCTGCCACGGGTGCACGTGGCCCTGGTCGGCCTGGATAAACTGCTTCCCGGGCTTGTCGACGCGCTCAAGATCCTGCGGGTGTTGCCGCGCAACGCCACCGGACAAGCCATTACCTCCTACGTCACCTGGATCACCGGCCCGGTCGAATACAATCCATCCGAAACGGGTTCCGTCAAGCAGATGCATATCGTCTTCCTGGACAACGGCCGCCGCGCCCTGGCCAGGGACCCGATCTTCTCCCAGGTGCTGCGCTGCGTACGCTGCGGCGCGTGTGCCAATGTCTGCCCGGTCTATCGCATGGTGGGCGGTCATCAGTATGGTCATATTTACATCGGCGCCATCGGACTGATCGTCACCTATTTCTTCCACGGCCGCGAAAAGGCGCGCAACCTGGTACAGAACTGTATCAACTGCGGCGCCTGCAAGGCGGTGTGCGCCGCGGGCATCGACCTGCCGCAGCTGATCAAGGAGGTACACGCCCGCATCCAGGACGAAGAGGGCCACCCTTTGCAAAGCACCATGCTGGCCACTGTGCTGAAAAACCGCCGCCTGTTCCACACCCTGCTCCGTTCGGCGCAACTCGCCCAGCGTCCGGTGACCGGCGGCACGGCCTATCTGCGCCACCTGCCCCACATCTTTTCCAAACAGCACAACTTCCGGGCCCTGCCGGCCATTGCCGAACGGCCCTTCCGCGACCGCTGGCCGGCCCTGCGGACTCTCGTGGCCCAACCGCGGTGCAAAGTGGCGCTGTTTTCCGGCTGCGTGCAGGACTTCGTCTACCCGGAACAGCTCGAAGCCGGCCTCCGGCTGCTATCCGCACACGGCGTCGATGTGGATTTCCCCATGGATCAATCGTGCTGCGGTCTGCCCGTGGCCATGATGGGCGAAAACAAGGCCGCCCGCGACGTGGCGCGGCAGAACGTAGCGGCTATCGACCCGGATCGCTTCGATTATATCGTTACCCTCTGCGCCTCGTGTGCTTCCCACTTGCGCCACGCTTACCCGCGCCTGTTGGGGGATGAGCCGGATGTCGGCCCGAAAGCCGAGGCGTTCGCCGCAAAGGTGCAGCCGCTCAGCGTTTTGCTCCACCATATTCTGGCGATCGACAATGCCGCATTTTCCGCCAGCGGGGAAACGACCACATACCACGCACCCTGTCATCTTTGCCGGGGGATGGACGAGCACACCGCGCCCAAGGCCCTGATGGCCACCGCCGGCTACGGCTTCAGCCCTGCGGCCGAAGAGGAGACCTGCTGCGGTTTCGGCGGCACCTACTCGGCCAAGTTTCCGGAAATTTCGGCCGAAATTTTGACTACAAAGCTCTCCGACATCGATGCCACCGGCGCACGGCTGCTTGTCACCGAATGCCCAGGCTGCGTGATGCAATTGCGCGGTGGGGCAAAACAACGGGGGATGAATATGCGGGTGGCGCACTTGGCTGAAGCGTTGGCGGAGAGATTAAAAGTTTAAAGTTTAAAGTGTTAAGTTTGAAGTGGTGGAATGCTGTCTATTTTTAATAAAATCGAAGGCGTTATCGGCGGAGTCAGACCTGCAAACGCCGGCATCCGGGATGTATGGAAAACAGTGGACTCCGATTCTAACGGGTGATGGAAAGAACGAAATTTCCTGTGCGAGACATCCTCACCGTGAAAACGACAATCCATACAAACCCGTTTTTCGTCATCTTGAACGAGCCTGCCGGGTCTTTCCAAATTATATTAAATTCGTACGGACGCAGGCCGTATTCAAGCAAATAGGTAGCCTGGTGCAAAAATCATCAAAATCGACAGAATTCCTTCACTTAACACTTAAAGCTTAACACTTTAAACTCTTCTTTATTTCAAAACTACTGACCTGTGTATTGGAGCTGACTGTTGAAACGCTATGTGATCCTCATCGCATCCGTGTCCATGCAGATGTGCCTCGGAGCGACCTATTCCTGGTCGGTCTATGTACAGCCGCTGAAGGATTCCACCGGCCTGCTGCAGGGACCGGTGCAATTACCCTTTACCCTTTTTTACTTCGCCTTTCCCCTGACCATGATCTTTGCCGGCCAACTGCTCCCCCGCCTGGGGCCGCGAATCTGCGCCGTGGGCGGCGGGCTGCTGTTCGGCTGCGGATGGGTCGTGGCCGGTTGGGGTAACGACCATTTTCTCTTCACCATACTGGGGATCGGGCTGATGGCCGGCATCGGTGTCGGGTTTGCCTACATCGTGCCCATCGCCACGTGCATCCGCTGGTTTCCCGATCGTAAGGGGCTGGTCACCGGCGTTGCCGTGGCCGGTTTCGGCGGCGGCGCCGCCCTGGTCAGCCAGGTCGGGGCCTGGCTGATGGCCGCACAGAAGGCGACGCCCTTTGCCACCTTTCAAATCCTGGGGATCGCCTTCATGCTCCTGGTGGGTGGCGCGGGCCTGTGCATGCAATATCCGCCGGACGTGCACATGGGGAATACACCTGTTTTGAGCCCCGGCCGGATCATCTCCCAGCACGACTTTCGAAGACTTTACCTGGCCATGGGATGCGGACTGGCCGCGGGCTTCACAGTCAATGCCAATCTGAAGGAACTCTTTGTTGGCGGCAGCCTGGCTGCCGGAGTCACGGCCGTGGGATTGTTCGCACTGGCCAACGCCGCCGGTCGTGTCTCCTGGGGATGGCTGTTTGACCGTCTTGGCGGAAGGGCCATGGTCAGCGCCAACCTGCTATTCCAGGCACTGGTGCTGCTGTTGGCGCCTTGGACGCTGGTATCGTCCAGAGGCCTGTTGCTTTTTGCCGTTCTCACCGGCTTCAACTACGGCGGTGTCCTGGTGCTCTATGCTTCCAGCGTGGCCCACGGCTGGGGCAGCGCCTCCTTGGGCCAGGTTTACGGCCTGCTCTTTTCGGCCAACGTGCCAGCGGCCCTGGCGCCATTGCTGGCCGGCCTGCTGTTCGATGCCACGGGCAGCTTCACACCGGCGCTCTATCTTATCGCCCTTTTGATCGTCGGGGCGGCTGTTCTATTCATGCGCTCGCAGCAAAACAGGGTAGATTTATCAACCGTTCAACACGCAAAGAGGTGACGCCATGGAAACTTCCGCCCTTGAAGATTTGAAAGAGCCCGACATCACCCGAGAGGAGATCCTCAGAATCGAAGAGGCCGATTTCCACCCCGGCCATGTCTGCATCGTCACCGGGGCCGGCACCGGTATCGGACGGGCTACCGCCCTGGCGGCGGCGGCCAACAACCTCACGGTGGTGGGACTGGACATCAACGCCGCCGAAGGTGAACGCACCGCCCGGCTGGCCGGTGAAATGGGCGGGCGCATGCATTTCTTGCTCACCGATCTGACCGACGACACCCAGGTCAAAGAGAGCGTGGAACGGGCCGCCCGCCAGGGATCCATCAAGTACCTGATCAATATCGCCGGCATCCAGCATATCGATCCGGTCGAAACCTTCCCCATGGAAAAGTACGACCTGATGCAACGGCTCATGCTCCGCGCCCCATTTCTTCTCTCTCAGTTGGTCATTCCCCGCATGCGCCGATCGACCGACGGCTGTGGCGTCATCGCTCACATGGCCTCGGTTCACGCCCACATCTGCACGGCGAAAAAGCCGGTCTACAACATCACCAAATTTGGACTGCGCGCTCTGGCGCAATCCATCAGCGCCGAGGGCGAAGGTCGTATCCGCTCGTTTACCGTCAGCACCGGTTTCGTACGCACACCCCTGGCACTCAACCAGATCCCGGCCCAGGCCGCCCAGCGGGGCATCACCCAGGAGGCGGTGGTCCGGGACGTGATGATGGGCAAATCTCGCGTCAAGACCATGATGGCACCGGTGGAGGTGGCCAACTTGTTTGTCTTCGGCATGTCCAGCCACGGAAAATATTTGGTGGGCGGCGATCTGCTCTTTGACGGGGGGATGGTGCTGACCTATTAGAACGAGCGCTCGTTTTCATATTGACAGCCCGCGACCTTCTGAATAGTGTTCATCCAGAAATAGCCAAATAGGCCATTTGTAGATGATAACGCAATAGCGTTCAGCACACCGAGGAGATCGCCATGGACTCTGAACCCGCGAAAACCAACGCAAACTTTCTGGAACTGGATGCTCCGCCTTTCTTAAAAGGTCTGCGCACCTCTTTTACCAGCCTGGCCGAGATGATCGCCGTGCGGGCCGAGGAGATCCCCGACCGTCGCCACGTGCTGTTCGGCGATGATTGCCGCACCTATGCGCAGACCAACCAGAACGCGAATCGCGTGGCCAATTTTCTGATCGATCGGGGGGTCCGCAAGGGCGACATCGTCTCCCTGATGATCATGAATTCCCCCCAGATCTACGATGTCATGTTCGGCGCGCAGAAGATCGGGGCTGTGGCCGGACTCCTCAATTTTTCCCTAAAGGGCCCCGAAATCGCCTATGCCCTTGATCATGCCCGACCGCGCGTGGTGTTTGTTGGCGATGCCTTCATGGCCGATTTTGTCAAGGGCTACCACGCCGCGACGCACAAGCCGATGGTAGTGGAGGTGGTCGGCGACGGTGTAAGACGCGAGGAGATTTCTCAGACCACCCTGGCCAACATTCTCGCTCAATACCCGGATGACGCGGCATTTGAGTCCCAGGGGTTGGAAGATCCCGCCCTGATGCTCTATTCGTCGGGTACCACGGGACGACCCAAAGGGATCATGATCTCCAACGGCAACCAACTCTCCATCTGTCGCGCCATGGCCCGCCTTGGCCTGGTGCAGGGCGACGACACGATGTTGATCCTGCTGCCCATGTTTCACACCAACCCCATCTGTGTGTGGACCTATCCCATGACCTTCTGCGGGCAGACCCTGTGTATCCGCCCGGCCTTTTCACCCAAGGATTTCTGGCCGGCCATCCTCGATAACGGCGTCACGATCCTGATGGGCGTGCCGGCCATGTACAATTATGTCTACTACTCCATCGATCCTTCCCAGGTCGATCGTTCCAGACTCAAACTGCGGTGGGCCTTCTGCGGTGCGGCGCCCCTTTCCGTCGATTTGATCAAGGGCTTCAAGGAGCGTTTCAACGTGGAAATCGTCGAAGGATACGGCTTGACCGAAGGCACCGGCATCTCCACGGTCAATCCGCCGCTCGGCCGGCGCAAGATCGGTTCTATCGGGATCGCCCTGCCCGAGCAGGAGGTGCACATCCTCGACGACGATCTCAATGAACTTCCGGTCGATACGCGTGGTGAAATCTGCGTCAAGGGCCCGAACACCATGCTCGCCTACCTACACGACCAAAAGGCAACGGCCGAGACGCTGCAACACGGCTGGCTGCGCACCGGCGACATCGGCACTCGGGATGCGGATGGTTTTTTCTATGTGGTCGATCGCAAGAAAGACATGATCAACCGCGGTGGTGAAAATATCTATCCCAAAGAGATCGAGATGGTGCTCGAAAGCCATCCCCTGATCGTGGCGGCCGCGGTGATCGGCTATCCCGATGCGGCGCTGGGCGAAAGAGTCAAGGCAGTGATCGAACTGTCCGAACCGAATGCACTTTCGGCCGAAGCGGTCCAATCCTACCTGGCCGACAAGCTGGCGCGCTACAAGATACCTGAAATCGTGGAGTTCATCGACCAGATCCCGAGAAATCCGACAGGGAAGATATTGAAGAAGGAGTTGAAACGCGCCCAGCGAGCCGAGGGGATTTGACCTTTTTACTTCCCCCGCCCCGCCCGGTGGGATTGTGCATATCGCAGGTAGTGCCCGTAAAGCCGGGGATGCACCCGCGAGAAGCGGTCGAAATCCCCCGTCATCTCCATGCCTGGAATGATGGCCCGTACCACCGGCAATCCGAGGTCGGACCGGGTCAAATCGACGTAAATCGGCTCGAAGCCATTGACATGTAGAAGCCGTTCCAACAACATGAGATTCTGCACCGCATCACCGCGGTCGTAATCGGGAAGCGCCTCCAGGGGCACCCGCACCGCGGCCGGCGGAAGGGGCCGGGAGGGCGGCCCATTGGGAAAGGGATAGGGCGTTTCCGTGAGGGCCGAAACCAAAGCTTTCCGGGCATTCAGCGCTGCGGCGGTGCCGGCGGCCACCTGCCCTTGCCCGTCCACCACGAAACACTTGCAACACGGCACCCCCATTGGACCGGTCAGATCGAGAAAGCCCACCTGAATGCCTCGCGCGGCATAGCTGCGGAGCAGGTTGGCGATGCGATCCTCGCCGGTTTCCACATCAAAGCATAACTCCGGCACATAAGGGATGGTGGCCGCACTGTCACGCTCGATAACCTCGAGCAGCGCCTGGCACTTGGCCTGGGCCGGGTTAGACCCGGCGCCCAGGCCGTTGGAGCCCAGCCCCGAAAAGAGTTTGATCTCATCCAGATTGCAAAACAAAAACACACACTGAGACGGCACAAGGATGGGATAGCGCCCGTCCTTTCCGGCCGCCTGACCCTCGACCCAGTACAATGGCTCGTCCCGGTAAGGGGCTTCCAGGCCCAATCGGTTCGGATCAAGGGCGGCCCTGCCCCTGCTGGTCAAATCGGAAAGCCGGGCGTGCACCAGGGTGCGGGTTGTCTGATATCCCACCACTTCATCACCGGCGATACCGGCATAGGCGCTGACCCGCTCGACGACCTCCATCACGCAGGCCACCCGGGCCGCGTCCAGTTCCAATCCTCTGCCAAAGGCAATCTGCTCGCCCTGGAGGCGGTAACGATGCCGGCCGCAATCGACGCTCGCCGCCAATTGCCAGTTGCGCAGCAGGGCGATGGGACTCAGGGAGGCCTCGTGGCGCATCTCCCCGCCCACTTGAATGCCCGCTGCGGTCAAACGTTCCAGTGCCAATGCGGTCATTGCCCCGGTATCGAGCGGCGCTGCGATGTCTTGACCGATCCGGCCTTTCCCGATCTGATCTTCAATGGATAAGGCCAGTCGCTCCAATGGTTCCTCTGCGGCCAGGGCACGGGCCACGCTTTGCGCATCCACCGGCGATGGCAGACCGATCTCGTCGGGTGCGGGCAGCGCCTCGTGTTTCAGAAAGTTGGGCCGCAGGCGATCGATCCAACGCCGGTGCAACCGATGATCGGTCTGCCGGTGCGCTTTGATGAACACCAGGGGTGAAGCCTTGGCCAGGCGGCCGCGCTCTCTTTCAGGAAACAGCCCGCGCAGGGCGGCCAGCGCCTCAATGAGCAGGCATGCCTCGAAAAAAAGCGCTTTTAAAAACAGGTCGTCATCGGAAACTTGAAGAACAGCGCGTTTGAGGTCCTGCGGCGTCCAGGCGCCGACCAGCCGCAGCACGTGCTTGCGAATGAACTCGTCGTTGGGGTGGCGGCGGGCCTCGTCCAGCGCCTCTTCGAAACCATAAGGCTCGGCGGGAACACAATCAAAATACCCGGTCGCCGTCTCGGTCTTGATGCGGGTGAGCTGGTAGTTCAACACTTCGGGTGGGTCTGAATCCATATGGCGCCTTCGGTGTGCCCCTCGATCCATTTTTTCCATTTTTAAGGCCCTCATCCCATAGACGCTCGTCCGGGTCAAGCGCCGCTTGACCCGAATCCCACCGCGATGCCCATACGGGCAATCCATGCAGGCCGATACGATCGGTTTCAAAAACGCAAACCGGCAGCTGGATAAGGTTCCCAGACACAAAGCAGAGGGCGGCCCCAGTGGTGGCCGCCCTGTTAACTTGTGTTGGGTTCTTGAAGGGTCATCGTATCAATCGATCAGAAACTCCGCCCGGCGGTTCCGGGCCCAGGCCGATTCGTCGTTTCCTGGAACTGCCGGCCGCTCTTCACCATAGCTGATCGTCTCCACCCGTTCGGAGCGGATACCCAGATCCAACAGAAAACGCTTCACCGCTTCGGCTCGCCGTTGCCCCAAGGCCATGTTGTAGGCTTCGGTACCGCGGGCATCGCAGTGGCCTTCCACCGTTACCGTCACATCGCCATGTTGACGCAGATAATCCGCTTTGCCGATGAGCCGTTGGGTCGCCGGGCCGGTCAGCAGGGCACTGTCGAAATCGAAGTAGATCTGCTCTTCCAACAATACCGACGTGGCGGATGCGCCGGCATCGGCAGCCGCCTGGGGTGTTTGAGACGCTTGTCGCGCTTCGACCGAATCGGCCTTGGCGTCGACATTTGCCGATGCCGCCTCTTGGGACGGTTCGGTTTGCGTTGCCTGCGTGGCGCACGAAACCGTAAGCATCGCCATCGACACGATCATCAGAGCCAGAGCCAACCATTTGATTCTTTTCATGTTCTCTCCTTTCTTGGGTTACGAGCGAACCATGTGAAGGCAAGGCCTTCATTTGCCTTCCAAGGCTGTTTGCATCTTCGGCTTTTTTGCACCGGCCGCCCTTTGGCCATCCGAATATTCCAGTTTCTCCTCCAATCGCTGCCTGCTGAGATGGGCGATGCTGTTCAGGGCCTTGACCGATGCCATCTCCAGGCTGTCGACGATCTGGCCGGTGGTGGAGGTCAGTTTGGCGTGAAACAGCAACAGGGGGATGGCCGACATCAGGCCGAAGGCCGTGGTATTCATGGCCACCGAGATGCTGGCCGACAGCAGGTCGGCCTTTTCGGCCGGATTGGCGTTGGCCACCGCCGTAAAGGCTTCGATCAGCCCCATGATGGTCCCCAAAAGACCCAGCAAGGTGGCGATGTTGGACAGCAACGCCACGTAGGGTGTGCGCTTTTCCAACTGCGGGATGATCTCCATCATGCTCTCTTCCATGGCGATCTCGATGTCTTCGCGACGCCGCACCGCTCCCTGACGCGCCAATCCCATGCCCAGCATGCGCGAAATGGTGGATGTATCCTTGTCGACAATGGCCCGGACCTTGTCGAAATCCCCTTTGACCAGCATGGGATGGAGGGTATTCCACATCTTGCGATTCACGCTCTGGATATGCGCCAACCGGGCCCAGCGCTCCAGCGCAATGGCCATGCCGGCCGCAAACACGAACAGAATGGGATACATGAACAACCCACCCTTTTGAAAAAATGCCACCATTGTAGTGATTCCCATGGTTTTCCTCCTGATAACAGGCAAAGCGCCAAATTAAGATGTCCCGCCTATCCGGCGGGCAGAAAGTCGATCGGATAAAGTATGGTCATTTTGGGTACCCCTTCCTTGGGGCCAAAATTGAACCGCCGGATACGCTCGACGATCATCGCCACCAATTCCGGCGATCCCAGATCGGTGGATTCCACTTTGCACATGGACACCTCCCCACTGGTTTCGATGCTGAGGCGCAGCAGGATCTTGCCCCGCAGGGTCGGGTCCTTGCGCAATTCGCGGTTGTAAATCCGGTACAATGTCGCTTTGTAGCGGTCGAAGACGATCTGAATCTCTTCGTCGGTCCGGCCTGCGCCCGGGCCGTCGCTCAAGGGCCGCGCCGATTCGGCGATATCGGCAATGGCGCTTTCGACCGGACCGGAACCGTAACCGATGCCGTTGCCAGTACCACCGCCGCCCCCCTTGCCGATGCCGCCGCCACCCAGCCGGTCGACATTTCCATAGCCGACATTGCGGCTGACCGCGGCGTAGGCGATACCGCCGCTGGATCCGCCCTTGGCCTGCATGGCGACCAGTGATCGCTGGGCCACGGCCTGGCCTGCCACCCGAGGACTCCCCTTGGTCACCCGGGCCTCGGTGCCCAGCTTCGCCACGGGCGTCTCTGCCATGAGATCCTTGAAGGTGTTTTTGAATGCCAGCACCCCGACCCGCTCGGCCTTTTTACGGGCCGCGGCCTTTCCGTCGCCACCGCCTCCCGCCTTGGCCACCTTGGCCGGCTTGGGCGACCCGCCGGCCTCCTTGGACGGTTTTTCGGGTTTGGCCGGCTCGGGTTTGGGTTGGGTTGTCTCCTGGGCCGTTTTTATCTCTTCCTGAGGCGGCTTGTTCACGGGTTTCGGCTGCGCGACCGGTTTGGGCGGCTCATTTTTCACCAGCTTGGCGAGCCGCTCGGGAATCTCGACCACGGCCACCGAACGGTCCGGGATCGGCACGCTGATCATCTGGAACACGGCGCCGCAGATGAAACAGACCAGCAATGCGACCAGTACGGCACGGCGGAAACGCTTTTCGCTTTCGGCCTCCCTGGTCCAGGGCATGATCATGGTGCGGTGGGGAACGGAAGAGACATCTCTTTCGATGACGAATTCTTCCTTGCGCCGCTCCTCCCGGTCGTATGCGTCGCGCACCTCTTCGTAGAGGAAATCCAGCTCGCTGGTGTGTCGTTCGATCTGCTCGCGCAGCGACGCTTGCTTTTCGAGAAAGCCGCTGATCTCCCCTTCGAACCGCGCCACGCGATCGCGCACCCGCTGAAGGTGTGCGGCGGTATCTTCGGCAGGTGTCATACCGTCCCAGAAAAGTGTTTCCGCCTGCAGTTCCCCCAGCCGATCGAAGGCCTTGCAAACGTCCCGCAACGCGTCAAATCGCTGGCGCTCCGCGGCAAATCCTTCGAGCTCCGTTTCGACGGCGCGCAACTGACCCGCCAGGGCTTCGCATTGCCCCTCGATACGCTGGATCTCGGCATTCAGCGGCATCAATTCTTCTGCTAACATGGATATGGATGTATTCACGGCGTTCACGCTAAGTTTGGGCGGCCTTTTGGATAACGGCGAGTGAAATACGACCGTATCCAGAAGCCGTGCAGGTTGACATGATTTTTTTGAGCGCGCTGAACGGTATGCTTTTGTCCGCAAGGATGGTGACCTCCTTGCTGTCCACCACAGTTCGGGTGCTGATCCCGATGATGTTGCGTTCCAACTGCTCGAGCCGCGCCGTAATTTCCCCTATCGTTTCCTTGCCCGAGGTTAGCAACTCGGCCGTTCCGATCACGGCCTCCCCCTGGACCAGCACCACGACGGGACTGACCATGATGACCACCGTTTCTCTCGGCTTGGCCTCGGCAATGGAGTCCGGCAATTTGATCTGTTTGGGCGCCTCCACCGCTTCTCCCCCCGACGAGTGAAACAGAAGAAAAAAGACAAGGATGGTGAACACATCCATCAGGGAGGTCAGGTTCAGGCCCGATACCTTCTTTTTGTTGCGCGCCATGCGCTTCAAACGTCTGCTGTTCTTCATGGTGCATCTCCTATGGATATATCGGGGAAAAGGACCACTTTGCGAACCTCTTCACCTTCGTCCGCCTTGATCTCCGTGCCCCGTACGGCATCCATGATCTGGATCAGGTAGTCATATTCGATGTTCGGCTCCATCAGGACCGTGGCGTCCTCCTTCTCAGGATATTGGGCCTTGAGGCGCAGCAGCATTTCGCCCAGCATCTCCATATCGTACTGCCCCTCCTTTTTTGGGATGGCCGCTTCCACGCTCGACCCATTGGCGATTTCGAAGCCGGCCTTGCGCACGATCACCTCGATGGCGAAGTTGGGTGTGTCGATGGCCGCGCCGCCCGAACTGGTCGGCACGCTCAACTCCATGATCGTCACGCGCGAAAAAACCGCGCTGATGAGCAAAAATGGAATGAGCACCACCATCAGGTTGAGGAAGGTGGTGATGTCCAGGGCGGGCGTCTCCTGCATTCGTATTTTTTTCATTTCTCGTCGGCTCATAGTCAACTCGCCTCAAATTGGCGCTTTGCGTAATTGGATATGCTGTTCAGGGCCTTGACCGAGGCCATCTCCAGGCTGTCGACGATCTGGCCGGTGGTGGAGGTCAGCTTGGCATGAAACAGCAACAGCGGGATGGCCGCCATCAGGCCGAAGGCCGTGGTATTCATGGCCACCGAGATGCTGGCCGACAGCAGGTCGGCCTTTTCCGCCGGATTGGCGTTGGCCACCGCCGTAAAGGCTTCGATCAGCCCCATGATGGTCCCCAAAAGACCCAGCAAGGTGGCGATGTTGGACAGCAACGCCACGTAGGGTGTGCGCTTTTCCAACTGCGGGATGATCTCCATCATGCTCTCTTCCATGGCGATCTCGATGTCTTCGCGACGCCGCACCGCTCCCTGACGCGCCAATCCCATGCCCAGCATCTGCGCCATACTGGATTTGTCCTTGTTGGCCATTTGGCGCGCCTTTTCAAATTCACCCTTGGCCAGTAAGGGATGCAGCTGCAGCCACATCTTTCCATTGGCATTCCGGATGCGGTACAGCTGGATCCAGCGCTCGAAAGCGATCGCCACACCCACGGCAAACACCAGCATGATCGGGTACATGAACATGCCGCCTTTCTGAAAAAAGGCTACCATTGTATAGAATCCCATTTTTTTCTCCTCATCAGAACAACATCTCTATTTCGCGGTACTCACGCGGTAGAACTCAAGCTGCCGCATGAAGACATCACGATCCACGGGTCGCTCGCCCTCGTTGAGCATCGAGTCCAGGCTGGTCTCCATGCCGATCTGAGAGCTTTTCCAGGGTACGATATAAAGCGCTTTGGGCGCTTCGTCGTTGCCGACGATGGACATGCCGGAAAGTTCCTTGGTCTCTTCGTCCGTCTGCTTCGACTTCTCCTCCGCCAGCACCGACCCGAAAGACATCAGCACCACGCAAAAACAGATCATCCAACAACGATACATAACCCCTCCCCACCCAAACCGCTCGTGTCCTCGGACATCCCCGCCCCTAACATCTCTGATAGACACACCCGGTTCAACAAACATGGTGAACTCACTTTTGTTCCATCCGCCCTTGAAGATCCGCGATCCACAGCCTGACTTGCCCATCTTCCGGCGCTCCCTCGCTGTATCGTTGGTAGTGTTCCAGCGCACAGGCCGGGTCATTGAGATAGAGGTCGCACAGAATCGCAAGATTCTTATGCACGGGGTAGTAATCGGGATAGTGCGCGAGCGCCTTTTCATAATGCGCTCTTGCTTCGGCGAAACGCCCATTTTCACGGCACAGCAGGCCGTATAATTGGCAGGCCATCGGATGATCGGGAATCAACGCCAGGGCCGCTTTCAGATGCGTCTCGGCCTTGTCCGCCTGACCGATGGCCTGGTAAGCCAGCGCGAGATTGATATAAGGGGCCGTGACCCCCGGCGACTGGGCGACTACCTTTTCAAGCAGCTCGATTCCCCCGGTGTATTCCTTCCGGTTCAACAAATGCACGGCCTGGTCGAATGCTTCGCGTCCCGCTGCATCCAATTGGGGGGCCTCCCGAATGACAAACCCTTCACGCCCGGCTGCGAGGGGCTCCATGGCCAGCCCCTGCGCCCTGGTCGGCGCCTGCGGGCCTGATACGGTGGCCGATCGACCGGAGATGGCACACCCTGTCAAAAAAAGTGCCGCCAGTATCACCCAGGCCGAGATGGCGCCGATGGGTTTGGCGTTCCTTGTCCCGCTTCCGCATGGCATACCCTGTCTGGCTTTCATCGTCGTCATTCCCATCGTCTCCACTACTGCTCCACGAATTCCCGCGCAGCGTTTTCCGTTGTCTCCCCGGTTTCAGGCGTTGCAGGAGTTTCACCTGCCTCGGCCGCAGGTCCATTCATTGGCCCCGGGGACGATACAGGCGCTTGCGCTTCGCCGTCGGGATCTATTGCCACCTCCGACCCGGACGCTTCGTTTGGCTGTCCGGCAACCGCTTCCGGCGCTTGCGGAGCCGGGCGCACGATCTCGTAGACATAACCCTCCAGTGAATCCATCACCCGGCCGCGATCTTCGGGTTTGTCATAGCGTGCGGGAACCAGAGCGGCCAGTTTTTGCAGACTCTTGTCGACCCAGCGATTGTAAACGCCGATGGCGATCAGCTCCAGGTTCTTGGTATGCACGGTGATGGCTTGCTCCTCGAAAGGATAGGCCTGCTCTTCGATGGCCAGTTCGTACTCCTCCAGTTCCAGTGAATCGAGGCCCTCGGGGCGTTCCGAAGAGAGCAACGATTTGCAAAAATGAGCATATATTTCCGCCAGATAGTAGGTCGCCGCGGCGGTCGTCTCTCCGATTTCATAGGCCATGAGTGCATTGAAGGCCCGGCTCGCCGATTTCATGCGATCGCGCTTGGTGCGCAGATTCTTCTCGAAGGGCTTGACCAGCTGGACCGCCGTGAACCGCTCGTAATCCGCCTCGGCCAGCACCAGGGCGGCAGATGCGGCAATGAAACGCGTCCGCGGGGTGCGTTCCGCACCGGCGTCCGCCTCGATAGCCACAATCTGTGCCAACTCCGCCATATAGGCGTCGCGATCGTTCAGGGTCTTAAGAATGTCGGCGATTTTGTTGCGGGTCTCCAGATGGATCTCCACCGGCTGCGGGAAGAACGCCACATAGCGCCGATAGACGGTTAGGGCCTGGGCGGGTTGATGATCCTCGGCATACAGCTCGGCCGCCACCAGAAGCGCCTCCCGCCGGATCTCCTCATCCGTGGCCTCGGTTTCGATGCGCTCGTATTCGGCGGCCGCCTGGGAGAGCTGGCCGTTTTCACGGTAGACATAGGCGATCTTCTTGGTCACCTCGGGTTGCAGGGGATGGTCCGGGAACGTGTCGCGGAAGCCGACGAGCACGGCCGCCGCCGCCGGCCAATCCTTGAGCTGAATCAGCGCCGCGGCACCGTCATATTCGGCATTGGCCCGCAATTTGGAAGTCGGTGCGCTGCGGCCCACCCGCAGGAAATGGTCGGCCGCCGCCCGGTAATCCTGGGCGGCATTGGCCTGCTCACCCTGCTTGTAAATGGACGCCGCCAGGTTGTCGATCACTCCGGGACGGCTCTTGTCTTCCTGCGGCAGCAGGGCCAAAACCTTCATATATGCGGCTTCGGCATCGCCGTAGCTCAACAGTTCAAAGGAGGCGTGCCCGACGACGAGATGGGCGGCGCGCAGGACTTCGGTATCGCTCTGGGGAAAGGTCGCGAGCAATTTATTCGCGGCCGCCAATGCTTCCTGGTACGCCTTCATGACGTATAGATCATCGGCTGCCGCACCCAGCACCACGGCTGCCTTCTCGTGGGCGGGAAAGGTATCCGCGAACTTCAACGAACTGCGCACCACTTCGCGCTTGACCCCGTCCTGCGCTTCGGGAACCGCGGCGGCCAGCGCCTCTCGGTAGGCGTATACCGCCGCATAACCGGCGGCGGCGGATTTCTCGTCGGCCGGATAGCCATAGGCCGTTTTTTCATACTCCACGGCCGCTTCACCGAAGGACCGGTTTTCAAACAAAAGATCCGCCAGGCGATAATTGATCATCGGCGACGCCTCATCGGCAGGGAAAGAGGCCAAAAATTCCCGATACCAGTGCAGGGCCTCCTCGAAATGCTCGGGCTGGTCGTCCTTCTGGCGCTTATCCTGGTAGCAGGCGTGATAATGGGTCGCCAGGTCCTTGAGGTTGGTTTTCAGGTGGTCCAAGACCTCCGGTCGGCCGGCCGGATCGAAATGCTCCCAGTAGGGGGCCTTGAGCCCGTAATTCCGGGCAAAGGCCTTTTTCGCATCGAGCACCAGGGTCGGGAAACCGCCGGCGGTGTGAATCTCGATGACCCGCATGTGAAAGTTGGGCGCCGATTTGTGGAAGGGATTGCGGTCCACGAAGGCATTGTAAGTGGCGCTGGCGTCGGCATAACGGCGCTTGTCAAAGTAAAATTCCGCCAGGTGGCTGTAAACGCGGTCTTCGTAGCTCCGCTGACCGTAGTCGCCGAAATACGCCACCACCGATTCGGCGCCGCCGAGATTGGAAAAGCCCAGGCTGATCACGCGGAAGGTGTCCTCCAGGCGCTTGCGTTCGGTTTCATCCTCGACCGTCTCGAAGTCTGTGCCCGTGGCGACTTTGTAGTCCAACAAGGCGATGAAGCGGTGCAGCGCGTCTTCGTAAAGTTCCTGTTTGTAAAAGGTCCAGCCGAGCTTGTAGAGCGCGAGTTCGTAGTAAAACGACCCCAAGCCGATATCGACGATGGAAGCATAGGCCTCCTCGGCCTCCAGGAAGCGCCGGTGGGAGAAGAAGAATTCGGCGCGCCGGAACTGCACCTCGTCAACATAATGGGATTGCGGAAACTCGCGCACCAGGCGGTCCATCACCGCCATGGCTTCCGGGATGCGGCCGAGCTCTTCGTAGGCGCGCGACATCTGGTACAGCACCTGGTCGTTGCGATCGTACAGGGGATATTCATCGAGCAGCCGCTGGTATAGCGCCACCGCCTCCAGGGCCCCGGCCCGCTCCAGGTCATCGGCCCCTTCGGCACCGGCCGGCAGATCGAGCTTGCGCTCCTCGTTGCCGATCGGCGTCTCACCCCGGGTGGCCCGTTTTTCAAAATCGGCCTCGGATTCCGCCTCGCCCGGTCCCTGGGCCGGGGTTGCGCCGGTCCTATTGGTGGGCGCCCCGATGGGAGACAGCTTCGGGCCGGACGCTTTTTCAGGGGCGCTCAACGCAGGTGCAGGCGCCCGTCCGGTCGCAGCCGCCGTATCGGTCAGGGTCCCGTACTCTTTTTCGATCTTCAAATCGGCCAGCCGCCGGATCGCCTCGGGTGCCAGGGCCGCATCCGGCGTTTCATCCAGGAAGCGCTGATAGCTCTGCATGGCCTTGTCCAGACCGCCTTCGATCCGTTCTTCCTTGATGTCGATACGCACGTGACGCAGTTTGGCAATGGTATCCCTGTCGCCCATGGATTGGCATCCAATCAGCATGCCGGTCAGCATGCCGGCAACCACCACGATGCATCGTCGACGCGAGATCATTGAGCCACCCTCTCCTCGGTCTGGGCCCTGGTGGCCCTGTCGTAGCTGTCCGCCAGGGCGAAGCGCGCTTTGATCTGGAACTCGGCCAAACGCTCGCGGCGCCGGGTGAGCTCGCTCACGGCCATCCCCTCGAGCATGTTTCCCTGGCGGGCCATCAGCGTGTCCACCTTCTCTCCCGCTGTCCGGATCAGGGACCTCAAGCGGCGGATCGTATCGCCGTAACCCTCGTAACTCTGGGACGCCGCCTGCCGGGTGCGCACAAAAACCGTATACTGATGCTGCATCAGCACCACCTCGTCGTTCAGGTCGCGCAGATGGTTGTGAGCCTCGGTCAGCCGCCGGTCGTAATCGGTATAAATGTTCCAGTCCAGAACGCCGCGCAGACGCCGGATCCTGGCGACATCCGCCGCGCACAGGGTATCAGCGGCGCCGGCCAGACGAGCGATGCCCTCGCCCAGGATGCGTTCCGCCGATGTGGCCAGGTAGTCCGGGCGGGGCACCACCAGCATGGCCTGGAGCCGCTTTTCGATGCGGTCGCGCTGCTCCAGCCGGAGGCGCATGCGGGAGTCGAGCTGACGGAAGGCCCGGTCCAGATCCGGCAACAAGGGCTGATAGTATGCCCGGCGGTGTGCGATGATCTCCTCGAATGCCTCGAGGTCCCCGGTCCAGCGGGACAGCCGCTTGCGCAAACCCTCCAGGTCGAGATAGTTCTTCAAGGACTCCTGGAAATCATGGGAGGCCATCAGGTCGAGCAGGTAATAGGTTTCAGGCGACTGGGGAAGCTCGCGCAGCCGCACGACCCAGTTGGCATCCTGCTTCAGCTCTTCCCGCACCAGGGCTTTGAGAAAATGGCCCTCGCGAATGCGCTTGACCGATGCGTCGAGCTTGTCGATTTCGGTGCCGAACTTTTCCAGCGCATGGCCATACAAGATGGCTGCCTTGGCATGGACGGCCAACTTGCCGTAGGCGTATGGCAGGGCCAGCAGGGCCTCCTGAACCGATGCATCGGTGACCTCGCGCGTCACCAGGATGCTCCAGGGCACCAGGGCCCGCTGGAAATCGTCCCGATAGACATCCGCCCAGCCCGAACCCAACAAGGCGCGGTTGGAAAAAGGCCCTTTCAAGTGCACCCGGTCGAGCACCAGTTTGGCGTTTTCGTAGTTTTGCTCCGCCATCAGCTTGGAGCCGAGCACCAGGTTCGATTTGTCCTTGATGGCCTGGATCAGGGGACCGGCGCCGTCCACCTGTCCGGCCTGATCGAGCTGCCGGCGCCCTTCCTGCTCGTTTCCGTCGCGCAGCAGAGCAATGCCGAGGTTGTAAGTGCTGAAGCCCTTGAGGGACCTGGCGTCCTGAAGTCCTTGCAGCACCTTGGCCGCATCGGCGAAACGGCCATTGGCCATGAGGATCTGGGCGCGCAGGAAGGCCACATCGTCCCGGATCCTATCGGGCACCTCGCCGCCGATGCGGTCGATGGCGTATAGGGCGTTGAGCGGCTGGTCTTTCTGGAAATAGATCCGGGCCAGGCGGTAAATGGCGGCATTGCGCACTTTTTCGGGCACATTGCCTTCGATGACAGCTGAAATGGCGCGGCCGGCCCGGCGATGCATGCGGTAGGCCAGTTCAAAATCTCCGACATCGAATCGAGCCTCGTTCAGGTGGTGGTAGAGCGTATCGAGCTCGGGCTCATCGACGCCGCCGTGCTGGGCCAATTCTGCGTCGAGCCGGGCGATGGCATCGAACCACGACTCTTGAAATGCATGGTAGAGCGCCTCGCCGAAATAGAGATCCTTCAGCTCCGCCGGGTCCGACGGATCAGCCGCGGCCGGGCCAACCGCCGCCATGAGAAGAACCAGAATGAGAATCAGCCTCGTCATATGCTATCGATCCTTGAAAGTGACGCCCTGGGCGGAGATTATGATCTCCACGAATTTGGGGCCCACGTCCTTGACCACCTTGAAATTCCCGGTTGTCTGAAGATCGCCGCCACCGGTCGATTTTCCGACGACCGACACCTGCAGGTCATGCGTCCCGGACCGCAGGTTGCCGGTGTAGATGCGCTGCACGCCGCCTTTCCGCAAAGCCTCCAGCTCTTTGAAGGTGTAGATGTGGTGGGTCACCTGCTGGCCGCCCAACCGGATCTCCGCCGCGTCGAGACGGAAGGTCTCGCCCCTGGCCAGCGATACGAAGAAAGCCACCTGGGTGTTGGAGGGGTAAAGCAGCTTCTCTTCCAGCCGGTTCAAATCCGCCGCGATGCTCAAGACATCGGTCTTGATCTCCTGCACCTGCTCGTCAAGCCCCTTGATCTGCTCACGGGAAATCTCCTGACCATGGGCTGAAATGCTCAATCCCAGAAGTAACATCCCCATTCCCAATGTCTTCCATAATGTCTTCATAGCCACCACCTGTCTGCGCCAACCGCTCTATATTTTGCCGATCAAATTGATGAACAGCCCCTGATGCCGGTAATCCATCTGGGTCAGGTCATCGGAAAAATCGCTGAAGTTGTAACCGACCCCCACCTTGACGTGCGCACCGATGTGGCGGTACAGCCCGACCAGCGCGCCACTGCGGCTGTCCTCGGCATCGGGAAGGTCGAGCCGACGGACCTCGAACAGCGCATCCCAGCGATGGAGGAAATGCCAATCGGCCCGGAGCACATAGAGGTGGGCGCGGCTTTGGAAGTATTCCGGGTTCTCCCGGTCTTGAGCGACCTCGCCGTGGCGATAGGCGTACTTTCCGCCCAGGGTCCACCGAGACGTCAGATCGTACATCACGTCCAGGGACCCGATATGGCTGCGCTGGATCACGCTGGAACCGCTGCCGGTCGTCTGATCGGCCGAAGGCAAGTTAAAAAAGTAGGTGTATTTGAACAGGGCGTTGAGCCGATCGTTTTGAACGGGCCGATAGGCGTAGCCGATCACCGCCTCGGTATAATCGCCGCTGTAATCGTCTCCCAGCGAGCTTTCGCTGATAGAATGATTGAATTTGCCGAGTACTCTCCAACTGGGCGACATCTGGTATTTGAAGCTGTTTTTAAACAGCCACGTGGTGCGCTTGGCGAAGCTGGTATCCGGCTGCTCGCTGTTGTCCACCCGGTACTCCAGGGCGCACGCGATGCTCAGGCGTTCGATGCCGTAGCCGATGCGGACGCCCGCGGCAGTGCGCTCGATCTCGGCGGCGGTCACGGGGTCCTTGAGCGTTCCATAGTCGACATTGGCGCCGAAATTCAGATGATCCACGGGCGCCAGGTCCACGCCGGCGGAATGCATCAATCCCGTGGGCACGTCGCCGTAGGCGTACCGTTCCTCTACGAAGATGCTGGCGCTGTCCGAATAGCGGGTGCGGAATCCGGAAGCCAGGTTCCCCTTCCTGGCCCGCAAGCCGTTATCGCTGCGCTCGTTTTCAAGGGTGTAATTGACGTAGAGGGTGGTTCGATCCGAATAAAGATACTCGCTGCCCAGGGTGGCGGCCGGGCCCAGGTCGCCGTCGGAAAGTTCGCCGACCAGATTGAAGCGGTCGGTAAGGCGCCAGGTGCCGCCCGCCCCGATGCGCCCGTTCTCATCCCGGTTGCCGCTGTTCCTCAGCGTCTCCTGGACGAACCCGTAGGCCGACCAGCGCGTGTGGGAATCATAGCCCAACCGCACCACCCCGTCGGTCCGATCGCCCTCCTCCTGGGTTTGGGGAACCACGGCGGAACGATCCTCCCGGCTGTCCGTGCGGACTCCGGAACTTAGCGTCCAATGGCTGGTCAGGCGGTAGTCGAGGTCAACCTCGCCGGACTCGGTCTCGAGGCCTTCGGGTTGCACCTGCTTGTCCATTTTCATACGGGCCGACATCCGGTCCGTGAGCGGCATATCCGCCGTGCCGCCATATTGGGTCACATCGCGGCTGGTGGAGAGGCCCGGTGCCGCGTAACCCGCTTCGAGATCCTGCAGGTAGAAGGTGACCTTGCCCCGCCCCTTTTCAAAGAGGTCGCCGAAACCGAGACTGGCGTCGATGCGGTAGGCCGAGGCCGTCGCGTCGCTCTCCTGGGCGGCGTCGTCCGCCGTGAAATCATATCCGCCGTCCAGGGAGGTGGATTCAGTGACGCCGGCGCCCTTGGTGCGGCCGACCGCCATGCGGATCCAGGAGGCGGCGGACTTGCGCAGGGTCAGGTCCGCGCCGCCGATGTCGGTCTCGACGTCGGCGGCTTCGTCCCGGCTGGCGGTCACGCCGGCCTTGACGTGGTCGTTGAGCCAGTAGTGGGCCCGGCCGCCGAAGGCGACGGTGTCGGGATCGTCGAAACCGGGGGTGTACTCGTAGCGCACCACCAGGAAGAGCGGATGGCCGCTGATGCCGTCGGTGCTGACCAGCAGATTGTCGTCCGCTGTCGATGACAGGGGCGTGGACAACAGGATTCGGCCTTGCAGGTAGTCGATGTCGTAGTCGAGCACCGCGGTGAGCGTCTTGCTCCCCAGGACGATTCCCGAATCCTTGTCGCGCACCTCGATACGAATGCTTTCGGAGCCTTCCAGGATATCCTGGCGCCGCAGGAAGAAGAGCGAACCGCCGGTGCCCCGGAACTCATCGCGCCCGGCGACCGTTCCCGGGTCCGCGGCAAACCCGTCCACCAGCAGCCTCGGTTCGCCGAACGAGGTGGCATCCTGGGGCTGGAGGTGCAGGTTGGCGCCGTACAGCCCCCGGTCCACATGGGCCAGGTCGTTGTCGGCATACCCGACCTTGAAGTTGCCCCACATGCCGTAAGTGTCGTTCTTTTGCGCCTTCACATAGAACTTGCCCGACGTCGGCGCATCTTCCACCACGGTGCTGTCGTCGCCGAAGGTCGGGTAGTGATAGTCCGGGTCCATGCGCCGGAACAGGGCCTCGGGCGACTTATCCATGAAGTTGGAAAAAATTTCATCGACCGGACCTTCACGCGTATCGGCGCTGCCCGTCAGGGACCAGCCATTGTCGAACCGGCCATTGGTGTAAAACGCCAGGCGGCCTTGCAGACTCATGTCTTCGCTGTACTGGGGTTTGTCCGGGGCGAGCAGGTCGGCCGGCCCGTTGGTCTTGTTGCCGGAAACGGTCAGATCGGCAATGCCCACGGTGAACCAGTCGCTGGTCTTCAAGGCCAGATCGCGCAGGAACAGCTCGCCGTTGCCCTGCCGGTCGAGCACGGCCACCTCGACGGTGTGAAAACCGTCGGGCAGAATCTCCTCGGCCACGAAACGGCCTTGGGCGTCGACAGGCACCGGGTAACCGGCCATCCATACCCCGTAACCTTCGGGTATGGCCGTGCCGTGCGCCTGCACCGTGCCGCCGCTGAGCCCAATGTTCTGCACGGCGATGCGGCTTTCACCGTATCCGGCAAGCAGCTCCCGGTCGGCATCTTCCCGGGCCGCGGCCGGATCGGTGCGGTCGGCCACCCACAGCGGCTGGGTAGCGGTTTCGTCGAAACGGCCCTGGCGGTCGTACACCCGCACCAGGTACTGCAATTTGCGCAGCGGCGCGTCAAAAACCTCGAAGCCGGCCTGCCATTGGGCCATGCCGTCGCCATTCATGGCGATGACGGCCAGGGGCAGATCGCGGGTCGACTGGGCCTCGTCGAAAATTCGCACCTCGGCCCGCTCGATAAAGCTGCGGTAGTTGGCATAGAGCCTGAACCGCACCAGGTCGTCGGCCCCATCGGTTTCGGTCCGGTCCTGATAGCAGATCGTGCGCGGCCAGGCGGTGACATTCAAACGCGGCTCCCGGGCCAGGCTGTCGTGCTTGAACTGGATACGGGCCTTGTCCAGGGCCACGTCGGTGCAGCGCTGCACATCGGCCGTGCATTTTCCTGGATCGTCCAACGGCCTGCCGTCCACCGTGATCCGCATGAGGTTCAGCGCGAACGGGTCGGCCGTGGTCACTTCGCGGGTGATCGGTGTCACTTCTACCCCTTCATATTCGTCGAGGACCAACGGCTCGTCATACACCACCTGGACTTGAACGCGGGAGGTCTCCGAGGCGGTGAATCCCGCATTGACCACGTCGTCGGCGTGTACAAATCCCCGCCCGTCGAATTCGGCCTGCTCCGGGGCGAGTTGCATCTGTGCACAAGCCGCCTCCATGGTCCGCCGGGCCCGCGCCATGGAAAGTCCGATGTCGTCGCCGTACACCATGGCCGTGCGCCGCTCCAAACGCTGATTGCCTGTGTAGCCGACAAAACGGAGGCGCACATGGGCCTTGTCGCCGACTTCGTCCATGGCGCGGCGCATCTGTTCGACCGCTTCGGCGGTGATCACCGGCTCGCCGTTTTCAAAGAGGATCGGGGCGATGTCGCCGGAAAGGGCCTGGTGCACGCGGGTGACCGTCTCCACGCCGGCGGCGTCCGGACAGAGCTGGGGTTCGTCCGGCAGGTCCTGCAACGGATCGTCGTACCAGACCTCCACCTCCACGCGCCGGTTCAAGGCCCTGCCCCGGGGCGTGTCATTGGCCGCCATGGGATGGGACGCACCTCGCCCCTCGCTCTCGACCGCCCCATCGGGCATCCCCATCTGCTCCTGCACGGCCTGGGCGATGCGGCGGGCCACGGCCTTGGAAAGGCCCGTATGATCACCGTAGATGCGCTGGTCCCGTTCCCCCAGGGGTGCATTGTCCGTGTAGGCGATGAACTTGACGACGAGCCCGGATTTACCGCCCAGGTTGCGAATGGCCTGTTCAACCTGGCCCAGGAAAAGCGCCGGCACTTCGGACATGCCCTGGTCGTAATGCAGCGGCGCAATGAGATTCTGGACGCGCGCGCGATGGGCATTGCCTTCCTTGTAGCGCAGCTTGCAGACCGTCTCGGTGCGGCACACCTTGATACGATGCACCTCGCGCGGGACCACCACCTCTTCTTCGACCACTGTTTCGCTCAGTTCGTCGTACCACACCTGCACCTCCACCCGCCGGTTGAGCCGACGCCCCGCTTCAGTTCCGTTGTCGGCCACCGGCTGGGTGTCACCCAAACCTTCGTACGAGATGGCTTCGGGCGGCAATCCCAGAGCCCGCTGGCAATATTCGGCCACGGTACCGGCCCGCTCGCGGGACAATCCCATATTATCGCCGTAGCGGGCCTGCAACTCGTCGCTGAGCGGCAGCGTGTCGGCATGACCGATGAAATGGAGCCGGACGTTGGCGCGGTCCAGCATGCGCTCGAGCACGCGGCGCAGCAGGTCGAGATAGTCATCGGGAATGTCGACCTCTCCCAAGCCGAAATGGATGGGGGGCACCAGGTGATCGAGCTTGACCGTGTGGGCCTGTTGTGCGACGGCCGCGCGCACCTCGGTGCGATCGCCCGCCGCTTCTTCAAATATGGCCGGATCGTGGACCCAGGGCGTGAAGGACGCGTCGGCCGGCAGATGCATCTCGGCCGAGGCGCCGGCGGCGTATGCCTCGTCGGCCCTCGTCTCTGCGCCGGAAGCTGTCGCCGCCACGACCCACCAGCAGAGCAGGGCCGCGCCGCTTCTGATCATCCATCGCATCGACTTCAATCGGATCAATCTCATACCTTCTTCCATCTCTTCACAATCACCGGCCGGTGTACGGTCCACCACGGCGCCAGAACACCTCGGTTTCCACCGCCAGGCGGTACCCACCGTCCACCTCTTCCCAGCGGCGGACAATCCGCTTCTTCAGGGCGTCGAGCCGCTCGCGCACCAGGGCTTCTTCTTCGATGTCGGCCAGGTACGACAGCCGCAGCATGGACGCAGACCTGCCCAGTTCTGCCACCAATTCTTCGATGCGCGGGACCCACTGCAGGCGCAATTCGCTGGTGTGGGGCTCAAACGCGCCGTCGGCCATATCCATGCGCACCACGCGATGGATGGTTGCCCCGAAATGGAAACGGAGCATCTTGCCGCGGGTGGCGCGCTGGACGCGCGGGTTTTCGCTGGTCAGGCGATAACCGGTGGGCAACGAACGCTCGTCCAGCTTGAGGATGAAGTTGCTGCCACGGTCTTCGTCGGGAACCGCCGCACAGGTGATATGAAAACGGCCGTGTTCGTCGCTGGTGGCGATGAGCCCGCGCGCCGTCACGACCCGAACTCCGGCCAGGCCGGATTCGCCCTCGTCCGGGTAGCCATTGAGGTTGCGGTCGTCGAACACCTTGCCGATCACATCGGTGCAATCGAAATCGGGATCGGGGATGACCCGTACGGTGGCCGTGGCCTCGCCCGAAACCGCGGTGCCGAGCACCGCGTTGCTCACCATGGCCCGGTTGACGTATTCGCCCTCGGAGACACCCGAACCGACCACCAGCAGCAGCTTGAGGGTGCGCACCTGATTGACCTGCAGTTCGAGATCGTCCCAAATCAGCTCCCGGCCGTTAATGCGCGGCTCGGTCGCCGTACCGTCGAGACGGGCCGAACCGGCCACATATTTAAAACCGGCCGGAAAGCGGTCGATGATGCGCATGTCTTCCAGGGGCACGCCGAAAACATTGGTCACGGTGATCGTGTAGGGCACCAGGGCGCTCCGGGTCACATTGATCATGGACGAGGTCTTGCTGATGGCCACGGCTCCGCCCAGTTCGGGGTCGATGGGAATCGGGTTGTTGAAAATCTGGCTGTGGCCGGGCACGACGGCGTCGTCGAGGGTCAGGTGCAGGTAGTAGACGGTCCCGGCCGTTCCTGGTTCGGTCGAAAGCGGCGGCACCTCGGCCGAAGCCACCGACTCACAGAAGTCGGCTGTGGCCGGCACGGCATCGGCCGCGCTGCCCGGACAGGCCGGTACAGAGAACGGGGGCATGGATGCCTCGTTGGCGGGCGCGATAATTCGTGACGGCATGGAGAGAAAGCCGGTGGCCGGCGGCGTCACCTCGATCAGGTAGGCGCCGCCAGACGGACAGGCCGCATCCCCGAAGTTCAAGTCAAACTTATAGAAACCGTCTGCAGCGGTCACCTGATGCTGCTGCACCGGGTCGTCGAAACACCCGCTGGGCAGGGTCTCACCGGAACCAGCGTTGACCAGGGTCAGCGTGGCGCCGGCCACCGGTGCGCGGGTCACCGAATTATAAACGACACCATTGGGCCATAAGGGCAAGTTCAGGTTCTGCAGGTTGGCGCCGTCTGCGACAACAATGGCACCGATGCGTTGGGGGCCGTCGGTGAACACCGAATCGGCATATCCCAGTGACGGGGTGTTCGCGCCGGCGCCGGCCGCCCGAAAACGGATCTCATAAAGATCCGAGGAACCTGCATTGGGAAGCAGGCCGCTCAGCCGGTAAGCGCCGTCGGCATCGGTCGGCACGGTCGTCACCAGCACCCCGTTGCGGTAGAGCGCCACCGACCAGTTCTCCAGACCGGCTTCACTGGTCGTGTCGAAAATGCGATCCAGGCTGGCATCGTGCCAGACATTGCCGTTGAGGGCTGCACTGCCGGGCATGCCGCCCACGTCGATGGAGACGCTGGCCGATGCATTATCGGACGGGGTGTTCCATTGTACGACGCTGGTGTTGGTGATGGTCGAGCCCATGCCGACGACCGGGTCGATCTGCACGCGGAACCGCACCACGGCCGTGGCGCCCGGCGGCAGATCGCCGTATTGAGCGGCATAATCGGCGGTCAAGAGATCGGCCGCGAAGGTCACCCCGACCGCGGCGCCGTTGAGGCTGCCCGAGCCGGCCACGTAGGTCACCTGATCGCCCAGGGGCGGTCCCAGATTGTCGGAAATGACCACCTGCGTGGCAGGCAGACTGCCGATGTTGGTCGCCCGGATCACATACTCCAGGACGCCGCCGGGCAGCGCCGCGCCGCCGCCGGAGACAATGACCTGTTTGGTTATCGACAGCAGCTGGGCGGCCCCCACCACGATGATCGTCTGCTGATACCCGTTGGACGGCAGGCCATCGGCATCGGTGAGCAGGGGCGTCAGTTCACCGCAAGTGACCGTGCCCTGGTTGATGATCTGGGTTCCGGTAACAGCGGCGCCGTCGACCTGGACATCGAAGGTGACCGTCGCACTTTCCCCCGGTGAAACGATGCCCGTACCCGGATTGTCGGCGGAGTGTACGGCCAAACCGGCGATGAGCGGCGAAACGCCGCCGTCGGGCCCTGTTGAAACGCCGTTGAGCCGCATGGAATCGGCCACGTAGGTCGTGTCATTGGGCACGGTGTCGGTGATGCGCACGCCGGTGGCCGGAACGGCGCCGTCGTTGCGGATGACGATGGTGTAGCGCAGCACATCGTTCGGATCGACGATGCCCGCGGTTCCGTTGTCCACTTCGATGGCAACGGTTTTGTGGGCGTAGAGCAGCGGCAGATTGCCGACCACATCGCGGGTGGGATCGTCCGGGGTCGGGGTGGCCGGATCGTCGGAGGGCTGCTCGGGCTGCAGCCCGCTGCCCGCGCCGCTGCCGGCCACGAAGCCCTGGTTCTCGATGACCAGGCCGTTCATGGCACTCAGGTCGACGACCACATCGAAGGTCACGGTGGCCGTGGTGGCGGGCCCCGATGCGGCATCGGCGCGCAGGTACCCGGCCGTGGCGTTTTCCGGCGCGTTGACCGGAATGCCGGCGTGCAACGGGTTCAGACCGGGCGTGGGGTCGGGCACCAAGCCACCGTTCAGCCTCGTGCTGGCGGGCACGTAGGCGGTATTGGCCGGCGTGACGTCGCGCAGGGTGACGTCCACCGCGTCTTCGTTGCCGATGTTTTGAATGGTGAGGGTGTAGCGCAGGGTATCGCCGGCCATCAGGACCGCCGGATCCCCGGTCAGGTCGGTGGAAATTTTCTCCACCCGAAACATCGGCGCCGAAGCGATCAGGGTCTCGGTGGGATCGGCCGCCCCGGCCAGGCCGGGGTCGTCGCTGAAGATGGCAGGCGCCGCGCTCTGCAACTCGGCCTGGTTGAGGACCACGGTGCCGCTGGTGATCACCGGCGCCAGGGTCGCCTCGAAGACCACGGTGAGCGTGTCGTCGGGATCGCCCTGGGCGCCGATGACCAGATTGCCGATCTGCACGAGGCCCGTGCCGCTGACGCCGCCAGCCGGATTGCTGGTATCGATACCGCCCGCCCCATCGATGACGATCAGCGTGTTGGGGGCGAAAGCGACCGGGCTGTTGAGCCGATCGAGTTCGTCCACGATGGTGATGCCGGATAGGCCCACCGGGCCGCCGTTGGTCAGCTCGATGGTGTAGCGCAACGTGTCGCCCGGCGTGGCGTTGCGCCCCGGATCCTGACCGGTGGCTGCGTTGACCACGCTCTTGCGGAAGGTCAGCACCGGTGCTTGCGTCGTCGTGGTGTGCACATCTTCATGGTCCAGGGTACCGGGTGTGCCGTCGGTCAGGCTGCGGACATGGACGCGCGGCGTGGCGCCCGGCACCTCGGGATCGGCGCTGAACCATTGCGTGGCGCCGGCGATATTGGTCAGGGTAATACCGTTTTCGCTGTCGGCATCCAGGGCGAGCGCATAGCTGATGATCAGGCGATGGTCCGGGGGAACGCCGCCGACAGGGGACAGCAAGGTAAAACGCCACTCGCAGGCGGGTTCGCCATCGAAGACCACCGCAAAATCGCTTCCCTCCGCCAAGGGCCCGGATACCGCCGTCACGCCGTCGGACTGGAAGATCTGCGCGTTGATATTGGACGGACCGGCGGCGCACATGCCGCCGGCCGCCTCGTTGGGCAGGCGGTCCACGATGGTGGGATTCCAGACCGTACCGGTGCTCGTATTGTGAACGTCGATGGTGTAGGTCGCAGGGGCCGACGCCTGGACCGTCGCTGGTCCTGATTTTTGGACGGTGAGCCCATCCGCACCGACGATGGTCATGTCGTCGGTGGTGTCGGAACCGCCTGGCGCCTGTGTCCCCGGATCGTCAGGGATCTGGTTGTAGGTGTAGTCGGCGGTATTATTGAACGCCAGCCCAGTGACATTGACCGGGCTGTGGGCAAGCATCACCGTGATTTCGATAACGATCTGCTCGCCGGCCGGGATGTCGATGCCGATGGTGGGGTCCTCTATCACCAGGTTGGTGGCCATACCGGTATTGACCGGCGTCCAGGGCTGGGAACCGGAGATCTTGGCAACGCCGACGAAGCTCAGGTCGGCGGCCGAGGCGCCAAGGTCGTCGAGGATGCGCACGTCGTGCAAGGCCGTAACCTGGGGCATGGCCGGAACCGTGATGCGATAGGCGAACAACTCGCCGACGGCGGCGGTCGGTTCGGCCGGATTCTCCTTGAGCAGAGGATCGGGCGTCGCGGTGGTGAAGGTGACCCCGGCGATGTTGCTCGGTCCGTAGATCTGGGGCTCGCCGAGGATGCCGCCTTGTTCTGGGATCGCCTCGTCGTCCAGCGAGTAGTAGCGCTGGACCTGGGCCTGGTTGGTGAGGGTCAATCCGGCGCCGAGGGTGGCGTCGGCCTGCACCTGATAAACCACCCGCAGCGTGTCGCCGGCGGGGATCGTGTACTGATCGGCCGTACCCGTATCAAAATCCCACGTGACCGTGCCGGTGGCGGCGTCATAGAGCGGTGCAAGGTTGGGCAACACCGCGCCGGACAGCAATTCCATGCCGACCAGGGTGATGGCGGCCGCACCGTCTCGCATGCCCACGGGCAGAATGTCGGTGAGCAACGTGTCGTACGCCGGCGCACCGCCGCTGTTGACGATATCCACGGTGTAGGTCACCCGCTCACCGGCGGCCAGCAGCGTATCGCCGCCGTCGGCCAGGCCCGACTTGGCCACCGTTAGCACGGGCTGTACCACCGTGAGCGATGCCGCATCGCTCTGGGTGGCGGCCGGACCAGTGGCCGTGGCGTAGTCCATGTCGACCGTGTTGTCCAACGCCGTCGAGGCGACATGGGCGATGCCGGCGTCCGGCAGGATGCGCGCCAGGTAAAGAATTTCCAACGTATCGGTGGTCGGGTCGCCGAAGGGATCGTTGACCACGTCGCCGATGGTCCATGCCAGGGTTCCGGTCTGGCCGATGACCGGCACATTGGCGCTGCTGATGGGCGAATAGCTGAAATTGGATCCAGCGCCCGAGGCGGGCGGAGCGTAGGCAGCGGTGGCGTCGCCGTTGATCCGCACTGTGCCGGCGAAGGCCATGCCGCCGGGCAGATGATCCTCGATCTGAACGTTGCGCGTCAATCCTCCGGACAGGTTGACCGCCAGGCGATAGGTGATGATATCCCCCACGCGGGCCACTGCATCCGCACCCGTACTCCACGGGGGCGTATCGAAGGTGTCGGCGCCGATCGTCTTGTCGATGCTGTTGGTGTCTACGGTGGTCGTGGTGGCGACCGCCGGTCCGGCGCAGTAGTCGTTCGGTGCGGTCCAGGCGGGACACCCATCGCCGGTGCGCTCCAAGCCGTTGTCCCCGTCGAGGGAGGTCCAGTCGACCATGGCGCTGTTGCTGATTTCTCCGCCGGCCGCCGTGACCACCGCCCGATAGATCAGCACCAACGACTGGCCGGCCGGGATATCCAGCGAGTCGTCGCCGTTGCCTCGGCCCCAGACCAGGGGACCGTTCGGGGCGTTGGCCGGCGCGGCAACGAATCCCGACACCACCGCCCCGCCGATCAGGGCCGTGGGGGTAAAGCCGCTGTACAGCGAAAGGCTTGCCGGCAGGGTGTTGACCACGTTGACGTCATGGGCCGTGGATGTGCCGCTGTTGAGGATGGCGATCACATACTCGAGCAGGTCCCCGCCCTCGGGTGGATCGGTCGGCAATTTGCCCGGGCTCACGTTGCTCACGGTCTTGGTTGACGCCAACAGCGGCTCAGCCACGGTCACTGCGGGTGCGGCGTCGCTCAAGCTCTCCTGGGCGCCGGTCTCACCGTGGGTGTAATTTGCCAAGGCCCCGTTCTGCAGCGGATCGCCGCTGTCGGTAACCAGGTCATTGTTGACGCGCGCGAAATACTGAATGCGGATGAGCGGTGCGATGGCGTTTTGGTCCGGGTCATTCTCTGTCTGGGTGACGACCGTGCCGATATCCCACACCACGCTGCCGCTGCTCCCATCGACCGGGAAGGCATTCAAGGCCGCTTCGGCCGGTGTCAGGCCATTGATGGCGGCGATCCCCTCGAAAGTGTAAGTGACGTCGAAACCGGCGTTGTTCTCCAGAAAGTAGCTCAGTCCAGCGGCATCGAGGCTGTCGGCGACCCGTACGTTTTGGATGACGCCTTCGGGCAGACGAATGTCGAGCCGGAACGTTTTGTGCGCTCCAATCGTCGGCACCGCCGCCGGATCGAGGTCGCTCTTGGTCAAGGACACGGCCGGGACCGTCACCTGGGCGCCGGCGACGGTTTCGTAGTCGTTGACCGCGTCGCCCGCATGGGGCAGTGCGCCGACCCGCATGCCGGTTTCCGTACCGTCGGCGCCGATCAGGCCGCTGCTGTTGAGCGCGGTGGTCCGGCCGGGCAGGGACGTCCAATCGGCCTGGAGGGTGTTGTCCAGCACTTCCAGGGGCTCAACAACGTCGTCCACGCGGACGTCGAAGGTAAAGCCGATGGTGCCGCCCGGGTCGATGCCGTTGGGGACGTTCCAGCCGAAGATCGGCCGATTGTTGCCCAGGGTGGTGATATCGACATTATCCGGTGGATGCGTGCCGCTCACATTGCCGATGTAAGTCAGGTTTCGTCCGTCCAGATCGTCCAGCACGCGCAGGTTGTAGGCCGTCGCCGTACCCGTATTGGTCGCCGTTACTGTCACAGTCAGCACATCGGCGGCATCGGCGGCGGCCACAGCAAACGCCTTGGTCATCTCGATGTGTGGTTCGCGCACCACCACGTCGACCTGGTCGAAATCGAGCACAACGGCCGCGCCGGTCTCATCCAGGTAACGGGCGAAGGCCTGGGTGGCCGGATCGCCGTTGGACATCACATCCCCGTCGTTGGTGGCGGCCGTATTCTCGATCCGGGCGATGAAGCCGATATCCAGGTCGTATCGTTCGCCCATCGTCCCGTTGGTGACCCGCTGGTCGCCGAACTGCCACTCGACGAAATCTTCGCCGCAGGTGGGCGTGATGACGCCGCCCGGATCGAAACCCGCAGCGGCGTAAGGTGGCGCATCGAGATTGACGGCCGGCGCTTCGGCGCAGCGCATGCCTTCGGGCAGTTCGTCCCGGATGACGAAGTTGCGCAGCAACGCCACCGGCAGCGATGTGGTCAGCCGGTACTCGATCTCCTCACCGATGGAAACCTCCTGGGTGGCTGGTGCCGCTGCAAGGGGCGTGTTGGAAAGGCTCGCGATCCGCTTGGGTTCGGTTTCCACGGGAATGATGCGCACCGATGCCGAAGCGGCATCCGAAGCGTAGATGCGCGCGCCGCCGATGTCGCCGTTGGGCCGCTGGGGCACGCTCTGGTTGCTGAAATCGTCGACGATGCCGCCTTCGAGACTGTCGTAGGCGGCGCCCGCCGTGTTGGTGAAAGTTTGCAGCGGCGCGGCGTCATCGTCAAAGTCGACGCGGTAGTAAAGTTGCACCGACGTACCGGGATCGATACGCTGCAACGGGGTGCTGTGCGCGTATGAAAAAGTGATCTCCGCGGGCGTGCCGTTGTCCACGACGTTGTCGCCGATGCTTCCCTCGCTGCCCGCGCCCGCCTCGTCCGTGGCGCCGTCCGCGTCATTGTTCAGACCGTCGGCGTTAAACGGCAGCACATAGGCCAGGTCTATGGCGTCCAGCGTGTCGGTGACCGTGACGTCGTAGGCCGGCGCACGCGCCACGCCGTCGCTGGCCGCCGTGTTGGTCAGGGTGATGCGGTAGATGTAACTGTCGTAGGCATCGCCGTCGTCGGCTAGGGGCACAAAGTTGCTGCAGGTCGTCCCGACCCCGTACAAGGTCTCGTTGCACACCTCCTTGACCACCGTAATCTCCGGCTCGGTGACGGTGAGCGAGAAGCGGCGCACCTCCACTCTTGGGTAGCCGATCGTGCCCGGCCCCAGGTCGTAGACCTCCTCCATGCCGGTGCTGTCGTTGAAGAAGACGGCCTGGAAATAGGAGTTGAGCGTGTTGGTGCTCAGGGCCGCGTGCCGGTTGGGTGCCGCGCTGGCATTTTGGGGGTCGTTCAGCAGGCGCGATCGCAGATCGACCCGGAACCATTGGTCGATGACATTGATGCGCTGGCCGGGCACCACCGTGTTGAAGGTCCAATTCACGTAGTCCGGTGCCACGGCCTCGTCGAGGGGGGAGAGGCCGGCCGGGTTGAGCGTGACCCCTTCAATGTCAGCAGTACTGGCCGCATAGGGGTCGGTCGAGGAGATGTAGCCCTGGCCATCGGGCAGTTGATCCACGACCTGGATATCCTGCACGGCGATGTAGGTGAAGCCCGGGGTCTGGAACCCGAACCAGCCGCCGGTGTCGATGTGATAGGAACACTCCTCGCCGATCTGTACCAGCACATCCGGGGAGCCGGGCGGCGGATTGTTCTCCGAACAGGTGCCCACCTGAGATTTGAGCAGGTTGAAGCCGACCACGCGGGCACGCACGCCGTCCACCGAATAGGTGTTGGCCGGATCGGTGATGCCGTCGCCGCGGGCCGTGGAGGTCGGAAACCAGAGCGGCGTGCCGTCGTATAGCGTGATCTCACCGGTCACGTCTGCGCGGAAAGTCAGGTCGTCGGCAATCAGCGCTCCCGGATCGCTGCTCTTGACCACCTCGAAAGTAAACCCCACGGTCTGCCCCGGCGCGATACTCCCGCCGTTGGAACACTGGTATACCGCGGCCGACGAGGGAGTCGACGCGGGCAGCTGCCACTCCCGGTGGGCCGGAGGATTGGCCGTAAGACTGCACCCGGCGGGCACGGTGACCACCTGCATGGTCTCCCCGAAGCTGACGTAGGCGTAGTAATCTTCAGCCTGGTGTCCTCCGTTGTTGGTCAAATTGACGGTGAGCGGCAGTCGCTGGGCCGGATCGCCGGTCAGGATGAAAACCAGCTCGCTGCCGGCGATATTGATGTCCAGATCCTCGGGATCGGTCTGGTGGGTCGTGACGATGGGATAGCTGGGCGGATGCTGCGTCACACCGGGCTGGCAGAAGTTTTCGAAATCGACATACAACCGGTTCTCCACCTGGATGGCGTTGGCCGGATCGGTGCCCGGCGGATCGCTGGCCGGATCCTCGGTGCGCACATCGAGATTTGCTGTGCGATCGTATGATTCGGGCCGCACCAGAATCACGCCGAAATTGATCACCAGCCGGTCGCCGTGGCGCAGCAGGTCAAATTGATCGGCATGATCGGGATGGGTCGTACTGCTGTACAGCCGGAACTCCGGTACTGTGTTGGAAAGCGCCACGGCCGGGTCGGTGGTCGTGAGCGGAACGGTGCCCGCCACCGGATTGGTCCATTCGATCCGGTCGGTCAACCCCGGATAGGTGCCGTATGCGCCATAAGCCGTGATATTCGGCGTGAAAGTGGGGTCGACCACATATTCGGCGGGCAGCACATCTCGAAGGTTGATCCCTTTGATGGTGCCGCCGGTGAGATTTCGGATGGTGATGCGCACCCGCCCCCTTGCCCCGGCCGGCTGGGCGGCCGAAGCGATGCCGATGTACTGGGTGACGATGCTGAGGTTGGTCCCGCCGGCGTCTGAAAAAGTGCTCAAAGTGGCGGATGAGGTACCCGGCGTCGCCCCATAAGAGGTGGCCGATATGCCACCGGCCGGTGATTGGGATTGACAGCCCCATTGCACATCCGACACCGTGTTGGTCGTGGCGGCCCCACATGAACCGTTGGGCGTGCTGGGGACCTTACCCACCAGGAAGATGTCGGCCGAACCCATCTCCGGCACATCGACCAGGTCAGGAGAGTCAGTGGCCGGATTGCCGAAAGGGTTGTCCACATCGAAGTTGTCGATGCTGTTGCCGATCACCGGCACACATCCCGTCCCGCCGGGATCCACGCCGTCGTTGGCGGCCACGGCGGCGGCCGTGGCTTCTGTCGGACAGACGTAGTTTATGTCGATGTTGGTTGTTCCCATCAGGTCGTCGAAACGCAGATCCTGAAGGTCGGCCGAACCGTCGTTGGTCACCCGGACGCGCCAGATCAGGTCGTCGTTGACGTTGCCGTAGACGGCGCCGGAATACTCCCCGCTGTCCTGCCCGGCATCGACGTTGCGGCCCTGCTTGAAGACTTGTGGCTCGGGTTCGCGCAACGGCAAAAGGTTCAGGCCGGTGCTGACCGTTGCCAGACCGGGGAAGCACGCTTCGTCTCCTTCCGTGTCATAGGTCAGATCGGCTTGTATCAAACGGGTGGCGCCGACCAACTGCTCCTGGATCGAGGGATTGTGGTGGGTCACCGCGAAGGTGACGGTGAGGCTGTTGATGTCATGAATGCTGGGCGCATACGCGAGGCTGGCTAAGGCCGGAATCTCGGCGGATGTCCATGTAAGAATCGAATTATTGGGGCCGCTGACGGCCGGCGCGCTACCGACCATCCAGGGCCCCCCGTTCACCTGGTACCTGACGGGCGTGGGGGCGGCGGGAGCGAAGGTGAGGCCGGAGCTGGCCAGGTTCTCCACCAATGTCATCTGGGTCATGTCCACCTCCTCGTATCCGTTGGAGATGATGACCGTGACATAACCGTAAGCACACAGCTCGCAATAACTGGTGCCGAGATCGTGGCGGATGATGGCCGGCGTTCCGGGCTTGAGATCACACGGCGCCGACCATGCCGATGGTGGCGTCAGAACGATGGCCAGGAGGCATAGAGCGGCCGTGGCGACATAGGCTGCCGCGCATATCGAGCTTGATTTCTTCAGCACCATGCCAGGTCACCTGCGGCGCATGAGTAGAAATATACCGGAAGAAAAAATTCGTCCGTCATCGACCCTATGGCAATAGAGAAGAAATCTTCCATGACATCTCCCGATGCAAAACCACCGCGCAAAAAGGTGCACCGTGAAATGTCGCGCCTCTGCCCGGCAACCCTGCTGCCATATCCTTCGGCTTGAAGGACTTAGGCCAGTGGCTTTGCGTCCCACCCTTTCAAGTGGTTTGCCTTTTTCTCAGTGCAAGCAATAATGTCTGATAATGTCTTCTTGTTGAGGTTAGCCTAAAAGTACTAAAAATCATCTTCGGTTGGGCAAGCAGCAATTTCGATGCCAGCCTATCAAAACCCTCTTGAGTAGAATACGCCCGGGCGCAGAAAAGAAGCAAAACTGCGGGCACTTATCCGCTTTTCAGCAGATTGAGATCAATGTGTCGCTTTCAACCTTTGCCGGCGGCGGCAAAGAGCAACTGGAAGGTAGCAGATGTCTATTTTTTATGACACCCGTCCAAATCCGTACACAAAATAGCACATCCCGAACTCAGGCATTCCGCTTTATCCGCCATGGTGAAGAGCAGCGGTGTAAGATGGTTTTCCAACCTTGTTCAGTTACTTTTTAAATAAAACCAATAGGTTGACAATATGCCATTTGGCAACGAGACGGCCTCCATGACCTGTAACCGGATCGGCGACTGGTGCGATACATTGAATGCTGATCATAATTTTATGGATTGATGGAAAATCAACTTGACAGAAATCGGCAAGCGCCGTAGGTTTTCTGAGGGGAAACTTTTCAGATCTTTTTTTTATTTTAAATACAATTAGATATTTCATTTTTAGATTTTACAGCTCAAATTTTTCATATTTGGAAACCCTGCGCTGAGATGTCTGTTCTCTTTTGGCGATCAGCGCTCCGGGACCTGGCGGAACAGGCCTGTATGTTTGAAGAAGCCGACATCGGAAAGAACATCAAATCCCTTCGGGTCGCCCGGAGTCTCACCCTGGAGGCTCTGGCGAAACGCACCGGTTACACCAAAGGATATCTATCCAAAGTCGAAAACTCGAAAAAATCACCTCCCGTTTCAACCTTGATCGTCATTGCCAAGGCACTTGGCGTCACCCTTCCCCAAATCTTCGGAGAAGATGTGACCACCGCCCGATGTGCGGTCGTTACCAAGGAAGAGCGGCACCTGATGGCCCGCAGCGGGGACGATTTCGGATACTCGTATGAGACGTTGGCCCATAAGTATCCGAACAAGAAAATGATGCCCTCCATTTTGACCCTTCCTGGGGGATCCAAAAGCAACAAGTTTTTTCAACATGAAGGCGAGGAGATGATGCTGGTATTCGAGGGTCGCATGCGTTTTTTCCATGGAGAAGAAGTTTACATCCTGAATCCCGGAGATTGCGTCTATTTCGATTCAGGCATCCCCCATCGCGGGGTCGCCGACGGAGATCAGGAGGTCAAATGCGTCATGGTGATCTATACGCCATGACGATACCCTAAACAGAATGAAAATCTCATATTTACCGACAACCTTGAGGCAATGACCACAGGCAAAGGAGAAGTCAGACCGATGGAAAACCAAACGCCCCAAAAAGCCATCATAACCGCAGCCGTCTCCGGCGCGATCCATACCCCGTGCATGTCACCCTATCTGCCACTCACGCCGACTCAACTCGTCGAAGACATCATGAGCGTTTACGAGGCCGGCGGCGCGGTAGCCCACCTGCATGTGCGCAAACCGGAAAACGGTCAACCCGTAGCGGATCAGGAAATCTTCCGGGAGGTGGCCGCGGAGGTCAAACGCCGTTGCGACATCATCCTGTGTCTCACCACCGGCGGCAGCCTCGGCGACTCGGTGGAAAATCGGGGCAAGGTCGTATCCACCCTGAAACCGGAACTGGCCAGCCTCAATGCCGGCTCCATGAATTTCGCGCTGTTCCATGTGGTCCCCAAGTTCGAGGGACAGTGGAAGTATGACTGGGAAAAGCAGTACCTGGGCGGCACCGAAGACTTCATCTTTCCCAATACCTTTCTCACCATTCGCCAATTCGCCGAACTGATGGGACGCAACGGCACCAAGCCGGAATTCGAGATCTACGACGTGGGCATGATCAACAACCTGGCCTATCTAATTGAGGCGGGCCACGTTCAGAAACCGGTCTACCTGCAGTTCGTGCTCGGCATCCTCGGCGGTATACCGGCCACCGTGGAGAACCTGGTGTTCCTGGTGCAGACCGCCCGCCAGCAGATCGGGAATTTCCAATGGTCGGTCTGCGCGGCCGGCCGCGCCCAGTTCGCCATGACCACCCACGCCCTGCTCATGGGCGGCCACGCCCGGGTGGGTCTGGAGGACAATCTCTACCTGTCCAGGGGTGTCCTAGCCAAAAGCAGCGGAGAACAGGTGGCCAAACTCAAGCGGATCGCAACCGAACTGGGCGTGGAAACCGCCACTCCGGCCGAGGCACGAAAAATTTTAGGGCTCAAAGGTCTGCAGCACGTCGGATTCTGATTCCCCGAAATCGGGACTACTCATATTTGAAAGGGAGGCAGCATGCAAAATCTAAAACCCTTGTGGCGACCCTCTGAAGCTTTTACCCGCAATTCAAACATTGTGCGTTTCATGAACGAGGCCAACCAGCGTTACAACCTGTCCCTTTCAGATTACCACCAGCTCTGGCAATGGTCGGTGGATCATATTCCCCAGTTCTGGGAACTCTTCTGGCAGTTCGCCGGCATCATCGCCAGCAAGCCCTATCACACGGTGGTCGACGATCCGCTCTGCATGCCCGGTGCCAAATGGTTTATAGGTGCAGAGCTCAACTTCGCCGAAAACCTGCTGCGCTACCGAGACGATCGTACCGCCCTGATCTTCCAGGGTGAAGGTCAACCCCTGAAATCCCTGACCTATCGCAACCTGTACGAAGAGGTGAGCCGCATGGCCCAGGCCCTGGCTGCTGCGGGCGTCACCCGGGGCGACCGGGTGGCCGGATTCATGCCCAACATGCCCCAGACCATCATCGCCATGCTGGCCGCGGCGAGCCTGGGGGCCATCTGGTCCTCCTCTTCCCCGGATTTCGGCATCAAGGGCGTGCTCGACCGTTTCGGCCAGATCGAGCCCAAGGTGCTCGTCACCGCCGACGGCTACTTCTACAACGGCAAGGCATTCGACAGCCTGGAGCGGGTGGGCGGCATCCTCAAGCAACTGCCCAAGGTGGAAAAGGTGGTGGTGGTCGGCTACACTCGCAACGCACCGGATCTGTCGGCCGTGCCAAACGCCGTTTCATGGGAAGCATTTCTCACCCCCTATGCGCCGAAACCGATCGATTTCGTCCAGGTGCCGGCCGAACAACCACTCTACATCATGTACAGCTCCGGGACGACCGGCAAGCCCAAGTGCATGGTCCAGAGCCATGGCGGCATCCTGCTCAACCAGCTCAAGGAACACTTGCTGCACTGTGACCTGCGGCGCGACGACGTTCTTTTCTACTTCACCACCTGTGGATGGATGATGTGGAACTGGCTGGCTTGCGGCCTGGCCGGCGGTGCCACGCTGGTACTTTACGATGGGTCGCCCTTTCATCCCGGACCGGAAGTCCTGTGGAAACTGGCCGAGCAGGTGGGCATCACCATCTTCGGCACCAGTGCCCGTTACATCACCGCCCTGGACGAAGCCGGCTTCGAACCCGGTAAGCAGTACAACCTGGAGAAGCTGCGCATGATCTGCTCCACCGGATCGCCTCTGTCCGTCTCGGGGTTTGAATATGCCTATCGGGCCATCAAGGCCGACATGCAATTGGCTTCGATCAGCGGCGGCACTGACCTGAACGGATGCTTTGCCCTGGGAAATCCCATGCTGCCGGTCCATGCCGGCGAACTGCAGGGACCGGCGCTGGGCCTCGATGTCCATGCTTACAACGACGCCGGTCAGCCGGTCTATGATGAAACCGGCGAACTGGTTTGCGCCAAGGCCTTTCCCAGCATGCCGGTTTACTTCTGGAACGACCCGGACGGCGAACGCTACCGCAACGCCTACTTCACCAAGTTTCCGGGCGTCTGGACCCACGGCGACTTCATCAGCGTCAACAGCCGAACGCGCGGCATCACGATTTACGGCCGCAGCGACGCCACGCTCAACCCTGGCGGCGTGCGCATCGGCACGGCTGATATCTACACCGCCCTGGAAAACGTACCGGAAGTGGCCGACAGCGTGGTGGTCGGGCAGAAGTGGCAGGACGACGTGCGAGTGGTTCTGTTCGTCACCCTGGCCAAGGGCGCGACCTTGGACGAGAACCTGATCAAGAAGATCAAGCAAACCATCCGCGAGGCCTGTAGTCCGCGCCATGTGCCGGCCAAGGTGTTACAGGTGCAGGAAATCCCTTATACCATCAACATGAAAAAGGTCGAATTGGCCGTACGAAACGTCATCCATGGCGAGCCGGTGACCAACAAGGACGCGTTGGCCAATCCCAATTGTCTGAAACAGTACGAAGACCGGGAAGAGTTGAACTAATAGCGCCGCCTTGCCCTGCAGGCCACAGACACTGGGCCGGCGATCAATCCGTGCGGATCATCCTTGTTCGCACGGCGCCGGGAAAATGCTTGCCAGCGGGGAGACTATATGCGGATCACAGCATAACTTTAACACGGTGCCGATCCACAGAGATCTGTCTTGACGTTCAAGGAGGACTGGTGGATGGGCACAAATCAAAGGAGGAGACATGCTAGGACAGATTGGAAGTTTTTTTGCTGAGCGGTTCAGACGATGGTTGCCGGACTCCTTCATCTTCGCCTTGATCCTGACCCTCATCGCGGCGGTATGGGCTTTGTTCGCCATGGACGTGGGGCCGGTCAAGATCGCCCAGGCCTGGTACAAAGGATTCTGGAGCCTGCTGGCATTCGCCATGCAAATGGTGTTGATCCTGGTCACCGGTTACGCCATTGCCATCAGCCCCATCGCCACCCGGTTCATCGACTGGCTGGCCGCTCGCATCAACAAGCCGATCGCGGTTTATGCCACCGTTATTTTCGTCGGTCAGATCTTCTCCCTCATCTCGTGGGGATGGATCGTTTTGACCGCCGTGCTGGCCCGTGAACTGGGCACACGGGTCAAGGGGGTCGACTACCGGTTGACAGCCGCCGCAGTGTATGCCTCCTTCCTGCCCTGGCACGGCGGGCTTTCCGGTTCGATTCCCCTGACCATCAACACGCCGGAGAACTTCCTGATCAAGGCCGGCGTGCTTTCCGAGATTATTCCCACTTCGCTGAGCCTGACCAGCCCGATGAACATCGTCATCAATCTGGCGCTGCTCGCCACGCTGCCCATCCTTTTCGTCATGATGCGCCCATCCGATGACAAGGTGCAGACCTTCAACGATATGCGCTCGGGCGACGCCCCTGCAAAACAGGTGACCGTCGAAGAGGAGGCCGCAAGCCTCTCCTTGCCGGACAAATGCCTCAGCGACATGCTCAACTCCTCTTTGATCATCAACATGCTGGTGGTGTTGATGGGACTCTACATTATCGTTGACCACTTCGCCGCCAAGGGATTTGACATCAACCTAAATATCATGAACTTTCTGTTCATCATCCTGGGCATGCTGGCCCACAAAACCCCCATACGATACGTGGTGGCCATGAAACGGGCCTGCTCCAACGTGTCGGGCATCATTTTGCAGTTTCCTTTTTACGCCGGCATCATGGGGATCATGATGCACACCGGTCTGGGGCAAGCAGTGGCCACCTCCCTGGCGGCGGCCACCTCGGCGGCCAGTTTCCCCTTCGTGGCCTTTATCACCGGCGGATTTATCAATATTTTCGTCCCGTCGGGCGGCGGCGAGTGGGCAGTCGTGGGCCAGCCCATCGTCGAGGCGGCCAAGGTCGTGGCCGCCAATGCCGGTATGACCGCCGATGCCACCCAGGCGTTCATTGCCAAGGCATCCATGGCCGTCGGCTACGGTGACAGCTGGACCAACATGATACAGCCGTTCTGGACCCTGACTTTCTTCCCGGTGGTGGCGGCCGGATGCACGCTCCAGGCCCGCGACATCATGGGGTACACCTTCGTGGCCATGCTCTGGTCGTTCGTCATCTTCGGCCTGGGCGTCACCTTCCTGCCTGTGTAATCTCGCCTACACAAACAAGCGGGAGGCACGAAGGGCCTCCCGCTTATTCTTTATGCTTCGATTCTTTGGGGTCCATTCGGTTGATCGGAGAGGCGGGTGAACGCATCAATCTTTCGATGATTCCCGAAATCCAGACTTGATGTGAAGATCGCGCTGGGGAAACGGAATTTCGATGCCGTTGGCCTTGAACGCATCCCAGACGGCGATGCGCACGTCGCTGCAGACGTTGGAAACGCCGTTTTCCGGATCGCTGATCCATAGCCGCAGCTCCATGTCGATGCTGCTATCGCCGAAATTCTTCAACTGGCACAGCGGCTTGGGATTCGAGAGCACCCTGGGGATGCCGGCCGCCGCAGCCAGCATGAGGCGCATCACCTCGTGGATGTCGGAATTGTAGGAAACCCCCACCTCCACCTTGAGACGCACCAGCTTGTCGGAAAACGACCAGTTGATCACCTGGGTCGTGATCAAATCTTCGTTAGGAATGAGATATTCGGTATTGTCCCGTGTGGCCACCGACACGTAGCGCGCTCCCAGCGACTCGATGCGGCCGTAGGTCGAACCGACCTCGATCACGTCGCCGGGCTTGATCGAACGGTCCAGCAGCAGGATCACGCCGCTGACCAGGTTGGAAACCACCTTCTGCAGGCCGAAGCCGACCCCCACGCCGATGGCGCCGCCGAAGAAGGCGAAGGCCGAAAGATTGATACCCAGACTGCTCAAGGTGACGATCACCGCGACGGCCAGGAGGGTAATTTTCAGAGCCTTGGACAACAACACCTGGATCGAAGGCGTCAATCCTTCCATGGTCCGGATGCGCTTCTCCAGCAAGCTCGAGGCCCCCAGGGACAGCCGCAGCAGGATGGTGAGGAAGATGACGGCCTTGATGATCAACAGGATCGAAATGCGCACGCCACCCAGAGTAACGGCCAGACTGTCGAGCAATCCGAGAAATGCATGCAACAGATTCAGAATATGCAGAGCCGCAAGGGTCCAGGTAAGCAGGGCGATATAGCGCCGCCAGGCGGGCTCGCGCAATATGGAGGTCACCAGGCGGATGACGACCCAGGCCGAAAGGAGGCTCATGGCGGTGTTGATGATCCGGCTGCTCCATTGGAACCGCTGGAATATAACCATGGCCAGGGACAGCAGCATCACGGAGAGGGCGAACGCCAGCACCTGTTGCAAGGCGGCGAGAAAACGCCCGACCGTCAGGGTTTGCCAGTTGCGCTCCTCGATCAACCGAGTGAGACGGGGCTTGAAAGGACGGGCGACCAGCCCACCGAGGGCGATACAGAGCAGAATGACGACGAGTTCCAACAGCGTTTCGACCACCCATACGTCGCGCATGAACCACTGCTGCAAAGCAATGGCCGAAGTTTTCCAGTAATCGGGCTGCAGATATTTTTCGATGTCCAATCGTCTACCTCATAGGATCCATTATCATCGATGGATGAACCCGGAATGCCTGCAAAGCAAGGCGTACGGTTGGGTATATCGACCCGGCACCGCATCGGTCAAGATTTTCTGTGGCCGCTTTAACACCCTCATCCCATCGGAAGGGCTGACGGCGAATCATCACCCCAAGACAAGGGGGCGCGGCTCACGTAATGATCGGACAGCAAGCCATATCTTGAAGGCATGCAAGAATCGTTTGGCAGCAGCGGTCGATATGAACGCTTGACTTACGCCCCGAGATGGGATTTGAGAGGGCGACCACGCTTACAGATCAGAATCCCAAAAACCAGGAGGAGACGATGAAACGGTTACGTTCATGGATAGGTGCAGGGTTGGCGCTGGCCTGCCTGCTGATGCCGGTGCCGGGGCAGGCCTATGATCTACCCTCGGTGAACCTGGGCTTCACCAGCTTTATGGACGGCGGTCCGCCCGCCGGCCCCGGGCTCTATTTCACCCAGTACCTGCAATACTGGACCGCCGACGAATTCACCAACGATAACGGCGGCAACCTTTTTGGCGGCGGTGCCGGTGAGGATCTCGACGCCTGGATCAGCCTGACCCAGTTCATCTATCAATCGGATCAGACCCTACTGGCCAGCGGCCAGTGGGGCTTGGACGTCATCATCCCCTATGTGTTTCTCGATGCGTCGTATGATGTCGCCGGACCATTTCCCGAAGACAACGGCGACGGCCTGGGGGACCTGCTCGTCGGCCCTTTTTTGCAGTGGGGCCCGATCATGGGCGCCAACGGCCCGCGCTTCATGCACCGCATCGAACTGCAGTGCATCCTGCCCACGGGTAAATACGACGACGACAAGGAACTGAACCCGGGCAGCAATTTCTTCTCCTTCAACCCCTACTGGGCCGGCACCCTGTTCATCACGCCCCAGTGGACCGTCTCCACCCGCATCCACTATCTCTGGAACGCCAAGAACGACGACCCCAACCGTGCCTATGGGGCTGCCGACGACACCCAGGCCGGCCAGGCCGTTCATCTCAATTTCGCCACGGCCTATCAGATCCTGCCCATGCTGCGGGTGGGCCTCAACGGCTACTATCTCAAACAGATCACCGACTTCAAGGTGGACGGCGACAGCGTGGACGACACCCGGGAGCAGGTGATGGCCATCGGTCCCGGCCTGTTGTGGCACATCAGCAAGGATGCCCACCTATTCTTCAACGCCTATTTCGAAAGCAAGGCCGAAAACCGACCGGAAGGCGAACGCTACAATCTCCGCTTCGTCTACCACTTTTAGCCCGATATCATTCACTTCAGCAACTGCCACGGGCGGGCGTAAAGCCCGCCCCTGCTTTTTTCGAACCCATCAGCGCCTTCAGGCTTCTCTTATTGCCCGCCATACTGCGCCTTGACTGCGGCGCGATCGACGGCGCCGTCTTTGTTTTTGGGCAGTTCCGCCACGAAGACCACGTGCTTGGGCTTTTTGTAGCGGGCGATGCTCGCGGCCACGTGGTCGATCAGGGCTTGGGCCGTCAATTCGGCGCCCGGTTTGAGGACGCACACCGCCTTGATGGCTTCCCGCCACTGGGCATCGGGAACGCCGATCACGCACACCTCGCCGACCGCGCTATGGCTCAGGATCGCTCGTTCCACCTCGGCCGGGTAGACATTTTCGCCGCCCGGTTTGATCAACTCCTTCTGGGCTTTGCGGCCCACATACCAGAGGTAGCCGTCCTCGTCGAAACGCCCCAGGTCGCCGGTGTGATGCCACCCGTTGCGGAAAGTCTGGGCCGTCTCCTCCGCCAGGCCCCAATAGCCGAGAAACACGGCCGGCGAGCGCACGCAGATCTCGCCGGCCTGACCGACCGGCACCGGACGGTCCTCATCGTCGACCAGCAAGACCCGGGACAGCATCGAGGGCCGCCCGGCGCTTCCCGGCTTCTCGGCGGCATTGCTGCCCGTCACGCCCATGGCCTCGGTCTGGGCAAAACCGCTGTAAAACGCCGCATTGGGGGCGATTTGCAAAAACGCGGCCACGCTTTGAGGATCCTCCAGGCCGCTGATGCTTCGCAGGCTCGACAGGTCAGCGGGCTTAAGGACATGTGCGTCGAGCAGCATTTTCAACACGGGCGCAAACGATCCAAACGTGGTCACCCGCTCCCGCTCGATCAGATTTAGGGAAGCGGCTGCATCGAACCGGGCGGTGATCACGTTCTTGCCGCCCTGGTGCATGACGGCCATGGTTCGGGAGAGGGCCGCGATATGAAAGAGCGGAAGCAGGCACAAATGGCACTCCTTTTCCCCCTGGTCGCTTCGCGTCATGGCCATCAAATTCCCGGCGATGATGTTGGTCTGGCTCAGGAGCGCGCCGCGCGGATAGCCCCCCACCGCGGCAGTATGGATGACCACGAAACCGGTTTCCCCATCGACATCGAAGTGCCCGTCCGCGCCTTGGTCGCTCAAAATGGTGTCGAAAGCCTGGAACCCATCGACGTCTCCTTCGCCGCTCATGTTGTAGAAGGCCTCGATCGAATCGACCTGCCCGGCCGCAGCGGTCACGGTCGCGTGGTATTCGCTGCCGGCGAAGACCACCTTGGGGGTGCAATCCGCGAGCACATATCGAATTTCATCCTGCTGGAAACGCCAGTTGACCGGCACGATAATGGCGCCGATCTTGGCTACTGCGCCATAAAGAACCAGAAACCGATCCGAATTGTGGGCCACCACCGCTATCCGGTCGCCGAGGCCGACGCCGGCCCGGGTCAGACCGGCCGCGCAACGGTCGCAGGCGCGCTTGTATTGCGCATGGTTCATCCGTCGTTCGCCGAAAACCACGGCATCCGCGCCGGGATACAGCATCGCGTTGCGGCAGATCACATCATAGATGGTAAAATCCCTGAGCCCCATGGCCAACCTCCTTTTCACTGAACGGGAATGCACGCAACGGTTCAACGTACATGCAACCTATTGGAATGGCATCAATATTGACATACAGCCCCACTTTTGACATAGTCTCGGGCCACAACGCAAGCTTCTCATGTACGCCCATCCATGGCAATAATTGATGATAGATATATAACGGAAACACCCATGAGTATCTCCAATCCTGAACTTCAGTTGGCCGAAGCGTTTGTCCAGGAAACCAACTGCCACATCTTCCTCACTGGAAAGGCCGGCACCGGCAAGACCACTTTTCTGCATACCATCCAGAAAAAATGCCACAAACGAATGGTGGTGACGGCGCCGACCGGTGTGGCGGCCATCAACGCCGGGGGGGTCACCCTGCACTCATTTTTCCAGTTGCCGTTCGGTCCTTTTATCCCCGGTAGCGAACCGCATGCCGGGAATCATAGAATCAGGCGGGAGAAAAAGAACATCATCCAGAACCTCGACCTGCTGGTCATCGATGAAATCAGCATGGTTAGGGCCGACCTGCTCGACGGGGTGGACAGCGTGCTCAGGCGCTACCGCCGCTCGGACCTGCCCTTCGGCGGCGTGCAGTTGTTGATGATCGGCGACCTGCAGCAGCTCTCGCCGGTGGCCAAGTCGGTGGAATGGCAGATACTCAAAGCGCACTATGAGTCGCCCTATTTTTTCAGCTGCGCGGCCCTCGGGCGCACCGAACTGGTTCCCATCGAGCTCAAGCACATCTACCGCCAAACGGACCCGACCTTTATCGAACTGCTCAACCGGGTGCGCGACAACCGGCTCGATCCCAGAACCATAGAACAGCTCAATGCCCGCTGCATCCCTCATTATTCGCCCCGCCACGGCGAAGGGTGTATCGTGTTGTGTACGCACAACCGCGGTGCCGACGCGATCAACGAGGAACGAATGAACGCCCTGCCGGGCCGAAGCCGCCGCTTCGGGGCAGAGGTCTCCGGGGAATTTCCCGAGCAAGCCTATCCCACCGCCGCGTTTCTGGAATTGAAAATCGGGGCCCAGGTGATGTTCGTGCGCAACGACATGAGCGGCGAAAAGAGCTATTTCAACGGTAAGATCGGCGAAATCGTCGGGATTTCGGGAGACGCCGTCGAAGTCCGGTGCCCCGGCGACGCGAGCACCATCTGGGTGGAGAAGAGCACCTGGGAAAATATCGAATATACCGTGGACCCGAAAAGCGGTGACATCTCGCAAAAGGTCGTCGGCACCTTCAGTCAGTATCCCCTGAAACCCGCCTGGGCCATCACCATCCACAAGAGCCAGGGGTTGACCTTCGACCGGGCCGTCATCGACGCCCAGGCCGCCTTTGCCCACGGTCAGGTCTATGTGGCCCTGAGCCGCTGCCGGACGTTTGAAGGTATGGTCTTGAGCTCGCCGCTGACATCCTCGGCTGTCAGAACCGACCCGGCCGTCCAATCCTTCATCCGCCAGGCGGCCGACAACCATCCCGGCCCCGAAACCCTGACGGCTGCCAAGCGGCGCTACCAGCAGCAACTCCTGTTGGCATGCTTCGATTTCGATGACCTGGGGCGCCTGCTCGGCCGTCTGGCGACACTGTTGCGCGGCAACGCCAAGCTGATCCAGGTCTCCAGCAGTACCGACATCGGCGAGGTTCACCGCCAGACCGCGGTTCATATTGGCGGGGTGGGCGAAAAGTTCCGTCGCCAGTTGCAGGGGATGTTCACCGGAGAGATACAGCCGAAAGAGGATCCCGCCATAAGGGACAGGCTGACAAAGGCCGCCGCCTATTTTGAAGAGAAATTCAGGGAGATTCTCTGCCCTTTTCTCGACAGTATCACAGTGGAGAGCGACAACAAGGAGGTCCGCAAGAAAATCAACGACACCTTGAAGCTGCTGCGCACCGAATCCGCCCAAAAGCTGGCCGGTGTGATGTCCTGCCGCGAAGGGTTTGCCCCGGACCGTTACCTGCGGTCGCTTTCGGCTGCCGCCATGGAAGAAAATGCGCCCCGGACGAAAACCGAAACCATCACTTACAGCCAAGCGGATGTCGGTCATCCCGAACTCTTCGAAGCGCTCCGGCAATGGCGCAAGCATCAGGCGGAAGAGGCAGGCGTGCCTCTCTACCAGGTGATGCACCAGAAGACCCTGGTGCAGATCGCGATCCACCTGCCCGACACCCTTCCGGGCCTGAAACAGATCAAGGGCATCGGCACACGCCTGGCATCGAAATATGGCCGGGACCTGACCGCCATCGTGGCCGACTACCGCCGCCGGCACGGCATCCAGGAAGTGGTGCTGCCCGAAATATGCACCTCCGCACCGTCCCACGAGTCCCAAGTGACTCCAGAGAAGGAAAAAAAGAAGAAAAAAAAGAAAAACGAAACCCAGAAGATCTCTTTCGAATTATTCGACCAAGGTCTGACCATTCCCGAGATCGCGGCCCAGCGGGGACTGGCGGTCACCACGATCGAAGGCCATCTGGCCTGGTTGGTATCCAGGGGTGAACTGGACATCGGCCGCCTCGTGCCGAAAGAAAAACAGCAGGCCATCCAACACATGATTGCCGACATGCCCGACGCACCGCTCAACGCATTGAAGACCGGCCTGGGGGACGACTACTCCTATGGAGAAATCAAACTGGTACTCGCGCACCGCCAGCATGTAGAACAAAAATTGACGACACCGTAAGAAGCCCAATATCTGCGTTGCACTCATCCCGTCGTCCTTGCGGCGTACGACCAGTACGCCTCAGGACACGGAATTTCGCGCGCCTTGATCTTGAACTTTTTACGGCGCCGTCTGGCGAAGACGGTTTGCGAATCCATTAAGAATGGAAGGATTCGTAAACAGGCACCGTCACACCAGTACGAACTGAATGTGATTGACCCTGAAAGGCCTGCTTTCCAGGCGTTGTTTGAAATAATAACTCTCATTGCAACGGTTATGGCAGGCCCGGGTGGGGCAGGTGGCCGGGCCACGTGAGCCTGCGGTCTTAGAGCCAGTTAAATGCAAACGGCGGACAAGCGGCCCAGACTGTTTGAGCGCAGCGAGTTTCTGGGCCGCCCGTCGTGCAATTTACTGGCTCTTGACCGCTTGGCGTGTGGCATCGGCCGCCTGTTCCACCCGGGCCGGGTCCAATGAATGGCATTCAGTTAGAATCACTGGCACCATCAAATTTGAGTTGATTCTCTGAAAATGAATTGATACGAACCTTCCGTCCGGGTTGACCCATTTTCCATCTATCGAAACTTCCGGCGAAACTTCCGGCAAAACTTCCGGTCAGATTGTTTCCTACCAACTCCGGAACGCATGACGAAACGGCCCATTCTTCGACCGTTGAACAAAATGTCATAAACCGACTTCAATCCATGGGGATCTTCCCACAGGTTCCCTTTGCCGGCATGGCCCTATAAGGGCCGGCGCCATTTGCACCCGCGGCAGGGCCGGCAGGAAAGCGCACAGATGACCGACAACGCCATTCTTGACCGGCTGGAGCCGCCGCGTCGGCAGCACAAATCGTCCGAATCCCATCCCGTTCGCCTGTCCAACACATCCGCCCGCGGTTTCAAACTGGTGGTCGAAATCGCCGGCACCGGCCTCGAAAGCTTCTGCGGCGAGCGCATCACCAGTGCCGCCGTCAGACACAACCCCCTGCACACCATCGATCCCCCACGCTGCCGAACCCTGATCAACGAGGGGCAGGACAAGCACCGCAGCGAGGTGGTCATCGCCGGCATTACCCGGACACGGCGCCATGTCTATCTCGATCCGGGCTGCTGTGACACCGCGGATGCCGCCTGCCCGATCCCCCTGCAACGGGCGGCCAGGCCGGTGGACCTGCCGTCCCAAGCCGTTTCATGGCCGACGGTGCTGATCCCGCTGGTCCCCCTGGCCTGCGCCGATCCCGGGCAATCTGCGCACAGCGCCGAGCCGCTGCGCAACGGCTGGGTTTATGTCTACGTGAACGGCCACCTGTGGCGGGAGCTTTATGCCTCGGGCGACCAAACCTTCCGTGATGTCAACCTGGCCCTGCCGACCCAGGCCGGCCGCGACGCGCGCGAGCCCACCGGCCGCGCCGTCTCAAGCATCATCGTGCCCCGTACGATCGACGGCGAGCCGCAACAGGTCGCCCTCGCCTTATCAGAAGTCCAGTGGTCGTGGCACACCGTTTGCGCCATGGGCGGTCCGGCCGAAGACGACCCGCGTTTCACCCCCCAAATGATCGCCCGGGTGCGGCAAATCCCCGTGGATGTCCGGCGTCGGGACCGCCGCTTCACCGTGCTGGACCTCTCGGGTTACCCCGGCCGCTTCGATACGCCCGACGGCCGCCTGCGCGACATCGCCGACGCGCCATGCCGCCCGATCAACGGCACCGACCCGTTGAGGCGCTACCGCGGCCATCGCATCGCCGCCGTCTACCTGCCCGATCCCCTGCTCGTGGCCCGGCGACTGGCCGGCCAGTACCAGCAGGCATGGCGCGCCATGGAGGCGTTGCTCAGATCCCTGGCCCTCGCTCCAAAAGTGTGCGTCCAGCAACGGCGCTATGATCCCGGCCGGTGGTTCGACAGTGCGCTGCTGGCCGCCCAGTTCTTCTTCTCCCCTTTTCCCGGATACCGGCAGTGGCGCCGTCTCCATCCCAAGGCCCATCGGAGACAATGGCGACACGCCAGGCAGCAACGCGACCGCATGGCCGCCCGCCTGGACAAGGCCGCCATCGAAGAGGCTCTGGGTGTGGAAAAACGACGCGAACTTCGTGCCGTGATCGAACGTACCAAAGCCGACCTGGTCGCCTATCTGTCCGCCCGGACCCGCGAGCCGCTGGATCTGCTGGTGTTGATGATCGACGACTACTTTTTGCTCCCCAACCCTTGCCGCCGGCAGGATCCTGGAGGAATATCGACTTTCGGCTACCTGGAGGGATGGTCGGTGGTCGAACAGCTCATCGCCCGCCTGGCCGATCACAGCCACATCCTGGACATCGGCCTGGAGACCCGGACGCCCGACACGGCCCGGCTCACCCGCGAGGACCCAGGTGTGGCCTTTCTCACCACTATCGCCGACCCGAATCAGAACCACCCCATCCACAGCCGTCTTTTCCCTAAACCCGACCTTGACGGCTGGACGCCGGACCCGACGCCCGCCGATCCTCACGCGGCCGATTTTAAACCCCAACAATTTCAAAACGCCGATGCTGCGCACATGCACCCGGTCAGCGCCTTCGCCGCCCACTTTGCCAAAGCCGCCCTGGCAACGGAAAGTGTCCCCGTGCGCCAGAGTCTGGTGCGGCTGGCCAATGCCGCGTTTGGCCTGGGCATGATCGCCGAAACCTCTGAACTCCGGGAGGCGGTGCGACATGCGGCCCGGCATGCACTCTCTCCCATCGAAACAAGGAGTCTGATCGCGCGATCGCTGCAGGGCGCCCTGCGGCCGCATCACATGGCGGATCTCATGCGCCCCTGGACCGTCTTGATAGACGGAGGCAGGGATCACGACGGAGATCGGCACGCCGACGGCGTTCGGACACCGGACGAGGAGCTGCTGCAAGGGTGCTGCATTGAACGGCGGCTCTCCAGCCGCAGCACCCTGGTCAAAAATCCCCTGCCAGGTGTCGAAAAAGGCGTAATCACCTTCCCCGAACCGGAGGCATCTGCCGGGCTCAGGGTGATGGATCCTTTGGGAACCCCCGTCGGCACGCTCTCCATCGCCGACTTGCGACACGGCCGCATCGCATCCGGCCATGGGAACGAACATCGCCAGGCCGTTTGCCGAACCGGGATCCGGATCGACCTGCTGGTCAGCCGCGACCCCGGCCTGCTGGACCGCTTCCGCCATCCCACGAACCAACATCATTGGGACCCGAATGCCGTCGCGCCGATTCTCGCCATGTTCGAAGCGTGGAATGTTTGCCGTGCAATCCAGGCCACAAGAGATCAATTGAACGACGAGAATCAATTCAGGGTTTGGATGGATCAGGCTGGATCCCTGGTCGACCTTTCCGTGCTGGACGCCTTGCTGATCCATGCGCGAACGGCCGCGCGTGGGGCCGGAAGGCCGGATGCCCGAGACGCGTCCGGCGGGCCTATGCGCCAAGACCATTCCTCCAGGGACGGCGACGCCTTCCCATCCCTGTTGGGAGCAGACGCCGATGCCCGGAGCGCCTATCCCACGGGCCGGGAAATGATCGCCTGTCCCCTGCGACATCCGGATGCCGCCCCTGGTCAGGCCGGCTGGCATTGGTCCTCCGATTCGGGCATACTGTCCTTTGCAGCCTGGCGCCATGCGCTGTTCGCTCGAAGCAGCGCCTCGCCCCCTCTGACAGACATTTCCAGTGACGCCGTTTCATGGATCAGCCCGGCCAGCGTTCTGGCAGGCCTGGTCCCGCTCGTGGACCGATTCGATGACGATTCACCCCTGGCCGAGTGGCTCGCCCATGGTCCCTTCGCCAAAGACGCTGCCAAAGACGCTGCCAAAGACGCTACCAAAAACGCTAAAGATCAGCCGGAAGGCATCGAAATATCCACGTCCCGGTTTGCCGGGCACCGGCCCGGAAACGTGCACTGGGGGCCTCCGGTTGGCGGCAACCGGAACATGTTGAAGTACCCGGGATCCTGCAAGGTAATGGAATTCTGGAAAGAGCCCGACGGATCGTTTCTCTGGATCGATGCACAGGGCAACATCGTGGATTGGCACATTAAGGACGGCGGCCGGCTCGAGCTGCACGACGGACGACTCTATCTGCGCCTGCCCGGTGAGAAGGTGCGGCTGGGCGGCATGTTCCAGCAGATCCAAAACAGGCATCGGCTCCTCGTGGATCGCAAGGAGACCGGCGATCGTTTTCGCGCATGGTGCGAACGACCCGAAACCGCCTGTGCGTCACTCGCCGGTGCACTGTTCGCTCCGCAAATCGACGTGCGGTTGACCAAAACGAAAACCCTCCAGCACCCGTGCACCTACCGGGAGAGAACCTTTCATGCCGCCAATCCGCTCGAAGGATTCATCCATACCGCCCACATCCGGGTCGCCCTGCCCCACTTCGTGCCCGACCGAAGCCGGCTCTACATCGAAATGTGGCACCAGGGCGGCCAAGGCCCCGACACCCTGCCTCGGCTCACCTATGCCGACAACATCGTGCTGGAAATCGATCCACGGCGGCCCCTCAGGCAATTCACCCTCCATTGGCCCTTGGCATGGGAGACGGCGCAACGGGAAATCTGGATCACCATCAGATGCCGGCTGGACCTGGAGGGGGATGGTGCCACCGGCCTGCCGTTGAACCCGAACGGCATGCCCGGCGGCCCGGAGGATTGGACCATGGTCAACATCCTGGTCAACCGTGAAACGATGACAGAGCAGCGGTTCTAACTGAATGTGATTCACCCTTAAAGGCAGGATGTTTGATAAACAATATTCGCATGGCAGCGGAAATGGCAGGACCGGGTGGGTCAGGTGGCCAGGGCCACGTGAGCCTGCGGTCTTAAAGCCAGTTAAATGCAAACGGCGGACAAGCGGCCCAGACTGTTTGAGCGCAGCGAGTTTCTGGGCCGCCCGCCGTGCATGTTACTGGCTCTTGACCGCTTGGCGTGTGGCATCGGCCACCTGTCCCACCCGGGCGGGATTTCAGTAATGGCATTCAGTTAGAATCGCTGATGACAGAGCGTAAACATTGACAGGTCCCGGCCGCTGACCTATTCTTTTTTTAAACGCTGGCTTTCGAGGTCGACCGTTTTGTCAATATTTTAGAAAACCCCATCGCTCTTAAAACAACATCTATCGAGGTACGAACTTGTTTTGGACCTCCATCCAGAAGCATCCGGAATCCATGAAGAAGGTTCCGAACCTTCTGGATTATGACGCTACGTGTGCGGGTTTTTCCTGGTCTGCGATCCTCGCGGAGCTCCAGGGGCTCCCGGAGAACGGGGGGTTAAACATCGCCCATGAAGCCGTGGATCGGCATGCCGAGGGCCCGCTTAGCGACCGCGTGGCCCTTCAATGGCTCGGCAGCGAGGGGGCGACTCTCGCCATCACCTACGCCGAGCTCAAATCCCAAACAAACCGCTTCGCCAACATTCTCCAGGCACTGGGCATCGGCAAAGGCGATACGGTCAGCGTGCTGGCCGGCCGCATCCCGGAGCTCTACGTCGCGGCACTGGGCACCCTTAAAAACACGAGCGTCTTCTGCCCCCTCTTCTCTGCTTTCGGCCCCGAACCGATCTTTCAGCGCATGAGCCGCGGCGACGCCAGAATCCTGCTGACCACCGAGCGTTACTACCGCCAGAAGGTGCATCAACTGCGCGAAAAGCTGCCAAAGCTCGGGCATGTGCTCCTGGTCGATGCCTCCGACCATCTGGCCGGCGACCTGCTCTCCCTGCCCAGACTCATGGCAGAAGCCTCCGACGCTTTCGCCATCCCCTCGACCGCCCCTGAAGACGTCGCGCTGCTGCACTTTACCAGCGGCACGACCGGCATGCCCAAGGGCGCGCTCCATGTCCACAATGCCGTACTCACCCACTACATGACCGGCAAATATGTGATGGATTTCCACCCGGACGATGTGTTCTGGTGCACGGCCGATCCGGGTTGGGTCACGGGCACCTCTTACGGCATCATCGCACCGCTCCTTCACGGCATCACCAACGTGGTCGACGAGGCCGATTTCGATGCCGTCCGCTGGTGCCGCATCCTGGCCGAACAGCGTGTCACCGTCTGGTACACGGCGCCCACGGCCATCCGCAGATTCATGCGCATGGGCATCGAGCCGGCGCGGGAAAACGACCTGAGCCGACTGCGCGTCATTCACAGCGTCGGCGAACCGCTCAACCCCGAGGCCGTGGTCTGGGGCGAGAAGGCCATAGGACAGCCGATCCACGACAACTGGTGGCAGACGGAAACGGGCGGCATCATGATCGCCAACTTTCCGGCCATGGAGATCCGGCCCGGTTCCATGGGGCGCCCGTTGCCCGGCATCGAGGCCGCCATCGTCCAGCGCGTCGGCAACGACACGGTCGAGGTGATCGAGGCGCCTGGCGTCCAGGGAGATCTAGCCCTGAGGCCGGGCTGGCCCTCCATGTTTCGGGGTTACCTGCACGACGAGGAGCGCTACCGCAAATGCTTCGTCGGCGGCTGGTATCTGACCGGGGACCTGGCCAGGCGCGACGAGGACGGTTACTTCTGGTTCGTGGGCCGCGCCGACGATATCATCAAGACCTCCGGGCACATGGTGGGCCCCTTCGAAGTCGAAAGCATGCTCATGGCGCATCCGGCCGTGGCAGAAGCGGGCGTCATCGGAAAGCCGGACCCGCTCATCGGGGAGATGGTGAAGGCCTTTGTGGCCCTGAAGCCGGGCTTTGCGCCCAGCGACGAGTTGCGCCTGGAACTCATCGGTTTCGCCCGCAAAAAGCTCGGTTCGGCCGTGGCTCCCAAGGAGATCGATTTCAAGTCGAACCTTCCCAAAAACAAGGCCGGCAAGATCATGCGGCGGCTGCTCAAGGCCCGGGAGCTCGGATGGCCCGAAGGCGACCTCTCGACCCTGGAGGATTCGGAATGACGACCCAACGCAAGGGAAAAAAGAAGGCGGCGACGGTGGATCGCGATCATGCGCTGCATCTGCTGCACGACATGATCCGCATCCGGCGCCTGGAGGAAAAATGCGCCGAACTATACAGTACCATGAAGATCCGGGGATTCTTACACCTCTATGACGGTGAAGAAGCGGTGGCCGTCGGTGTCCTGCAGGCGCTGACCCCGGACGATGCCGTCGTAGCCACTTATCGCGAGCATGCCCATGCGCTCACCCGGGGCGTTGGCGCGGGCAGTATCCTGGCGGAGATGTACGGCAAGCAGGAGGGGTGCAGCCGCGGCCGGGGCGGCTCCATGCATCTGTTCGACGGCAAGACTCGGTTTTACGGGGGCAATGCCATCGTGGGCGGCGGTCTTCCCATTGCCGTCGGCCTGGCACTGGCGGACAAGATGCAGCAGAAAGGGCGCGTCACCTGCTGTTTTTTCGGCGAAGGCGCCGTTGCCGAAGGCGAATTCCACGAAAGCCTGAACCTGGCGGCGTTGTGGCAACTGCCGGTGCTGTTCGTCTGCGAAAACAACCTCTATGCCATGGGCACGGCGTTGAAACTCGAGCACGCCGTCCAGGATATCGCCCGCAAGGCGGCCTGCTACGATGTAGCCTCGGCGGCGGTGGACGGCATGGACGTGCTGGCGGTCGAGGCGGCCGCAAAAACGGCGGCCGAGGCGATTCGGTCGAGCGGCAGCCCCTATTTCCTCGAGTGCCGAACCTATCGCTTCCGGGCTCACTCCATGTACGACCCGGAGCTCTACCGGGAAAAAGCGGAAGTCGCGGAGTGGAAAAAGCGCTGCCCGATTGCGAACTTCATCGCAAAAATGAAGGGCGCAGGGATATTGAGCGATGGCGATGTGGCAGCCATCGAAGCCGATGTGGCGCAAGAGATCGACGAGGCCGTTGCCTTTGCCGAGGCGTGCACCTGGGAACCCCTCGAAGACCTGACGCGCTTCGTCTATTCGGAACGGAGGGAGCCATGACCAGTGACGACAAAACGCCGCGAAAGATCACCTATCGCGAAGCCGTGCGCGAAGCTATCCGTGAGGCCCTGCAGAAGGATGAGCGCGTTTTTCTCATGGGCGAAGACGTGGGACGATACGGCGGATGCTTCGCGGTGAGCAAGGGCTTGCTGGCCGAATTCGGCCCCGAACGGATCCGGGACACCCCGCTGTCCGAATCGGGTTTCGTCGGCGCGGGCATCGGTGCTGCGTTAGGCGGCATGCGGCCCATCGTGGAGGTGATGACGGTCAACTTCAGCCTGCTGGCCGCCGACCAGATCATCAACAACGCCTCACTCTATCTGTACATGTCCGGCGGGCAGTTCAATGTCCCCATCGTCATCCGCATGGCCACCGGCGGCGGCCGGCAGCTGGCTGCCCAGCACTCGCGCTCGCTGGAGGGGTGGTATGCCCACATCCCCGGCATCAAGGTGCTGAGCCCGGCCACCATCGAGGACGCGCGCGGCATGCTCTGGACCGCTTTGAAAGACCCGGACCCGGTGCTGATCTTCGAAAACAGCGGGCTGTACAACATGGAGGGCACCCTGGCCCCCGATGCCGGCCCCGTGGATATCGACCGGGCCTGTGTGCGGAGGGAAGGTAAAGACCTGAGCATCATCACGCACTCGGCCAGTCTCTTCAAATCCCTGGAAGCGGCGGAAATCCTCGCCAGGCAGGGCATCGACGTCGAGGTCATCGATCTTCGCACCCTGCGCCCCCTCGATGAGCGGACGTTCCTCACCTCGATCGCCAGGACCCACCGGGCGCTCATCGTGGACGAAGGCTGGCGCAGCGGCGGCATCTCGGCCGAGATCGCTACCCGGATCATGGAAGGCGCTTTCTACGAACTGGACGCCCCGGTCCAGCGCCTGTGCAGCGTCGAAGCGCCCATGCCCTATGCCAAACACATGGAGGACGCCGTGCTGCCGCAAACCGACAAGATCGTGGACCTGGTCCTAAGGATGGTGGGCGCCGATGGCTGAATTTCGCATGCCCAGCCTGGGCTCGGATATGCAATCGGGTACGCTTCTTGAGTGGCGCGTAAAACCCGGGGACCACGTTAAGAAAAGAGATGTCATCGCCGTGGTGGACACGGACAAGGCCGCCATCGAGATCGAAGTGTACGAAGACGGCATCGTCGAAGCGCTTCTCGTCGAACCGGGCCAGAAGGTGGCCGTCGGCACGGTCATGGCCATCATCCGATCCGATACCGGCGCCGTCTCCCCATCACCGCCGCCGCTGCCGGAAAAGCCCCTACACGAGGTGGTAGACAAAACTGCGCGGATTGCGCCGGCAGCCACCGATGAACGAGAAATCACCCCGCCAATCATTCCCGCGCCCGGGATCGAACGGGCCAAGGCTTCCCCCTATGCCCGCAAACTGGCCGCCGAACGCGGTATCGATCTGGCCGGCCTCAAGGGCACGGGACCGGACGGCGCCATACGCGCGGCCGATGTGAAGAAAGCATCGGCCAAGGCGCCATCGCCGCCCCCATCCACACGACCCGATCAGAAGGGCGCGGCGCCGCCTTCCGAAAAGCCCGTCGTCAAGGACTACACGGCGGCCATGCGGCGGGCCATCGCCAACGCCATGGCGCGCTCCAAGCGGGAAATCCCCCACTACTATCTCCAGACGCGCATCGATATGCAGCGCACCCTGGATTGGCTGTCCAACGAGAATCTCAAACGCCCCATCAAGGAGCGGATCCTGCCCGTGGTGCCGCTGATCCGCGCGGTGGTGCTGGCCCTGGGCGATGTACCCGAACTCAACGGCCACTGGGTCGACGACCGCCATCGGATATCGGAGGCGATCCACGTGGGCTTCGTGATCGCCCTGCGCCAGGGCGGAATCATCGCCCCGGCCATCCTCGATGCGGACAACAAGTCCCTCGATGAGCTGATCGCCGCCTTGCGGGATCTCATCGAGCGCGCCCGCTCCGGCGGCCTGCGCAGTTCAGAAATGACCGATGCCACCATCACTATCACCAACCTGGGCGATCTCGGCGTGGAGACGGTTTACGGGGTCATCTACCCGCCCCAGGTGGCCCTGGTGGGATTCGGCAAAACCATGGCGCAGCCCTGGGCGGAAAACGGCATGCTCGGGGTCCGCCCGATCCTGACCGCCACCCTTTCGGCCGACCACCGGGCCACCGACGGCCATCGCGGCGCCCAGTTCCTCGATGCCTTGAACCATTATCTTCAGGAGCCTGCGAAGTTATGAACCCGGAAGAGATCAAAACGGTCATATTCGGCATTCTCCAGCGCATCGCCCCGGAGTCCGACCCGTCGGCCCTGGCACCCGACGAAAACATCCGCAAGGCGCTCGATATCGACTCGTTCGATGCATTGAATTTCTTCATCCGCATCGATGAAGCCCTCGGCGTCACCGTGCCCGAATCCGATTACGGCAAGCTCAACACCCTGTCGGAGATGCTCGATTACTTCTCTTCCCGTACGGATTGAACCACGCTGCTGCTGATCTGCGACTTCCACGCGACACACCGGCAAGGGGTGTTGCCACGGGCCGGACCTCTTCTAAAAGGAGATGCACACGATGAAACACGACTACCCGGCACACCATCGGCGACTGCAGCAGATGACGGCCAGGCTGGCCCGGGATCTGCGCGGCCCCATGTCGGCATTCGCCCAACTCAACGGCGCGGCCACCGCGCCGGGTGCCCTGGATGCCAAGACCAAGCAACTCATCGCATTGGGCATCGGCATTTCGACCCACTGCGAAGGCTGTATCGCCTATCACTTGCGCGACGCCATGCGGGCCGGCGCCACCCGCGAGGAGATTTTGGAGACCCTGGGCGTCGCCATCATGATGGGCGGCGGGCCGGCCGTCGTCTATGCGTGCGAGGCCTTGGAAGCAATGGAGCAGTTCGCATCACCCGGGAAGGAACCCGCTTCTGAGGACGCACAAAAATAGTGGGTTTGAACATGGAGAACACTTTCTGGACCGCATTGGCCACCAGTTCGCTGGCGGCGATCGTCGCCCCCCTGGGCATGTTGATCTCCTATCCCATCATCAGCAAAATTGAGCAGAGAACATTGGGGACCTTGCTTTCAATCTCCGCCGGTGCCCTCGTCTATGTCGGTGCGACGCATCTGCTGCCCCGCACCGAGCAGGAGCAAAAGAAGTTCAGCCTGGTGGCCCTGGCCGGCGGCGTACTGGTCGCCGTGATCATCGTCATGTCCAAAGCCTGAGGCGAATGGATAAACACCATAACTTTATAATCTCAATGCAGCCAAAAGACTCGATTAACCCGATAACCACAGGAGGCGGCTTATGGGAGAGGAACCCAAACAATGGACGTGCGCGCGTTGCGGATACACGTCCTCGAACCAGTTTGTAGGCGACATTTGTCCGAACTGCGGGTTGACCTATTGGAAGTGCAGCAAATGCGGTTTTTTACTCACCGCCCCGAAACCACCCGAGGTCTGCCCCGAATGCAAGAGCAAATGCGAATTCATCAACGTGACCTGTTATCTTCCCGAGTGCGGCGGCCCCGGGCAGGTGGATCCCCGGCTTTGATCCTCATGTCCCAACCCATGGAGCCGTAAAACAAGGAAAGGAGAATAATAATGGACTTTTCAGCAATCATCCAAAGCAGCCAAAACGAGGGCAAGGAGAAGCATGTTCCGACGATCACCGTGGACAAGGGGTACAAGGAAGGCCATGACATCGTCCGCGTCGTGGTCGGTCACGAAACGCCCCACCCGAACACCCAGGAACACCACATTTCATGGATCGAGCTCTATGGCGTCAAAAAGGACAACAACCAGGTGATCAACCTGGGCCGGGCGGCTTGGGCGCCGGTCTACTCGAATCCCAACGTCCGCTTCCAGATCAACCAGATCAAGGATTTCAAGGCATTTTACGCCCTGGCGTATTGCAATATCCATGGGCTCTGGGGCAACATGTTGGCAGCATGAAAGTTGACGGCGCCGTAAGAAGCCCAATATCTGCGTTGCGCTCATCCCGTGGTCCTTGCGGCCTACGACCAGTACGCCTCAGGACACGAAATTTCGCGCGCCTTGATCTTGAGCTTCTTACGGCGCCGTCTGACAACGACTTCCGACGATAATAGTTAATGAACTTGCAAAAATTCGCAGAGGCGCCATGCCGGCTTCCGCCGGGATGACGGGAAAAGCGGATTTCGGACTTTTTACGTCGCCGTCTGGTAACGACTTTTTAACAGTCCATTAAGGTTGAACCGGCTAAAAAAATTGCCGGATGGACCCGCCGTTGGCATCGAATGTAAAGCTTTGGCTGTCGAACAGCTCCTGGCAGGCTTCGACGGCCTCGGCATCGTAGCGGATCCCTTTTTGCGCCGACAGTTTCTCCATGGCGGTCTCTATCCCCCTGGCAGGACGGTAGGGGCGGAACGAGCTATTGGCTTCCATCACGTCGGCCACGGCCAGGATTTTGGCCTCTTTCAAAATCTCGTCCTCTTTCAACCCCTGTGGATAGCCCGATCCGTCCAGCCGCTCGTGATGCTGAAGCACCATCTGGGCCACCGGCCAGGGGAAAGGAATGTCCTTGATGATCTCGAAGCTGACCTGGGGATGAATCTTGAGCATTTCGTATTCGGCATCGAGCAGCTGGCCCGCCCGGCTGAGAATCGCCACCGGTATCCGGATCTTGCCCACGTCGTGGAGAATGCCGGCGATCCGGATACCGTCGATGGTCGACGTCGGCAGCCCCATCTTTTCTGCGATGGCGCAGGCCAGCTCGGCCACGCGCTGCTGGTGGCCGGCAGTGTAAGGGTCCCGGATCTCGACCATGAGGGCCATGCTGCGGATGCTGGCGTTGAGAATCTGGCGGATTTCAGCCGTCTTCTGGGCGACCTGGTCTTCCAGAATCACGTTCTGGTTCTTCAGCTGCTGCCGCATATCCTCCAGGGAGAGGTGGGTTCGAATGCGTGCCTTGACCTCTGCGGCATGAAACGGCTTGGTGATATAGTCCACCGCCCCGAGTTCGAACCCCTTGGTCTTGTTGACGGTTTCCGTCATGGCCGTAATGAAGATGATCGGTATGGTAGCGGTGTTGGGATCGGCCTTCATCCGCTCGCACACCTCGAAACCATCCATATCCGGCATCATGATGTCCAACAGCACCAGGTCCGGTTTTTGCTTTCCCACATATTCCAGAGCCTTGGGACCACTTTTAGCGATTCCCAGGCGATAATCGGCTTGTAATGTGTTGACCAGCAGGTCGATGTTGGTGGCATTGTCATCCACAATCAACACGAGAGGTCGCGAATCGTTCATGGTGCTTTCTGTCCCTTTTCGATTGTGCCCATCCACGAATGGCCACTTGGCCCGATATCAGCGTTGCACGAAAAATTTAATCCTCGGAATATGACTCATATGCCCGCAGTTAAATTTTTCGCGCGCCTTGATCTAGACCCAATTCGCCTATTTGTGGACGCGCACTAGATAGCTTTCGAATGGTTACCAACGCCTCGTCATAATCGTACCGTGCGAGCTGAGTTTCCAGTGTTTTAAAACTGCACCGGTCGATTTGCTGACAGCTGCCCACCTGTCGTTCAATGGCGGGCATGAGTTTCATAATTTGTTCCGGATCGGCGCGATCGACGGCCCCGGCCAGTTCCCGCAGAAGCTCCTCCAACGACAAGCACGCTTCAGGGGATGCCGCCACCGCTTCCGGTGCGGACTTGGCCGATTCCAGGGTTTGAATCGATGCGAGCACCTGGTCCAGGGCGGCCACCACGGGATCGATCAGCTTACCGAGATGAGACGCCGCCTGGGATTCGCCCGCACAGGCGTCTTCAAGGGAGGCGGCCGCGGCACTCAATGCCACGGCACCGATATTGGCACCGCTACCCTTGAGGGCATGGGCGATCTGTCGAATCTGTCCGACATCGCCGCCGGAAAGGGCTTCCCGCAATTTGTCCGCCATCGGTCGATGATGGGCTTCAAACCCTTTTAAAATGCGCATGAATGTGGGCCCGTCAATCTCAAGGGCCTTGAGGGTGCGGCCGATGTCGATGCCGGGCAACGCGGCGGGAAGCATCAACGGCTGTTCGATGGCGGCATCGGGTTCCGACAATTCTCGATCCGGATTGACCCCATCGCGATCGCCGCCCACCCCCGCTTCGATGTCCGTCGCAGCCGAGGCAATAGATTTCAAGGCGCCACCGTGGGCCCGGATCACTCTCCAGAGGGTGTGGAAGAGCCGATCCTGGTTGACCGGTTTGGAAATGTACCCGTCCATGCCCGCCTCCAGGCACTTCTCTTCGTCGCCTTTCATGGCATGCGCCGTCATGGCGACGATGGGGAGATGGGCCAACTCCGGAATCTTCCGGATCGTCCGGGTAGCTTCGTAGCCATTCATGCGGGGCATTTGAATATCCATGAGCACAGCGTCGAAGGGTGCGGCCTGGACGGCTTGCACGGCCTCTTCGCCGTTGTTCACGATGGTGACGGCCATACCGGCGCCTTCCAATATGGCCAAGGCCACCTGCTGGTTGGTGGGATTGTCTTCTGCGACCAGAATCCGGGCGCCTCTCAACGGCTTGCGATAAATCGAGGCCTTGGTCGTAAACTCCTTCTCTCGGCCCGGGGCTTTGAAACCTTCTTTGCCGAAGCCGTCCATGATCGCATCGAAAAGCGTGGAAGGATAGATCGGCTTGGTCAAGTAGCCGTTGATACCCGCGGCTTGCGCCCTGATGCGCTGCTCCTCCTTGCCGAAGGCGGTCATCATGATGATGGGCAGGGTGAGGCCCAATTCCTCCCGGATTCTCCTGGATGTCTCGATGCCGTCCATTTCCGGCATCTTCCAGTCCATCATGATCAGTTCCACGGGATCATCGCGCATCTTGTCGGGCTGCAGCCGCTGCATGGCGTCCAACCCGGAAGGCAGGGTTTCCACTTTGAAGCCCAAAGAGGTCAACATCTTGCGCATGATGGTGCGACTGTCGGCCAGATCGTCGACCACAAGCACCTTCAGCCCCCGGATATCCTGGGGGACGACCAGCCTGGGCAACGATTCGTCCGCCGGCCGGCGCATGTGAACCGTAAAGTAAAACTTGCTGCCCTTGCCCAATTCGCTTTGAACGCCGATCTCTCCGCCCATCATCGTCACCAGCTGCTTGCAGATGCTCAACCCCAGGCCGGTGCCTTCGTACTTGCGCGTCGAGGAGGTATCGGCCTGGCTGAAAGGCTCGAACAGCTGGCCGATGTATTCCGGCGCAATGCCGGTACCGGTGTCGGTCACGGAAAAGTCCAGGACGGTCTCATCTCCGGCGGCAGCCTCTCGGGTTTCGGGCAGTTCCATCACATCGACCCGGATCACCCCACCCGTATCGGTGAATTTGATGGCGTTGCTGACCAGATTGGTGAGAATCTGCTGCAGGCGCAGCGGGTCCCCCTGGAGGAGCTTGGGCGCGTTCACCTCCATATCCACCAGCAGCTCGATACCCTTTTCGGCCGCCTTGTTGACGAACAACTCCATCACCTGGTCGATGACCTCGCCCAGCCTGAAAACCCGCTCCTTGAGCTCGAATTTACCGGCCTCGATCTTGGAAAAATCGAGAATATCGTTGATGATGCCCAGCAGGGAGTAGGCCGAGCTGTGAATGATTTTCAGATAGTGTTCGATTTTGGGAGGCACCTGTTCGCCCAGGGCCAGGTCCGCAGCCGCGATGACGCCGTTCATGGGGGTTCGGATCTCGTGGCTCATGTTGGCCAGAAACTCGCTCTTGGCCCGCGTGGCACTTTCCGCCATTTCCTTGGCCAGATGCAGTTCCCGCTCCTTTTCTTTGCGCAACTCCATTTCTCCATGCAGGCGAATGTTGGCCGCTTTCATGCGCTTGTTGAGATTCATCGCCGCCATTGCGAAACCGCCCATGATGCAAAAAAGGGCGGTGGCCAAAATGATCCAGTGACCATACGTGTGCAGGATATCCGAGAAGGTGATCCGTCCCAGATCTTCATAAGGACCGATTTTCAAGAATTTCATGCATTCATGCACCGGCTGATAATCCGAAGGAATCGTCCACCCGGCGTAGCCCGACACCTGGGCCGCAATGGCATCCGGCGGCATTTTCAGCAGGGCCACGGAAACCTTCTCGGCCAGGGAATCAGGGGTGTGTTTGACCCTGGCCATGGGCCACCCGGGATATTGGCGCGTAGTGCAAAGATAGGGCAGCACCTCGTCCGTCTCGTGGCGCATCGGAAACACATAAAAATCGGAGAGATCGATGTTGCCCTCGGCACTGAGCGCCTCGAGTGTGCCGGTCCTCACGGTGCCGGCATCGACCCGCCGATCCCTTACCGCATAGACGACCTGGTCGTGGGTTTCACCAAAGCTCAGCGACTTGAAATCGGTGTATGGATCGATGCCGCTCTCCTTGAATTCCCGCCACGCCATGAGCCATCCGCCCAGGGACACCTCGGAAACCGCCATGAAAGACTTTCCCACCAGTTCACTGAACGTATGGATGTCCGTTCGATCGCTTCGGCAAAAAACCACCCCGCCGTACTGGGTGCTGACCCCGCCCGGATGCCGCTCTTTCAAGGTGGCGATGCGGCTGACCCGGTAGTGGTATTCCAACTCTACATAAGACGCCGAGTTGGTGAGAATAAAATCGACCTTTCCCTCCCGCACATAAGGATTGATCTGGTCGTGGGTCAACGGCACGATCCTGAAGCGGCGACCGGCGACCTGCCGGTTAAGGTAGTCGGCCGTTGGCGTCCAGGCATCCAGGCATTGATCCGTGCCTCTAATGGCCAACACGCCGATCCTCAGCGGCGCATCAGCGGCCCAGGCGCCGGCTGCAGCCGGGAGCGCCAGGCAAAGAACAATCCCCAGAATCAGCAATCGCAGGTGAATTTTTAAATGTCCACTTTTGAAAGCCTCGAAAAAAGTTCGAAATTCGCTTTTTCCGTCATCCCGGTGAAAGTCGGAATCCAGTATTTTCAGTAAGTTTTGGATGCCGGCGTTCGCCGGCATGACGCTTCTGCTATTTTTTCCGGGTTCATCGATTTCGAATGGTTTCATGGAATGGCCGTAGAACGCCTCCTCTTTCCTGTTTCCCATTCCTCGGGCACCCCCAGGGGCTCGACGTCGGCCATATCGGGTCGGTCGGCGAAGGGTTTTCGGCAGGGCAATACGATCTGCCCCGTCACAGACCGCCAGGGAAAGGCAAATGACAAATAAAACAATAAAAACAGTATGTGTCCCAAGGTGATTTGGCAAGCAAAAAGCGGGCGGGAAAAGCAGGAGAAAAACAGGTCGACCCGCACCATCGGGCCTATGAAACCTCTTTCATATGGATGGCATCCAAGGGACAGGCCTCGATGCAGTCCCAGCATCCCATGCACAGGTCGTAAAAAATTATGGGGGGCTCGAATGGGCCGTCGATCTGTTTGATCACTTTATGGGTGCAGGCCGCTACGGCCGGGCAGACCCCTTTTTCAGGATTGCAGTACCTAGGGTTGCATGTATCATAATCCACCATTGCAAATATCTTTTTGGCTTGGATCGTCATTTTTCGGCCACTTCCCCTGGCTGAAAGGATTTAAGGATTCGAGCTTCACATCCATCGGACGGCAAAGAGCGGTCGCCACAGGTTGCCAACATAACAAAAATGCCGAAGACCGAACAGAGGTCTCCGGCATTTTTTCGAATCGAACTTCTATTTTTGAAACTTCCGGGTCAATTGCGCAAAAGCTTCGTCTGCTTCCTTCATAATGTTCTGAACCATGTCGTTGACCTTGGGCATGTCCTTGATGCGCTGGGCCACTTCACCGGCGGCCATGAGCGCCTTTTCTTCGTTGCCTTCGTAGGTGGCCTTGATCGACTCGA
>Ga0209270_1000128_pt1 | contig 194532 bp, 176 predicted proteins | sample MTBAKSrepl1MetaG_FD_187456 | JGI IMG/M metagenome (GOLD analysis project Ga0209270, IMG submission 187456) | Enrichment culture microbial communities from Arthur Kill intertidal strait, New Jersey, USA, that are MTBE-degrading - MTBE-AKS1... | ecosystem: Environmental > Aquatic > Marine >... | reverse complement strand
CTTTTCGCTCCTTTTTGCCATCAGCTATGAGCTAAGTGCTATCAGCTAATCCCGTCCGACTTGCATGTGTTAGGCACGCCGCCAGCGTTCGTTCTGAGCCAGGATCAAACTCTCATGTGTAAATTGAATTCGAAACTGACAAGGGTACGCTATGCACTTTTCTTATTTTCAAAGAACGTCAAGAATTATTATCTTAATTAATAAAAAATATTTTGTCAATAAGAAAACCTTCCTTGACTTCCAAATAATTAGTCATATAAGATTAAACACTTGGCCCGAAAAGAAAGTCCCTTGGCTTGCCATGGGGATTACATACTGAAAAGTCATCCGCATTGCATACCGGGATTCATGCACCGTGTGCGACTTCACCGGGGTTATAAAAAAAACGAAATGACTGTAGCAGTCGGTTGTGATCATGGCGGGTTTGAATTAAAGAACGAGGTTATCTCGATATTGCATGAACTGGATATCGGGCTGATTGACTTTGGCACGGATAGCGATAAATCAGTAGACTACCCTGACTTCGGGGAAAAGGTCTCTCAGGCAGTATCTACTGGTAAAGCTGAAAGGGGCATACTCATTTGCGGGACAGGTATCGGCATGTCTATAGTAGCCAATAAATTTCCAGGAATACGTGCATCGCTTTGCAATGACCTCTTCACCGCAAAGATGAGCAGACTTCACAACGACGCAAACATCCTTGTCCTTGGTGGAAGAATAATTGGTAAAGGTCTTGCAAAAGAGATTGTGAAGGTATGGTTTAGCACGTCTTTTGAAGGAGAACGCCACTGTGCAAGGCTAGACAAAATAACCCAGATCGAGAAACGTATTAAGAAAAATGATTTTTGAACATCTCAAGCACTCAGACCCGGAAGTATTTGAAGCGGTACGGAAAGAAATCGAGCGTGAAAGAAAGAATATTGTCCTCATTGCTTCAGAGAATTACGCTGACCCGGCTATACTAGAGGTCCAAGGTTCTGTCTTTACAAACAAGTATGCAGAGGGATATCCAAGAAAACGGTATTATGGGGGGTGTGAAAACGCTGATATTGTCGAAAACCTGGCGATAGAAAGGGCCAAGGAGCTTTTCGGTGCAGAACACGTCAATGTGCAGCCTCATTCCGGTACCCAGGCTAATATGGCAGTATATTTTTCTGTTCTGAAACCTGGGGATACAATCCTCGGCATGAACCTCAGTCATGGCGGTCACCTCTCACATGGTTCCCCTGTTAACTTTTCAGGAACTTTATACAAGACAATATCATACGGTGTGAGCAAGGAAACCGGTTATATCGACTATAGCGAAGTAAGACGCCTTGCACTCGAAAACAAACCCCAGATGATACTCGTCGGCGCAAGTGCATACTCGCGTACCATAGATTTCAAGCGCTTTGCTGATATAGCAAATGAAGCCGGTGCATTTCTCGTTGCAGATATAGCACATATAGCAGGGCTTATCGCTGCAGGTCTCCATCCTTCCCCTGTATCGTATGCTGATTTCATCACGACAACAACTCATAAAACTCTCAGGGGACCGCGGGGCGGGATGATTATGTGTAAAGCAGAATATGCCAAAGCGATCGACAAAATGGTATTTCCCGGAATACAGGGCGGCCCCCTTGTTCATGTTATAGCAGCAAAGGCCGTCGCCCTTAAAAATGCCCTTCGTCAGGAATTCAGAGATTATCAATCAAAAGTAATCCGGAACGCTCAAAAACTTTCAGATGAGTTAAAAAAGATGGACTTTAATATTATCTCGGGCGGTACCGATAACCATATGATGCTTATCGACCTGACCAATAAAAACATTACTGGAAAAGAGGCGGAAGAGGCACTCGAAGCCGCGCGGATAACCATAAATAAAAATGTAATACCTTATGATAAAAAACCTCCCTCTGTAACAAGCGGCATAAGAATCGGCACCCCCTGCGTTACAACAAGGGGCATGGGAGCTAGCGAGATGGAAGAAATTGCAGATATCATATCATCAGTGCTAGAAAACAATCATGATGCAAAAAAAATAAAAATCCTTTCCAAGAGAGTGGAAGACCTTTGCGACAGGTTCCCCTTGTATAGCGAGGAGCATCAGGTTAAGGTCTGATGGGATATAATATATTAACGTGAAGTGTCCTTTCTGTGGAAACTTAGAAGATAAGGTCATTGATTCCAGAACAAGCAGAGAAGGCAATGCCATCCGCCGCAGGCGCGAATGCCTGAAATGTGCAAAACGTTTCACATCCTATGAGCGTGTAGACGACATTGTCCCGCTCGTTGTTAAGAAAGACGGGAGGCGCGAGCAGTTCGAGAGAGAGAAAATCATCATCGGTTTAAAAAAAGCCTGCGAGAAAAGACCGATCAGTGTAGAAACCCTCGAGGGCATCACAGACGCCATCGAGAAGAAACTCATCGGACTTGGAGTCAAGGAAATATCAAGCAAGAAGATCGGGGAAGAGGTCGTCAATGCATTAAGAGACCTCGACAAGGTTGCTTATGTGAGATTCGCTTCTGTTTACAGGGAATTTAAAGACATAAACGAATTCATGAACGAAGTTAAGGCCCTCTTCGAGCAGAAATAGCAAACTCCGTTCCATTTTTAGACAAGGATTTCTTCAGGCTTAAGCCGGACCATCTTCCCATCACGCCAAATAACAACAGGATTTCCGGCCTGTTTTTGCCTTTTAAGGGCCTCCCGAACCCTCTCATCGGGAAGGTTTCTCCTCCTGTGCAGAAGATTATATCCATATAATGAAAACCCCGGGAGGGAAAGAGGAGCGTATCTATATTTGTAAATACCCTTAATTTTGTTATTCCTGTGAAAGCTGGAATCTATGCATAGGGAAATAGATTCCAGCTTTCACAGGAAACCCTGGATTCCACATCCCTCCAAAAGGACGGCGGGCAGGCATGTGCGGAATGGCAGGAATATAACACTGTAGGAAGACTATAGGGGATATCAAATTCATAATTGACAGTTTCATTCATAATTATAAACTCTCTATCACCCTCTTTAATTTCTCCCCTACCTGTTCAGCTATACTTTTGAGCTGGGGATTTTCGATTGCCTGCATCGATGCAACGGGATCGACAGCTGCGACTTCCACGCTGCCTTCAACACGCTCCTGTACAATCACATTACAGGGCAACATGGTACCGATCTTGTCTTCTGCCTGTAGTGCCTGATAAGCGAACGGCGGGTTGCATGCTCCGAGAATCCGGTATTTTCTGAAATAAGCATTCAGCTTTTTCTTCAGGGCTGCCTGGACGTCGATATCGGTAAGAATACCGAACCCTTCCTTTTTCAATTCTTCCGTCACCTTAGCTAACGCTTCATCAAATGATACATTCAGGACTTTACTAAAGTAGTAGGCCATAAGACCCTCCTTGTGTCTAAACTGTCATTCTTGCGAAACTTTGTCCCCGCAGGGAGTAAGCAGGGAGCAGAAATCCAGAAGTTAAAAGACTGGATTCCGGGTCCCTCCAAAAGAACGGCGGGCAAGCAAGCCCGGAATGACATTGAGAAATAATTTTCTTAAATTATAAATCCCTTACAATTTTACTCTTCTCAATCTTAGCGCATTACCGATTACTGATACCGAACTGAAACTCATAGCTGCTGCTGCTATCATCGGACTTAACAGGATACCGAAAAAAGGATAGAGTACACCTGCTGCGATCGGTACCCCGATCGAATTATATGCAAAGGCCCAGAAGAGATTCTGCTTGATGTTTCTCATGGTCAATGTACTTAACTGTCTTGCGCGTACAATTCCCCGCAGGTCTCCTTTCACTAATGTCACACCTGCGCTTTCCATGGCTACGTCAGTACCCGTACCCATAGCAATGCCAACATGCGCCTGCGCGAGTGCAGGCGCATCATTGATACCGTCACCTGCCATCGCTACAATACGACCTTCTTCCTGCAAATGCTTTATCTCTTCTGCTTTCTGATCGGGTAGAACCTCAGAGAGAATCTTGTCAATCCCTAATTCTTTCGCAACGTTTTCTGCCGTAGTCCTGCTGTCACCTGTGAGCATAACAATCTGTATTCCATCTTCTTTGAGATTTCTGATAGCTTCATGGGTTGTTTCCTTAATCGGGTCAGCCACCCCAATAAGTCCGACTATTTTTTTATCAACGATCAAAAACATTACAGTCTGTCCCCTGGACCGCATTCTTTCCGCCTTTTCTGAAAGATCTTCCTGTTGTAAGCCGAGATCGCTCACCAGTCTCAGATTTCCAAGGGCAACTTCATGACCGCCTATCTTACCGGTTACCCCCTTCCCTGCCCTTGCCTCAAAGTTTTCCGTATCTGCCAAACTAATCTCTCTTTCCTCTGCCTCTGCACCGATAGCGGCAGCGAGCGGATGCTCACTTCCACGTTCTATGCTGGCAGCATAGGAAAGCACGCTCGTTTCATCCCATCCCTTTAAAGATAAAACTTCTGTGATTTTAGGCTTGCCGACGGTGAGTGTCCCTGTTTTATCGACAACGAGTGTATTCACTTTTTTCATAACTTCAATCGCTTCAGCGTTTTTGAATAGAACGCCTAACGTAGCTCCCTTTCCGGTTGCTACCATTATTGACATGGGTGTTGCAAGACCAAGCGCACAAGGACATGCAATAATGAGAACCGCAACTGCATTGATAAGTGCATATGTAAAACGCGGCTCCGGTCCAAGCATGGCCCATACAATAAATGTTATGACCGCTATCGAGACGACTGTCTGCACAAAATACACGGCAACACTGTCGACAAGCCTCTGGACAGGTGCACGGCTTCGCTGTGCTTCGGCGACCATCTGCACAATCTGTGACAGGAGAGTCTCTGTACCTACCCGCTCAGCCTTCATGACAAGCGTGCCTGTACTGTTGAGCGTTGCTCCGATAACATGGTCACCCGGCTGCTTCTGTACAGGGATAGGCTCACCGGTGATCATGGATTCATCAACAGAGCTTCTTCCCCCCACAACAACTCCGTCAACAGGGATCTTTTCGCCTGGGTGTATCCTCAGCGTGTCGCCCTGTTTTACATAGTCAAGAGGAATGTCCTCCTCTGAATCATCTCCCTTTATACGGCGCGCAGTTTTGGGTGCTAGCCCGATAAGAGCGCGGATTGCCGCCCCGGTCTGCCCCCTCGCCTTTAATTCCAACACTTGACCTAGGAGAACCAGCGTAACTATCACTGCTGCGGCTTCAAAGTAAACACCTACCTGGCCCGTTTCATCTCTAAAAGATTCTGGAAAGACCCCGGGGAGTAATGTCGCTATTGAGCTATAAACATATGCTACCGTAACACCAAGCCCTATCAGTGTAAACATATTTGGACTGCGGTTAACAATTGACTGCCATCCTCTAACGAAAAACGGCCACCCGCACCAGAGCACTACCGGTGTTGCAAAACAAAACTCCAGTATCCTCAAGACCTCAGGTTTTATCCACCGCCCGATCGACAAGCCGGGTATCATATGATGCATTGCAATAAAAACAACCGGGATGGAAAAAACAACACTCAGTTTGAATCTCCTCGTCATGTCTATAAGTTCAGGATTTTCTTCTTCGCCGGTTGTTGCAGTCGCCGGTTCAAGAGCCATCCCGCATAAAGGACAACTGCCCGGTGCGTCTTTCTTCACTTCTGGATGCATAGGACAGGTCCACTCTGTCTTAACCGAAAGCGAAGGGATTACAGGTTCAAGAGCCATCCCGCACTCCGGACATGATCCGTGAGCCTCTTTCTTGACTTCGGGATGCATAGGATAGGTGAATAAGGTACAGGGCTTTAAACTGAGAGCCGGTGAAGGCATTTGAGGCTTTTTAACTTCTAAATATGCTTCCGGGCTTTTATCAAACTTCTCTTTGCAATGTTCAGTGCAAAAATAGTATGTTTGCCCCCTATATACAGATGTAGCTACCGCATCCACATCTTCGATGGTCATCTTACAAACAGGATCTGTTACTTCCATGGTACTCCCTTGACCGACAGTAATCGCATTCCCAGGGTTAACAGCTATGTTGCAAACTTTGTTCCTTTATTAAATTCCTTATATATTTTAACTAGATGCCTCTTTATAGCATTACCCGGAAAGGCACTGACTCGGGCATTTTGTCCTACACTCCCGACAAAATACCCGATAGCATTTCCAGGCCGGCATCATAATTATAAACTATAAAATCCGGCCTGGCGAGAGTGTATCGGATCGGATTTAGGCAGATAACTCCCAGGGGCTAACGGAATTAACCCCCTTTCTTTTCTTGAGCAAGATATTTATCGGGCTCTTTATCAAATTTCTCTTTGCAACTCTTCGCACAGAAATAGTACGTTACCCCCCTGAATAAGCTCGTGGCTGCCGCCTTTGCTTCATCCACATGCATTTTACATACAGGATCTGTTGCCACCGTATCACCTCCTCCTGAAAGGCATGCGTATTATTTATAACATCATAATAGACACTATCGTCGTTCGTTACCGCAGTCACCTCCAGAATGCTTTAAGTTTCCGGAGGGTACGGAATCCCTCTTAAAAAAGCATGGGGTATTCTCCGTGGGCCTTGCCCCTGACAGGCCGGAATGAAGGCTGTGCAAGCTTGTTATGAGAGAAGAATTGTGACGCTCTGTATGGTAGTATATTTACCTTTTGCATAAGGTTTACCAATGATAGTCTATGATTTCGAAAGTTTACTGAGGGCCTCCCTTGCCGCAATAGTTTCTGCCTGCTTTTTGTTTCTCCCACAACCTGTACTAAGCCTCTCTCCGGAAATGTAGACCGCCACAGTGAAGGTTTTATCGTGTTCTTTCCCTTCCTGCTTTATGAGTCTGTATTCAGGAATAGTGCTGAAAAGAAGCTGGCTTTTTTCCTGGAGTTCTGATTTAAAATCGTGGAAGTCCCCTGAGCTGATCACCGAATCAATTTTTTCCTTAAACAATCTCAATATAAGTTTTCTCACCTTTCTATAGCCGCCATCCAGGTAAACGGCACCGAGTATCGCTTCAACTGCATCTGCCAGCAAAGATCCTTTCTTTCTCCCTCCTGTAGCCTCCTCTCCCTTCCCAAGCATAAGATATCTCCCTAGAGAAAGGGAACGGGCTATCTCGGACAACACCGATTCCTGCACGAGATAAGATTTTGTTTTGGACATGACCGATTCACTCAATTGATTTTTGGACAAAAAGAGATACTCGACGATGACAAAACCCAATACCGAATCGCCGAGAAATTCGAGTCTTTCATTACATACCGGTGCTATTTGGGGATTCTCATGAGAATAGGATTTGTGGGTCAGTGCCTCCTGAAGCAACTTTTTGCTCCGGAATGTGTAACCGAGGCTTTTTTCTAGTTCAGTACTATCATGTACGGACATGGTGAGACCGTTTTACTGTTCAAATTTCTTAAAGAGCAAGCAGGCATTTGTCCCTCCAAATCCGAACGAGTTCGTCAATGCATACTGCACGCTCATTTTCCTCGATTGATGGGGAACATAATCAAGGTCACATTCGGGATCAGGGTGGTCAAGATTTATCGTAGGCGGAACAACATCGTGATAAATACTCAAGACGGTAATGACCGCCTCAACACCACCTGCTGCACCGAGCAGGTGGCCTATCATAGATTTTGTTGAGCTGACTGCCATCAGGTAGGCATGCTCTCCAAAAACTCTCTTTATCGCACGGGTCTCAAGTTCGTCTCCGGATTTTGTTGAAGTGCCGTGCGCATTGATATAATTCACATCTACCGGATCGACTCCAGCGTCTTTCAGGGTAACACTCATACACCGTGCCGCCCCTTCACCGTCCGGAGAAGGTGCTGTAATATGATAAGCATCCGCCGTCATGCCGTATCCTAATATTTCTGCATATATCTTTGCTCCCCGTGTTGTTGCTGATTCCAAAGTCTCAAGTATTACGATGCCGGCGCCTTCTCCAATGATAAATCCGTCTCTGTCGATATCAAAAGGTCTGCTTGCCTTTTCCGGCTCATGATTCCTCGTTGAGAGCGCCTTCATGGCATTGAAACCTCCGATACCCAACGGTGTAATCACTGCCTCGGTACCGCCTGCAATCATGGCATCAGCGTCACCCCTCTGTATAATTCTGAATGCATCCCCTATTGCATGAGTGCCTGTTGCACATGCGGTAACCACTGCAGAGTTTGGCCCCTTAGCACCATATTTTATTGAGATCTGGCCGGAAGCAAGATTTACTACTAACATAGGTATAAAAAAGGGGGTAATTTTTCTAGGCCCTTTATCCATTAAGACAGAATGGTAGTGCTCAATAGCAGCCAGGCCCCCGATTCCGGAACCGACGATCACACCTGTCCTCTCGGCATTTCTTTCCGTTATTTTAAAACCGGAATCATCGTATGCTAAACGTGTTGCAGCGACAGCAAAATGGATAAAGCGATCCATTTTTTTAATTTCTTTGACCTCCATGTAATCTTCAGGATAAAAACCTTCTACCTCACCTGCTATCTGTGTCGGAAATTGAGAAGCGTCAAATCTCGTTATCTTCCTGATTCCCGATTTTCCGGCAAGAAGACCTCGCCAGCTCTCTTCAACACCGATACCGAGGGGTGTAATCATGCCAACCCCTGTTACGACAACCCGCCTTTTATCCATAAAACCCGTTATTTTTTCTTGTTATTTATGTATGCTACGGCATCGTTAACCTTTACAATCTTCTCTGCATCCTCATCGGGTATCTCGATACCGAATGCTTCTTCAAACGCCATTACGAGCTCAACAGTATCAAGAGAATCTGCACCGAGATCCTCAACAAAAGACGCTTCAGGGACAACCTCTGCAGCGTTCACTCCAAGCTGTTTTGATATAATCTCCTTTACTTTCTCTTCTACCATTTATGAACCTCCATATTTAAATATCTTGATCACGTTTCAAAAATAGACGCACCGTATGTCACATATACAATCCTCCGTTTACGTGTATCACCTGCCCTGTGATATATTCTGCTTGAGGAGACGCCAGAAAGACAACCGCACGTGCGACATCTTCGACAGTACCGAATCTTCCTACGGGAATAAGTTTTTTAACCTCTTCTTTCATCGATTCTCTAAGAACATCTGTCATAGCCGTCTCAATAAAACCAGGCGCAACTGCATTGGCAGTTATTCCCCGGTTTGCATACTCCTTCGCTACCGTCTTGGTAAATCCAACAATCCCCGCCTTCGAAGCACCATAATTTGCCTGCCCGGGATTTCCCATAAAGGCTGCTACAGAAGTCACAGAAACAATTCTGCCATATTTCTGACTCACCATGTCCTTGAGTGCTTCACGTGTACAGAGGAAAACACCCTTCAGATTAATATCAATCACCGTGTCCCAGGCTTCCTCCTTCATTCTCAGCAAGAGGCCGTCTTTCGTTATGCCTGCATTATTTACAAGGATATCCATCCTCTGGAATTCTGTTCGTATTTTCCCGAAGACTTCCATGACCTCCTCTGATTTTGATACGTCAAGCTTTACCCCAAGGGTTCTTATACCATGGCCAGAGAGTTTCGCAGCCTTTTGACGGGCTTCTTCTGAATTGCGAGCGGCAACGATAACATTGACTCCCTGAAGCGCCAGCGCTTCTGCAATTGCAGCACCGATCCCACGCGTTCCACCTGTTATGAGAGCAACCTGGCCCTTATAATCCATCATATATCCCGATATGTACTGACAAAAAAAACCGGTTTTAATTGTAACAAAGAGTTCTTCTCTTTTCCAGTCTAAATTTTTTCTTCTGGAATCATTTACCAAAAAGGAAGTGCTTACCTTTTACCCGGTTTATCTCAAAAACAGATAGGGGCAGGCTCTTCATCCGGTCTCTTTCTGCTAATTATAGGTAGCGTAAAATCTTCTGTGTAAAAATCTTGAGGTAAAAAATAAAAGGGTGTATTCTCCATTGTTCTGACAGGAACAAGAAAGGAGGGATACACCCATGTCAGTAAAGGAACTGACGAAGATAACAGTAACAGATTTATGGAGAGAGTTCAACAGTATAGGAGATTTTTGGGATTTACAAGAGGAAGCGGTCAAGGATTTCAGGAGGAGATTCATAGAGGGAGCGCTTGAGGTAGAGCGAGAGATGCTAATAGGTTGTAAGTCTTATGAGCGCAAAGTGGACCGTAAGGATTACAGGAATGGCTACTGGAAGCGCTGGATAACACTTAAAGATGGGCGGCTTGAGATAAGGATGCCGAGGGTAAGAGGAATGAGGTATGAGAGCGGGATAATCCCACGGTATAAGCAACGGGTGGAAGAAGTGGATACGGCTTTACTAAAGATATTTCTCTATGGGGCATCCACGAGGCTGACCGGAGAGGCACTTAGGCCTTTATTAGGGGAGGGAGTAAACGCACAGACGATCTCTAACATAGCCAAGAGCCTCGATGTAGAAGTAAAGGTATATCACAGCCGCAGACTTGAAGACAGGTATCTATATCTGTTTCTGGACGGAATAGTACTTAAGAAGAAGAGCGGTTTTGGAGCAAAGAAGAGGGTAGTTCTTGTGGCCTATGGCATAAGAATAGACGGCAAAAGAGAGCTTATAGATTTTATGGTAACAAATGCTGAGAGCGAGAGGAGGTGGTGGAGATTTCTTAATGATCTTTTCCGGAGGGGACTAATCGGTGAGGCATTAGGTCTTGTTATCACAGATGGCAATCCGGGGCTTGAAAATGCAGTGGATCTCATCTGGTCTTTCGTAAGAAGGCAGAGGTGCTGGGCACACAAGCTTAGAAATATAGCTAATTTCCTTAAGAAGAAGCACTTGGATAGCTGTATAAAGGAAGCAGGTGCAATATACAAAGCGAAGAACAAAAGACAGGCCGAGCGGTCTTATGGCAAATGGGAAAAGAAGTGGTCTCCGATAGCACCAAAAGCAGTCAGGTGCGTAGAAAAGGACTTAGAGGAGTTGCTTAATTTCTATAGTTGTCCCAAGGCGATATGGGTCAAAGTGCGGACTACTAATGTTATCGAGAGGGCCTTCAGGGAGGTGAGGCGAAGGACAAGGCCCATGAGCTGTTTCAATCATGATCAGAGCATCGAGAGAATTGTCTATGCAGTATTGAGTCATCTGAATGAACAATGGGGTAAGCATCCCTTAAAAGAATTTACACAAAATGATTGACACTACCTAATTATAATTATAATTGTAATATAAGGTATTTTTATGTTAATAATATATATCTCTGAAATTAACGTTATGTGGAAAGCATTTCCACGGAAATCCCTCTTACGTTTCACAGCGTTAAGATAATAGAATATTTACTCTCAAGGGATAAAAATATTATGAAACCTAAAGTATATTTGATAGACGTAACAAACAGGGATGGGGTACAAACATCCAGAATCCTTCTCCCAAAGCTCTCGAAGACAATGCTTAACATCTATCTCGATGAAATGGGCATCTACCAGAGCGAAGTTGGCTTTCCCACACTCAAACATGAGGTCAATTATATCAACGCAAACCTTGAACTTGTTAAACTCGGCGTCATCAAAAGGATCCACCTTGAAGGGTGGTGCAGGGCTGTCCCGGCAGATGTTGAACTCACCTTCACAAACTGCCCCGAGCTTAAACACATCAATATCTCGATATCTACATCGGAAATTATGATACAGGGAAAGTTTCAGGGAAAAAAGACTTTTAAGGATATCATCAATTCTCTTGTTGAGGCTGTAAAGGTAGCAAAGCGGCATGGAGCAGAAACCATAGGAATCAATGCAGAAGACGCATCGCGTACAGAACTCGAGAGGTTAATAGAGTTTATCTTTGCAGGTAAAGAGGCAGGTGCGGACCGATTCAGGTACTGCGATACGCTCGGTACCGATGATCCTATAACGATTTACGAGAGGACAAAGGCACTTGCCCTTGCTACAAAGTTTCCTATAGAGATGCACTGTCACAATGATCTTGGGATGGCAGAGGCTGTGTCTGTCTCGGGCGCACAGGGAGCTATTGAAAGCGGTGTTGATTCATATATCAATACGACAGTCAATGGTTATGGGGAGCGTTGCGGCAACTGCGATCTTGTCTCAACGATATTAGCACTAAATTTTTCGCATGCACTAAAAAACAAGGTCCCCCTCGATGAACATATAGACCTTAAGAAGGCCTGGAAGATCGGGAAATATGCTTCTTATGCTTTCAATTTACCAATCCCGATCAATCAGCCCGGGGTCGGTTCAAATGCCTTTGCTCACGAATCAGGGATCCATGCAGATGGGGCCCTGAAAGACAGACGAAACTACGAACTTTACGCCCCTGAAGACGTGGGGAGAGGTGAGCCTGAGCTGCTTGAAACAGGGAGGATTATCACCACAGGGGTCTATGGGGGCATTAAAGGTTTCCGTCATGTCTATGACAAGCTCGGCATTCATTTTCACGACGATAACGAGGCCCGGAAGGTACTCGAACTCGTACAGTATGCAAACCTTCACAATCAAAAGCCTCTTACTGATGATGAATTGAGATTTATTGCAAAATACCCCGAGATAGTGCGTAAGATATTAACGGTACAGATATAATGCATACTGTTACGCTTATACCAGGAGACGGAATAGGTCCGGAAATTACAGAAGCGACAAGGCGTGTTATTGAAGCTACCGGTGTCCCTGTGAAATGGGATATCCATGATGCAGGTCTTGAGGTCTTCGAAAAAGAAGGGAATCCTTTACCTAAGCGGGTCATCGATTCAATAAAGAAAAATAAGACGGCACTGAAGGGGCCAATTACTACACCTGTCGGAACAGGTTTCAGGAGTGTTAATGTGACACTTCGACAAAATCTGGATCTCTACTGCTGCCTCAGACCATGTAGAACCTTTAAAGGTGCAAGGACAAGGTTCCAGGATATAGACATCGTCATAATCAGGGAAAATACTGAGGACCTCTATGCAGGGATTGAATTCGAGAGAGGGACAGAGAATGTTTACAGGCTTATAGACTTGATTTGCGAAATCTCAGGGAAAGACATACGGCGTGATTCCGGAATAAGCATCAAGCCCATATCAGAGTATGCTTCGGAACGGATTACAGCCTTTGCGTTTGAATTTGCAAGGAAACAGAAGAGAAAAAAGGTAACGGCTGTCCATAAAGCAAATATCATGAAGTTCTCTGATGGACTCTTCCTCGAAACGGCACGTAACGTCTCCAAGAGATATCCCGATATAGAATTCGAAGACAGGATAGTCGACAATATGTGTATGCAACTTGTACAAAAACCTGAACTATACGACGTGATCGTACTTCCGAACCTTTACGGAGACATTGTATCTGACCTGGTCGCCGGCCTTGTCGGGGGACTCGGTCTTGCCCCGGGAGCAAACATCGGAGATGAATGTGCTGTGTTCGAGCCCACCCACGGGAGTGCACCGAAATACAGGGGTTTGAACAAAGTAAACCCATTTGCTATGATACTGTCAGGTATTATGATGCTCAGGCATTTAGGGGAGCCCCTTGTCGCAGAAAAACTGGAAAAGGCTGTAGAATCGGTAATATCCGAAGGAATATATGTTACCTATGACATGAAGCCAAGACCTGACGACCCGACAGCTGCGACAACCTCGATGGTTTCAGATGCTATTATCAACAAAATAACCTCATCCTAAATGGACATTGAAAGTTCACAAACAGAAAAACCCGCTGAAAGGCTTTTAACCCAAAAGCAAAAATCAATGATATTTCTCCATGTGGTTTGATATTTCTCTCATAATTATTTTTATCCTCATAAACGGTTTTTTCGCTGCTGCAGAAATTGCCGTTGTTACCCTGAGGAAATCACGCATCAAAAAATTAATAGATGACGGCAAGAAAAATGCTCCCATCTTGTTAAAACTAAGGGAAGAACCGGAAAAATTTCTCGCTACAATCCAGATTGGCGTAACGCTGGCAGTTACGCTTGCCTCTGCCATTGGTGGTGTAACCGCGGTCAAAATTCTAACACCCTTACTCGAGAAAATCCCCCTTCCCTTTATCTCTGCATCAAGCGAAGCAATCGCTATTGGCATAGTAGCCTCGGCGATCACCTACTTTTCGATAGTCTTTGGAGAACTTATCCCCAAAACAATAGCGTTGTCGCATCCGGAGACGGTGGGTCTCATCAGTGCTCCTATCATAAAAAGTTTCTCAAGGCTGGCAACTGTATTTGTCGGGATACTGACTTTCACAACGAATATGTTATTAAAGCCTTTTGGCAAAACGTCATTCAGGAAAAAAAGCTATATATCGGAAGAAGAGATAAAGTTGCTTCTCGAGGAAGGCAGGGAGAAAGGTATTTTTGAAGACGAAGAAAAAGAGCTCATCCATAGCGTTTTTGACTTTGCTGATATATTCGTGAAAGAAGTGATGGTTCCCTCGACTCAAATGGTGACTATCGGGATCAACATGCCCATAGATCAGGTAAAACAAATTATTTTAGAGGAACAGTTTACCCGTTATCCAGTTATCGGAAGAGATCTGAACGACATAAGGGGCACCCTTCATGCAAAAGACTTTTTCAACACTCTGCTGAAGACCGACAGCATTATTATAAGGAAAATCATCAAGCCTCCTCTTTACGCACCTGAAACAATGAAGATAAGTTTCCTATTGAGGGAGATGCAAAAGAAAAGGGTCCACATGGCAATAGTGATAGATGAGTATGGTTCTGTTTCAGGGCTTGTCACACTGGAGGACCTTATTGAAGAGATCATCGGCGAGATACGGGATGAGTTTGATACCGAAAGCCCTGTCATCCACCTGAAGGACGGGAGCATGATCATAGATGCTTCAATCAATACCAGGGACCTCTACGATGACTACGGTATAGCTATCCCCGAATCCCCTGATTATGAAACTCTCGGCGGTTTTATAGTCACATCGCTTCAAAGGATACCGCAACCGGGAGACGAAATACAGCTAAACGGCCAGCGGCTGAAGATAATTGAGATGGTCGGCAAGAGAATCGCGAGGGTCAAGCTCGAAAAAATGCCGGAAGAGATCCTCGAGGAAAAACAATCATAGACTTTTGATCTTAAAATCCCCACTTATGACCTTCTTTAAAAGAGCAGCCAGCGGAGATATCAAAAGCGTTTTGTTTTTTTTCGTGTTTCCTGTATAATTTCTTCTTGTCATGAGAAAAAAGGTTTCCATCATCGGTTCCGGCAATGTCGGTGCAACAACTGCATTATTTACCCTGCACTCCGGGATTGCCGATGTCGTATTACTTGACATAATAGAGGGAATCCCGCAGGGTAAGGCACTGGATATGGCTGAGGCATGTCCGATCCTGGGTATATCATCCAGGATCATAGGAACAAATGACTATGCTGATACAGCAGGTTCCGATATTATTGTCATTACAGCAGGCTTCCCTAGAAAACCAGGGATGTCAAGGAGCGACCTTCTCCATGCCAATGCCGATGTCGTCAGGGCATCGTGCGTAGAGATCGCAAAGTCCTCCCAGAATGCCGTTATCATCGTTGTGACCAATCCAATGGATGTAATGGCACAACTGGCATGGAAAACAACCGAGTTTTCCTGCAAGAGGGTTATGGGAATGGGCGGCATACTCGATGCATCGCGTTTGACAGCTTTCATTTCATGGGAATTACAGGTAGCTCCCGAAGATATTGAAGCACTCGTTCTAGGGGGGCACGGAGACGAAATGATCCCGCTCTCACGTTTTACATCTGTCAAAGGGATACCCTTGACGGAACTCATGCCTAAAAGGAAGATTAAAACGTTGATCGAACGGACAAGGAAAGGTGGAGCGGAGATAGTTCACCTCTTGAAAACTGCGAGTGCATACTATGCACCTGCGACGGCGACATTTCACATGATCAAGGCAATACTTCTCGATGAGAAGCGTCTTCTCCCCTGCTCGGCTTATCTCAACGGAGAATACGGGGTCAGAGACCTCTATATGGGGGTACCGGTAATTCTCGGGAAAGACGGTATCGAAAAAATTATAGAGGTCAAACTCTCCAGGGAAGAAAAGACAAGGTTCAGGAAATCCAGTTCGTCTGTTAGAAGGTTAACAAAATTACTTTCAATATAGTGGGGGATGCATGGAAAAAACACTTTCAATTGTGAAACCTGATGGCACGGGAAAGAATGTAATCGGCGAAGTTATAAAGAGGTTTGAACAGGGAGGCCTTAGGATAACCGCACTAAAGATGCTAAGGCTTTCTCAACATGACGCAAAGAGGTTTTATATCGTTCACAAGGAGCGACCTTTCTACGGTAGTCTAACGAGCTTTATGTCCGAGGGTCCGATCGTGGTCATGGTTATCGAAGGTGAGCGTGCTATTTCCAGGGTGCGTGAAATCATGGGTGCAACGAATCCAAAGGAGGCCGCACCGGGCACGATCAGGTCTGATTTTGCCACAAGTATTGAGCATAATATTGTCCATGGTTCAGACTCAAAAGAATCTGCTGCTTACGAGATACCATTTTTCTTTTCTTCCCTTGATATATTCTAAGGCAGGTGATTTTCCGTTAAATACTCATAATTTTTTACCGTATTACGTAAAGGATTCAATATGATGGAATGTCCTCCCATACTACGTGTATCCTCATGTTTACTGCCTCTGTATTGACTTTCAATCTTCAAAAAAAGTATATTTATATATAGGATGTTTGAGAAATTCACAGAACGTGGAAGAAAGGTAATCATTTACGCAAAAGAAGAAGCTGAAAAACGTCAAAATGATTACCTTGGCACAGAACACCTTTTACTTGCTGTTTTAAAGGAAGACGACGGCCTCCCAGTAGCAATTCTCAAACGGATGGGCATAACACCTGAGGAAATTCGCCTTGAAATAGAGCGGAATCTCCCTCAAGGCACAAACATCATGACCTTCGGTGACATCCCATTCACTCCACGCGCAAAAAAGGTTCTTGAACTCGCTGTTGAAGAGGCAAGGCTTCTCGGCCACAATTACATCGGAAGTGAGCATATCCTTCTTGGTTTAATCAGGGAAGAAGAAGGGATAGGCGGGAAGATACTCCGGAACCTCGGGGCCAACCTCCTAGGTGCGAGACAGCTCACAATCAACTTCTCGATCAGAGCGCATACCTCCACAAAAGAGAAAAGAAGCACGACGCCTGCGCTCGATGAGTTTGGAAGAGACCTGACGCACCTGGCAAAAGAGGGGAAGCTCGATCCTGTCATCAGCAGGGAGGATGAGATCGAACGCCTCATACAGATACTGGGGAGAAGGATAAAAAACAACCCGGTCATTATCGGAGAGCCAGGTGTCGGGAAAACCGCAATCGTCGAAGGGCTTGCCCAAAAGATTATATCTGGTGATATTCCCGACAGCCTGCTGGGGAAACGGATTGTCTCCCTTGATCTCGGGGCGCTGATTGCAGGGACGAAATACAGGGGCCAGTTTGAAGAGAGGCTCAAGATCGTCATGAAAGAGATCATACAATCGGACAGCGTGATTCTTTTCATCGATGAACTTCATACCCTTATCGGTGCCGGGGCTGCGGAAGGGTCTGTAGATGCATCGAGCATGTTGAAACCGGCTCTCTCACGAGGGGAGATACAATGCATTGGTGCAACTACACCCGACGAGTACAGGAAATATATTGAAAAAGATGGTGCTCTTGAACGGCGCTTTCAGCCAATCAACATTCAGCCGCCAAGCATTGAAAATACTATCAATATCCTTAAGGGACTCAAGTCACGTTATGAGTCATTCCATAAAGTAAGGATAAATGATACTGCAATAGATGTCGCTGCCCGTTTATCCGACCGGTACATCTCTGATAGATATCTACCTGACAAAGCGATAGATGTCATTGATGAAACAGGTTCGAGAATTAAACTGAAAAGATATACCCCTCCACAGGAACTGAAAGAGCTTGAGAATGAAATACAAAAATTTACAAGGGAAAAGAACTTATATATTAAGCTCCATGACCTTGAAAAGGCCTCTTCCGTTCGTATGGAAGAGGAGAGACTCAAACGGCTCCATGAACAATTGCACAAGCAATGGATAGACAACCTCAATAAGGAAGTCCCTTCAATTAAGGAAGGGGACATTGAATATACCGTATCAAAAATGACGGGGATACCTCTTTCGAAACTTGAGGAAAAAGAATCAGAGAAACTTATTAAGATGGAGTCAGCCCTCCACAGAAGGATTATTGCCCAGGAAGAAGCCCTCAAGGCTGTTTCGAAAGCCATTCGGCGGTCACGGGCAGGCCTAAAATCCAGCAAGAAACCGATCGGTTCTTTCTTCTTCCTAGGACCGACAGGCGTTGGTAAGACAGAGCTTGCCAAGGCTTTAGCCTGGTTTATGTTCGACGATGAGTCTGCCCTGGTAAAACTGGACATGTCAGAATATATGGAACGTTTCAACGTATCCAGGCTTACCGGGGCCCCCCCAGGTTATGTCGGATATGAAGAGGGAGGACAGCTGACCGAGAAAATCAGAAAGAAACCATATGCGGTCATCTTATTCGATGAGATAGAAAAGGCACATCCCGATGTATTTAATATCCTTCTGCAGGTCCTCGACGAAGGGGTACTTACTGACAATTTCGGAAGAAAGGTCGATTTCAGGAATACGGTAATTATTATGACGTCAAACCTGGGAGCCCGATTAATAGAGAAGGCTACCCCGCTTGGTTTCCAGAGCAGCTCACCCGAGACAACATACGAGAAGATAAAGGAAAACGTTCTCAATGAGCTGAAGAAAACATTCAATCCAGAGTTTTTGAATCGTGTTGATGAGATAGTAGTCTTCCATCCGCTCCTAAAGGAACACCTCTTATCCATCATCGACCTCCTCATAGAAGAAACAAACCTCATGCTCCTTGAACAGGAACTCGTCATAACAGTCTCACAGGAAGTGAAAGAATGGATCATTAGAAAATATTATCAGCCAATATATGGTGCAAGGCCAATGAGAAGGGCTGTGCAGAAAGAAATACAGGACCTGCTTTCCGAGGAAATCCTGAAGGGGAAATTCAAAGGGTCTAATAAAATAAAGGTTATTTTAGAAGGCGATGCCCCTGTTTTTGTAGATGTCGAGGATAAGGTCCCTCTCCTCTCGAGTACTAACTAATCAACCGGCCCACCGGCCGAATCAGTTTATTTGGAGTTTATTGCTGTATAATTTTGCTCTAAGAGCGTGCGCCATTTGTTCATAACAGAGAGAACATCCAGAAGATGAAAAGTAAAGCAATTATTCTTGTCATTATTTTGTTTATCGGGCTCGCTATTGCTTTTCTGATGGTTGAGGAACGTACCGATAGCCCGGGAATCCTAACCATCGGGAGCGTTGCCCCCGACATAGATCTCATCGATAAAAATCAAAACACACTCACGCTCTCCGAACTTAGGGGGTCGGTTGTATTTATAAACTTCTGGTCCACATGGTGCGACCCGTGCATAGAAGAATTACCCTCAATCGAGATACTCTTCAGGCACTTCTCAAATAACCCCCGCTTCCAGCTTATAACGGTCATCTTCAAGGACGATGGACAGAAGGCCATCAGGTTCATGGAGGAACATGGCTATACCTTCCCGGTCTACTTTAATCCTGACGGCTCGGCTGCAAAAAAATTCAAAATTACCGGCGTACCCGAGACCTTTATCATAGACAAGAATGGCGTATTGAGAGACAAGATAATCGGGCCCGAACATTGGGATTCGCCGGGCAGATTGGAAACGATCAATAATCTCCTTAAAGAACAATAGCCGTGGGAAGGGTCAGACACCCTGATCCATCTCTCCTCTTCATAGGAACCCTCTGCTTTAACAAGGGCTTAGAAAATGAAGCACATGAAATCCTAGAAAAGAACTTCGGGGAAATTTTGCTGACAAGTCCTCCCTTTACCTGGGATTATTCAAGGTATTACGAGGACGAAATAGGTTATCCGTTATTCAGGCAATTTCATTTCTTCAAAACCCTCATCGACCCGGCCCGGCTTGCGGATATAAAACTAAAAACGAATGAAATTGAAGATTTACTCTCAATCGGGGGCAAAAGACGCATGAACCTTGATCCCGGGTACCTGACGCTCCATAACATTGTTCTGGCTTCTACAAAAAATTACTCACATCGTATCTATCTGGGCAAGGGAATATTCGGTGAAGTAACGCTTATCTACAAGGGTGAGACGTACCATCCCCACCTTTTCACTTACCGGGACTATCAGGATAAAAAATGTATTGAACTGTTTGTGCATGCGAGAGAAATGCTGAAAAAGATGTTAAGCTGACCGGTAGCTCAATTCATCCTTTCCTTTCTTAATTTCATGAGTTCCTGAACGGCGAAATCATCGGCATACTTCTCGGTCTGGAGATAAAGGTTTTTCAGTTCCCGCCTTCTCCGCGCCGACCGCCTCCCTCCTGACAAGGAGTGATTGATCAGCGCCGTAAAGTAGCAGTTATTTCCGGCTGCCCTCGTGTGGCCGACCTCGTGAAGGAAGAGAAAGGTATAAAGTTCATCGGGCTCTATTGTAATGCCGACCTGCTGACTCAGCCTTTTACAAACAGACATACGGTCTAGATCGGGATTCAAAAATATATTGTAACGGCCGCCATGTCCCTTTGAGAGAGTCGTGAATGCAAGCCTCCCTTCGGACCAGAGACCATCCGTATCGCCCTCAAGCCCGACATAATTGAGGTCATAATCCCGGGCGTACTGCAAAACAATATCAGTATCTATGAATTTCTTAAAAATGCTTACTTTCTCCAGATCATCGGCAACTTTTTTAGCAAAGAATCCTTTGTTACGGTCCGTTTCCTCTTCGGTTTCAATCATGCCCACAAAAGGCAGCTTGAACACGAGGGTCCTCTCATCAATTCTTCTTAACCTGGCAGAGCATATCCCCAGGATGAAATACATCAGCCAGAATCCGATAATTAAGCCGATGATAAATAATAATAAGGGATAACCGTTCAACATTATTGTTACTTTCCGGATAAGGGGTCTACTGTAAAGAACCTCCTGCCCCCTTGGTTTCATAGACTTTTATTTCAATATAACATAAATTGAAGATACCCTGCGGCAAGACCGCGGTCCCGGATTTTCAATCTTAATCCGTTCCACCTATAATATTCTTTGCCTTGAGAAACTCTTTATTTTGCAAGGATTCAAGATAAATCCTCACCAGTTCAAGTACATTTTTATAAAGAACGTAATTCGTGGACAATTCGATGAAAAGCTCCCTGTTAACAAATTCCGATGCGATTTTATACGAACGCCTGCCTTGTAACATATAATGCTGAAAAAGATCTGCACCCGGCACGATTATTCTCCCCATGATAAACTCCTTTCCTTTCCTTCGGGATAGTGCCGAAGGAAACATACCAAGCATGAAGAGCGTATAATCTCCTATGTGTTTATGTACCTGAAATTCACGTGAAAAAGTCTGCGCATTCAATAGCACGTCTCCTTCAGCAAGTATGTCAGCTATATCTTCGAGCTTATTTCCGGCTGCATCTCTTATTCTATAGAGATTATCTATATGAATGAATTCACAGAGGATCTGTTCCTCTATGTATTCTTCAACTCCCTTTCCGGGGAGTGCGTGCATTTTGAAACCGAAATCCAAGGCATTTCTGAAGAGTTTACGCAGAGGATGGTTCTTATTGATGCGGAGCTTTCCCATAATGAATCCTCTTCTATATTATAACTTTAAATGGGGATCTCCTCAATTTTTTGGCACGAAAAAATTCTTTATCAGTTGATAACAGATTATAAAAGAATTTGAGTATGGCTTTGAAGAAAGCTTGACTACTGAGACCGCGTACTATGATGTTGTATATGCCGCGAAGTTACAGCAGTACCAAATTATCCCTGTGTATTGCCTCGTCAGAATATTTATAGCCGAGGAGCTTTTCAATCTCTGTCGTCCTCTTCCCCTTTATCCTGTCTATTTCGGAAGAAGAATAATTCACAAGTCCCTTAGCAATACGGTTTCCTCCTGGATCGAGGCAGTAAACCGCATCCCCTGTTTCAAAATTACCTTCCACAGTAAGGATGCCGGAAGGAAGGAGGCTCTTGCCTCCCTGTATGAGGGCCTTTACCGCACCTTCGTCTATGACTATGGACCCCTTTGACCGGCTTCCGTATGCGATCCACCCCTTTCTCGATGAAAGCTTTTCTCTTTTAGGCTGAAAGACAGTGCCCTGATGCTTCCCTTCAAAGTGAAACTTCAGAAGTCCTCTTTTTCTCCCGCTGAGGATATGAACCATAATGCCGTTATTGACTGCTCTCTGTGCGGCGAGTAACTTCGAGTACATTCCACCCGTACCAACAACGCTTCCGACACTACCTGCCCGGCTTATCAGTTCCGGTGTTATTTCCTTGACCACGCTCATCAACTCTGCCCGCTCATTTTTTTTCGGGTCTTCCGTGTATAGTCCTTCAACATCTGACAGGATGATAAGCCTCTCCGCCTCAATAAGGCTTGCAACTAGCGAGGCGAGAAAATCATTGTCACCGAAGCGTATCTCGTCGGTTGAGACTGTATCGTTCTCGTTTATTATCGGGATTATATGATATGAAAGGAGTGTCAGGAGCGTATTTTTGGAATTGATATATTTTTTTCTGTCAGCAAATACATCCCTTGTCAGCAATACCTGGGCAACTTTTTTACCATATTCTCCAAAACTCTTTTCATAAGCCCACATGAGACTACTCTGGCCGACTGCTGCTGCGGCCTGTTTGAGTTTTATCGTCTTTGGCCTTTCCTTTAAACCCAGTTTTCCCATGCCAGCAGCTATCGCACCGGATGAAACGAGTACAAGATCATACCCGCTATCATGAAGCTCCGCCATATCAGCTGCGATTGATGAGATCCTCTTTGTATCCAGGCCGTCTTTGCCCGAAGCGAGTATATTGCTCCCAATTTTTACCACGAGTCTTTTCATCGGCAAATATCTTTTTCTTTCTCTTCGGCGGCGCTATCATGCAAGTTTCTGTTGACGCTGCTGTCTCTCACCTGACAGCTCTTTAAAAAGTACCCCGCATAAAACACGCATGCTGGGGCATTATGCTGAAGCTCAGTCGACAAGTCCCTGCTTAACAGCATAGTAGATAATCTCTGCGTTGTTCTTCATCTTCATTTTTTCTAAGATACGACTCCTGTAAGTACTAATTGTCTGCACACTTAAGGACAATTCATCTGCTATTTCTTTCACCGACTTTCCCGAGGCAATCATGGACATGACCTGGTATTCACGGTCAGAAAGCATCTCATGCCGTGGTTTCTCATGATCCAGGTCGAGATCAAAGGCCAATTTTTCAGCGAGGGAGGAACTGATATATTTTTTCCCCTGAGATATCTTCCTAATAGCCGCGATCAGCTCGTCAGTAGCACTCCCTTTCGTTAAATATCCGTCAGCACCGCTCTTGAGCGTTCTAACTGCATACTGCTCTTCAGGATGGACGCTTAACATGAGCACCGGTAATTTAGGTTTTTTACTCTTCAGCTGTTTTAAAACATCTAACCCGCTCCTCCCGGGCATGGTTATATCTAACAGTACGACATCGAAGTTCTGTTCGGAGACTTTATCCAATACGTCTTGCCCATTATCTGCCTCATCTGCCACGATCATGTCGGAGGTCTCAGATATAATTTGTTTTAAGCCCTCACGTACAACAGCATGATCATCCGCAATCAAAATCTTTATCATAAAACTCCTCCTCCTGTATCGTAGGGGATACATACTGTAACCGTAGTCCCTCCTTGGGGGATTCCTACGATTGCCACCTTTCCGTGCAATAGATTGACGCGCTCCCGGATTCCTATGATTCCGAAAGACCTGGGGTGAGAAACCTGTTCCGGGGTAATACCCCTGCCGTTATCGCTCACTTCAAGGTTTATCTCATTATCCTTCTCTCGCAGCATTACTTTTACACGAGAGGCTTCTGCGTGACGGACGATGTTTGTCAGTGTCTCCTGAAAAATTCGAAAAATAGTTGTTGACATGTCTTGACTGGTGACAAAATCCTCCGGGTCTAAAGAAACATCACATGAAATTCCGGTTCTCCTCTGAAATTCCTCGGCTTGCCATTCGATGGCAGCCGCAAGCCCCAGGTCATCCAGTAATCCCGGCCTTAATTCTGCTGATATCCTGTGCACAGACTCACCTGTCTTGTCAACAAGTTCAACCATTGATAGTATCTTTTCATGAAGAAGCCCTTCGTCTTTCGGTAACCGATTTTTTATCCAGAAAAGATCCATTTTTAGTGCTGTCAATGCCTGCCCTAACTCATCGTGAATCTCGCGTGCAATATTCATACGCTCTTTTTCTCTTATGGATTGCAGGTGTGCAGAAAGATTGCGCAGCTGCTCCCGTGAGCTCTTCAATTCTTCCTCCGTACTTTTACGTGCGGTTATGTCCCTTCCTACTGCCTGAAATTCAACAACCTTATTCTCCTTATCACACAGAGCACGGTTTGTCCATTGTTGCCAGCAGACAGTCCCGTCTGGAATAACAACCCGGTATTCATATGTTGTTACAGGATTATCACAACCCAGTAAACCAATTTTTTGCAGCACGTCACGCCGGTCCTCCCCGAGAATAAACGGAATGAAACTCTTCCCTATAATATCCTCGCGTTGACGCGCAAAATAACGGCAATACACATCATTCGCAAAGGTCAAAGTTCCGTCAGGAAGAAAGCGGCAGATAAGCTCGGTTTGATCCTCGACAATCGCCCGATATTTCTCTTCAGAATCCCGCAGACGCCGCACATCTATTGCACGTGATAAAATTTGCCTTAATGTCTTGAACTCCAAAGGCTTCAGTACATAATCAAATGCGCCGGTCTTCATAGCTTCGACAGCGGTCTGAATTGTACCTTGACCGGTTATGATAATACATACAAGTAGTGGCTGCATTTGCAATGCGGACTGTATCAGCTCTATCCCGCTCATTTCAGGCATGACCAGATCAGTAAGGAGCACATCGAAATCTCGTCCGTTCAGAACCTCAAGTGCCTGTCTCCCTGATGTAAACCCTGCAACCCTGTAACCCCACCCTGAAAGAAGATCGCATAAAGGATTCATTGTCTCCATTTCATCATCGACAATTAGGAGACTTCCCGTCGTATGGTTACTCATGTATTTGTTCCTTTTTCAATCATAGGAGCACAGGAAAACCGTTTACCGGAGACATACAATAGAAAAATCCCTGGGACGTCATGGCCTAATTATAACAAATTGAAGACTCCCTGCGGCAAGAGCACAGCCTGAATATATAACGCGCAACATGAAGGTTAATGGTGTAGGGTCTTATGCGGCATGACATAACCCGGGAACAATTGAAATTTCATGCTGATTTTGCTATAGTTTTGTCATTTGAGCGATGGAAGATAAAGAAAAACTATCGGTTCTTGAGGCAATACTTTTTCTCTCGGGTGAACTCGTCCCGTGTTCCTCTTTGAAGGACGTCCTGGGGATCCCTGAGCCTGAAATAAAGAGACTCATGCAACAACTCATTTCTAGATATAAAGTGCAAAGTTCAGGGCTGCTGATTGTCGAGGTTGCAAACGGCTATCAAATGGTCACAAACCCCCTTTACGCTGAGTGGATTATGAAGTTCAAGAAAATGCGCATATCGAGCAAGCTATCAATGCCTGCCCTGGAGACACTTGCCATAATAGCGTATAAACAACCGATCATAAAAGCAGAAATCGAACAGATAAGGGGAGTCAATTCGGACAGTGCTATGAAAACTCTCCTCGAGAAGAGACTTATCAAGATAATGGGTCGCAAGGAGGTGCCAGGGAGGCCTTTTCTTTATGGCACAACAAGAGAGTTTTTGCAGTATTTCGGATTGAAAGACCTCACAGAGCTACCAACTCTTAAAGACCTTACAAGGGAAGAGGCAGCTTGATGCCAGGTTTTATTTTTAAAAGGTTACTTTTCCCCTTCATCATCTGCATTGCTGTTAATTTCTCTGCTGACAGCGGATACAGCGATACGACATACATCGTTCAAAAGGATGATAATCCCGCTAAGATAGCAAAAAAATTCGGCGCTAATGCCGAGGATATCATCTCGATCAATAGCCTCAACCCCAGAAAACTTGTACCAGGCGCAAAGATAATCATTCCTTCGTCTGTAAAGGATACCCTTAATGCAAAGAACCACACAAGGGAATCTGATGCAACCCAAGCGCACGATAACGGAAGCAAGAGCAAGAAAGATTTGCCCGATAGCATAACAACGCACAGAGTAAAGAAGGGTGAAACCCTATCCTCTCTTTCAAAGAGATATTCGGTCCCTGTCCATGCACTACAAGAGATAAATAACCTCACGTCAACAAAACTGCTGGCCGGTCAAACGCTCGTGGTTAAACAAGCACAGCAAAGAACGTATACTGTCAAAAAGGGTGACAGCCTTTGGAAAATCGCAAAGAGATTTCATCGTACTGTTGACGAGCTGTCTGAAATGAACAAACTCGGGACAGAAATGCTCAAACCAGGCCAAACGATCTTATTACATAATCAGGAAGAACCCGGGCAATCCGGAAATCCTGAAGTATACGTCCCGCGGAAAAAGCTCGAGGAAAGTATAGATGCAGTTTCAGACTCTGATGAATACACACTGAAAGAAAAGCTCATCATCCTGGCAAAAAAATTCCTGGACATACCTTATAAATTTGGAGGGAACAGTTTTTTCGGGATAGACTGTTCAGCTTTTGTACAGGAGGTTTTCAGATTGATCGGGATTAATCTTCCACGATCTGCACGTGAACAATTTTCTCATGGAGAGCCCGTGGCTAAAGAGGACCTCTCAGTAGGTGATCTTGTTTTTTTCAGGACTTATGCATCGTTTCCCTCACATGTCGGGATTTATCTGGGCAACAATGAATTTATCCATACTTCGGCGAAGCTCAGGAGGGTCACCATCGACAGCCTTAAGACGCCGTATTATCTAAAAAGGTTTATCGGTGCGAAAAGACTTATAGAAGAGACAGAAACAGAGGGTAAGCTTCAGGATGAAAGTTAAGGAATAACTAACCTTCGAAGATAACCTTTCCCATATCTGAGACATCGTAGCCGCCGAGGTTTGTCACCATTTCCCTGAATTCAGTATCCTCCCTGATAATTGCAAGGAGGTTCTGGAGCATCAATGTCTCCAAAAAAATGCGGGGGACTGCAAGGTCGTATCGCTCTTTTGCAACAGGGATAAAATCCAGGTCCAGTGCCTTTGCCGATGCAAGGATGGCAAGGCCGGTATCGGCAATACCTGTCAGTACAGCAGATGCAACACCCATATGTGTATATTCTTCCCGCTCGTACCCTCTTATATCCCTGGGAGATATATTATATTCTCTCAGGCACTTATCCGTAAGCAGCCTCGTGCCCGAGCCCGGCTGCCTGTTGACAAAAATAACATCTTTTCTCGTCAGATCTTCAAATCCCCTGATATTTTTTGGATTGTTTTTATGTACAAGAAGTCCTTGCTCCCTGTATACAAGATTGATAAGTACAACCTCCTTATCGGCGAGAAGCCTCTTGATAAACGGTATGTTATACTCGCCCGTTTCTTCGTCAAGCAGATGTGTTCCGGCTATGTGTGCCTCGCCCTTTTTCAGTGCCATTAAGCCACCCATAGAGCCGACATGCGCTGAAGAAAAAGAAAACCGGGGATAGCGTTTCTTGAGTACGTTAGCAAGCAGGTCCAGGGTATTATCGTGACTCCCTATACAGACTATCGTATTCTCAATATCACCTGCGGTTCTCATAAGTTCAACATCAATCTCTGTCCCGGCACCGATACCCTCAGACATAGCAGGGATCCGGATAAAGCCGTCAGCACGTACGAGAGACATGAGGACGCCTGCGCCCCGGCTCACTGGAGTGGCAATAAATTGGTCACCTACTTTCCCGACCTTTATCCTTACGAATTCCTCATGTCCGGGTGCAGATGCGATCTGTCGTGAAATCTTGGCCCTTATAATCTCGGGGGGGGCAATCTCGGTCCCCTGCCACCTGTAAATAAGGGGCTTGGCAAAAAGGCAGAAGGTTAAGTAAGCAGACACGGGATAACCAGGGATACCGAGAACTGGTTTACCCTTAATCCAGCCAAGAATAACGGGTTTCCCGGGCTTTATGTTCACACCGTGCAGTATTACGTCGCCTAGATCACGTATAGCCTGTACCGTATAATCCTCTGACCCGGCAGAGGCACCGGCATTTACGACGACTAAATCTCCCATGGCCAGGGAATCCAGTATGGCCTGTTTCAGAGCCTCGATATCATCCGGGACAATATTATATCTGACAGGCATCCCTCCCCACTCCGTAACAAGGCCGCTTAGAATTCTGGAGTTGTATTCAATGATATCCCCCCTATGCAATTCTGTACCTGGCTCCACGATCTCGTCCCCTGTCGGGACAATAACCACCCTGGGCTTTCTCCTGACCATAACATCTACATGTCCGCCTGCGAGCATTGCTCCTATATCGACCGGCCGTATACTGTGATTTTCGGGGAGAATCAACTCGGTAGCTACAATATCATCACCGATCACCCTGACATTCTGCCATGGTGTCGCAGGCGCTATAATTTCAATAAATTCATCAATTCCCTCCTGCACTCCTGTAGTAGGGGGGTCTGTCTTGCTGCTGACTATGTTCACATCCTCTATCATGACAACAGCATTAAAACCTTCGGGGATAGGATCCCCGGTATCAACATACCGTGCCTGTTCCCCTATTCTGAGCTTTTTCGGTGTTCTCTCTGAAGAGCCAAATGTATCTGTAAACCTTACAGCATAACCATCCATTGCAGAAGCATGATAAAAAGGGGAGGATATGAATGCCGAAACTGCTTCTGACGTTATTCTGCCATGGGATTCCATGACCCTGATTCTTTCTCCTGGCAGGGGAATCAGAACCCCTTCAGCGTCAAGTCTATCACTCCATCTTGCGAGCGCCTCACGGAGGGGTACGCTTTCGAGATATAAATTTCTGTTCTGCTTCACTTTTTTACTAGTTCCTTAATTTTTTCCTTCAATTCTTCAAGGTTCGATGATTTCACGATATATGCTTCTGAAGCCCACACAGCAAAATCATCCCTGTAATCATATGCCGTAGACATGATGATAGGAACTTTGGGATTTTTTTCTTTCATCTGCCTGAGGAGACGGATACCGTCAATATCGGGCAAAAGGATGTCAAGTGTTACGATATCAGGGTTTTCCCTGTTAAAAAGTTCTATCGCCTCCTCTCCATTCGATGCTATTACAACGTCATATCCTTCCTCTTCAAATTCTTCCTTGTAAAGTCTCTGGATATGTAAATCGTCATCAACAACAAGAATTTTCATACAACCCCCCCCTTTCTATTAATTTGTTCTTTTTGTGCATTCAAGGGAATAAACAATCTGAATGTGGTCCCTGTCCCCGGGGTACTCTTTACCTCAATACTTCCTTTATGCTCCTCTATAATCCTGTGGGTTATCGAAAGCCCGAGTCCCGTACCAACCTTTTTTGTCGTGAAAAAGGGGTCAAAAATAAACGGCATGTTTTCATCGGTTATGCCTTCCCCTGTATCTGTTATTTCAATAACCGCTGTATTATCCTGTACATATGTCTTTATTGATATCATGCCATTGCTCCCGATAGCATGCACTGCGTTTGTCAGGATATTCAGAAGGGCTTCTTTCATTCTGCCAGGGTCAACATACAATTCAATGGGACCGTCAGCTTCCCTTTTAATGATAATTTCCCTCTCTTCGATATCAGATTGTATCAGTGAAATGATATCATCGATAAGCTTATCGGAATTGACAGGTTCTTTGACTATCCTCATCTCTTTGACAAAACCGAGGATCTCATTGAGTATTCCCTCAAGCCGGCCTACTTCTTTCATTATAATATCTGCGTATTCTTTCAGGTTGCCGCTCAGCTTCTTTTCAAGTCTTTTTGCAAAACCTCCGACAGATATGAGGGGATTCCGGATCTCATGAGCCACCTTTGCGGCCACTTCGCCGAGCGCAGCCATACGCTCTGTCATGACAAGCCTCTCCTGAAGCCGCTTCAGTTCCGATATGTCCCTGAGCACATGCACGGTGCCGATCAGTTCATGTTTTATGTTAAATATCGGGGAACTTGAACTGATAAATGTCCCTCCAAGATAAGGGTCCTCTACCTCTCCGACATGTTCCTTTTTTGACTCAAGCGTCTTGTTGTGAGGGCATTCCTCCCATGGTCTGCTCTTTCCATGGAATATCTTATAGCACTTTTGCCCTATTATTTCTTCAGGTTGCTTCCCTAATCGCTTGCAGACAGCGCTGTTGACATTTTTTACGAAGTAATCACTGTCTATTAAAAAAACCATATCCGGGATGGAATCAAAAATATTTGCGAGCTCCTTTTCTGCAACCGCAAGCTGCTCATAAAGTCTTGCACTTTCTATTGCCGTTGCGACCTGGTTTGCAAAGGCCGACAAAAACCTCATGTCCTCATCGCTGATAGGTTTCTTGTTGTAATAATTGTCTACCCAAAGCACGCCCTTGACAGTGTCACGAGATATCAGGGGAACAACGGCGTAGGCTTCTGTGCCTAACTGTTGCGTAAGGATAATATCTGACAATGGTTCCTTATTGATATCACTGACATTGAAAAATTTCTTTTCTTTGACTGTCTTTGTTAATATCGTTTCTTCATCTAACGGTATGCTCATACCCGTGCTCAGCTTGTCGAAGAAAGAATCTTTCCTCAAAGGGCCTGTCTCTACCTCGCGTATCATATCCGAGAGTGACTTTTTTTCCATTGAAAGCCTTTCCCATATCTCTCCTGCTTCTCCCGGGCTTGAAGGCCCTACGCCCATAGCACCTCTTAAAACGTTTTCCTTCTCGTCAACAAGGAAAAGTATTGCCCGGTTAAATCCGAGGCCGTCACTCATCGTAACAGCCGTAAGAACCATTCTCAACAATCTGTCCAGCTCGAGCGTTCCTCTCATAGCAGAACTGATAAAGAATAGTCTTGAAAATTCCTGATTTCTCCGCACCAGCTCTTTCTCGACACGCTTTTTATCTGAAACATCTCTTGATATACAACTTATACCTATCACTTCACCCTTTGCATTCTTAATCGGAGATAGCGTAAGGCTCACTGTTATAATCGACCCGTCTTTTTTCTTTCTGAAAGTCTCGATATCCCTCAGGACCTCTCCCTGCTTTATCCTTTCTATCATTTCACGTTCAGGTTCCATGAGAAAATCCGGGATGGACGGGTAAAATTTCCCGAGAGCGTCTTCCCTTGAGAATCCGAAGATCTTCTCTGCTCCTTTATTCCACGACGTAATCATACCATCCAGGTCCGAGGTGACGATTGCATCAGCCGAATTATCAATAAAGCCTTCGAGGTACTCATTTGTCCGGGCGACTTCGGACTGGGAGAGCATCCTTTCTGTAACATCCTGCATAAATATAACACACCCCGTAATGACTCCGTTTCCGTCCTTGACCGGATATGCAGAAAGCTCGGCATATTTCGTAACTTCTTCCCGGATCCCTTTCTGTATCTCAACCGTCATAGCACCCTTGTCGAACGCACTGGATGCCACGCAATGAGGGCATATTCCCATGCCATCATGAAACACTTCTTTAGAGTCTTCTCCTACGAGATCCGCCACAGGCTTTTCTGTCCATTGCTCCATAGCTTTATTAAGAGCCAGTATTTTATACTCTCTGTCAAGCATAATAATGCCTTCGTGTACGTGTTCAAAAATCGTTTCTGCAATGTGCTGCTTATATGCCAGATCCACGAGAAACCCCTTTCAGGAGGCGCTTCTTTTTTGCAGCGATTTTATATAATGCAATATATTTTTTTGCCGAGTTCATCCACGAAAAATCCATCTTCATACAATTTGTAACCATTGATTTCATTTTGTCTGGATCAGTATAAACACAAAGGGCACGCTTAACAGCATCCTGCATCGCAGAAGGGGTATAATCAGAGAAGAGAAACCCGGTACCGCGCGAGGTGAGTGGTTCATAATCATGTATGGTATCCGAGAGTCCCCCGGTTTTTCTTGCTATCGGGATACTCCCATAACGCATGGCGATGAGCTGACCCAGGCCACATGGTTCGTACCTCGATGGCATTAGAAAGAAATCTGATCCCGCATAAATCCTGTGAGCCAGCGATTCTTCGAATCCTATCGTGACCGAGACATTACCTTTGTATCTTCTTTCTATGTCAAGGAGAGTTTTGTGGTAAATATCCTCGCCTTTTCCCAAAACAACAAGCTTTATGCCAAAGGAGACGAGTTCACCTATTGACTGACTTACAAGATCCATTCCCTTTTGAGCCGAAAGTCTCCCCACTATGGCGATCAGCGGTGCGTCTTTTTTGCCTCCGGCTCTCCTCCCGAACAATGTATTCATGAGTTCCCTCTTGCATGCGGCCTTTCCGGAGGAGTCAAGAGCACTGTACTGACTGTGAATGGCTGAATCCCTCAACGGGTCCCATTCTTCAAGGTCTATCCCGTTCAAGACGCTATATAGGTCGCGCACCCGTTCCCTTAAAACACCGTCAAGCCCGAAACCGTACTCTTCACTGAGTATCTCCTTTGCATAGGTATGACTGACAGTGTTTAGGATGTCTGCTGACAGAATACCCGCTTTCAGGAAATTTAGTTGCCCATAGAATTCTATGCCTTTCGGGGTGTAGAAACTCCAGCCTAACCCTGTAATGGGCATATGTGATGGCGGGAAGAGTCCCTGGTAACCGAGGTTATGTATAGTTAACAATGTAGCCGTATTTTTGAAAAACCTGTCTGTGCCATACAGTGTTTTCAGGTAAAGCGGGACAAGGCCCGTTTGCCAGTCATGGCAATGGATTATATCCGGTTTGAATGTAAGTGCCTTACAAACCTCGAGTACCCCCCTCGAAAAAAATACGAACCTTGAAGCATTATCCTGATAATCGCCATCCGGTGTGCCGTAAAGTTCGGGGCGACCAAAGAATTCGTCACATGCTATGAAATATGTTGATGACAGATCGGAAAAAATCCTTCCCTCTTTCAGTATGTTCCCTACGGAAACTTCTATATTAATGCCTGTATCCTTGAGTATGTGCTGTCTTTCTTTGACCTTTTTATATAGGGGCAAAACGGTATGCACGGTCTCACCCATTTTCAGGAATTCTTTCGTGAGAGCGCCTGCTACATCTGCAAGACCACCGGTTTTGGCATAAGGCAGAGCCTCCGGCGTGGCCAGCAGTATCTTCATATCTTTGCCTCTCTCATAAACTTTGCTGATTCTTCAGGGGGCGTCGGATTAATAAAAAATCCCGATCCCCACTCAAACCCTGCAATCTTCGTAAGCTTTGGAATAATTTCTATATGCCAGTGATAGTATTCATTTATTTCATCCTGAAACGGAGATGTATGTATCATGAAGTTATATGGGGGGACATCAAGAATTTTGTCTGTCTGCTTTAGTATCACCTGGAGTATGTCTGCCAGGGATGAGAAATCCTTATTCGGCGGCTGAAAATTAGACTCGTGTTTCTTCGGCAGTATCCATGTCTCGAAAGGTGCCCTTGGTGCGAAAGGTGCGAGTGCAATGTACTGCGAATTCTCATAGATAACCCTCTTTTGAAATTCGCGCTCCTGATTTATAACATCACAGAATATGCAGCGCTCCTTCATTTCGTAATAGTTCTTTGCAGAATCCGTCTCTTCTTTCACGAGACTGGGAATAATGGGGAGTGCTATCAGCTGTGTATGTGAATGCTCGAGAGAGGCACCCGCAGCCTCTCCTTCATTTTTGAATATTAAAACGTATTTGAACCGCCGATCCTTCCTGAGATCAGTAAGCCTGAGATAATAAGCCCAGAGAACATCCTCAAGTGCTTTTAATGTCATCGTGGAAAGAGAAAGCATATGATCCGGCGTCTCGACAATAACCTCATGAGCTCCTATTCCATTCATCATATCGAAGATCCCTACCCCGACTTTATTGAGATCCCCGCCTACCTGAAGGGCCGGGAACTTATTGGGCATAACCCGCAATGTCCATCCCGGCGAGTTTGGAGCGGTTCCGGGAGGCCTGAATGCCATAATCTCTTCCGGTGTTGTGTATTCATTGCCTGGACAGAAAGGGCAGAACCCTCCCCTTTTTCTTTGAGAAGGCGAAATGAAATCAGTAGGTCGCTTGCCCCTTTCTACAGAGATGATAACCCATCTACCCGATATAGGATCTTTTCTCAGTTCAGACATATTCCTCCACTTCCCCCTGTAAAATTTATGGAAAAAAAGGAGTTAAAAACAAAGAATTTCTAAACCTCGGCTCGTCAATGCATTGAGTATTCCAATTTTGTAATATTATATCACAATAGGATATAATCACCTATGAAACCTACGTTCATACACAATCTTGTCAACAGCCCTTTTGAAGATCCCACACTATTTGTAAGAATAATGCATGAAAAAAGGGCGCTTTTATTCGATATTGGCAATATCAACAGGCTCCAGCCACGTGACCTACAGAAAATAACGGATGTCTTTATAACACATACTCACATAGATCATTTCATTGGATTTGATACACTTGTAAGGGCAATTTTAAGAAGGGATACCCCTCTCTGGGTTTATGGGCCTCCAAATATCACCGAATGTGTTGAGGGAAAGCTCAGGGGATATACATGGAATCTCATCAAGGAATATCCAATCAGGATAGAGGTATGCTCTGTCAGCGACAATAAAAAAAACATTTCGTCTTTTCTTGCAGAAAATAAATTTCAACGGATAGACAGGGGAAGCGCACCATTCGATGGCACCATATTAAAAGACCTGCTCTTCACTATAAAGGCTATCCAGCTTGATCATCAGATACCCTGCCTCGCTTTCTCGATCGATGAAGAATTTCACATAAACATCAATAAGGCATCCCTGGAAGCAAAGGGCCTTCCAGTAGGGCCCTGGCTGTCAGATTTGAAAAAAGTTATAAGGGCGAATGGTCCTGCAAATACTCATTTTGTTATATCCGGTAAGCTATATTCGCTCGAAGAGTTGCGGGATGTCGCTCAGGTAACAAAAGGGCAAAAGATCTCATACGTGACCGACATAGCAATGAACGATAGCAACATCCGGAAAATTATTGCATTCGTCCGTAATTCGGACACGCTATACTGCGAGGCATATTTTCTCGAGGAAGACAGGGAGAGGGCATTAGAGCGGTTTCATCTTACCGCCAAGGTAACCGGCATGATCGCACGAGAAGCACGCGTGAAACGTCTCGTTGCCATGCACTTTTCACCAAAATACCGGCATAACAGGGAAACGCCGGAAGACGAGGCAATGAAGGAATTCAGTTCCTCACCTTCCTGAAAAGCAATACTGTATTGACTCCACCAAATCCAAAGGAATGGGATAGTGCATTGTAAATGGGAGCCTTTCTCATCCTGGTCACATAATAGAGGTCGCACGCGGGATCCTTTCTCGCAAGATTTATAGTTGGAGTTATTACGCCCTCTTTAATACTCAGCAACGTAAAAGCCGCCTCCAGAGCACCTGATGCAGCGAGCATATGTCCTGTCATAGATTTAACAGATGTTATCGGGATATTATATGCCCTCTTTCCACATGACATCTTTATTGCCCTCGTTTCAGCTTCGTCGCCGAGTTTAGTAGCCGTTCCATGTGCATTAATATAATCTATCTCCTCCTTTTCTAGGCCTGCTTCACCGAGTGCACACTTTATAGCCCTCGCCTCACCTTCGGGAGACGGCATTGTTTGATGAAATGCATCCGTTGTATTTCCATAACCGATTATTTCTCCGTAGACCCTCACTCCTCGCCTGATTGCCTGTTTATAATCTTCCAGGACAATAATACATGCGCCTTCTGAGAGCACGAAACCATCCCTTGTCATGTCAAATGGCCTGCTTGCTGTTGAATCCGTTATACGGGACAGAGAACCAGACGAACCATATCCTTCGATGCAGATTCTGCATATCGGGGCCTCGGCGCCGCCACAAAAGACAGGGCCTTCATATCCTGCTTTTAACAATCTGTACGCCTCTCCGATTGCACCTGTCCCCGATGAACATGCATGTGATATGCCGAGACTGTACCCTTTTACTCCCAATTTCTGAGCGACGTATGATGAGGCCATGCTGATTGTGGTAGATGGCATAAGGTAGGGAGATGTCCTTGAAATGACGTGCGATTTTTGCAAGGAAAATTTCTTTTTGAATTCCTTTTCAAGAAAACTTATACCTCCCCGACTTGAGCCGATAATGACTGCTCCGGATGAAACATAGTTAGGTCTTTTCCTTTTGTGAAGCCCTGCATCCTCTGAAGCCATTACAGCAGCAGCAACAGCATAAGACACAAAAGGATCGAGACGGTTAATCTCCTTGGGAGCAAGGTATGCAGTCGCATCAAAGTCTTTAAGTTCTCCTGCCACCTTCCACTTTACTCCGGAAACATCAAATCTTGTTATGGCTGCTATCCCGGATATTCCTGCCTTTGCAGCTTCCCAGGATTCAGCCATTGAATTCCCGAGAGGGCTTACAGCACCTATGCCAGTTACAACAACCCTTTTCATTGTCAACTCCACTAGTATACCATCCCTGACCTTGACCTTCTGATTTATTGTGTTATATTGGTTATTATGGCAATATAATATACGTACATGGAGGGATAGTGGTCGGAGAATTATTGAAGAAAGCCCGCGAAGAATCAGGCAAGGACATTAAAGAAGTCTCGTCTATCCTGAAAATAAGAGCCGATTATCTCCGCGCAATCGAAGAGGGGGATTTTAAGAATCTCCCCGAAGAGGTCTATGTTAAAGGATATATCCGTGAATATGCTGAATTTTTGCATATTTCTCCTGAGACTGCCTTAAGCGCATATGCGCAGCAGACATCGCCGCCAACAGATACTAACGGAGAACCTCCCGCAAAGGTTATCAGTGGCCGGAAGAAATTAAAGACCATGTATATCCTTATCCCTTTAATCCTTGTCATTTTTGGCTTATTACTCTTTGCTGTCTTATATTCACCGGAAGAAGAGCCAGAGATACCTGGTGATTTCAGCGAAACCAGGGAAGTCATACCGCCACCTCCCCCTCTGATTGAGCCGGCTGAAGAGACAACCCAACTGCCTGTTGAAACAAAAAAAGAGGAGCCCCCCCCTCTTACCGGAACAGACCATGAAATCCCTGCGCCTTCCGTTGATATTAAGAAGAAACCACCTCCAGATGGTGAGCATGCAAAAAAACCTCCTTCAAATACTGCCCTCCCCAAACATACGCTCCAGGTGATCGGCGTCGACACCGTATGGTTCCTTATCACGGCTGACAACGGGGATCCGCAAGAGATGACCCTGAAGCAGGGAGAGACGGTCACCTTTCAGGCGCAAGAAGGCTTTTACCTCAAAATCGGAAATGCCGGAGGGGCAAAAATCATATTTAACGGGAAAGAACTTGGGAAATTGGGGGAGAAAGGTCAGATCGTCACTCTGAACCTCCCGAAGGAACATTAGATTTTCATATATTCTATAGAAAATGCCATCGGGTCAAGACAAAAGGCGTTTCAAGAGATATAGATATCAATCAGAATTCTGGATTTCCATGGGTGGGAAATCATTCAAGGCAACATCTCTCGATTTTTCTCTGGGGGGGCTCGGTATTTTCCTTGAAGACAATGTTTCAATGCCCGCGGGCTCAAAGGTAGATTTCAAGATCAAAGAGCTCAACTTGGATATCGACGGCAAGATCGTATGGTCTCAAGTGGTAGATTCACATCTCAGAATGGGGATCGAAAGGTTGTCAATAACAGGATCTCTTGACCATTATCCGCTGGCTGATATCTTGCTTGACTTACAAAGGAGTGAAAAAAATGGCATACTCGAGATTAAACAAGGTCCGATATTAAAGAGAGTCTATATTAAAAACGGCGATTTAATCTTCGCTACCTCCAACATGGAAGAGGACCGCCTCGGAGACATACTCCTGAGAGACGGCACGATAAACCAGAAACAGTACGATCATTCGGTCAGCGTCATGAAGGAAACAGTGAAACGCCACGGAACGGTTCTCGTTGAACTGAAGTATCTCAAAGCAAACGATCTCATTCGGGCGGTAAGGCACCAGGTTGAAGAGATTATTCTGAGCCTCTTTCAGCTAAACCATGCAGAGTTTGTATTCCTCGATGGACCCCTTCGTTCTCAGGAAGTTATTACGCTTAAACTGAGTGCCGCAAACCTCATCTTCAACGGTATCAGGGCGGCATATAACCTTTTACTTATCAATCAGTCAATGCCCCATCAGGACTCAATCCTTTGTTATTCGGCAGACCCGATGGACCTGTTCCAGGATATACACCTTAATGATTCAGACAAAGAAATTCTTTCTCTCATCGACGGCAAGCGCACGATGAAAGAGATATTCTCCCTGTCCTCCCTGGACTATTTTCAAACAATGCGGACGCTCTATGCCTTTTTAAGCATACGAATGGTTGAAATCAGTAAAAAGGGATTAAAAGGAGATGAACCATGGGAAAAAATTATCGAGGATCCAGCGGTAGAAACAGACTCTGCTTTCATAAAAAAGGTTGATGATGTATTTGGGAAGCTCACCAATACGGATTATTATAGCATCCTGGACATTGAAAGGAACGCTACAAGGGAAGAGATCAAAAAGGCCTATTACAAGGTCGCAAAGGTTTTCCATCCTGACAGACATTTCTCCTTACCTTCTGAGACTCTAAAAAATAAACTAAACGCCATCTTTTCCCGCATAACTGAAGCATACCGGATATTATCTGACCTGAAACTACGGAATAATTACGACCAAAGCCTTGGTATAAAACAAGCTACGACTGAAAGAAGCAACGAAGACATCGCAGACATGAGGTTCAGGGAAGGTAAGGAGGCATTGAATAACGGTTCTTTCACTAACGCAGCAGAACTATTTGGACAGGCTGCTTATCTCAACGGCTCGATATCGGCCTATTATTTTTACATGGGTCTGGCATATGAGAAAGCAAAAAAATTCCGCGAAGCAGAAAAAGCCTTCAGACATGCACTGAAACTCGACCCTTTTCGTGCTGATTACTTGGCTGAACTCGGGCATGTCTATTTGAAGCTTGACTTACTATTAAGGGCACAAACGGCTTTCGAAAAAGCACTCACTATCAATCCGTCTCATGAAAAGGCTGTCAAAGGATTACAACAGGCTCGAAATCATTCCTGAGCCTTTTTGGGAAAAACTCGTTACAGCACTCTCAAAACACAAAGGCACTATATTCATTATCGGTGCAACAAATTCAGGCAAATCAACACTGGCAAAATATCTATTGAGACGTTTCACCGACAAAAATATGCCTGCTGCCCTTGTTGACTCTGATATCGGACAATCATCCCTCGGGATACCCGGAACCATTGCCATGAAGGTTTTTAAAAAACCTGAGGACATGGATGTCTTTCATGCAGAGAAAATTTTCTTTATCGGTTCATTGAACCCGGCACATAAGATCCCCCTTCTGATAGAGGGGACAAAATACCTGGTTCATAAAGCCAAAAAAAAATCGGACCTCATTCTTGTCGATACTACAGGTCTTATCCAGGGCGAGTTTGGCATAGCTCTTAAATTTGGGAAGATATCCGCGGTAAAGCCTGAAACGATTATTGCCATTGAAAGGGGGGAAGAACTCGAACATATCCTGACGATGGTCCGTGGTATAACGGTATTACGCCTGAAAACCTCGGAGAACGCCCGTGAGAGAAGCAGGGATATTCGTATGCGATACAGGCAAAAGAAATTTGACGAATATTTTCTAGAGAGCACAATGCATGAGATTCTTCTCCAAAACGTTGCATTTTACTATAACGGAAAATCTTTCTACCCAAAGGGAACGGACTTCAAAAGCGGCACAATAATCGGTCTGAATCATAATGAAGATACAAGAGCCCTTGGGGTCCTCTTTGAACTCAATAAGGATTACGTTAAGTTTAAAACGCCGCTGTCATCCATAAGGGGCATTAATCGCATCGTATTCGGTGACATTGCTATAAATAGTTAATCAGCCCTTTCTCCTCCTGTATCTAACTAAAAAACTGATATAAATATGAGCCTAGGCGGCTGTGCTGAATTATTAAACATGAATTCACATCGATTATTGCAACAATACAATTTAGAAGCATAAAATGTATAATAAACGCATGATAAGACATACATTCAGTATTCTATACGGCATAGGAAAGAAACTCGAGAAAAAACTCTGGGAAAACGGCATACTAACATGGCATGATTTTATAGGAGCATCAGAGGTCCATTTCATAAACCCAATTAAGAAAAAAACCTTTGACACCCATCTATCCCTTGCCTCAAGGGAACTGTCTGAAGGTAATGCAACATATTTTGCAAAAAATCTCAAGAGAACTGAACACTGGCGGCTCTTTGAAATTTTCAGGGAAGAAGCGGCCTGCCTTGATATCGAAACAAACGGGCTTATGCCTGAAAACGGCGGGTACATAACGCTGATTGGTATATACGACGGCTTTGACTACAAATGTTTTGTCAGAGATAAAGGTCTTACCATTGAGAATCTCAGGAAAGAGCTCTCCCGGTATAAATATCTCATCACATTCTACGGCTCTGCCTTTGACATTCCGTTCATGAAAAGGTCACTGCCTGAACTTACGTTTGCTGTCCCGCATTTTGACATCTGTTTTGGCGCGCGTATGCTCGGGATAAGGAGCGGTCTTAAGACACTTGAGAAAGATCTTGGGATCGAAAGAGACGAAAAGGTCAGAGGGATGAATGGCTACGACGCAGTGCGCCTTTGGGAATATTCAAAGAGGGGAAGCAGTGAAGCTTTAAATCTCCTGATCACCTATAACAAAGAAGACACGGTCAACCTCTTTCAGATAGCTGATATCGTTTATCAGAAATTAAGATCTCGGACAGGCATTGAAGCATATCTGTAACCCAATTCGAATACCTGTCTGTTACCCTGCCACCCTGACACCGATATGCATTTCTATTATTTCTGGGTTAAAATAGAATTATGAGCACTCCTAACAAGCAAGGAGGATATAAATATGACAAAGGGCACCAATAGAATAAAGGAAATTTCGGATGAACTGAATGAGCATGTCATTGCTGTGAAAGGGACAATGGAACTTCTAGAAACATCCGTATCAGACAATGAATTACATAACCTTCTTGTAAGAGCTATCGAGAGGATGGACACAATACAACTGCTATCTCATGAATTGTTCGCAGTACTTAAACAGGTCCTTGACAAGTTGGACGAAATGAAAACCTCAAAAACAACTAACGAAGGAAGATGAAAATTTATAAATTTCTTCCATGGCATTTACCCCTCGTTTTTCTTTCCTTTACAATACGCATTTATAAAAAACTTATTGTTGTGCCAGACACAAAGGGTAACTAACTTTTAATTGACATATAGTCTCTTTTATGCTAATACTAAATCAAAGGGGGAACAAAGGTATTACCAAAACTGGAAAGATAGCATGACAGGCTGTTTAGACTTGCAATAATGCAGCCTCGTTTTTATTGATGATGTCCCTTGCAATAAGGGGGGGAACTATGATCAAATTAGCAAAGGAAAGAAGGATCCAAAAAAGAAAACAGATATCTCTCCCTGTCTTTTATGAATATACGGAAAAACACGAACATCTCTATGACCATGGAACAACTTTCGATATAAGCGATTCAGGAATATGTTTTTATGGTCGCAACCCACTCCTTGAAAATCTTTCAATTCAAGTTCATGTCCCGGATCTTTGGGATAAACCAAAGTATGGTTCCGTGCGGTGGTGCAGCATGAAAAACTTCAACTTTTATAAAATAGGGGTCATTCTTCATTAAAAGACCGGCCTCCGCCGGACATTTTAGGAATTCTCTTTTAAATCCACATTCTGAATATTTTTGTCTCATCATAGCTTTAAACTTGCCATGTTACAAGACTAAATAAACCTCAATAGACTCTTGTCTTCATCTTATTTCCCGAAAACGGTCTTAAGAAGTTCGGTTATCCTGGCTGCCGGATCAGTTCTGATCTTTTTCTCTTCTTGCCCGACCACATAAAAAAGGCCATCTACTGCTTTAGTGGTTACATATTGTTCAATATCAATAGATTCTTCCTTTAAGACAGTTTGTGCAAAAGGAAGGATATCATATGTACCCATCATTTTTTTATATGAACGCATTACGCCAACATCATCCATGCTCTCCGCTACTATCGGTCTAAAGGCATCGGAGATCTTTCCCTGCGTTTTGTCCCTAAAAAAATCCGTCGCGGAAGTATCTCCTCCATTGAGAATATTCTTTGCATCCTCAAACGTCATCTCCCTGATTGCGTCCGCAAATATCGGAAGTGCCTCCGGTGCGGCTTTTTCTGCCGCCCGGTTCATGCTTAGCACAAAATCATCAACTTGTTTCTTGTAGCCGACCGTGCTGAGGACATCGGTAACCAGTTTGACCTTTTCAGGGATAAGAATTTTAATAGCCTCATTCCCAAAATAACCATCTACCCGCGAAACATTCTTCACCGCGTTCTCAGTCCCTATTGAAAGTGCCTCCTTGAGACCGGAGGCTATGGTACTTTCGTCAAGTTCTTCTCTTTGTGTACCGCCACCGACAACTTTGAACATATCCTCAAAAAATCCAGAATATGCAGTGCTTGTAAGAAATATAAGTATAAATACAATCAATAAAGCACTTTTTTTCACCTGTCCCTCCTTTTAGAAATGCCGTTACATGTTCTTTAAATCGGCAGTACAATATGCACAACGGACTGCCTTGATAGGGATAACAGAAAGGCAATAGGGGCAATTTTTTGTTGTTGGCTCTGCTGGCGGAGCTTCCTCTTTTCTTTTGAGTTTATTAATATACCTGACAAGGAGAAATACCGAGAAGGCAATGATGATAAAACTTGCGATCGTCATTAAAAAAACACCATAGTTCATAGTAACAGCACCAGCCTCTTGAGCCGCTTTAAGAGTATCATATGGTCCGGCAATTGTTCCCTCTTTAAGAACTATGTAGAGTGCAGAAAAATCAACATCGCCGAGAAGCAGGCCGATGGGCGGCATAATAATGTCTTCAACCAGTGACTTGATTATAGCTCCGAAAGCTGCACCGATGATAATACCGACCGCCATATCAACCACGTTCCCGCGCATGGCAAATTCTTTAAAATCCTTTAGCATATGGCCCTCCTTATGTTTTTTTCTGGAAACCTAAAATAATTTTATTATATTTATATCCTAATTTAAGACCATTCTATCAGACATTTGCCATGGAGCAAAGACAAATTTTCCCCCAGTGGTTTTTTTCATTTAATATTAAAGGGATAGATGATAGATGCTGCGGATTAATTCGGCAGACCTGTTTAAGAAAGGAAAATCACATTGTATGTAGATACTAATTTCCTTCCCATAAATAGGCTCTCGTTGATTTTATGGTGGGCGAGAGAGGACTTGAACCCCCATGGGTTGCCCCACGCGGTCCTAAGCCGCGCGCGTCTACCAATTCCGCCACTCGCCCCTGAGTCTTATATGTGGTCCAAACTGTCAAGATTAAAAATCATTAACAGGTGAAATCTTTAGTCAGCCGCTTTTTGAATTGACTCGCCAACACTTTCAATGTCTTTTCCGACTCCATGCGCCGTGTGACAGCTACTGGAAATCGCTAAAAAAACAATTACCAGAAGAAGTAGAGCGAGTTTCTTAATCATGTTGCCCTCCTTTAAAAGTTTTCACTGCTCTTATTATACTGAAACATCCTATTTTTTCTCTTAAAAAACAGTGTCTCGTCACCATTTGCCCTTGCTCAAGAGTATCCCCAGGTCTTTCCTTTCTTTCCGGAAAAGATTATATCAAAAAGAACCTCTCCGATATATATATACGATTGGTTTTTTGAATTATGATATTTTCTGAAACCAGAAGTTGGAAATAAGAACCGACAGGTATAATAAAAACTAAAGACCAGCTTCCATGGAATTTTGGTAAATAACAGAAACCCTCCTGATCTTTTTCCAGGAAAACGTTCTCATAACGATTGCTCAGAGTGCTTGCTCTTTTTTCTGCTCTACCGGAAACCGAAATTATTTCTTATTATTGGTAATTTTCTATATCATTGCAGAAGTCAGCTCTACAGGGGTATCCTATAAAGAGAAGCTCATTCAGGAAAAAGATATAACCTGAAAAAATCTTTTTCTTAAAATTACAAGTGGGGAAAGGGGGCCATTATATAAAGAATGCCCCCTCCGGATAGAGAAAATTTTTAGAATCTAAACCCCAGCCCTCCTGTAAGCGTAAGGCCATCGAGGTTTATTTTAGCGCAGTTTACTTCGGAACAGCCTACCTGATCACAGAAGAAATGATTGTCCGCTGTAAAAATATATTTCCCTTCGATTCCAATAAACACCTTATCTGAAAGATCAACATTGAATCCTGCTAATATATGGCCGCCAAAAACTGCATCATCATCTTCAGCGGAAAAATTTCCGATCAATGGGTCATATCCCTCGACATCGATATTTGCGAAATAAACACCAAACCCTCCACCCCCGAATAATTCAATATTCTTGAGAGGAAGCACCCCTTTGATATTTGCAATGACAGGGATAACCCAGACTTCATCTTCTTCCCGAAAGGCACCGGCCCTGAAGGACGCATCGGTTTGAAAATAACCGCCGCCAAATTCCAACGCCAGATTCTTATTGAAATACATGCCTAAAAGGATCTCCCCGTTGAAACCACTGTCGAAATCATAGTCCTCGAGGTCACCTGTTGGAAAGTATGCGCCTCCCTTAAAGGAAAGATAACCGTCCCATCTTTTATGTTCTGCGTATGATGCCGCGGGAACAAATACCATGAAGACAACCGCCGTTAACAATACAATAAATGCTGTACGTTTCATAACCCCTCCTTTACTGGTTAATTGCGTTTTATAAAACTAAGTATTATGATACCTTCCCCTCGCCCTCCCCTCAAGTGACAAGAGAAATAGATCTGGGCCTTCCGGGTGACAGGCTATCAACAACTATAGCATAAATGACCATTTCTACCAAGAAGAAAATATCGAATGGCAATCTGAACAGTTACTTAGTCCATAAGGCTTATCCCTATTCCACGCTCAACGTTCGCCATTGCAGTTTATCGAGTTTATTGACTTATTGTTGAGTTGATAAATTTATAGAGTTCATGTGTTTCCAGCTTGAGTTTGCCGATTGTCAGCGTGATAGCTTCTTAGCAACGAATACACACGAATTACAACTGAATAACTATGTATAACCAGATGCGATGAGCCATGTGGCAAGAACCCTTAGCTTTTTGTCATTTGGATTTTGAGCCTTGGAATTACAGCGGCATATATGCCTTGGGATTCAAATCAAGAGATGCAATATTGCCTGCCTTAAAATGATGGTATCCGGCAGCGGCAATCATCGCTGCGTTGTCCGTGCACAGCGATACGGGCGGGATAAATATTTCTGCCTCCTTCTCAACCCCCATCTCCAGAATCCGCTTCCTTAACTCGCTGTTTGCAGCTACCCCGCCTGAAAGAGTCACACGCTTGACACGTGACTTTTTGATTGCCCATTCGGTCTTCCTTACAAGGACATCAACAACTGAAGCCTGAAAGGAAGCAGCGATATCGTTGACAGGTGTAGAGAAAGGGGGATGAAGAGCGGATGGCTTCTTGCTTCTGCCTTCTGAACTCTGGGTTCCCGGTTCCGACTTGAGATAGTTCAGGACTGCTGTCTTCACCCCGCTGAAGCTGAAATCGAGTGATTCGGGCACATATGCCCTTGGGAAATTGATTGCTTCCGGATTCCCGTAGTGCGCCAGCTTGTCAATGACAGGTCCGCCAGGGTATCCAAGACCAAGAAGTTTTGAGACCTTGTCATATGCCTCTCCTGCTGCGTCGTCCCTCGTTCTCCCGAGTTCTTTGTATTTCCGGAAACCGTTTACCCTGTAAAGGCACGTATGCCCACCTGAGACAATGAGGGCTATAAAAGGGAAAGCAGGTACCGGTTCCTGTAGAAAAGCAGAAAATATGTGACCTTCAAGATGATTGACTGCCACCATGGGAATCTGTTTTGCATAACAGAGCGCCTTTGCAAAAGAACACCCAACGAGCAATGAGCCGATAAGTCCCGGGCCGTTACAGACGGAAATTGAAGACAATTGCCCCAGGCTTACTCCAGCAGCCTGCAGTGCCTCATTGAAAACAGGGACGATCATCTCGATATGCCGCCGGGACGCAAGCTCGGGAACAATGCCGCCGTATTTTGAATGTATCTCTGTCTGGTTCGAGGTTATATTGGAAATTATTCTTTTGCCGTTTTCTACAACAGCGGCTGATGTGTCATCACATGACGTGTCGATGCCAAGGACAAGCATTGGATATGTTAAAAATTATGGTCAAAAAAACTCGTGTCCCTCGGCAATGCAGGCTCAAAAATACTGTCTTTAAGACCGGTGTTTATCTTCACTTTCTTTAGAGTTATCACAATCTTATTTTCATGGAAATCATAAACCGTAAAAGAACATATAGGGAACTCGCCACTGCATAATTCAATTTCTATTGATTTAATGCCGCTTACCTGCTCTTTCGGTTTTAACAGAAGTATCCCGTTTTTTTCATATACGGAGAATTCCTCTCCTATCTTTCCGAACCCGGTCAGGAGGGCAATTGGTGCTCTCCCATAGGTAACTTCATCGAATACGCCCCTGAAAGCCTGCTTTTCCTTTTCCTGATAGATAATGATTTGGTCATCATTAATGAAGACTTCCTGGCTTTCTGCCCCTTCATAATTCCACCTCATCTTCATCGGCTGCTTTATAAAGAAAGTCCCCCTGTAGGTATCAGTGCGTTCCAGATCCTTGATATGGCTCTTTTGTATGAAACTTCCTTTTATATCCTTTATGTACTCATACGCATCCTGAATACGCTTAACATCATCCTCAGGAGAGGCTCCCGCAGGAGGGACAATGAAGAGCACCAAGGTCAGGGTTAAAAACCAGGCAGGCCACATCCTCATTGACGGTAATATGTTTTTGATATTCATAAAATATGCCGTTTTCACCGTATACATATTTGAACAGCATAACACAGAAAAAATTTCGATTACAACATCTACAACGCAATGATTGAGAACAAATGCCAATTCATGTGATATACTTAGTTTATATGCAGTAATTACCAAGCGTGTGTGTTCGTATAAATATAAGCTTTTTCTTTGACCATCGACAAGGAAATACCCCTCTTCGGCAAAGAGGTAAGGCGAGATTTTATAATGAACGAATCGAAACAATTTTTTCAAAATCATATCCTCATTCCCCCTTTTTCTTGAGGTAGGCCAAGGGGGAAATTATGGTATTCCATATTCCTTGTTAAGCAAAGCATGTATTCCCTCAAAAGATATGGAAGGAGGCTGGATATGAAGAGTTCTGATCTGAAGAACAAGGCATTGAACTCCGAACAAGGTGAATACATCTTCGGGTTTGAGGACACGGGCAGTCACACCTGCTACATGATCTACGGTCTACTGAAACCAAAAGAAAAAGGGCGGCTTGTAAAACCCGGCAAAGGCCACGAGGAGATAATCCTCGCCCTTGAAGGAGATCTTGATGTCACCGGATTTTATTCGGGTGTCCTTAGAGAGGGTTCTGCCCTGCATATCGCAGGCGAAAACGAATGCTTCCTTGAAAATGCTGCAGAACATACTGCGGTATACATCATAGCAGGAGGTCATTCAGAGGGAAGCCATCACTGATCACTGCTACGGTGACAGCAATATCATCTCACCTTCCCTCTTGCCAGTGATGCGGCTATCCCGAGGACACAAAAGGCTGTAAATATCATAAAGGCAAGATTCATGCTTTTTAGAAAGACAGGGTAATAAGCCGGCGTTATCTGGGCTTTCCCGAGGGAAAACGTAAAGATGAGCACGACGATGCCCATGCTGAGCATCTGTCCCGTCAACCTCATGGTTCCCAGCATTCCGGACGCAACGCCGTAAAATCTCCTCTCAACAGAGCCCATTATCGCATTCGTGTTTGGAGATGAGAACAGCGCAAAACCAAAACCCAGACATATCAATCCTCCCACAATGAACTGTAGCGTTGTTGCTCTATCAATAAAGGTAAAGAGGAAAAGTGCGATGACAGTCAACCCCATGCCGAGAGAAGCAACAATGCGTGGCTCGAGCCTGTCTGAGAGCCTTCCTGCAAATGGGGAAAAGACAGTCATTACAATCGGCTGCGATACAAGAATCAGACCTGCGTCCTGCGGGCTGAGTTCCTTGATATATTGCAGATAAAGGCTGAGCAAAAAGCTCACGGCAAATGTGGCCCCGTAGTTGATGAAAGCTGCTATGTTCGAAAAAGCAAACGTTCTGTTATCCCTGAATACCCTTAAATCCAGGAGAGGATGCCTGGCCTTTGTTTCCAGTCTGATAAAAATTACGGCACCGAGAATACTGGCGAGAATAAGCAAAGCCCCTGACGTCGAAGGAAGTAGCGTAAAACCGTACATTAGCGCTATAAGTGTAACGCTGTAAAACATAGATCCTACAAGATCGAACCGTTCTCCCTTTGCTTCAGCCCATTCTCCTTTCAATTTCCAGACGATGAGAACCAGCACCGCTAAACCGAGCAATACATTGACACCGAATATACTTCTCCAGCCAAAATGCTGGGTGAGCAACCCTCCTATGAAAGGTCCGATCGAAAGGCCTCCGTATACTGCCGCAACATTTATTCCGAGGACCTTACCTCTCTGGTCTGCAGGGAATACGGACGTAAGAATTGCAATGCCTGTTCCGAAGATCATCGCACCTCCGGCCCCCTGTATAAACCTGATAGCTATCAGAAACATTGCATCCGGTGACAGTGCGGACAGAAATGAGGATACCGTATATATGACTATACCGTACCGGAAGGTCATTTTTCTTCCGTAAATATCCGCTATCTTTCCGAAAGGCACAAGGAACATAGCAGCAGCGAGAATAAACGATATTGAGACCCAGCTGAGTAAAACTGCATCCATTGCAAATTCATCCCCTATGGTAGGAAGTGCAATATTAATAGAAGAACCCATGAAAGGCGTCAGGAAAGAAGAGAGTGTTGTGATAATCAAAACACATGGTTTGCTGGTATTGGACTTTGTCTGCATATCATACATTATATAAAAAGTGCAGTTGGGAACGCCTGCCAACGGTTGTTTTCGGAGCATGACATAACGTGGGATAGAGTTCTTCATGTCCCGGAAGGCCTTTAGTGATTAGATTTGATATAATATGTAAATTTCAGCTACTGGCATGGTAGAATCCGTTTCTGAATAAAAGGGAGTTGAACAATGCACGTTCGGAAAACAAGTACCTGCACACTTATATCTGTCCTGTTACTTCTCTTCTCATGTTCCCCTGTACAACCGGTTGATCAAGCCTATGCCCCTGAAACACTGCCGAATCACTCAATTGTCGGGACATGGATAACGATTGATGAACATGGAATCAGCGAAATTACCTATACACCTGACGGCTATGCTGAGATAACCGGGTCATATCGGCTGAGAGGTGTGAAGAAAAAAGAAAAGGTGAAAGCGGCATGGTTCATCGAGAACCGCAAACTTGTGACAACTGTTTTAGAATCGTCAGTATCTGAGTTCTTTCCCGCAGGGTCTACGACGACCGAAATAATATTTTACGTAACCGAAGACAAATTCGTCGCTATAGATGAACACGGCAATCCTATCGTTAAGAAAAAGAAGGGGCCAACTTCATTACTTGCCCTGGGAGAAAAGTCCGATATGCTCTATCAACAAGGGAAAATAACAGAGGCAATTGATGTCGCTGAAGAACAACTAAAGCTTGTGAAATCTACATTCGGCCCTGACAAGCCGGATGTTACGGTCTTCATGGAATACCTCGCAAGTTTATATAGAGATGATGGGAAGTATGACAAAGCCGAATCCCTATTGAAACACTCTCTGACAATAAAGGAACAGACACGCGGGCCGGAGCACCCGACTGTTGCAGACACACTTGATAGTCTTGCCGGACTCTATCAGGTCCAGGGTCAATATAACAAGGCAATACCTGTCTACAGGCAATCGCTTACGATAAAGGATACTGCATACGGTCCGGAGAGTCTTGAGAGCGCAACAACCTTGAATAATCTTGGGTTACTGCTACAGGACGGTGGCAACTATGCACAGGCTGAAGCCTGTTTCAAGCGGGCACTTGCGATCAGGGAAAAATCCACGGGAACAGATCAGAAGGATTTAGCAACGTCCCTGAAAAACCTTGGTGTCCTCTATAAAGAACAGGGTGATTTTGCAAAAGCAGAACCTTTTTTAACACAGTCATTAGCCATATGGGAAAATATTCGGGGCCCTGATGATCTCGTTGTAGCTTCATCTATGGAAACCGTTGCAGAGAATTATGATGCACAGGGCAACGCAGAAGAGGCCCTCCATTTTTTCAGACGGTCACTGGAAATCAGGGAGAAAATCCTCGGCCCAGACCATCTCGATATCGCACAATCAATCGACAATCTGGCGAAAAATTTCCAGTCTCAAGGCAGAAACATCCAGGCACGACCTCTCTTTGAACGGTCACTGGAAATCAGGGAGAAAATCCTTGGCCCAGACCATCTTGATGTCGCTGCATCCATGGACAGGCTGGCTGAAAACTACGAGGCCCTCGAGCGCTACCCCGAGGCTGAATCGCTTTTCAGGCAGTCGCTAGCCATAAGGGAAAAAGTCCTTGGCCTGGATCATCCCGAGGTGGGCCTGTCTCTCGGTAATCTTGCCGGCGTTTATTGCGCTCAGGACAACTCCTTTCAGGCAGACATTCTCTACGGACGGTCTCTCATGATACTAAGAGACGCCTTCGGTCCGGATCATCAAGAAATAGCTCATGTGTTTGAAGATGTTGCAGAATGCTATAAAAAAACCGGCAGAACGGCTGAAGCGCAAAAACTCCGGGAAAAAGCAGAAGCAATATTATCAGGGAAAAACCACTAAGAAAGGAACTCGTTTAATGGAAGAAATAAAAAGGATCGCTCTAGTAGCACACGATAATCGAAAAAAGGATTTAGTCGAGTGGGTTGAATGGAATTATAAGGTATTAATACAACATAAATTAATATGTACTGGCACGACAGGAAAATTGATTGACCATACTATCAAAGCCAAGCTGGGAAACGAAGATAAAATGCACCATGAAATAACATTACTAAAATCAGGCCCCCTGGGAGGAGACCAGCAGTTAGGCTCAATGATAGCAGAGGGAAAAATAGATCTGATAATCTTCCTCTGGGATCCAATGCAGCCGCAACCGCATGATGTTGACGTAAAGGCTTTGCTGAGAATAGCTGTTCTATACAATATCCCCACCGCATGTAACCGCTCTACGGCCGACTTTATGATTTCATCTCCTTTGCTGACTACAAAGTATGAACCGATACTGACGGATTATTCCGGGTATATTGGCAGAACGATAAAATACAGTTAACTGCATGGTTACGTTTCACGTACCAAAGAATTGAAATTGCCCCTCCCGTCCTGTCTCGGTACCGAGCGACCTTTCCCTGAAAATCCATGTTAACGACGCATGGCTACTGCTGAGGTACTGTTTGGTTTGCCTTCTGAAGCAATAATATGCTATCCTTCACTGGAAGCTCAAAGGAGTATTTGTTGTATTCAATCTGCAGAGTATTCTGATTAACAGTTTTTTATGACATGACCTCCTGATGCTTCAAATCTTTGAAAGGAGGTATGTCACTATGGTTCAAGGAACTGTTAAATGGTTTAATGAATCCAAAGGCTACGGCTTCATTACCAAGGATGAGGGCGGCGACGTTTTTGCTCATTACTCAGCCATTAACGGAGAGGGATTTAAATCTCTTTCCGAAGGTGATATGGTAAGCTTTGAAGTTGTCGAGGGCGATAAAGGCCCGAAGGCGGTAAACATTGTAAAGATCTAAACTTAGGAAACAGGCTCCTGTTTACAGGAGCCTGTTTTCATTTCGCTCCTGTACGATCTCCCCGAACCTTCATTTTCATTTTCGTTTCCCTTTCGATGTTTTGCATGCTGAGCGAAATTAACGGAAAAATAAACGATTAAGGAGGTAAACGTGATTGTAGAAGGAAAACTGGTTAAGGTAAACTATACTTTGACCGTTGACGGAAATGTCATAGACAGTTCAAAGGAAGGTGAGCCTTTCGAGTTTCGTACCGGGGATAATCAGGTAATTCCAGGGTTTGAGGAGGCCCTCATGGGCATGCACGCCGGCGAAAAAAAATCTTTTCAGGTCAGCCCGGATAAAGGCTACGGCAACGAAGACCCTCGTGGAATACAGACAATATCCAGAGATAGATTACCGGCTGACAGGGATCCCGAGGTAGGGATGACTCTCCATGCCGAGATGCCAAACGGCAAAACCATTCCTGCCAGAATCACGGAAATAAAAGGGGACACAGTTGTTTTAAATCTTAACCATCCCTTGTCTGGTAAGACCCTCGATTTTAACGTAGAAGTTGTCGAGGTAATCTAGTGTCTATTGCATACTGCATAATAAAAAGGAGAAAAACATAAACTATGTCAAAAAAGATCTATATAGGGAATCTACCTTTCAGGGCCGATGAAGATATGCTGAAGGAATTGTTTGCAAAAATAGGAGAGGTTCAATCGGTAAAGATTATTACAGACGTTGCAACCGGGCGCTCAAAGGGCTTTGGGTTCGTAGAGATGTCTTCAGATAAGGATGTGGAAAAGGCGATCTCAACTCTCAATGGATCTGTGGTCATGGGGAGGCCTCTTACTGTCAGTAAAGCACGCCCACAGCAGTCCTCCAGGAACAAGGGAGGCTTCAGAGAGAGGGGGAGGAAATCCTACGGGGGTGGAAGCAGGACAGACAATTGGAGATGAAGTTAAACGGCGATACTGTCGAAAAGCAATCAAGTTACTCAAAAAGGAAAGGAAAGGTTGTTTTCCGGGGAAAACTTATCGAGAGATGTCCCTATAAGAAATCTTCACCCCAATCAGGCACAAGTAACGGTCATATGTAAAACAGTGTGTTTTTCCTAATAAAATAATAAGCAAAGAACGGAGAAGAGTTTGGTAAAGAGAGCCGGGCAATACAAAAGTCAGAAGAGGAAAAAAGAAATTCTCAGGCAAAAAAAGCAGGAGGAAAAAAGGAAACGGCGTCTTAATAAACATATCGGCACTCCACCTGATAATGAAGAAATGACTGGGGTCAAGAGATGAAGAAGGTTCTTAAGATTTTCCCGGGAAATTAGGACACTGTTTTTCCCCTCCGCAAGATAAGAAACCCTATAACCGCTCCCAAAAACATGAGGATACTAATCCCCTGCGATAGGGACAAATTATCCATTATATATCCCCTGCCAGGATCTCCCCTGAAGAATTCGACGATAAATCTGAGGATTGCATAAAACAGCATATATGCCACAAACAGCTGCCCGTTAAAGGACTTGTATTTTCGCAGGGTTATAAGAATGAGAAAATTTATCGCTTCTCCTACTGCTTCGTAGAGTTGTGTAGGATGGAGCGGTACATTTGTCGGGGCAAGACATTCCGGCTTGGTAAATACAACTGCCCAGGGGATAGATTCAGCAATTTTTCCATAACAGCACCCGGCAACAAAACATCCGATCCTTCCAAAGGCATGACCTATTGCGATTGAAGGGGCAAATACATCTGCTGTTCTCCAGATACCGAGCCCATGTTTTTTTACATACCATACGAAAACCGGCATAACCAGCAAAACTCCTCCGTAAAAAACAAGACCGCCTTCCCATATCTTGAAGATATTCAGCGGATTGCTAATATAGGGAGCAGGATTCACAAAAACGTAAAAGACGCGTGAACCTATCAGGGACGCCAGCAGGATATAAAAACCCAGGTCCATGATTTTCTGTGACGGAAGCCCTTCTTTCTTCGCCTGCCGTATAGCAAGGCCCAAACCGACGAGAAACCCTATAGCTACTAACACGCCATATGTATGTATAGTAAGCGGGCCGAGTTTAAATAATATTGGATGCACGAGATACTATTCCTTTTTTATTAGGATAAGAAAAAAAATAACCGACATGCCGATCGTAAGGGAGGAATCCGCAACATTAAATGCGGGCCAGTGAAAATCCCCGATTGAGAAATCTATGAAATCTACAACCTTGCCGAATCTTATCCTGTCTATAAGGTTTCCCAGTGCGCCCCCCAGAACGAGGGAAAGGCCAAAGCGGCTATACGTGCCTTTTTTGAGGAGCGAAAGGACGATGATTATTGCAACTATTGAAAGAAGGATAAAAAAACTGCTTCCGAAATTCTTGAACATGCCGAATGCAGCACCGGTATTCCGTATATGCACAAGATGAAGAAACGGGAGTATCTCGATGGAATCTAAAGGGCTTATGTATGTACTTACCAGATATTTTGTCAACTGGTCCAGCAATAGTACCGATGAAACTATAATGAATACATATGCAGGCTTTTTCACGCGGGGAAACCCCTAGCAAAACTCCCCCTGCCCTTCAGGGGAAAAGGGAGATTGCATGATTCATTCTGTGCCAAAGATGACCCTCCGACACCTTTCACACAGTTCAGGTGCTTCATCAAAGGTTCCTACAAATTCACTCCAGTTCCAGCACCTCTGGCATTTTGAACCCGGCGCCCTTTCGACCGAAACCTCCAGCCCGTGTACCTCGGAACTCCTGTATGAGTCTGCACGGGCCTTATCTGAAATCTCTACAGCCGAGACAATAAAAAAGGCCGGCAGAAAATCCCGGTACTTTGAAAGGATATTTCTATATCTCTCAGGCACCGAGATAATTACCTTCGCCTCAAGAGAATTTCCGATAAACTTTTCCGCCCTCCTAATCTCAAGCGCCTTGTTAACCTCATTTCTTAAAAGAAACAGTTCGTCCCATCTTGTTTCAAGGTCCTTGTCGTAATAATGCTCCTGGAATTCAGGAAAAGGGGCTAAGAACACTGATCCCTCTATTGTCTTTTTCTCCTGCTGTTTCCCTGTTAATGCATTTCGAATGTTCTGCCACACTTCCTCTGCGGTAAAAGAAATGATCGGCGCCATAAGCCTCGTCAATGTCATGAGAATTTGGTAAAAAACCCACTGCGCAGCGCGCCTTTCTGTCGAGTCCGGCCTGTATGTATATAGTCTGTCTTTGAGGACGTCGAGATAAAAAGAACTCATGTCAACGATACAGAAATTGTATATGTTGTGAAAGACTTCGTGGAAATTAAAATTTTCATAAGCTGATGTCACTTTCCCGGTACACGTCTGCAGTCTGCTCATGGCCCACCTGTCTATTTCGAGCAAGTCGCTGCTATAGTCCTTACCGTCAAAATCATAGATATTCCCGAGCAGAAACCTGCACGTATTTCTTATCTTCCTGTATGCCTCAGTGAGCCTGGCGAGTATCTCATTCGATATCTTTATGTCATCCCTATAATCTTCTGCCGATACCCACAGTCTCAGTATCTCTGCTCCGTTTTTCTTTATGACCTCCTGCGGAGCCACAACATTTCCGAGAGACTTGGACATCTTCTTGCCCTGGCCGTCAACAACGAACCCGTGAGTGAGCACTGTCCTGTACGGTGCCCTGCCCCGTGTACCCACGGATGCGAGGAGTGAACTCTGAAACCATCCTCTGTGCTGATCGCTTCCCTCAAGATACATGTCAGCAGGCCAGGAGAGTTTTTCATCGTTCTCCATAACCGCTGCATGACTTACCCCTGAATCGAACCATACATCCAGAATATCCGTTTCCTTGGTATATGACGTCCCACCGCACTTTTTACATGAATAACCAGGCGGCAAAATTTCCTCCGGATTTTTCATAAACCATACATCGGCGCCAAACTCCCCGACAAAGGTTACTATGCGCATTAGTGCGTCATGGTCTGTTACAAACTCTCCACATGCCTGGCATTTGAGAAGAGTAATCGGTACCCCCCATGCACGCTGTCTCGAAATACACCAGTCAGGCCTGTTTAAAACCATTCCGTGAATCCTGTCTTTCCCCCATCGGGGTATCCATTGAACTCGCTCTATTTCAGAGAGCGCTTGATCTCTCAATCCCTTATTATCCATGGATATGAACCACTGTTCCGTTGCCCGGAAGATAACAGGCCTTTTACAGCGCCAGCAGTGAGGATAGGAATGGATAACGGTCTCTTCCTTCATCAGGGCATTTTTGTTTTTCAGGATTTCTATGATTTCAGGATTCGCCTTGAAAACAAAGTGGCCCTGGATCGGCAGTGATTGCTCAGCCCCGGTGAAATTGAACTTCCCATGATCGTCAACAGGCGCGTAAATATCAAGGCCGTAGCGTAACCCTATCTCATAGTCCTCCTCTCCGTGACCCGGTGCAATATGAACAATACCCGTTCCTTCATCGGTCGTCACAAAATCACCGAGTATTACCTTCGATTTCCTGTCTATAAAAGGATGCTCTGCGGATGCATCCTCGAGAAGCTTGCCTTTAAACCGTTCTATAACCTTCCCGCTGAGCATGAGTTTTTCCTTAAGGTCATCCAGGAGCTTTTCGGCGATAATATATACCCCGTCTTCAGCTTCCAAAGCGACATAGGTAAAATCCGGATGAACTGCCAGAGCCAGGTTTGCAGGTAATGTCCATGGTGTAGTTGTCCATATCAGGATAAAGATTTTCTTATCCCCCATGCCCGGCAATCTTTCTCTTATCGTTTCATTCATGACCCTGAACTTCACATAAATAGACGGGGATTCCTTTTCTCCATACTCGACCTCGGCTTCGGCAAGAGCTGTAATACAGGACGGACACCAGTGTACCGGTTTTTTCCCTTTGTAGACGTATCCGCTTTCTACAAATTTACAGAACTCGCGAACAATCGTGGCCTCATACGAGTATGACATGGTTAGATACGGATCATTCCAATCACCTAGAATCCCTAGTCTATTGAACTCATCCCTCTGAATATTGACAAACTTTGCTGCATAATCCCTGCAAAGGTTCCTTTTTTCAAGAATGCCCGGGGTATCCTTCTTGCTCCCTAAATTCTTATCTACCTGCAATTCAATCGGTAAACCATGGCAGTCCCAGCCAGGAACATACGGGGCATAGAATCCTTTCATGGACTTATATTTGACGATGATATCCTTCAGGATCTTGTTCAATGCATGGCCGATATGAATGTGACCGTTAGCATAGGGCGGACCATCGTGTAGGATGTAGTGACGAGAACCCCTTCTCGTTTCCTGGAGTCGTTCATATACCTTAGTGTCTTCCCAGAACTTGATCATGGCAGGTTCTTTGTCACTCAGGTTTGCCTTCATCGGGAACTCTGTCCTGGGAAGATTTAATGTTTCTTTATAGTCTTTTTGGACGGCTTGTTTCCCGGTATCTGACATGACTATTTTTGATCTTCCTTTTCTTTCTTTTCCTGGCGTTCTGCTATGACTTTTTGTGCGATGTTACTGGGCGTCTCTTCATAGTGCGAGAATTCCATCGAATAGATCCCTCTCCCCGACGTGAGACTGTGCAGCTGGTTTGCGTAGGTAAGCATCTCCGACATAGGCACCTGAACAGTAATCTTCTGGTTACCGCCTGCCTGCGGCTCTACTCCCTGAACCCTCCCCCTTTTTGAATTGAGATCTCCTATGACCGCACCAAGGCTATCGTCAGGTATAATTACTTCAGCCTTCATGATCGGCTCAAGCAGGATCGGTTTAGCATCGCTCATGGCCTTCTTTAAAGCCATGGATCCGGCTATCTTGAAGGCCATCTCCGAAGAGTCCACCGAATGGTAAGAACCATCATATAATGTCACTCTTATATCAACAATCGGGTACCCGGCAATAACGCCTTCGCGCATCGTCTCGACAACTCCTTTTTCAACTGCAGGACGATACTGCTGCGGTATGACACCGCCGACGATCTTATCAATAAATTCGTATCCTCCCCCTCTAGGGAGCGGTTCTATCGCGAGCCAGCAATCGCCGTATTGTCCTCTCCCACCTGATTGCTTCTTGTACTTCCCCTGTGCCTTTGCTGAAACCTTGATGGTTTCCCGATAGGGGACCTTAGGGGTCTTCATGAGGACCTCAACCCCGAACTTCCTCTTCAATCTCTCGAGCGTAACCTCGAGATGCACCTGGCCCATGCCTGAGAGGAGCATCTCTTTAGTCTCTTCGTCCCTCTGGAATCTCAATGTTACGTCCTCTTCCAGTATCTTGTTGAGACTGGTACTAACCTTTTCTTCATCGCCCTTGCTCTTAGGCTCTATCGCATACGAAATGAGAGGTTCGGCAAATCGTACCTTTTCGAATACAATGGGATTCGACTCATCAGACAGGGTATCTCCCGTAAATGTCTCCTTGAGTTTTGCCACTACAGCAATATCACCGGGGCCAACAATCTGTGCAGGAACCTGTTTTTTTCCGAGAAGATAAAATATCTGCCCGATCCTCTCTTTTGTCCCTGTTGTCGCATTAAATATATTAGAGTCGGCTTTTAACGTGCCTGAGTAAACCCTGAATACCGTTAGTCTACCCGCGTAAGGATCAGCTACGGTCTTGAATACATATGCTGAAAAAGGTTCCGAAGCATCCGGTTTTCTCTCTACCTCGTTCCCGTCCTTGGGATTCTTACCTTTTATGGGCGCAATTTTTGCCATCTCTAAAGGAGAAGGAAGACAGAGCAGCACAGCATCCAAAAGCTGCGGGATTGCGACATTCTGTACTGCGGAGCCACAGGTGACCGGCACAAAGCGTTTTGTCAGGGATCCCTCACGTATCCCCTTGACGATCTCATCGTCTGAAAGTCCCTCGCCCTCTAAATATTTCTCAAGCAGGGCGTCATCAGCTTCAGCAATCTTCTCAACGAGATTCTTCCTATACTCCTCGGCCTCCTGCACCATATCATGGGGAATATCAGTTTCTTCGGTCTTTCCTCCTTTGAATATCATTGCCTTCATTTTTATGAGGTCAACAACACCGGCAAAATTATTTCCGGAACCGATCGGTATCTGAAGCGGCAAGGCACCTCTCTCGAAAGCCTTCTCTAGGTCACCAACCGCTCTCGAAAAATTTGCATTGTCCTTATCCATCTTGTTGATAAAGATGACACCAGGAATCTCGAAGTCACATGCATAACCCCAAACCTTTTGCGTTTCTGCTTTAACACCGGAGATAGCACTCACAATCACAACTGCCCCGTCAACGGCCTTAAGGCATCCTCTCGCATCCTCGACAAAATTGATGAATCCAGGCGTGTCTATGATATTGATCTTGCAGTTTTTCCATGTGCAAAAGGCGGGAGAGGATGTGATTGTTATTTTCCGGTCTATCTCCTCCGGTTCGAAGTCCGTTGTCGTCGTGCCGTTTTCGACCGTGCCTAGCCTGTTTATCTCGCCGGCATTAAAGAGAATTGCTTCGACAAGTGAAGTCTTACCAGCCCCTCCATGTGCAATCACTGCTATATTCCGTATCTTATCTACATCAATGTTTGCCATGAAACCCCCTTTATAATATAAGTTAGTTTTTTTATTGTTTTAATAAGCAGCAGCGCATCACATTAATTTAAGCCGGTCTCTTACACCTGTCGTGCTATGAATAAATCCAAACCGTCTTGCCGGACCTTGAGCCATATAATTTAAGAGAATGTGCAGTGGTTTATTCTATTACTTCTTCTATAACCGGATTTAGTTCTTGTTTTTTCCCGATCCTGTTACTCCAGATCTTAACGAAGAAAAAAAAGATTATAAATGCTCCAAAACCGAAAACCGCGGATACTGTATCCGGATTAACCCCCTCGAAATATGTGCTGAAAACTTCTTTGCCGAGAATTGCACCGATAACGAGGGCGAGGGCTGGTATGCCGTAAACAATAATAGATCCTCTCAGGTACGAGTATGGCTTCATAACAACCCTTACAGTCTGCCCGACATCTGCCTTTATAGGGTTTAATGCTTCGAGCTCCACGTATTGTACCTCCGGCTTGCATGACCCTGCGGTACACCCTTCGCACCCGCTCTTTTTCGGAATATTAACCTTCGCAGTAAGGCCATGAATACTCACAACCACACCTAATTCTTCCATGACTTTACAGTGTAACATATCATGTATTGAAATGTCCCTGCTCTCCCTCTCCCTTCTACATCTGTCATAGTGAGTGATCTCATCAAGACAGAAGAAAATTGTAATGATATATCAATAACCTTATAATAATTTATACCATGTGCATTGACATGTTTCCGCTCCAGCCGGAGGAGAGAGAATCTCAGTTGGTCCCTCACCGTTAGTAGCGAGGATAGCAGGGTGAATTATAAATACTAATTTAACCTTATTAACAATAAGGCAATTATCGGATATGATAAACATTGCAATACATATAAAGAGGTCCTATGGATAACAGGAAAGAACCATTTTCTCACCTCCCTGAAAGAATTTCCGGTCTTTCAGATCTGGCCTATAACCTCTGGTGGAGCTGGAACCCCGGGGCAAGAATGCTCTTTAAACTCTTGAATCGGCTTGCCTGGAAGGAAAGCGGACATAATCCGGTGTTGATGCTACGGGAACTTCCCAGACAAAATTTTGAAGCAGCTGTCCGGGACTCTGAATATCTGCAAGCCTATGACACAGTGCTTGCGAGATTTAAAAGCGAGATACAAACAAAAGAAGGATGGTTCTCTGATAACATAACCGACCCTGAATGCATGCCCATTGCCTTCTTTTCAGCAGAATACGGGTTACACCATTCACTTCCCTTTTATGCAGGCGGGCTCGGTTTTCTCGCAGGTGATTACATCAAAGAGTGCAGTGATCTGGGGGTACCTCTTGTTGCTGTGGGTTTTATGTACCCCGAGGGGTATCTGAGACAGAAGATACGAGTTGACGGATGGCAGGAAAATGTAGATGAAGTCCTCGACAGGGATGCAGCCCCTATAGTCCGTGTAAATGATGAAAAAGGTAACCAGCTTATTGTCAAAGTCCCATTTGTTGACCCACCGGTCTACATAGCTGTATGGAAAGTTGCAGTGGGTCGCGTGCCACTTTACTTGCTGGATACGTGCGTTGAAATCAATGACCCATGGAACAGGGGCATATCACATCACCTTTACATCGGAGACACAGAACAGCGGCTCCGGCAGGAAATCGTGCTGGGCATAGGTGGTAGCGAAGTCCTGAGCACCCTCGGAATAAAGCATTCCGTCCTGCACGTTAATGAAGGACATTCCGCATTTGCACTCATGGAACGAATACGGGAGCGGATCGAAGAAGGCATGAATTTTGAAAAGGCTGTCGAGTCTGTCCGTATGACCTCTGTTTTTACTACACACACACCGGTTCCTGCAGGACATGATGTCTTCCCATTTATTCTTATGGACAAGTATTTCAGTAATTATTATCCCCTTCTCGGCCTGGACCGCAATTCATTTTATCAGATGGGTGTCTCTCCTCAAGATCCGGCAGCAGGGTTTAACATGACTGCCTTTGCGCTCAGGATGTCCTGGTACCGCAATGGGGTAAGCAGGAAACACGGCGAGGTGGCCCGGCGCATGTGGCACATGTTATGGCCGGACAAGGAAGAAAAAGACGTCCCGATAGAATCTATTACAAACGGCATCCACCTGCCAACATGGATCGAGCCTAAAATAAAACTCCTGATCGACAAGTATTTGGGAGAGGAATGGGTCCAGAATCATGATAAGCCATCGACCTGGGAAAAAATCGAAGAGATCCCGGACCATGAATTCTGGCAGACACATTACTGGCTGAAAATAAAGCTCATGAATTTCATTCGGGAGCAGGCCCGTAAACGTTGGATAGTAAACAGAGTAAATCCTCTTAACGTGATCATAGGCGGCACGCTGCTTGATCCACTCACATTGACTATCGGCTTTGCCCGGCGTTTCACTCCATACAAGAGGGCTGATTTGATCTTCCGGAATATTGATCGCCTGAAGAAAATCCTGAATGACCGATGGAAACCCATGCAGATCATATTCGCAGGTAAAGCCCATCCCGCAGATGAAGAAGGGAAGAGAATTCTCCAGCGCATATTTACCTTTGCTCATGATCCTGCGCTGGGAGGCAGGATTGCATTTGTCGAAAACTACGACGAACAACTTGCACAGTATATGGTCCACGGAGTAGACGTATGGCTTAATAACCCGTTGCCACCGATGGAAGCAAGCGGGACAAGCGGCATGAAGGCATCCCTTAACGGAGTGCCGAACCTGAGTATTCTGGATGGCTGGTGGCTGGAGGGGTATAATGGAAAAAACGGATGGGCTTTTTCAGGCAAAGGAGATGATTCCGATGCAGAATCCATTTATGCCCTGTTTGAGAATGAAATCATTCCCCTGTATTACCGGTTGGATGATCAAGGTATACCCGTAGATTGGGTAAGAGTAATGAAAGAGGCAATGAGAAGCACTGCCCCTGCCTTTAGCGCAAGGAGAATGGTAAAACAGTATTCAAAAACTTTTTATCAAAGTGCCCTGCAATGTGCCTTTAAACAATAGAGCCGGGACACTCCTGTCTTCATGCACTCAACTGTACATTCAGGTTATACTATTAATCATACCGGGGGCTGTCTCTTTTTTGCATGAATTTAATGCCTTATCTGTAACATTATCCATCAAGAGAGGAGGAGATATGAAACAAATGCTGCGGGGCAAACTGATTATGCTTTTGCTATTATCCATGATTGTCAGCTTTGTGGGATTCGTGGCCTGTGAGGGCAAGAAGGAAAGTACAGAGTTCGTTGGCTTTCCTGAATCCTTCGCAGAGCTTGCTGAAAAAGTAAAGCCAGCGGTAGTCAACATAAGGACTGAAATAACAGTCAAGATCCCGGGCAGTCCATTCCGTCATTTTTACGGACCGGAAACAAGCCCTTTTGATGATTTCTTCAGGAGATTTTTCAAAGACCTTCCTGACAGGGAACTGAAACAGAAAAGTCTGGGGTCAGGTTTCATCATTGATAAGGCAGGCTTTATTATTACCAATAATCACGTTGTTGAGAAGGCAGAGGAAATTAAGGTAAAGCTGCTCGATGGAAGAGAATTTGATGCGAAAATTATCGGTAGGGACCCCAAGACCGACCTGGCACTTATAAAAATTTCCTCCCTCTTTAAGGACCTGCCCGTACTTTCATTAGGGGACTCCGACTCGATCAGGGTTGGAGACTGGGTTCTTGCTGTCGGCAATCCTTTTGGATTGGAGCACACAGTGACCCAGGGGATAATCAGTGCCAGGGGAAGGGCAATCGGTGCAGGTCCGTATGACAACTTCCTCCAGACAGACGCACCGATAAATCCCGGCAATAGCGGCGGTCCCCTTGTAAATCTCAAGGGAGAGGTAATAGGCATTAGCTCAGCCATAGTGGCTTCAGGACAGGGTATCGGTTTTGCAATTCCGATCAATATGGCCAAGTCCGTAATTGCTCAGCTACAGGAGACCGGCAAGGTAACCAGAGGATGGATAGGAGTATCAGTACAGACGGTAACCCCCGGGATTGCCCGGGCGTTTGGTCTCAAGGAGGTCACAGGGGCCTTGGTAGGAGATATTATTGCGGGAGGGCCTGCAGATTCTGCCGGGATAAAACGCGGAGACATTATTATCGCCTTTGACGGGAAAACGGTCAAGAACATGTCGGACCTTCCCCGAATCGTTGCTGAAACACCTGTTGGGAAAGAGGCTGATGTTACGATAATCCGTGAAGGCAAGGAAATGACCGTCAAAGTAAAGATAGAAGAAATGACAGAGGAAAAACTGGCATCTCAAATGATCCAGAGAGAAAAAAATTTTGGCATGACCGTTGGAAATATTACCCCTGAAATAGCCAGGGAACTCAAGATCAAAGACGAAAAAGGTCTCATTGTAACCAAAGTTGAACCGAATAGCCTTGCGGATGATGCCGGCATAGAGGCCGGAGATATTGTAAAGGAGGTAAATCGTAAACCTGTCGGAATCCTAAAGGATTATGAAGGGATTATGAAGGTAACTCAAAGAGGTGAACCCGTTCTTTTCCTGGTTAAACGCGGGAACCAGACGTTTTATATCTCTGTGGAGACATCATGATAATACCTTCTATAGTTAGAAAAGGGGCAGGTCGAAATCTATTTCGCATTGCCGGCAGGATACGTGATTGAAAACTGTTGGCAATCTGAATGAAGGCATACATGTTATGTTGGGATTCTTAACAAATTCCACTATTTATTATCGAGATGAAACGGAGGAGACATGATTACAAAGATTCTCGTACCAACAGACGGTTCGAAAACAGCGCAGAGGGCCGTCACCTATGCAGTCAGCCTGGCAAAACAGACAGGAGCTTCTATAATCTTACTAGGTGTCATCGATAAAAGCGCTTTTATTCCCCAATCAATCCCACCGCGTGCAACTCCTGTAAATATAGCTGAACCCCTTGAAGACTATTTAAAACAGGCTACACAAGCCCATCTTGAACATGCTGAACAGTCATGTCTGAAAAATAGGGTGCAATCAAAAAGCATTATCAGGTCAGGTCACCCGGTAGAGGAAATCGTCAGGGCAGCAAAAAATGCTAATGCTGATCTGATCGTCATGGGATCACACGGAAGAAGTGCACTCAAGGCTGCACTACTCGGCAGTATTACCTTCGGAGTGATCCATAAAGATACAAAAATACCCGTCCTTGTTGTTAGAAGGTAATACAATACATATGGGTGGCGCGTTTATGTTAAACTTTAATAAAGCTAACCTGTTGAAAGCTACATAGGAGGCTGAATGGACGAAGAAAAGAAACTTGGCGAAAAAACCACGGGCAAAAGAAAAGCAGACCCTGAACGTGTTCAGGCATTGAGGATGTTGCCCCTTGCAATAAAAGAGACTATTACTAAAGAAGAGGCTGACGCATTTCTTTTTGAGGATACATGGCCTGAGTCTCTCATAGAAAAATTGAAAGATTATATTGTCCAAGATTGAACTCCCCTTAAAGGTTCTTAAGAGATATTACCTCTTATGTCACCGCTCTTCTCATTCTCTTTTGATTAGCGAATTCTTTCCCTCCGGATATAAATGATTGCGAAAAATCACTGAAAGAAAGAGCGGCTCCTGCGTTGATGTCATGTGTGATAAAAGAGGGCGAAAAGGGCGCTGCAAAACCGTTATTAGTATTGCACCTTTTAAAATTTATATATAAACGGAGACAACTCTTATGGAGAAAATCAAGACAGGAATAAGCAGCTGTCTTCTCGGCAATAAGGTACGATATGACGGGGGGCACAAATGGGACCGTTATGTAACGGAAACACTTGGACAATACTTGGAGTGGGTACCTGTCTGTCCCGAGGTCGAATGCGGACTTCCCGTCCCGAGAGAGGCAATGCGGCTAGTAGGAAACCCTGATTCGCCCAGACTCGTAACTATCGGTTCAGGAATCGACCACACTGAAAGAATGATGAAATGGGCTGAGAATAAATTAAAGGATCTCGAAAAGAAAAACCTCTGCGGCTTCATCTTTAAAAGCAGATCTCCAAGCTCAGGAATAGGGGGAGTGAAAATCTATACCCCTTCGGGCATGCCGAGCCATAGAGGTGCAGGGGTATTCGGGAATGCCTTCCTGCAACATTTCCCTCTCATTCCCGCAATAGACGACGGCAGGTTGCACGATCCTGGGTTACGGGATAATTTTATCGAGAGAGTCTTCGTGTATAAAAGGTGGAAGGAATTAACGGACAGGGGATTGACCCTGACAGGTCTGGTAATGTTTCACACATCACATAAACTGCTCATTCTGTCTCACAGTCAAAAACATTATGCTGCCCTCGGGCGACTCGTTGCAACCTCAAAAACGCGCAGCCTCAATGATTTGCAGTCTGAATATGTCAATATTCTCATGGAAAGCCTCCGCCTTCTTTCTACAATCAAAAAAAATACCAATGTACTGCTCCATATGGCGGGCTACTTTAAAAACCGGCTCTCTGCCGACGAAAAAAGAGAACTCCTTGAGCTCATAGACCATTACCACAAAGGACATATTCCTTTAATTGTACCGATTACGCTCATCAAGCATTATGTGAGAAAATTCGATGAGCCTTACCTTAAGAATCAATGTTACCTTAATCCTCATCCTATAGAACTTATGCTGAGAAATCATGTGTAAAAATATAGGGTCCCGGGATCCAAGGATCCGAGGGTTCGAGTCTTAAAGAACAAGAACTTTTTCACTTGAACCCTGGGCACATTGAATTACGGGATCCTTTTTTCCCTGTAATATTTTAAAAGACTACATACTTTTAACCTTGATTTTCTCCAGATTCTGTATTATGTTCTATTCATAGGCAATTCTCAGCTTCGGCAGAGGGGTGGAAGATATTTATAAAGAAAGGATTGGATCATGAGAACCTCGAACAAAGCAGAAGAAAAAACAACTCTCAAGGTATTTAAAGGCAGGATTGTAACTCTCTCTGAAGAAAACGGGAAACCTGTTGTCATCGTCGAGTTGGATGAAAGGATTATTCCAAGATGGGACATGTCACCCAAAGTGTTGCACCGTCTGGCCATCCCCTGCAAAACGGCTTCTCTGTCGATAGGAGATAAAATTGAGGTTATCATCAGAAAATAAGTTGAACATGATCACATTCCTTCTCACATGAATATTGCAATCCTGGGAGCACCGGGATGCGTAGGAAAAAATCTCATAAAAAAACTCCTCGGATCCCCCGAGCATGCCATTACTGCTTCTTACCGCACACCGGATGAAATACCTCGTGAACTGCATACCGGCAGTATTTCCTGGCAACATGTCAACCTGCTCGACGCATCCAGTACAGAAAACTTCTGCCGTGACAAGGAAGTCTTGATATATCTTATACATTCACTCGAAACAAAAAAATTTGCATTGACCGACGAGCAGCTTGCTCATAATGCAGGTCGGGCAGCCGAGCTTGCCGGCGTGAAAAAAATAATATTCCTTGGCGGTATCGTCCCTGAAGGCAAACAGGTATCACAACATCTCGCAAGCAGGATGAAAACGGGGAAAGCGCTTGCTTCCTATGGTATCCCGACAGGAGAAGTTCGTGCAAGTATCCTCCTGGGAGCCTGCAGCGTGTCCTATGTCATTGTCTATTTACTTGCAAAGCGTCTTCCAATACTGATAACTCCGAAATGGCTTAATTCGCTATGTGCACCTATTGCCTTGCACGACGCAGTAGACTTTATCATGGCGCTTATTTCTCACCCTATCAATGGACACGATGTATTTGAAATAGGCTCTGATGTTATCCGATATCGCGATCTGATCGAACTCTCCGGCAAATCAATCCGGGGCATGAGAAATATCATTATAACCCTGCCGTTTCTTCCCATATGGCTTTCTGCCCCCTGGGTACACATAATTACAAGGGTACCCGATACTGTTGCAAGGGCCCTTGCAGAAGGATTAAGAAACGATACAATCCCTGCGATAAACCGCTTCAGAGAAATTACCGGAAGAAATCCCATCCCAACCGAATTCGTTATCAGGCAGCTTGCTGATGAAATGAAAAAAACAGCAATACTATGAATGACTCTCAGAAGCCACTTTTAGCTCATAAAGGAAAGTACTGGTGAGTATTCGCATTCTCTTTCTGGGAAGCAAATATTTGGAAACTTTCAAGAGCAGTCCTGAAAACGTTTCCCTGCTTGTAACGAGCACCCTGTCTTCATCCTTTTGAAACAGGAACTCGTGATATGCAACGAAACCCTTCTTTCTTACAGACCATGCAATGTACTGGTTGGGCTCCACCCTTTCAATGTTGATCTCAACATTGATTGGGAATGAGAAAGGGCGGAAACAGCACTTGAGAGTCCTGGCATGTGAAAGGTACTGTTCACCGCAACATACATTTCTGATGACTGAATTCCAATTTTTCCAGCATGTAAGGTCAGTAAAGACCTTCCATACCCTTTCTATGCCAGCATTGACTAGGATGTTTTCTTCTATAACCATGTGTCCGGGGCGACTCACCTCTTATCCATCTGGGGAGGAAGGGAAAACAATTTATGCAACTTTAGTAAAATATAATTTTCTTTAGGATCACGAAAGAATGCATGAATGCTATTCCCAGTGATGCTATGATGATAATGGGGACAATAATATATCCAAGTGTTGCGATAAAGATCCACTTTAACTTCTCCCATGATGTAGACGGATACGAAACGTCACCTTTTGCAGACCTTAAGTCCTCGTAAATCAGATAAACGAAAATCATCTCAAAGGGAACAAACATTACAGATAATATCATCCCTATGAAGGGAATCATCCCTATACCTATTGATGCAAGCCAGATTACAAATAGCCTGCCAAATACATCGAACCAGTAACCCTTGACATATCCCTTGCTTTTCAAGAGGGCATCCATCCCCTTTTCATCCTCGTTTGAAAGGATAAAAACTGCAAAGGCAAACCACACCATGAAAAGTATCCCCGGGATAAAAAAGAGCAAAAACCCTCCTGGGACAATATATCCGAGAAGTAAAAATACCCAAATGAAGGCCCAGATTTTCTGCCCGCCTTTGTCTAAAGCATCTTTTATTCCGAGCCCTTCATCTGCAACAGCACAGAAAAAAGCACCGAACCCCCAGCATCCCGCTATAATCCCGGCAAGAGTACCAATGACACTTCCGGCTACGATGATAGCCTCGGTACTTCCCGGGAAAGCCAGCGATATGAGATATGCGATTAAGACAAAAATGCCCAAGGGGATCAGCACAAGGGCAATTGTAAGAAGATAGAGGACGATAAGGGTACCAATCCTTCTTTTGAATACATCCCATGTCCTCTCAAAAAGATTTCCGATGCCTATAAGCTTGCAGGTCGTTTCATACTCTCTTGTCCGCTTTTGCCTGGACCCCGGGGGTATTGGAGGTCGTAGCGTTTCCCTTTCAGTCCGGTCAGATTCAGGTGTATGGCCCCCTGTGTCATCTGGTGAAGGACGTGCACCTTTTCCCTTCTCTTGTTCCGGTCGGGCTCCCTTAGCCTTATCTCGCGGGACGGCAGTTCTTTGCTTCTGCAGTTCTCTGTATCGAGGGATGTTTATCCCGCACTTACTGCAGACCTGTGTATAAGGCTGCCCGAACCCGCACCGCGGACATGTTATTCTGTCTTCCATAGCCTATTATTCGTGACTGGCATATAAATCATCCAGGTGTATTACAATGCACCTGCCGGCCGGCAGGCCTTTTTCATTTCCTTCAGCATCCAGGTTCACCGGGATGGCCGCAGCAACTTTTGATTTTTATTAATTTGATGAGATTATTACGGATAAAAAGGTATATCTTCTTGCCAAACGGTAACGGTTGCCTTAAGTTTTCTAAAACTGCTCGTATATCAGGGCGATCTTTATCACACATCTTTTTTTTCTTCTTAAAAGTTTAGCACAATAAGGCTCTTAAAGCATTATATATGCTTGCCCGAAGGTATTTTTATATAATGCCACGTATATCTTTCTTTCAGCGTATTCGCTCCGGTTAAAGATGTGCACTGTCAGATTACAAGAACCGCAACGGAAATATTTTACCTCGCATTGCCCGTCCCTGTAGAGTAGAGAACTGGCGTAGTGACCGTAAGGCCCTATCTCCAGTTCCCCCTCATCAATTCCGTACGTTCGGTTTTCCCGAATACGGCTTTCCGATTATCTTCCTCCAATGGCTTTCACAGGCTGAGTCCATGGAGCAGCTGTTGGCACTTTATAAAGGCCCAAGGATTCATGGTAGTATTTATCTGGAAACGCCTTATAGCCAAGGCTGTGATAATGATGTTTCCGACGTATGTACACACGCATCCTGTAGCCCAGATAATATCTGATGGCAGACATTGCTTTCGTGCAGTTACCATAGTAAAAGTACTCAACCCATCCCCTGACCACTTTATTGACTCGCCGTATTACCGCACTAGTCGGTGTCGAGCTATACCGTTCAGTGGTCAACTGCCTAATCTCTGACCGGATATGTTTCATTGCCTTCTGAGAGGGTTCAATGAACGGGAATAAACGGCCACTCCTCCGTCCACTGCGCATTACTATGCGGAATCCCAAGAAGTCAAAACTCTTTCGCCGTGCATCAACGACTTTCGTCTTCATCTCATTCAGGGTCAGCCCAAGGTCACTCAGTACGGCCTTCAATCCCTTGAGTATCCGCTCGGTAGTACCGTCACATAGAATGACAACATCATCTGCGTAGCGCACAAGGCGTGCTCCCAGCCTTTCTTGTACTTTCTTGACGTTCCATAAGGTGTCCAGAACGTTCAGGTAGATGTTCGCCAGAAGCGGAGAGATTACTCCGCCTTGCGGCGTCCCCTTGTCATTCCCCTTGTACTCCTTCTTCCCGTCCTCCCGCTCTTCTACAACAGGCGCCTTCAACCACATCTTTATCAGCCTCAGTATGTTCTTGTCCACTATGCGCTTTGCTACCAGTCGCATCAGTTTGTCGTGAGGAATGGTGTCAAAATACTTGGAGATATCAGCATCAATGACCTCTGTCTTGCCTTTCAGGAGATGCCCTCTCACATCCCGTACCGCCTGATGTGCATTCCGCTTCGGCCTAAATCCGTACGAGTTGTCCTGAAAGTCGGCTTCAAATATGGGTTCAACTATGATCTTTACCGCCATCTGCACTACTCTGTCTTTGATCGTCGGGATTCCCAGCGGTCGCTTGCCACCACCTGCCTTCGGGATATAGACCCGCCGTACAGGTTGTGGCTTGTACTCCTTCCGCTTTAGTTCCCCGGCAATCTCTTCAAGATACCCCTTGACTCCTCCTTCCATCCCCTCTATTTGCTCAAAGGTTACTCCGTCTACTCCCGGTGCTCCTTTGTTCGCTCTGACAAGTTTGTACGCATGTGTCAGGATGTCCATCCTGTACACCTTGTCATAGAGAAGATAGAACCGGTACTTCTTTTCCTGCTTGGCCTTCTTGGCCTTCTGGTATAGTTTCCTCTGAAGTTCCCGAATCTTTTCCGGAGTTTTCAGCACTACGCAATCTCCTTTCCTTTTCTCCTTCGGAAACGTGATAAAAGTATTGCTCCTTCCCTCTCCCAGAGTTATGTTGTCTCTGGGATACAAGCGGTACTATGAGCAAATCCGCCTCCCTTATAGACCCGGTGAAACTTCGGCTTTTCCTTATATCCACCGGTTGCCCCGATATCATCGAAACATCTCTAAGGGCCTCCCGTGTTCATTCTCGTATGGCTTCCCCTGCGTGTCGCCCCTGATACCCCGGAAGTCCATCTATCGGTTACGGTAGTTTTCGTTAAGATAGATGCCTCGGTCTTCCCCTCGTCAGGAACAAGGTCGACAACTTCATTCCGTTTTGTCGAGGCTACATCTAGGTTCGCTCTCGCTACGACCCGCAGGTTCGCTCAGCTCCCTCTCGGAGCCTTTGTCAAGAAACTCAGTGCTTCAGGTTACCCTTTACACCTCCTTCAAGCTACGTGGGTGAACTACCCAATTCCCACGACCGGACTTTAACCGGTTAGTCATACGTTTTACACGGCATGCTCCTGCAATAAACAGTAATAAGCAGAAACAGGGCACTTTGATATCGGTCATTAGTTAATTCTCGATATCTTATTTTCTGAAGTTATGGTCAATTTCCTCGTTTATCCCTGGTCCGCTTATCTTATCACCCATTCAGAAATCACCTGGAATTGGCTGACATGCATACATCGGTTTACTTCAATCAGGATAAGCGCTGTGGAAGGAGACTGTACAAATTCCCTTAACGCAGGATGTTTCCTTACAAAAACACCTGAAAGCTCCAACCACTTTTTCCCTCTTCTAACCGGCGTTGCCGTGCCGAGTATGCTTACCGACTCTGCACCCATGTAAGCATTATCTGTATTGTTCCTGTTATCAATAAGAAGAGCAACATTACTGTTCTTTATTATATTTCTATATTTACTGGTTTTTTTTGGTGTAGCAAAAAGTACCCCTTTCATATCCTGTGTAAGGGCAAAGGCAACGAGCGAGGCATACGGCTTACTTTGAAAGGCGGTCGCAAGAACTGCATGACGCTCAGTCCTGTTCAGGAATTCCAGTCTTCGCGGGACAGAGACATTCCCCCTGCTCGTAGTTATCGGAATCGGCTTCTTCACGAAAAATTCACTGATATATGAGTATCTATTTCTTTCACTCATCTAGTATAAGAAAATAAGCCCCGAAAAGAAACCTGCGACTGTCATTTGGATTAATCGCGAGCTTATTTCCATCCTCTTTCAAAAATAAATACGTGATGCAGGAATTTTTTAGTGTTTCTATGGTAACGTATATTTTGTGGCTAATCTGAAATTACACAAAGGAGGTTATCATATGTTTCGCTACGTTGCTTTGATTGCCGTTCTTTTATGTTCAATGGCCTGTTTGATCCCAGGGGTTGCGTCTGCAGAGGATGAGGTACTTGCAGAATTCGGCGATAGGAAAATCACGATTTCATATTTCAATAAAACACTCGGATACCTGGACAGCCAAAAACAGCAGATGATTAAGCAGAACCCTCAACTTAAAGAGCAATGGCTGCACCAATTGGTCCAGAGTCTTGTTATAGCAGATCTGGCAAAAAAAGCCGGGTATGAAAAAAAGGCTGATATTATTGAAAAATTAGACTTCTTTAATAACAGCTTTTTTGCCACAGAATACTTAAAAAGGGAAATCGTTGATAAGATAACCATATCTGAAGCTGAAACAAAATCTTACTACGACGACCACAAGGATGAATTTAAAACACCTGAGACGGTACATGTAAAACATATCCTCATTAAGGCTGATGCAGGTGACTCAGAAGAGGACAGGCAGAAGGCCAAAGAAAAAGCCGAAGACATTCTTAAAAAAATAAGAGCCGGTGAAGATTTTGAAAAACTCGCCTCGGAATTTTCTGACGATACCACCACAAAACCTAAAGGAGGCGATATAGGCTTTGTTACCAGGGGAAGATTGGTCAGGTCATTTGAAGATGCTGCCTTTTCCTTAAAGACTGGTGAAGTAAGCGATGTTGTGGAAACACAATTTGGATACCATATCATAAAGGCCGAAGAGAAAAAAGAAGCAGGCATTGAATCATACGATGCCCTTAAAGAAAGAATCAAACAGAATCTGCTCCAGGAACGCATACAATCAGAGATTTCCACCTTCATAGAAAAGGCATCGAAAGATGCAGGAGTTAAGTTTTATACTGATCTGCTGACCGGTGAGGAAAAAGAAGAATAATCAGCAAATTTTCATCCTGACAGCTTGTTCGCCTGTGCCTCTTCGACGAGAACGTAATGTGCCATGTCCCTGTTTGATAGGGCAACAAAGCCTTGTCCGGATATCCCTATGACTCCCACTGTCGTTGCCTGGGGGAACATTGTTATACACAGTTCACAGGCCATCTTGATATGCGTACCCTGTGAAACCATATCATAGACCGTCTTTGCAAGCATTCTTCTTATAATCTCTTCGCCTATTCCTGTAGATGCTACAGCGCATGCAGGGCCTGCATAAAATCCGCACCCTACCATCGGGCTGTCGCCAACCCTCCCCTGCATCATGGGGGAAAAACCCCCGGTTGATGTAGCAACAGAAAAGATGCCATGCTTGTCAGTTGCAACAGCTCCTACTGTATCGCAAAACACATCCTCATATGACCTGCCCGGGAAGTTCCACAATGACTCTACATCGTAACCTCTCCATTGCAAGACCTCTTCCCCCAGTCTTTTTTCCCTGATAATCTGCTTCACTCTTTTATATCTCTCCAGGGCATTTTCGGAAGGTTTATAGAAAGTCCTCAATCCCTGACGTCGTGCAAAAAAAGTCGCTCCCTCTCCGGCGAGGGCAATATGTGGGGTCTTTAAAACAGCAAGCGCAGCCAGTACAGGGTTCTTTATCCTCTTTATTGCCATGACTGCCCCTATCTTCCCTTCAGAATTCATGATCGCTGCGTCCATTTCAACAGTCTTTCCGTCAAGCCTCAAAGCAGAGCCAATCCCGGCATTAAATCTTCCGTCGTCTTCTAGGATTCTTACCGCTTCCGCAACTGCATTTAGTGAACTCTCACCGGCCTTAAGCAGGCCAAAGGCTTTTTTACATGCCTTTTTGCATCCGTCTGTAAACCTGGCCGGGGAGCCGGCTCCACCGTGAACAACCACGCCGTAACGAATCATGCTCTTTCTCTTTTGGCCGTCTTCACATCCGGCCCTCTCTCAACCTTAACGAAGTCAAGTCGCTATATCGTTTTTTTGAACCACATGCAGGTGAACCCGTTCGTCTTTTTCGAGTGTATCGAATATATCAAATGCATCCCCGCCCACCATGCCTGGATTATCTACTGCCAATACGAGCCGGAACCTGTTAAAACCTTTCCCGTCCCTTTCTTTTTTGCCTTCATAAACAAGAGATGTCAGGGTCTCCTTTAATGATTCAGAACCTCCTATATCTACTATAAATATGAGGAGCTTGTTCCCGATATTTATTTTGTGACTCAACCTTATCTTGCCTAGAAGGATATTTGTTCGACAATTAACATGTGTGAATACCTCCTCGGGACAACCGCAACCAAGGGTCTGTTGTACAAAGGTTTTAATCTTTCCCATGACTACTCATAGTACTCAAGGGGTGTACCCCTTCTATAAATTCAGTTATTATTCCAACCGTAAGCTGTTCCGCCTCTTCTTTGGGAATATTTGCATGCTCATGCAAATACCTGAAAACGAAGATCTGCAGAACCTCGGAAAAAAATTGTAGTACCCTGTCTTTTCTGAAGCTCATGGGTGTGCTGAGTATTTCTGTTGTTTTTTTAATCTCGATCTTTAAAACGAGCCTTTTGAATAGTCCGGCATAAAAAATATGGCGCCGCGAGGAGATAAAGTCTATCTCTCTATATTTTTTCTTATGTTGCTCCAGCTCCATGAGTCGTTCTAATTCTTGAGCGACAAGCGGTCTTTTTTCAAGTAATGGATTCCGGAGAACTTTTTTGAGATGCCTTATAGCATCTTTCCGTCTTTTTACAAATTCCATGTTAAGCCTCTTTAGAGAACCTACATCCAGAATCATTGCTTGCGTTAATTCATAAAGTGCACTGTAAATAGCTGCCTTTGTATGAGGGCAAATCGATTTTCTTTCAAGGGAATTCAATTTTACCCTTTTTCGCATCGGATTTCCATTTTTCCCTGATTTTTTATATAGCTTCTCCAACTCGCTCATTTCAGGCATGTCTGGAAGATAGAGAAGACCTGACATATTCGTCACGAATGGCAGGAAGAGTTTGCTGTCCATATACCGTTTTGCGAATTCCCTCGGCGTTTTCATTTTCGCTGTTATATCCAGAGGAAACTCCCTTTGACTCTTCTAACCCGGGAAATCCAGGCTAACAGTCCGGTTTAAGCTTTACCCCTCTTAAACATAGTACCTCCGCACCTGTTTGTAATGCAAGAAGGTAAGGATATAAATTTATGAATATAAGATATGTAAAGGATACATCCCGGGGAGATGAGCCTAAAGGCATCAGGTTATGGATTATGCCCTTGAAAATATGCAGCAAATGCATGGAATGATGAAAAAGAACATGAGAGATTTATCTTTTTCTCATATTGGCTCTCCTAAGAGCCTGGGCCCTCATCCTTTTTTTCCGTGCCTCTCTCCGTTTACGTTTCTGTTTCTCGGAAGGCTTTTCATAAGAACTCCTCTGTTTTATTTCTTTGAAAAGGCCTTCCTTGTTTAACTTATTTTTCAGGACCTTCAGTGCGCCTTCAATGTTATTTTCATTGACTTTGATCTCCAAAGCAGATTTCACCAGCCTTTCCTCGACACCATGCCTCTACCATAGCCGCCTCTGTCCTTAAAGCCCTGCCGTTTCTGTTGCGGTCTTGCCTCGGCAACTGTCAGCGTTCTACCCATAAAAGTTGCGCCATTGAGAGCCGATATAGCTTTTTTGGCATCATCTTCGGATTCCATCTCTACGAAAGCGAATCCTCTAGATTGTCCCGTGTATTTATCAGTTATCATTTTTACTGATTCAATCTCTCCGTATTCGGCAAAGAGATCTCTTATGTCCTGTTCTGTTGCATTAAACGAAATATTTGCAACATAAACTTTTTTCATTATCATTCCCTCCTGTTTTCGATAAAACCCACCGTGATATCTTATCACAGAGCTTTATCAATTGTTATCTCATTTTATGTCCGGTTCTATCCCGTCGCAATATCTTTCTACAAACTCTTCCCTGCTCATCTTATGCCCCATGCAAAAACCAGAAACATCCATCCTGTCACATCCCAATGTCGTATACCGCCCATTAACCCTTATGACGTCTGTATGAAACATGATACTTATGCGTCCTCCGTGATTTATATAACGGACATGAGGCAATATGATTGAATTACCGATACTATATACCTTCAAATACCTTAGGCCTCTCTGTTCAGCTCCTGATATATGGAAGTAGAAAATTAAACAGTAGTACTTAATTCCATTAGGGATACTGCTAAAAGGTGAGCAGGATAACGTAAAATCTGTTTAGTAGTTTCCCTCTTACTTCTTTTTTCTTTTCCGCCCTCTTTCTTCTAAAAGGACTGTCTATATAATAACAGATTTGCATTATTCTTTGTGTTTTTTAAAATATATAGCACGCGAATTACTTGTCAAGGGGAATATGGTCAGACAGGATCTCTCGCAGTTCAGATTCTCCGGAATGAGAATAAGCCATGATACCCTCTTACAGGGGAACAATTCGTTAATAGGGAAGTTAAAAAAACTGTCTGAAGGGAAAATTTTTGGATATTGAGTATTATCGGCAACAAGGGAGTAGCGAAACTTTGAAGGATTACCGTTCTAATTGAAGCAGCTTATATTCAATACTGTCAACAAGTGCCTGGTAAGAAGCCTCTATAATATTTTCTGAAACACCGACAGTTCCCCACTTCTGTGATTCATCACCTGATTCGATCAGTACGCGCACCCGCGCAGATGTCCCCTGGCCTGCCGCCAGAACACGAACTTTATAGTCGTGCAGCCGTACATGCTTCAGGACAGGATAAAATTTCTCGAGCGCCTTTCTCAGAGCATTGTCGATTGCGTTAACAGGCCCGTTTCCTGTTGCAGCAGTATGCTCAATGTGACCTCCCACCTTCACCATAATGGTTGCTTCGCTGGTGGGCTCTTCCCCCTCTTCTCTCTTTTCAACAATCGTCCTGAAACCGATCAGATCAAAGAACCGTTTGTGAAGCCCGAGGGATTTCTTCATGAGCAGTTCAAAAGATGCCTCGGCTCCTTCAAACTGGAATCCCTCATTTTCAAGCCTTTTCAGTGTCTTGATGATATCATGAACCTGCGGAGCGTCCGGGTCAATGGTAATCCCGAACTCTTCTGCCTTTCGCAGAATATTGCTCTTTCCCGCCAGATCTGATATGAGAACCCTCTGTGAATTCCCGATAATTTCCGGCCGAATGTGTTCGTAGGTTTCAGGCCTCTTCCTGACCGCGCTAACATGGATACCTGCCTTGTGGGCAAATGCACTGTCTCCAACAAACGGTTGTCTTTTGAAATGTCTGAGGTTGGCTATCTCGTTCACAAACCTCGATACATCTCTCAGTCTTTTCAACTGGTTTGCACTAATACAATGCATCCCGCGTTTTATCTGGAGATTGGGGATCACTGAACAGAGGTTTGCATTTCCACAACGTTCGCCCAGGCCGTTTATCGTACCCTGCACCTGTGATGCCCCAATTTCCGCAGCGATCACAGAATTGGCCACGGCACATTCTGAATCGTTGTGTGCATGTATACCAAAAGGTGCCTGAATCTTCTTCATGACTTTTGCAATTACCCTTTGAACAGTATCAGGAAGCGTTCCACCGTTAGTGTCACAGAGAATTAGACAGTCTGCACCGGCTTCCCGTGCTGCATAAAGGCATTTTAAGGCAAATTGAGGGTTATCTTTATATCCGTCAAAAAAATGCTCTGCATCAAAAAAGACTGTCCGGACATGCTTTTTAAGATAGGCAATGGTATCATGAATTAAATCTAGGTCTTCTTTTAACGATATCTTAAGAGCCTCTCTTACATGGAAATCCCATGTCTTTCCAAAAATCGTAATAATCTTCGATTTTGAGTCAAGAAGTGCCTTTACATTCGCATCTTCATGTACTTTTCGCCCCGGTCTGTGCGTACTCCCGAAAGCAACAACTTTTGCATGTGCAAGTCTCAGCTTGCGTGCTTTCTTGAAGTATTCCATATCTCTCGGGTTTGAGCCGGGCCAGCCACCTTCGATATAGTGAATGCCAAGTTCATCGAGTTTCTCGGTAATGCGAATCTTATCCTCGACAGAGAAAGAGATATCCTCAGCCTGAGAACCATCCCGTAGTGTCGTGTCGTAAATCTCAATATGCCTCATATCTATTACCTGTACGAAACTTTCGTTATGCCGTTATTCCGGACTTGCTTGCCCGCCGTTCTTTTGGAGGGATCCGGAATCCAGTTTTTCTTGACAAACTTCTGGATTCCCGCTTGCGCGAGAATGACAAGAACCAATGATATTTTATAACATTTTTCCAGATTAGAATAATTATCTAATTAATTTTCTTTCATATATGGATATTTTCTTTTCCTTCTTCTGATTCTCCAGTTTCTTCCGTTTCTTTTGCGTCCTCTTTATCTTTTTACCGAGTCCGAAGGCATCGTGCAGTATACGGACAGCAAGCTCCGTATATTTCGATGCAATAATACACGATATCTTTATCTCAGACGTGCTGATCATCATAATGTTTATGCCATGTCTTGCAAGCGTTTCGAACATCTTCGCGGCAACTCCCGAATGGGTCCTCATGCCCACTCCGACAATGGATACCTTTGCTATATCCTCCCCCAGAAGCACATCTTTTGCGCCAAGTTCTGCAGCAAGACCCCTTGTAATCTCCAGGGCCTTTTTACTGTCAGTCTTTGATACGGTAAAGGATATATCCGTCGCCTTCCCGTCACTGCTGATGTTCTGAACTATCATGTCAACGACGATATTCGCCTCAGCAATTACTTTGAATAATTTCGCAGCAATGCCTGGCATATCACGGACTTCTATGACTGTAACTTTTGCCTGATTTTTATCATAAGCGACTCCTGACACAACAACCTTTTCCATCTCTTCATCCTCCTTGACAACAAGTGTACCAGGGTTCTTATTGAAACTTGACCGGACCACAATTGGGACATCGTATTTCTTGGCAAATTCAACAGACCTTGTTTGCATAACCTTGGCACCTAGACTGGCAAGCTCGAGCATCTCGTCATAAGAAATTTTATCGAGTTTTCGGGCATCTGGAACTATAACAGGGTCAGTCGTATATACCCCGTCGACATCAGTGTAAATCTCACAGATGTCAGCTTTAAGAGCCGCGGCAAGAGCTACAGCCGTGAGGTCAGACCCTCCCCGCCCGAGAGTTGTAACATCCGATGTTGCTGTCACGCCCTGGAACCCTGCGATAACAGGTACAATTCCCTTTCGCAGTGCTTCACGAACCCTCTCTCCCGTGATCCTTTCAATCTTGGCCTTTGTATGGGACCTGTCAGTGATAATTCCTACCTGCCTGCCGGTAAAAGACATGGCCCTGAAACCGAGATCATTTATTGCAATTGATATGAGTGCAGCACTGATTCTTTCACCGGAAGACAGGAGGAGATCCAACTCGCGTTCATCGGGAATGGATGACATCTCCTGTGCTAGTCCCAGGAGTTTATCCGTTTCTCCTGACATTGCTGAAACAATAGCAACAACGTCGTTCCCCCGTTTCTTTGTCTCGATTATACGGGCTGCGACTGCCTTTATCCTCTCCGTGTTCCCGACAGAGGTCCCCCCGTATTTTTGTATGATGAACGCCACTTATGCTTCCTTTCCCCTTATGAAATAGTCCATCAATTCATATCCCTTCTCGAAAACAAGTCCGCCTTTTTTCATAGTAATTGTCTCATCAAACGAGACACCTTTATTCATAAACTTTCTGCGCTTATCATATATAACAAAAGGCACAGGTTCTTCTGTATGTGTCCTGACATCTACCGGGGTTGCATGATCAGGGAGAAGGAGTATTCTGTAATCATCGAAAGATTTAATGCCCTTCAGGACTGTCCCGACAACATATGCATCAAAGTCTTCAATCGCCATTATCTTGTCCCTGTAATTACCTGCATGTCCTGCTTCATCAGGAGCTTCAACATGAATAAAGACAAAATCATTATTCTTAAGGGCGTTTAACGCTGCCTCTGCCTTCCCTACATAGTTTGTGTCCAGATACCCAGTTATACCAGGAACCTTTAGTATTGTAAACCCTGCGTGTATGCCTATTCCCTTTACCAGGTCAACGGCAGATACCAGGGCACCTTGAATCGAATATTTCTTTTTATATGTCGGAAGGCTTGCCTTCTTGCCCTGACCCCAAAGCCAGATACTATTGGCAGGCTTTTCCCCTTTTTTTACCCGCTGCCTGTTAACAGGGTGGTTATTAAGAATACCTGTTGAGCTAAGCATCAATCTTCTTAACACATCCTCGCCCTTTCCGACAGGGAGGTAATCAATGACGTCTTTTCCCGTAATATCATGGGGCGGTACGCATTCACTATCGAATTCCCCTCCGGACCAGACCATAATATGTCGATAACTCACCCCTGGATAGAAGCGAATACTGTCTGTGCCGATTTCCTCGTTCAATGCACGAATAAGTTCCCGTGCCTCTTCTGTCGTTATATGACCGCTGCTATAGTCATCCATAAACGCTCTAGTTCTGTCTTTGTTGAATTTTAGCGTAACGAGATTGCAACGGTATGCAATGTCATTCCTTTTTAACTTAATGCCAATACTCGCTGCCTCCAGGGATGCCCTTCCTGTGTAGTATTTTGCAGGGTCATAGCCGAGGATACTGAGATTCGCAACATCTGACCCGGGATGAAAGCCTTCCGGTATCGTCCGGACCCTTCCTGTAAGCCCCTCCCTGGCGAGTCTGTCCATATTCGGTTTTTTAGCCACCATCAAGGGAGTTTTCCCCTTAAGTTCTTTCAGTGGCCTGTCTGCCATACCGTCGCCAAGCATGACAACATATTTCATAACATTCCCTCGAGAGCCTTTTCAACAGCAGTTACATCTGCATCAACTTTCAAAGGTTCCCTGCTAACCTTAAAAACGGTATCAGGATCCTTGAGGCCGTTTCCGGTCAGTGTACAGACAACATTTGCACCGGGCCTCAAAAATCTCTCTTTATGCAATTTTATGATCCCCGCAAGTGAGGCTGCCGAGGCCGGCTCGCAGAAAATACCCTCTGTAGAAGCAATGAGTTTATAGGCATACAGAATCTCCTCGTCAGTCACCGCATCGATCCTACCGGCTGATTCATCCCGTGCAGCAACCGCCCCTTCCCAGCTGGCCGGATTCCCGATCCGGATTGCTGTAGCGATCGTCTCAGGATTCTCAACAGGCTTTCCAATGACAATGGGGGCTGCGCCTGCTGCCTGGAAACCGAGCATTATGGGTAACGAGGAAATCCTCCCGTCATTTCTATATTCGTTATATCCCCTCCAGCATGCGGTAATATTCCCTGCATTACCTACCGGGAGCGCGTGATATTCCGGAACAAAACCAAGTTGGTCGCATACCTCGAATGCAGCCGACTTCTGTCCTTCCAACCTGAAAGGGTTTATTGAGTTAACCAGTGTTAACGGGTATTTTTCCACAAGCTTCTTGACAATGGCCAGGGCTTCGTCAAAATTCCCCCTTACCTGGAAGACCTGAGCATTGTGCACAAGCGCCTGTACGAGCTTGCCCAGTGCAATCTTTCCTTCAGGTATCAGTACGATGGCCAGAACTCCGGCTTTGGCAGCAAATGCAGAAGCAGATGCAGATGTGTTCCCGGTTGATGCGCAGATTATCGCCTTTGCGCCGTGTTCCAGTGCTTTGGAAAGTGCCAGGGTCATTCCTCTGTCTTTAAAAGATCCGGTTGGGTTGGCACCATCAAATTTTAAAAACAGCTCAAAATCAAAGCCGAGCCTTCGTTTCAGGTTCATTGCCTTTATAAGCGGCGTATTCCCCTCCCGGAGCGTGATAACCGGAGTTTTATCACTTACGGGAAGAAATTCACGGTATTCTTCGATGATACCTCTCCACATGGTTTTTGGATTTTTACATTCTCTTATTTCCATATAAACACCTAAAAATTACCCTCTGTTAAGAACGTATGGGGATTATTTACTTCATAAAACCAATCAGACCGTGCGTGATCCATCCGCGCTTTTTGTCAGGTAGCATACAAACGCAGATATGGTTACAGGCCAATTTTATTCTATAATGTCTCCTTCAATAAGTTCCACAGCGATTCCCTGGTCCCTCAGGGACTGTATCCCCTTCGTAAGGTTTTCCTCGGTTCCCTGAAGTTCGAGTACCATCTCTCCGACAGTTTCCGTCACCCGTGCACGCCTTATATTCGGCATGATATCATAGTTTTTGGCCATCGTGAAAATAACAGGCTCTTTAATAAGATGTTGCGGAAAGGTAAGCTTGACCCTCTTGTTCATCACTTCTCCTTTTCTTATCCTCCTGCAATGGCAGGAATAATTGATACTTCATCCCCATACCTTCATAATCTCCTTGTACACCTGTTAATCACTGCAGTGGAGCCGGAATGCGCACCTCCACAGCCATCTAAAGCCCTCTCTTTTCCCTTACTTTCTCTAACGTCTCTTCGAAAGATGCCATAGTAGGCCTGATGTAGTAGGGGGGTGCTGTTTTGTTGTAAAGGGCCTCCTGGGTCTTCAAGCCGTTACCGGTAATACAGATGACCGTTACCTCGTCACGCCCTATTTTTCCGCTCCCGATAAGTTTCTTTGTTACTGCCAGCGTTACACCGCCTGCTGTTTCTGTAAATATACCTTCTGTTCTTGCAAGAAGTTTCATCGCATCTATAATTTCCCCGTCAGATACGTCTTCGCCATATCCTCCGCTTGCTTTAACAGCGTTGACCGCCTCATACCCTTCAGCAGGGTTTCCGATTGCAAGGGATTTAGAAATGGTATCAGGATCGGGTTTGACAGGTTTTATGATGTCAATATCCTCTTTAATAGCTGTTGTGATAGGGCAACATGCAGTTGCCTGAGCTGCAAAAACCTTTGTTTGAAGCTCTTTTATAAACCCTATCTCTCTGAATTCATTGAATCCCTTCCATATTTTCGAAAGAAGTGAACCGCTCGCACAGGGGACGACAACATTGTCAGGGGCATTCCAACCGAGTTGTTCTATGATCTCAAACCCATGGGTTTTTGAACCCTCTGAATAGAATGGCCTTATATTTATATTGACAAAAGCCCATCTATATTTACTTACTATTTCGCTGCAGAGCCTGTTCACATCATCATAATTCCCATCTACGGCAATAAGGTTCGGCCCGTATACCAAAGAGGCAACTATCTTCGTTTGCTCAAGAGATGCCGGAATAAATATAAACCTTTCGAACCCGGCCCCGGCTCCCTGTGCGGCGACAGAATGGGCCAGGTTGCCTGTTGAAGCACATGCCACTGTGTCAAATCCAAACTCTTTCGCCTTTGTAAGCGCTACAGCCACGACCCTATCTTTGAAAGAAAGCGACGGATGGATGGCGGAGTCGTCCTTGATAAAAAGAGACTTTACCCCGAGTTCCTTTGCAAGCTTGTCTACTTTCAGCAGTGGAGTAAACCCCGAATTCAAACCTGCCTGAGGGTCACCGTCAATAGGAAGCAGCTCCCTGTATCTCCATAAGTTTCCTTCACGCTTTTCTATCTTCTTTTTCGTCAATACCTTCTTAATGCCTTTATAGTCATAGACAATGTCGACAGGCCCGAAACAGAACTCGCACATATATATAGGGCTTATATTGTATTGTCTGCCACACTCGAGGCACTTCATCCCTTTTACATAGCCCATTCCACACCTCCTCGCTCATGCAACGGCACACCGGAAAATATCAGACATTTTACTTCAAAATAAATATAATTACTAATAGGTATCAGAAAGTACATATATTTCATAAATCTGGAGCCCTGCGCAGGCCGGGGAAGAAAATGAACGAAAATGCTGTATCCGCCATTTCTTGCAGCTGTTTGTATAATGCCAGGAATGAATCTTATTGATATAAAATAAACAAAGCCCCTACACGTCTTCTCTGCCTTCAACATGTATAAAGACTGTCTTGTCCATTACAACCTGCAAAAGATCGATCTCTTTTATTGCATGTCTCACATCTCTTTCTTTTGCCTGATGAGTAAGGACGACCAGGGGAACAGCTTCACCTATTCTCCTGCCCTTCTGAATTACGGATGCAATACTAATATTATAGTTCCCAAGGATGCCGGAAATCTTGGAAAGAACCCCCGGCCTGTCAAGCGCTGAAAATCTGAAATAGTACCTGGATAGGACGTCGTCCATCTTCTTTATCTTTATATCCCTTTCGGTCATCGGCAGTAAAGGGACCCGCCCTGTGGCATTCTTCGCGATATCCCTCGCAATGCTGACAATATCGCTTACGACGGCACTTCCTGTCGGCATATCTCCCGCACCTCTTCCGTAATAAAGAGTGGATCCTGTCGCATCTCCCTCAACATATATTGCATTAAAGGCACCCTCTACTTTTGCTATGAGATAGTCATTTGGAAGCATCGTCGGATGAACCCTGAGCTCGATCTCATTATTGGACTCTTTTGCAATGGCAAGGAGCTTTACTTTATAACCCAATTCCGATGCAAATTCTATATCTTGTGTAGCAATACCGGAGATTCCTTCTACGTATATATCCTTATAAGGAATAGGCATGCCGTATGAGAGAAAGGCAAGGATTGCGAGCTTATGGGCAGAATCGATACCTTCGATATCCAGACCGGGATCAGCTTCAGCATAGCCCATTTGTTGTGCCTCTTTCAGGGCATCCGAGAACTCTACATGCTCTTCGGTCATTTTTGTCAGGATATAGTTCGAGGTACCGTTGATTATTCCGTATAAAGCATGTATCCTGTTAGCAATAAGGCCTTCCCTTATTATCTTGATAATTGGGATCCCTCCCGCAACTGACGCCTCAAAACCTACCTCTACCCCCGCTTTGTAAGCAGCCTCGAATATCTCGTTACCCTCGGTAGCAAGCAGGGCTTTATTTGCAGTTACCACATGTTTGCCGTTGCTTATCGCGCTGAGGATAAAATCCTTTGCAGGGTGGATCCCGCCTATCAGTTCTACCACGATATGGATGTCAGGGTCATTGACTAGTGCATTTACATCTGCGGTTATTAAACCTTCAGGGACCGTTATGCCTCTTTCCTTATTAACATCCCGCGTAGCAATTTTCTTTATATTGATATCAAAGCCAAGTCGCTCCCTGAGCACGTCCCTGTTTTCATAAAGGATTCTCACGGTGCCGGTACCTACAGTCCCAAAACCAATGATCCCGATGTTTATCATTTGTTTAATGCCTTTTTTATCCCCTTTGTTGCCTGTCTGATCCTCTGTTCATTTTCCACAAGGGCAAACCGCACGTATGCATCGCCCTCCTCTCCAAAACCGATGCCGGGAGACACCGCCACCCCACCTTCTTTGAGCAGGAACTTCGTAAACTCAAGTGAACCCATTTTTTTAAACCGGTCCGGTATCTCTGCCCATACAAACATGGTGGCCTTCGGAGGTTCCACCTCCCATCCGGCTCTACGTAGGCCACGTATGAGCTCATTACGCCTGGATTCATATGTCTTGCATATCGTTTTAACACAATCCTGTGGTCCCCTCAGGGCGACGATACTCGCAATCTGTATCGGTTGGAACATACCGTAGTCAAGATAGCTTTTTATCTTTGTAAGGGCTCCGACTATGTGCCGGTTGCCGACACAAAAACCCACCCTCCATCCTGCCATTGAATAACTCTTTGTCATTGAAAAAAACTCAACACCGATGTCCTTTGCGCCAGGAACCTGGAGGAAACTCGGTGCCTTGTACCCATCGAAAACGAGATCTGCGTATGCCAGATCATGGATAACGATGAGGTTATTCTCCTTTGCGAAATCAACAACCTTTTTAAAGAAGTCGAGTCCCTCGACAACCTGGGTCGTCGGGTTATGGGGGAAATTAATGATTAGCATTTTTGGTCGCGGCCATGAAGACTTATATGCGGTTTCCATTCCCTTGAAGAAATCAATCCGTGGACCAATGGGAATGCTCCTTACCTCACCGCCCGCGATTATAACACCATAAGGGTGTATGGGGTAAGCAGGGGTCGGGGTCATTACCACGTCACCTGGGCTTATGGTTGCCAGCACAAGATGAGAAAGCCCTTCTTTTGAACCAATGGAAACGACAGCCTCAATCTCAGGGTCGAGGATTACATCGTAGCGTCTTAAATACCATTCACAGATTGCATTCCTTAACTGGGTAATGCCTTTTGATGCTGAATAGCGATGGTTCTTAGGATTGCGTGCGGCTTCGCAGAGCTTGCTGACAATATGTTCCGGGGTTGCACCGTCAGGATTACCCATGCCTAGGTCAATAATATCTTCCCCCTTTTGCCTTGCCTCTATCTTCAGGGCATTTACTATGCTGAAAACATATGGAGGGAGCCTCTTGATCCGGTTAAATTCAAACATGCTCATCGACTGTTTCTCTCCTGTGCTTTTTTGTTTTCAATGCGTTAACATCTCTTCAGTTGAAAGACAATAATTCCTTAACATTTCCTGGTTTTGCGTTATCTTGCCTTTTTTTCCACAGATCCGGGCCGTTAGTCTCAAATGCAACGTCACTTCTGTCTTTAAACTTTATTTATTATAGTCTTTAAACATAAAGAAAACACTAAACTTTGTCAAATAGGCAGAGCGTCCTTAAGCTCAGTAGAACTACCCTAACGGGTCATATCCTGATACAAATTGAATTGCATGTGTAGCGGATGGTAAAATAACGTAAATACCCAAAAGGCGGCAGAAATAAGGAGATAATCATGTCAAAAAAAATAGTTGTTATTTTATTTCTTGCAATGGTAGGGATATCTGTAATTCTCTTCACTTCCTGCGGCGGGGGTGACGGCGACTCAGCCTCAACTGGTGTTGTAGCCCTTTATGCTACAGATGACCTGTCAAATTATGAACAGGTGATAATAACCGTCAACAGTGTCCAGCTGGTTCATACAGGGAGTAACAGCGTATGCACTATAATGGATACACCTGAGACCATGGACCTTACAGACCTCTCTTCGGAAGTTCAACTCTTGGATACCTCAATCTGCCCCGCTCGGTCATACAACAGGGTGCGCTTAGAATTTGACAAACAGGTCGATCTAATGGACCCTCTAAGGGAAATGGCAAGCTGTACATGGAGGAATTATAAAGGTGATAACAACAATGTCAATGTCCTTGATTGCGACGAAACAACATGTACTCTTGATATCAATGGGGCAGTAAACGTATTTGCAAATCAGAATAATAAAGTAGCCCTTGACTTTGACCTTAAAGATTTTGAAGTTGAGCAGCAGCAGGTACAAAATACCTATAACTGTGAGGCCACCATGAAGGTATCACCTTTAAATGCCTCCGGTATAGAGGGGAAAAAGGGCCAGGGATACAGAGAAAGTATCAACGGCAGCATCACGAACCTGAATACGACTGGCGACAGTTTTACTATCGATAAAGGAAATACAACTTTTACCATAGATTACTCCGGGGTCACTCAGACAGGTATTGACGGCCTGCTCCAGTTTGCAGTTGATAATGATCTTAACGTCAAAGTTAAATGCGACAGTATTGATCTTGAGACAAATTCCTGCACAGCCACAGCGGTTTACGTTAAAGTCGAGGGAACCATTTCAGCCCTGGGATCAGAAACGTTTACGTTAACCAATGAGGTAAAGGGAATTGAGATAACAGTGAATTACATTGGAGCCGATGTTGAAGGCACCCTGGCTGACGGAGTAAATGTCAATGTCCAGATCTCTGACTATGATGGCTCAACCTACTTTGCATATAAGGTTTGCGTAGTGGAATAGCGAAATAGAAAACCTATTTACTGAAAACGCAATTATATCCTCTTTCATTCCACCCTGTAGAGTAGTAAGACTTACTCCACAGGGTCCGGGGAACATTCTTTCTCCGAAAAAAGAATTTAAAGCCGCTCAAAATAATATCCCTCCCTAAATCCATGCGGAAGTGAATTTACTGGAGGTTGGGTTGACTGAAAAGTATTTTGTCCCGACAAAAAGCCGGGATTGAAATGGATAGCGAGAGTATTCCCTGTGGTCTTGCCACGGGTGTTTTCGCCACGGCGAATCCGCCTGAGTGCGGAAGCGAGCGAATGGAAATAATAAATAATTCCTTACATTCAGATTCCCTGCGGTCGTGCAGGGAGTCTTCAATCAAAAGACTTTGAGGGCAAATTTGAATACGGTCCCAAAATCAATTGCAGTTTCCGGGCCACTACATTATGTAGTGCGTTAACATTTAGGGTGCAGATCATATACCCGGCTAATCCCGGGAGGCTTCATGATTACGCTTGCCGCTGTAGGACAACTGCAACGCCTGCAATAAAAAACACTGTCATCTTGCTTTTTAACGTTTGATTTTATATGTGGTTAGACTGCTATGCATTACGCAAGATATCTAAAATCGTTTTCTGACTTTTAAGTTTATTCATCGCCCTGGCTTCTATCTGCCTTACTCTTTCACGAGTGATTGACAAGAAACTTCCTATTTCTTTAAGTGTGTAATCCCGATCAAACCCTATGCCAAACCGCATTTTTATAATCTTTTGTTCCCTCGGGGACAGGGTATCGAGCATTATCTGTATCTTACCTGAAATCTTTCTGTTTTCTGCGTGGGCATATGGAGATGGACAATTCTCATCACTTATGAAATCCGCAATCTGTGTATTATCATTACCTACAGGGGTCTGGAGGGCTATTGGATCCTGCACAGCAGCAAGGATCTCTTCGACCTTCCTTCCTGGAACGCCCAGACGTTTTGCGATTTCCTTCTTGTTCGGCTCTCTTCCGAGTTCTAGGGTCAAATCCCTCATAACCCTGATGACCTTACCATAAAATTCTATCATGTGCGCAGGAACCCTTATAGTTCTTGCCTGATCTGTGAGTGCACGTGTAATCGATTGCTTGATCCACCAAGTTGCGTATGTACTGAATTTGTAACCCTTTTGAAATTTAAACTTATCTACGGCCTTCATAAGGCCGATATTCCCCTCCTGAATCAAATCGATGAGAGAAAGCCCTCTGCCGCTATATCTTTTGGCAATATTCACAACCAGCCTCAGGTTGTGCATGATAAACTCGTGTTTTGCCTCAGTAAGATAAGAACGGGCCCTGATTATATCAACATACCTCGATTTTAATGCATCAACGCTCACCCCTGCCTCAGCTTCCACCCGACTGTATTCGCCCTTAACTTCTTTCACAATTTTTCTGACCTCAGACATGCTGGTATCCTGTTCATCTTTTTCACGCAGGAGATATTCCAAATCTCTCAACATGCCGTATGGTGCGATCTTTTTCTCCGCACAATGCACCCTGCCCATAAGGTCTTCGATTATCTCAAGACTTCTGAAAAGGGTTTTGTCCGAACCTTCCTCTATAGCATATGCACCGTCCTCTTCTTTCCCATTTAAACCCGCTTCAACTTTCTTATAGAAAACCAGGTCTTCCATTAACTTTTTCAAAGCCCCTTTTCCTGCTTCCAGTCTTTTTGAAAGCTTAATTTCTTCATTCCTTGTCAGTACCGGGATATCCCTCATTGAATGAAAATAGGCCTGCACGAGATTCTCTGTTTTTTCACAGTCACCGTTGTCCCCGTCCCTTGAAACCTCTTCTTCATCCGGGCCAATCTCCTCGTAATCTATAACAGCAACCCCGTCTTTTCCCAAAAAGGCACTAAAACCATATATTCCTTCCTGCAAAAAAGAATCTACGGAAGATTCCTCAAACCTGTTATATTGAGAAAATCTCTGATTCTCTCCTGTATGTACGGTCTCCTCAAAAATATCTGTTTCTTTTCCGCATCTTGTCATCTCTGTTTCTCCGTCAACATCCTTCCTCGCATTTCATGTACCCGTTTACCCAACTAGCTGCGGTCTTCATAATCAGCACCCTGTCTCAGTCTCATTATGATTTGCATTTTTTTATCTTCGCTTAGGCCCTTTTGGGAATTTTTTCTTTATCCATAAATATGTTTTCCGCGTTAACCTATTACATAGTTCAAGCCACATATTTACTATTAAAAAAACATTAGCAGATTTTATGCCAATCCTACCCCAGCGAATCCGCCCCGGGGTACAGATATTCTTTAACCCTTTGGATTATTGGGATTATTTTCGTTTTTTTTTGTAAGCTTTTTTTTATTGAATAGACAGGTGTATTTTCATACAAAAGAAATGTAGTTCACTATCTGCTCATTTCTAACCGTCTATGACTCTTTGGAAGGATACATGCTGACAGCTGAATTTGAACGTATTAGACTCATATGAAACTTTTTTGTTTACATCATATAGTTTTAACTATTTCTGCTCGCCTGTTTCCTCGAATTTTTTCCAGGTTTTGTCCGGATCGAATATCTCCATGGCCTCTGCAATGCACTTTGTATTTTTCCCAAGATTTTTTTGGTAAATAATGCCTTCCTGGTTCACTATAAAGGTCATGACGCCTGAATTGCCGTACTCCGCGGGGTATGCTACAAGAGCAAAGCCGAGGATCATCTTCCCGTCTACTATATAGTCGTATGCATTTCCATTGGCATGTTGCCCCTGACCCTTCAGGATCTTGAAATAATACCCATGGAAAGGCGAAAGATCCGCATCGGCATATCCCTCCTTAGCTGCCCTTGCTACAAGGGGTCCGAGAGGGCTCTCTTCTTCACCTTCCTTCGCCTCCCAGTAAAGTCCGTCCCGTTTGCCCTCAGTGCTGATCAATTTCTGGGCAAATTCTACTTTGCCCCCGCCTATGCAATCCCTGGTTGCATATTCATGTTGCGCACCGACATAAGCATGGAGAACATCTATAACGTGAAGCTCATTTCTGCCTATTCTCCGGTCCAGGATTTCCTGCTTTCCTTCAATGGCATCGAAAACCCATGTTGAGCCTTTCTTAACAATAGGAATAGGCATAGGCCAGTTGTCAGTACCTACGCAAAGAATCACTTTATCAGGCGATTCCTGCTGTAGGATGTTCATCTTGTCATAGGCATTGAGAAATTTTTCACGTTCTTCCTTATCTGCTACTTCATCCCCTGAATAGATCAGCTCCTTGCTCCCCGGACCGAGTATCACCATCATTTCTTCAGTATTGTGCTCCCTGACAACAGAGACCAGTGACTTCACTGCCTCCTCCGGAGAGGAAAAGCTCTTCTGCATTTCGTCTGCAGCCTGAGAGGCCGGAACAGCCACTAAAAATACCATGAAAGCGGTTATCATACAAGTTACGAAAATCGGCCACCTATCTTCCGCTCTTTTATAAAATATGATGCTATTCATTTTTCCTCCCTTAAAATAATCTCTCCTCAAAGGATCCTTGACAACACTTCTATTTTTATCTGCGCATACCTCCGCTTCTCCCGCCGCCGGGGAATCCTCCGCCTCTCTGTCTCATTTCTCCTCCCGGACTCCTTATAGCACCGCCGGGGCGCTTTATCTCCCTGGAAGGACGTATTATCTGTATGCTCCTGCGGCTTTCGCCACCGCGTTCGCCGGCTTTGCGCTCAAATCTGCCATCCCCGATTCCACTGAAGGGAGTATCGCGCCTGGGAGTGCGCTCAATTCTTTGCCTTTCCGGTGCCGCCCGGGGCACAACTGCCCTCTCCCGTTTTTCAACAGGGCCAGGCGATGGTTCGACTCCCCTCCTTTCAAAACTTCTTGTAGGGAATCCGCGTGATTCCGGGGTTACCGGTGATACCCGTGGCGATCTCATCCCGAAGCGTTCGCTTGTTCTGCTGTCCCTATAGGCAACCCCTCTTCTATGCCGGGTGTCATGCCGCCAGACAGTCCTGTCGAAATCCCGCACAAATCGGGGCCTGTGGAACCGCCGCGTCTGATAATAGTCTACATGGATATAATGGACATGCCAGTCGAACCATACCCATGAAAATAATCCGAACCCGATAAAAATACGGGGGCCGAAGGTAATATATCCTCCGGTGATAACAAAACCGGTCGGGTAGTACCAGTAATAAGGTGGATAAGCCGGGTACCACCACGGGCCATATACATAGAGCGGATCATAGACCGGTACGTACACAACCTGAGTGTCTGCGGGTTCAATCCGGACAATTTCCTTTTCAACAATGACTTTCTGTTCCTTTGTAGTCTTAAGGTTTCCCTGTTCCTGAGCCCTGTGGCGCAATTCTTGTATAGTCTCCATGACCTCGTCCTCTTGGCCCAGAAAAGCGTCTCCGAGTTTCCTCGTCTGGTCTAGTTTTTCGCTCATGCTGAAGAGGACATCAGGGAAATGACAGAGTGCTTTTATACTTGGAGCCCAGTCCTTCGCCTTCAGGGCTTCATTCAATGCATCGTATTTCAATTCTTTGTTCTGACGCAGCCAGCGTTCTGCCTCTACAATCTCGAGCGGATAGGTCGATGCCATCAGTATCTGGGCGACCAGGGAATCCGGATACAGGGCGATAGGAGCAAGCATTTGCGTCAGTTCTTCCTTTTTGAACATGTAGGCTTCCTCAGGTTCGCCGGTCACCTCCTGCGCTGTTGTTACCGGCGGTATTGCAAGCATGGCGATGATCATCCATGTCAACCCACACATAATAATTGTTGCAGTTTTCATGGTATCTCCTTTTTTACTTTTCTTGAAAAATACCTGGAAATATAAGGCAATAACTGGAAAAATATAAAGTTTCAATCATAATTATTTTTATCAGAGATAAAATAATAAATATGTAAGTTAAGGTCTTATTTTCTCATAAGAACAATTATTAATTATTCTATAGGTATTCTACCTACAATATGTACTTTTATCAAATCGGCTACTGAAAAAGCTCCCGCAACATATTGATTAAATTATAAAATCAATCTATAGAACGCGCAGAATACGGTGAAATAATTGTCTCTACTTGTCAGGAAAGGGGATCGGCCAAGGGGAGTTACAGGGTGAAGTCAAACGGGCAGACAGCAACGCTTTTGGAATATTTGCTAAAAAATAGAATTTCCCCTGACAATTTTTGTACAGAGAGCAAATTTTCCATATAAAACGGTAACAATTCACCTATCCTTTCAACTTTCAACAATCATATATTAAAATTCTACCCAGAAGTAAATTCAATATTAAGAATTACGTATGAAGTGCGGGGGAACTCCTCAGCAGCCAAATAAAACTCTCCCGGAAATTATTTCAGGTTTTACCTCCAGCTTAACTATTTGTGAAGAAAGGATGGAAAGCAATGTCTCTTTTAAAAGCCTAATAAGCAGCCGGGCTGTCGGAAATAAGCTGGATAGACCTTTTTATTATCAGTATTTTATGAAAATATAAAATGCTATGCTGTCTCGACAGGTTAAGCCCCACTTTTATGAATAAGTACATAATCTCGGTTTCTTACTGGAATACAAAAGCAAAAAATCTTGCTTAAATTTCCATCATATGATAATTTCTCTTAGAGTAAAAAGGATAAATATCATGCTTTTTCCTAACGCAGTTTTGGACAATATTAATTTTTAACAAAGGGGGTATCATTATGAAAAAAGGGATTTTTGGTCTGGCTGTTTTTCTCATCGCAGCCATGATGGTATTTGGATTAACCGGCCAGTCATATGCTCAGGAACAATATGCCGGCGGCCCCGGCAGTTCATTGCTATTCGGCTATTATGATGTGAGGTCTGTGGCAGACGGAGGCCTTGGACTTACGGACAACTATTTCACAATCATCAACAAATCCGGTTACTGGGTGCAGTCACACGTGAGGATAAGGACAGGCGACTGCTCTGTTGAGCTGCTTGACTTTGACATCATGCAGTCGCCCAAGGACAACTTTGTATTTGACATCTATGCAAACGGCGGCATAACCTTCGCATCCTGCGACACAAACACGCTCGTGGACTCCGGGTTCACTCCGAACTTCGATGCGGACGGGGATGGCACGGACGACTGCTTCATCCTCTCCTCAGACACGTTCCCTGCGATGCTGAGCCTTATAACCACCTGCGGGGACTGTGCAACAGGGGCCGCTATCACAGAGGCCGAGGCAGCGGAGCTTGTGAAGAAGGGCTATGTCGAGGTAATAGGAGAAGGTGTTGTAAAACCCAAGACATCTGACGAGACATTGTGTTTCACACCAACTGCTGTTTCCATACCGGGCAAGACCCTCAATGACCTCTATGATACAGCCTGTTCGGTAGACCTCTACGATCCCGAAGCAGAGCTCCAGGGCAGGCAGTACTTTGTCGAGGTGGACACATCGGTATCTCCTGTTATCGTAAAGAGGCTTGCACAGGCCAATGCCTTTGTAATTGACAGCGATCCTGACTACGGTATGATTCTCCACGAAAACACCTATACCGACGAGCTTGCATCTGGTGATTGCAACGCAGCAGATGGCTCGGAGAGTTGCTTTGCCTATGCAGCAACCGAGACAACAGATACAGCCGGCGCTACTGCCGACGGTGCCAATGACATGAACTGGTGCTTCTATGTGGATGAGATAGGTGGAGACGCAGTCATCAACAAGTTCGGCGCAGCAGCAACATTCGGACCGACACTGGCAGATATTGATAGCGACAGGGATGGTTATTTGGATGTCACTGACGACAATATTTCGGAGATGATGGACGAATATGGCATGTCTTCCTTTGATATGGTTGAAGGTGAATTTGATACGGACGAAGACGCATACATGAAGCAGTGGGTTGATTCTCATTATTTCTACGCACCTTCGCCGGGAGCATACGACATGCATACTGCCTTTGCCTTTACATTCCCTGCAAAACACTTCATAGGTGAAAACGAGGCGATACAGGCAGTTGAAATCTATGACAACATGGAGAACACAACCACCATAGAGATCGGGAAGTTCATATCCCCGGGACTGCCGACACCGGAGACATTTGCTGATGAGGCAAATATCTTCTTCCTCACACCACCATTCAACGAGGGATGGATAAGGTTTGAGGTTGAAGCTTCCAATGCTACAGCGGGTTGTGTAGAGGCAAATTTCGGCATTGATTGTGATGTATATGGGTATGATGCCGATGAGGTGGATGTTGGTACCTCAGGGTACATTCCTGCTTACGTGGGTTTCGTATTCACAACGGGTTCGGAGAACCTCGGGGTATCTCCGTTCACTTATGATAATTTCCATAATGAATACTATATTGAGATTGGTGACTAGTTAGTAAATTCTCTTGTCGGATCTCAAAAGGCAGGGCCACAAGCCCTGCCTTTTTTGTCATCTGTTGAATTTTTTGGTGCTCGCAATTTATTCCCGTCGCCCAATGACAGTTATAACATCTAACCCAAAAACTGCATTTATCAGAGGCAACGTTGTCTGAAAAGTCGTTGTGCCAAGCCCGCTCTCAGGAATGTTGTGAGTATTCTTGAGAGGATGGACACTATGTGGACACTTTTTCACAGGCTCCTAAAAAGAAGAAATCTTCGATACCTCAAAAACCTATTGTTATCAAAGAAAAATCTGGAGCCGGTGGTCGGACTTGAACCGACGACCAGCTGATTACGAATCAGCTGCTCTGCCACTGAGCTACACCGGCGGGTGATATGATAGTTCTTTAGTTAGCCTCAAGGCGACCCCGTAAAACAAACAGCGGATAAACTGCCTATCCCTGGTTTGCAGGGATATTTGAAATCTCGGTCCATTTTTCACAGTCTCAGGCAGTATAAACTAAGAACTGATGCCTAACCCGATGTCATAGAGATATTGCGGCAGTCCGCCATGCTCTATTGAAATTTCCCAAGGGGTCGAGACACGGTTGGACCGTGCTATGGCCACGAATATGTCTTGCGGATACATGATACCTATATCCACAATGTACTCCTTGCCGGAACCCACATCAATATACAGATCACCGATCCTGTTACTTACCGGTATATCGAAGGAGGTCTGTGCATTCTTCCCGTCAAAATCAACCCCTGTGACATCATAAACCCTGAGACAAAGGTTGCCGACATACTTTGCGAGAGTTTCTTCTTTCACTTCCCAGAAGGTGAAGAGACGGGTCGGATTAACAGGCATGAGCTTGATGCTGTCTTCATAATATTCGGCAGGGAGCTCCTCCCAGGTCTCCGGGACATGCTCATATTCAGGGACCGGCCGGGGTTTCTCTTCTTCTTTAATTTCTTTAATCTTTTTTTTCCTTGCTTTCAAAACCCTTGGAGCCTTCACTTTTTTCCCTGGTTCCAAAGGGACTTCTTTTTCTTTTATCCTTGCAGGGACTTTCTTCCGGGTTTCCCCGAGTTTTTCTTTCCCGGCAGAAATATCTTTGGTAACTTCCTTAATTTTGCCCTCAATCATAGTAACAATTTCCCGGGCAACTTTCGAAGGTTTTGCTTCTATGCGTGCAGCAATCTTTTTTGCAGTCTTCTTGATCTTATCTTCTATTTCCGCTATCTTTTTTGCAACTCTTACTGCCTTGTCCTCTAAGGTAATAACTTCTTTTGCTTCTTTTGCTTCTTTTGCTTCTTTTGCTTCTTTTGCTTCTTTTGCTTCTTTTGCTTCTTTTGCTGCCTTTGCCGCCTTGCGGGGCTGGACTGCTTTTTTAGGAACAGTCTTTTTTGCCTTTTCCGGCTCTGCCTTGACTTTGGCGATACCCTTCTTAACGGCTTTTGCAGGTTCCTTTTTTTTCCTTGGAACAGCTTTAGTTTTTGCCGTCCTTACAGGCTTTTTTTCTTTCCCGGTAGCAGCAGTTGCCTCTTTTGCCAGCTTTTTTTCTCTCTTAGGGGCTACTTTCTTGAGGGTCTTTCCCGGTTTTTTCTCTCTTGTCGTCTTCTTGATCTCTTTTTTGGCAGTCTTCTTTGCGGTCTTCTCTTCTTTTTTATCTGTCTTTTTTGTCTCTTTCTTTTTTGAAGCTACCTTTTTCTTAGATTCAGGAGTGGTTACAGGCATCTTTGTTGCTCTCTCCTTCTTTGCTTTCCCCACGGTCTTTACCTTTTTTGTTCCCTTTTTCATAACCACCTCCTTGCAGGATATATTTTACCCGAAATTGCCTGCAATGTTAAGCATTTTACGCTACAGAACACTGCGGGAGTTATAATGTCTCTAAATCCTGAAAGTGCATTTATCGGAGCATGGTTGCCTGAAAGGTCTTTTGTCCCGACAGAAGCCGGGATTGAAATGGACAGCGAGTATATTCCCCGTGGTCTTGCCACGGGGGGTCTTCAATCAAAAGACTTTGAAGGAGACTTTGCCCTGTTTAACAATCAATTACATGTTTCGCGTCAATGTACCTCTGCCCAGTTCCTGCCATGTTTCATATCCACACGCAAAGGGACGCTGAGTTCCAAAACGTCCTCCATCCCCCTTTTTACAATATCATTTACTATCTCAAGCTCTGAGCCTGGCAGCTCAAACAAAAGTTCATCGTGCACCTGGAGTATCATCTTTGTCTTTAGCCCTCTTTCATTGAACACTTTCCAGATATTAACCATCGCGATTTTAATGATATCTGCTGCTGTGCCCTGTATGGGAGAATTGATCACAAGCCTCTCACCCATCTGTCTTACGGCTGTATTTCTGCTCTTTATCTCCGGGATGGGGCGGCGTCTTCCAAAGAGCGTCGTTACATATCCCTTGTGCTTTGCAACCTCAATTGTCCTGTCGATGTAGTTCTTGACACCGGGATGCCTTCGGAAATATTGGTCAATATATACTTTTGCCTCTTCCCGCGATATTCTGAGCGTTTCCGACAATCCAAACGGCGAAATGCCGTAGACAATGCCGAAGTTTACTGTCTTTGCGATCCTGCGCATCTCCTGAGTAATCTTATCAACCGGCTTGCCGAATATCTCTGATGCAGTTCTTGCGTGGATGTCGTAATTGTTTCTAAAGGCATCCATAAGCCCTACATCCTGGCTAATATGAGCAAGAATTCTCAGTTCGATCTGTGAATAATCTGCCGAAAGTAAAAGTTTGCCTTCCTCTGCGATAAATGTCTCTCTCATACGCCTCCCCCAATCACCCCGTACCGGGATGTTCTGCAGGTTCGGTTCACTGCTGCTCAACCGGCCGGTAGCGGTGACAGTCTGGTTAAAGGAAGTATGTATGCGCCCGGTCCTTGAGTTCATAAGTTTGGGAAAAACATCAATATATGACGTCTTAAGTTTACTGAGAGTCCTGTAGTTTAGGATCTCCCTGGGGAATTCATGAGATTCGGCGAGCTCTTCAAGCACGCTCATTTGTGTGGAAAATCCGGTTTTTATCTTTTTCTTCGGCTGTAATCCAAGGTTCTCAAAGAGGATACTGCTCAGTTGTCTCGGTGAATTGATATTAAACTCTTTGCCGGCAAGGAAGTAAATTCTTCTGCTGATGCTATCCAGTTCCCGATCTAGCTCCTTGGAAATCTTAGAAAGGTTCTGCAAATCTACTTTCACACCTGTTTTTTCCATGTCTGCAAGCACGTAAATGAGGGGCATCTCTATATCGTAAAAAACTTTTTCCAGGGCATTTTCTTTTATGCCGTGAACAAGCACCCCCCGCAGTTCAAGACATATGCGGGCATTGTCTGACGCAAAAACCGAAGCTGTTTCAAGAGGGACTTCTGTGAAAGAACCCCTTTTTTGAAGGACTTCGTCATATGTCTGTTTCCGGTATGACAGGTATTCAAGGGCAACCTCTTCGAGACTATGGTTCATCTTGTTGGGATTCATGAGATATGAAGCAACCATGACGTCACATAAACTTCCTTTAACCTTTATACCCTCCGCGGAGAGAACCATGATGCCATGCTTGAGGTTATGCCCTATCTTTGTGACCTGTTCATTCTCGAGTATTCTTTTCATCTCTTCCAGGACTTCTTTCTTGTTTAGTAGGTCCGGCATCGCAGGGTAGCTCTCTGAAACAGGTATGTAAAATCCTCTCCCCTTCTCGATGCTTATTGCCATCCCTATGAGACCTCCTTTCAGAGGGGCCATACCCGCAGCCTCGATCTCGAGGGCAAACGAATCTTTTACGGATGAGATGATATCCCTCAGCTTTTCTCGCGAGCATACCATTTCATATTCATACTGTGTGTCACCTGCATGCCCTGACGGAATACGTTTTAAGAGACTGCCAAACTCAAGATCCTTAAAAAGAAGCATAAGCGAATGCCAATCAGGCTCCTTCATGTGGAATTTCTCAATATCAATTTCAACAGGTGCTGAAGTATCAATGGTCGCAAGTTTTTTGCTTAGCCGGACAATATCGGCATATTCAGAAACGAGCAGCCTTAATTTCTCTTTCCGTATCCTTTCTGTATTGTTCAGCAGGTCCTCGATATCTTCGAATTCTTCAAGAAGTTCCTTTGCGGTCTTTTCACCAACGCCCTTTATTCCCGGGATGTTATCGACAGGATCACCTGCAAGAGCCATAAAATCAGTGATCTTCGCAGGTTCTACCCCATAACGCTTCCGTACGTACTCCCCGTTAAGGACCCTGTCTTTCATAGGGTCATATACCTTTATTCTTTTATCTACAAGCTGGAGCATGTCCTTGTCACCTGTAACTATAAAAACTTCCATGCCCTTATCTGCTGCTTTTAGGGCAACCGTGCCCAGGACGTCGTCGGCCTCGTATCCGGGGATTTCACATATCCCTATCCTGAAAGAAGAGATGACCTTTCTGATGTACGGAAGTTGTTCTAGAAGATCCTCCGGCGTTTCAGGCCGTTGCGCTTTATATTCTTCGTAGAGCCTGTGTCTCTCGGTCGGGATGGGGGAGTCAAAAGAAATAAGGAGATTGTCTGGTCTCTTCTCCCTTATAATCTTGAGCAGCATAGTCGTGAATCCGTAAACTGCGTTTGTCGGAATGCCCTGAGATGTTGAGAGACTTTTTATTGCATAGAAGGCACGGTAGACATATGAATTCCCATCTATGAGATAAAAGTTCACATGTGATTATACCTCATGGGAATCTCAAAAGGGCAATGTGACCGTACTCCCAGGGGGAGCCACTTAATTGACAAAGCGGTTAACTGTATTCTATATTTAAAATTTAGGAGGATACTGTGAATCTAGCGATAGAAGATATTAATACAACAAAGAAACGTCTCCGGATCGAAATTCCTGCCGATGTAATTGAAAAGGAAATAGGTGATTCATTGCAAAAACTGAAACAAAAAGCAAGAATACCCGGGTTCCGTCCAGGAACCGCACCAGTCAATCTCCTGGAAAGGCGTTTCGGCAAAGAGGTTGAGGCGGAAGTGCTCGACAGGGTAATTCCTGAATACTTCAGCAAGGCGATAAAAGAGGCGAATATCGAACCTGTAACCTACCCGGTCATTGACAAAGAAATAGGTTTTGAGAGGAATAAACCCCTCACCCTGTCATTTACCGTTGAGATATTGCCAAAAATCGGGGATATACAATATGAGAATATCACGATCAAGGAAGTCCCCGTTGATGTAAATGACGATGATGTTGACGAGTATATAAAAGCATTGCGGGAAGAAAGGGCTGTCTTTGAAGTTGCTGATAAGGATATCGAGATGGACGACCTCGTCTCCTTTGAGTTTATCGATTGCTCGATACAGGGACAGGAAAGTATCCCGCCGTCCATTAAAGAAGAGATAAAACATATGGGGAATGAAATCTTGCCTCTTGACATCATGGACAAAGTCTTAGGCAAGAAGAAAGGCGACATTTTGGAGTTTACCACTGCATTCAATGAACATGTCAAGTCAAAAGACCTCGCCGGTAAAACAGCTGACATGAAACTGAAAATAAGTGAGATAAAGAAAAAGAATCTCCCCGCGATTGATGACAATTTTGCAAAGGATCTGGGCTTTGAGACATTGGAAGAGATGCGGGGGAAAATACGTGAGAGAATCTTAGCGATCAAAAAAGAGCATGTCGGAAGGCTCCACAAGGCAAAGATTCTGAATAAGATTCTCGAACCCCACACCTTTGATGTCCCCGAGACACTCCTGGAAAAAGAATTGCAATCCCTCATAATGCGCGAGAGCATGTCGCAAGATGAGCCACATGGAACCTCCTCCGAAGAAAGCAGCGGAGGGAGGGATGCGGAGACGCTACAGGCCGAGATGAAACAGAAGGCTCTCACGAACGTACGGGCCTCTATTATTCTTGATGCGATCGGGCAGAAAGAGGGGGTAACCGTTTCTGATGATGAAGTGAATGAACGTATTGTCCTGCTTGCCCGGAGGCTATCAACAAGCCCTGAATCGGTAAGGAAGTACTATGCCCATCAGGAAGGGTCGTTAGAGGGCCTGCGACATTCCATATTTGAAGACAAGGTTTTGGACCTGCTATTATCAAAAGCTCAATTTGAGAAAGGAGAATGAATGAGTATCATCCCTATCGTCATAGAGCAGACCGGACGCTCCGAGAGGGCTTATGACATCTATTCAAGGCTACTCAAGGACCGTATCATTTTTATAGGTACTGTAGTAGATGACTATATCGCGAACATGGTTATTGCACAGCTACTGTTCCTTCAGACAGAGGACCCTGACAAGGATATACATCTTTATATCAACACGCCCGGCGGCATCGTATCATCGGGCCTTGCAATATATGACACGATGCAATATGTAAAGCCATCAATCGCGACCTATTGCATCGGCCAGGCAGCAAGCATGGGAGCGCTTCTCCTGGCTGCGGGGACTCATGGTAAGAGGTTTGCGCTCCCCCACTCCAGGATTATGCTTCATCAGCCCATGGGCGGATTCCAGGGCCAGGCAACTGATATCGAGATTCATGCCAGGGAGATACTGAGAATGAAAGAAACACTCAATGCGATATTGTCAACCCATACCGGACAGTCGCTCGAAAAGATCCAGGCAGACACAGACAGGGACTTCTTCATGTCAGGCAACGAAGCTAAAGAATATGGAATTGTTGATGCTGTTATCACGAGCATCAAGACTAAAGGAGCTTAATGGCTAAAAAAGACGAAAATACGCTTAAATGCTCTTTCTGCGGTAAAGGGCATGCTGAAGTAAAAAAGCTTATAGCAGGGCCAACCGTTTATATCTGCAATGAATGTGTCGAACTCTGCAATGAAATTATTGCTGATTCCCTCCAGGAAGAAGTAAAAGGGGCTGCATACCCGAAGCTTCCTACCCCGAAGGAGATCCACCAATTCCTCAACGATTACATCATCGGACAGGAACGGGCCAAGAAAATTCTTTCCGTGGCTGTTCATAACCATTACAAGAGAATCTATAACCCCGTAGAACCGGATATCGAACTACAGAAAAGCAATATACTGCTCCTGGGTCCCACGGGGACAGGCAAGACGCTCTTCGCCCAGACACTCGCACGGATCCTAGACGTGCCATTTACAATAGCCGATGCAACAACGCTTACTGAGGCTGGATATGTTGGTGAAGATGTCGAGAATATAATATTGAAACTATTACAGTCCGCAGACTATGACGTTGAACGTGCACAGCGGGGCATCATTTATATTGATGAGATCGACAAGATCAGCAGGAAGTCGGAAAACCCATCCATAACAAGGGATGTATCAGGCGAAGGAGTACAGCAGGCCCTCCTGAAGATCATCGAAGGGACTGTTGCAAATATCCCGCCTCAGGGCGGCAGGAAACATCCACAGCAGGAATTCATTCATATTGACACTACGAACATTCTCTTTATCTGTGGAGGCGCATTTATCGGACTTGATAAAATCATTGATCAGAGGACAGGCCAGAAAACAGTCGGGTTTATTTCAGATTCTTTGCTTAAAAAGGACAGAAAGATTGGTGAGATATTCAGCCTTGTAGAACCCGAGGATCTCATACAATATGGATTCATCCCTGAATTTGTCGGAAGAATGCCTGTCATTGCTGCCCTCGACGAACTTGACGAGACTGCTCTGGTAAAAATACTGTCAGAGCCAAAAAATGCCCTTATAAAACAGTATCAGAGGCTTCTTGCTTTTGATAAAGTGCGGTTAAAATTTACGGACGGCGCGCTGGTTGCTATAGCCAGGAAAGCTATTCAACGCAAAACAGGAGCACGCGGATTACGTGCCATTCTCGAAGACCTCATGCTCGATGTCATGTATGAAATCCCTTCACAAGAGGGTATCAAAGAATGCTTAATAAACGAGGATACCGTTACGAAAATGGAAAAACCCATTCTCATTTTCGAAAAACAGGCTGAGTCTGCATAAGAACCTTTCATCTAGTGTTTTACCTTCCGGGCACTCAATGACTTTTTCATCGCCTTCTGAACGGTCTCTCTCATCTCTTTTTCATTTAACTGAGAAACCGTATGTTCCACAATGGCGACTTCTTCAGGAGTGAGTGTTTTGAATCTTGGTTCCTCGTTTCTCGTATTGCGTGAAACGGTGCGTGAAACCCTGCCGATCTTAAACCTCATGGATTTAATCCTGTACGGACTCAATTTCCCGAGGATTTTCTTTTTGTGATATTGTAATTCCTGGAGCCATACGGGTGAGTCGACATTCAGGAGGACCTCGCTACCGGACACCTTACAAGGAACCATATGATAGCATAGAGGCTGACCGAACAGCGTATCCCAGTCTCTTTTTATCTCAGCCAGTCTTAAAGCGTCATCAAGACCCAGCCCCCTGATGAGCGGGATACATAAAGAATCAACCTTTTTCATATTCCATTAAACAGCCTTCTTAACACGTCCTGAACGGAGGCACCTGGTACACACATAGAGTTTCTTAACGCCCTTGTCTGTCATGATGCGCATTCTTTGCAGATTCGGTTGAATGTTCCTTTTTATTTTATTATTCGCGTGGCTTACGTGGTTGCCGACCATACTCCGCTTGCCACAGATAGCGCAAAGAGCCATTTCGTCTCCTCCTTTCGTGCATTGCTTTAAAAATTTTGTTCTGTTATGATAACATTTTACAGTTGTTGTTACAATAAACTCTGAACATTCAGAGCACCCACTTATGATTTATAGAGTGCTGCACGGTTGGGGGATATGTCGAAGATAAGAATATATGAACTATCGAAGAAGCTTGGAATCCCGAACAAGACTATAATTGCTGAATTATCGAAACTCGGGATAAAGGCAAAAACACATTCTTCGAGCATCGAATCGGAAACAGCACAGAAAATAGAAGACATATTCCGCAAAAAAGAAGAAAAACCGTCAGAGGTCAAAGCACCGGCAAAGGTTGAAAAACCAAAAAAATTTAAAAAACCTGTGGCAAAGAAACATGGAGCAGATGTCCTTCGGGATAAGCCTGCCAAGCCTTTCTCCGAAGCAATACCCATGGAAGAACCTCCAGAAAAAGGTGGGGATTTCATTGGCGGTAAAGAAAAACATGAACCACCCTTTTTAGCCGAGGAGGAAGAAGAACTAAAAATCCCTGAGAGGTTCAAAAAAGAGATCGAGACAGAAAAGATAGAAAAATTTAAGACAAAACCAGGGATGCAACGTGCGTTCCAGACTATCAGAAAGATAGAACCGAAAAGGTGGCATGATCAAAGGACATTCAAAAGGGCCGGAAGAGCGCGTTCATTACACAAAGAAGACCGTCAACAAAAAATCCATCCCGTCATAACAAGGAAAAAAACGCTCAAACTAACCGAAGGGACTACCGTAAAAGAATTCTCAGAACTTATCGGTGTCAAGCTTTCTGACGTTATTAAGAAATTCATGGAATTAGGTTATATGCCGACTATAAACCAGCCTGTTGATTCTGATGCGGCCCTACTGGTCGCGGATAATTTCGGCATTAAACTGGAGACCCACCGTATTGAGGAAGATACCGTGGATTTGGAAATACAGGAAGACACTGAAAAATTGTTCCCCAGGCCTCCGGTTGTTACCATTATGGGACATGTTGACCACGGAAAAACCTCCCTTCTCGATGCAATCAGGGAAACACGGGTAACCGAAACCGAAGCCGGCGGCATCACACAGCATATCGGAGCATACAAGATAAATTTAAAAGGTAAGGACATTGTATTTCTGGACACACCCGGTCATGAGGCTTTCACCGCAATGAGAGCACGTGGGGCAAAAGTTACAGATATTGTTGTCCTTGTCGTCGCAGCAGATGACGGGGTCATGCCCCAGACTATTGAGGCAATCAACCATGCAAATGCAGCAAATGTCCCGATCGTTATTGCAATCAACAAGATTGACAAGCCTGAGGCAAACCCTGCAAAAGTAAAGAACGAGCTCGCTGAGCACAATATTATTTCAGAGGAGTGGGGCGGAAAGAACATCTTCGTGGAGGTCTCGGCAAAAAAACATCTGGGAATCGAACATCTCCTTGAAATGATACTCCTTCAGGCTGAAGTCATGGAACTCAAGGCAAATCCAGACAAAATGGCACGGGGCACTATAATCGAGGCAAAACTCGATAAAGGAAGGGGAGCTGTCGCAACAGTACTCGTCCAATCCGGGACCCTCCGGATTGGTGATGCATTTATTGCCGGCACACATTATGGAAAGGTCAGGGCTTTGAACGATGACACCGGGAAGAAAATATCAGTCGCAGGACCATCAACTCCGGTTGAGGTCATCGGGTTTCAGGATGTTCCGTCGGCAGGAGATGTATTTGTCGTTGTTGAAGATGAAAAGAGAGCGCGGCAGGTAGCGCTGTCACGGCAACAAAAACAAAAGGTTGTTGAGATTGCGAAGAAGAAAAAACTGACCCTTGACGAACTCTATGCAAAGATAAAAGAAGGTGAGATCAGAGAGCTCTCCATTATTATAAAAGGAGACGTTCAGGGTTCTGTTGAGGCAATCCGGGATGCCCTCGAAAATATTACCCACCCCGAGGTTAAGGTAAAGGTAATCCACTCCTCTGTCGGCGGCATTAATGTATCAGACGTGATGCTTGCGGCAGCTTCCAGCGCAATCATTATCGGTTTTAATGTCAGACCTGAGCCCATTGCTTCCCAGGCTGCGGAGAAGGAAGGCGTTGATGTGAGGCTCTATACTGTCATTTACGATGCAATCGAGGATGTAAAAAAGGCACTCGAAGGATTACTTGAACCTACATTGAAAGAGAAAACCCTCGGAAGGGCAGAGGTTCGCCAGATATTTCCGATATCAAAAACCGGTACAGTTGCAGGATGCTATGTGCTCGAAGGTGTGATGAGCCGCTCATCCGACGGTATCCGCATCATCAGAGACAATATAGTTATATACGATGGTCAGATGGCTTCTCTGAAAAGATTCAAGGAAGACACTAAAGAGGTTCAGGCAGGGTATGAATGCGGGATACTCATAGAGAACTTCAATGATATCAAAGTCGGCGATATACTGGAAAACTATATCATAGAGAAAATAGCAGCAAAATTACAGTAACTATGCTTCCCTACAAACGTTCTCAGAGGGTCAGCGATCTTCTGAGAGAAGAAATCTCAGATATCATCATATATAAAATAAAAGATCCCAGAATCGGCTTCGTAACAGTCACAGGCGTCGATCTCTCAGATGATCTCAAGATCGGAAAGGTTTATGTCAGTGTGCTTAAGGAAGAAGAACGCGCAATTACACTCGGTATCTTGAATGATGCAAAAAGTTTTATACGTTCCCACCTGGCTAAAAGACTTCGAATGAAATTCATTCCGACTATAGAGTTCAGGCTCGATACTTCCATAGAATACGGGAACAAGATAGAAAAGCTCCTGAAGCAGATCGGGGAGGAACGTGAAGATTCCGCGTAGACTTATTTCCTTTTTAACAAGGGAAGACCGGTTTTTAATAGCAACCCATATGAATCCAGAAGGTGATGCTCTCGGTTCTTCAATCGCACTATCCATGGCACTCTCTTCTCTTGGGAAAAAAACACTCCTTTATAATAATGATAAAGTTCCTCGTGGGTACCGTTTTCTTCCGGGTTATGAAAGATTTATTAATGCAGTCCCTCCATATGTACAGGATAAGTGGCCACTGGTTCTCCTGGATTGTAATAGCCTGGAGAGGGCCGGCATAGAAGGATTGCATTTCAGAAAATCCGCAGTCATAGATCACCATGAGACAGAGAGTCCTTTCGGTAACATCCGCTGGATCGCGCCCCATGCGGCAGCAACTGGGCTGATGATATTTTATATTATAAAGGCATTGGGGCTGCCTATGACAAGAGAAATAGCAGTTAATCTGTATGCAGCCATAGCGATTGATACGGGCACCTTTCGTTACAGCAATACGACCGCTGATGTCCTGAGGGTTTCTGCCGAGCTCGTTGAGGCAGGCGCCAACCCCGCTTCCATAGCGAACAACCTTTACGAGATGTGGTCCCGCAAGAGATTCCGTCTCCTCATAATGGTTTTAAACAGCCTTGAGATAAAAAACGATGTTGCCATGACAGTGGTTTCGCAGGAGATGTTCACAAAGACAGGGACAACACCTGAAGATACTGAGACGTTCCCCAGTTTTGCGAGAAAGATAGATGACATCACGATCTCTGCATTATTCCGTGAGATAGGTCATAACGACTGGAAGGTCAGTCTTCGTTCCCGGGGAGAGACAAATGTTGCAACAATCGCTACATATTTTCAGGGGGGGGGGCACAAAAATGCTGCCGGTTACAGGATAAAGGCAAATTTGAAATCCGCAAAGAAAGCATTGCTTGATATAGCTGTGCGAACCAGAGTAAAACCTTTAAACCTGAAAAAATGCAATTGATTGCTGAACGGATGTAAAGTTGCCTTCAAAGTCTTTTGATTGAAGACCCCCTGCGGCAAGACCGCAGTCCCTAATATTTTAGGGATTAATGTAAGGAATTCTTTATTATTTATTCGCTCGCTTCCGCACTCAGGTGGATTCGCCGTGGCGAAAACACCCGTGGCAAGACCAGGGGGAATACGCTCGCTGTCCATTTCAATCCCGGCTTCTGTCGGGACAAAAGACTCTTAAGCAGACATCAGAGAATCAATATTCGCAGAAAGACTGTCATGGATGCCGTAATTAACTTCAACAAACCGAAACATATTTCATCACACAATGCAGTACTCAAGGTTAAGCATCTCTTCGGAGCCCGGAAAGCCGGACATGCCGGTACGCTTGACCCGATAGCAACAGGTGTCCTGCTTGTATGCCTCAACGAAGCAACGAAGATTACACGATTTCTATCAGACCTCGATAAAGAATATATGGTCCGGTTAAAACTCGGCGAACGGACAGATACTTGTGATGCGACAGGCAACACCATCGAGAGAAACCTTTGCCCCTCTTTCAAGGAAACGGACTTCCTCAAGATACTGGATCAGTTTGTAGGACGCATAAAGCAGGTACCACCGATGTACTCAGCAATCAAAATAAACGGTCAACCCCTTTACAAACTGGCCAGGATGGGTATGACAGTCAAGAGATCAGAAAGAACCGTGATTGTTCATTCAATAGAATTGAAAAATATCCACCTCCCATTCCTCGACCTGAAAGTATCCTGCTCGAAAGGAACGTACATCAGGACACTATGTGATGATATCGGACAGGCACTCGGAGTAGGTGCTCATATGGAGTCTCTCGAGCGCACGAGAATAGGTTCCTTCCGGATCGAAGATTCTGTTTCTTACGGTGAAATGCCGTCTTGTAAAAAGGGATCATGCTATTCCATCGACGCTGCCCTCCTGCACCTGAACGAGGTCCTTCTCGATGAAGATACTTACAAAAAGGCAAGAAACGGCAGACCTTTAAACTTCAGTTCCGAAATACCTGTAATAAATCAATATGTCAGACTGAAGAACCACGAAAAGATTCTGTTTGGGATAGGCAAGGTTGAAGGGAGCACGATCACAATTGCGAGATTACTTAATGTAAATGCATAACCACGTTTGACATTTATCAACGTAATTGAAGACTCCCTGCGGCAAGACCGCAGTCCCGAATATTTTCGGGATTAATGTAAGGAATTCTTTATTATTACTATTCGCTCGCTTCCGCACTCAGGCGGATTCGCCGTGGCAAAAACACCCGTGGCAAGACCACGGGGGAATACGCTCGCTGTCCATTTTAACCACGTCATTCATAAGATACATTCCTGCCAGCAATTGTTTTTTTCCACCGGTTAATAAATTCACAATTGATTCCTGAACCGGGGGCAAATGCATTTTTTTGATTAACAAATTTTTTCATTGATAATGTCTGTCAATACCCAAACAAGTATTTCCTCTTTTGTGATTTGTATCACAGACTTAAACCAATTTCTTAAGATTCATCCATAAGGCCTTTTATATAAATTAAAAAAATACTTGACAATATTTTTCTTTTTTGGTAATGAATAAATGATGGCATTTGGCAAAAAGAGTTCGATCGGCTTAGACATTGGATCAAGCTATCTGAAAGTTGTCCAGCTCAAGGATACAAAAGGCAACTATGAACTCGAGTTGTTCGATATATTGCCGCTTCCCCCGGAACTCATTGTCGACGGCTCAATAATAGACTCACTCAGGCTCGTTGATTCTCTCAAAGAGCTTCTAAGAAAATCGAAACCCAGAACCAAAGATGCTGTTATCAGCATTGCAGGCCATTCTTCGGTAATCATTAAGCGTGTTACCCTGCCAGAGATGTCAGAGGAAGAACTGTCGGAATCCGTTAAATTTGAAGCTGAGCAATATATCCCCTTCGATATCGATGAAGTCAATCTCGATTTCCAGATCCTAGGACCAAAAGAAGAACCGGGGAATATGGATGTTATCCTCGTCGCTGTGAAAAAAGACATCATCAATGAATATATTTCTGTCGTTAAAGAGGCCGGGTTTAATCCGCTCATCGTCGACGTCAATTCGTTTGCACTTGAAAATATCTACGAAATTAACTACCAGATTGAACCGGACAAAAATGTAGCCATCGTCAACATCGGTGCAAGCACCATAAACATGAACGTCCTCAAGGGCGGCATATCCGTTTTTACCAGAGACAGCGCTGTCGGCAGCAATCTTCATACCGAGGCCCTCCAGAGGGAATTTAATCTGTCTTACGAGGCTGCCGAGCGACTCAAAAAGGGAGAGACAATTGAGAATATATCCCAGGAAGATGCATTATCTGTGATCGAGAGTGTATCTGAGGAGATAATAGGAGAAGTCAGCCGGTCGTTTGAATATTTCCCTGAGGATATCAGTGAAGTGATACTAAGCGGCGGCTGTTCCTTCGTGAAAAACTTTCCAAGACTACTCGCAGATAAAATCGGGATAGAGGTAAAAGTTATCGAACCTTTTAAAAACATAAAGATACCAAAGCGATTCGATGTGACCTATATTGAGGAAATGGGCCCTCTTGCTGCAGTTGCCGCAGGGCTTGCCTTACGGAGACCTGGCGACAGATGATAAAAGTAAACCTTATACCTATAAAAAGGAAAAAGAAAGCCAAACCGGTTCCGGCCTTTCTTATTCTGGGCATAGCAATAACTGTACTGGCAGTCTTTATTTCCGGATTCCTTATATACAGTTCTTCTGCAAAACTATCCGAAAAAAAGGCACAGTCTGCTGCAAACAAAATAAAACTCGCTGAGCTCAAAGAAAAGATTAAGGCAGTAGAGAACTTTGAGCAGCTCAATGAAATTTTTGCGCAGAGGACAGAGATCATTAAACAGCTGAGCAAGAACAAGAGTGTACCGGTGGTGCTTCTTGACGAGGTAAGCAAGCTCCTCCCCGTGGGTGTCTGGCTGGACAACATGACCGTAACAGATTCAACAGTTACAATAAGCGGGTTTGGCTTTACTAATACCGACATCGTCGCATATGTCGATAATATCAAGGCATCACAGTTATTCACTGACACGTATTTGCTTCAATCCAAAAGCGTAGAGGTTGAGAAAATTCCGGCCTATCAATTTCAACTAACGTTCAGGGTAAAGGTCTGACATGGCAAAATTAAAGCTGGATTTAGGTAAAGTACCGTCTTTCGTAAAGATTATCCTCGCGGTTATTCCCGCAATCATTATCATCGTCATTGCCCTCTTTGTCTTTATCCTGCCCAAACAAAAGGAGATCAAAGCCGTTGAAAAAGAAATACTCGCACAGGAAAGCGAGATCGCAAAGAGCCAGTCCAAGGCAGAAAAGCTTCCCGAGTTAATCGCAATAAATGAAGATCTCAAGCAAAAGCTGAACGAGTTAAAAAAGCAGCTGCCCGATGAAAAAGAAGTCACGGGCCTGCTGAAACAGGTGTCGGATTTTGCAATTCAGTCAGGGCTTAGGGTTGATTTCTGGAAACCGGAAGCAAAAAAGACCCATGCAAGTGGCATCGTTTACGAAATTCCGGTGAGGGTTGAACTCTCCGGTAGTTATCATAACCTTGGCTATTTCTTCAGCAATATTACAAGACTAAACAGGATAGTGAATATATCGGATCTAAAACTCCAGGAAAAGGAGATCTCAGGGAATAATGCCCTGCTTAAAATAAATTTTACCGCTACTACGTTCTCTGCCGTCCCTGAGGAAGAAATCGGCAAAGAGCAGGAAAAAACCTTACCAGGGGGGAGAAGAAGAACTTAAATGCAAAGGATTACCCTTATTTTCATAATCTGTCTGCTTTTGTCCTTTGGAGGCTGCGGCAAAGAACCTGTTGCAGTGAAAAAGACAGGCTCGAAGAAAGTCGAGACCGCACAAGTGACAAAGGAACAGCCTCAGGCTGCTGAAGCAGAGGAAGGTTTTATCCAGGATAAGTTCTATGCATATGATCAAAGAGGCAGAAGGGATCCCTTCCTTTCTCTTGTTGAAATTACAAAAAAGAAGCCCCCGAGAAAGAAAGACGCCCCCCCTCTCGAAAGCTTCAGCGTTGAAGAAATAAAGATTCTCGCAATAGCCTCAGACCCAAAAGAAAATTACGCCTTGATACTGTTACCCAACCAGAAGACATACACGATCAAGAAAGGGATGGTCCTGGGACTTCAGGATGGGAAGGTCGAAAAAATCACTGAGGAAACAGTTGTCATCAGAGAATATGTAAAAGATTTCAGAGGTGACATCAAACCTAAAGATACAGTATTGAAACTCCATAAGGGGGAGGAATAATGAAACGACATCTTATATATTATCTTATGTTATATCTCATCGTCATTGGTCTCTGGGGGTGTGCGACGACAGCCGGCACCCAACAGGCAACCGAGCCACCTGAACGGACCGTTATTACGGGGATTGAGGTCATGGACAATACGGTGATCATAAGGGCAGATAAACCGTTCATCTATACAGTCTACAGGCCTGGCGATCCATATAAATTAATCATCGACATACCTGACACATCTATCGGTGGTCTGTCTGGCAGGATACTTTCGAAAAGTGCCGGCATAACGGAAATCATTCCCACCCAGATCGAATCTCCATCGCTGATAACAAGGTTTGAAATGATTCTCGAGACACCGGCTGTAGTTGAGCAGGAGTATAAGAATAATACCCTCACCCTGACGCTGAAAGAGCCGGCACCTCAGCAGAAGCCGGCCGGATTGTTTACGGACAAAGAGGCCCCGCAGGCATCTGAGCCATCCGGACAGAACCCTCTTCCAAAGGCTACCGAAATATCAGGCATATATTTTGAACAGGAGACAGATACCGTGAACCTTCTAATAAAAGGTAACGGCTCCATGGTCCCGAATATCTTCCCCCTCGATGACCGAATCGTGATAGATGTTCCCGAAGTTATGATAAATACAGCCGTCCCCATGGAGGTCGTAGCTCCGGTGACGGGTATTCGTTCGGATCAGCAGGAAAACAAGGTTAGGCTTGTCGTCGACATGAGGGAACAGACTAATTTTGACGTTACCGCAATAGGCGACTCCATTATGATTGCTTTCCAGAAACCCGAAGGAGAGCTCCCTGCTGTTGAGTCTTCAGCCATGCAGGCCGAAGAAGATTATGAGGAAACGCCCGAAGCTGAAACAGAGGCAGAAGTAGAAGATGAGAAAACTGTACTCGAAGAGGGTAAATATACCGGCAAGAAGATATCGCTTGATTTCCAGGATGCTGATATAGTCCCCATATTCAGGCTGCTCGCTGATATCAGCGGATACAACATAGTTGTTAGCCCCGAGGTCAAGGGGAAGTTAACCATGAAACTTATCAATGTGCCGTGGGATCAGGCACTTGACCTTATATTAAAGACCTTCAGCTTAGGGAAATCCGTTCAGGGTAACATCATCAGGATTGCTCCTTATCAAGTCTTTGCAAAGGAAAGGGAAGAGGCCGCAAAGGCAGCCGAAGCAGGTATCAAAGCAGAACCCCTCGTGACAAAGATATTCCCTATAAGCTATGCAGATGTCAGGGTTGTCGAATCGTCTATCAAGTCCTCGAAGATACTCACCGACAGAGGCAGTACCAGTATCGATTCAAGGACAAGCACCATGCTTGTCAAGGACGTAGCCTCTGTTTTTCCCGAGATCGAAAAACTCCTGGCCACACTCGACACGCCGACACCCCAGGTGCTGATCGAGGCAAGGATCGTAGAAGTGAATACAGCTAATGTCTCCGACCTGGGGATACAATGGGGCGGATTTATTACAGGTTCTGACGCACTGACTCAGATCGGAGGATTTTCAGGGCTCAATACGGGCACGTTTACTGGCCGTAATTTTATCGTAGATTTCCCGGGCGGTGCTAGTGCAGGCGGTGGTTCCGGGTTTACATTCGGGATGCTGAACCCTGCACGGAGTATGGGCCTTGACATACAGCTCTCCGCATTTGAAACGCTCGGCAAGCTCAAGATCATCTCAAACCCCCGTATCATAACCCTGGACAACAAGGAGGCAAAAATCCTGCAAGGAAAGAGCATCCCTGTGCGCAAGCTGACAACAGAGGGTACTATCTCCACTGAATTCAAGGACGTCACCCTTGAACTGACGGTCCAGCCGCATATCGCCCCGGACGAAACGATAAGCATGATCATCAATATAAAAAAGGAAGAGCTCGACCCAACTGTCCCGTCAATCGAAGGCGTACCCGGCACTGACAAGAAAGAAGCTAGCACTTCTGTCATTATTGCAAACGGCGAGACAGTCGTTATCGGCGGTGTTTACAAGATTACAAAAACAACCTCAGAGCAGGGCGTTCCCGGGCTCATGAAAATACCGATCCTTGGATGGCTGTTCAAGAAACAAAGCGTCGACACGCAAACAAACGAACTTCTTATCTTCATAACACCAAGGGTTGTCGAGCAGACATAGGATAACAAGCAGACGAATATGTTTATGAGAATAAAGAAGAACTTTCAACAGGAGGAATCATGAAACGGATTCATATAATGGTGTTCATCACTACGTGCCTTATCTTCGGCCTCTTTTTGTCCGGGTGCGGTGACGGTTCTGGTGCACCCGGCAGCGGCGCATCAGAAAACACCGGCCTGGATGTGATAGTAGTAAGTATGGAACATACTTCTCCCGCTATCTCAGAAACTGAATCATGGCTTATAGACCTGGCTATGGATATGTGCGATGAAGAGGCAGAGGATTGGGGTGACGACTATGCCAATATTACATTTGAAGCTGTTCCCCTGTATGATCCTAATATCGTAAACACCCTTTTCATAACAAATTACAGGGTTACATTTGTTCCACTGAGCCCCGATTATCCCCCTATTGACGAAATCCGCACAGCCTTGCAGGGATATTCCATAAGGCCAAATGAAAGTGTAACATACCCCTTCTTAATTTTTGATTTCGGCAGGAAACTTGAAATCCAGGATGTCCTAATCCGAGGCGTTTACCCTTCAAATTTCCCTCTCCTCTATAACATGACTATTGAAATATGGGGTAAGGACATGTACGGACAGGATTTCGCCATCGGCCCTGTCATCAGGGTCATAGAAGTTGCAAATTATGACTACTGTTAATAATAACTGAGGAGGTATCATGATAACAAAAAAGTTACTTTTGCTTCTTTTGATCGTACCTCTGGTGTTTACTATACAAAGCTGCGGAAATGAATCCGGCTCTGGGTATGAACTTCCTGGCCCGGGAGATCCCGTATATATAAAACTGAAACCAGCCCGATATGCTGCCCAGACATACGGCTGTATCGACTTCTATGCGGAAGTTCATGACGCCAACGGTAAACTTCTCGCCAATATACCGGTCACCTTCACCAACCTGGCAGCGCCCTTCGGCCAGATCTTTGAAAGTTGCGGAGGTACGGAGATGGCTCAGCAGGTTATAATCAATACCGACAATCTGGGCCGCGCAAGGATCACCCTTTATTCCGCATACCCGGGTTTTGCAACTATACTTGCACAAGTCTTTACAGGGGCACAACCCCGGGACAGAAAAACTGTCCTGTTTTCAGACTGCGATACATTCGATTGCCTTGTCCTGGCTCCGAGCCTCGAGCTGGATGTTGATAGCGAGCCTGCTGATGGATACCTGAATGAGGCACGGGATTTTCGTATTTTTGATCCGCCGGAAACTGATGACAAGGCAAATCTTTACGCTACTGTCAGGGATCAATATGACATCCCCGTATTTAACGCACACGTTGTATGGGCTTCGGATCACGCTGAAGCATCTTTTGTAAGCACTGGTTACACAGATACAAACGGGGTGGCAACGGCGCTCGTGCAGTTCACTCCACTATCCCTGAGTGAAAGCGAAACGCATGTGAACGTCTGGGCATATTCCGATAACGTATCACCTTATGTTCAGCCTTTTGACATCGTTACTTTCTTCCTTCAGCCGGTATTCGTTGAAACTATTAATGTGACTGCCAACCCTTCAACCGTTGATATTGACGGAACTTCCACGATAACAGCATCTGCTTTGCTGAATACCGGTGATCCCGTGCCTGATGGAGTTTCTGTTATATTCACTGCCAGCTGCGGTTCTGTCACCCCCTTTGCTCAGACAGAAAGCGGCATCGCAACTGCAGATTATACTGCACCAGGAACAGCAGGCTCTTGTACGGTTACCGCTACAATCAATAGTGCGAGCGGTTCTACCACCATCAACGTAGAGGAGCCGGCTCCTGAAGAATGATTGCTTACACTGCCCCGGCAAAACCCGGGGCAGTGATTCTTCGTTAGTAAAAAATGTTTATTAAAATTATCAGACCGGCATGCGTGCGGAAAAAGTTTCTATCTCGCCTGGTCTCCCCATTCTCCCCCGAAAATCTGCCTGAGTCGAACCACTCCGTGAGTCATGGACCGGGTAATCCCGATATATCCATTCGGATAAAGCCGCTCAAATACAATACCCCTTTAAAAAACGTATAAATGTATGCTAACTTTTGAGAATTGCATCAGGGCATATGATAAGATCATGTTGAAATCAAAAAACTTTGGAGGCGACTTTGCCTTCTGCAACTAAAGTCGCATTTCCCTGGTTAACAACTTTATAATAAATTCCGGGAGACTGTTTTATTGAAATCAAACCCTCTGACAAAAAGGCATATAAAATACCTGAACATTGCTCTGAGCATAGCGCTCCTCCTTCTCATACTGTTACTTGTAAGGGATGTCCTGGGTTCAAGGAGAGCGAAAACAGAACCCGGTTCTTCCGCAGCAACGCCTGCGGTCACAGCAGAGCGTAAGATGCTGCTTGGTGAGTATGCCCCTATACTAAAAAACAACCCTTTTGGCTTTCCCGGAGGTGAAATTCTTCCTCTTAATGCCTCTCCAGGTAAGCAAGCCAGGAAAATGAATGCAGACATGGCACTAATCGGAACCGTTGTTGGAACAGGGCAGCTTAACTATGCCATATTCAAGGATACAACCGGGATGCAGGAGTTGTTTAAGGTCGGGGAATATGTGCCCGGACTCGGGATCCTCCACGACATAAAAACTGACAGGGTATTTTTCAAAAACAAAGAACAGACACAAGAACTGCTCCTTGAAGACATCTCGGAAGAAGCATCTGACCAGCCATCCCGGGTTGGCTCCCACACAGCCTCAGGGTTTGCCCGCAGGATCGGCGAAGGCATGTATGTCGTTGACCAGAGAAAGGTCCAGCAGGCAATAGAGAATCCTTCACAGATGATGACCGACGCAAGACTTAGGCCGAATTTCAAGGACGGGAAAGAAGAAGGCTTTATGTTATCGGAGGTAAAACCGGGCGGCATCTACCACAGTCTAGGTTTGAAGAACGGCGATGTGCTGCTTCGCATCAACGAGTACGATATATCGGACCCTGAGACAGCACTCCAGGCTTTTACTGCCTTGAGAGGGCTGGACAGGATACAGATTGATCTCGTTAGAGCCGGGTCAAAGATGACAATGACATACCAGATAAAGTAATATAGTGGGGAAAAACATCATGAGTTTGAGCTCAAGTGTTATCAATGCATTTACTGTTCCTTTGCTCCCCCTTAATAAAGGGGCTTGGCGGGATTTCAGCATACAGAGTTCAGAGGAATCACTTCATGAGCATTTTTAAAAGCAGACCGGGTTATTTTCTGTTTATCTTGTCCGTTTTATTCCTTGTCTTTACAAGGACACAGGCAATTGCAGAGACAGCCATTACCGGGGAGACAGCAGCAAAGGTTCAGGAGAATAAGGTCACCTTTAACTTCGTTGATGTCGACATATCAACCGTCGTCAAGTTCATCAGCGAGATTACTAATAAAAACTTCGTATTCGATGAGAGAGTAAAAGGGTCGGTCACCATTATCGCCCCTTCAAGGCTCTCTGTGGATGAGGCATTCAGCCTCTTCACCTCTGTCCTGGAACTGAAGGGATTCACGATCATACCATCCGGCAAGATTTACAAGATAGTCCCGGTCGCGCAGGCAAAACAGTTCGGAACCGAGATCATAAGAGATGAACAGACAGAAGTGAGTGATGCATACATTACGAGGCTCATACCGTTACACTACATATCTTCGGCAAATGCAGTAAATTTCTTCCAGCCCATTATCTCAAAGGACGGCTACATTTCATCATTCGGACCAAGCAACATGCTCATGATTATCGACTCTGCCGCTAATATCGGCCGCGTCATCAATATCCTCGAGAGCATCGACAAACCCGGGGTGGAGGAACCCGAAATCATTCTCCTTAAATACGCAAATGCAGATGACGTTGCAAAGATCATCTCCGAGGCATACAGTTTAGGCGGCCTGTCACTTGCATCCTCTGCGCGAGCACCAAGGCCTGTTGCATCCGTAGGGGCTGCATCAGTTGGTGAAGAAAGGTCATCTATCTTTGCCGATACCAGGTTGAACGCGGTTATACTACTTGCGGACAAGCAGGAACGCGAATCAATAAAAAGAATCATAGCTCTCCTTGATATCCCGCTCCCTGAGGCAACGAGCAAGATCAACGTGTTCTTTCTTGAATATGCCGATGCATCGGAACTCGCTGAAGTTCTTGAAAACATAATCTCAAAGGCATCAGCCCAAAGGACACAGCCAGGGGTTCAACCTCTAAAAACTACCCCCTTTGAACCCGGCGGAGAGATATCAATTACCGCTGATAAGGCAACAAACGCCCTTATTATCGTTGCATCACCGGCAGATTACCAGAGCCTTGTACAAGTAATAAAACAGCTCGACGTAAGGCGAAGGCAGGTCTATGTTGAGGCAATGATCGTCGAGGCATCGATTGATAACCTGAGGGAGCTCGGCGCAAAGTGGAGGATTACTGCTGAGAAGGACGGCGAACCTGTGTTCATTTCAGGATTCGGGACCATGGATTCAAATGCTCTCGAGACCGTCCTGACAGGACTAACTGGGATAACACTTGGGGGCATGGGGAATTTTCTCGATGTCCCTATCTCGACCATCGATGACGAGGGGAACGTTGTTACCTCAACACTCACCATACCGGGATTTGCCGCCCTGTTCAATCTGAACGAATTCAGGGGCGCGGTCAATGTTCTCTCGACACCGCAGATCCTGACTTCGGACAACCAGGAGGCTGAGATTGTCGTCGGCGAGAATGTACCGTTCATTTCAAGAAGGGAATCCGACCCGACAAGGACAGTCTCTGTCTTCAGTACGATCGAGAGAAAAGACATCGGGATTACACTGAGACTCACGCCCCAGATCACGGAAGGTGATTATGTAAAACTCGATGTCTATCAGGAAATATCTGCCTTAAAGCAGGAATCGGAAGTCGTAGTCATCTCTGTCGGCCCGTCGACAACGAAACGCTCTACGAAAACGACGGTCATAGTGAAGGACAACGAGACCGTCGTTATCGGCGGGCTCATGGAGGAACGCCTGGAGGAGAACATAAATAAAGTTCCGCTTCTGGGAGACATACCCCTTCTTGGATGGCTGTTCAAGAGCAAAACGTATGATAAAAAGAAGACCAACCTCCTTGTATTTTTATCCCCGCATATCATCAAAGACGGAGCAGAACTCGCTGCGATAACTGAAAAGAAAAAGACAGACTTTGCAAGGACCGATGACAGGTATGCCCGCGGAGAGATTCTAGTGAAATTCAGGGAAGATGTCCCTTCCGGGAGAATATCCTGGATTGTTTCTGCTGAAGGCGCTTCTCTGCTCAGGGATTTGCAGCCGGAAGGCCTATACCTCATTAAACTAAGGGAGGGGCAGGACGAAAAAGATGCGGTAAAGATATTTGCAACCTACGATGAGGTCGAATACGCCGAACTGAATTATATTTTGAAGATACAATGAAAAAAACAAAGTATTTCAGTATTCAAGAATTCAAGGGGTCTAGTGAAAAAATAATTTTCTTATCACTTGAATCCTTGATTCCTTTTAGTTATCCGTATGGACTCAATTGAAGTCATAAGAGACGAAGATGTCGATATATCCCTTTTGAAGAACATCCCGGTCAGTTTCGTAAAGAATAACCAGATCTTTCCCCTTCGCCTTCAAGATTCCGAGCTGATCGGCGTTGTTGCAGACGACAAGGGGATGCTCGCACTTGCCGAGGTCTCAAAAAATCTCGGCCTGAAGCCGAGAGCCATCAAGGCAAGCGCCGGGACGATCCTGGATGCAATCAACAGATTCTACGGTCAGTTGGGCTCTGCAGAAGAGGTCATGGGTACCATTACAGGCGAGGACCTCTCATCGGTCGCAACAGTATTTGAGGCGCCTAAAGACCTCCTAGAGTTAACTGAAGAGGCCCCTATAATACGGCTAATTAATGCGCTTCTGCTACAGGCAGTAAAAGAGCGTGCGAGCGATATACATATCGAGCCTTACGAGAGAGAACTCGATGTGCGGCTGAGAGTAGACGGTGTCCTGCACAGGGTTCTGACGCCGCCGAAGATAATCCAGGACGCCCTCATCAGCAGGATAAAGATAATGTCAAATCTCGATATCGCTGAGAAGCGGTTGCCCCAGGACGGAAGGATCCGGCTTCTCCTCGGCGGCAGGGACATTGATATCAGGGTATCTGTCATCCCCACATCTCACGGTGAGAGGGCTGTACTCAGACTCCTCGACAGAAAACAGGGTCTCCTCGGCCTCTGGGAGGTTGGCCTTTCAAAGGAGGACGAAAAGAAGCTCGAGGAGGATCTCAGGAGGCCTGACGGGATAATCCTTGTAACCGGTCCGACAGGAAGTGGAAAAACCACGACCCTCTATGCTGCCCTCAACAGGATCCATACCGAGGAAAAGAACATCATTACCGTTGAGGATCCCATAGAGTACCAGCTGAAAGGAATCGGCCAGATGCAGGTGAAACCAAGCATAGGGCTGACCTTTGCATCAGGCCTCAGGTCGATATTGAGGCAGGACCCGGACGTAATCATGGTAGGCGAGATAAGGGACATTGAGACTGCTGAGATAGCCATGCAGGCTTCGCTGACAGGCCACCTCGTATTGAGCACCCTCCATACAAACGATGCACCCAGTGCACTCGTACGGCTCATCGACATGGGGATCGAGCCGTTTCTCGTCGCATCATCGTTAACATCTGTCCTTGCCCAGAGGCTTGTGCGTACCATATGTCCCCATTGCAAAAAATCATACAAGCCTTCTGATATCGAAATGACATATATACGAAATTCATTGCCTGAAGCAGGAGGTACGTCGTTAGTTCTATCCCGCGGAGAAGGCTGCGAGAAATGCAAAGGTAGGGGCTATTTCGGCAGAACCGGCATATTCGAGCTACTTGCCATAGACAACGAGATAAGGCCCCTGATTACTGACAGGATCGATGCTCAGGGGGTCAAGGCTGTTGCGGTCTCACGGGGGATGAAGACGCTACGCCGGGATGGGATTGAAAAGGTCGTCAGTGGCCTGACAACCCTTGAAGAGGTTCTAAGGGTAACCCGGAAGGATTATGCCGATATTTCAGTATAGAGGGTACAGGTCTGACGGTTCAGAAGTAACCGGCACCCTCGAGGCAACCAGTTACAGGGATGCTGTCATGCGTCTCAAGGACTCGGGACTGTATCCGAAGACGGTCCGTGAGACCTTCTATAAGAAAAGGACAGCTTTCTTAGGAAAATCAGATAAATCTCTCTTGCCGGCAACCACGAGGCAGTTGTCAACCCTTCTATCATCCGGGGTCACACTCATAGATTCGTTGAATTCCTTGGCAGAGGAGCATAAGGGTTACTGGCAGAATATGCTGGTGAGCATAAAAGAACTTGTTGCAGGCGGGTCGAGCTTTTCAAAGGCACTCGAAAGTTATAACAGGATATTCCCGGAGTTTTACGTGCATATGGTTGCAGCAGGTGAAGCAAGCGGAAACCTCGACAGGGTCCTGAGGCGTCTCGCAGATTTTCTGGAATCGCAGGCAAACCTTAAATCAAAGGTTAGGATGTCCATGATCTACCCTACGATTATGGTCTGTATTGGTTTTATTGTCCTGTCCTTTCTCTTTACCTTCGTCATACCGAAGATAACAAATATCTTCAGGGATACGGAAAGTGCTCTCCCTTTCATCACAGTCGTGCTTATTACGATCAGTAACATCTTTCATAGATTCTGGTGGCTCCTTCTCATCATGCTGTTAGGGGGCATGTTCGGCCTTAAGAGACTCCGTGAAAAAAACAGGGAGTTCGTCGACAAGCTTTTACTTCGCTTGCCGGGAGACGTGATGCAAACCCTTTATTTCACACGCTTTACAAGGACGCTGGCCTCACTTCTTGAAGGGGGGCTCCCTGTGCTCAGATCGCTTGAGCTCTCCGCAAAGTCCATCGGGAACAGGGTCCTGGAACAGCGGGTACGCCATGCTGAAAAACTTGTTGCAGAGGGAGCGCGGCTTTCAGCGTCCCTCGAAGGGTTCCCTCCCGTCCTGCTCCAGCTCATTGCAACAGGTGAAAAGAGCGGGAAGCTCGTCGAGGTCTTGAAAAGCGCTGCTGATTCATATGAAGACGAATTTTCGAGAAAGGTGCAGAAGGCACTCTCATTCCTTGAACCAGGGATGATCCTCATCATGGGGCTCATCGTCGGATTTATTGTCCTTGCAGTCCTTCTGCCGATATTCCAGCTCAATCAACTTATTAAATAACGGGCCGTTTTAAGTTTTAAATTATGGAGCGTCTTATAATAATGGAGGAGCCAAGAATCCCAGGGCACCAGGGTTCAAGTGAAGGAACGATTTTTTTCACTCGAATCCTCGCATCCCTGATTCCTTGAATCCACATAAGATTATTAATTGATATTTTATAGGAGGACATACAGAGAATGAATGTATTGGCTAAAAGGATACCGTCACGCTTAGTACCAAACAGCGGTTTCACCCTGCTGGAGATCATCGTTGTCGTGTTTATCCTCAGCATACTGGCAGCCATAGTCGCACCGAAGATAGTGGGCAGGACTGATGATGCACGCATTGCAGAAGCAAAGATTCAGATCAAGAATTTCGAGACGGCTCTCAAACTTTTCAAGCTTGACAACGGTTTCTATCCCAGCACAGAACAGGGACTTGAGGCACTGATAGAACAGCCGGACGTGGGGAAGCCCCCTCTTAAATACAGGGAGGGCGGGTATCTCGAGCAAAAGGTAATTCCCCTTGATCCATGGGGGAATCAATATATTTATATATCACCCGGTGTTTACGGAGACTTCGACTTAATTTGTTATGGGGCTGATGGACGGGAAGGCGGAGAGGGTAAGGATGCCGACATCCAGAACTGGGACATGCAGTAAATCCTGCCGGATTTGCAAATTTTGTATGCTTCGCCGTGTTCACATGCGAAAGATTCTCTCCTCTTTCATCCCTATTGCAAAACAAGAATCATCTCTGCGGGGGTTGGGCGGGTTCACCCTCATTGAGCTTATCGTTGTGCTGTTCTTCCTATCGATTGTCATGGCTGTTGCCCTGCCGTCATTTACCGGTCTAGGGGAGATGGGTCTCAAGTCAGAAGTCAGGGAGATGGCATCCCTCCTGCGGCAAATGAGTGATAGCGCTGTAGCACGCAAAGAGACTTACTTCATGCGTTTTGACCTGGATGAAGGCACAGTTTCATGGACTGGACCCGATGGCAGAAGGGAAAAGGCCTTTGACGACTTAACCGGTGTTACTACACAGGCAACAGGCAAGGTATTAAGTGGAGAGATAACTTTTTTCTTTGAGCCATTGGGCACGAGTGAAAATATCACTGTACACATGAGCGACGGAAATAACGAGATGTCGGTTACCCTGCACCACCTGAGCGGGAGGGTAAAGATTACGTGATAAAAAAGGATTCTAGGGCTCGAAGGGTCAAAGATTCGAGCGATAATAAACACCCGTTCACTAGAGTCCTGGAACCCTGGAATCCTGGAACCCTTTCTTTTGGTAAGGGTTTCACTTTTCTTGAAGTGCTTATAGCCCTTGCCATTGTCGGCGGTCTTCTTGTCACCCTTATTTACACGCTCAACTATCACCTGAGTATTGTCGAGAGACAGGAGGCAATTACTATTGCTACCCTGCTTGCAAAGAAAAAAATGGCTGATATGGAGAAGAACCCTGTCCTTGAAAAAGGGGACTTCAAAGAACCCTATGAAAATTATTCTTACGAGACATTTATCAGGGACTCTTTATATCCGGGTATTGCCGAGATTATTGTGGAGGTAAAGGCAGGGAAGGAAGAGATAAAACTGAATGAATTTGTTTTCAAGTAAACCACATTATCTGAAGACAGCTAATAACGGTTTCACTCTCCTAGAAGTCCTAGTTGCAGTGACCCTGCTATCTGTAATCCTTGCTGCAATCTACAGTACTTTCTTCTTAAGTCACCGGGCAGTCGAGGGCATGGATGAATCTCTGCTGAAGAGCCAGGAGGCACGGAAAGCACTTGACATACTTAAACGGGAATTGGATGCCGCTGTTTACAGGGGGAGCGATAGCATGACCCTGTTAAAGATCCGGGACAGGGATATCTATGGAAAGCAGACATCCCTTCTTACGTTCACCGCGTTTTCACCGCTTCGACCCGGCCTCTCCAGGATTTCGTACTATTTAGAAGAAAAGGGCGATAAGCTCTATCTGTTCAAGAAAGTTTCATCACCTTATGATACAGGGGAACAGGAAGGCATTGATATCATTGAGGATCTTGAATCGTTCACTGTTGAGGCACAATACAATAATACATGGGTAAAAACCTGGGACACTGATATTAATAAATCTGTGCCGGATGAGATCAGGATCAGCATCTCATTCGTTGCAAAAGGGAAAGAGGTTACGTTTTTTGACGTAGCTCTGCCGAGAATAGGTAAAGAAATTTAGATGCTATGAGTAATCTCCACAACAACATGAAAAGTAGCACGCGCATATTAACCTGTAAAAACAGGTCATCTCTCCCACACAATGATCAGCGTGGCATGGCCCTAATCGTAACGCTGCTTGCCCTTGTGCTCATTACCGCACTCGTCGTCGAATTTTCCTATGGAGTCTATACGAGCACAAACGCTCTCTATAACTGGAGGGATTCCCAGAGGCTTTCCCTTATGGCACGGTCCGGCGTAAATGTATCGGTACATTTCCTATCAGACCTGCTCGATACATATTCGTATTCGTATCCCGGGTCTCTCGATCTTCCTGTAGAAAATCCCTTCGATGATTTTGAGGGAATCATTACGGTGCGCATAGAGGATGAAACTGCAAAGTTCAACGTCAATTCCATTATCTATGATAACGGGATTTTCAACGAAACTGCGTATCGTTCATTCAAGAGGCTTCTCGAAATCCTTTCATTACCTGACGAGATCGCTGACAGGGTGGCAGATTATATCGACAGGGACAGTGAGTCAAGGATTCCGGGTTCAGAGAGCTCTGCATCGAATACGGCCCTGCTCAGTACCGATGAGCTGCTTCTTGTTCATGGAATAAGAAGGGAAGATTATGATAAATTATTGCAATATATAACAGTATTCGGAGACAGGAATGCACCTGCTATTAACGTCAACGGTGCAGGTGTCCCGGTTTTAATGTGCATACTGGATACAGGACTTGGAGATTTCCCTATTAGTGAAGACCTTGCAAAACGGATTGTTAATTATCGGGAGAGCCTGCCGTTCGAGGATCTCAGGCAGTTCAATTCGTTCGCGGGGACAGGCATGTCTTCGAACCAGATAACTGTCAAAGGGGAATTCTTTTCCATAAAGTCTGTAGCTTCATCAGGCGGCGTCATGAGGATTATAGAGGGGGTAATCAGCAAACGGTCACAATCACCTCCTTTGACGGCATACTGGAAGGAATACTGATGGACAGGTTTCTCTTCATAGACATTAAGGAATCGGAAATAGTCGCGTACGTCTTCGAACGGAGGAAAGGCTCATACGAAGTATCGGACGTCAGGAAAATAGCGGGAGCAGAAAGGTACCGCTTTTCTCTCGACGGCCTCCCCCGGGATATTGTCACAGCCTATGTGAGTCTGCCGCTCAGCAGCCTTAACTTCAGGGTCATTGAGATCCCGTTTTCTGACAAGGACAAGATACGCGAAGTCCTCCCCTTCGAACTCGACGGGATGGTACTTGGAGGAAAGGACAAGATTGTTTGCGACAATATTCTTCTAGGATCTTCTGCCAATACTTATCAGGTCCTCGCAGTATATGTCGATAAGGCTTTCGTCCGGGACCTTCTCGACAACTGCAGGTCATATCATATTGACCCTGAATATATAACGTCATTAGAACTCAGGAGCACCGTACAGGACTTTTCTCTCGAGAGTCTGCTGTATCCCGTAACAATTGATGAAGAAAAAAGGATATCCCTGGCTGTAGATGAAATGAAGTCACCTACTGTCAATTTAAGAAAGGGTGAGTTAACATATACCCGAACTATCGAAGAGACGAGGAAATCTCTCAGGGTAACAGCCGTACTTGCGATACTCATCTTGGCTGTACTATCGGCAGGCCTGCTATTCAATATCATATCTACGGGGACTGAGGCAGGACGGCTCAGGAAGGAGATCAGGAGGGAATATCAGGCACTCTTCCCGGATGAAAAAAATATCGTTAACGAGGTCTATCAGCTGAAGTCCCATATAAAGGAATTAAAGGAAAAGGAGAAATCGCTCCTCGGTATAAGTCCTCTCAACCTTCTTCTGAAACTTTCCCGCATCGACAAACACCACGCAAAATTCGACGAAATCTCGACACAGAACGGCAATGTAATCCTCAAAGGAGAAGCCCCTTCATTACGTGAAGTCCAGGATATAAAGGTCGAGCTCGAGCAGTTCTTCGACAATGTGGCTATAGCTGAATCCAGGACGTCTGCTGCAGGCGCGATGATCTTTTCAATAACAGCAAAGGATAGAAGGGCATGAAGGGGTTCTGGAAAAATAAAGGTCTGATTGCTATCGCGTCGGGGCTCATACTGCTGGTTATTTTTATAGCGTATGCAGTTAATTTCCTTTCATCTGAAAAAAAAGAACTGCAACTCCTCAGGGAGCAGAGAGAAGAAATGCTCAGCCTGAAGCAGGACTTTATAGCTTTAAAGCAGAAAATCGGCTCTCTTGAGACCAAAAAGGACTTTTCACATCTACAAGGCATCATGGAAGCCACCGATGATGTCTTTTCCTCCCTCGGGCTTAAAGGCAAGCTTAAAACCGTCAAGCCATCCGGCACGAAAGAGGTCAATGGGGGTTCCGAAGAAGAAGCAGATATCTATATCGAAAAGGTAACCATGAATGAAATGGTGAATATCTTTTATACGATCGAGTACTCCCCAATGGTCCTTACCATGAAAAAGGCCACGATAAAGAAATCCTTCGAAAACCCTGAACTGTTAAACATCTCCCTTACCCTGTCATTCTTGAGAACCCAGTGAAAAAAATCCTCGTCGCATTGGCCCTTATCCCTATACTCATCTGGGTCATATGGATAGCGATTCCGGAAAGTTTCCTGCGGGACACCATAGAGAATTCACTCAGTGAAAAACATTTCAGACTGGAAACCGAAGGGCTGAAAAAAAATATTTTCTTCAAGTTCACTATCGACCGCCTGACACTTAAAGGTTTCGGCAAAGAACAGGTCTCTTTCCAGAATATCCAGGCCCCAATAATGCTTCCTGCTTTCATCCGTTTAAAACTAAACATAAAATTTCATGGCGACTTCGGCAGGGGAAATATATCCGGGGATATTATCAGGACACTTCATGAGACAAAGATTCACATAAATTTTGAGAACGCTCATATAAGCGACCTGCCCTTCCTGAATCATGCAGGCATCAGTGGGTCAGGAATGCTCTCCGGAAATCTTACCATGGCCGATTCTAAAGGGGATGTTGAATTCGTAACGCATGACGCACAGTTCCAGCCCGTGGTGCTTTCAGACATTATCTTGCCTCTTAATCTCTTCAACTCTGCCAGAGGAGCGCTCGAAGTCAGGGGGAATGTAATGCAGGTTACTTCTCTCTCACTCGAGGGCAGGGATATCTATGCACGGCTTAAGGGGAAAATAGACAGCAACTTCATAGACTTCTCGATGGAAATAATGCCGGAAAGACCTTTTCTTGAAAATCCTCTCTTTTTTAATACATTAGAAAGATACAAAATCTCACCCGGGTATTATGTTGTGCATGTAAAGAAGAAACTGCGAAGTCTCAAGAGCTTGTGAAATCTCACCTTATCCTTTATCCCATTGATTCAGTGTATTTATGGAGTATTGGCCTCCTCTTCTTAGCTTTGCGGTGTCTCTGTTAAGGATATATTTTACTTCTACCCCTCTATCTTCTGGGCTATGAGATTTGTTGCTGCTTCCACGGCATCCTTTACAGTGATGATATTCGGGATATCCTCATCCCTGATGGATATCTTGTACTTCTTCTCAATTGCAACGGTAATCTCAATAGCTTTGATAGAGTCGATTTCAAGGTCATTTGCAAGATTAGTCTCAAGTGTTATTTCTTCCACGTCAAAGCCGGATACATCGGAGATAATAGATACGATTTCTTTTTCTACATTATTATTTCCATCCATCAATTCGGCTTCCCCTATTATAGTTATTATTAGTAGTATTATATCTGTTATTATTTTAAAAAAAAACTAAAAAATTGCTACCAATGAAGCTATGGCCTTCTGCAATATTCTATACTATAAATATTGCAAAGGATTTATAATAGACAGAATTTGAGGAGAAAAATAAATGATCGTGAATCGTCATAAGAAAAGGGAACTGATAAACCATTGCCTGTTCATTTCCCTGGCGTGTGCCTTTCTAATAATTCTTACGGCATGCGGGGGAGGAGACAGCGGTAGCTCCGCACCCCTGCCATCAGAGATTATTACAGTTACCGGGGTCAACCCCGCTGCATCTGGCACAGGGGTAGCAACGAACACCCAGGTGCATGCTACTTTTAATGTAGATATGGACCCTGCCTCGATAAACACGAGCACCTTCACACTTGCCAGCCCATCGGGCATCAATGTCAACGGGATTGTGTCATATGACGCATCAACGAAGACAGCAAAATTTACTCCGGCGATAAACCTTGCCCCGCTCACAAGTTATACCGCCACCATATCAGGGGTCAGGGATTCGGCAGGCAATAGTATGAATGTTCCTTACTCCTGGAGCTTTGTGACAGTAACAGGATTCTGGGCTTACGATTTTGACGCTTCTTCAAATCCATATTATTTCGTTTCAGCACACCTCGCCGGTGAAGGCAACCATTGCCTGGTCTATCTTGAGGACGGTCAGGTGGTCGAACCTGACACGATAAACGAAATCGTGAGCCAGTTTGACAATAATATATATGCGAATGAAGTCATGGTATTCGGTGAGGAGCCAAACCCGGGTATCGATGGGAACTCCAAGATTTTCATATTTCTCCATGATATAAAAGACGGATATACGCCTAACTCCGGCAGTTATGTTGCCGGATATTTTAACCGCCTCGACGAATATGATATCAGTATCTCAACATACAGCAACCAGAAGGAGCTCTTCAACATGGATATCTACCCAGGGACACCCGGAGACCAGATATTTTTAAGCACCCTGGCTCACGAGTTCCAGCATATGATCAGCTGGAATCAAAAGACCAACCTGCGTGGTGTCTTTGAAGATACATGGCTCGAGGAGGCGATGTCCGAGATAGCGCCTGTTTTCTGCTTTTATGGTACTGACTATACACGGGTAATCGGGTATCAACTTCAGCCATGGGATTCACTCACCGACTGGAGTAATACGGTTTTCGATTATTCTACAGTCTACATGTGGGCACAGTATATGAAAGACAGGGTTACAAATACGAACAGTAACGGGCATAACGTGTTCTGGAACATAAATCATACGTCAAACGTCGGGATAAATGCAGTAAATACTGCACTGGCTGCCATAGGTTATGGGAAAGATTTTACAGGCATTTTCAGGGACTGGAGTTTGGCGAACTATCTCGGCCTGACCACAATACCGGGACACCCTGAATGGTCATATACATCAATACATACAGAAGAGGGGTACCTGACAACATACGGGTATCTTCCCGGTTTACCGCGTAATGATGCCGATCATGTGAATGCCACAACCGTCGGAGGCCTACACATGTGGGGGCTCGATTACTTTGAATTCACGAAATCGGGACCGGGTACGGTTACGTGGACAAAAACGCATCCTACTGATGAGGCTGCATTCATCGATACCTATACAAATGCGGTTACTTTTAATATGGTAAGTGCCACCCCTTATTCGTATACAAATAAGGGGATACTGATTACGAGGAATCCAACTGAATTTGAGAAGTGGACAGCAACAGGAGGAGGGACAATGACCTTTACGTCTGTCAGGCCCGGGGAGACACTCCTGAATTCTTCTCTTACCAAGAGATCATACGCGTATCAAACACCCCCCGCTGCCATGTTAACTCCAAGGGAGCTCCTGTCAAACATATCATCCGATCCTATGGTAAAAGCCATGTCAGCAAGGACAGGCAGACCGATTCCTGTATGCGTCAACTATTTCTTCAGGAACAGCGAAAAGGCCCTGAGGGAAAAACTGTCACTTAACAAGTAAAAGGGGGAAAGGTGCGAACTATCCTGAGCTTAAGGAGGGCCTGTATTTCATCCCTGGTACTATTTTCCGCATCACTGTTCTTAACTGTCCTGCTTTCATCCTGTATGGTTCATGACGTTGATTCAAAAGGGGGTCAAGAAATTCTTACAGTTACAGGTAAGTTAAGGCTCGTAGGCAACGAACCATTCACCCGTCTCGTCATAACAACAGAGGACGGAAAAGACTATCTTATCCAGGGAGAACCTGAAAAAGAATTAAGAGCACATCAATATCAAACGGTCACAGTTACAGGCAGAAGCCTCCCGCCTGAGGGCGAATTCAAATACCGGATTGAGGTCACGGCATACGAAATCTTTGACAGTAAGCCAGAATAACGTATATCCCGGAGGCATTGTTGTCTGAAAAGTATTTTGCAGTAATACCCTGTTTATGCTCTGATGCAATTCTTGATCTGCTTAATAATATGTGGCGTTGCCTCCGGTCCAACAATCAATTGAATCTGCGGCTGGCCCGATTGTTTACAGATTAAACGGCAGCTTCGTATAATGTCCAACGAGGTTTGCTAAAAAGTGGAATAGTGTCCCCGGGAGGATGTTGTCTGTTTTAAGGTAAAGCCATCCCGCGACGAGAGAAGGGAAAAAGCCCAGGAGTGAAATCCACTCATTGTAGAAAAAGGCCTTCGGAACATGGGCAAGTGCAAACAAGAGGCTTATAAGGAGAACAGACTGATATGTCCTTCCCAAAGAATCCTGCAGAAACCCCCTGAAAAAAACCTCCTCAGGAAAAGAAACATTGAAAAGATAATAAATGATCAGATAAGACGAGATTGTACTCATCGTTCCCCCGAGAATAAAGTAATAAGGGACCAGCACGGCAACCGATACCCCGATCCCCAAAAACAGGTCCTGTAAAGATAACCTCAGCTTTACCCTGTGGCCGACAAGTATGGGAAACATTACCATGACAACAGGAAGTGAACTGTAAAAAAGCGTATTTGTCGGCTTCATAGAATATAAAAAGAAGGACAGGGAGAGAACCACTATGTATCCGGCTACAGTCTTTATATTCATGTATAGATGAATAACCCATGCGGGTTTTTTTGTCAACCTAAAAACTGGGTATACCAAAAACAATGTTGCGGTAAATATTTTGCAGTAACTCCTTGCAGTAAGCCGGCGGATGCAGGCTGAATAATTTTGAAATTAAAGAAGATAAAAAGACGATGCCGGAATTTCAAACAAAGAGCTTTTTTTTGAAAATAGCGACGACTGTGGTATACTGTTTCAGAATTAATACGGTAAAATGAAACACATATTCATTGTCTTATGTCTCCTGATAATACCTTTGACTTCTGCATATGCAGAAGTGAGCTATTCGAGAAGGGATAGAACACTTTCTGTTACTTCCGAGGGCCAGAATTTAGTGGAAATTCTTTACGAAATCATGGAAAAAACCGGGATACAGATAGAGATCGAGGAGGGCGTTGCAGGAACGGTATACGATAACTTCCAGGGACTGGGCATTGAAAACAGCATCAGGAGAATATTGAAAACGCAGAACTACTCCTTTGTATACCGCTCTGGTTCGATAAAGAAGATATACGTATTCCCTCCCGGCACATCTTCTACTCCGGAAACAGTACCCTCCTCTCCATTAATGAGGCCCGTTCCCGGGTTACGATAGATTGAAAATATGAACAAGCTGAGATACATAACAGCAGGCGAATCACATGGCAAGGCATTGATCGGTATCCTCGAAGGTATCCCGTCAGGCCTTTCTCTTTCCGTCGAGGATATTGACAGAGACCTTTTAAGAAGACAGGCAGGTTATGGTCGAGGCGGCCGGATGAAGATTGAATCCGACCATGCCGAGATACTCTCAGGTGTCAGATGGGGCAAGACCATCGGATCCCCCATTTCCCTCATGATCGAGAACAGGGACTGGGAAAACTGGATTGACGCCATGTCGACACTCAAGAGACATGAGGTTTCCATAAAACCGGTGACAAGAGCGAGACCCGGCCATGCAGACCTGCCCGGTGCGATCAAATACGACCACCATGATATAAGGAATATCCTTGAGCGTTCAAGTGCGAGGGAGACAGCTATGAGGGTCGGTCTCGGCGCTGTCGCAAAAAAATTTCTGGCGGAATTCAATATAACCATAGGCAGTTTTGTTATCCGGATCGGAACAAAGGGAATTCCAAATAACATGGGCAGGGCCCCATCAATGAATGATTACGCAGCAGACGATGAGGAACTGCTGAAAATATTTGAACAGGCCGAAAAATCTCCGGTACGATGCCCTGATGCCAATGCATCAAGGATGATGAAGAAGCTTATTGATAAGGCTATCAGGCAAAAAAATTCCCTCGGTGGCATATTCGAGGTATTCGTCACGAATGTTCCGGTGGGTCTAGGCAGCCATATTCAATGGGACAGGCGGCTTGATGGCCGTCTTGCACATGCGATCATGAGTATCCAGGCTATAAAGGGTGTTGAGATCGGTCCCGGTTTTAAGATAAGCAGGCGGCCGGGTTCAGAGGTCATGGACGAAATATTCTATACACCTCCCAGTCCTTCCCCTGCAAAGGGAGGGCTCCGGGTGTTTAGCAGATCCGAACGGAATAAAACAGGGTTCTACCGTAAAACAAATAATTCCGGCGGCATTGAGGGAGGTATGACTAACGGCATGCCGATAGTCCTGAGGGCTGCTATGAAACCGATACCTACACAAAGTAGACCGCTTCGCTCTGTCGATATAGTGACGAAAAAATCTGTACAAGCTGCCTACGAGCGCTCGGATACATGTGCAGTTCCTGCTGCAGGGGTCATAGGGGAGGCAATGGTAGCCCTGACTGTCGCAGATGCCTTTCTTGAAAAATTAGGCGGTGACAGCATGAAAGAAGTCAAGTGCAACTACAAATCTTATATCAGCTATATCCAAAAATTCTGACAGGGACATTCTAATTGATCAGATCGGCCATTATGCCCTTAAACCAGAACATGCATCTGCCGGAGGCGCGGTTGACTGAAAAATATTCTGCAGCAATATCTTTTAATAAATTAATATGAATATCATCGCAGCTGATATAGGCGGAACAAACAGCCGCTTTGCACACTTTGAGGTTGCCGGAGACGGAGCCCTAAGGCTCATAAAAACATATTGGCTAAAGACAAAAGAGGTTCCTTCATTCGGCAGGCTCATTGCTGAGCTCATCGAAAGTAATTTCTCCCTCCAGCCTAATAAGGCTGATATTGCTGTGATAGCTGTAGCAGGCCCGGTCGAGCGTGGCGTTTACAGTTCCCCGCCTTTTATAGCCTGGGATATTGATATCTCTCAAGCGGAAAAAGACTTCGGATTCAGAAGGTGCCTGTTAATCAATGACTTCGTTGCACAGGCTTTTGCCTGCCGTTCGCCGGTCGGCAGGGATGCAAAACAGATACTCTCAGGCACTATTGCACATGATGCTACTGTAGCTGTCATAGGAGCCGGCACAGGGCTTGGTAAGGCTGCTCTGGTCCCTGACACAGCAGGAGGTTTTATGGCTGTTCCGTCAGAAGGGGGACATTCCAATTTTCCGTTTGTCTCAAGGAAAGAATTTGATTTCCAGGATTTCCTCATCCGGGAGACCGGTGATGTCTATATAACAGGCAACACCGTTGTTTCAGGAAGGGGCATAAGTCTTATACACCGGTTTCTCACCGGAGAAAATGCAGACCCGAAAGAGGTTATCCCGATGTTATTACCTGATTCGAGGACATTGAGGTGGGTAGCGCGGTTCTACGGGAGGGCATGCCGAAACCATGCCCTGGAAACGTTATCTCTCGGGGGACTTTATATTGCAGGTGGTGTAGCAGGCCGCACACCTGAACTGGTTACACATGAGGCATTTTCTACCGAGTTCCGAAGCTCACCGACCATGTCGAAAATCCTGGAACAAATCCCCGTATTTCTTATCTCAAATGAAGAGAGCGGGCTATGGGGAGCAGCCTTGTTAGGACTTCAAACACTAAGGAAGAGATAAACCGGCCAATTATACAGATTACGTGACCTACGGAGGTGTCATGCTAAAAAAATTCGATCCCTTACAGACTTCTTCATGGAAAAAGCTGAAAGAGCATTACAAGACAATTAAAACAATACATATGAAAGATCTCTTTTCAGAAGACCCACAGAGGTTTTCAGATTTTTCCCTGAGGTTTGAGGATATCCTGGTAGACTTTTCCAAGAATATAATTACACGGGACACACTGCGACTCCTTCTCGAACTTGCCGGGGAGCTCGAAGTAAAGGATGCCATAGAGCAGCTTTTCTCAGGTGAAAAGATAAACGAGACCGAAAACCGGGCAGTTCTCCACGTTGCACTGAGGAACAGATCAAATAATCCTGTATTTGTAGATAATCATGACGTCATGCCGGACATCAACGGCGTGCTGGATAAAATGGAGGCTTTTTCCGGCAAGGTAATCTCAGGAGAGTGGAAAGGATATACCGGGAAACCGGTTTCCGATATAGTTAACATAGGAATCGGTGGTTCAGACCTCGGTCCGTTCATGGTAACAGAGGCATTAAGACCCTATTGGAAACCGAACATCAAAGCACATTTTGTCTCAAATGTAGACGGCACGCATATCACTGAGACGCTAAAGAAGGTGCATCCTGAAACGACCTTATTCATGATCGCGTCAAAGACGTTCACCACGCAGGAAACAATGACCAATGCACACACCGCACGGAACTGGTTTCTCGATGCTGCCAGTGACGAGACTTTGATAAAAAAGCATTTTATAGCGATTTCAACAAATCAAACCGGCGTGGAGCAATTCGGCATAGCACCTGAAAATATGTTCGTATTCTGGGACTGGGTAGGCGGCAGGTATTCCCTCTGGTCAGCCATAGGGCTCCCCATAGCATGTACGATCGGCTTTAGGAATTTTATACAACTGCTGGAGGGTGCCCACGCAATGGACAGGCATTTCAGAGAAACACCTTTTGAAAACAACATCCCTGTGATCCTGGCATTACTGGGCATATGGTATAACAATTTTTTTGGTACTGAAACAGAAGCAATCCTCCCCTATGACCAGTACATGTACCGATTTGCGGCATATTTTCAGCAGGGGAATATGGAAAGTAACGGGAAATCTACCAACAGAAAAGGCAAAGCCGTCAGGTATCAGACCGGCCCCATCATCTGGGGGGAACCTGGGACAAACGGCCAGCATGCATTCTACCAGCTCATTCATCAGGGAACAAAAATGGTCCCCTGTGATTTCATTGCGCCGGCTATCAGTCACAACCCCACTGGAAATCACCATAATATATTGCTTGCAAACTTCTTTGCACATACTGAAGCATTGATGAAGGGGAAGACGATAGAGGAAGTGATCGAAGAACTCGCATCGTCCGGCATAAGCAAAAAAGCAATTAAAAAACTTGCTCCGTTTAAAGTCTTTCAGGGCAATAGGCCCACCAACTCCATATTATTGAAGAAAATAACGCCCAGGGCGCTCGGGAGTCTGATTGCCCTTTATGAGCACAAGATCTTTGTTCAGGGCGTTATCTGGAATATCTTCAGCTTTGACCAGTGGGGCGTCGAGCTGGGGAAACAACTCGCCGGGAAAATTATCCCGGAACTCATCAATGACGACCATATTACCACTCACGACTCATCTACGAACGGGTTGATTAATACCCTTAAAATTATGAGGGTCAACAGCTAGGCTCCTGATTTCAAAACCATCGTTAAATCTTTCTATTTTTTACGTGAATAAAAGAGTCTTCCGAGATATTTGTTCAAAGGGTGCGATCTGCTCAGGAATGATAGAGGCTGCTTTCTCCTGATGCCCATGCTTTTCATTTCGTTGAAAAGGGCTTCATTATTCTTATCTATATCAAGGCCCTTTTTAAAGAAATCATATGCATCTTTCCTCTTGTCAGCTGCAAGACATGCCTTCCCTAGGTTGAGATAGAGCGTTGGCAGAAAAAACTCTTTGCCTAACGGCATCTGTTCGATCATGTCCCTGACTGCCCGCTTGCAAATCTCTATCCCCTTTGAATATTGCTTGTTGAATACAGTTTCCAGATATCCCCGGTATGAAAAGATAACAGGGTTGTTCGGATACCGACTACCGGCATCGCTGAGAACCAGGAAGGCCTGTTCCAGTTTATTTTCATTGATGAGCGCTTCCACTTCTTTAATATATGTCTTGTATGGAACGTTTTGTGCAGCCTTTTCCATTTTCAGGGACTGTATGGCCAATTCCTGCTGTCTCCTGATAACCTCTGATAATTTCTCTTTAAGGTCCGGGTCGGAAAGCATGTTCCTGTAAGATAATTTGTATGAGTAAATTATTTTGCCTTTCAGGTAAACCCGGGTTATGATGGTAGCACTACCGGTCCCAAGATCCTCAGAATCAACGAGATAAGTTTCTCCGTCAAAATGAACTTTAGTGCTGGATTCTTTGGACTGTGAGGTAATTTTTACATGCTTTTTTTTCATGCCGGAGAAGATCTTTTCAAGCTTATGTAATTCTTATTATAGCAAACATCAATCCTGCTTGGAATGAAACAGGAGAACTATCCCCTTTCCCCTCAAGCATTCTAAAAAGATACGTTTTATATGATAACTTTGGTTGGCCGGAATCAGACCTCGGGGAGATTCAATTTTATATAGAGTTCTCTTAATTGTTTGGGATCGACTGTTGAAGGCGTGCCGCTCATGAGACAATATGCCTTCTGGGTTTTCGGAAACGCAATGACATCCCTGATGGTCGTTGCCCCGACCATTATCATGACGAGTCTATCGAGACCGAGTGCGATACCACCATGGGGAGGTGCACCGTAATCAAGCGCATCAAGGAGAAAACCAAATTTTTTCCTTGCCTCTTCCTCGGAAATATTCAGGATTGCAAACATTTTCTTCTGTACATCACGCCTGTGGATACGGATGCTCCCGCCTCCGATCTCGTAACCGTTGAGTACGATATCGTATGCTTTTGCTTTGAGGGAACCGAGTAAATCCTTATTAGCAATATCTCCGGTAAGCATCTTTTCAATATCTTCGTCCAGTGGTGAAGTAAAGGGATGGTGCATTGCTTCAAACCTGTTTTCATCGTCGTTCCATTCCAGTAGGGGGAAATCTGTAATCCACACAAAGCTGTAACCAGGCTGTATCAGGTTCAATCGTTTCCCGAGTTCATTTCTCATCCTGCCCAAAACATCATGAACGACCTTCTCCCCGTCAGCTACAAACAACATCAGGTCCCCGTCTTCTGCTTCGAGCCGCCCGGCCATCTGCTTAAGGATATCTTCTGGGAAAAATTTAGCTATGGGAGATTCAAAACCGTCCCTGACCTTTATCCATGCAAGCCCTTTTGCACCCAGAGACATCACCTCTGCGGTCAGCATGTCTATCTCCCGCCTCGTGAGACCCGCCATGCCTTTTCCATTGATAGCCTTCACCCTGCCGCCTTTTTGCAGCGCTTCATGAAAAACCTTAAAAGATCCTTCCCCTGCAAGGTCAGCCATCTCTTTCAGCTCAAGACCGAACCGTAAATCAGGCTTGTCCGTACCAAACCGTTCCATTGATTCAGCAAAACCAAGCCTTTTCATGGGAGTCTCGATCTCCAGGCCCAGTACATCATGAAAGACTCTTTTCATCATCCCCTCAATGTTATCAAGGACATTGTCCCTGTCGACAAACGACATCTCCACATCTATCTGTGTAAATTCAGGCTGTCTGTCAGCACGCAGGTCTTCGTCCCTGAAACATTTAACGATCTGGAAATACCTGTCGAGGCCCGAGACCATGAGTATCTGCTTGAACAGCTGCGGTGACTGGGGGAGCGCATAAAAGTGTCCCGGGTTCAGGCGACTTGGCACAAGATAGTCCCGTGCTCCCTCGGGTGTTGATTTTGTGAGCATTGGTGTCTCAATTTCAAGGAAGCCCTGTTCGTCAAGATAGTCCCTGATAACCTTTGCAGCCTTATGCCGGATGACAAGGTTTCTCTGCATCTCGGGCCTCCTCAGGTCAAGGTACCTGTACTTTAGTCTCAATGACTCCGATGCATCAGCAGCATCTTCTATAGTGAACGGGAGCGTTAATGATTCGTTCAGGACTTCCAGCCTGTTTACATATACTTCAACCAGACCGGTCGGCATGCCCGGATTTTCCGTACCTTCCGGTCTCCTCCTGATCTCGCCGTCAACAGAGATTACGTATTCACTCCTCAGGTCATGCGCGCTCTCATGCACCTCTCCTGACACATCGGGGCTGAACACAATCTGCACGATACCGGTCCTGTCGCGCAGATCGATAAAAACAAGCCCCCCATGATCTCTCCACCTGAAGACCCATCCGCAAAGGGACAGGCGCTGACCAATATCGGACTCCCTTATCTCTCCGCACCCTTTATCACGAATCATGCAATCCCCGCTTCTCTCTTAATCATGCCTACCTCTTCGGACGTCAAATAGCGGAAAGCCCCGGTCTCAAGCCCTCCTAACGCGAGGCCGTTAATCTTTATTCTCTTCAGCTTCAGGACCGTATGCCCCAGAATTTCGAGCATCCTCCTGATCTGTCTCTTCTTCCCCTCGTGTATTGTAATCTCAAGCCATGAATTTTGCTCTGTCTTCCTCATACTCTTTACAATCGCGGGGGCAGTCACCCTTTCTTTGAGCCTCACACCCTTTTTCAACCTCGCTATTTCTTCCTCGTTAAGGACCCCTTTCACCTTCACCAGATATGTCTTGGAGACCTTCTTCGACGGGTGGAGCACTGAATGGGCGAAATCCCCGTCGTTTGTCATCAAGAGCAAACCCTCGGAATCAAAATCGAGCCTCCCCACAGGGAAAACTCTATATTTTATAACTTTTAGAAAATCTTTTACAGTAGGTCTTCCCTCGGGATCATCGAGTGAGGTTACCACCTGCCTTGGTTTATTGAACATAAGATATACTCTTCTTTCCCTTTTAGTAAGGAGTCTGCCGTCAAGTTTTATATGATCCCTGTCAGGGTCAGCCTTCATGCCGATGGTCGCAACACGCCCGTTGACCTTCACCCTCCCCTCTTTGATGATATCCTCTGCCTTTCTCCTCGATGCTACGCCCATCTCGGAAAGGATCTTCTGAATCCTTTTTTCCATAAGTTTACATGATACCATAATCTATTTATTCAATGAACTGTTCTGGTATATTCTCATATGAGAATGAAGAACTGGAAAGAAAACATATCGTTTATACTCGTAGAGCCAAAGAAGCCCGGCAATATCGGCGCTTCTGCACGGGCATTGAAGAATATGGGGTTCACGGAACTCGGACTCGTTAAGCCGGTAGCATTCATTACAGAAGAGGCAAGACGGATGGCATACAACGCCATAGATGTGCTCGAACATGCAGCTGTCTATCCGGACTGCAAGGAAGCAATTAATGACAAGAACCTCGTCATCGGGACCACAAGGCGACTCGGGAAACAGCGGGGGACTGTTCTTCCTATGAGGACTTGTGTAAACAGGATTGTTTCTGTTGCAAAGAAAAACAAAATTGCCATACTTTTCGGAAGAGAGGACAGGGGCCTTCTGAATAAAGAGACAGAGCAATGCGGGTTTCTCATGACAATTCCTACTGACCCGTTATCGCCTTCGCTGAATCTTGCACAGTGCGTCCTGCTGGTCGCATATGAGCTTGGTCTCGGGACATGCCGGAGATCATCTCCGGAATTTGTCCGCAGCGAAAAGCTTGTCGTACTCTACCGGCATATCAATGAGACTCTCAAGCTACTGGGCTATATACCAAAGGGGGACAGGGACCTCGAGGAAAAAATCATGACAAACCTGAAGCACCTGTTCGGCAGGTCAGGGCTGACCGAATGGGAATGCAACATGCTCCGCGGCCTTTGCGCCAGGATAGAAAAAAAGATCAGGCATGGCCTATAAAAAAATAAAGTTGGAGAGTAACTTTGCCCTGGACACCCCTTTGATGTGTGTTCCCGTAGAGGATCCTTTTTTATCAAAAAAAGGTGCTGCACCCGTTTCTCAGAAATACTTTTACAAAAGCTGAAAATGCTGTTTTTTTCTTTAGAAAATATTTTAAGTCACACTGGGAATCAACGTCCCTCTATCAGACGTCAATTTACCTTTCTACGGAATTCACACAAAATAGTTGACAGTATCATGAAAAATTGTATACTAAAACCATTGTGAAGTGGATCTTCTTCTGGAACTAAGCCTGGGGATATTTGTTGCTGTTTGAAAATAATTCGATTGATGAAATGTCTAGGTTTAGCCTTTAACCTGTTCGTATTCTAGATAGTGTCGGAAGGCAATATGAGTATTCTTTAATGTGCAAAACCGAAATATTTTCCTAAAAGAGAGAACAATGATATTCCAGAGGGAATTGTATACATCAATAGTATTTATTTTTAGTTTGGTCATTTTCTTCACTCACACTGTTACTGCAGATCCTCTGGACAATTGGCATTTAAGGAATGACTGGTTGGGATTTCCTGACCTTAATGGAGTGTCATACGGCAATGGCACTTTTATCGCTGTAGGATCTGGAGGCACAATATTAACCTCTTCTGACGGAGTAAACTGGACCGAAAGAAATTCTGGTATTACAAAAACTCTCAAAGGAGTAGCTTATGGCAATAATACGTTCGTCTCTATAGGAGATAATAAAATAATCCTGAATTCTCCTGACGGAATACATTGGACTTCTTTGTCAGAAACTGCGAACACTAAGATGCCTGAATTAGACTTGTTTAAGCTTACATCAAATTTTCTTGTGGGAGAAGCACATGCTTTTTGTATGCCGGTATGGGGAGAGGGACTTAAAAGGGTTTTTTTCGGGAACGGTACATTTGTTGCAGTAGGAGATAATGAATTGGGGTGCGGAAATCTCGATGGCTTGATTAAAACCTCATCTGACGGAAAGAAATTGGACAAATAGTGTTTTAGAGGATTTTCGTACACTCGGTGGCGTAACTTATGGCAATGATACTTTCGTAATTGTGGGATCTAGTGGCAATATTCTGACCTCTTCTGACGGAGTAAACTGGACTGAAAGAAGCTCAGTAACTCCCGCATCTTTTAATGGAATAACATATGGGAATAACAATTTCGTGGCTGTGGGACTATCTGGTGCAATTATCACTTCAACGGATGGGATTAATTGGATTTAAAGGGACTCTGGAACCACTGAAAATCTTAATGCAGTAACTTATGGTAACGGTACCTTTATTGCTGTGGGAGATAAATCTGTAATCCTTCAGTCCGATTCTTTAATTACCAATCCACCTTCAAGCCCCGAACTCATCTATCCGACAAATAATCAAACCGACTTAGATACTACAGTAACCTTTAGATGGAAAAAATCCACAGACCCTGATGGTGATTCTCTGAACTATGATTTATATGTCTGTGAAGACCAGAGTTTAAAAGGATGTAATCCTGTACAGGTAGCGTCTCTTCATGAGAAACGTCAATCATTTGCGGGCACTGGTGGGTATGCAGTGGGATTATCATTACTCGCAGGTCTTATTATCACAGGCAGATTACAGAGGAGAAGGAAAATACTGTTACTGGTAGCTGTTATTATAGTAGGTTGCATGCTTTTCGTTTCATGTGGTGGTAATGGAGGAGATGATGGAAGTCCAGAGGATGGAGTGCCTCCTCCTGTTACAGGGGATGAGCTTTCATATACAATGTCAGGGCTTGGAGCAGGAACCACGTATTACTGGAAAGTGGTTGCTGATGATGGAAACGGAGGCAGAACTGAAAGCGATATATGGAGCTTTACGACCAGATGAAGATTTTCAATTCTATTAATAATAGGGGAAAAGATCATTCTTTGCGTTGTTGCAAACTAGTACTATGGGACGTTCTTTAGTAATTGAACTTACTGTTTTGTCTTTTAAGCATGTTATATATTGCTGACGTTGTTACCCCTAAATTCCTGGCAGCCTCTGCCCGGGCTTTCAGGTCTTCGTAGCCCTGAGCTTCCCGAGTATTTTAGAAGAATTATACTGCATTCTACGGGAGTTACAGGATTCTTCGGGCAGCGGGATTTTTGGAATGGTACTAACATTGCAGGGGAAGATCCCCGACAAGCCTTCCGAGATACTTTCAAGGATATCCCGGTCGATAATACCAATGGGAAGAATGTTAATTTGCATCAGGGAACTTCAAGAGCAATGAGAATCACTCTCTCCACTTCAATGTCAGAAAGGCACTTGATGCCGCAATCATCTGACAGCCGATGGAAGCTTTCCCCTGAGCTTTTCGGCTCGCAGGGCGCGCATTCCATATCAGAAAAAATAATTACAGCTCTGTTTGATATCGGCCCCCATACAAGCGGGTCAGTCGGACCAAAGATGGCAATGACCCTTCCCTTCATAACTGAAGAGGCAAGGTGGGTAATCCCCGAGTCATTGCCTATATATACATGGCTCAGGCTCAGAAGAGAAGCGACGGTTGTGAGGTCATGACCGGCAATGTGCAGACAGGTTTCCTCCCGGCCCTTTAAGAAGCCTGCAATCTCATCCTGCATCTCCCTGCCTTCCGCAGGGCCGGAAAATATCATAAAAAAGCAGTCATCCCTTTCACTGAGCTTTATAATAAGCTCCTTAAAGTTACTCAGAGGCCAACACTTCTTCCTGCTACCGCTGCCGGGATGTATGGCAACAAGCCTTTTTTCGAAATCATATCCGCATTTGCGGAGCAGCTCCATTGCCCCTTCCTGACAGGAAGGAGGGATTGCAAGATAACAGCCGGGAATGCTGCTCTTTGACCCATGGACAACCTGCTTCAACCGAAAATCCGATACGTGCATACCGAACCCCGGAGGAGGTATGGTCATGATGACCCCGGCACCGTGGGAAATAAACCGGATATTGGAAGCAACACCGGAAGACCTGTCCGATGTGAAGACATACACTTTTTCAAAACCGGATAAGTGTTCCTCTATCTCCTTATCCGGCTTGCCGGTGAAAAAAGGCAGGAATAAACGGCTGCCTGCACGGAAACCGTAGTGAATATATCCGATCTTTTTCAGGAAATCCACCACATCCTTGCGGCCTGCCAGATAAACAGAATCCCCCTGCCTTCTCAATGCATTAATGGCAGGCAGAGATAGAAGGAGGTCTCCGAGCGCACCGTCATGATAAATGAAGATCCTTCGTCCCATGTTTTCACACGCTGATATATTCACCCTGATTAAGACTATTTTACAGCTTCCAGCTCATTCCCTTCACGCTCTTAGCAGTAACTCTTCGCATTTTTCATCGAAGAGGATACGAGCCCCTCTTCACGGGACACCTTCAAGTAGTATAAAATTCATCATGCACGATAATGAGATAACCGTCGGGACGTCTGAGGCAGGTGAAAGGCTGGACACATTCCTTGCGAGAAAAACAGGCATTACACGTTCACAAATACAAGCGCTTGTAAAAAATGGCTCTGTTCTCGTTAATGCATGCCGGACCAATCAGAGTTACCTGGTAAAAGCACATGACACGATTACCGTCAGTGTTCCGGGAAAAAGCACCGAGGACCTCATTAGCGAACGTATACCCGTTGATATCCTTTACAAGGATGACCATCTTGTCGTTGTGAACAAGCCACCCGGCATGGTCATGTATCCTGCTGCCGGCCACAGGCGCGGAACCCTTATGAATGCTCTTTCTTACCTGTATCAGGACCTGTCCGCACCCGGCGGGCCTTTGAGGCCAGGGGTGGTACACAGACTCGATAAGGACACATCCGGTGTTATCGTTATTGCTTGTAACAACAGAGCATACTATAGTCTCATCGAACAATTTTCAGAGAGAACAATAAACAGGCGATATCTTGCACTCGTTTATGGAAATCTTAAAGAAGACAAGGGGAAGATCGTGCAGAATATCGGGCGCTCGGATTCTGACAGGAAAAAAATGTCAACCCGTTCAAGGAGAGGGAAAGAGGCTGTTACAAAATGGAAGGTATTAAAGAGATTCGGCCATGCTACATTCATTGAGGTAAAACTCGGTACAGGCAGGACACATCAAATAAGAGTCCATTTTGCGTCAATAGGCCATCCGGTGCTAGGGGACAGGACCTACGGGAAAAAGACCGAGATCAGGGTCAAAGGAAAAAAGACGATATCCTTCCCGAGGCAGATGCTGCATGCAGAATCACTGGGTTTCGTTCACCCCCTGACAGGCAAGTACCTCGAATTCTCAAGCCCGATGCCAGAAGATATGGCAGAGAGGTTAAGGGAACTCCTTTCATGCCAACTTGAACAGGGTATTCTGGTAAAATAAAAAAGCTTATATATCGAAACAGGATTAAGAGGAGGGAACATATGGCAAAGATGAAAAGGATAGGAATCCTAACAAGCGGGGGTGACTGCGGGGGACTGAATGCCGTGATAAAAGGCGTCGCCAGCATGGCATATGCTTCCGGTATAGAAGCAGCAGCAATCCCGAACGGATACGCAGGACTCTATAATCTTGTTGAAATGAAAGAGATAGTAATGCTCACACCGGAGCGCATCCACATGATCGCTTCATCGGATGCCGGCTCAGAGATAGGCAACTCGAGGGTCAAGGTCAAAAAGATAGAAGACCCGAAAAAATACGGAAGAATAAAATCCGGCCTCAAGAAATTCAAGATTGATGCGCTGGTGATAGGCGGTGGAGACGACACCGGAAGTGTTATTGTTGATCTCCTGGATCAAGGCATACCCTGCGTACACGTACCGAAGACAATGGATCTCGATCTACAGCCTTACAGTGTCGGCGGAGATTCTGCGATAAACAGCATCGCCATGTTCACGAGAAATCTTAAAACCACGGGTAAAAGTCACAACAGGATTATGATAATCGAGGTTTTCGGAAGATACGTCGGACATACGGCATTGCGCGGGGGCATTGCTGCTGAGGCGGACTGCATACTGATACCGGAAATACCGGTCGATTTTGACATTGTTTACGAACATGCGAAAAGGGTCTACTTTGAAAAGGTGGAGCGTAGTGATCTGTATTCGGGCACCTATACGATTGTCGTTGCAGAAGGTTTCAGGACAACATCCGGCGAACTGCTTTACGACGAGACCGCGGGGACCGATGCGTTCGGACACAAGAAGCTCGCAGGCGCCGGCAAATACATCAGGCAACAGTTCGAAAAAAGACTCAAGAACGACCCGGAGGTACGGACATTTATGCAGAGAACGGGCATGTTTGTCCCGGGTGTATTCGAGATTCCCGAAGTCCGCGAGGTTACACCTACCCACCTTGTCAGGTCGGGACATTCATCAGCTTTCGATGTCAATTTCGGGATGAAGGCAGGTGTCGCGGCTGTCATACTTCTCCTTGAAGGGAAAAGCGGTAATACCGTTATTGATGTTGATGGCAAGAATATAACCTATATGCCGACTTCCGAGGCCATTAAAAGGAGAGAGGTGAATCTGGACGAGATCTCCCTTTTCGAGAGCACGGGTATCTGTTTCGGGAGAAAAGCGCAAACTTATGGGTATGAACTATCTTTAAAAAAGAGGGGAAAGACAGCAAGGTATTTTTAAACGCACACATGCCCGAACTTCAGCCAGTGATTGATTTTTCCTGAGAAGGGATATGACCCAATTTCCGAATCAAAAATAAACTAACTCTTTTCATGTTCAAACCTTTATCTCACTTCAATGTTATTTCACAATTCAAAGCTGAGATCTCCGCTTCGACTCCGATCTCCTCGTGGTTACCCGTGATTTTGCTTCTGAAATCAACTCATATCCCTTAACCCAAAACCAACATTTACCGGAGGCTGGGTTGACTGAAAAGTATTTTGCAGCAACACCTTTTCCATGCACTGATGCAATTCTTGATTTGCTTAATAATTATGAAGAAACTTTTGTGAATTGCAGCAGGGCATGTGATTAGATCATGTTGAGATCAAAAGACTTTGAAGGCAATCCTGCCTCCGGTATTTCAGCTATCGATTGATTCTTCATGAGAAGGGATATGACCCGATTTCCGAATCACAATAAACTACCTCTTTTATTCTACAAATTCTACTGCCTCATCTCCCGATACCCTCGGCGGGGCTAAGGGAACCTTTGAGGGATACCCAACAGCGACAATGGCTACCGGCCTCAAATTTTTGGGGAGACCAAGAATTTTTGAGATCTGGTCTTCATAGAATGCCCCGACCCATGTAGAGCCGAGCCCGAGTTCATATGCCACAAGCATCATCCCCATGATGCTGCAGGCCACATCCTGTATCGAGTAGAGGTGGATGCCTCTCTCCCCGTACTTTAAAGATATCCGGCTGTCAGTACAGCCGATAATAACAAGGGGTGCCTCAGCAATAAAATACTGGTTTAGAGCTGCCGCTGCGATCTTCCTTTTCACGTTTGGATTCTTTACAAAATAGAATTTTCTTGCCTGGATGTTCCCGGCACTCGGTGCCCATACGAGCGCGTCAACGAGTTTTTTCATGATCTTCTCGGGGATGTCCTTCTTCTCAAAATCCCTTATGCTCCGTCTCTCTTTCACCGCCTTAAAAATGTTCATTGCAATATCCCCCCATAAGTGCATTTATACAAATGATACGTATAGAACGTATAGGGACTTTTGATAATTGCATCAGGGTATATGATAAAATCATTTTGAAATAAAAAGATTTTGAGGGCAACATTTCCCCTTCGCGGTTCAAACGACCGGTTGCATTTACCTGGTAAAGTCACCGTCAGTTAAGCCTCACCGCTTGGAACCCTTTTCCCTTTTATCTTGTGTCCTCTTGTGCCTTACCCTCTCACCGGAAAAAATATGATAGAAGGCGTAGAAGAACAGGCAGCCTACAAGGCTCCATGCTATGATCATGAATATCCACCCCTGCCAGTTCATTCAGTAACCTCCCGCCCCCTCCATGCGAGATAGACGAGGACACAAAGACCACAGAACAGGAAAAATAAAAATAACCGCGTGGTCCATACTGCCCAGCCCATCTCTACTCCTTCAAGTGCAACATTAAGAAAGGATCCCCTGACAATCGGCATGGCAATATTCTGATAGAACCACGTAAGAAGTATTATTCCCAAAAACACAGGTGTAATATATTTTGCCGTATAATAAAAAAACCTCGGGACCTTCAATGTAGCACCACGATGCAACTCTTTCCATATCTTATCCCCGCCGAAAATCCACATCATGAGGATAACCTCTATAAACGCCAAAAGCGGGGGACCAAAGGTTCCGGCCCAGAAATCCATGACCTGCCACCCTCCGCGGAGATAGATACAGATATGGCTGCTTAGAAACCAGAAGATACCGAGTACAATAGCTGCCTGCCTCCGGGTAAAACCAATCTCATCTTCCAGGAACGCTATCATCGGCTGCGCCATTGCAACAATAGATGTCAAAGCAGCTAAAAAGAGGAGGAAAAACCATAAGGCCCCCAGAAAATGACCTGCGGGGAGGAATCCGAATACCGCAGGGATAGATGTAAAACCGAGATAAAAAGAGCCCTGTGAAGCAATAACCTGTGCCGACGCAATGCCGAAAAAGGCTGCTGCTGCGGGGATGGCTAGTGAGCCGCCGAGTATGACCTCTGCGAACTCATTAGCCGAGGTGGTGGCCATGCCTGTCAGGACAACATCTTCGTCCTGATAAAGATACGAGGCATAACATTGAATTGCGCCGAAGCCAAGGCTGAGTGTAAAGAACATCTGGCCGGCAGCTTCAAGCCACGTTTTTGGATCCAGGAGCACGAAAACCTGCTGGCCATTTCTTTCAATGAACCATTTTGGTTCCCAGAGAAAAGCCAGCCCGTCGAGAGGTCCGTAATCTCCTGAAACGGGATGCCCTAGCGTGAATACGCGGATTACCAGGATAACTGCTATGACAAAAAGCATGGGCATGGCAATCTTTGCGAGAATCTCAATCCCCCTTGATATCCCCCTTGCCAGAAGCCATACACTTAATATGAGGACAGCAATAAAAACAAAATAGGTAAAAACCTGCACCTTTAAGAATTCACCTGATACGATCCCGGTATATCCTGAACGAAAATCATCAAAGGGCTTCAATATGAGAGCCGAAATCTCCTGGGGACTCATACCGTTATGGAGGGCAGTCTGATCAACCTTTGGGAGCAGGTCCAGGAGACTGTAAATACCATAACCCAATGTCCAGCTTCCTATATAAGTGTAATAGACAACGACAACTGTAGGGATAAAGATACCGATGACACCAATGTACTTTGCAATACGGCTCTTCCACATGGCCTGGAACATGCCGGGAGTTGTACCGTGTCCCCTCATCCCCCCAAAACGCCCCTGCGTCCACTCAAGCCACATGAGGGGAATCGCCATGAGTATAAAGGCGATAAAGTAGGGAATCATAAAGGCCCCGCCTCCGTTTTCAGCCGCCTTGCCCGGAAACCGGAGGAAATTGCCAAGGCCTATGGCATTTCCGGACATGGCAAGAACAAGCCCTATTTTTGTCTTCCAGCGTTCGCGCTTATTATTACCTTTCATAAACTCCAGATGATAATCTTAATAAGTGATGGAAGGCAATTCCTTGCTGCTTACAATGGAAACAGTGGTATTCTGACACCTCTGCAGAACTGTCGAACTTACCCCCCCTATGATAAAATCCTTCAGGGCAGTACGTCCCTTACGACCCATGATAATGAGGTTATGGTTACCTTTCCGGGCCTCCTGGATTATTTCTTCCGCGGGGTTACCCATCCTTACTTTCGTGGAGATAAGCCTCTTGGATACCCCGGTCTCGATCAAAACTGACCGGGCCTCCTCCAGCACGTTTTTTGTCTCCTCTTCGATGTCCAGCCCCTCCATAAGCCTCCTTTCATACAATGCAAGGTTTATAACCCTTAGGAGTTCTAATTTCTCAATGTGTTTTCCCAATACCCGCGCCATGCATGCGGCATGTTCTACGCCTCTGAGAGCATAATCTGACCCGTCAACCGGGACAAGTATTTTTGAAAAAGGACACTCTCTACCCTCCGGTATGGTCTGGCCGACCACATATACGGTCTGCCCAGTTGCAGAATGGACAACCTTGTTCGTCACACTGCCCACGAGGAGGCCGATAATGCCCGAAAGTCCTCTCCTGGCGAGCATGATCGACGTGTAATTCCTCTCCTCAGCGATGCGGACGATTTCCTGTGCAGGATCCCCGTCTGCAATCAGTTTCTCTATTGTCGCTTCAATGCCGAAGTCCAGAAGTATCTTTTCTCCTTCATCAATGGCCGGCCTTATAACCTCCCTTACATGCCTTTCTTTGAATTTTGTAAAGGTATCCGAGAGCTTGAGTATCTCGGCCCTGTAATCAACATACGGTATGCGACGGCGCATGTACCGTCCTGTCAAGACACTGAGAAGACCAATACCCTGGAGACCATTCCCGAGGGATTTGCCGAGGTAACCCGCGCAATAGACAGCACGTCTTGAATGTTCACTCCCGTCAATGGGAAGCAGAATCTTTGGCATAGGACATTGAGGTTTCACAATACCGTGCTCCTTTTAGGTTAAGAATGGACTTGCCATGACGCAAGCGGATTTTTTAAACACGTAAAAAGTTATTTATAATAAGGAAGCAGGCGCTATTATTTCCATAAATTTCTTCCCGTTTGCCCCTATATCGCCACGCAGCAGTGCCGATGATACGGCAACGGCATCAACTCCGGTATCAAGGACCTGAACGAGGTTCCCCGGATCAATTCCCCCGATCGCAACAACCGGGATATGCACATGCCTCTTTATTTCCCTCAAAATACCGACCCCCTTTGGACTTCCCGTATCTTTTGTCGTTGTTTGGAATACGGGCCCAAAGCCGATATAGTCGGCACCATCTGCCTCTGCTGCAACCGCCTGCTCAATACTGTGCGTAGATATGCCGATTATCCTGCTTTTCCCCATGATCTTCCGCGCCTCTTTCAGCGGAAGGTCATCCTGTCCGAGATGGACACCGTCTGCATCAACACCGAGTGCAATGTCGGCATAATCATTCACAATGAAGATTGCCTGGTATTCTTTTGTGAGATCTCTTATCTTAAGAGAATCTTCATACATTTCTTTTCTTGTTTTATTTTTCTCCCTGTACTGGATCCACCTCACACCTGTCTTGAGCACCGCAAGGCTCATCTCCCAGCAGCCCAGCTTGCAGATACTGCGATCAGTGATGAAACACAACCCGCCCAGATACATAGGTCTAGGAGAATTCCTTCTCTGACACAACATCTTTCTTTATTCGTGAGACAAGTTCCTCGAGTGCGGGCAGGACATATTTCCGCAATCTCCCGGCAACCATTACATACATAATGTCGTCGCCAACATTAAGGCGCCCTTTATTTATCCATGCCCTGACGTCAATGATACCTTCCCTTTTCCCGAACTCATCCATAAGGGACTTCAATTTTTCCTGATCGTACGTGAGGTTCATTCCGCTCACGGCTGTCCCTTGTTTTGACGTCGCTCTCACAACACCGTTGTGGATCAAGATCATCCCGAGTTCTCTGGAATCCGAGCCTTTCTTGACGTCAGCAATCCATTCTTCAACCATCTCAGCCTCCTCTATGTTCAGATATGGAGAAATCCCATACCCTTACCCGGGTAACAGGCCTTCTCCATCGCATTCCTGACGAATTCTTTCGCCCTTCTCACTGCATCGGGAAGACCGGAATCAAGGGCAAGCAGTGCGGTTATAACCGAAGAAAAAACACAACCCGTGCCGTGATATTCGCCATCCATCTTTGACCCCTTCAAGACGTGCATTTCCCCGTCATAGTAAAGGTCCAGGGCTTCTTCGTCAAGGTGACCCCCGGTTATAAGAACAGCCTCTGGACCCATCTTTTTTAACTCCTTTACAGCATTTTTCATATCCTCCAGGTTTTCAATCCTTGTGCCTGAAAGAACCGATGCCTCATGCATGTTCGGGGTGATGATCCTGGAAAGGGGGAAAAGGGTGTCCCTCAATGCATCCAACTCCCCTTTTTCGGCAAGGACCATCCCCGAGGAAGAAACTATGACAGGATCAATGACAAGATTGCCCAGGGAATATTTCCTGAAAGCCTCAGCAACGATTTCAACAGTCGATGTCTTGTAAAGCATGCCTAATTTTACCGCGTTGGGCTTTATGTCAGAAAGAAGTGTATCTAGTTGTATTCCGATAAAATCTCTATCGACAGGCAGGACAGAGGCGACACCTTTTGAATTCTGTGCTGTTATAGCAGACACAACGGAAAGACCGTGTATCCCGAAGGCCCTGAATACTTTAAGGTCTGCCTGTAAACCTGCCCCTCCTGTTGGATCAGAGCCGGCTACTGTAAGGGCAGTTTTCATATATGATGCTATGTATGCTGTAAAAATCAGCTATTTCTTTTTCCGCAATGCCTTTTTTACAGTCTTTATTGCACAGAATTCTCCGCACATGCTGCAGACTTCATTTTCCGCCGGCGGTGCCTCGGACCGCCACTGACGAACCTTTTCAGGATCAAAACTCAGTGAAATCTGACCGTTCCAGTCCAGGTTCTTTCTGCAAACAGACATCTGTCTGTCACGCTCCCGGGCACCCCTCACACCCTTGGCAATGTCAGCGGCATGGGCTGCAATCTTCGATGCGATAACACCTTCCTTTACATCCTCAAGATTCGGTAACCGGATATGTTCTGCCGGGGTCACATAGCAGAGAAAATCAGCGCCTGCTGCTCCCGCAATAGCGCCACCGATAGCTGCCGCTATGTGGTCATATCCCATTGCAATGTCAGTAACAAGGGGACCGAGGACATAAAATGGCGCACCTTTACAAATCTCTTTCTGTATCTTAATATTCATTTCAATCTGGTTTAAAGGTACATGTCCTGGCCCCTCGACAATGACCTGTACCCCCTTTTCGAGTGCCCGGTCTCTTAATTCTCCTATCGTCAGGAGTTCCTCTATCTGGCTCCTGTCAGTAGCATCCTCAAGACAGCCGGGACGCAATCCGTCCCCCAGGCTTAATGTAACGTCATACTTCTTTGCAATCTCGAGCAGCCTGTCATAATATTCATAAAACGGGTTCTCGCGTCCGTTATAGATCATCCACTCAAGCAGGAATGAGCCACCGCGGCTTACGACATCAAGGACCCTTCCCTCTTCCCTGAGCCTTTCGATACCCTTTAATGTCACGCCACAGTGCACGGTCATGAAATCCACGCCCTCTTCAGCCTGGTTCTCAATGACACTGAACATTGAATCAGGGGTCATCTTTGAAATGGTGCCTTGAGTCTCTGCGGCTATAATTGCCGCTTCATAGATCGGTACTGTTCCCACGGGGATCGATGATTTTTCGATGAGAACCCTCCTGAGGTCCTTTATGGGTCCGCCTGTCGAGAGGTCCATAACGGCATCGGCTCCGTATTTCACAAGGGTATCAAGTTTTTCAACTTCATCATCCAGGGAAATCTTATCTTTGGATGTACCGATATTTGCATTTATTTTTGTTCTCAGACCTTTCCCGATAGCGATCGGGGGTATTGTACGCATCCTGTTTACAGGGATGACGGTTACCCCCTCTGCAACATCAGATGCAAGCTGTTCCGGAGATATGCCTTCATGAAGGCCACACGCTTTCATTTCCTCTGTAATGGTGCCTTTGACTGCCAGTTCTATTCTAGTCATTTTAATAGCCTCAAAAATTCTTCTGTTGTTCCCCTGATATCCTCGGAAGCAAGAATGCCTGAAACCACTGCCACGCCGTCAGCCCCCGCATCCATGACCTCATTCACAGTATCCGTTCTAATACCGCCGATGGCCAGTACCGGGATAGACACCCGGGATTTTACCTGCCTGATTACATCAACCCCTATCGGGTCGCCGTATCCCTGTTTCGATCCCGTCCTGTAGACAGGCCCCAGTGTTATAAAATCCGCGCCATCCCTCTCTGCCTCAAGCGCCTCATGAATACTATGGGTTGACACACCTATAAGGAAGTCGTTGCCCGTAATTTTTCTTACAGCATGGGCTGGAAGGCTCCCCTGGCCTAAGTGAACACCATCTGCTTCTGCGGCAAGTGCTATATCGAGCCTGTCGTTGATCAGCACTTTTGCACCGTATTCCCGTGCTAATTCTGTCACCCAGTATGCCATATCAAGTATCATCCTTGTTGGTAACTGTTTCTCCCTCAATTGCACGTATCTCACCCCTGCCTTGAGCGCTGTCTCAAGCGCAAGATAGAGTAAACATTGTGCATTAAAAAGCATTCTCTCAGTTATGAGATACAGTTTCAAACCTTGCAACCTTTCAGCCATGAATATGCAATCAGCTCCTTGAATTTCCTGCATGAGACGTGTATCCAATGATTCCCCGTCACACAAACCGCATAAAAACAAAAACCGCATCCCTATCTGCCCCGTCCTGTACGTAATGGGCGGAAAGGATACGGTTAACTCTCCCATCCCTACGCCGGCATTATCCGTATCAGGTTCAAGGGGTCTCCCGATTTATCAGGACTCTCAGACCTTTTCCGGCCTCCCCCAGGGTTATTTTAAGTATAGATAAGGGTTTCAGGGAATGTCAACGTATATCACAAGCAGCGTTATCCCTCTAGAGCAGATTTATCTTATGTGCCAGGCAACCGGCACCGAAACCATTGTCTATGTTCATCACAGCAATGCCCGGGACACATGAATTGAGCATCGCGAAAAGTGCTGTCAGACCCCTGAGACTGGTACCGTAGCCAATTGAAGTTGGGACAGCGATGATTGGTTTGTCCACAAGGCCGCCGACAACGGACGGGAGCGCCCCCTCCATGCCTGCAACAACTATTATGACCCGTGCAGAATCAAGAGATTTTCTCGAACCGGCGAGGCGGTGAATCCCTGCCACTCCAACGTCATATATGCTCTCGACCTTGCTCCCGAGAAATGACGCGGTTACTGCTGCCTCCTCTGCAACAGGTATGTCCGATGTGCCGGCAGAAAGGACAAGAATACACCCTTTCTTCTTTTTCGCGCCATTTACTGCAATGGCACCTGATATGGGATAAAAAACTGCATTCCGGATTTTCAGGCCGTCGCTTATTTCTTTTGTAGCCTTTGTTATTAATAAGTTCTTGCTCCTTTTATAGAGGGAGTGTGCGATGGCAATGACATCCCCGACCTTTTTCCCCTGGGCAAATATCACTTCAGGCACGCCCTGTCTGATATGCCTGTGATGGTCAACTCTTGCAAATAGCAGGTTTTCGTACGGAAGGTGCTTTAATCTCTTGAAGGCGTTATCAATGCTTATTTTTCCGGACTTGACAGCCTTGAGAACCCGTCTTATTTCGTCCTCATTCATAACGCATCTCAGAACAGACAGCGGCGGTTTGTCCGGGATTTTTGATTTTTATTTTATTTGACATTTGGATTTTGAACTTTGGATCTTATCTTGATTTTGGAATTGTCACAGCTGGCTATCTGTAAAATTCTGTCTTTAACGACCGTTCCAATAAACTCCTGACAGCCTGTAGCGGGTCCTTGTCATTATAAATAACATCGTAGACCTGCTCTACAATCGGCATATCGACCCCGAACTTCCTTGCAAGCTCATATGAGGATTCAGCAGTTGTTATTCCCTCTGCTACGCTCTTAGACTGTTCCAGGATATCTTTTATCTTCAAACCTTCTCCGAGCCTGACACCAACAGTGTAATTCCTAGACAAAAGGCTTGTACAGGTAAGGACAAGGTCTCCTATACCGCTGAGTCCCGAGAAAGTTCTCTCCTGTGCTCCCAGGGCAACGCCGAGCCTTTTTATTTCAGCCAGACCCCTCGTTATCAACGAGGCCCGTGCATTATTGCCCAGGCCAAGGCTGTCTGAGATGCCGGAAGCTATTGCCATGACATTTTTTAAAGCCCCTCCGATCTCTACGCCAATGATATCGTCATGGGTGTATACCCTGAAATTATTCATATTGAATACTTCCTGAAGAATATACCCGCTGTTCCTGTCTTCTATCGCAAGGGTCACGGCTGTAGGCAACTTCCTGATAACCTCTTTTGCAAAACTCGGGCCTGACAGAACAGCAACCGGGTGATTCGAAAGTTCTTTTAATATTGAAGAGACTGTCAGGTGGGTACCCCGCTCGATCCCTTTGGACAGGCTAACAATGACCGCCTCTTCTAACATATAATGGGAACCCTCGGAAAATACATCGCGGACATACTGTGAAGGAACAGCATTCAGGACATACCTTGCCCTTTTCAGTGCATCCTCGATATTGTTTGTAACCCTGATACTTTCCGGAATTACGGTATCCGGCAGGTAGATGGTATTTACCCTAGTCTCATAGAGCGTATCAGCCAGGGCCTTTTCATGGACCCACAGGGACACATCATATCCTTTTTCTGCGAGAAGGCACGCAAGGGTTGTTCCCCAGCTTCCTGCACCGATAACTGCAATATAACTCATTATTTACGCATTGCCCTCAATTTCATAAGCATTCTCTTTAGTCTGAATTATTCATGAATTTTTTTCAATCAGAACAGATGCAGTATTGGAGAGGCTGATGGTACTGCATCTGTTCTGCACTCTTATACTTTATAAATAAACTGGGGTAGATCAGTCCCCTCGTCCCGGTCTGCAAAAACATTTCCACCTAGCAATATACCAAAAAACACCCGCCTCTACAAATAAAAACCTGCCGTTTATATGTTTTTATTGCATTTTTTTCTCAATCTTCGCCCATGTATCACGCAAGGTTACCGTCCGGTTAAAAACGAGCTTATCACTTGAAGATACAGGATCTACACAGAAGTAACCAAGCCGCTCGAACTGGTAAAAACTACCCGGAGACGCACCTGACAAAGTGGGTTCCATGTGACATAACTTTAACGTCACCAGGGAGTCCGGATTAAGATTATCTTTAAAATCAACTCCGTCTTCTGCATCGCTTGGGTCTTCCTTCCGGAAGAGATGGTCATATAAGCGCACCTCCGCCTTTATTGAATGGGAGGCTGATACCCAGTGAAGTGTCGCTTTTACCCTGCGACCGTCCGGAGAATCTCCACCCCTTGTTTCAGGGTCATAAGTGCAGCGCAGCTCTATTAAATCTCCCGTCTTTTCATCCTTGATAACGGAAACACACTTAATAAAATATGCGTATCGCAACCTGACCTCACGGCCGGGTGCCAGCCTGAAAAATTTTTTCGGTGGTTCTTCACGGAAATCATCCCGCTCGATGTACAGCACCCGTGAGAAAGGGACCTTTCTTGTTCCCATCCCGGGATCTTCCGGATTGTTTATTGCTTCAAGTTCTTCAACGAAGTCTTCGGGATAATTATCGATAACGACACGGAGCGGACGCAACACAGCCATGACGCGCGGGGCCCGCCTGTTCAGGTCTTCCCTGACACAATGCTCGAGCAGTGCCACGTCAGCCATGCTGTCCCGTCTTGCAACCCCGATGCGGTCGCAAAAGGCGCGGATGGATTCAGGGGTATAGCCGCGTCTCCGCAACCCTGCAATTGTGGGCATCCGCGGGTCGTCCCATCCCGTAACATATCCGCCTTCGACCAGCTCTATGAGCTTCCGTTTGCTGAGTACTGTATGGCTTATGTTGAGACGTGCGAACTCGATCTGCTGCGGATGGTACAGGTTCAATTCGTCAAGGAACCAGTCATACAGCGGCCTGTGATCTTCAAATTCAAGCGTGCAGATAGAATGCGTGATCCGTTCGATTGAATCCGAAAGGCAGTGGGCAAAGTCGTACATGGGATAAATGCACCACTTGCCCCCGGTACGGTGGTGTTCTTCATGAAGTATCCGGTACATTACAGGATCTCGCATGTTTATATTTCCGGATGACATGTCAATTTTTGCCCTGAGAGTGCGTGAGCCATCTGGGAATTCGCCTCTTTTCATCCGCTCAAACAAATCAAGATTCTCTTCCACGGAACGGCTGCGGTAGGGACTGTCTTTACCGGGCTCTCTGAAGTTTCCCCGGTACTCTTTTATCTCTTCCGCACTCAGGTCACAGACATATGCCCTACCCTTTTTTATCAATTGCACTGCATACCGGTAAAACTGCTCGAAGTAATCCGACGCATAGTACAGTCTTTCTCCCCAGTCGAAGCCAAGCCACTTAACATCTCGCTTGATAGATTCCACATATTCAACTTCTTCTTTGGTAGGATTGGTGTCGTCGAACCGAAGATTACAAAGCCCTCCGAATTCGGCGGCAATACCGAAATTGAGGCAGATAGACTTTGCGTGTCCGATATGCAAGTACCCGTTCGGCTCAGGGGGGAACCTGGTATGAACACGACTATCGTATTTTTTCGTTTTAATATCTTCTATAACAATATCGCGGATAAAATTGGATATTGGAAGGACTGATGGAGTAATATCAGAAGTCTCTTCTTTCTTTTTTATCATTGAAATATTTTCAGAAGTCTGCTCCTTAAATCTTTTGGTTCATTCGTAAAAAAGTTGAAAGAATCATAAGACTCGCTGGATTCCCGCTTGAGAACCGCGGGAATGACGAACAAATTCAATCACTTAACAATGTCATCCTCGGGCTTGACCCGGGGATCCAGCGTGTTTTCAACCTAAATACGAACGGGACAATCTTTTTAGCAAAAGGATACATAGACATTAATTATAGTATATTTGGGTAATTTCTTTGAAACCTGTTTTTTGAAAAGCTCTTCGATCATAGTTTCTGTTCCTTGTAAAGTGTATCAAGTGGACTCCCATGACTGCTGATTCCTGATACTCAGTAGCTTAATATTCATGCTTTCGGGAGAATTCAAAAAACCGGCTCACCCAGTAAGCAAAAAATCGTACGTTCCTTTCTGGTACAAAATTTCATTCCAGAAGGAATTTTTGAAATTGGGGGAGGAGTTTAATTTTATTAGACACTTTTACCATATTTTGCCAGCTTGTCTTTTTATTCATATTATCACAAAATACCATTTTATGTATTCTTGTTTTTGCTTGATTTTAAATGCTTTTTTCTTTATCCGTACCCTGAATTGTGTTATATTATCGCTATAATATTCAGTAAAAAACAACTTGGGATAATTATCGTTATGCACTAAATAATTAATAACGACAATAAACAAAGCCGGCGACAATAATTGGTGCGATCAGAAGATTAATTCATAAAAATAATAGCTGCACAACAACCGGCTCGACAGCCGACCGGGATTAAAGCTGGTTCGGTTTTCGCAATTCTGGTTGCCCCGGCGGGTCAGCCGAAGCGTTCAGCTGGCATTGATAAAGGAGGTATACGCATGGACATGTGGAAGTTCTTTAACATCACGCATCGGGAGCACATTCTCTGCAATCCAATGAGTCTTGAGAAACTTGAACAGCTTATCACGCTTCTGCCTCTGAAAACTGAAGCACGCGTGCTTGATATCGCCACTGGAAAGGGCGAGTTTCTCATCAGGCTTGCAGAGCGGTACCGACAAATGACAGGGATAGGAGTTGATTTCTCTCCCTACTGCATTGCTGATGTCCGCAAGAAGCATCAAGAACGTGTTCCGGATGCCCAACTGCATTTCTTGGAGATGGACGGGGCCAAGTATGTCCCAGAGACCTTAGAGAGCTTTGATCTGGTAGCCTGCATCGGTGCGAGTTGGATTTATGGCGGGCATCGAGGGACGTTGAACGCGCTGCAGAAGATGGCAGCCCCAGAAAGTTGGATCGTTGTGGGAGAGCCGTACTGGCGGCATGAACCGGAAAGAGAGTATTTAGAAGCGATCGGAGTGGCACGGAACGACCTCGGAACACATTATCGGAATGTAGAGGTCGGGCGAGAGCACGGATTGGAGGCGGTCTACACACTCGTAAGCAGCCAGGATGACTGGGATAGATATGAAGGGTTACAGTGGTATGCTGCGGAAACCTGGGCGAGTGATCATCGGGATGATCCAGATGTGGAGACCGTGCTGAAGCGAGTGCGTGAGAGTAAGACAGCGTATCTGAGGTGGGGACGAGAAACGATGGGGTGGGCGATTTATGTGTTCAAGAAAGGGGTGTACAGCACATTTCTAGTTGGCTAACGCGCCTTATTGGGCATGCCCATGACGAGCCAGATGAGAAAAGAGGCATCACCGCCTCCGAACAAGCCGTTCCACAGGATCGGCGGGAAAAGGCACCCGCCTTCCTGTGAACTTCACATTGACCCGCAAAAAAAATCCTTAACCGCTTAAAACTATATATCGTTAAGAAACGGGTGCGCAATTTATCTCATCTCATTGATTGTCTTTATTGCCCTTTCTATTCTCCTCAGGGTCTTTTCCTTACCGACAACCTCGAGCACCTCGAAAATGCCCGGGCTTTCTGTTTTGCCCGTTACGGCAACCCTTACGGGCTGGGCAACATTTCCAAGCTTAATATTGTTTTTCTCAACGATTAATTTAAACACATTCTCAATATCGGGCGCGACAAAATTATCAAGGCTCCTGAGTGATTCAAAAACCTCGATCAGATAAGGCAGGTTTTTTTCATTCAGGAACTTCTCTTTTGCCTTTTGATTGTACTCAACAAAGTCTGTTATATAAAACCTTAATGATCCGGCAAGTTCCTCAAGAGTTTTTGAGCGCTCCTGCAACGTCACTACAGCCTTCGACAACCATTCCTTATCAATAGCCTGTCCTTCTTCAATGATATTTTCCCTTATGAGAAACGGCTCGACAAGCTCGGCGAGTCTTTCAGGTGATGTTCGCATGATATACTGGCCGTTGAGCCAGAGAAGCTTTTCAGGGTTAAAGACAGCCGCTGATTTACCGACATGCCCGAAAGAAAATTGCCGGATCAGCTCATCGCGGGAAAAAATCTCCTGGTCGCCGTAAGACCACCCGAGGCGCACAAGGTAATTAACGAGCGCCTCATTGATGTATCCCCGCTCCCTGTACGCAATGACCGATGTTGCGCCGTGCCTTTTGCTCAGTCTCGTCTTGTCAGGTCCCAGGATCATCGGAAGATGTGCGAAGGACGGCACTTCATATCCAAGAGCCCTGTAGATATGTATCTGTTTCGGCGTATTGTTCAGGTGATCATCTCCCCTGATGACGTGGGTAATCTTCATATCTACGTCGTCAACAACAACTGTGAAGTTATAGGTCGGCGTCCCGTCGGAACGCATAATAATAAGGTCGTCAAGCTGGCTGTTGTCAAAGACTATCTCTCCCCTGATCAGGTCTTTGACAGTTATTTCTCCTTCCTGTGGCATTTTGAACCGGATCGCCGGCTTTCGCCCTGGCAGCGGCTCCTGCAATTCTCTGCAACGGCCGTCATACTTGGGTGATCTTCCCTGTGCCATGGCTTCTTTTCTGCGTTCCTCAAGTTCTTCTGAAGAACAATAACAATAATATGCCTTCCCTTCGTTTAAAAGTCTGTCAGCATATTTCTTATAGATATCGAATCTGTCTGTCTGCCTGTACGGTCCTTCATCCCAGTCCAGCTTCAGCCATTCCATCCCCTCGAGAATTGACTGTATGTATTCTTCGGTAGACCTGGTTTTATCAGTGTCTTCGATTCTGAGAATGAACGTCCCCTTATTATGCCGGGCATACAGCCAGTTGAAAAGGGCTGTCCTTGACCCTCCTATATGGAGATGTCCTGTCGGGCTTGGCGCAAACCTTACTTTAACCATGTATAACTTTGTCCGGGAAATGCAAATATCGTTGGCAATGTTGCCTTAAAAGTATTTTGTCCCAATAAAGGTCGGGATTTAAATCAAAAGACTTTGAAGGCGGCTTTGCCCCCGATTCAATAATCAATTGCATTTTTTGGTTAATAAATTTTTCAAGATAAATACTGACATATTATGCCCTTTCCTCCGCCCATACGAATTTAAAAAAGACTTATTGTATCACAATGACTTGTGCAACTCTATTTTTAAAAAAAGCTCCGTTGCCGGTGACGCCCTGAACCTTTCGTCGCCTCTGTATCCTGCAACCCATACTATATCGTCTCCTGATGCAACTATCGGGACAGCGTCCCTTTCGTCCCTCGGGACTTTCTCATCCACAAAATAGTCCTGGAGTTTCTTCCTCTTCCCGAACCCGAGGGGATAGAAGAGATCACCTTTTTCCCTTGACCTCACGGTCAGTTCCGTTCCTGTTTTCCCTGCATCGAATACAGCCGTCGTCTTTCCGTTACCATAGTGTTCTGCCCTTTGTTCTATAGATGACTTTATCACAGCCCCGATCTCTTTCAACACTACCTCTCCCGGCACATTCAGTTTATACCGGCCTACCTTTGCCGGGACTTCGGACGTGAGCAATAATGTAGCATAATCTTTAATGGCCCGGAATCCTCCCGGGATGTATATCCTGTCGCCTTGTTTCCCGTGCTTAACGAGTCGAATAATGCTTTCTATATGAACGAACCCGATACCCCTGAGGCCTCTCGTCTCAGCCAGGGCCTTTCTTAAAACCCTTCTCAGTATTACCTTTTCCATTGCTTCCAGAGGCGAGAGAAAAAGCTCGATCCTGGCATCTGTTTTCCTAGATATTAATTTCATCAGCGTCTTTGCAATTACGATTTCGAAGTAAGCTTCCTCTTCTCTCAGTATATCCGCTGTTCTTGCGACGCTCTCTGCGATGTGTGGTGCTATCCTTTTCATCTCCGGAATCAAGACCAGCCTGAGCCTGTTTCTGAGGTAATACTTTTTGAGGTTTGATGAGTCAGTGATAAAGTCCACACGCTCCCCGTGGAGATACCGCTCGATTTCCTCCCTCTCAACGTCTGCCAGTGGCCTGATAATAATTCCCCGGACGGGGGGGATGCCGGAAAGACCTTTCGGCCCGGAGCCCCTGAAAATTCTCAGGAAGAATGTCTCGAGCTGATCATCCATGTTATGGCCCAAAGCGATCTTTTTTACTCCGATATCGCAGGCTGCCCGCTCTAAAGTCATGTAACGCAATTCCCGCGCTGCCTCCTGTATGCTGAATCCCTGCTCCTGTGCGTAAGCCTTCGCATCTATCGAGGTGCTCTGAAAGTCTACTGATAATCCATCGCTCAGGTGCCTGCAGAACCGGATCTCCTCCGCTGTCTCCCGGGGTCTCAGGCCGTGGTCGATATACAATGCGCTTAGGTCAAGGTCTAACCTGTCACCCAAACGGCAAAGGACGTGAAGGAGACATACCGAATCCGCACCGCCCGAAAGACCGACGAGGACTTTTTCTCCCCCTCTGAGCATATCGTATTTACGGATTGTCGAAAAGACCTTATCCGCCAAGGTATGAGACGTCACATTTTCAGCCACCGGTGTCCTTCTTTAACTGATCGAGATACTCTTCCCATTCGAAAGGCAGTAAGTATTTCTTTTTGCTATTGCATTCCTTGCAGGCTGGAACAATATTCCCCTTGCTCGATTTGCCGCCCCGTACTAAAGGGACAATATGCTCCATGGTAAGCTCTCTTGGGGGAATTTTCTTTCCGCAGAAAAAACAGATGCCCTGAGAACACTTCCTTCTCCACCATTGTGATCTTCTCAGCCGCTGCGCCTTTGCCTTTTCCTTTCTTATCTCTTCTTCGGTAACGGGTGAAATAAAAGGGTCCATAAAGCATCAGAACATTTTGCCAAGATTACCTATCCCGGGTATTTGTAGGCCGCCCGTGAGCTTTGACATCTCTTCGTTCACCATCTCCTGCGCACGCCGCAATGCCTCGTTCACGGCTGCCATGACAAGATCCTGCAGCATTTCAACATCTTCGGGGTTCACGACATCCTTCTCAATTTTTATCGAAATAATTTCTCCCCCGCCGCTAGCGACAGCGGTCACCATGCCGCCTCCTGCTGTTGCCTCAACGGTCTTTTTCTTTGCTTCTTCCTGCATCTTTGCCATTTCTGCCTGAAGCTTCTGAGCTTCCCGCATAATATCACCGAGCATTTTCTTTGACATGTTACCCTCCTGTCTCCTGGCGTTTCTTTTCTTTTAACGGAAAGACATCTACGACCCTTCCGTCAAACAACTCAAGGACCTCTTTGACCCCGGGGTCTGCCATGACCTTTTCCTTCAGGTCTCTTTTCCGGATCGTCTTTTTCCCTGCGGTTTCTATGCTTATCTTGATATTCCTTCCAAGCTCTGCCGCAATAATCTTCTCTATCTTTGTCTTGTTATCCTTTACAGAATCAGCAAAAATGGAATCCCCGCCGTTGAATGTGAGCAGGAGTCTGTCTTCATCAAGCTTGCACTGTGCCTTTGATAGCTTTGAGGCAAGGGGGGCATCTATGCTGCCCAGCACCCTCTCCCACAGTTCACCTGATAATGTCTTCTCTTCTGTCTCGACCAGTCCGGTGCCCTCCACGGCATTCCGGTCCTTTAAACCTGCTTTGTCCTCTCCCCCGCCCTCGCGTTTCACGTATGCTTCGAGATGCTCGATAATCTCTTTAACGGGCTTCACCCCGCTCAGGAAACTCGTCTTCAGGAGGGCCATTTCAAAGGCAAGGCGCGGTGCTGATGCATTCCTTATATCTATTTCTGCCTGCATCATTTCAGACAATATAAGTGTCAGTTGATCTTCGGATGTCCTGTTCAAAATATCCTTCAGGGCATCCCTTTCCTCTCCGCTCAAGTCTAATATCCCCTCAGGTTCTTTCATAACGCTCGCAACAAGCAGGTCCCTGAAGAACTGTACAAGCTCTTTCGTGAATGTCCTTATATCCACGCCCTGCTCCACAAGATTACCTACCGTCTTCAGGATCCCTTCTCTGTCTCCTTCAATAAGAGCTATGGATACCTGGGAGAGAAGGCCGAAATCAGCTATCCCCAGGAGGTCCTTAACGTCACTTTCATTGATGTCGGACGAAAACGATGATAGCTGGTCGAGAATCGTCAGGGCGTCACGGAGACTTCCGTCAGCCGCACGCGTAATCAATTCGGTGGCAGGGCCCGACATATTGATATGCTCGGTTTCCGCAATGCTTTTCAGCCTCTCTTTTATCCTTCCGCCCGATATTCTCCGGAACGGTAAATGCTGACAACGCGAAATAACGGTAGCGGGGATCTTTTTAGGAGCCGTAGTCGCAAGAACAAATACAACATGTGAAGGGGGTTCTTCGAGGGTCTTTAAAAGGGCATTGAATGCAGCATCGGATAGCATATGGGTCTCGTCAATAATATAAACTTTATACCTCCCTCCTGAAGGGACGTATTTTACCCTTTCCCTGAGGTCCCTGATGTCATTGACGCTGTTATTCGATGCACCGTCTATTTCTATAACGTCAATGGAAGAGCCTTCTGATATGGAAGTGCAGGAACTGCAGGTGCCGCACGGGGTCGACGTCGGCCCGTCGTGACAATTAAGTGCCTTTGCAAGTATTCTTGCCGTAGAGGTTTTCCCGACCCCCCGGGGCCCGGAAAATATATAGGCATGTGCGATCTTGTCCTGGTCAATCGAATTTTTCAGGACACGAACGATGGCATCCTGCCCAATAAGCTCGTCAAACCCCTGTGGTCTCCATTTTCTTGCTAATACCAGATAGCCCATTTCCCTGTAAAGTAAAGTGTGCGAAAAGAGATAATGCGTTCACTGTTTATTTTTTCTTGTCTGCCCGGAGCTTGAGAACGGCTACCTCCGGCACCCAGGAAAAATGCTTACCGCTGCTTCCTCCCGGACCTGACGGGTTTCACATCGCCCTGCTGCGAAAGGCCGCTCCCAAGCCCCGGGTAGACAAGATGGCGGAGAGAGTGGGATTTGAACCCACGGTGAAGCTTCTAACTCCACACACGATTTCCAGTCGTGCCCCTTCGGCCTCTCGGGCATCTCTCCATATTAACTTTTTTATTGATTCTAATTCCAGCGGTTATAATATGTATTTCTATTATAGTAGTTTATGAAAATTTCTGTGGTGACCGAAGCAAAAAGAAGAATTTTCTCGCCCTTATTCCTAATGAAACGTTAACCCACATTATCCATTTCAGTTCAAGAGATGGAGGGGATATAGTGTTTGAGGAAACTCAGTACGCTACGATAGTTTCTTCTTCAATAATTCATTAACCATCTGGGGGTTGGCTTTGCCCTTCGTTGCCTTCATGACCTGGCCTACTAAGAAACCCAGGAGTTTATGCTCTCCTGCCTTGAAACGCTCCACCTCATCCGGGCTCCTTATGATTACATCATCAACAATCTTCTCAATCTCGCCTGTATCTCTTATTTGTACGAGTCCTTTTTCTTTTATGATAACGCCGGACTCCTTGCCCGTCTTGAACATTTCTTCAAAGACCGCCTTCGCAATCTTGCCGCTGATCGTTCCCTCCTCGATAAGCCCGAGCATATCTGCAAGATGTCTTGGTTTTACGGGACATTCCTCAAGAGATTTTCCTTCTGCATGCAATAACCTCATAAGATCACCCTTGATCCAGTTTGCGGCAGCCTTTGGTTTGCCGCCGAGTTTCACTGCATCTTCAAACCAATCTGCAAGCGCCTTTTCTGATACCAGCAGGTCCGCATCATGCTCAGGCAGCCCATATCCTGAAATAAACCTGTCCCTTTTTATATCAGGCAATTCCGGCAGGCTTCCCCTTATCTCGTCAAGCCATTTCTCATCGACCGTTATAGGCACGAGATCAGGGTCAGGGAAATAACGGTAATCGTGCGCCTCTTCTTTCCCCCGCATAGATTCTGTTATACCCATGCCTGAATTCCATAACCTCGTCTCCTGAACAACCCCCCCTCCTCCTTCCAGGACCTTTACCTGCCGCTTTATCTCATATTCAAGAGCCTTTTCAACGAATTTGAATGAATTAATATTCTTTACCTCCGTCCTCGTGCCGTATTCTTTCTGTCCTGCCTGTCTTACGGATATATTGGCGTCACACCTGAGAGACCCCTCTTCCATATTCCCGTCACAGACACCGAGATACCTGAGAATAGTTCTGAGTTTTTTCATATATTCCACAGCCTCACGGGGACTTCTGATATCAGGATCGGAAACAATTTCCATAAGAGGAACTCCTGTCCTGTTTAAATCTACGAAGCTGTAGTTACCTTCCTCTTCATGGATATTTTTCCCTGCATCTTCCTCCATATGGATTCTAGTAATGCCTATCTTTTTATTCGTACCGTCGACAATGATCTCGATATGTCCATGCTCGCATATCGGGAGTTCATACTGGCTTATCTGGTACCCCTTTGGTAGGTCGGGGTAGAAGTAGTTCTTCCGTGCAAACCTGCTGTACTTAGAGATCCTGCAGTTCATTGCAAGACCGGTCTTTATGGAATATTCGAGCGCTTTTTTGTTTAATACCGGGAGCACGCCGGGCATTCCTATGCATACAGGACAAGTCTGCGTATTCGGCTCGGAACCGAATCTCGTGGAGCAGCCGCAGAAAATCTTCGTCTCAGTCAGCATCTGGGCATGGACCTCAAGACCGATAATAGCCTCATATTTCACAGGGCGGGTCTCCTCCTGTGCCAGTCATTGCTCTGTTCATAGGCATACGCAACCTTTAAAACAGACTCTTCGTCGAAATGCTTCCCTATCAACTGCAAGCCAATAGGAAGATTATCAGAAGTGAACCCGCAAGGGATGGAAATCGCCGGGACCCCCGCAAGGTTAACCGATATGGTAAAGATGTCGGATAAGTACATTTGCAGCGGGTCATCTGTCCTTTCGCCCCTTTTAAACGCAGCAGTCGGCGAGGTTGGGGTAACGAGCATATCCGCCATGTCAAATGCCTCCTCAAAATCTCTCTTGATAAGTGTTCTCACCTGCTGCGCCTTCTTGTAATAAGCTTCGTAATAGCCTGATGAAAGTGCATAGGTCCCGAGCATTATCCTCCTTTTTACTTCAGCCCCGAAACCCTGTGCCCTTGTATTGACATACATTTCCATCAAGTCCTTCCCTTTAGCCCGAAAGCCGTATTTCACCCCGTCATATCTCGCAAGGTTCGATGACGCCTCTGAAGTGGCCAGTACATAATACGTCGAAACTGCATATCCTGTATGGGGGAGAGATACCTCGACAGGAACAGCTCCCAGTGCTTCGAGCTGTCTTATAGCCTCTCTCACTGCTGCCAGGACTTCGGCATTCATCCCCTCAATAAAGTACTCTCGTGGAATCCCTATCTTCATTCCTTTTATATCCCTGCCCAGGACATCTGTAAAATCAGGAAGCGGCACAGGTGCCGACGTCGAGTCAAGCGGGTCATACCCGGAGATAATATTCATAAGGATTGCCGAGTCCTTCACATTTTTTGTAAGGGGCCCGATCTGATCGAGTGAAGAGGCAAATGCTACAAGACCATATCTCGAGACACGACCGTATGTCGGCTTCAACCCTACGACCCCGCAGAGGGCAGCAGGCTGCCTGATAGATCCTCCGGTGTCCGAACCTAGGGCTGCAATGCATTCATCAGCAGCAACTGCTGCAGCAGAACCCCCGCTAGAACCGCCCGGGATTCTCCCGAAATCCCATGGGTTATTTGTCGTGAAGAAACCCGAATTCTCTGTAGAAGATCCCATTGCAAATTCGTCGAGATTCGTCTTCCCGACAAGCACATAGCCCTGCTCCAGAAGCCTCGACGTTACGGTACTTTCGTACGGTGGTATGAAATTGCGCAATATCTTTGACGAGCACGTCGTGTAAACCCCTTTTGTGCACATATTATCCTTGACAGCGAGGGGGACCCCACGTATGGACCTTTTCTGTGCCCCAGGCAGGTCAATCTCTTTCTGCATTCTCTCAGCCATCTCAACGGCCTTATCCTTTGCTATCGTGACAAATGCCTTTATCTTTTCCTCAACCGAATCAATTCTTTCAAAAACTGATTCGGTTACCTCCCTAATCGAGGCTTCCTTTTTATCGATTATATCCCTTATCTCTGAAATAGTAAGTTTATAAAGTTCCAAATATAGCCTCCCCTGGCTGTCTGCCTGCTTTACCGGGTATTCCAAGCTTATTAATTATGCATTTTATTCCTATTTTTTGTAAAACTATCAACCTAAAAAGTAGGTTTTAGTGCCGCATAAATTTAGGGAGGGATATTGTATTCGAGCGGCTTTATCCCGATGGATATTGAGATTCTTCGGTCTATGACTCGTAGAAAGGTCCGCGAAAGCGGCCAGGCACCTACCGATTCAGTTACTCATTAGAGAAAGGATTTTTGAATATATGATGAAAAGAATTGCAATTTTCCGGGTTTAAGTAATAAAAAACATAACCTGAGAATTTATGTAAGGGCTTTTGTCAACCACAAAAAGGTATTAAAGTCCTTAATATTTCCATAGATTATAAGAACTGTCAGCCTTGACAACAGGCTAAGAATAAATTATTGTTACATGGTATATAAATTTCTCTAGGAAACTGATAAAAGGAGTCCTTTTGAAGATCAAGATATCTTCTTTCCCGTTAATTATTCTCATATTCTCCCTTTGTTTTATTCTTCCTGCCTTCTCACAGGACATAAAGGGACCCTCTGATATCAAATCGATCGGGCAGAAAAAAGCAATTACTAGTGAAACAAAACCACAGGAGACTGACCAGACTGAGGTAGAATCTCAACCGACCGATGAAGAAGAAGCTGTAGCAGAAGAGGTTGTCCCCTCTGGACCTGAAGAAGAGGCCATGCCTGAAGAGGCCTTAGAAGAGGAGGCTGTACCTTCTGAAACTGAAGAAGAGGCCGTACCGGAAGAGGTCGTGCCTGCCGAGCCTAAAGAAAGAGCTGCACCTGCCAGACCTAAAAAGAGACCGGGGGGACTGCGAAGGACCCAAATGGTATCAGGTACCGTGAGTTTCTTTTTTGATGACGCAGACGTCTATGAGGTCATCCAGACAGTTTTCGGCGATATATTGAAAAAAAATTATATTATCGACCCCCAGGTCAAAGGGAGGGTTAATTTCAGGACAGTCACCCCTATCCCGAAAGACGAGGTGCTACCTATTATGGAGATCATCCTGAGGTTAAACGGTATAGGCTTCGTTGAGGAGAGAGGAGGGCTTTACAATATCATTCCGCTCGATCAGGTTTCCAAGGAGCTTGTATATGCACAAATAGGGAAAACACCTGAAAATGTTGCGGTAGAGCTGTTCACGTTCAAGAATGTTGACTTGAAAGAATCCATGGTGGATATTGAGAATGCCCTGGGATTAAACATACAGGGAGGAACTGTAAAAATACTTCCCGTTTACCGGCTGAACGCCCTCCTTGTTGTTGCCTCCACAAAAGAACAAATGGATTATATAAGAAAATGGGTAGAAGTGTTCGATGAGATGTTTATGACAGCGAAGCCTAAAATCTATGTCTACCCATTACAGAATAGCAAGGCGGTCCATATTGCTTCGCTTCTCCAGTCTATCTTTTCGGGTGCTGCTTCGGTGCCGTCCGTACCAAGGGCAGAAACCCAGGCGGCTACAGGCGGGAGCTCTCCTCAGACGATTCCAACATCTTCTTCTGCAAGGGTTGGCGCTGCGACGGTTGCATCGGGGACCGGATTCCTAGTCTCGGCTGATACGAGGATATTTGCTGACGAGGTATCAAACTCCCTGGTAATTCTCGCAACACCCGCAGACTACGATTTTATTGAGGAAACGATAAAGAAACTTGATACTGTTTCAAGGCAGGTCTTGATTGAGGGACTTATTGCCCGCGTAGACCTTACCGACAGTTACAATTTCGGATTTGCCTGGTCTTTGAGAAGCGATATTAACTATAATCCCTGGAAGATAGACCTCACGGGAGAAATGGGACAGAACACATCCCTTTTAACCGCTGAGGGTGCTGCGACATTATCCGGACAAGGCTTTACCCTGATCGGTACCGATCCCTTGGGTATAGTCCGTCTCAAGCTTGAGGCCCTTGTATCGGACGGGAAGGCAGAGGTTATCGCTTCACCGCATATCCTTATAACAGATAACCGTGAAGCAAGCTTCCAGGTAGGACAGCAGATACCTATACCGACATCGGAGACTAACGTTACCGGCACAACTAATATACAGAGGACATTCCAATATAAGGACATAGGGATCATCCTCAAGGTAAAACCGCAGATTAACGAGAGCGGCATTGTCTCTCTCGAGATAACACAGGAGGTCTCTTCTTCTGCAACTCCAGTAGAAGAAATTGCCTCTGGCACATCCAACCCGGTAATAAACAAAATAGAGGCCACAACGCACCTCGTTGCAAAGGATAAACAGACCATTATTATCGGAGGCCTTATCCGGGAAGATACGACCAAGTCAAGAAGCGGGATACCGTTTCTCAAGGACATACCGATACTCGGATACCTCTTCGGTACGACATCGGAAACAAAAGACAGGGTAGAGCTGGTCATTCTCCTTACCCCGCATGTAATAATGACACACGATGATGCCGAAAATTTAACAGAAGATTATGTTGAGAAATTTAAAAAACCCCAAAAAGTAAAGATAGATGAGTTAATAAAAGAGAGGATCCAGGAATAAAGTGCCTGGTCAAACTCACCTTTAACCAGGAAAAGTAACGTTTGTAACCGGAGGGGGTTTTCCTTCAAAGTCTTTCGATTTCAATCCCGACTTTTTGTCGGGACAAAATACTTTTCAGTCAACCCTTCCTTCCGTAAATGTTGGTTTTGAATTTAGGGATATGACTTGATTTCAGAAGCAAAATCACGGGTAACATTGAGGAGATCGGAGTCGAAGCGTAGATTTCAGCTGTGAATTGTGAAATAACACTGAAGTGAGATAAAGGTTTGTACATAAAAAGAGTTAGTTTATTTTTGATTCGGAAATCGGGTCATATCCCTCCTTTTAACTTTTGAACCGGAGGCAATGCAGTTTTCGGGTCAACATTTTTCCCCGTGGCTAGATAAAAGAGAGAGATGTCCCTATCTCTCCCACGAAATAGAAATGGTATAATTCCTTCAGTAGCGACATGAGGCAAAATTACTTCAAATATTACAGGGACCTGGTTTTAGCCCTTACACAGAAAGAACTGAAAGTAAAGTACAAGAGGAGTTTCCTTGGCTATCTATGGTCTATTGCAAATCCCCTTGCCCTTGCCCTGGTTTTTTTTATTGCCTTCAAGATTGTAATGAAGATCCAGATTGAAAACTATACGCTGTTTTTAATCTCGGGACTTTTCCCCTGGCAGTGGTTTGCAAATTCCGTGAATAGCTCCGTAATGGTATTTGTCGGCAACGCCCCGCTCATAAAAAAGGTTAATTTCCGCAGGGAAGTGCTTGTTATTGCAACGGTGCTGAACGACATGCTGCATTTTATCCTGTCAATCCCCGTGATACTTGTATTCATATTCCTGTATGGCATGAAGCCTAGCCTGTCATGGCTTATAGGGATACCCCTTATTCTAACCGTGCAGTTCATTATAACCTTCGGGCTGTGCGTCGCCATTTCAGCCATAAATCTGTTTTTCAGGGATATCGAAAGGATTGTCTTCATATTCACTACATTGATGTTCTATCTCACACCGATAATTTATTCCGAGAATATGGTCCCTGAAAAATATAAACCGCTGATTCTGCTGAATCCTCTGTCTCTCCTTGTGATGAGCTGGCGGAAGCTTTTCATGAACGGAACACTGGATTTTAAAGATATTGCCCTGGCTTTTATTTCTTCTTTGATTGTTGCGGCAGTCGGATATCTCATTTTCAGAAAACTGAGGTGGAGGTTTGCAGAGGTATTGTAAATGGACTACGCGGTAAGATTTGAAGATGTGTATAAGGAATACCCTTTCTATCAGCATATAACAGCCGGCTTTAAATCCTTCGTCTTCAACCTGCCAAGGAGTATCGCCTCATTGAAAAAAACAAGGTTTATAGCACTGAAAGGCATATCATTCGATGTCAAAAAAGGTGAGACCTTTGGAATAATCGGGAGGAATGGTTCAGGCAAAAGTACGACACTGGGCCTTATAGCGGGTGTTATCAGGCAGGACAGGGGCCATATAAAAACAGGCGGGAGGATATCATCCCTCCTTGAACTCGGAGCGGGGTTCCATCCTGACTTGTCAGGCATCGAGAACATAATCCTGAACGGCATTCTCATGGGAAACACAAGGGAAGAAATGCTCAAAAAGGCTGACGAGATAATAGAGTTCTCGGAACTGGGGGATTTCATCTATCAGCCCCTGAGAACTTATTCTTCCGGCATGTATGTAAGGCTCGGGTTTTCTGTGGCAGTGCATATAGACCCTGAGATACTCCTGGTGGATGAGGCTCTGGCAGTGGGTGACCTGAACTTTCAGGAAAAATGCCTGGACAAGATGACCGATTTCAAAAAATCAGGCGTGACAATAATATTGGCAAGCCATGATCTAACTTTAATAAGCAGGCTTTGTGACCGGGTGGCATGGATAGATGGCGGAAGTATTAAGGCAAACGGAAAACCCGAAGAGGTGATATTGAGATATCTGGACAATCTTGGCCAGAAAATAAACATATTTTCAATTGAGCAACCGCCTGCGGAGTCCGGGGGACAACCTTCATCCGCTGAACCGGCAGCCGGTCTGGACGGGGAAGCCACTTTACAGGCATCCGGGTCTTTTTCATGGTGGGATTCCCCCCTGATTATAAAGGAATGCGAGGCGGTTATCACGGGCGATCCCGGGGTCCATTTCTATGATTTTTTAAAAAAGCAATGCATGATAGAATCCCTCGAAAAGGGATTGAGCATATCTAACAGATTAAAAGGAATGACGAGAAACCTTATTACATATGGAATCTGCAAGTCATTCGATGTAATTGACGGTGACGATAAAATCGCTGCCCTTCAGGCAGGTAGGCTGGATATCAAAGAAGGCTGCTATGATTTATTTCTAAGCATTGATGCATTGAACCGGATAGAAAACCCGGATTTATTCCTTGAAAAGATAAACCATGCCCTTGCGGACACAGGTGTTATCATTGCAGTGGAATATATAGGGCCTGTTAATTTCCAATGGTCGGAAAGGGAGATAGAGATTGCAGAGATGATTTACAAATCGCTGGACAATAAGGCACCCGGTTTAAGCCCCGGCAATACGGCAGGAGCTGTCAGCTCGGTTGACGTTATCCCTGCGATTGAAAGGGTTTTTGACATCTCTACGATAAGGTATTTCGGTAGCCCGTTACACGGTCTTGTATTTGATAAGATCCTGGAGAGATTTGATACGAACGACGAAAAAGACTCTGCATTATTAAAAACCATCGTCCGTCTTGAGCACGTCCTTATAAAACAGGGTATCCTCGAAAACAATTATGCGCTGATAATTGCGAGGAAGAGGTTATCTTAATGAACAGCCCGTTAGTCTCAGTAATCGTCAGGACAAAGGACAGGCCTGATTTTCTCAAAAGGGCCCTGAAAAGCATTGAATGCCAGAGTTACAGACCCCTGGAAGTAATCCTGGTTAATGACGGCGGCTGTGAGCTGGATACAGATGAACTGGGGAGCCTGTTAGCTGACGTTACCTTGAATTACATCAGGCTTGAATCAAACCGCGGCAGGGCCTTTGCCGGCAATACAGGGATAAAAAACTCATCCGGAGAATACGTATGTTTCCTGGACGATGACGACGAATACTATCCTGAACATATCTCAACTCTTGTAAAGGCAGTCCCACGGAGCGTTCACGGGATTGTTTATGCTGATGCCATGAAAGTGAGGATGGGGGTTAATTCCGTAACAGGCCTGATGGAAGAACAGGAACTGGGTATTTTCAGTTCTTATGATTTTTCATACATTGATCTTATAACCGAGAACTACATCCCCCTCACTACAATCTTGTTCCCCAGGAAAATCCTCCTTGAATCCGGATGTTTCGATGAAAAATTCGAATTGTATGAAGACTGGGACCTGCTGTTAAGAGTTACTGGAAGGCATTCTCCTTTACACGTGCCTGAAACCACGGTCAAATATATTTTATGGGACGAGATCTACCAGATTTCACAGGATGAATCGAAAAGGCGCAAGTATTACGACATGATATTCAGCAAGCACAGGGATAAGTTCAATGCAGGTGTTATCCTGCACCTCAAGGAAAAAAGGGATATCGTCGAAAGGGAGTTCGGCAATATCCTGAATAATTATAAAGAGATGGAAAAGGAGTACAAAAATTACATAAGCCTTTCCGAAGAAAAAATACGTGATCTGCATGAAAAACTCGGGCACCAGCAAACTGTCAATAAGACCCTGGAAGAAAAGGTGGACCTCCTCGAGAAAGAGATACATTTGATGCTGAATACAATCGGATGGAGGGCATTGACGAAGCTCAGGCTGATCAGGGACAGGATAACTCCTTCAGGTTCAGCCAGGAGAAAAATCTATGAAAAAATCATATCGCCCGTTAAATATAAGGTGAGGAACGCAGACAGCGAATATTCAAAGTGGATCACTTTTCATGAACCTGACGCAGGTGCTTTAAAACTCCAGCAATCAGAATCCCTGCGTCTTCCTTTCAGGCCAAAGATCAGCATCGTCGTGCCGGTATTCAATACGGACAGGGATATGCTTGTCTCAATGATAAATTCGGTCCTGTCTCAAACATATGATAACTGGGAACTCTGTATCGCTGATGGTAATTCTGATGCCCCCCACGTAAAAGATGTACTTTCGGAACATTGGGGAAGGGACGACAGGATAAAGGTCTCTTTCCTTGAAAGAAACTACAATATAGCGGGAAATTCGAACAGGGCATTAGAGCTTGCAACGGGAGAATTTATTGCCTTTCTTGACCATGATGATGAGCTGGCCCCTTTTGCGCTTTACGAAGCTGCAAAGGTGCTGAACGAGCTGCCGGAGACAGATTTAATATATTCGGACGAGGACAAGATCCATCCTTCCGGAAAGAGGTGTGGGCCTTTCTTCAAGCCCGATTGGTCACCGGACCTGCTCATGTCGGTTAATTACATATGTCATCTGCTGCTGATCAGAAAGACTCTCCTGGCAAAGACCGGGGGCTTTAGAGAGGGGGTTGACGGCGCCCAAGACTTTGACCTTGTGCTAAGGAGCGTCTCCGGGACCTCTAATATCGTACATATCCCGAAAATACTCTATCACTGGAGGATGCACGCCGGCTCAACAGCCCAGGATATCCATTCAAAAGGATATTCCCATGAATCGGGAAAGAAGGCTTTAAGTGAATACCTGTCGGGAAACGGCATCGATGCCGATGTCCATGACGGGACAGGAATTACAAACTACAGGATCAGATACAGGCTCAACAAAAAGCCAAAAGTTTCCATCATTATACCTTTCAGGGACAAATATAAACTCTTAAAAAAATGTGTCGACAGTATAATACAGAAAAGCTCCTATAAAAATTATGAGTTTGTACTTGTCTCAAATAACAGCAGCGAAAAACAGCTATTGGATTATCTCGAAAAACTCAGCGGTTCATCTTTTGTAAAAATCCTCCAATTTAACGAGCCATTTAATTATTCAAGGATAAACAATTATGCTGTGAAGCAGTCCGGTGGGGAGGTATTGCTGTTCCTGAACAATGATACGGAAGTGATATCGGAAGACTGGATGGAATCGATGCTTGAGCATGCGATGAGAAGCGAGGTAGGGGCTGTCGGATGCAAATTGCTCTATCCCGACAACACCATCCAGCATGCCGGTGTAATTGTAGGTTTGACGGGTTTTGCGGGGCATGTCTTCAGCAGGCTCCCTGATGATGCATATACATATTTCGGTTCGGTGGATTTTGTGCGAAACTATCTTGCCGTAACCGGGGCATGCATGATGACCAGAAGGGAGGTTTTCGATAAGACGGGCGGCTTTGACGAACGGTTTATATTATGCGGCAGCGATGTGGAAATATGCTTCAGGCTTATAGAGCACGGATACAGGGTTGTATATACGCCTTTTGCCATGCTGTATCACCATGAGGCTGTAACGAGGGGGAAGGAAATCCCGTCAGGGGATTTCAGGTTATCATTTTCTGCATACAAAAAATATCTCAACGGCGGGGACCCCTATTACAACCCGAACCTCACTCTGCTTAAGACCGACTGCTCTTTAAGGACCAGGGGTGAAGAGAAGATTTTAGAGGAGATAATGGAAAATGCACTGGGACAGGGTTAAAAGAGCCGTTGACATAATAAAAAAAGAGGGTTATGCAGGCTTGTTAAGGGTCCTCTTCAAACTGACGAAAAACCATGATAACCCTATGAAGACTCTCGATGCCCTTAACCTCATAGAGGCCCTTGACTTTTCTGCAGGAGACCTTGACCGGAACAGGCAGTTGATGACCGAATTCGAAAAGAAGAGGCCTGAAGTAAAAAGCATCAACTGGTTTATTCCCTATTTTCTACACGCCTACTACGGGGGGATCTATACCATATTCAGGTTCGCCGGCCATTTTGCGGATAAGAAAGGGATAAAGACAAGGCTGGTCCTTTACGATAACCCTTACGTTTCCGAAGAGGATATAAGGGATAAAATAAGGGGGACATTCCCGGTACTCGCCGGGCAGGAGGTCTATATTTACAAAGGGCCGGATATAAACGTCGTACCTTATGCAGACATATCCATCGCAACGCTCTGGACGTCTGCCTACCAGGTCATGAAGTTCAAAAATACCCTCGGGAAGTTCTACTTCATGCAGGACTATGAGCCTTTTTTCTACCCTGCCGGCTCATATTACGCCTTATCAGAAGCTACCTACAGGTTCGGTTTCCACGGCATTGTCAACACCCCCGGACTCCATGATTTTGTTACGAAGAAGTACGGGATGCGTGCCGAGTATTTTGTGCCTGCTGTCGACCGCCACATATTTTTCCCGGAAGAAAATCCACCCTCACCCCCCTTTGTCAAAGGGGAGAAGGGTGAATCGTCTGGGGAAAAAATAGGAAAATTAAAACTTTTCCTTTACGGAAGGCCGCATCATGAAAGAAACGCATTCGAGCTTGCCATTGCAGCAGCCAGGAAAATAAAAGCCCTTCTGGGGGACAAGATAGAAATAGTCTCTGCCGGAAGTGAATGGGACACCGGCGATTACGGTGTTAAAGGGGTCATCACAAACCTGGGCCTCTTAAGCTACGAAGAAACCGCCGGCCTTTACAGGAACTGCGATTTCGGCCTTGTACTCATGTTCACAAAACACCCGTCATATATCCCGCTTGAGCTGATGGCAAGCGGCTCGATCGTTATAACCAACCGCAACGACGCCAATACATGGCTTCTGAAAGACATGATAAACTGCCTGGTGGTTGAGCCGTCGCCGACATTTATAGCAGAAAAACTGACCTCCCTGATAGATGATCCCGTGCTACAGGAGGCAATGCGAGAAAATGCCCTCAAGACTGTCTCTTCCGTGGACTGGGATTCACAGATCGAAAAGATTTACCGTTTCATTTCAGGAAAAGACTGAATGGAGTGGTGTTAAACACACAAAAATTTATTGATTTAATTTTCACCATATGATACCTTTTTTGCAATAAAAGACAAGATGCATAGTATGCCTTTCCTGACTTAATCTTAGGATAGGATTATTAATAGTCTCATTATAGGATGCACATGATAATCATAAAATCCCTCCTAACCTCCCTTTGCTAAAAAGGAGGAATAATACCCCTCTTTTCCGCCGCAGCGGATTAGCCCGGGGCGAAGGCAAAGAGGCCTATGGCTCGGAGCCGATGGCTCAAAGAAGGGAAAGGGGAGATTTTATAAATAATGTTTATTCAATTATGAAACCCTTATTAACTTTTAAACAAAGGAGGTGCTTTATGAAGAAGGGGATTTTGGGTATGGCTGTATTTCTCATTGCAGTCATGATGGTCTTTGGACTTACAGGCCTGTCTTATGCACAAGAGACGGCAATTTCACCCGGCAATGTTCTGCTCTTCACTTACTATGACGTAAGGAGTGTGGCAGAGGGCGGGCTTGGCCTTACCGACAATTATTTTGTGGTAACCAACGCCTCAGAGGTCTGGGTGCAGTCACACGTGAGGATAAGGACAGGTGACTGTTCAGTTGAGCTGCTTGACTTCGACATCATGCAGTCACCGAAGGATAACTTTGTCTTTGATATCTATCCGGACGGCGGGATAACCTTTGCGTCCTGTGACACGAACACGCTTGAGGACTCGGGGTTCAACCTGAACTTTGATGCAGACGGAGATGGCACAGATGACTGCTTTATCCTCTCTTCCGACACGTTCCCTGCGATGCTTAGCCTGATAACAACCTGCGGGGACTGCGCAACAGGAGGGACTATCACAACGGCTGAGGCAGAAGCCCTGGTGAAGAAGGGCTATGTTGAGGTGATCGAGGAGGGCGTTGTTCAGCCCAAGTCAACCGACAAGACATTATGCTATGACGCAGCAGCAGATGACCCTGCCGGAGGGGTTGTTATCCCGGGCAAGACCCTTTTTGACCTCTGGGACACAACATGTACAGAGGACATCTATGCTCCTGTAAAGGAAATTTCAGGCAGGCAGTACTATGTTGAGGTAGATACCGCGGTATCGCCCGTTGTAGTAAAAAGGCTGGCACAGCTCAACGCGAACGCGATTAACATGGGGAATAGAATTGGGGATACAATTGGAGATTTGTATTTTCATGGTCTTTACCTGCATGAAAACACATATGCCGGCGAGCTTGCATCACCCCAATGCAATGCCGCCGATGGTTCTGAGAACTGCTATGCCTATGCAGCGCCAGAGACAACAGATGGAACCGGCGCTGAAGCTGAAGGGTCCAATGACATGAACTGGTGCTTCTATGTGGACGAAATAGGCGGCGACGCTGTCATCAACAAGTTCGGCGCAGCAGCCACATTCGGACCCACACTGGCCGATTTAGAATCCCGGAGAGACGGCAGTCTCGGTACAGCATCCATTAACATAAACGCTGCCCTATTTGGCATGTATTTTCATTGGCCTCCGGCAATACCTTTTGTTGAAGACAGTTCATGGATAATCTATCTTAATTTTATGCCAAAACAGTGGGTTGATTCACATTATTTCTACGCACCTTCGCCGGGTCACTATGATATGACCACTGCCTTTGCATTCACATTTCCATTAAAGCACTTCATAGGTGAAAACGAGACAATACAGGCAGTCGAGATCTATGACAACATGGAGAACACAACCGCTGTGGAAATAGGGAAGTTCATATCCCCCGGACTGCCGACACCTGAAACATATGCCGAGGAGGCAGCGCTCTTCTATCTCACACCCCCATTCAATGAAGGATGGATAAGGTTTGAGGTTGAAGCATCCAATGCTACGGCAGGTTGCATAGACGGTAACGACAGTTCTGACTGTTATGTTGACGGGGGACTCCAAGGATCAACAACCAGCTACATACCTGCATACTTTGGCGTGGTATTCACGACCGGTTCAGAGAACCTCGGTGCATCCCACTTCATCTACAACAATAATGAAATTGAGTGGGATTACGTCGGACATGTGGGTGACACCAGATAGCTGAAAGTCAGTTAACCGGCTTGTTTATGGTATGTTTTCACATAACCCTACCTTTCCTCCCCTTAACTTAAGGGGAGGAAGGAAGGGGTTATTCAAGGGGGAGAGTACTATCGGGACATTTCTAAATTAGCTTGACACCCTGCAAAAATTTATTGATTTAATTTTCACCGTGTGATACCTTTGTTGCAATAAAAAACAAAATGCATGTCTTGTTTTTTCCTGACGTAGTGTAGGATAGGATTAACCCGAAAACTGCATTTACCGGAGGCAATGTTGTCTGAAAAGTCTTTTGTCCCGACAAAAGTCGGGATTGAAATGGATAGCGAGCGTATTCCCCGTGGTTTTGCCACGGGTGTTTTCGCCACGGCGAATCCGTCTGAGTGCGGAAGCGAGCGAATGGAAATAATAAAGAATTCCTTACATTCAGATTCCCTGCGGTCGTGCAGGGAGTCTTCAATCAAAAGACTTTGAAGGCGGCTTTGCCTCCGGTTCAATAATCAATTGCATTTTTCAGATTAACTTCTAAACAAAGGAGGTGCTTTATGAAGAGAGGGATTTTGGGTATGGCTGTTTTCCTCATTGCAGCCATGATGGTCTTCGGACCGGCAAATCAGTCTTATGCAAAAGAGCAGCCCGGCTCTGCCGGCAATGTGCTGCTCTTCACTTACTATGACGTAAGGAGCGTGGCAGAAGGCGGTCTTGGCCTTACCGACAATTACTTTGTGGTAACCAACCACTCAGAGGGCTGGGTGCAGTCACACGTGAGGATAAGGACAGGTGACTGCTCTGTCGAGCTGCTTGACTTCGACATCATGCAGTCGCCCAAGGATAATTTTGTATTTGACATCTATGCGGACGGCGGGATAACCTTTGCGTCCTGCGACACGAACACACTTGAAGACTCTGGGTTCAGCCTGAACTTCGATGCGGACGGTGATGGCACAGACGATTGCTTTATCCTTTCGTCCGACACGTTCCCTGCGATGCTGAGCCTGATAACAACCTGCGGGGACTGCGCAACGGGGGCCGCTATCACAGCGGCTGAGGCAGAAGAACTGGTGAAGAAGGGCTATGTTGAGGTAATTGAGGAGGGCATTGTTCAGCCCAAGACATCTGACGAGACATTGTGTTATGACGCTTACGTAGACGACCCGCCCGGAGGAATAACCATACCTGGCAAGACCCTGCGCGACCTCTGGGATACAAACTGTCTGGAAGACATCTGGGCTCCGGTGAAGGAACTTGAAGGCAGGCAGTACTATGTTGAGGTAGACACCGCGGTATCACCCGTTATCGTAAAGAGGCTGGCACAGCTCAATGCGAACGCTGTTAACTACGGTCCTGCTCATGGTATTTACCTGCATGAAAATACCTATGCCGACGAGCTTGCAGCACCTGAATGTAATGACAACGACGGTGCGGAAAGATGTTATGCCTATGCGGCAGCCGAGACAACAGACGGAGTTGGTGTTAACTCTGACGGGGCCAACGATATGAACTGGTGCTTCTACACAGACGAAATAGACGGAAACGCCGTCATAAACAAGTTCGGCGCAGGGGCAACATTTGGCCCGACGCTGGCCGATTTATTGCCGAGAAACGGAGCCCTTGCCGCAACAGCCGGATACATAGACATGATTGCAAGTTTCGGGCAACTAAAAGACCTTCCCCAGTTTTTTATGACTCTGCCGATGGTAGAACAGAAGCTGTGGGTCGATTCGCACTATTTCTATGCGCCTTCACCCGGTCACTATGATATGATCACTGCCTTTGCATTCACATTCCCGTTCAAGCACTTCATAGGTGAGAATGCGACAATACAGGCTGTTGAAATCTATGACAACATGGAGAACACAACCACTGTAGAGATCGGGAAATTCATCTCTCCCGGACTTCCGACACCGGAGACATATTCCGAGGAAGCTATGCTTTTCTACCTGACACCTCCCTTCAACGAGGGATGGATAAGGTTTAAGGTTGAGGCCTCCAATGCTACCGCAGGTTGCGTAGACGCGACCGGCGGGGTTCCCTGTGAGGTTTTGCTTCTTCAGGATGACCGGGCTACTGAATCAACGACCGGTTACATACCCGCATACCTTGGCGTTGTATTCACGACCGGTTCGGAGAGCCTCGGGGCATCCCCGTTCATTTATACCGATGACTTAATTCCGACCTATATCTCCCACAACGGTGACACGAGAGGAGGTAGAGGCCCTATTTAGTACGGATTAAATGAATAACCCCTCCTATCCTCCCCTTAACTTAAGGGGAGGTAAAGGCGGGGTTATGAGAAGGGGTAAAGCCCAAACAAAAGCCGTGAGAACCAAATCAAAAGACTTTGAAGGCAAGCCTGCCCCCCGGTTCTACAACCAATTGCATTTTACCTTTTAAACAAATTTTAACTCTAAATACATATCCACTTCTTGAAAAAATGCATCCGTTAATGTCACAATTACTAACCGTGAAAATTGCGGGGAACATTATTTACACGCTATGTAAGGAGATGTAATACATGAAAACACTGCTCTTCTGTATCGTTATGCTTTATGTATCCCTGTTTTACGCGTCCGAATCTCATGCATATCTCGACCCCGGCTCAGGGAGCATGGTGCTGCAATTACTGCTGGGTGGCCTCGCCGGCCTGGCTGTATTTCTGAAACTCTTCTGGCGAAAACTTACCGGCCTGTTCGGACTGGGCAAAGGAAAAAATAACAGCTCCGGAAGGGATACCGCAGACCGTTAAACACTGCCTCACAGTAAAAAGATGACACATCATGCAATCGAACCCGGTTCATTCCGTGACCGAAAAAGCAGAGTTTTTTACCATGACGGCGCTGTCCTGCGGGGCCTGGGCAAGGATGCTCTCGAAGCATGGGAAATGCTCTCGTCTGCAAAATTTTTCTCCAGATACATGGCGGAGGGATATGTAATCCCGACCAGGCGGGCAGAGGACCTGTCGCAGGTAGATTCTGCTATAACGGATGAATGGGCTGCTGTCCTTGAGCATAAGGCCGTCCCGTTTATCTCATACCCGTACGAGTGGTGTTTCGGGATGCTGAAGGATGCTGCCCTGCTGCAACTTGAGCTGCTGCTTGCCGCACTTGAGGAAGACATGATCCTTAAGGACTCGTCGGCTTTTAATTTCCAGTGGATAGGGACTAAACCCGTCTTTATAGACATCCCCTCGTTTGAGAAGCTGAACGAGGGAGAACCGTGGGCCGGATACCGCCAGTTCTGCCAGATGTTCCTCTATCCGCTCTTTTTACAGGCTTACAAGAATATCCCTTTCCAGAACTGGCTCCGGGGGAATATCGACGGTATTGACCCGGAACACTTCAGCAACCTCATGTCCCTGAGGGATTTTCTCAGGCCGGGGGTATTCATGCACGTCTACCTTCAGGCAAAATTGCAGGCAAAATATGGTTCTACCCAGGCGGATATTAAGGGAGGGCTGCGGCGCTCGGGTTTCCATAATGCCATGATAAAGGCGAATGCCACGCGCCTTCAGGCCCTTGTACGGCGGCTGAACTGGCAACGGTCCAGCTCCGAGTGGTCTGACTATGCTAAAACCCACAGTTACACTGATACAGATTTTCAGAGGAAGGAGGCATTTGTGCGTGAAGCTGTGAGGTTACAGCGATGGGGCCTTGTCTGGGACCTGGGATGCAATGTCGGTGCGTTTTCACGTATAGCTGCTGAAAATGCAGACTACGTCGTGGCGATGGACGCCGACCACCTGGCAATAGAGCATTTATACCATGCCCTGAAAGCTGAAGGCAATTCATCCATCCTGCCGCTGGTCATGAACGTGGCCGACCCCTCCCCCAACCTAGGGTGGAAAGGCACGGAACGCAAGGCCCTGCCGCTGAGAGGTAACCCTGATTTGCTGTTATGTCTCGCACTCATTCACCACATCGTAATAAGCGCCAACATACCGCTCGGTGATTTTGTTGAATGGCTCTCAAGCCTCGGTCAGTCACTCATAATAGAGTTTATAACAAAGGAAGACCGGATGGTAAAAACGCTCCTGCGTAACAAGGAGGACATTTACCGTGATTATGAACAGGGATATTTCGAGCAGTGTTTATCCCGCGCGTATGAGATAAAACATCGTGAGAGGCTTGATTCCGGCACCCGTTTTCTTTATTTCGCACGAAAGAGGACATAGCGGACATGCCCCAACAGAATAGAACCTGGGGGACAAAAGAATGAGCGGGGATATTCCCCGGAAGACACCGGGGAAACAAAATAAAGACTTTTTGTTCGATGCACTCCACATCTTCGTGCTCTTCGGTTTTGCGCTCTCACAACCGCTTTTTTCAGTACTTTCAAGGCATCCGGAATTCTTTGTGGCCCGCCAATCCCGGCCTGAAGACATAGCCTCCCTCGTCGTCATACTTTGTGCGGTGATACCTCTATTCATCGTTTTAGCCGAAATAATATCAGGATTTTTCGGAAGACATATCCGAAAAGGATTTCATGGCTTTATAGTGGCAGGTTTAATTTCCGTCATTGCCCTGCACGGGCTGAAAAAAATAACTGATTTCCAGGGACCGGTTTTACTCACAGGTGCTGCCGTATTCGGCCTGTTGTTCACAGTCTCTTACACCCGTCTTCGGCCGGTACGGTCTTTTATAACTTTTCTCTCGCCTGCGCTCATCATCTTCCCTGCCCTCTTTCTGTTCAACGATAAAATCTCAAGGATTGTTTTTACAGAAAATAATCCTATAACGCTCCACAATGCGGAAAGCACTGTAAATCCTGTGGTCATGGTAGTCTTTGATGAATTCCCGACCACCTCTCTCATGGACGAAAACAGGCAGATCGATCCTGTCAGATACCCTAATTTTGCGGAGTTAGGGGAAAGGTCTTACTGGTTCCGGAATTATACGACCGTAGGAGAAAGGACAGTGATTGCCGTTCCGGCCCTGCTGAGCGGCATGTATCCTCAACAGGGCAACCTCCCCCCCGGGCAATCCCGCCTGCCCATAGCAGCCGAATACCCTCACACTCTCTTTACTTTACTGGGCGGGTCTTACGATGTACACGCAGTCGAGGCTGATACGATGCTCTGTCCTGAAGCATTATGTAAAACCCGGGGCGATGTGCAGGATTTCGAAGCGAGAATGCGTTTTTTACTTCATGACCTGTCAGTAGTGTACCTCCACATTGTCCTCCCCGCAGATATGGTATCCTGGCTTCCTCCCGTTACGCTTACGTGGAAGGATTTTTTACATAAGACAAGTGCCCCTGCAAATACGGAAGAATTCCTTGACGATATCTCGTCAAGGAAAAAATCACAGGGGAAAACACACGCCCGGATGTTTGAGGAATTTGTCGAATCCATTACAGTGTCGGAAAGGCCTGCATTATATTTTTTTAACAGCGAGCTCCCACACGTGCCGTACGAATACCTTCCTTCGGGAAGGGAATACTCCATAGGGGGGCTGGCAATGCCCGGCTTGGATCTTGAAACAGATAAATGGAGTGACAACGAATGGCTGGTAGCCCAGGCATACCAGCGCCACCTGCTCCAGGTCGGCTTCGTGGATACGTTGCTCGGAAAGCTCCTGGACAGGCTCAAGGGGCTGGATTTATACGAAAGGTCATTGATTATCATAACGGCTGACCATGGAGTAAGTTTCTGGCCTGAAAAAACAAGAAGGCTTGCTTACAGAGACCAACCAATGGATATCCTGCCGGTTCCACTCTTCATCAAGGTTCCTTTTCAAAAAGAGGGGGTAATCAGTGACCGCAACGTGGAATCCGTTGACGTTATGCCGACCCTTGCGGATATACTTAACATAAGCCTTCCATGGCAAGCAGACGGACACTCAGCCATGGACCAGTCGATTCCAGAGAGGACTGAAAAAATTATTTATAACTACCTCCATGAAAAAATAGTATTTGATACTCCCTACATTGAAGGATTAAGGCAAAAGGCCCTTAAGCGCAAAATTTCCCTGTTCGGTACGGGTCAATCCCCCGGCGGCCTTTTCAATACCGGCCCTCACCGTGAGCTTTTAGGCAGGAATGTCCACGAAGTTGGAGAGACGGGTAGATCTGATGTTACTGCTGAAATCGACCAGGAGACGTTCTTCGCCAATGTAGACCCGGCATCCTATTTTGTTCCCGCCCACATCACCGGACGTATAGCGAAAAAAAACAGGAGCAGCCGGCCGCTCGATCTGGCAGTCTCTGTAAACGGAATAATTGCCGGGGTTTCACAGACTTACCAGAATGAGGTAAACGGTGCAAAATTTTCTTTTGTAGTGCCGGAAGGAGCTTTCCGGGCAGGAGAGAACAGGGTCGAGGTTTTTATTGTTTCGGGAAGCGGAGAAATCCGGTTATCGCGGATAAGCAAACAGTCCCGGACAGTATACTCATTTACTTCCGAAGAAGTTATCACATCATCGGATGGATTATCTTTTTCAGTAATGCCCGGAAAACTGAAAGGCTCATTAGATATCGCAGAGGTCCGGGGAAACAACGTTGTGTTTTACGGCTGGGCTTCCGACGTCGAAAACTCGCAACTTCCGGATGCTATCGTAATCTTTGAAAACGGAAAGTTCTTTTACTCAGGGGCGTGTAACCTGGACAGGCCCGACGTGGAGAATTACTACGGAGACACCGCATTCAAGAGGTCAGGATTCCGTTATAGCTTCCCTTTATCCCGGTTTAAAGATACGGGGCATTCTGAAATCCGTTTCTTTGCCATTTCGAATAGGGGGGTCGCATCGGAACTCAGTTATCCGCAGCATTATAAATGGGGCAAAAGAAGTGTTCACAGCTAGACAGGAAAAACTTTTTACGCAAGCCAAAGGACACGTGGTTTCCATCGTTATCCCCACATGGAATAAGAAGAAAATGCTCTCGGAATGTCTTTCGTCCATCGTGGGTTTTAAGAACAGTGTGAAGACTGAAATAATCGTTGTGGACGATGCCTCTTCGGATGACACTGTGGAATATGTAAAGGACCATTTCCCCCGGGTTATACTTGTGGAGAACAAGGTAAATGAAGGGTATGCCAGGGCGGTCAACAGGGGAGTTGAGCGCTCGAGGGGGAATTTTATTTTCCTCCTGAATAACGACATAAGGTTTGTAGAAAACATTATAGACGTGCTCCACGGTTTTTTGATGGAACATGAAGATGCAGGCGCTGTTTCACCGCTCCTCGTATACCCGGACGAAAGACTCCAGATTTCCTGCAGGAGGTTTCCGACCCCTGCCGCCCTTGTCCTCGAGAAACTCGGGATTAACAGGGCAGGTAGCCTGAGGAAATGGAAGCTAACAGAAGATGAACATCTCAGGGGCGGCATCGTGCCGCAGCCCATGGCATCAGCCCTTTTAATACGGAGGGACTGCTGGGAGGCTGTAGGCCCCCTGGATGAGCGCTTTCCCATATTCTTTAACGATGTTGACTGGTGTTACAGGCTCTACAGACTAAGCGGCTACCGCATATACCTCTGTACGGATGTAAAGGCGGTCCACCACGAAGGGGCAACGGTAAATACCCTCGGCACGAGAAAAAAGAGGGAGTTTTACAAAGGGCTGATTCGGTTCTATCTGAAACATTATCCGTTCAGGGCTGATATAATGGTACGATAAAAAATGATTAAGAGAATTATCACGTACTATGGAAGCCACGGTCTCAGGAAGACCCTTGCACGCTCTTTACTGGAATTAAGCAGGAGACTGGACAGTGATATCGAACGTTCAGGAACCGTGAAAATTCCTGTCTCCGGACCCGACGGCCCTGAATTATCCTACACCGGAGAGAGGGTCATTCCGGAATATAAAAATGACTGCTTTTATGCACATCTTTCGATCTATCACTTTGCAAAAGATTTCGTGCAGGATAAAAGCGTCCTCGATGCAGGATGCGGATCAGGTTACGGCACCCATTACCTTGCCTCTCACGGTGCAAAAAAGGTATGCGGGATCGACATAAGTGAAGATGCAATCCGGTCTGCTGCCAAAAATTATCCATGTGCCAACCTCACGTTCATCCGGATGGACTGCGAAAATATCCGGCTCGATTCAAATTCTTTCGATGTCGTATTCTCGTCGAACATGATAGAGCACCTCCATGATTACCACTCTTTCCTAAGGGGCATCAAGGCTTCTCTCAGGGACAATGGGGTATTCATCCTTGCTACCCCGCCTCTCTACGGGCACGAAGCGGTTGAAGACAATCCGTTCCATCATACGAACCTGACTGTTGCTGAATGGATAGATATCCTCTCAGGCTATTTTCATTCTATCGGAACGTACCTGCACCTCTTCGACACAAACAAGAAAAACAGGCACGGTGCTCCGTATGTCCTTGACTTCGCAAATAGACCGGAAGACTGCACTATTGACGAAAAAGATTTTTACTTCGAGAAAGTTCCCGAATCAATATACAGAGAAAACTCGGAAACGCTGACCGCCCTTTTCGTGCTCTCCGGGAAAAGGTAGACCTACCGCTTAGTCATGAGGAAAGAATTTATCTCCGTCATTGTAACCGAAAATACAGTTTTTGGATCAATACACTCGGTGCGTGTGAAGAAAAAGCAGGGGTTTTACAAAGGCTTGATAAGGCTTTATCTAAAACATTTTCCTTTTAAGGCGGAAATGGTAAAATTGTGAAAGAAAATGAAAAGAGAAACCTTGGCAAAGCTATTGATGGAAAAGGGTGTTAAAGCAGCCTATCTTTTCGGCTCTCAGAAGAAGGCAGGAGTGGCCTTTCTTAATAACGCCGTTCTGCATATTGACAAAGAAGCAGATCTTGATATTGGAGTTGTGTTTGAAAGATTGCCGGAAGATGTTTTTGATATCTATGGTGAACTTTATGCTGATCTTTCTATTCTTTTTGACCCTTTTAATATTGATCTGGTATTCCTTCAGGAAACTGACACGCTCTTTCAGTATGAGGCCATTCTCGGTGAGCTTATTTATTGTGGTGATCAATTCTTTATTGATGAATATGAAGAAAAGGTGATGAAGGTGGCCTCTGACCTTTCATTTAAAAAGGCTGAATCTGAGAAGGATTTTATCGAGGCTGTCAAAAATGGTTATTTCGAGATTACACGTTGATAAGATAGAAAAGAGCCTCTCCTTAATACAGGACTCCCTTCTGGAACTGAAAGGACTTTCGAAGATGTCCGAGGAGGAATTTCTTTCTGACAGAAGGAATGCCGCAGCTTCAGAGAGTTTTTTGAGGCGTTCACTGGAGGCAATATTTGATATTGGAAGGCATATACTTGCAAAGGGTTATGGCTTTAAGGAAATTGAGTATAAAAAAATCGCTATAGAGCTGGGCGAGCGGGGTTTGATAGATAAAGAGTACGCCAGAACACTTTTAAAGATGGCCGGATATAGAAACAGGATGGTATATCTTTATAATGAGATTTCGTCGAGGGAGATTTACGGGATTCTCACAAAACACCTGCCTGACATTGAACGCTTCATTTCAGAAATTATTTTTTTTATAGAAGATTACAGAAAAGGAATAGACAAGAGAGATTAACGAAAAATTTTGGCGGAATATTGACTAAAATATCCATCTGCTGTTAATACCCCTTTGGGTAAGGAAAGAAGCGGGAATTTAATAAAGGCCTTATGGGATTGCCTCGCAGTTTGAAGACACACTGAAGACTTTTACAAATTTATGGAAAACCTGAAAAAGAATTTTTTCGGCGCCAACTATCCGACTGACAATCACGACCTCCTCGTAGAGATATTTTCTATCAATAAGAACGAACTGGTCCTTGACGTAGGCGGTGGGCACGCACCTTTCAGCAGGGCTGACGCAATTGTGGAGATTGACATATCAGAAGGGAAGCAGAGGGACGGGAAACAGATATGCCCTGAAAAAGACAGGGGATATGTCGCGGCCGATATCATTCAACTGCCTTTCAAGGAGAAAACTTTTGACTTTGTCTTCTGTTCCCATGTGCTTGAACATGTCAGGGACCCTGCGCTTGCATGCAGTGAGCTTATAAGGGTTGCAAAGCGCGGATACCTGGAGACTCCGAGGAAGTGGACGGAATTTTATGCAGGCCATCCTTCGCACAGGTGGCTCGTAGATATGGTCGGCGGGAAACTGTCCTTTGAAAAGAGAGGGTTCGTTGATTCACCTTTTATGAATTTTATGCTGCCGCAGGTCTGGAAAAGCCCCGCAATCCATGAAAGGGCACTGGCTACTTTCCGCAATATTACATGCGTGCAGCTTTACTGGGAGGACAGTTTTGAATACACTGTCGACGGCAGAATAACCGGATACGACTTTGATTACGATGACCCGGAACAGGCCGCACACGCCCATTATTGTTTTGCACGGAATGTCCTTGAATTCGATGCGCCTCCCGAATATGGACTGTTCCACATTGAGACAGCCGTGAGATTTTCCCCTGGGAATAACGAATATAAAAAACTTCTTGAAACCTATCGCAAGTTGTTAAGAGAGAAACCTGTAACCCGGCATCAGGTATAAAAATCATTAATACTTCATGCCAATCGCGAGTGCCCTGCCGCACTGAATGTTAAAATATTCCATATCGTCTTTCCCGCGGTCTTTCGAGCGGGAATCCAGGAGATATAACCTCTCCAACAGACCAGACTGAAGCAGCATGGCTTTAAATGTTCCAATGCTTTTTGTATAACCTTTTTTGTATAATTTATAGTTTTCTTTAAATCGTTAAACCGAAAAATGCAATTGATTAACGAACCGGCGGCCGGGGTTGCTTTCAAAAAGTATTTTTAGAAATCTTTGCCCGATTGAACACTAATCTGCAATTTTTGGGTTAAAAGAAAACAGATAAAAAAATCGGAGAAAGGAGAGATTATGAGCAGAATCGTATTGTATGTATGTCTAATTTCCATTTTATGCGCAGGCGTGTCTTTTGCCGAAGAACAAACGAGTGATAAAGACGCAAACGAAGCCTGCCGCGCTGTTATCGAAAAAATCCTCGGAGAGGACACCAAGGTCATCAGGATCGAGGAAGCAGAGGAATCTCCCGTAAAAGGGCTAAGGCAGATGCGGGTCTGGGTCGAGTCGGTGTACGGGGAGACGCCCATCCTCTTTTATAAAACCGATGACGGCAGCATGTATATAGCAGGCAGTATTTTTGATGCCGAAGGTAACAACCTGACCAGGCTCCAGGTCGGGGACACAAAGCCCAGGGTTGTTGAGCTTTCCGATATGGAACCGAACGATGATTATATGATCGGGGACAAGGACGCAGATGTCAAAATTGTCATGTGGCTCGGGACTGATACCATCTCATTCAAGATTTACGATACGCTGTATAGGATATACAGGGCAAACCAGGACAAGGTAGCGCTATATATGAAATTTTACCCCACCAACAAGGCTGACCTCGACATGGACATAAACCGCTCGATAGCACTTTCATGCTTCAAGGGCGAAGAATTTATCGATGGCATCAAATTTGTAAAAGGGACTGCCCCGCTCTGGGGTAACAAAAGGGAGGACATAGAAAAATTTATTGAGGAAAGGGGGTTCGGGGATTGTGACGGCAGTATTGTCAAAAAAGACATAGACACGGCGAAAAAACTGAAGCTCCCTTACCACCATGTCGTATTTGTTAACGGCACTATCTTGATAGAAGATATAACAAAAGAAAATATTGCCAGGCTTTCAGGCGTGGAGCTTAAGTAAGCTATTTTTATGTTACTGTCTGAAAATACCAACAGTTATATTTCAAAAATGACACATCACGGCACCTCAACTCTTATAATACAGGTATTTATTTCTGGCATAGTTATTGCTTTTGAAATATAGTGTGTGTGATAGCCTTTTTTTAACTTCGGAAACGGGAAATGTCAAAGAAAAAAGCCATAAAACACTTGACAAAGCCCATATGTATTATTATACTCAACGTATTGTTTTGGAGGTGAAAATTGAATAAAATCCTTTGGATTATATGCATTATGGTAATTACCCTACCTGTCACACTGTATGGCAGTGAAACTGATACAGGGAAAGCAACGGGAAAAACATCAAAACCCGCATTTGTAAAGCCGGACATTAAAAAAGAGGCCCCAAGGCTAGAGCCGAATATTCCTGAAGAATACAAGCCATTGATCGAAGTTTATGACAAATACTGGAAATTTATCAAGGAAGACGACCTGGAAAGTGCATACAAGCTCGAAACGGAAGACTATAAGAAAGTAGTAAGCTTAAGGGAATATAAGGGCCTTCAGAAGAGGAGCAAGCTTCCCTTGACAATAAAGGCTGTAAGGGCACTTGAGGTGAAGAAAAAAGATGAAAAGGAGGTGATAGTAAAAGGTTCCATGTGGCTCAAGTCAGCCATGATTGATACCCTGAAGATGTTCCATGACAGGTGGGTTATGTCAGACAAGGAATGGAGGCATGTCAGGGAAATAGAGGACATTGACGCCGGCAAAGATGAAAAGCCTGATAATAATCTGCCGGAAAAGTAATTTTTCAATAATCTTAAACCTTTAAAAGGAGGAGGTATCGTATGAAGAAGGGGATTTTGGGTATGGCTGTTTTCCTCATCGCAGCCATGATGGTATTTGGACTGACAAGCCAGTCATATGCATCAGAGCAGACCGGTTCTCCCGGCTGCGCATTGATCTTCCCTTACTATGATGTAAGGACTCTGGCTGACGGTGGTCTTAATCTTACCGACAATTATTTTACAGTAACCAACCACACAGAGTTCTGGGTGCAGTCACACGTGAGGATCAGGACAGGCGATTGCTCTGTTGAGCTTCTCGACTTCGACATCATGCAGTCACCGAAGGACAACTTTGTATTTGACATCTATGCGGACGGCGGCATAACATTTGCATCCTGCGACACTAACACGCTCGTGGACTCCGGGTTCAACCTTAACTTCGATGCAGACGGTGACGGAGACGACGACTGCTTTATCCTCTCCTCAGACACGTTCCCTGCAATGCTGAGCCTTATAACCACCTGCGGGGACTGCTTAACAGGAGCAGCTATCACAACAGCCGAGGCAGTTGAACTTGTAAAGAAGGGCTATGTCGAGGTGATCGAGGAAGGTTTCGTCCGGCCAAGCTCATCCGACAAGACGTTGTGTTTAGACGAAGCAGGCGATGACCCTGCCGCTGGGGTAACCATACCTGGCAAGACCCTTTGGGACCTCTGGGGTACAACCTGTACAGAAGACATCTGGGCTCCGGTGAAGGAACTTTTGGGCAGGCAGTACTATGTTGAGGTTGACACGGCAGTATCTCCTGTTGTCGTAAAGAGGCTGGCACAGATTAATGCCCATGCGGTTGACTTCGATACAGATCACGGCATATACCTGCATGAAAACAGCTATACCGACGAGCTTGCAAACCCTCTCTGTAATGACGATGACGGCTATGAGAACTGCTATGCATATGCAGCGGCCGAGACGACCGACGGAGTTGGCGCTACTGCCGACGGAGCCAATGACATGAACTGGTGCTTCTATGTGGATGAAATAGGCGGAGACGCGGTAATCAACAAGTTCGGTGCAGCAGCAACATTCGGGCCGACTCTGGCTGATATATATTATGACTGGGCAAACGGCAGGGACGGCAGCCTGGACGGAACGGCTTACAACATAGAGAATACCGCGTACTACGGGCAACTCTATGACCTTTCCGAGTATATGTATACCGATGCTGATTACGAGCAGAAGCAGTGGGTGGATTCACACTATTTCTATGCACCTGCACCGGGTCACTATGATATGACAACCGCCTTTGCATTCACATTCCCGTTCAAGCACTTCATAGGTGAGAATGCGACAATACAGGCAGTTGAAATCTATGACAACATGGAGAACACAACCACTATAGAGATCGGTAAATTCATATCTCCCGGACTTCCGACACCGGAAACATATTCTGAAGAAGCTCAGCTTTTCTACCTGACACCGCCCTTCAACGAGGGATGGATAAGGTTTAAGGTTGAGGCCTCCAATGCTACAGCAGGTTGTGTAGATGGGAATGATAGTGCTGACTGCGAGGTTGAGCTTTACGGAGACGATTGGTCAGCTTGGGGAACAACCAATTACATACCCGCATACGTTGGCGTTGTATTCACGACCGGTTCGGAGAACCTCGGGGCATCCCCGTTCATCTACAACGATGACTACTATGAATATGACTATAACGGACAGTTTGGTGACACGGAGAGCGGCAAATAGTTAACAGCCAGTAACTAAGCGGCTGTTTTTGAGAGTTAAAAGGCAGGGCCAAAAGCCCTGCCTTTTTTTTATTTTGCCTCTGCTTCCCGGTTTAGTAATATTTCTGCAATTCCACTTTTTATCAAAGGTCCTGTTTCTTTTGCCCCCCTTTGGTCTACTACTAGAGGATTTTCCCTCCACTTTTCCGCCCCAGCGTATTCGCCCAAGGCGAAGGAAAAGGGGGTATAATTCCTCCCTTTGGCAAAGGGAGGTTAGGAGGGATTTTATGATAATCATGTAAATACTCTCGAGAGTACCGAGTTCTGTCATTCCTGCGTCCGCCCCAGCGGATCCGCCGAGGAGGAGAAGCAGGAATCCAGAAGCTATTGATGATTTTACTGGATTCCCGCTAACAGACTGCAGGAATGATAACATGAAAAAGTGCACCTCCGAGGGCGTTAGTTATAAACTAACCCCTAAGTAAAAAACAGGGCGGTAGGAAAACCATACCCCCTACAATTCACAGGAGGTGCACATATGAAGTATATCGGAATTGACTATCACAAGCAATACTTTGTGGCAACAACGATGGACGAGAAGGGAAAAGTGATCAGTAAAGATAAGGTTTCAACGAATAGGGATTCAATAAGGCATTATTTTAAGAAGGTAGGTGTAGGAGAGACAAAAGCGGTAATGGAAGCCTG